>Ga0208645_1000005_pt1 | contig 568880 bp, 509 predicted proteins | sample VirMetDEL_Sep_01_FD_184519 | JGI IMG/M metagenome (GOLD analysis project Ga0208645, IMG submission 184519) | Aqueous microbial communities from the Delaware River and Bay under freshwater to marine salinity gradient to study organic matter... | ecosystem: Environmental > Aquatic > Marine >...
CGCGCTCGAGCACCTGCTTCACCGCCTCGGCCCTGAACTCATCCGTGTATCGCTTGCTGCTCATGAACACCTCTGCTGTAGCCATGAATTATGGCCTGCGGGTGTCTACGAAAGGCTGGGCGGTCCAGGAGACCATCATCCGACCACGGCTTGCCGGGTTCCTGGCCGAGTACCCGGACATCACGCTTGAGTTCTACGTGGATTACGGCTTTACCAACGTGGTGGAGCAGCGTTTCGACGCTGGCATCCGGCTCGGGGAAGCGCTGAGCAAGGACATGATCGCTGTCAGGGTCGGACCGGATTGGCGGCTGGTGGTGGTTGGATCCCCCGGCTACTTCCAGAAACATCCCAAGCCCAGGAAGCCCGCCGACATCACCCGACACCGTTGCGTACACATCCGGCATCGCCCAAACGGCGCAATTTACGCGTGGGAGTTTGAGGAGAAGGGCAAGGAGTTCACGGTGCGCGGCGATGGACCGTTGGTCTTCAACAGCATGACCCACGTCATCAATGCCGCCATGGACGGCCTGGGTTTGGCCTATGCGCCCGAGCCGATGGTCGCCGAGCATATCGCGGCGGGCAGGCTGGTTGCCGTGCTCGATAAGTGGTGCTTACCCTTCCCCGGCTACCACCTTTACTACCCAAACCGCCGGCAGCCCTCGCCCGCATTTACGGCGCTGGTTGGGTGGCTGAGGCTGGAATGAGGAGGAGCAGAAAGCTCGGATTGAATCACCCAGTGTGTCGATACCGCCCGGGCAGTGGCGCTACCTGCTGGTCGGCGAGAAGTTCTGAGCTCCACGCGTCTTTCGCCACTGGATCCACGCGATCGCGGCGACGAAGAAGACGCTGCACAGGTAACTGCCTTCCGGCCCTTGCGCGCCACCGGTCAGGGTGTCGAGGCCTTGGGGGCGCAGCGCCACCAGCAGCGCCGGCAAGTGCGTATCGATGCCAGTGACGGGCAGTTCGAAGCCGGTCGCGAGCAACCAGTTCCACCCCGCGTGCCAGCCCATCACGCCCCAGATATTGCCGGTCCGCAGCGCCCAGGCGCAGGCGAACAGCGAGAACAGGAACGTGCCGAGCATGACCCGGGGCGGCTGGTGCGGACTGAAATGCAGGAAGCAGAAAGCGAGCGACACCAGCAGCACTGCCACCGTGACATTGGTCTTGCGCGCCACCACGGACAGCATCCAACCGCGGAAGATGACTTCCTCCACGCTCGCCTGGAACATGAAACTCAATAGCAGTAGACCGATGTGCAGCAGGCTGACGGGCGACCGCCAGGCCTGCCCCACGCCCGCCGCCTGCATGCCGCCAGCCATCCAGATCGCGACTACGACCAGCGCGATCGTGCCGAATCCAACGGCCAATCCGCGCAGGAAGGTTTTCAGCGGTGCCGGACCGGTCAGTCCGATACTCGCCAGCGAGCGCCCTTCGACGAAGCGTACCCAGGCGAGCACGGCCGCCAGCGTCGGCGCGAAGCCGATCCACAGCAGCGCATACAAGCCAGCGAGGCCGATCGGATCGCCGCTCGGCGTCGACCAATGCTGTGACTGCATCCACCCGTCCAGCGCGATCACCGGTACGGCGTTGAACAGGATCATCAGGATCGGCGTCAGCCAGGCCCAGGGCAGCCAGCCGCGGGCCGGATCGGGCGAATACAGGGCAACGGGGGTCATGCAGGGCACCAGGTCGACGTGATCGTCGCTGCAAGGTGCCGTCCGCGCGGGGGGCGTGGCAACCCGTTTGCGACCAAGCCACAGAAGCCGCCGATGAATCACCCGGATCGCCGACGAGATGGCGCTGAGTCGTCGCCCGTGGTGTCCGCTTTGGGTGGCGGTTTCATATGTTCGATGAAACACAGACAGCTGCCCAAGCAGCAGGAGTGTTGCGGAGGCGGACCACGGCCGCATCAGCGACACCGCGTCGATTCGCGAGCGTCTTTGGCAGCGCGGCTCGAACGAAAACACGAACGGGCTGCTGCGTCAGTAATTCCCGAAAGGCGTTGATCTGTCGAGCTTCTCCCAAGCCAAGCTCAACAGCGTGGCCAGGCAACTAAACGAGAGGCCACGCAAGACCCTGGACTTCCAGACACCGATCGAGCGACATCAACAAGCTTCCGCTTTCGGCCAATAGCAGACCTGCCGGACCCGCTGCACGGACTGAAGGTATGGTAGCAGTTGCTAACATTGCAGGCCACGCCTCCTGGAAGGAAGTCGCCCGCATGCCTTTGCCCCCGGCGTTTTGGCGAGTCGCCGTGCTGACGGTCGTGGCCTTGCCAGTCTGCCCGTTCGCTACCTTGTTAGCGGCCGAGCCTGCTTCTGAGACCCGCGCCTTCACCCACCCCATCAACCGTGCCAAAGACGCCCCTTTGGCAAGCCTGGGCAGCGATGGATTGCTTCGCTATGGCGTGTATACCGAGCGCGGTGGCGATCAGGCCCGCAACATCGTCCCGGACTTCTCCCGCGCCGGCTACCAGGGAGGCGGAGTCAGTCTGCCCACCCGCTCCAGCATTCCTGTTATCGAGATCCTTGAGCCATCCAGCGCGGAAGATGACTATCCCCGCATCCAGGCAGCGATCGATGCGGTCTCCCTACGTGCCACGGACAGCCGGGGCCTGCGCGGCGCGGTCCTGCTGCGGCGCGGCCACTACACGGTGAGCAGGACGCTGACCATCCGTGCAGGCGGCGTAGTGCTGCGCGGTGAAGGACGAGGTGCAGACGGCACGGTGATCCGCTCCGAAATCAGCGATCGGCAGGGCAGAATTCTTGAAGTGGGGAACAGCGAATCTGCGGTCCCCCGCGCAGCGTTGGACGCACGCCGTACCGCAATCAACATGGACTACGTCCCGGTGGGGGCGATGCGGATCAAGTTAACGTCCGCAGCCGGCTATCGCGTGGGCGATACGGTGTCGATCGCGAGGGAACCCAACGCGCGCTGGGTCGGCCCAGAGGGCATCGATACCGCGCGATACCGGTGGACGGCCAGCGACTATGCCATGTACAGCGAACGCGTCGTCACCGCGGTAGACCATGACACCATCACTCTCGATGCCCCGATCATGGATGCCATCGAGTCCCGCTTTGGTGGCGGCAGCATCTATCGCACGGATCCGATCCGCATCTCCCAAGTCGGCATCGAAGACCTCCGCCTTGAAGGTGACCCCGAGACCGGCACGGTCAACGGCACCGCCGATGCCGGCCCCTTTACCGCACTCCGCCTGGGTGCAACCTACAACTCATGGGTTCGCGATGTAACCGTGCGTTATGTATCGCATGGCTTCGTGACCCGTAATGGCGCGCAGTTCAATACCCTGCAGGACATCGCCTATCTCGACCCGAGGTATGGCGAGACCCAGGGCGCCCGCCGCTATGTGTTCCTGTACGAGGGCAACGCCGCCTTCAATCTGATCCAGCGCTGCTACAACCAGGGCGGCCGGCATACCTTCGTCATCGGTGCACGGGTGCCCGGCCCCAACGTGTTTCTGGACTGCCTGGCCGTGGGCGACAGCAACGACAGCGGCCCCCATCACCGCTGGTCCACCGGCACGCTGTACGACAACACCAAGGGATACATGCTGCGGGCGCAGAACCGCCGGTACAGCGGCACGGGACACGGGTGGGCAGGCGCACAGCAGATGTTCTGGAACACCGAGCACGACATCTACGTGGTCCAGGCGCCGCCCTTCGCGATGAACTGGAGCGTGGGACAGGTGGGCGCTATTGCAGCCGGGAAATTCCCGCCGGAGGAGCCTGCGGGAATCGTGCAGTCGATGGGCCAGGTGGTGACACCTCGCAGCCTGTATCTGCAGCAGTTGCGTGATCGTCTGGGCGAACAGGCGGTGGTCAACATCACCACGGAAGCGCAACGTGACGGGCGCATCTGGGACAGCCTGGCCGATGGTGCGGGGGAATAGCGCTCATAGCGGAGAGCGCTGGCAGCCAACGCATTGACGATCAGCTCCGCGATAAGCGGCAGGTGGAGCGCACAACCAACAAAAAAGCCCCCGTTTCCGGAGGCTTTTTCGACTGAATCATGGTGGGCGGTACAAGGTTCGAACTTGTGACCCTTGCCGTGTGAAGGCAATGCTCTACCGCTGAGCTAACCGCCCGATGCTGCTGAGCCGCTCATTATAGGGCGGCAAATTTCGACGTCAACGGTTTCGCCGAAATTTCTTCACATCGTGTGCGTGGGCTTGTCCGCGGTCAGGATACCGGCCAGCAGGGTCTCGATCCGGTGGCGGACGGTCTCCCCTTCCGCACCATCGGCCAGCTGTACGCCGATGCCTGCCGCGCGGTTGCCCTGGGCCCCGGCGGGGGTCACCCAGATCACCTTGCCGGCCACCGGCAGGCGCTCGCCGGAGTCCGGCAGGGTGAGCAGCAGGAACACCTCATCGCCCAGGAAGTAGCGCTTGGGCGTGGGCACGAAGATGCCGCCGTTCTTCACGAACGGCATGTAGGCGCTGTACAGCGCGGCCTTGTCCTTGACGGCAAGGGACAGGATGCCCTGTCGGGCGTTGGTGGCGCTCATGCTCTATTCCCCTTGGCGTGCCGTTCGTTGACCTTTCCCCAGGCCAGCAGCAGCTCAACCACCGCAAGATCGGCGCGCACCGTAGTGCGCAGCAGGTCGCGGGTGCGGTTGGCCGCATCGAACCAGGCGGCCAGCTTGTGCAATCGATCGGGATCGGTCAAGCCACCGCCGGTGGCCTGGGCCAGGGCGAGATCGGCGGCGTGGCGCAGGCGCAGGGCGGCGTTGTCGTCGGCGGTCCAGCGCTGGGCCAGTTCGACCGCGCCGGCGCGGCCGGCGACGAGGGCTTCCAGGTCGGTGGCGACCTGGCGGCGCAGGGCCAAGCCATCCTCGCGCAGCCACTGGTCGGCCAGGCCGGGATGGCCACGCGCGGCGTCCAGCGCTTCGCGGGCGCTGGCCTCGCTGTGGCCCAGGGTCTGCAGCCAGGCGAGCGCTTCCTCGCGCGGCGGCAGCTTGAACTCCAGGCGCTGGCAGCGGCTGCGGATGGTGGCCGGCAGGCGGGCGGGGTCGGCGCTGATCAGCCACAGGTAACGGCCGGGCTGCGGCTCTTCCAGGGTCTTGAGCAGGGCGTTGCAGGCGGCGCGGTTGATGGCGTCGGCAGGATCGACGATCACCACCTGGGCCACGCCGTACTGGGGGGTCAGCGAGAGCTTCTGAGAGACCTCGCGGATCTGCTCGATCACGATCTCGGTGCGCAGCTTGTCGCCGGATTTGTTGGGAATGAACGAGATCCGCTGCAGGTCCGGGTGGGTCCCGGCGGCCAGCAGCTGGGCGCTGCGCTTGGCCGCGGCAGGTTCGCCCTGCCCCAGCACGTGCTCGGCCAGCCGCAGCGCGACGCCCAGCTTGCCCAGGCCGGCCGGGCCGCAGAATAGCAGGCCATGGCCGAGGCGACCGGCGTCGAGCGCGGCCACGGTCTGGTCATAGGCGCGCTGCTGCCAGGGGGAAAAGGGTTCAGCCACGTTCCGGCTCCTGTGCCAACCATGCATCCACGGCCGCCACCACCGCGCCGGCGACGCCGGCCTGGTCCTGGCTGGCGTCGATCAGGCGGTAACGTGCGGGGTCTTCGCTGGCACGCTGGCGGAACACCGCGCGCACCCGCTGGAAGAAATCATCGTGCTCGCTTTCGATCCGGTCCGGCCACAGGTCGCGGCCGTTGGCGCGCGCACGGCCGACCGCTACGTCCACATCCAGCAGCAGGGTCAGGCCGGGCAGCAGGCCGACGGCGCGGCGCTCCAGATCGGCGATCCACGCCGGGTCCAGGCCGCGGCCACCGCCCTGGTAGGCGTAGCTGGAATCTGTGAAGCGGTCGCACAGCACATAGGCGCCGCGCTGCAGCGCCGGGGCGATCACCTGGCGCACGTGCTGGGCGCGGGCGGCGAACACCAGCAGCAGCTCGGCTTCGGCCGAGAGCGGCTCGGCGGCGATCTCCTCGTCCGGCTTGAGCACCAGCGCGCGGATGCGCTCGGCCAGCGCGGTGCCGCCGGGCTCGCGGGTCAGCACCACCTCATGGCCACGGGCGTGAAGGGCCTCGCGGATCGCGTTGATGGCGGTGGTCTTGCCGGCGCCCTCGCCCCCTTCCAGGCTGACGAAATGCGGGTGCCGGTGCAGCGCGGGACTCATTGGGGGGCGGCCTCGTTGGTGCGTTTGCTGCGCAGTTGCTGCAGGTAGCGGGCAACGGCGGCGTTGTGGTCGGTGTAGTTGGCCGAGAAGATGTGCGCGCCACTGCCATCGCCCACGGCCACGAAGTACAGCGCGTCCCCCTTGGCTGGCTGCGCGGCGGCATGCAGCGCGTCACGCCCGGGCATGGCGATCGGGGTCGGGGTCAGGCCGGCGCGCGTGTACGTGTTGTACGGCGTATCGGTGGTGAGGTCGCGCTTGCGGATGTTGCCGTCGTAGCTGCTGCCGATGCCGTAGATCACGGTCGGGTCGGTCTGCAGCCGCATGCCGATCTTCAGGCGGCGCATGAACACCCCGGCGATCTGCGGGCGCTCGCTGGGCAGTGCGGTTTCCTTCTCGATGATCGAGGCGAGGATCAGCAGCTCATACGGCGAGTTCAGCGGCAGATCGTCCACGCGGCTGTCCCACGCGGCGGTGAGTTCTTTTTCCATCGCGGCATGCGCGCGCTTGAGCACGTCGATGTCGCTGTCACCACGCTGGTAGACGTAGGTCTCGGGCAGGAAACGGCCTTCCGGGTGTTCGCCGGGGAAGCCGATCGCCTTCATCAGCGCGGCATCGTCCAGCGCATCGGTGGTGTGCACCAGCGGATCGGCGCGCTTGAGCGCAGCGCGCAGCTGCCGGATGTTCCAGCCTTCCACGATGGTGACGCGGTGCTGCAGGACGCGGCCCTGGCGCATGCGGGTCAGCAGCTCGCGCGGGGTCAGCGCCGGATCGAGCGCGTATTCACCCACCTTGAGCTTGCCGGCGGCATCGAGCTGGCGTGCCAGCAGCTGCCACTGGGTGTCGCTGCCTTCGTCCACGCCGGCCTGGCGCAGCTTGCCGAGCACGGTGCTGAAGCCGTCCCCCGAGGCGATCACCACGCTCTCCGCACGGGGGGTGACCGGCGCATCGGCGAACGCGCCCTGGCGATGCCAGAACCATGCGCCTGCGGCCGCGACCAGCAGGGCCAGCACCAGCAACACGGCCAGTACGGCCAGACATCCCCGTTTCGCACGCGCCATGGTCACCTCGAATCAAATTCTTCGCCGCGCAGCATACCGCGCGGGTACTGCACACCGCCAAACGGCTCAGGCATCGCTGCCCAGCGCCCGCAGCAGGCCACGGGCCTTGGCGCGGGTCTCGTCCAGTTCCTTGTCGGCCACCGAATCGACCACGATCCCGGCCCCGGTGCGGAAGCTGGCGGTATCGCCGGCCACTTCGGCGGTCCGGATCAGGATGTTCAGGTCCAGGTCGCCATCGCGGTTCAGCCAGCCGAACGCGCCGGTGTAGGCGCCGCGCGCGGTCTGCTCCAGCTCGGCGATGATCTGCATGCAGCGCACCTTGGGGCAGCCGGTGATGGTGCCGCCGGGGAAGGTCGCGGCGATCACCTGGCCGGGGCTGACGTCCTCGCGAAGGCGGCCACGCACGTTGCTGACGATGTGGTGCACGTGGGCGTAGCTCTCCACGGTCATCAGCTCATCCACCTCCACGCTGCCCGGCGCACAGATGCGGCCGAGGTCGTTGCGCTCCAGATCGATCAGCATCACGTGCTCGGCGCGCTCCTTGGGATGGCCGACCAGTTCCTGGATCCGCGCGGCATCGTCGTCGCCAGCGAAACGCGGGCGGGTGCCGGCGATCGGGCGGGTCTGCACGTCATCGCCATGCACCGACACCAGACGCTCGGGCGAAGAGCTGACCACCGCCCTGCCCTGCGCCATGAACAGCCCGGCGAACGGGGCGGGGTTGGCCACGCGCAGCTGCGCGTACAGCGCCTGTGGCGAGAGCGCCTCGGTGAACTGCGCGCTCCAGCGGCGGGACAGGTTCACCTGGAACACGTCACCCGCGCGCAGGTAATCGATCACCTTGCCGACGCCGTCGGTGAAGCGCTGTGGCGCGTCTTCGCCGATCGCGACCGGGGGCTGCCAGGTCGGCAACGGGGCCAGCGCGGCGGCCGCGGCAAGGTCGTCCTGCAGGGTCTGCAGCAGCGCGGCCTGGCCGCTCTCGCACACGGCATGGAACTGGCCGAGCACGCGGTCGTGCAGCACGGCCGCCGGGCAGCGCAGGGCCAGCGCGGACGGCAGGCCATCGGCGCGCGCCGGCAAGGCCAGCACGTCTTCGATCTGCCCGGCCAGTTCGTAATCCAGCATCAGTGCCCAGCCACCGCGGAACGGCAGTGTCGTCTCCTCGCGCGGCAACCGCAGGGCGGCCCAGTGCGCGTCGAGCACGTCGAGGAAGCGGCCGTCATGCGCCACGCCATCGGCATCACGCACCACGCCGTCGGCATGCAGCGCGAGCGCTTCGCCGCTGCCCATCAGCAGCAGGTCCCAGCGCCCCTGTGCGGTGCCTGAGGCGGTGGACTCCATCAGCAGCGGGTAGCGCTGCGGGGCCAGGCGCTGCAGGGCCAGCAGGTCGGTGGTGGCGGGCAGCGGAAGCGTCTGGAACATGACAGGACACCGGAAGGGCGCGAAGCGTGCGCGGGGGCCAGATACACCAAGGCCGCCATGATGGCGGCCCGGGTGGGAGTGCACGGAACGGGCGGTCAGACGCGCTTGAACACCAGCGTGCCGTTGGTGCCGCCGAAGCCGAAGCCGTTGGACATCACCACATCCACCTTGGCTTCGCGTGCGGTGTTGGGCACGTAATCCAGGTCGCAGCCCTCGCCCGCTTCATGCAGGTTGATGGTCGGCGGAATGATGTTGTCGCGCAGCGCCAGCACCGAGAAGATCGCTTCCACGCCGCCGGCCGCGCCGAGCAGGTGGCCGGTCATCGACTTGGTGGAGCTGACCATCATCTTGTAGGCGTGGTCACCGAAGGCGGTCTTCATGGCCATGGTTTCGCCCAGGTCGCCCAGCGGCGTGGAGGTGCCGTGCGCGTTGAGGTAACCGACCTGCTCCGGGGTCACGCCGGCGTCCTTCAACGCCATGGTCATGCAGCGCGCCGCGCCTTCGCCGTTCTCGCTCGGGGCGGTCATGTGGTACGCATCCGAGCTGGCGCCGAAACCGGCCAGCTCGGCATAGATGCGCGCGCCACGCGCCTTGGCGTGCTCGTACTCTTCCAGGATCAGGATGCCGGCACCGTCGCCCAGCACGAAGCCGTCGCGATCCTTGTCCCACGGGCGCGAGGCTTCCGCCGGTGCGTCGTTGCGGGTGCTCATCGCCTTCATCGCGCAGAAGCCGCCCAGGGCGGTCGGCGAGGAGCCGCGCTCGGCACCGCCGACCACCATCACGTCCGCATCGCCGTACTGGATCATGCGCATCGCGGTGCCGATGGAGTGGTTGGAGGTCGCGCAGGCGGAGACCGCCGAGAACGACGGACCCTTCAGGCCGGTGATGATGCTCAGCTGGCCCGGGAGCATGTTGATGATGGTCTTGGGCACGTAGAAGGGCGAGATCTTCTTGCCCTCGTGGAAATCGATGGTCTGCTCTTCGATGCCCAGCAGGCCGCCGATGCCCGCGCCAACGATGGCGCCGACGCGCTCGGCGTTGCCGTCGGTGATTTCCAGGCCCGAATCGTTCAAGGCCATGAAGGCGGCACCGAGGCCGTAATGAATGAACGGGTCCATCTTCTTGGCATCCTTGCCAGTGACCCGGAATTTGCCGAACTGTTCGTTGTCGGCGGTGATGTCGAAGTCCCTGACCTCACCTGCGATCTTGGTGGTGAAACGGTCCAGGTAGGACTGCGAAACGTTGGTCAGCGGACCGATGCCGGAACGGCCTTCGGTGATGCCCTTCCAACTGCTGGCCATATCATTGCCCAATGGCGAGACCATGCCCATGCCGGTAACGACGACGCGACGCTTCATTGCAGATTCTCCTGACCCGGGTGTTGCGGGTATCACGCGGTATAACGCTCAAAAGCACAGGGCCGCAAGCGCGGCCCCATGGGTTTGCCGCACGCGGTCGCAGCAATCGCCACGGCCGCGCGCGAGCCGCCTGACATCAAGCCTTGACGTGGGCGTTGATGTAGTCGATCGCAGCCTGCACGGTGCTGATCTTTTCGGCTTCTTCGTCCGGGATTTCGCACTCGAACTCTTCTTCCAGCGCCATCACCAGTTCAACGGTGTCCAGCGAGTCAGCGCCCAGGTCATCGACGAACGATGCGCTGTTGGTGACTTCCTCTTCCTTGACGCCAAGCTGTTCGACGACGATTTTCTTGACGCGTTCTTCGATGGTGCTCATTGGATATCGCTCCAGATGGAGTAGTGGTTCAAAAATGACGCCATCCGGTGAGGGATGACCGTGGGATAGTGTAGTGGAAACCAGCGACACCTTGCATTGCAGCAAAACATCAAACGGATCAACCACTTGCGGCGCAGTCCTTGCGCCACATGCTTACGGCATGTACATGCCGCCGTTCACATGGAGGGTTTCGCCGGTGATGTAGCTGGCCGAAGGACCGGCCAGGAACGCCACCGCGTTGGCGATATCGGACGGCTCGCCGAGCCGCTCCAGGGCGATCGACTTGACCAGCCCGGTGCGCTGCTCTTCCGGCAGGGCCTTGGTCATGTCGGTGTCGATGAAGCCCGGCGCGACCACGTTGACCGTGATCCCGCGCGAGCCGATTTCCTTGGCCAGCGACTTGGAGAAGGCAATGATGCCGGCCTTGGCCGCGGCGTAGTTGGCTTGGCCGGCATTGCCGGTCACGCCGATCACCGAGGCGATGTTGATGATGCGGCCCTTGCGCGCCTTCATCATGCCGCGCATGACGGCCTTGGAGGTGCGGAAGACGCTGGTCAGGTTGGTGTCCAGGATCGCCTGCCAGTCTTCTTCCTTCATCCGCAGCAACAGGTTGTCGCGGGTGATGCCGGCGTTGTTGACCAGGATGCTGATGGCGCCGAATTCCTTGGCGATACCGTCCAGCACGGCCTCCAGCGCAGCAGCGTCGGTGACGTTCAGCGCGCGGCCGTGGCCACCCACGGCAGCCAGGCGCTCACCAATGGCGGCGGCACCGGCCTCGGTGGTGGCGGTGCCGATGACGGTCGCGCCCTGCGCGGCCAGTGCGTCGGCGATCGCGGCACCGATACCCCGGCTGGCGCCGGTGACCAGTGCGATTTCACCCTGAAGGGGCTTGCTCATCTCATTTCCTCGAACGGGATCGGCCTGGCCGGTCTGGCGCGAGGCCAGTCCAGCGCGGGCACGATCGGAAGACATCAGGCGGCCCAGGTCTCGCGGGCCGTCTCGAAATCGGCGGGCGTGGACAGTGTGCGCGCGTCCAGCGATTTGTCGATGCGTTTGATCAATCCGCTCAGCACCTTGCCCGGGCCACATTCGGCCACCCGGGTGACGCCGCGGGCGGCCAGCGCCTGCACGCAGCCGGTCCACTGGACAGGCAGGTACAGCTGCTGGACCAGCGCCTGGCGGATGACGTCCACGCCGTCATGCACGCGGGCATCGACGTTCTGCACCACCGGCAGGGCCGGGGCGCGCCAGTCCAGGCCAGCCATGGTTTCAGCCAGGCGGTTGGCGGCTTCGCGCATCAGCGGGGTGTGCGAGGGCACGCTGACGGCGAGCTTGACGGCCTTGCGGACGCCCTTCTCGGCCAACAGGGCCAGCGCGCGGTCCACGGCGGCGGCGTCGCCACCGATGACGATCTGGCCGGGCGAGTTGTAGTTGGCCGGGACGACCACCTGGCTGCCGGCGGCCTGTTCGCAGACCTCCACGACGAGGGCGTCTTCCGCGCCGAGGACGGCGGCCATGGCCCCCACGCCGGTCGGGGCGGCTTCCTGCATCAACTGGCCGCGCAGGCGCACCAGATGGGCGCCGTCACGCAGCGACAGGGCGCCGGCGGCGACCAGGGCGGTGTACTCGCCCAGGCTGTGGCCGGCCAGGACGGCCGGCTTGGCGCCGCCAACGGCGTTCCAGGCGCGCCAGACGCCGATGCTGGCCGCCAGCAGGGCCGGCTGGGTGTACTCGGTGCGGTTGAGCATTTCCTCCGGGCCGCCCTGGGAAAGGGCCCAGAGGTCGACACCGGCGCCGTCGGAGGCCTCGGTGAAGGCCTCGCGGATCTGCGGGTGCAGCTCGGCCAGTTCGGCCAGCATGCCCAGCGACTGCGAGCCCTGGCCCGGGAACACGAATGCGAGATTGGTATCGGTCACGCGATCATCCGCCTGCAAAAATCGAACGGCGAATGATAAAGGGGAACGTCGCCCTTCGTCTGTACTGCCGCGTATGTGGGCTCAGGTGAACAGCTGGAGGATGTCGAGGTCGCCGTCGCTGAAGAAGTCGATGCAGATCACGGCCAGCATCAGCACGCCCAGGGTCGTGGCGCCGTGGACGATCAGGATCGAGTGGGCCAGCGCGCGGGCCGAGCGGCCCATTTTCATGCTGTAACGGGCCAGCCCCTGGAGGCGACCGGTGACATCGTGGGCATGAGCGAGGACCGGCGCTTCGGCGCCGTCCATGGCCTGCGCCATCAGGCTCTGCAGCTGCTGCGGCCGATCTTCGTAGTACTTGGCCACGCCGTAGCCGAACATCAGCCAGTCGCGGGCCTGGGCCTGGGCGAGGTCCATGACTTCCAGGGGGTCTTCTTCGAAATCGATGAAGCCGATCTCGTTGCCGTCCCAGGTCAGGTTGCGCGGCAGTGGCTGGCCGAAATAAGCGCCTTTGCGGTGAGCCTGGGCGATGGCGTTCATCGCCGCGGACACCAGGCGGTCGCGGCCGGCATCGTCGGCTTCGCGAAGGCAGGTGTTGAACGAGGAGCCGTTGTCGCCCAGCACGAGGGCGGCGTGGCCGCTGCCGATCACGCTGGGGACGTTGACGCCCTGGGCCTGCAGTTCGGCCAGGCGGCGGGCTTCGGTTTCGCGGGCGGCATCGCCCCCGCGGTGCGGTGGTGGACGCAGGGCATCAAGCTGGAAGCGGCGGGCGATGAAGTTCAGCAGCCCCAGCGCGACCACGCGGCTTCCTTCGCCGTACTGCTTCAGCCAGGCGCGCTGCCCTTCGATGACGATGGGCTCAACCATGACAGTTCTCCTGAAATGCTTACGGCCCCGTAATGGGGCCGTAACGACAGCGTCACGTTGTCGTAACTGACACTATCAATAGCGCAGCAGAGCAGAACCCCACGTGAAGCCGCCGCCGAAGGCTTCCAGCAGCAGCAGCTGGCCGCGCTCCACACGGCCGGAGCGGACCGCGTGGTCCAGCGCCATCGGCACGGAGGCCGAGGACGTATTGCCGTGCTTGTCGACCGTCACCACCACCTGGTCCATGGACATCTCCAGGCGCTTGGCGGTGGCTTCGATGATGCGCAGGTTGGCCTGGTGCGGGATCAGCCAGTCCAGGTCGGCCTTGGTCAGCGCATTGGCTTCCAGGGTCTCATCGACGACCGAGTCCAGCGCCTTGACGGCGTACTTGAACACGTCGTTGCCCTTCATCAGGATCGCGCCGCGGGCATTGTCGCCCTCGCCGAAACCGGCCGAGACGCCCACCGGGTTCCACAGCAGTTCTTTCTTGCTGCCATCCGAATGCAGGTGGGTGCTGAGGATGCCGGTGTCTTCGTCGGCCTTGAGCACGACGGCGCCCGCGCCATCGCCGAACAGCACGCAGGTGGTGCGCTCGGTCCAGTCGACGATACGGGTCAGGGTTTCCGCACCGATGACCAGCACATGGCGTGCATCACCGGAACGAATGAATTTGTCGGCCACGCTCAACGCGAACACGAAGCCCGAACAGGCGGCGTTGACGTCGAAGGCGGGGCAACCGCTCGCACCGAGCTTGGCCTGGATCAGGCACGCGGTGGACGGGAAAATCAGGTCAGGCGTGGTGGTACCCACCACGATCATGTCGAGCTGCGAAGCGTCGATACCGGCCGCTTCAAGCGCACGTACCGCGGCGTGGTAGCCGAGGTCGCTGGTGGTCTCGCCTTCGGCCGCAATGTGCCGTTCGCGGATACCAGTGCGCGATTGAATCCACTCATCGCTGGTGTCGACCATTTTCTCCAGATCCTGGTTGGTCAACACTTTTTCGGGCAAATAACTACCGGTGCCCGCGATCCTCGAGTAGATCCGCTTGCTCATTGCATGTCCTGTAGCACGATCACCAAACGTGGTGATCGGGAAGAATGGGGTAAAGGCCGCCGCCCGACCGGGCAGCGGCCTTCACAAATCAATCTTCTTCGACGGCCGAGTTCGACTTGGTCGTGATCACCTTCTTGCCGCGGTAGAAACCGTCAGCGGTGATGTGGTGACGCAGGTGCACTTCACCGGTGGTCGGATCGGTGGACAGCTGCTTGGCGCTCAGGGCGTCATGCGCACGGCGCATACCGCGGCGGGACGGGGTGACACGGGATTTCTGCACAGCCATGGGATTGCTCCAAACTCGGTTCGTTTTGCTTCGTCGTATCGTCGCGCAGGACGCCAGCGCCCAGCACAGTTTTCGCTTTCGCCGCAGCCGCCGACGACAATCCGGCTGCTATTGTTTTTTCAGTGCCGCCAACGCCGCGAACGGATTGGCCTTGCTGATTTCTTCTTCGGTCGGTGCCCAGTCCTTGTCCACTGCCTCGCCATCGGGAGACAACGGCACGACGGGCACGGCCAGGACGAGTTCGTCCTCGACCAGTTCCAGCGGTCGCAGCATGCCGTCTTCGGGCACCAGCCACGGCTCCCAGCCTTCCGGCAGCGAGGATTCTTCCTCTTCGCTGCGGATCAGACCGAGCCGCTGCACCATCGAAACCGGCAACAGGAAACGCTGCAGGCTGCGCTGACAGATCAGCGGCAGCGCGGTGTCGATGGACAGTTCAACATAGGATACCCGCAGGATGTCGTCGTGCGCGAATTCCAGTGCATAGGTGCACTGACCTTCGGTATCGGCAACAAGGCCTTGCAGGCGGGTCAATTTCGCTAGATCCACCTGGCCATCGAAGCGCCTGCGCGCTGCGACCATCCGCCAAGCATCCAGCATTTCGGGCACGTTTGCGGACATAAGCCGCTGAATGTTAAGGATCGCCCGGGCTGCTGTCAAATGCCTGCGCAGTCAGGTTGCCGATCCCCGCCCCGAGGGGCCAGACTGCCGCCCTTCCGTGCCCGGTATTGTCGCATGACCCCACTGCTGCTTGCCTCCACCTCCCGCTACCGCCGTGAACTGCTGGAACGGCTTGGCCTGCCCCTGCAGACCGCCCGCCCCGAGGTGGATGAGACCCCCGCCCCCGGCGAGGCCCCACGGGCCGTGGCCGTGCGGTTGGCGCAGGCCAAGGCGGAGGCTGTGGCCCGCCTGCACCCGGGTCACTGGGTGATCGGCTCGGACCAGGTGGCGGAACTGAACGGCGCCGCGCTGGGCAAGCCCGGCACGGTCGAGGGTGCGCAGTCGCAGCTGGCGGCGATGTCCGGCCAGGTGGTCGACTTCCACACGGCGGTGAGCCTGGTGCGCGACGGCGAGGTCCTGGCCGCCTGCGACCGGACCCGGGTCCATTTCCGCACGCTGGATCATGCCGAAATCGTCCGCTACGTGGCCGCCGAGCAGCCGCTGGACTGCGCCGGCAGTTTCAAATGCGAGGGGCTGGGCATCACCTTGTTCGAGGCGATCGAGAACCGCGACCCGACCGCACTGATCGGCCTGCCGCTGATCGCGGTGAGCCAGCTGCTGCGCCAGGCCGGCTACACCCTGCCCTGAGCTCAGCGCAGCTGCAGCGCTTCCAGGCAGCCGGCATCCAGCGGCCCGGTGGCCCAGCCGACCCAGCGCCCGGCCAGCGGCATCGCCAGGCCCACCGGGCGTCCCGCGCACTGCAGGACCAGCCGCGGCGCCGGGCTCCGGGCAGCAAATTCCACGCGCCACGCGGGCCCGCCCAGCAGGTTGCGCACGGCGACCACCGAGACCGCACTGAGCGGCACCCCCGAGGCGGTGGCTGCCGTGGGTTTGCCCTGCAGATAGCGCGTTTCGGGCCAGGCGAACATCGCGCTCCCGTGCGCGCGCAGGCTTGGCAGTGCCGCCTGCACTTCGCCGGGTACGCTCTCGCCATGGGTCTGGTCCGGATCGACCACCCCCGCCGCGGCCGCGGTGGCCGTCATGTTGGCCACGCGCTGCATGCTGGCGCCGAGGTAGGCCATCCACGCAGTGCTCGGCACGGCCACCAGGGCCAGCAGGAGTGCCCCCCAGACCACCGGCCGGGGGCGGCGCAGACCCACGCGGACCGTCGCCCACAGCAGCAGGCCGCACCAGAACAGCCACGACCACGGCACATACCGCGGTGCGGCCAGCTGCGTGGGGTAATCGGCGAAATAGGTCCAGCGACTGAGCGCGACCAGCCCGCCCACAGCCAGCCCGAACCACGCCATCGCCAACGCCACCGACTCCCCGGCGCCGGCGCTGCGCCCGCGTTGCCAGCTGCAACGGGTCATTCCGAGCACTCCGCCCAGCCCAACCGCGCCCACCAGCAGATGCGGCCAGCGCGAGGTCATCACCGGGCCGAACAGCGACTGGTACCCGCTCGCCACCGAATGGACCGCGTCGCGCACGGGCGCGAACGGCAGTTGCTGTGCCGCCGCCGGATCCAGCGCAGGCCAGGCCAGGTAGATGAAGGGCGAGGCCAGCCAGCGCAGCAGCACGTCCAGCTGCGCCAATGGCGCAAGCGCCATCTGCGAGGGCATGCCGGTGCGGCCCATGCCCAGGTGCAGGCCAACCGCCACGATCAGCCCCAGCATCAACGGTACCCAGTGCGACAGCGGCGCACGGCGCACCACCAGCACCGCCGCCAGCCCGACGAACACCGCTACGCCGCTTCCGAACGAGAACGTCGCGGCGACACCGCACAGCGCCGCCAGCACCGCACCGCGGCGATCCCCACGCAGCAGCATGGCCACCCCGGCCATCAGCACCGCAGTGATCAGATACGCATGCACCGACTCGTTGCCATGGGTGAGCGCGCGCTGGCTGCCGAGCCAGAAGATCGACAGCGCCCCGATCAGGGTCGCGGCCGCGCTTACCGGTGGCGCCAGCGCATCGGCCTTGATGATCCGGGCCAGCAGCCACACCGTGGCCAGGGCCAGCAGCACGCCTGTGCCTATCTGCAGCCACTGGTTGCCATGCAGCCAGGACAGCTCGGCATGCCGCACCAGGTTCGGCAGAATCTCGCGGTGGCCGTTGTCCGAGACCAGCACGTTCGATGGCCACGGCATCTCCAGCAGCTTCTGGGTGAAGCGCCACGGATCGGCGTACAGCACGCGCGGCGCGAGCCACAGCATCGCCGCCACGCCCACCGCGACGACCGCAGCCACCGCCAGCCACAGCAGGCGCGTCAGCGCGGGCGGCACCGGCGCGGAGACCGGACGGGACACCGACACGGAAGCCGTTTCCGGCGAGGCATTGCGCATGAGGGTGTCATCCATGAAAAAACACGCGCACTCAGCGCGCGGGGACGGTGAAGGCCTGTTCCTGCCACTGCTCCACGCTGCCGTCCTTGCCGTACAGCGTCATGCCCAGCCAATGGCGACCGGGCGCGAGGTGAGCGGTGTTCAGCGTGGCATCGAAGGCCACGTTGGGATGCTGCGGATCGGTGGAGATCTTCCAGGCGCTGGTGATGTCGTAGGCGCGCCCGTAGACCGCATCGCCGACCGGCTTCCCATCGACAAACAGCTGGACGCGTTCGATGCCGGCACCGTCCTTGAAGGCCCAGCCGCGCACATCCAGCGTGTCGCCCACCTTGGCATCCGGCTGCGGCGCATCCACCCAGGCCATCGCCGGGGTGACGCAGGGCCCGTCCACCCGCCCGGCAGGCAGCTTGAACAGCAGGAAGCGCTGATAGCCATGATCGTTGCTGACCACGCGCGGCGGCGGCAGCGGGCCCACCTGGCCGCAGACCGCGTGATAGCGCTCCAGCAGATCGCGATAGCGCTGGTCGCTGGGGGACAGCACCAGCAGCATCGGCGTGTCGCGCTGACCATCGTGCAGCAACCCCCACAGCCCCAGCTGCGCACTGCGGCCGTGTTTGTCGTTCAACGGATGGCGCAGCACCTCGATCGAGGGATCACGCAACTGGAAGCCCAGTTCCGCGCCGACCTTGAAGTTGCCGGCCAGCACGCGCGTGCCCGGTGGCATGCCCTTCAATTCTTCGCGCACGGCGCCTGCCAGGGGTTCCCAGCCGGCGAAGTTGCGCGGGTAATACTTGTAGCCGGCCAGCTGCTCGCGCACGCTCGGCACGGACGCCATCAGGTAATAGCCGAAGGCCAGTGCCAACCCGGCACCGGCCAGCCACCAGCCGGTGCGGCGCAGCCAGCGCGGCCAGCCATTGAGTACGACCGGCACCGCGATGAGCAATGCGAGATAGCCCGGCAACGGCCAGTGGAAACTGATGCGCTCCACATCGGTGAAGAAGCCCAGGGCGAAGATGGACAGGGTCGATACCGCGCCGATCAGACCGAAATACCGCCACTGGGCGCGTGCGCCTCCACCGGAGCGGGTACCGGCCAGGGCCACCTTCCACATCGCGATGCACAGGATCGGGGTGACCAGCATCGGCTGGATCACCAGGAACCACAGCCCGCTCCACTCGAACGCCCACGGGTGGCGCTCGACCACCTGGAATTTCAGGCCGGCATCATGGTTGTCGGCATTCCACGACAGCAGCGGCAGCCACGCCACCACACCGACCGTCAGGGCCACCCAGACGCGCGGATCGCGCAGCATGCGCCGGCCCTGCGGCAGCACCAGCAGCGCGATGAAGCCGACCACGATCACCCCGATGAAGCGGTAATGGCTGAGTGCGCCGATCGCCAGGCCTGCGGCCAGCTTCACCGCCGCCGCCGCATCCACGTTGCGCAGCAGGCGTGCACCGGCGTCCAGGCACAGCACGGCGGCCAGCGCCATCGGCACATCCGGCACGGCCAGCATGCCCAGCGTGGCTGACAGCGGCATCAGCAGGGTCAGGCTGCCGGCCTGCCAACCGGCCACCGCGCCGAACCAGCGCGTGGCGATCCGCGAGACCAGCCATGGCAGCCACGCACCGATCGCCAGGAACGGCAGGCGCAGCGCGAGCACATGGTTGCCGCCCACTTCCACGCCCAGGCGCGCCAGCCATGCGGTCAGCCCGGGCAGGTCCGAATAGGCCGCCGCCAGGTGCTGGCCTTCCTGCCAGTAAAAAGCTTCGTCCACGAACAAGGGCAGACGTGCGGCCACCACCAGCTTGACGGCGGTGACCAGCGTCCACAACAACAGGAATATGGTGCGTGCGCGTTGTTCGCCCTGCATTGCTCTATAGAATCAGTGGAATCATCGATACGAGACGGACATGGATCATTCGCCCCCCGTGCCAGCCATGCTAACCGATGTACTGCGACAGTCTCTCCGCGCCGCCCAGGATCAGGTCAACGGGCTGGTCCTGGGCAAGGCCCAGGAGGTACGACTGGCCTTCGTGGCGCTGCTCTCCGGCGGCCATCTGCTGATCGAGGATCTGCCCGGCCTGGGCAAGACCACCCTTGCCCACGCCATGGCCTCCAGCCTCGGGCTGGGCTTCCAGCGGGTGCAGTTCACTTCCGACCTGCTGCCTGCCGATGTACTCGGCGTCTCTGTTTACGATGCCGGCAGCCGTCAGTTCCAGTTCCACCCCGGCCCGGTCTTCACCCATGTGCTGCTTGCCGATGAGATCAACCGCGCCCCGCCGCGTACCCAGAGTGCGCTGCTGGAGGCGATGGCCGAGCAGCAGGTGACCCTGGATGGCGTGACCCACCCGCTGCCGGACCCGTTCTTCGTCATCGCCACCCAGAACCCGGTCGACCTGTCCGGCACCTTCCCGTTGCCGGACTCGCAGCTGGACCGCTTCCTGCTGCGGTTGGCGCTGGGCTACCCCAATCCCGAATCCGAGCGCGAGCTGCTGCGCGGCACCGATCGCCGCCACCTGATCGCGCAGGCCACCGCGCGGCTGAGCGAGGTGGAGGTGCGGACGCTGCGCGAGGCGGTCGGCCAGGTGCACGCCAGTGAAGCCTTGATCACCTACGTGCAGGCGCTGCTGGCCCGCAGCCGCCAGCACGCCGGGGTGCGCGTCGGCCTGTCACCGCGCGCGGGCCTGGCATTGCTGCGCGCCGCCAAGGCGCATGCGCTGCTGTTGGGCCGCGCACATGTCGTGCCTGAAGACGTGCAGACCCTGTTCGTTGCGGTGGCCGGGCATCGGCTGGTGCCGGAGGCAGAAGCCGGCAATGGGCCGGCATTGGCCCGCGCCATCCTCCAGACCGTGCAGGTCGACTGAGATGCGCCGCGGCTGGGGAGCCCGCTGGCAGTACCTGCAGCATATGGCGCGACCGCGCCGACCGGAGCACCTGCCCAGCCGGTTCGACCGGCGCCGCATCTATGTGCTGCCGACGCGCTTCGGTCTGTTCGTCGCCGCGCTGCTCTCGGCGATGCTGCTCGGTGCATTGAACTACAACAACAACCCTGCCCTGTTGTTGGCGCTGCTGCTGGCCACGGTCAGCATCGCCAGTGCGATCAGCGCCCACCTGCAGTTGTCCGCGTTGCAGGTGGATGCGGTATCCGCCGAACCGGTCGCCGCAGGCGCGCCGCTGCGGCTGCGCATCAGCCTGTCGCGCACCGATACCCGCGCGCGTCGCGGCCTGCACGTGGAGCACGACGGCGTGGCAGCGTTCGGGCACCTGGTGGACAGCGACCAGATCGAAGTGGATCTCGACCTGCCCACGCATCAGCGCGGCTGGTTCGATCTCTCCCGGATCCGCATCGCCACCACACAGCCACTGGGCCTGGTACGCGCTTGGTCGTGGGTGTGGCCGGAGACACCCTTGCTGGTCTATGCCGCACCGGAAGCGCACGCCCCTGCGTTGCCCGAGAGCGGCGGCGATCCGCTGCATACCCGTGTGCATGCCAGCGGCGACGAGCTGCATCAGCTGCGTCCGTATCGCCCCGGCGACCCGACGCGCAGCATCGCGTGGAAGCACTCTGCGCGGCGCGACACCCTGCTGGTGCGCGAGTACGAAAAGCCGATCGGCGTGGAGGTCGTGCTGGACTGGTGGCGCCTGGCCCCGCTGGGCACCGAGGCGCGGATCGCGCGCCTGGCGCGCTGGGTCGACCTGGCCGAACGCGAAGGGCGCCGCTACACCCTCACGCTGCCCGGCCAGCCGGTGCTCGGCCCCGGCAATGGCAGTGCCCATCACCATCTGTGCCAGCGCGCGTTGGCGCTGTTGCCCCATGACTGACCGCGCCGTCGCCCCGCTCAGTCCCGGTGCGCGCTACTGGACCCTGGCCAGTGCGGCCCTGGGCTTGTTGCCGCTGCTGCTGCAGCTGCCCACCGTGCTGGCGGCCGTCATCGCCGGCGTTGCACTGCTGACCGCCCTGGCTTCGCGGCAGCGCCTGCTGCCGGGGGCACTGCGCCTGCTGCTGGTGCTCGCCATGCTGGGCGCCATCTACTGGCAGATGGGCCCGCGCCCGGGCCGCGATACCGGCTGCGCGCTGCTGGCGGCGATGCTCGCGTTGAAATCCAGCGAGCTGCGCAGCCTGCGCGATGCGCGCAGCCTGGTCGGCTTCGGGTTGTTCGGCCCGTTCGCGGCGTTCCTGCTCGACCAAGGGCCGCTGACGATGACATTGGCGGTACTGGCCGGCCTGGTCGCATTGCTCGCGTTGCAGCGGCTGGCGCACCTGGAGGGCCAGGCACCGCCGGCGCCGCTCAAACGCCAGCTGCGCGGGATCGGCCGGCTGGTCATGCTCGGCCTGCCATTGGCGCTGGCCGGTTTCTGGCTGTTCCCGCGGTTGAGTGAACCGCTGTGGGGGATCCCCGATCGCGCGGTCGGCAAGCCCGGCCTGTCCGACACGATGGAGCCCGGGCAGTGGCTGGATCTGATGGCCGATGACACCCCGGCGCTGCGCGTGCAGTTTTTTGGCGCGGTTCCGGAACCGCAGCAGCGCTACTGGCGCGGCCCGGTGCTCAGCCTGTTCGACGGCAAACGCTGGGAGCAGGACAGGCATCTGATCGAGCGCGCGCCCGCCGCGGTGACCCACGCCAGCACACAGTGGGAGTACCAGATCGACTATGAGCCGACCGACCGCCGCCAGCTGGTCGCGCTGGATCTGCCGTTGCAGGCCCCTGCCGGCAGCGATCTGGATGCCAACCACAGCCTGCGCAGCCACGCAGCACTCAATGCCCTGACCCGCTGGCGGCTGCGTTCCGCCCCGGCCGTGGCCTACACCGACGCATTGACGCCTTACGAGCGTCGCCTTGCGCTGCAGCTGCCCGACGGCGTGAACCCGCGCACGGCGGTGCTGGCGCGGCAGTGGCGGCAGGAGGCTGGCAGCAACGATGCGGCGATCGTGCAGCGCGCGCTCGAGTGGGTACGTGCGCGCTTCGTCTACACCCTGGACACGCCCGAGCCGGGCCGTGATGGCGTGGACGAGTTCCTGTTCGACCAGCAGGCCGGCTTCTGCCAGCACTTCAGCTCATCGTTCGTTGTGTTGATGCGCAACGCCGGCATCCCGGCGCGGGTCGTGACCGGCTTCGCCGGTGGCGTCCACAATCCCTATGGTGACTACTGGGTGCTGCGCCGGATGGATGCCCATGCCTGGGCCGAGGTCTGGCTGCCCGGGCGCGGCTGGGTGCGGGTCGACCCGACCGCGGCCGTCGCCCCCGAACGCATCTACGACACGATCGACGACCGGCTGGCGGCGGGCGACGCCGGTGCGATGCTCAACAGCCGTTGGCTGCAGTTCGGGCAGATGGGGGACTGGCTGCGCCGGGGCTGGAACGACCTGATCCTGTCCTTCGATGCCAACCGCCAGCAACGGCTTCTTGAACCGTTTGGTTTCGAGCGCCTGGATCCGACCCGACTGGTGGGAATTTTCACTGTCTTCGCGCTGGCCGCGCTAGGGTGGATGGCGTGGCTGCTGGCCCGGGGCGAACGCGAACGCGACCCGCTGCTGCGGGCCTGGCACCGGCTGGGACGCCGCTATGCACGCCATGGGTTGGAACGCGCCAGCGCCGAACCGGCCAGCGAGTGGGCCCGCCGGGTGGACCGGCAACGGCCCGATCCGGCGTTGTTGTCGCTCAGCGCGCGTTTCGTCCAGGCGCGCTACGCTGGCGCTGACGTCGACCTCACTTCATTATTGCGCGACCTGCGCAGGCATCGCCCGACCTCCGGAGCATCCCCATGAAGATTCAAATCCTGCTTCCCCTTGCTGCCACTCTGGCATTGGCTGCCTGCGCCACCGCGCCCAAGCCGCTGCAGGGGCAGTTCAGTATGGTCAGCCCGCGTGACGCGGTTCCCACCCAGCAGGTGGGCACTCCGGTGCGTTGGGGTGGCCGCATCATCGAAACCAACCCGGGCCAGGGCCAGACCTGCTTCCAGATGATTTCGCGCCCGCTCAACGGCAGTGGCCGCCCGAGCACCACCTCGGCCGACGCCAGTGACGGCCGCTTCATCGCGTGCCGCGCCGGCTTCTACGATCCGGCGGTGTTCGAGCCGGGCCGGGACGTGACCTTCATCGGCAAGATCGGCGGCTACGAGAACACCCGTATCGGCGAGTACGACTATCGCCTGCCGAAGCTGGACGCCGATGTGATCTACCTGTGGCCGGAACAGCGCCAGGTCGACGTGGTGCCCGCCTACCCGTACGGCCCGTGGGGCCCGGGCTGGGGTCCCGGCTGGGGCTACCGCGGCTGGGGCTGGTGGTAAGCCCGGAGGTGGCGCGTCCCCGTCGCTGATGCGGACGCGCTGAAAAAAAACGCCGCCTTCGGGCGGCGTTTTTTGTTGCCCCGGCCCGCTCAGCCGTTCGGCGTGCCGAAGTGACCCAGCTGCGCGCCGGCCAGCAGGTGCAGGTGGATATGGAACACGGTCTGCCCGGCGTGCTCGCGGCAGTTCATGACGATACGGTAGCCGTCCTGCGCGAACCCTTCGCGGCGGGCGTACTCGGCGGCGGCCATCGCCAGCTTGCCGATCAGGTGCGCCTGGTCCGGTCGCACGTCATCCAGGGTCGGGATCGCTTCGTGCTTGGGAATGAACAACACGTGCACCGGCGCCTGCGGTGCGATGTCCTTGAAGCCGAGCACCTCCTCGTCTTCGTAAACGATGGTGGCGGGAATTTCGCGGCGGATGATCTTGCCGAACAGGGTGTCGTGGCTCATGAGGGCACCTCGTGTAACAGGGCCTTGGAGAGTAGCGCGGATGCACGCCCGGTTTCGATCACCGGCGCGGGTTGCGCGGGATCATTCCTGCACTTCGGTACGCGTACCGAAGGCGTGCGACAGCGTACCGCGATCCACGTATTCCAGCTCACCGCCCAGCGGCAGGCCCTGCGCCAACCGGCTCGGGCGGACCTTGTGGCTGCGCGCCATCTGGGCCAGGTAATGCGCGGTCGCTTCGCCTTCCACGGTGGCACTGGTGGCGATGATCAACTCGGTCACTTCGCCTTGCTTCAGGCGGGCTTCCAGCTGATCCAGGCCCAGCTCGCGCGGACCGATGCCGTCCAGCGGTGACAGCCGCCCCTGCAGCACGAAGTAGACGCCGCGGTAGCCGGTAGCCGTCTCGATCGCCAGGCGATCGGCCGGTGATTCCACCGCACACAGCTGCTGGCGCTCGCGGCTGCCGTTGGCGCAGACCGCACAGACCTCGGTCTCGCTGAAATCCCGGCACTGCGCGCAATGCCCGATCCGCTCGATCGCCTTGGCCAGCACCTCGGCCAGCTTCTGGCCGCCCTCGCGCTCACGTTCGAGCACGTGGTAGGCCATGCGCTGGGCGGTCTTCTGGCCCACGCCCGGCAACACGCGGAAGGCCTCGATCAATTGTTCGAGCAGGGGCAGGCTCATGGCGGATCGCTCATCTCAGAAACAAGCGCGCGAAGCCCGGAGGCTTCGCGGCGCGGTCACCACCATCGCCAGGCCTCGACCCGGCGCAGACGTGGCTCAGAACGGCAGCTTCATGCCCGGGGGCAGCTGCATGCCAGCGGTCGCCGAACCCATGCGGTTCTTCGACTCGGCATCGATCTTGTTGGAGGCATCGTTGAACGCTGCGGCCACCAGGTCTTCGGTCATTTCCGCATCGGAAAGCACCGACGGATCGATGCGCACCTTGCGGCATTCCTTGGTGCCGGTCAGGGTCACGCTGACCATGCCGCCGCCGGCGCTGCCGGTGACTTCCAGCTTGGCGAGGTCTTCCTGGGCCTTCTGCAGGTTTTCCTGCATCTTCTGGGCCTGCTGCATCAGTTGGGCGATATTGCCGCGCATGGTTCTTTACTCTTCAAAAGGACGAATGGAATCGGCCACGACCCGGGCACCGTGTTGCTGGATCAGCAACTGCACCGACGGGTCGGCCATGAAAGCGGCTTCCGCCGCCGTTTGGCGTTCGCCACGCTGGCGGTCAGCGCGCTGATGCAGGGTCTCGGCACCGGCCGCGCCGGTATCGATCACCAGACGCGGAGCCTGCCCCAGGGGGCCGGTCAATGCCGCGATCAGCGCCGCCTGCGAGCGGTCCGAAATCAAGTACTCAAATCCGGGCGAAATCGCCAGTTTCAAGACACCGTGCTGGTAGCTGATGAACGCCGAGTGGGCCGCCAGCTGCTTGGACGGGCCATTGAGCTGGCTGCCGGCGACCAGTTCCAGCCAGGCATCGGCGGTCAGCTCACCGCTCGCCCCTGACGGCGCGGCGTCGGCCACTGAGGGTGCGATGGCGATACCCTCCGGGCGAGCCACCGGGGCGGGGGCTTCCCGCACAGGCGCGGGAGCAGCCGGTGCCGCGGTCCGCTCTGGAGGCGCTTCCCAGGGAGCGACCATGGCCGCATCCGGGGTGGCCATTTCAGCAGCCAGCGCTTCGTCGCGATCGGCCGCATCGTTCTCCTGATGCCACGGCGGCAGATCGTCGTCGGCAGCGGGGGCAGGCGCGTTCGGCCTGGCCGGCTTGACCGGTTTAACCGGCTCGGCGGCTGCCGGGGCGGGAGCAACCTGTTTCAGCGGCGGGGCTGCGGCCTCGGGGGGCGCGACGACCGGGGCGGCGAGCGGCGCCTCAGGCGCCACCGGGGCTGCCTGAGCGACGGGCGCGCTGGCCTTGGCGGGCGCCACGGACGGAGCCGGAGCCGAAGCCGCTGCCGCAGCGGCCATGCCGGCGCCCTGGCCACTGGCCTGGCCGCCACTGTTCACTTCGGTACCGGTGCCCGGATCGCGGGGCACCGGCGGGACGGCCGATGCCGGGCGGAACGCCAGCATGCGCAGCACCGCCATCTCGAATCCAGCACGCGGGCTTGGGGCCAGGTGCAGGTCACGGCGACCGCCCAGGGCCATCTGGTACCAGAGCTGCACCACTTCCGGACGCAGGCGCTGGGCGAAGGCTTCGGCATCGATCCCCTCGCCCGCCGTCGCGGCGCCCGGCACCAGCTGCTGCACCTGGATCCGGTGCAGGGCTTCGGCCAGGGCGTCGAGCACCCCGCTCCAGTCCGGCGAGAACTCGGCCAGCAGGGCCACGGTCTGCAGCAGGCGCGGACCATCACCATCGGCCAGCGCATCCAGCATCGCCGCCACCTGGGTGCGGTCCACCGTGCCCAGCATCGCGCGCACCACATCCTCGCGCAGCGCACCGCCGGCATAGGCGATCGCCTGGTCCAGCAACGACAGGCCATCACGCAGGCTGCCATCGGCGGCCTTGGCCAGCTGCACGATCGCAGTCGGATCGGACTCGATCTCCTCGGCGGCCAGGATCTTGGTCATCTGGCCCTGGATCTGTTCCTCGTCCAACCGCTTCAGGTTGAACTGCAGGCAGCGCGAAAGGACCGTCACCGGCAGCTTCTGCGGATCAGTGGTGGCCAGCAGGAACTTCACGTGCTCCGGCGGCTCTTCCAGCGTCTTGAGCAGCGCATTGAACGCCGCCTTGGACAGCATGTGCACTTCGTCGATCAGGTAGACCTTGTACTTGCCCCGGGAGGGCATGTACTGGGCGTTCTCGATCACCTCGCGGACATCATCCACACCCGTATTGGACGCGGCATCGATCTCGAGCAGATCGATGTAACGGCCGGAGTCGATATCCAGGCAGGCCGGGCACTGGCCGCATGGATCGGCGCTGGTGCCCTGCTCGCAGTTCAGCGACTTGGCGAAAATACGGGCAATGGTGGTCTTGCCGACCCCGCGGGTGCCGGTAAACAGGAACGCATGGTGCACCCGGCCGCTGTCCAGCGCATTGCTGAGCGCACGGACCACGTGTTCCTGGCCCACCAGCTCGGCAAAACGCTTCGGACGCCACTTGCGGGCAAGGACGAGATAGGACATCAGGCCACCGTCTTCATCGGGACGACCATTGTGCCACGCCTGTCCAGCCCCCCTGCCCCCGTGACGAACCGCTTGTGCGATTCCGATTCCCCCGCTAGAATCTGCGCCCCTGCAGCGGGTTGTGTGCGGCAGGTCCGGAGAGGTGTCCGAGTGGTTGAAGGAGCACGCCTGGAAAGTGTGTAAGCGTCTAAACCGCGCTTCGGGGGTTCGAATCCCCCTCTCTCCGCCAGACAAACGCAAAAGGCCGCCCCTCGGGGCGGCCTTTTGCGTTTCTCACGTTCGTCATTCATCCGGCTCCGGTAGCAGTGCGCGAAACCATGGAGAGGGGGATGAGAACCCCCGACCGGGGGTTCGACGGATTCGCCAGGAGCGAATCCGGACAGCCGAATGGCTGTCCGTGGAGCGCATCAGCGCGGAAGGGCTGGGTGCATGGATGCACCCAGCAATCCCAATGAAGCGGCCACCCTGCATCCCAGGCCGCTTGCCACGTCTGCACCCACGCCGCGCCACCACCGCCAACGGTAGAGCCGACCGCGGGTCGGCTGCTCTTTGCGCAGCCCGCCTATGCCAAAGTCCCCCCATGCCCACCCTGCGCGCCTACACCCCAACAGACGTCCCCGCCTGCCTGGCACTGTTCGACACCAACGTGCCGCGTTACTTCGCCCCACACGAACGCCACGACTTCGCCAACTATCTACTTCACCCAGACCGCGCCCACGACTATCTGGTCATCGAACACAACGGCCACGTCGTCGCCTGCGGCGGCCTCGCCCTGGACAACGAACACACGGCGGCCTTCTGCTGGGGCATGGTCGATAACGCCCAACATCGCCAAGGCCTGGGCAAGCAGCTCTCCCACGCACGCCTCGCCCACGCAAAAGCACTCGGCGCCCAGCGCGTGACGCTCAGCACCAGCCAGCACACGCAGGACTTCTACGCCGGACTCGGCTTCGCGGTCACCCACATCACCCCCGATGGGCACGGCCCCGGACTGGACGCAGTGGAGATGGTGCTCGAACTGGCGCCGCGTTGAGCGGCGCCAGTGATTCGATCGGGTCAGCAGTGCGTCAGCCACGCATGGCGTGGCTCTACGCCCGAGCGCGCAGCGTGCGTTTTGAACGCCTCAGCTGCTGCTCAACTTCATCAACACCAATCCGCTCACGATCAGCACCGCTGCAGCAATCCGCATCGCGCTGACCTGCTCGCCGAGGAAGGTAATGCCGATCACGAACGCGCCGACCGCGCCGATGCCGGTCCAGATCGTGTACGCGGTGCCCAGCGGCAACGTGCGCATCGCCAACGACAGCAGCCAGAAGCTGGCGATCATGGTGACGAGGGTGATGATCGAGGGGGTGAGCCTGCTGAACCCCTCGGACTGCTTCATCGAGAACGCCCAGACGATTTCCAGCACACCGGCTGCCAACAGATAGATCCAGGCCATGCGGCCCTCCTTGATGGGGGCCAGGCCGTCCTGGTCAGTGGTTCCCGAAATGGGGGAGGCCGTTCCTCCTGTGCCACGCATTTTAGCAACCCACTCGCCGCATGCCCTATTCCGGCGGCACCGGGCTACACGGGATTCAGCCTCCGCGTCTGGCGCTGCAGGCCGTGCATGCGCTAGAATGCGCGACTGCACTGCCGGACCTGTTCCTGCGATGCACCTTCCGCCTGCGGCCGGCTGATCCTCGATCGCCCTGCAGCCGGAACGTCTCTATGGTGGCCCCGTCGGCCCCTCGCGACGCTAGGTCGAAAATCCCGCCAGGGCCGGAAGGCAGCAACGGTATCGATCGACGCGGGCGCCGAGGTCAGCCGGCGGGGCCGCCACCTTTTTGGGCGCCCGGTTTTTCCCTCCAGCGATGCTGCCGCTCAAGGGGCCGCGGGCGTGCCCTGATGGAACACCACCCGCCATGCCTCGCCGTGCAGCCGCCACAGCGAACTGCGCAACACCTCGCGCTGGCGCTCGCCGCCGACCACATACCAGCTGCGATAGCGCACCTGTGCCAAGGTGGGCGCCAACAACACGACCTGGTAGTCGGTGGACACGATCTCGACCTGTGCGCGCTCGCGCGGAATCTCCGCCAGCGCAGCAGCCCGATCGAAACACGCACCCGAGCTGCCGATCTCACTGAAGTCGTCATCCAACAATGCCGCCAGCTGCGCGACATCGCCACGGACCGCAGGCTCGTGCAACGCGCGTTCGAGCGCCTGCAGATGGGCGGCCAGCGCGTCATCCATGCTCAGGGAGGATCCTGCGCCAGCACGTGCATGGCGGTGGGAGTCGCCAGCGCCACACGTTCGCCAGGCACGGCCACGCGGTGACCCCGCTGGCGCAGCGCCTCGCCGTCGGCCTCGCTGGCGTAGTGGTAGAGCATCATCCGCGCCTGCAACTCGGCCGTGTATTCACGCTCCAGGTCATCCACACCGGTGTGCGACGGGTTGCCATGCAGGCCGCAATCGTGGGCGATCAGTTCGTTGTCGTCGGCGTAGCGCGCCAGCATTTCCGGAATCGGCCGGGTATCGCCACTCCAGGTGACCGCACCCTTCAGGCGCAGGCCATAGGCGGTTTCCGGCCAGTGATGCCGGACCGGAAACACTTCCAGGCGCACGCCGTCATGCCAGAACGCATCGCCGACCACGATCAGCTGGAACGCATCCCAGAAATTCGCACCGCCCTCTGCCAGCACGTTCGGGTAATCGGCCACGCGTTTGTGCAGCAGCGGCACGACCGTCGCCGGCACGTACACGCGAATTCGCCCACGACGCTGGGGCGAGAAATACGCATCGACGAACAGGCGTTCGAAACCGGCGACGTGGTCCAGGTGCACATGGGTGACGAACAATGCCTGCGGCACATGGCCGTAGTGCGCCTGGAACGCAGTGAGCCCTTCCCCGCCGCAATCGATGGTCAGCCACGGGCGTCCATCGCGTTCGATCACCGCCATCGGCGAACCGAGCTGCACGGCCGACGCATTGCCGACCCCCATGAAACGCAGTGCCCAGTCCATCAGTAACCCCGGTTCCAGGCCAGATCGTAGGCGCGGCGCAGCCGTGCGTAGTCCTTCTCGACGTCATCCTGGCTGCGCTCACCGCGCAGCTTGATCAGCGAGCGCAGCAGCCGCTTGAGATTGCGCTCGCGCCAGCGGGTGGCAGGGATGCGCAGCACGCCGCGATCGAAATCGATCAGCCAGCCGTGGCCGTTGGCGTCGAACAGAATGTTGTGGGCGTTGAGATCGGCGTGGTCCAGCCCGACGCGATGGAACCGCGCGATCAGCCGGCCGGTCTCTTCCCAGGGCGCGCCGCGCCCGGCGACCAGCGCGCGGTCGGCCAGCGAACGCACGCCCTCCAGGCGCTCCATCAGGATCGCCGCCTTGTAGCGCAGGCCTTCGCGCATGTAGAACGCGGCGATCGGTCGCGGCACCGGCAGCTTCTGCGCGCGCAGGGCACGCATCAGCCGGAACTCGGCGAAACTGCGGGTGCGGTTGGCCCCGCGCCAGATGTAGTGGTCCCGGCTGAGCTTGGCCGCCAGGCCGCCACGCAGGTACTGGCGCAGCACGGCATGACCGAAGGGGGCATCGACGAACCAGGCACCACCACGGCCGCCATCGCCGACCGGCCGTGCCCGCTCGCCCCAGTGGGCCGGTGCGAACAGGCTCATCTCGGCTTGCCGCAAGGCTTCGCGGTCGAACAGAATGGCACCGATACCGCGTCCATCGCGGCAGGGCGTCAGCGCTTCAGTGGCGTCGAATGCGACCATTCCTTCGAGTCTAACAACACCATGGCACCAACGTCCTCTTCCTTGTGTCTTTTGCGTTTGTCCGCGCTGGGGGACGTGACCCATGTGGTGCCGCTGGTACGCACCCTGCAGCAGGCCGATCCCGGGGTGTCGCTGCACTGGATCATCGACAAGGCCGGCCACAAGCTGCTCGATGGCCTGCCAGGCGTGACCTTCCACAGCTACGACAAGAAGACCGGCCTGGCCGGCATGCGCGCCCTGCGCGACAGCCTTCCCGCCGGGCGCTTCGATGCGCTGCTGCAGATGCAGGTGGCTTTCCGTGCCAACGTGCTGTCCGCCTTCGTGCCGGCCAAGCGCCGCATTGGCTATGACAAGGCCCGCTCCAAGGATCTTCACGGGCTTTTCATCAATGAGCGCATCCCCGACCGCCCCGGCATCCATGTGCTGGATGCGATCGGCAGCTTCTGCGAACCGCTCGGCCTGAAGCAGACCGAGGTCAGCTGGGACCTGGCCGTGCCGCCGGCCGCCGTCGAGTGGGCCAACGCCCAGTGGACCGACGATGGCCGCCCGGTGCTGATGATCTCGCCCTGCTCCAGCCATGTGCGCCGCAACTGGTATGCCGACCGCTATGCGGCCGTGGCCAACCACGCCACCTCACGTGGCTGGCGGGTGGTGCTGTGCGGTGGGCGCAGCGAACTGGAGCGCGGCATGGCCGATGCGATCCAGGCCCAGCTGGCCACCCCGGCGCTGGACCTGGTCGGCAAGGACACGCTCAAGCAGCTGCCGGCGCTGTTGGCGCGCGCCGCGCTGGTGATGACGCCCGACTCGGGCCCAATGCATATCGCCAACGCGATGGGCACCAAGGTGCTCGGCCTGCATGCGGCCAGCAACCCGCACCGCAGCGGCCCCTACTCCGACCGCCGCTACTGCGTGGACCGCTACGACGATGCCGCGCGCAAGTTCCTGGGCAAACCGGCCAGCGAACTGAAGTGGGGCGCGAAGGTCGAGTTCGACGACGTGATGCAGTTGATCACCGTCGAGGACGGCATCGCCGCCTTCGAACGGTATGTCGCCGATTACGCGCCGCGCGGCGCGTAATCCTTGTACGACTTCTCTTCCACGTAGAGCGAGCCCAGCGCCAGGTTGATGTCCTTCTTGATGCGGGCGCGCTCATCGTTCTGCTGGTAGACGCTGCGCGCCAGCTCGACGAAATGGTCGTCGAAGGCCTGCGCCTTGTCCTGCAGGCGGATGTTGTCTTCGATGTCCCACAGGCGCTCGTTGACCGCCTTGAGCTCGGCACGCAGGCGCGCGATGTCCTTGACCCCGGCCGGGTGCGCCATCCAGGTCTTTTCCAGCGCGCTCAGTTCGGTGCGGATGTTGGCCAGCTTGGCCTCGTCGCTGATGCGCTCGGACTTGATCTGCAGAATCGAGATCTTGTCGAGCAGTTCACCGAAGGACACGGGGACAAGGATTTCAGCGGTCATGGGGGAGATCCGTTACGTGAGGTGGGCAGTTTAGCGGAGCGCAGGTTGGCGGGGTGTGGGGGGGGGGTGCGGGCCCCGGGTAGAGCCACGCCATGCGTGGCTGCGCGATGGCCGCTTCATTGCTGGGATTGCTGGGTGCATCCATGCACCCAGCCCTTCCGCGCTTGCGCGCTCCAGGGCCGCGCCTCCTGGAGCTGGAGACGCCGTTGGCGATGAACGCGTCGCCACGCGCCCGGGTATGTCGGTGATGGCGCTGTGGCTTCGGAGCCAGGGTGGCCGCTTCATTGGGATTGCTGGGTGCATCCATGCACCCAGCCCTTCCGCGCTTGCGCGCTCCAGGGCCGCGCCTCTTGGAGTTGGATACGTCGATGGGATGAACGCGTCGCCACGCGCCCGGGTACGTCGGTGATGACGCTTGGGGCTCCGGGAGCAGGGTGGCCGCTTCATTGGGATTGCTGGGTGCATCCATGCACCCAGCCCTTCCGCGCTTGCGCGCTCCAGGGCCAGACGTTCGTCTGTCCGGATTCGCTCCTGGCGAATCCGTCGAACCCCCGTCGGGGGTTCTCATCCCCCCCGCAATTGGGCGCCGCTCATTTCGCAGCGGTCGGAAAACGCCCGATCTCGGTCATGAAAAAGGCCGCCCAATGGGCGGCCTTTTTCATGTATCTGGCGGAGAGGGGGGGATTCGAACCCCCGAGGCGCTATAAACGCCTGCCTGATTTCGAGTCAGGTACATTCAACCGCTCTGCCACCTCTCCAGATGGTCCCGGCGAACCGGGACGCGAATAATACGGGTAGGACGCGCTGGCGACAAGTCATTGCGGGCAAAGAAGTGAATTTCTTCTGTATGGATGCCTTGCCGGATGTCCGGCGGGCCGCGATCATGCCGTTATCCCCCGCAATCCTTACCGGCACGCGCCTTCATGATCGAATTCGGACACCTGACCCACCCCGGCCTGCGCCGTGACCTCAATGAGGATACGTATTACGGCGATGGCGAACTGGCGCTGTGGCTGGTCGCCGATGGCATGGGCGGGCACGCCTGTGGCGAGGTGGCCAGTGCGCTGGCGCGCGAGACCATCGTGCGCGAGATCCGCCGCGGGGCGACGCTGGCGCATGCGATCCGGATCGCCGATGAGGAAATCATCCGCACCTCGCGCCGCCGCAATGACAGCCTGCCGATGGGCACGACGGTGGTGGCCGCGCGGGTCCAGGGCAATCGCTACGAGGTGGCGTGGGTGGGCGACAGCCGCGCGTACCTGTGGCGCGACGGCAAGCTGGCCCAGTTGAGTCAGGATCACAGCGTGGTCCAGGAGCTGGTCGCGCAGGGCAATCTGACCGCCGAACAGGCACGCGCGCACCCGCACCGCAATGTGGTGACCCAGGCGCTGGGCGTGACCGATCCGGCGCACCTGAATGTGGCGACCACCACCGGTGAACTGCGCCCGGGCATGCAGCTGCTGCTGTGCAGTGATGGGCTCACCGAGGAGGTCGAGGACAAGGGCATTGCCCGTACCCTCGCCTTCGACGATGCCAGTGCGCAGGAATGCGTGGATACCCTGGTCGCCGCCGCACTGGATGGCGGCGGCTCGGACAATATCACCGTGATCCTGGTGCGGTGCCATTGAGGCAGGCATCCCGACCAACGGTCGGGATCTACCGCCGGGGTCGGGCCCTCAGGCGCTGACCGCTTCCACCGCTTCAGGCTCACCATCCCAGATCGCGCGGCCGGCCTTCTTGCGCAGCTTGGCCAGGCGCGCTTCGTGTGCTTCCAGCTCCGAGGCGGTGGCGACCACGCGCGGGCGTGGCAGCAGGCGCGAGGTGTCGAAGGTCTGCACGTGGGCGCTGCCGGATTTGCGGTCGTCGGCCGCGCCGAAGCCGATTTCTTCCTGGCCCGAGGTCAGCGCGATGTACACATCGCCCAGGATCTGGGCATCGAGCAGGCCGCCGTGCAGCTGGCGGTGGGCGTTGTCCACGCCCAGGCGCCGGCACAGCGCGTCCAGCGAGTTGCGCTGGCCGGGAAAGCGCTCGCGCGCCATCTTCAGCGTATCGATCACCGTGCAGCGGTCGGTGATCTTGCCGTAGTGGTCGCCAAGCAGCGACAGCTCGTTGTCCAGGAAGCCCAGATCGAACGCCGCGTTGTGGATGATCAGCTCGGCGCCGTCGATGTAGGCCAGGAATTCGTCGACGACCTGGGCGAAGTCCGGCTTGTCGGCCAGGAATTCCAGGGTCAGGCCGGTGACTTCCTGCGCGCCCTGCTCGAACTCGCAGTCCGGCTTGAGGTACTGGTGGTAGTTGTTGCCACTGGGGCGACGCTCGAGCAGTTCCACACAGCCGATTTCGACGATGCGGTTGCCCTTCCGCCACTCCAGGCCGGTGGTTTCGGTATCAAGGATGATCTGACGCATGGGCTCAGTGTACCGGGCCAGCGGCACGGATCCGGATCGCGGCGTCGCGCGCCAGCTGGTCCACGCGCTCATTGTCCGGATCGCCGGAATGCCCCTTGACCCAGCGCCAGTCGATGGTGTGCTTGAGCGTGGCCGCGTGCAGGCGCTCCCACAGCTCGCGGTTCTTGACCGGCGAGCCGCCCGCGGTTTTCCAGTTCTTGCGGATCCAGCCGGGCATCCACTCGGTCAGACCCTGGCGTACGTACTGCGAATCGGTGTACAGCACGATGTTGCATGGCTCGGTGAGTGCTTCCAGCCCCGAGATGGCCGCCATCAGTTCCATGCGGTTGTTGGTGGTATGCGCTTCACCACCGCTCAGCTCACGCTCGTGCGCGTTGTAGCGCAGCAACGCCGCCCAGCCGCCCGGGCCGGGATTGCCGAGGCAGGAACCGTCGGTGTGGATTTCTATCGTCTTCATTCCATTCCAGATCAGGTGGCCACGGTCCCGTGCCAGCGTGGCAGGGCCACGGGCGTCGGTCCCGGCAGGGCCAGAGTGCGTTTTTCAGCGGTGAACAGACAGGCCGCGCGCAGTGGAGCGAGGTCGCGCCGGGCCGGCGAGCGGTCGCGCCACATCGGGCCGAGGTAGTGCAGGTCTTCGCAGCTCAGACCGGCCTGCGTGAGGGTATGGCGCAGCCGCTGCGGGCTGCGCACCACCAGTCCGTGGTGGCGCCACTGCCGGCGGTACGGGCTGAACGGGTTGAGCGTGGACAACCACAGGCGGCCGCCCGGCATCAGCACCCGTGCGCACTCGTCGATCAGCTGCTCGGCATCGCGCGCGGTGACGTGCTGCAGGATGATCGCGTTGACGCTCTCGTCCGGCAGCGGCAACGGCAGCCCGCAGTGCACGTCCCCGGCGTAGCTCGCTCCGTCGCGGAACAGCCGCAGGCCGCGACCGGGCAGTTCGACACGCTCCAGCCAGCCGGGCGTCGGTGCCAGCCACAGCCAGGGGTTCACCGGGCGCTCGGCGAGCAGGCTGCGCAACCGCTCGGATTCCAGACGGCACAAGGCTTGTGCCGGTTCAGTATCAAACCAGGATGCGACTGTCGCTTGACGGGGGCTCGGCGCGGGGGGCATGGTCCAATTCTATGCGACTGACCGCCCTACCCGCGTTTGCGGACAATTACATCTGGGCGCTGGTCGCCGACGACGGCCGCGCCGTGGTCATCGACCCCGGCCAGGCCGACCCCGTTCTGGCTGCCGCAGCGCAGCAGGGATGGGCTCCCCACAGCATTCTGCTGACCCATCACCACGATGATCACATCGGTGGCGTGGCAGAACTGCAGGCGCGTTTTCCGGCGGTGGAGGTTTACGCGCCAGAAGAACCGCGCATCCAGGTGGCCGCCCATCGGGTCGCTGAAGGTGAATGCGTTCAGGCATTGGGGCTGGGGTTCCACGTAGTATCCGTGCCCGGGCACACCCGGAGCCATATCGCGTTTCACACCGCTGAACACCTTTTCAGTGGCGATGCGTTGTTCAGCCTGGGCTGTGGGCGCATGTTCGAAGGTACGCCTCCCCAGCTTCTGGCATCCCTGCGGAAGCTGGCGTCCCTGCCAGCGCAACTGATGGTCTGTTGCGCCCACGAGTACACCCTGTCCAATGCCGTCTTCGCGCGGCATGTAGACCCCACCAACGCTGCGCTGTCGCAGCGCCATGAGGAGGCCTTGGCCATGCGCCGCGATGACCTGCCCACGCTGCCGGTTTCACTGGCAAGCGAGCTGGAATGCAATCCGTTCCTGCGTACCAGTACCCCCGCCATCCAGGCGGCCGTCAGCGCCCATCTCGGGCGTCCCGTTACCGATGAAGTCGATGTTGTCGCAGGGCTGCGACACTGGAAAGACGGATTCCGAACATGAGTCGGCGATTGTTGCCGCTCGCGCTGGGCCTGGCGATCGCCGCGGCCGGCAGCGCGGGCGCCCAGTCGTTGACCGCCGGCATGTCGCAGAACGTGGCCGGCCTGTCCTCCCTCCCCCTGACCGCTGCGGCGCTGCCGCCGGCCTCGGTGCGCAACGGGCAGGACATCTTCGCCAGCTTCCGCGATGGCCTGGCTGAACCTACCTGCGACGCCGAGGCGACCAGCCCGCGCTGGCAGAAGCAGTTCGCGCATGCCCCCTCGCGCCTGGCCAACCAGGATGATGACGCCCTGGTGCTGTTCGGCTATGTGGTGGAAGAGCTGCGCAGATCCGACCTGCCGACCGAATTTGCGCTGATTCCCTTCGTGGAAAGCGGCTACCGGCCCAACGCCCGCAACGGCGGCGGCCCGGCCGGCCTGTGGCAGTTCATCGCCACCACCGCCAAGAACCACCGCGTGCAGATGACCCCGGGCTACGACGGCCGCCTCTCGGCGGTGGATTCCACCCAGGCCGCGGTGCGTTACCTCAAGACCCTGCACGGCATGTTCGGCGGCGACTGGCGCCTGGCCACCATGGCCTACAACGCCGGCGAGTACCGGGTCCTGCAATCGCTGCGCAAGGCCGGCATGAACGCGCAGAACGCGCGTCCGGCGGAGTTGCCCGGCCTGTCGCCGGTCACCTATGCCTATGTCGAGAAGCTGCACGCGCTGGCCTGCGTGCTGGAAGACGCAGAAACCGAGCCAGCCGTGATGGCCTCGCTGGACCGCACCGTGCCCGTGCTGAAGGGGCATACCCTGCCGGCGGGCACCAGCGTCCAGCAGTGGGCCCAGCAGCGCGACCTGGATCCGGCCCGGATCGCCCGGCTCAACCCGGCCCTGGCCAGCGGCAAGGGCCGCCCGGCCGGCCAGGTGACGGTTCTGGCCCCGACCGCGCATGCGCCGGTGGATGCCAGCGCCAGCGTGGCCGCCATTGCGGCGGCTCCCAGCGCACCAGTGGATAGCCCGGCGGCCCGTACGGCGCCTGCGCCGGCCGCCACCCGCACGGTGGCCAGCGCGGATCGCCCGCGCAGCCGCCGCCACACCGTGCGCGATGGCGAATCGCCCTGGACCATCGCCCGCCGTTACGGGATGCCGTTGAAGGCCCTGCTGTCGCTCAATGGCCTCAGTGGCAGCAGTGTGCTCAAGCCGGGAGCGGTGTTGCGCGTCGAAGACTGAGCGGCGCCCACCCCCAACGCAAAAAGCCCGGCATCGCCGGGCTTTTTGTTGTCCAGCAGAAGCCGCCCCGGTTAGAGGTTGGCTTCTTCGGTCTGCACCTTGAAGTGCTTGCGCATCGCTTCCACGTAGGCCTTGGCGGCGGCCATGCCGTCGATCTGGCTCAGCTGCTCCTTGAGCTGCTGCTGCTGGGCCGCGTCCACTTCAGCGACGTTGCCCGGGGTGACCTTGGTCACCGCGTAGATCACGTAGCGGCCCTGCACGGCGACCTTGCCGTAGCTCGGCTTGCCTTCGGCGGGCAACGGCGCGCTGAACACGGCGCGGTTGATCTCCGGGGTCGGCACCGGCTGGGTGCGCGGCAGGCCCGGCAGCGGGCTGATCTGCAGCTTCTCGCTGGTCGCCAGCGCCTGCAGGGTCTGACCGGCCTTCAGCTTGGCCAGCACGGCATCCACGGCCTTCTCCGACGCCTGGCGGGTGCGGTCGGCATGGATCGCGGCGATGACCTGCTCACGGGCCTTGTCCAGCGGCAGCGCCTGTTCCGGGCTGTGCTCGGTCACGCGGATCATCACGTTGTGGTTCGGACCCAGCTCGATCGGGTCGCTCACCGTGCCGTCCTGGGTCAGGATGTCGGAGAACGCCGCGCGCAGCACGGCCGGGTTGGCGGCGATGCCACTGGCGGTGGTGCGGGTGAACGGACCGATGGTCTGCACCGGCAGGCTCATGTCCTTGGCCGGGCCTTCCAGCGAGGTCGGGTTCTTGTAGACCAGATCGACCAGGCGGCCGCTCAACTCGGTGAACACACGGTCGGTATCGGCCTTGAGCTGCTCGGCAGCCAGCTGGTCACGCACCTCGTCGAAGGAACGGCCTTCGCCGCCCTTGGTCTCGCGCAGCTTGAGCACGTGGAAACCGAAGTCGGTCTTGACCGGACCGGTCACCTCGCCCGCCTTCATGGCGAACAGGGCATCTTCGAACGGCTTCACCATCGCGCCGCGTTCCACCCAGCCCAGGTCACCACCGGTGTCCTTGGAACCGGGATCTTCGGAGTTGGCCTTGGCCAGTGCGGCGAAGTCGGCACCCGGTGCCTTGGCTTCGGCGGCCAGGCGGGTTGCCTTCTCTTCAGCCGCCTTGAGCTTGGCCGGATCGCTGCCATCGGCGGTGATCAGGATGTGCGAGGCCAGACGCTGTTCCGGCGTGGCAAAGCGCGCCTTCTCATCGTCATAGCGCTTGCGCAGCGTGGCTTCGTCGGCGGCCGCCGGCGCAGGCAGGTTCGCGCCGTTGATTTCGACGTATTCCAGCGACACGGTTTCCGGCTGGCGGAAATCCTTGGTGTGGCTGTCATACCACTGCTTGATCTGTGCGTCGGTCACTTCGGCGGTGTCGGCCGGGGTTTCCGGCAGCGCGGCCAGTTCGACATCACGCGTTTCACCGAGCAGCTTCATCAGGCGCTCGGCTTCGCTCTGGGTGGTGAACCCGGAACGCTGCAGGGCCGACGGAATGATCGACTGCTGGATGCTCTCGCGCACCAGCGCTTCGAACTGCGTCGGCGTGCGCGGCGGATTGCCGCTGGCCAGCGCGATGCGGTAGTTGTCCTGGTTGAACTTGCCGTCGGCACCGAGGAAGGCCGGGATCGAGGCGATGTACTCGCGCACGGCGGCATCGCCGATCACGATGCCGGACTGTTCGCCGGCCAGGCGCACGACCTGCTCATCGATCATCTGATCGAGCACGGCCAGCTTGCTCTCCGTGCTTTCGAACTGGCGCGGATCGAAGTCCTCGCCCTGCTCCTGGCGTGTCTGCTGGCGCGCCTGCTCGAAGCGCACGCGGAAATCGTTGGAGCTGATCTCATGGTGCTGCCACAGGAACGAGACCGGCCACCACGACGGGGCGGACTTCCACCAGGTCGGCGGTGCGGCCACTTTGGCCACGTTCTGCGAGCCGACGCCACCGAGGTAGCTGGAGTCGATCACGAACAGGAACGGAATCATCAGCAGCCCCAGGATCACGGTAACGATCCAGCCCGAGGTCTTGTCGCGAAGTTTCTGCAGCATGGGAAAAATCAAGGCCTGATTGGCGAGCCCGGCAGTGTAACCCGCTTCGCGGCAGGCTCCAAAAGTGCCCGCGCCGGCCCCTGCGCGCGATCTGCCCGGTGCCGCACCCGCTGATCGCGGCGGGCAAACGGTGTGCGCCGCGCTGCCGATCAATCTGCTGGATTGGAAACAAAAAAAAAAGCCCTTGGTTTTCACCAAGGGCTCTTCAAAGATTGGCGGAGCGGACGGGACTTGAACCCGCGACCTCCGGCGTGACAGGCCAGCATTCTAACCAGCTGAACTACCGCTCCGCACTTGAAACTTTGCAGGCGCTCATTCTATCCGAAGATATTCAGATTGCCCACCCCGAAATGCTGCTTTTTTCGAGGTTTTTTTAAAACTGGCGGAGCGGACGGGACTTGAACCCGCGACCTCCGGCGTGACAGGCCAGCATTCTAACCAGCTGAACTACCGCTCCATGTTTTAATTCTTTCAGCCGACCAACGGTCGGCTCTACCGCCTTCACCGCGACATGCGTCGGCGGAGAAAACAAGGCCCCCGATTGCTCAGGGGCCTTCTTGAAACTGGCGGAGCGGACGGGACTTGAACCCGCGACCTCCGGCGTGACAGGCCAGCATTCTAACCAGCTGAACTACCGCTCCACATTTCAAAACTTTTACTGGCAGTGCCTGGTGGGTGCTGAGGGTTTCGAACCCCCGACCCTCTCCGTGTAAAGGAGACGCTCTACCGCTGAGCTAAGCACCCCAGCAAGCCGCTTAGTTTACGGCATCCTTCAGGGCTTTGCCAGCCTTGAACGACGGATTCTTCGACGCAGCGATCTTGATGGTGTCGCCGGTCTTCGGGTTGCGGCCGGTACGGGCAGCGCGGTCGCGGACCTGGAACGTGCCGAAGCCCACCAGCGTCACCGCGTCACCGCCCTTCAGGGCCTTGGTGACGGAAGCGATGACGGCATCAACGGCGCGGCTGGACTCGGCCTTGGTCAGGTCGGCGGCTTCAGCAACGGCGTCGATCAATTCGGTCTTGTTCATTCTCTACAGCTCCTTTGGCGGGGATTCCGCGGATTCAACATTGAGACACCCGACGACGATACGCCGTCGGATGCCAGTGAAGTTCTCTGTTCGCCGAATTCAGATTTACGCTGACTCGCGAGTGGTGCTTTTATACCAGTGCCCCCCTACCCGCGCAAGCTGAAAAGCCAATAACGACGCGGGTTTCGGGCATTTCCACAGGACGCGTCAGTGCTTGACGCGCGTTGTGGAAGCTGTCTTGGACTTGCCGCGTACCGTGACACGTTGCCCATCTTTCTTGGGCTTCGGTGCGGTCAGCGGGGCCTCCAGGGCCAGGTCGAGCACTTCCTCGATCCACTTCACCGGCACGATCTTCAGATCGCGGGTGACATTGGCGGGGATATCGGCCAGATCCTTGCGGTTCTCCTCGGGAATGATGACCGTGGTGATGCCGCCGCGCAGCGCCGCCAACAGCTTCTCCTTGAGGCCGCCGATGGCGGTGACGCGACCACGCAGGGTGATCTCGCCGGTCATCGCCACTTCGGCCCGGATCGGCACCTTGGTCAGCGTGGACACCAGCGAGGTGACCATGGCGATACCCGCACTCGGGCCATCCTTGGGGGTGGCGCCATCGGGCACGTGGACGTGCACGTCGTGCTTCTGCAGGAACTCATTGTCGATGCCCAGCCGCTCGGCACGCGAGCGCACCACCGACAGGGCCGCCGAGGCGGATTCCTTCATCACGTTGCCCAGCTGGCCGGTGAGGATCAGCTGGCCCTTGCCCGGCACCAGGGTGGATTCGATCTGCAGCAGATCGCCGCCCACTTCGGTCCAGGCCAGGCCGGTGACCAGGCCCACTTCGTTCTGCTCTTCGGCACGCCCGAAATCGACGCGGCGAACCCCCAGGTACTTGTCCAGGTTCTTGCCGTTGACCACCACCAGCGCCTTCTTCTTCGCGCTGGCCTTCTTGCCGGCCTTGGCCGGCTTGGCCGCCTTGGCGGGCGCTACCGGACCGGCAAGCGCGATTTCCTTGACCACCTTGCGGCAGATCTTGGCCACTTCGCGCTCGAGGTTGCGCACGCCGGATTCGCGCGTGTAGTAACGCACGATGTCCTGGATCGCATCGGCCTCGATCTCCAGCTCTTCCGGCTTCAGGCCGTTGGCCTTGATCTGCTTGGGCACCAGGTAGCGCATGGCGATGTTGAGCTTCTCATCCTCGGTGTAGCCGGGGATGCGGATCACTTCCATGCGGTCCAGCAGCGGGCCGGGGATGTTGAGCGAGTTGGACGTCGCCACGAACATCACTTCGGACAGGTCCAGGTCCACTTCCAGGTAGTGATCGTTGAAGGCGTTGTTCTGCTCCGGGTCGAGCACTTCCAGCAGCGCCGAGGACGGATCGCCACGGAAGTCCATCGACATCTTGTCGATCTCATCGAGCACGAACAGCGCGTTCTTGCTGCCCACCTTGTTGAGGTTCTGCACGATGCGGCCCGGCATCGAGCCGACGTAGGTGCGGCGATGGCCACGGATCTCGGCCTCGTCGCGCACGCCACCCAGGCTCATGCGCACGAACTTGCGGTTGGTCGCCTTGGCGATGGACTGCCCCAGCGAGGTCTTGCCCACGCCGGGCGGACCGACCAGGCACAGGATCGGGCCCTTCATCTGCTTCACGCGCGACTGCACCGCCAGGTATTCCAGGATGCGGTCCTTGACCTTGTCCAGACCGAAGTGATCGGCGTCCAGCGTGTCCTGCGCGGCCTTGAGATCCTTGCGGACCTTGGTGCGCTTCTTCCACGGCACGCCCAGCAGCCACTCCAGGTAATTGCGCACGACCGCCGCTTCGGCGGACATCGGCGACATCTGCTTGAGCTTGTTGAGCTCGGCCTTGGCCTTGGTCTCCACCGGCTTGGGCATGCCCGCCTCGGCGATCTTGCGCGCCAGCTCGTCCATCTCGCCGGGCGCGTCATCCAGGTCACCCAGTTCTTTCTGGATGGCCTTCATCTGCTCGTTGAGGTAGTACTCGCGCTGGCTCTTTTCCATCTGCGACTTCACGCGGCCGCGGATGCGCTTTTCCATCTGCTGCACGTCGATCTCGCCATCGACCAGGCCGACCAGCATTTCCAGGCGGTCGCCGATCTGCAGCGTTTCCAGCAGGCGCTGCTTGTCGGCCAGGCGCACGCTGATATGCGCGGCGATGGTATCGGCCAGGCGCGCGGGCTCATCGATGCCGGCCAGGGTCTGCAGCAGCTCCGGCGGCAGCTTGCGATTGGTTTTGACGTACTGCTCGAACAGCGACATCAGCGAGCGGGCGATCGCCTCGATCTCGCGCGGCTCACGCGATTCGTCCGATTCGATTTCCATGCCCACGCCGTGCAGCGAGCCATCACGCTCGGTCACGTCGGTGACGTTGACGCGCGACAGGCCTTCGACCAGCACCTTGATGGTGCCGTCGGGCAGCTTCAGCAGCTGCAGGACCTGGGCGAGCGTGCCGACCTGGTACAGATCGGCGGCGGACGGATCATCCGTCTCGGCGGACTTCTGCGCGAGCAGCAGGATGCGCTTGTCCGCTTCCATCGCCTGCTCCAGCGCATGCATGGACTTGTCACGGCCGACGAACAGCGGAATGACCATGTGCGGGAACACCACCACGTCACGCAGCGGCAGTACCGGCAGGTCGAGAGTCTCAGTTGGGGAACGGGCCATGTGGGCTCCAGTGGAACAGTGGGGATGGCCTCCGGGCGCCTCGCCCGGATACAAAAAAAGCCGATGGCCTCGTTATGGGGCCATCGGCTTCTAGATGCAAGCTGTTCTGAAAAATTTCTTTCAATTCAATTACTTGAACTGATTATTCAGCGCCAGCCGCCTTCTGTTCAGGCGCCGGTGGCGTCTGGTATATCAGGTACGGTTCGGACTTGTGTTCGATCACCGATTCGTCCACCACCACCTTGCTGACATTCTCTGCCGAGGGCAGGTCATACATGGTGTCCAGCAGGACCGATTCGACGATCGTACGCAGGCCACGGGCACCGGTCTTGCGCTTGAGCGCCTTGCGGGCAATGGCGGCCAGCGCGTCCGGACGGAACTCCAGCTCGACGTGCTCCATCTCGAACAGCTTCTTGAACTGCTTGGTGATGGCGTTCTTCGGCTCGGTCAGGATGCGCACCAGGGCGGCCTCGTCCAGCTCTTCCAGGGTCGCCACGACCGGCAGGCGGCCGACGAACTCCGGAATCAGGCCGAACTTGATCAGATCTTCCGGCTCGACTTCGGCCAGGATCTTGCCCACTTCCTGCTTGCGCTCGGAACTCTTCACCTTGGCACCGAACCCGATGCCGCCCGAATCGTTGGAACGCTGCTGGATCACCTTGTCCAGGCCGGCAAACGCACCGCCACAGATGAACAGGATGTTCTTGGTGTCCACCTGCAGGAATTCCTGCTGCGGATGCTTGCGACCGCCCTGCGGCGGCACGCTGGCCACGGTGCCTTCGATCAGCTTCAGCAGGGCCTGCTGGACGCCTTCGCCGGACACATCGCGGGTGATCGACGGGTTCTCGCTCTTGCGCGAGATCTTGTCGATTTCATCGATGTAGACGATGCCCTGCTGTGCCTTCTCGACGTCGTAGTCGCACTTCTGCAGCAGCTTCTGGATGATGTTCTCCACGTCCTCGCCCACGTAACCGGCTTCGGTCAGCGTGGTGGCGTCGGCCATGGTGAACGGCACGTTGAGCAGGCGGGCCAGGGTTTCGGCCAGCAGCGTCTTGCCCGAACCGGTCGGACCGACCAGCAGGATGTTCGACTTCGCCAGTTCGACCTCGTCGTTCTTCTGGCGGCTCTCGATGCGCTTGTAGTGGTTGTATACGGCCACGGCCAGGGTCCGCTTGGCGCGGTTCTGCCCGATCACGTACTGGTCCAGGACCTCGAGGATCTCGCGCGGCTTGGGCAGCGAACTGCGGGCCGACTGCGCCTTCTCCTCCAGCTCCTCACGGATGATGTCGTTGCACAGCTCGACGCATTCATCGCAGATGAACACGCTCGGACCCGCAATCAGCTTGCGCACCTCATGCTGGCTCTTTCCGCAGAAAGAGCAGTAGAGGATCTTGCCGGTGTCCGTGGAACGACCTTGGCGGTCTTCGCTCATGCTTCGCTTACCCAGTTACCCCACCCGACTGAACGGGGGTTCGATTCGAGAATAGCACAGGGTCAGGAGGACGCCAGTCCCGCCCGACCCGGTGGAAACAGGCCGGTTTCCCGGCCTGGTACAACGTTATGCCGGCTGGATCGACTCTTCCGGACGACGCTCCAGGACCTGGTCGACCAGGCCGTAGGCCACCGCATCGGCCGCGCTCTTGAAGTTGTCACGCTCGGTATCCCGGGCGATGGTCTCCAGCGACTGGCCGGTGTGCTTGGCCAGCACTTCGTTCAGGCGCGAACGCAGGGTCAGGATTTCACGGGCATGGATGTCGATGTCCGTGGCCTGGCCCTGGAAGCCACCCAGCGGCTGGTGGATCATCACGCGCGAATTCGGCAGCGCGTAACGCTTGCCGGCCGCGCCGGACGCCAGCAGCAGGGCGCCCATGGAGGCCGCCTGGCCGACGCAGATGGTGCTCACGTCCGGCTTGATGTACTGCATGGTGTCGTAGATCGCCATGCCGGCGGTGACCACGCCACCGGGCGAGTTGATGTAGATGCTGATGTCCTTTTCCGGGTTGTCCGCTTCCAGGAACAGCAGCTGCGCCACCACCACGTTGGCCATGTGATCGTCGATCGGGCCCACGAGGAAGATCAGGCGCTCCTTCAACAGGCGCGAATAGATGTCATAGGCGCGCTCGCCGCGGCTGGTCTGTTCGACCACCATCGGAACCATGTTCAGGGCTGTGGTTCGGTTGTCCATTAGTGAGGCACCTATTTTGGGGGGAACGACCCCGCGCCAGGGCGCGGGGCGTAAAACACGACCGCTTACTGGCGGATCGCGTCCTGGAACGACAGCTTCTCTTCGGTGTGCTGGGCGCGCTCGGCGATCCAGTCGATCACCTGCTCTTCCATCACACGATTCTGCAGCCCACTCATCAGCTGGGGGTCGTTGCGGTACATCTCAATGACCTGCTCCGGCTCTTCGTAGGTCGAGGCGATCAGGCGCATGGTTTCATTCAGGCGCTTGGGATCCAGACGCAGGTCGTTCTTGCGGGCCACTTCACCGACCAGCAGGCCGACCAGTACGCGCTTGGCGGCGGCGTCCTTGAAGCCTTCGTGGGCGTCGGCCGGGACGTCACCCGGGTTGCGGCCACTGCGGCGGATCTGCTCGAGCTGCTGGTCCAGCATGGCGCGGGCTTCGTTCTCGACCAGGCGCGGCGGCATTTCGACCGACGCGTAGGCGGCGATCAGCTGCTCACCGACTTCGCGGCGCAGGCGGTTCATCAGGGCACCCTTGAGCTCGCGCTCCAGGTTGGCGCGGATGTCCTTGCGGAACTGCTCCACGTCGCCGCCCTTCACACCGAAGCTCTTGATGAACTCGGCATCCACCTCCGGCAGCACCGGCGCGGACACGTCCACCGCCTTGACGGTGACCTTGACCTGCTTGCCGGCCAGTGCCGGGACGCGCCAATCGGCCGGGAACTCGACGTCCAGGGTCTTTTCTTCACCGGCGGTCAGACCGACCAGGCCCTGTTCGATCTGCTCGAACATCATGCCCTGGCCCACGATCACGCTGCCCTTTTCGGTGCCTTCGGCCGGCAGGCGCTCATCGCCGGCCTGCGACCAGGTTTCCAGCGCGACCAGATCGCCGTCCTGGGCGCCACGGGTGACCGGGCTCCAGCTGCGGCGCTGTTCGCGCAGGTTGGTGATCATCTGGTCGATGTCGGCGTCGTTGATTTCAGCGGTGTGGCGCACCACGGTCAGCTTGCTGACATCCACGTCGCCGAAGTCCGGCACCAGCTCGACGGTGGCCACGAAGGACAGCTCGCCCTCGCCCTTGTCGATGCGCGGGGTGCCGGCGATGCGCAGTTCATGCTCGCGCAGGGCGGCATCGAAGGTCTCACGCAGCAGGCCATCGACGGCTTCGCTGCGGACCTGCTGGCCGAAACGCTGCTCGATCACCTTGGCCGGCACCTTGCCCGGGCGGAAGCCCTTGATGCGCGTGGTGCGGGCGATCTCGCCCAGACGGCCGCTGATGTGCGTCTGCAGGCGGTCTTCCGGCAGCGAGAAGGTCAGGCGGCGTTCCAGATTGCCAGTGGATTCGATCGAAGCTTGCATGTTGACTCCTGCCACCGGCGGCATGGGCCCCGGCACGATGTGATGGATGAAACGGGTTTTGGACGCGGGGTCGTGGACGCGCATGCCCGCCGCAGCCCTGTAGTTTCGCCGATAAACGCCAGCGCCGCCAGCGCGGGCCGAGAACGTCCGGGGGCCGCCAAGGGCCCAGCATGTGGCCGTCTCCCCGATCCGGGACGTGCCCATGGTCATGGTGCCGGCGAAAACGCCCTGCACTGGTGCGAAAGGGGGGACTCGAACCCCCACGCCTTGCGGCACTGGAACCTAAATCCAGGGCGTCTACCAATTCCGCCACTTTCGCGAGCCTGAAAGCCCAAGCGCACATTGTTGCAGGCGGGGCCGGAAAGCGGAAGGTCGTCATGTCGCTTAACGAGGTGAAGCGCGTGCCCCACCCCGCGGATCAGCGGCTATCGCGCCGGCAGCGCCACGCCGGGAAGCAGTGGCGCTTTCGCCAACGCCTGGCGTTCCTCGCCTTGGGGCGCATCCTGCATGGAGACACGGGCCAGTGGCTTGGCCGGCTGGAAACCGCCAGGAGGAAGAGTGTGGCGGATCACGGTCGTGGCATAACCGGCCAGGACCGGGTCCAGCGGCGCGTGGGCGGGCGTTTCGGCAGCCGTGGCGGCCGCGGCCGCGCAGGCCGTCAACGCCACGGCGGCAAGGATCCGGAGAGTCATGATGGGCGTACCTCGATGGGCGCCTAAGCGCGGTCCGTCGAGTGGAACCTGATTGCCGGTTGCGATCCGTGCGCTGTCGCGCAGCTTGGAAACGCTGCGTGTCGCGTTCGACCCCGGTTTCAGGAGGCTTTCAGATACGCACGCCCGGAAAAGAAAAAAGCCGCCTGGCGGACCAGGCGGCTTCTGTCGTGGTGGGCTGTCAAGGATTCGAACCTTGGACCTATTGATTAAGAGTCAACTGCTCTACCAACTGAGCTAACAGCCCGAAAATCGGGAGGCGAATTATGCAGGGTTTCCTGCGCGCGACGCAAGCGTTTTATTTGAATGGATGGCCAATGGCGGCAGTGGACCGCCAATGCGCCACCGGTTCAACGTAGGGTAGCAAACAAGAAAAAAGCCACCGGGCGGACCCGATGGCTTCTGTCTTGGTGGGCTGTCAAGGATTCGAACCTTGGACCTATTGATTAAGAGTCAACTGCTCTACCAACTGAGCTAACAGCCCTGAAAAACTCAGGCGCACATTGTAGCGTGTGTGCTGCCTTTTGCAACCCTGGTTCACTTTCGATGAACCAGTTTGAATCAGTGGGGTGGCTGAGGGGACTCGAACCCCCGACCACCGGAATCACAATCCGGAACTCTAACCAACTGAGCTACAGCCACCACTGAAAACTTTGCTTCCTACCGCTTGCACCGAATGGCGCGCCCGACAGGAATCGAACCTGTAACCGCCGGCTTAGAAGGCCGGTGCTCTATCCAGTTGAGCTACGGGCGCTCGATCCGGATTGTCGCATTCCAATCCCGGTTTGAGCAGCGGGCTTGGTCGGGGTAGAGGGATTCGAACCCCCGACATCCTGCTCCCAAAGCAGGCGCGCTACCAGACTGCGCTATACCCCGGCGGTTTGTTTCCCTCCGGGGTTCCCCCCGAAAGAGCCGCCTATTGTGGGAATCGGCGTGGCATCTGTCAACGGTTTTCACACATCAATTCACCTGTCGCCATTGGCGAGGGTCGCTTCGGCTATGCTCGGGTCAGTGGCCGGATGGCCAGCCCCCTACCCCATCAAGGAGATTGGCAATGCGCAGCGGCAATCCCGCACTTTCCGAGTCGACCTTCCTCGACCTGGCCAGCGGCTCGGTCGTGGCCCGCCCCGACCAGGCGATGACCATCAACGGCACCGTCAACAAGACCGGCATCCTGTTGCTGCTCACCGTGCTGACGGCCGCGTTCGCGTGGAGCCAGTCGGTCGATGCCTATGGGCAGGTGTCCTCCAGCGCGATGATGTACACCATCGGCGGCGCGGTGGGCGGGCTGATCCTGGCACTCGTCACCGTGTTCAAGAAGGAATGGTCGCCCGTCACTGCGCCGATGTATGCCCTGGTGGAAGGCTTCTTCCTCGGTGCGATCTCGGCCGTGTTCAACATGAAGTTCCCAGGCATCGTGTTCCAGGCGGTGCTGCTGACCTTCGGCACCCTGTTCGCGCTGCTGATGCTGTACCGCAGTGGCGTGATCAAGGTCACCGAGAAGTTCAAGATGGGCGTGTTCGCCGCCACCGGTGGCATCGCGCTGGTGTACCTGGCCTCCTTCGTGCTGAGCTTCTTCAACATCAACGTGCCGGTGATCCACGATGCCAGCCTGCTGGGCATCGCCTTCAGCCTGTTCGTGGTGGCGGTGGCCGCGCTGAACCTGGTGCTGGATTTCGACTTCATCGAAACCGGTGCCGCCGCACACGCCCCGAAGTACATGGAGTGGTACGGCGCGTTCGGCCTGATGGTCACGCTGGTGTGGTTGTACGTGGAATTCCTGCGCCTGCTCTCCAAGATCCAGCAGCGCTGAGCCACTGGCCAGGCAAGCATCAGGGGCGCCTTCGGGCGCCCTTTTTCATGCGCCCGCATGGCGCCCCGGCAAGCTCCGGCCGGAGCGCCTTGCAGGGTACTAGACCGCCGCGCCGGCTTGCCCTGCGTAATGCGCAGCCAGATGCTCCACCAGCGCGCGCACCTTTGGCGCCAGCGAACGGGCGTGCGGATACAGCGCGAAGTAGCGGCGCTGCCCGGCATGCCAGCCGGGCAACACATGGATCAGGCGACCGGCGCGCAGATCGTCCTGCACGGTCAACGCGGTAAACAGGCTGATGCCCATGCCGGCCCGCACTGCGGCATAGAGGGCGGGCGTGGCGTCCACGCGCAGCCGTTGGCCGGCCTCCACGCTGGCCTGCGCGCCCCGCGGGCCCTGCAGGTGCCAAGCGGTAGTGGCCGCGCCGGGCTGGAACGCCAGCAGCGTGTGCGCCGGAAGGTCCGCCGCCTGGCGCGGCAGGGCGTGCCGGGCCAGGTAAGCCGGCGCGGCCACCAGGATACGCGGGCAGCACGCCAGTTCGCGGGCCACCAATTGGCTGTCGGGCAGGCTGGCGGCAATGCGAAGCGCCATGTCGAAACCACCCCCGACCACGTCCACCAGCTGGTCGTTGGCCGACAGATCCAGGCTTACCTGCGGATAGCGGGCCAGGAACCCCGGCAGCCACTGCGGCAATTCCTGGCTGGCCACCACCTGCGGCACGCTGATGCGCAGGCGCCCGCTCGGCGCTGCCTGGCCCGCGCGGGCGCGGTCGTCGGCCAGCTCCAGCCGCTCAAGCAGGGCTACGGCATCGCGGTAATAGTCGCGCCCGGCCTCGGTCAGCGACAGCCGCCGGGTGGTGCGATCGAGCAACCGGACCTGCAGGTGCTCTTCCAGCTGCCGCAGTTGCCGCGACAGGGAGGAGTGGGTGGTTCCCTGCCGCTCTGCGGCCGTACTGAAGCTGCCGGCCTCGACGATGGCGCGCAGCGCGCGCAGGGCGGCGAAGTGATCCATCGGCAGTCAGCTCCAGGCGAGTGGCAGGACCCGCCGGATGCGGGCCTGCCCAGCTTATCAAGCGCCCTCGCCCGCCTCGCGGACCGTCAGGGCCAGGATCGCGTCGGTGGCCATGACATCGCCGAACGCATCCTCGATCTGCGCCAGGGACGCCTCGTGCAGTGCGCGGTGGCCGATGCGCGTGCCATCGGCCAGGTCGAGGTCGCGACTGGCGCTGGCATCGGACGCCACGAGGACACGGTAGCCGCGCGGCGCGGCAGCCGCGTCGCGGGCGGCCCCGACGACGCAGGCATGGGTCTGCAGGCCGGTGATGATCAACGTGTCGATGCCGGCCTGCTTGAGCACCGTATCCAGCGCCGCAGCCGAGGCGCCGGCGAACACACTGACGTTGTCCTTCTGGATGACGGTTTCGCCACTGCGCGGCTGCATGTCGCGATGGAAGGCGACGTTGACACTCCCCTGCGCGAACAGCGGCGCGCCCGCCGGCAGCACATGCTGCACGTGGATGACGCGGATGCCGTGGGCATCGGCGAAGTCGACCACGCGGCGGGTCTGGCGCAGTGCGGCCATGCCGTCGGGAATGACCATGCGGCCGCCGGCGAAACCTGGCGCGGCACGGGCATCGAAGTATTCGTTCTGGAAGTCGATCACCAGCACCGCGGTCTTCGCCGCGTCGAGCGAGGCGGGCACCGGGGCACCCGCCATGTGGCGGATGGTGGGATGGGACGGTTCAGTGGCAACAACCGGGGCGGTGGCAGCCATGCCGATCAGGCTGGCCAGGCCGAAGGCCGTGAGGTTCATGGGACGACTCCTGTGCGATGGAAAGTGGGCACAGGATGCGAGGCGGATGGCGCACGAACCAGCCATGGATTGACACATGATCTGTGCAGATTTCGAACAGACCGATCGTGTGGAGTCGCGCCAGGCGCGACTGCTTTTCGTTTGGGCGCCCGTAAACGATCAGCCGCGCAGGGTTCGACTCGACGACGCCAGCGTGACGCCATTGAGCCGCACGATCAGCGCGTCCTTTCGCCCTGGCACCACTTCGGCAGCGTTGCTGCCAGCGCGCACGGCACGTTCCAGGCCCGCCGGGTACTTCACCGGCACCCCTGCGAGGGTCTGCACATGCTCTGCCCCATTCTTGCCCCTGATGATGAACTCCGCGCAGGCGCCCTCCAGCCGGTACACCGGCGCCCCCGCCGGACATTCGATCAACTGCAGCGCGCGCGCTTCGCTGTGCCGCAGGTTGCGGATGCAGACCCCGTGCTTGCGCAGGCGACGCAACGCGCGCTGGGAACGGGACCAGGGCCAGCAGAAGACGAAGTAGATGCCTACGCCGATCGCATAGACGGCAACAGCCGCCACCACCCACACAGCCGAATCAGGCATCTGCAAAACCCCTGTCGGTGAAAAGCCACACTTTAAAACGCAGACGGGCCGTACAAGGACGGCCCGTCTTCAACAATGCGCAGCGTTGCCTGGATACCGCCTGGGACAGCATCCAGCAAGAGCGCCGGCCGCTTACAGGCGGCTGGCGATGGCCTGGGCGAAGCCCATGGTGTTGCCGGTGCCACCCAGATCGCCGGTCAGCGAATCCTTGGCTTCCAGCGTGGCCACGATGGCCTTGCGCAGGCGCTCGGCGTTTTCGACCTGGCCGACATGGTCCAGCATCTGTGCGGCGGCCAGCAGCAGCGCGCACGGATTGGCCTTGCCCTGGCCGGCGATGTCCGGCGCGGTGCCGTGCACGGCTTCGAAGATCGCCGCGTTCTCACCGATGTTGGCGCCCGGGGCCAGGCCCAGGCCGCCGACCAGACCGGCACACAGGTCGGAGATGATGTCGCCGAACAGGTTGGTGGTCACGATCACATCGAACTGTTCCGGACGCATCACCAGCTGCATGCAGCAGTTGTCGACGATCATTTCCTGGAACTCGATGTCCGGGTACTTGGCGGCCACTTCACGTGCCACGGCCAGGAACAGGCCCGAGGTCGACTTGATGATGTTGGCCTTGTGCACGGCGGTGACCTTCTTGCGGCCGGTGCTGCGGGCCAGCTCGAAGGCGTAGCGCACGATGCGCTCGGAGCCCTTGCGGGTGATGCGGGTGCCGGAGAAGGCGGTCTCGCCATCGGCCGACACTTCCTGGCCTTCGGCCAGGTACGCGCCTTCGGTGTTCTCACGGACGGTGATCAGGTCCACGCCGTCGCCGAAACGCGACTTGGTGTTCGGGAAGGACACCGCCGGACGCACGTTGGCGTACAGGTCGAAGTGGCGACGCAGGCTGACGTTGATCGAGGTGAAGCCACCACCGACCGGCGTGGTCAGCGGGCTCTTCAGCGCGATCTTGTTGCGTGCGATCGACTCCAGCGTGGCCGCCGGCATCAGATCGCCGTGCTTCTCCAGCGCGACCAGGCCCGCGTCGGCGTCTTCGTATTCAAAGCCGGTGTCCAGCTTGCCGAGCACGAACAGGGTAGCGTCCATGATCTCCGGGCCGATGCCGTCACCGCGGATGACCGTGATTTTCTGCGTCATTGATGTGTATTCCGAACCGAGGGGGGAGCGCCATCCGTGAGGTGCGCGAAGCGCGGGCGCAAGGGAAGTTTCATCGGCAATTATGCCTTACCCGCCCGATGGACCCCAAATGGGCCATTGGTCTTAGGCGGGCAAGGCAGCATTGCCCGCGCATTCCCCCTCTCCCCCGCGCCGTTGGCGCGCCGCCATCAACAGAACGGGGCTGTGCACCAGACACGCGATCGGTAATGCCGGCCGCTGGCCGGCAACCAGGGGTGGGCTGAACGATGGGTGGCCACCGACCGTTGGTCGGTGGAACGGGATCTCGAACATGAACAGCGCACTGCCGGGCGCCGATATCGTCGGGGCGCCCAAGCAGCCGACCAACGGTCGGCTCTACCGCGGCGGGGCCGGGTCGGCCCCGACCTCAATGCTCGTGAACGGCCGGCGCTTCGGCGCCGCCTTCGAGCTGGTCCAGGAAATCGACCGCGCGGCGCAGGTGCGGGATCACGATCGAGCCGCCGACCACCAGGCCGACCGAGAAGGTCTCGAAGAACTCCTCACGGGTCACGCCGGCGTCCTTGCACTGGGCCACGTGGTAGCTGATGCAGTCATCGCAGCGCAGCACCATCGAGGCGACCAGGCCCAGCAGTTCCTTGGTCTTCACGTCCAGCGCGCCGGCCTGGTAGGTCTGGGTGTCCAGCGCGAAGAAGCGGCGCACGACCTGGTTGGGTTCGCCCAGGATGCGCTGGTTCATGCGCTGGCGGAACTCGGTGAATTCGGCGATGCGGTCCTTGCTGCCGTCGTCGGCCGCGCTCATGCCGGGTCCTGCCCGGCCAGCAACGGCTCCAGCTTGCCAGCACGGTGCAGCGCCATCATGTCGTCGTAGCCGCCCACATGGACCTCGCCGACGAAGATCTGCGGCACGCTGGTGCGGCGGGTCTTGGCCATCATCTTTTCGCGCTCGACCGGGTCCAGGTCGATCCGGACCTCGGTCCAGTCGCGGCCCTTGCTCTTCAGGAAGTTCTTGGCGGCCACGCAGTACGGGCACACCGCGGTCGAGTAGATGGTGATGGCGGGAGCGCCACCGGGGGTGGAAACAGCATCTTGGCTCACGGGAAACTCCACAGCGGAACGTTGGTCTGTATATGGTAGCGGTCCGCTGGATTTTCCACGTCACCGTCGCAACACTGTGGTTTAACTGCAGGTTGCACTGGCCCTGTCACGCTGTCGTCCGCCTTCCCCCAGGAGCTCTGTTTGCGCCCTCTGCTGCTCTCTGCCGCCTTGACCCTGGCCCTGGCCGTACCGCTGGCCGGGGCCCAGGAAAGCAAGCTGCCGGACATCGGTTCTTCGGCCGGCGAGCTGCTGACCCCGGCACGGCAGGCCGAATACGGCGGGATGATGCTGCGCGAACTGCGCAACTACGGGTACCTTCTCGATGACCCGCTGGTCGATGACTGGCTGCAGACCATGGGCGCCCGGCTGGGCTCCAACAGCGCCCAGCCACGCCAGTCCTACACCTTCTTCATGCTCAAGGACCGGCAGATCAATGCCTTCGCGACCCTGGGCGGCTACATCGGGGTCAATGCGGGCCTGGTACTGACCGCCGAGCGCGAGGACGAGGTCGCCGCGGTGCTGTCCCACGAAATCGCCCACGTCACCCAGCAGCACGTGCTGCGCGGCGTCGAGCGCGCACAGCGCGACCAGATCCCGATCCTGCTCGGCATGCTTGCCGCGATCGTGGCCGCGCAGCAGGCCGGCGGCAACTCCTCCGGTGACGCCACCATGGCCGCGATCACCTCGGGCATGGGGCTGATGCAGCAGCGCCAGATCAATTACACCCGCTCCAACGAATCCGAGGCCGACCGCCTGGGCATCCGCACCCTGGCCCGCAGCGGCTATGACGTGGATGCCATGGCCGGCTTCTTCGAGCGCATGTCCGCCTCGATGCGTGGCAACCAGGGGGGCTACAGCGTCCCGGACTTCCTGCAGACCCACCCGGTCACCACCACCCGCATCAGCGAGGCCAAGGCCCGCGCCGAACAGATGAAGAAAGACACGGTGCTGCTGACCACCGAGGTGCCCGGCGGCGTCCGCCAGGAACGGGTGAACCCGTCCGACCCGGCGTTGTCCGATCCGCTGGTGCGGCGGAGCAACCCGTTGCTGCCGGCCTCGATGCAGATTTCGGTCAACTCGCTCAGCCGCGGCAGCACCGGTCAGTTCGAATGGGCGCGCGAGCGGCTGCGGGTGCTCAGCGCCGACACGCCGGGCGATGTCATCCGCGAATACGAAAGCCTCCAGCGCGCGCAGAAGAACGGGCTGACCGAACCACAGCGCTACGGGCTGGCCCTGGGCCGGCTGCGCAACAGTGCCGCCGCGCAGGCCAGCCGCGACCTGGCCGAGCTGCTGCGCGACCACCCGGACAACGTCTGGGTGGCACTGGCACTGGGCGAGGCGGAGTCGCGCAGCGGACAGCAGGCCCAGGCCAACGCCCGTTTCGAGACCCTGATGCGCCAGCACCCCGGCAGCCGCCCGGTCGCGTTGACCTACGCCACCATCCTCAATGAACAGGGCGGGCGCGAGGCCGGCCAGCGCGCGCAGGCGATGCTGCGCCCGATGCTGTCGCAAAGCGGCAATGATCCGGTCTTCCAGCAGCGCTTCGCCCGCGCCAGCGAATTGGCCGGGGATACCACCCGGGCCAGCGAGGCCTATGCCGAGGCGGCCTTCCTCAGCGGCCGGCCGGAGCAGGCCCTGATCCAGCTGCAGGCCCTGAAGCGGCAACCGGACCTGGACTATGTGGGCCGGGCCCGGGTCGATGCCCGGATCGAGAGCATCACCCCGACCGTGCTGGAAATGCGCCGCCAAGGCATCGACGACCCGGAACTGGACCGCCGCTGAGGCGCCGTTCAAGGGGGCGGGATGACGGTGGGATGGCGGTCAACGACGGGAACGGCCCCCTCGTCACAAACCTGTCATGAAACCGTAGTCTACTGGGCTCAATCCCGATCTGATGAGCAATACGGTGGGCACGTGCAGAAACGCATCCTGATCGTCGATGACGAACCCGCGATCCGCGAAATGGTCGCCTTCGCCCTGCGCAAGGGCGACTATGACCCGATCCATGCCGGCGACGCCCGCGAGGCGCAGACCGCCATCGCCGACCGCGTTCCGGACCTGATCCTGCTGGACTGGATGCTTCCGGGCACCAGCGGCCTGGACCTGGCCCGGCGCTGGCGCAAAGAAGCCCTCACCCGCGAGGTGCCGATCATCATGCTGACCGCGCGCGGGGAAGAGAACGACCGCGTCGGTGGCCTGGAGGCCGGTGTCGACGACTACGTGGTCAAGCCGTTCTCGGCGCGCGAACTGCTGGCCCGCATCCGTGCGGTCATGCGCCGTGCCCGCGACGATGACGAAGACGGCAGCGTGGCGGTCGGCACGATCCGCATCGACGGCGCCGCGCACCGCGTCTTCGCCGGCGACCAGCCGGTGCCGATCGGTCCGACCGAATACCGGCTGCTGCATTTCTTCATGACCCACCCTGAGCGCGTGTACACCCGTGCCCAGCTGCTGGATCACGTGTGGGGCGGCAGCGTGTACGTGGAGGAGCGCACCATCGATGTGCACATCCGCCGCCTGCGCAAGACGCTGGAGCCGTTCGGCGCGGAGAACATGGTGCAGACGGTGCGCGGCGCCGGCTACCGGTTCTCGACCTCGACCTGAGTCTCGTCGGGCCGGGATCTGGCGCGCATGCCTGGTTCCGGCCACTCCTGCTATAACCTTGGATCGAGTCCGAGGACCGCACCTTCTGCGAGACCGCAATGCCGCGCCACATCCGTTCTGCCTGGTTGAAAACGCTGGCCACCCTCGCCGCCCTGCTGCTCGCAGCCGGCTTGCTGGGCCTGGCAGTGGGACATGTGTGGATGTGCATCGCACTGGCCTCCATCGGCGCGCTGGCCTGGCATTATTGGCGTCTGCGCCGGGTGCTGCGTGGGCTCACCGCGCGCCATCGCTGGGACATGGGCGACGGCACCGGCGTGTGGAACGAGCTGGACCGCCTGCTCTACCGCAATCAGTGGGAAATGCGCACACGCAAGCGCCGCCTGCTCGACATGCTGCGCAGTTATCGCGCCGCCGCCGCGGCACTGCCCGATGCCGTGGTGGTGGTGGACCGCAACAGCCAGCGCGTGCAGTGGTTCAACGAAGCGGCCACCTCGCTGCTCGGCCTGCATCATCCAGGCGATCTCGGCGAGGCGCTGGTCGAACGCCTGCAGCCGATGCCGCTGGCCCACTGGCTGGCCGGTGGCCGCAATGCCGAACCCATCCTGGACGTGCCCTCGCCGGTCGATCCGGCGATCCGCCTCAACCTGCGCCTGATTCCCTACTCGCCGGACTACTGGCTGCTGATCGCGCGTGACGTCAGCAAGCTGCTTCGGCTGGAACAGGTCCGCCGCGACTTCGTCGCCAACGTTTCGCATGAACTGCGCACGCCACTGACCGTGGTACATGGCTACCTGGACATGATGGACCCGGAGGACTTCCCCGGCACCGGCCCGATGCTGGAGGAAATGCGCAAGCAGTCCCAGCGCATGGCGCAGCTGGTCGAAGACCTGCTCACCCTGTCGCGGCTGGAATCGCAGGAGCACACCGAAGCTGAGGCCGTGGCGATGACGCCGATGCTGGCCACGCTGCGCCGTGAAGCCGAAGCGCACAGCCAGGGCCGTCACCAGATCAGCATCATCGATACGGCCGGGGTGGACCTGCAGGGCTCCAACAAGGAACTGCACAGCGCGTTCTCCAACCTGGTCACCAATGCCGTGCGCTACACGCCGGCCGGTGGCCGCGTGGAAGTGGAGTTCGCCCGCGAAGCAGATGGCGTAGTGCTGTCGGTGCGTGACACCGGCTACGGCATCCCGGCCAATCATCTGCCGCGCCTGACCGAACGCTTCTACCGGGTGTCCAGCAGCCGCTCGCGCGAGAGCGGCGGCACCGGCCTGGGGCTGTCGATCGTCAAACACATCCTGGGGCTGCACCATGCCCGCCTGGACATCCAGAGCGAAGTCGGCAAGGGCAGCACGTTCTCCTGCCATTTCGATGCCGACCAGGTGCGTGCGCGCACCGAGGTCGCCTCCCTTCCTTCCGCCGAAGACTTTTCCGCATGAGTACTCCTGTTCCCGTCGCCGTACCCGTGGACGGCGATCCGCTGCGCGACCCGGCGCTGTACATCAACCGTGAACTGTCGCAGCTGGATTTCAATTTCCGCGTGCTGGCCCAGGCCATGGACCCGCAGGTGCCGCTGCTGGAGCGCCTGCGCTTCATGTGCATCTCCTGCACCAACCTGGACGAGTTCTTCGAGATCCGCGCCGCCGCCGTGCGCCATGCGCAGGAGTTCGGCCTGCCGCCGGCGCCGGATGGCATGACGCCGCAGGCGATCCTCAATGCGATCCACGACCGCGCCGCACAGCTGGTGGACCAGCAGTACCGCTGCTGGAACGAAACGCTGCGCCCGGCGCTGCACGAGGCAGGCATCGACGTACTCGGCCGGCACTCCTGGAACCACCGGCAGAAACGCTGGCTGCGCGCGTATTTCCGCAACGAGATCATGCCGGTGCTGTCCCCGCTCGGCCTGGATCCCTCGCACCCGTTCCCGAAGATCCTCAACAAATCGCTGAACATCGTGGTGGTGCTCAAGGGCACCGACGCGTTTGGCCGCGCCGGGCACCTGGCGATCGTGCGTGCACCGCGCTCGCTGCCGCGCATCATCCAGCTGCCGGAGCAACTCGGCGGCCCGCAGACCTTCGTGTTCCTGTCCTCGGTGCTGTCGACCTTCGTCGATGAGATGTTCCCGGGCATGGAAGTCCAGGGGGCCTACCAGTTCCGCGTGACCCGCAATTCCGAGCTGGTGGTGGACGAGGAAGAGGTCGAGAACCTCGCCCTGGCGTTGCGCGATGAACTGGTCGACCGTGGCTACCGCCCGGCAGTCCGGCTGGAGATCGCGCAGGACTGCCCGCGCGACATCGTGCGCACCCTGCTGCAGAACTTCGGGCTGACCGAAAACGCGGTCTACCGTATCGACGGCCCGGTCAACCTCAACCGCGTGATCCAGCTGTACGACGTGATCCAGCGGCCGGAACTGAAGTACCCCGCCCTGAGCCCGCGCACCCTGCGCGACAGCGACGGGATCTTCGAGATCGTCGCGCGCCGGGACGTGCTGCTGCACCATCCCTTCGATGCGTTCACCGCGGTGCTGGATGTGATCAAGCAGGCCGCCGTCGACCCCAACGTGCTGGCGATCAAGCAGACCCTGTACCGCACCGGCAAGGACTCGCTGATCGTGGACGCGCTGATCCAGGCGGCCCGCAACGGCAAGGACGTCACCGTGGTGGTCGAGCTGCGCGCGCGCTTCGATGAGGAGGCCAACCTCGGCCTCGCCGACCGTCTGCAGGAAGCCGGCGTGCAGGTCGTCTACGGCGTGGTCGGGTTCAAGACCCACGCCAAGATGCTGCTGATCGTGCGCCGCGAAGGCCGCAAGCTGCGCCGCTATGTCCACCTGGGTACCGGCAACTATCACAGCGGCACCGCACGCGCGTATACCGACCTGAGCCTGATCACCGCCGATGCGGATATCGGCAACGATGTGCACCTGCTGTTCCAGCAGCTGTCCGGGCTGGCCCCGCGGATGAAGCTCAAGCGCCTGCTGCAGTCGCCCTTCACCCTGCACCCGGGCCTGCTGCAGCGGATCGAGCGCGAAACGCGGCTGGCGGCCAGCGGGCGCCCCGGGCGGATCATCGCCAAGATGAACGCCCTCAACGAACCGCAGATGATCCGCGCGCTGTATGCCGCTTCGCAGGCCGGCGTGCAGATCGACCTGATCGTGCGCGGCGCCTGCACCCTGCGCCCCGGGGTGCCCGGCGTCTCGGACAACATCCGGGTGCGCTCGATCGTCGGCCGTTTCCTGGAGCACAGCCGGGTCTACTGGTTCGGCAATGACGGCGCCTCGGAGCTGTTCTGCGCCAGCGCGGACTGGCTGGAACGCAACCTGCTGCGCCGGGTCGAGACCTGTTTCCCGATCCTGGACCCGGAGCTGGCGCGCAAGGTCTACCGCGATGTGCTGCAGAACTACCTCGACGACAACCTCAACGCCTGGGAGCTGCAGGCCGACGGCAGCTACATCAAGTGCACGCCGGGCCATGACGAGCCGCCGCATGCGGCGCAGATGGCCTTGCTGCAGGGTCTGTAGGTACCGACCGTTGGTCGGTACGCGGTCATCGCCTGCCCCTTCGATGCGACCGGTCGTCGCAGCCTGCCCATGTGAAGGGCGCGCGGTGACTTCGCGACCCACCGTTCGGCTAACATTCGCAAATGCCGCATACCTCCACGACACCGCCCGCCCTGCAGGATGGCGACCTGCTCGCCGCCATCGACCTGGGATCCAACAGCTTCCACATGGTCATCGCGCGATACACCCTCGGGCAGTTGCGTGTGGTCGACCGCCTGCGCGAGACCGTACGCATGGCCGACGGCCTGGATGGCAAGGGCGGCCTGTCCGCCGAAGCCCGCCAGCGCGCGCTGGAATGCCTGGCCCGGTTCGGCCAGCGCATCCGCGCGATCCCCTCGGTGCGGGTCCGCGCCCTGGCCACCAATACGGTCCGCCAGCTGCGCTCGCCGCAGGCCTTCCTGATGCCGGCCGAAACCGCGCTCGGGCATGCCATCGAAGTGGTCAGCGGCCGCGAGGAGGCCCGCCTGATCTACCTGGGCGTGGCCCATGCGCAGCCGCCCAAGCCGGACCAGCGCCGGCTGGTGATCGACATCGGTGGCGGCTCCACGGAGTTCATCATCGGCCAGGGCATGCAGACCCTGGAGCGCGAAAGCCTGCAGGCCGGCTGCATCGCCAGCACGCGGCGCTTCTTCCCCGGCGGCAAGCTGAGCAAGAAGCGCTGGAAGGACGCACTGACCGAGATCGGCGCGGAGTTCCAGCAGTTCGCCAACAAGTACCGCGCGCTGGGCTGGCACGAAGCGCTGGGCTCGTCGGGCACGCACAAGGCGATCAGCGAAATCTGCGCCACCATGAAGCTCAGCAAGGGCGCGATCACCGCCGAGGCCTTGCCGCAGCTGCGCGATGAGCTGCTCAAGGCCAAGCGCATCGAAGACATCAATCTGCCGGGGCTGTCCGCGGATCGCCGCCCGATCATCGCCGGCGGCATCCTGGTGCTCGAGGCGGCCTTCCAGGCGCTGGGGCTGCAGAAGCTGCTGGTGAGCAAGGCGGCGATGCGCGAAGGCATCCTGTACGACATCCTCGGCCGCGCCAGCGAGAACGACCTGCGCGACGAGTCGGTCGCGGCCCTGACCCAGCGCTACGGCATCGATACCGTCCAGGCCGATCGCGTGGAGAACACCGCGATGAACCTGCTGGCCCAGGTCGAGGAAAGCTGGCAGCTGGACCCGGACGATGCGCGCATGCTCGGCTGGTCCGCGCGCCTGCACGAGCTTGGCCTGATGATCGCGCACAGCGGTTACCACGTGCATGGCAGCTACGTGCTGGAGAACTCGGACATCGCCGGCTTCTCGCGGCAGGAACAGCAGCTGCTCGCCGCGCTCGTGCGCAGCCATCGCCGCAATATTTCCAAGTCCGCCTTCGATGCGCTGCCCGAGCGTCTGCTGCAACCGGCACGGCGCATGACCGCCCTGTTGCGCCTGGCAGTGCTGCTCAACCGCGCGCACGAAGACACGCCGATGCCGAAGCTGGAATTGACCGCCGAGGACGCGCGCCTGTCGTTGATCCTGCCGCAGGCGTACATCGATGCGCGTCCGCTGCTGCGTGCGGACCTGATCGGGGAAACCGAAGGCATGGCCGGGCTCGGTGTGCAGTTCCGCCCCTTTGTTGCCTGACGCTTTCTACCCGCTTCCAAACGTGCGTCTGCAGCAATTCGTGGACTGAATTCGCAGAACGCACGGCCCATGACGTATTTGTGAGAACGCCCTCACATGTCCTTCATGAACGATTAACGAATCGATCTACTCTCGGGACACCGGCCTTCATTGGGCTGGATTTTTGAAGAAGGCGGTACTTGGGTCCGCCGACTTCTTGGACGTCGTTCCGATTAGAGAGAGAGTCGATCATGTCTTCATCCACTACCCCGCTGGGGCAGGCGATCCGCCTGGCCCTGGTCGCCGGCACCGCTGGCCTGGCTTCCACCGCCGTCCTCGCCCAGGACGCCACCCCGACCACCCTGGACCGCATCGAGATCACCGGCTCGCGCATCCGCCAGGTCGATGTCGAGTCCGCCCAGCCGGTGCTCGCGATCAGCCGCGCCGACATCGAGCGGCAGGGCTTCAGTTCAGTTGCCGACATCCTGCAGAACCTGACCGCGGTCGGCAGCCCGGCGCTGAGCCGCTCCAACGTGCTCGCTGCCGGCGAAAATGCCGGCGGCACCTACATCGACATGCGCAACCTGGGCGCGCAACGCACTCTGGTGCTGATCAACGGCAAGCGTCTGGGCATCAATACCGGCGGCTACCAGGACATCTCCAGCGTGCCGGTCTCGGCGATCGAACGCATGGAGGTGCTGAAGGATGGCGCCTCGGCGATCTATGGCTCGGACGCCATGGCCGGCGTGATCAACATCATCACCCGCAGCAACGTCAGCGGCGTGACCGCCAACGTCTACCAGGGCCAGTACAGCGAGGGTGATGGCGCGCGCACCAGTGTCGATGTGGTGGCCGGCTGGTCCAACGACCGCGCCTCGTTGACCTTCTCGGCCGAGCACACCGAAGAGAAGGGCGTCTGGGCACGCAACCGCTGGTTCAGCGAATTCCCGAACACCACCCGCCACCCCGGCGACAACTGGACCCAGCTCAGCCAGTGGGGCCAGATCACTGGCCTGAGGGGCCCGGGCTGCACCGCCGCGGCGGGCTGCAATTATTCGCTGGACCGCGGCGCCGACCCGACCAACCCGGCCAACTACCATCTCAGCGATCTGACCCCGTTCACCGGTGATGTCAGCAACGCACAGGAGCAGATGCACCTGATCTCGCCGCTCAAGCGCGATTCGCTGTTCCTCGATGGCCGCCTGGACCTGACCGATGACATCCGCCTGACCACCCAGCTGGGCTACAACAAGCGCACCTCCACGCGCCAGGTGGCCGGCTATCCGCTGCAGTCCGCCACCGCCGGTATCGGGCGGATGTCGGCCGACAGCTGGTTCAATCCGTTCGGCAACCACCACGGCTATGACACCCCCACCGACATCGCCTGGAACCGCCGCGCCTGGGAGGTTCCGCGGGTCAGCACCAGCGAGCTGACCACCTGGCGCGCCGTTGCCGCGCTGGAAGGCAGCTTCGAGGTGGGCGAGCGGTACTTCGATTGGGAAGTGGGCTACCAGTACAACCGCAGCGAACTGCTGCAGCGGTCGACCGGCAATCTGCACAAGGAACGGGTCAAGAACGCGGTCGGCCCGTCGTATTACAACGAGGCCACCGGCAAGGTGGAATGTGGCGTCCCGGGCGCACCGATCGCGGGCTGCATGCCGTGGAACCCGCTGGCGCCGTATGGCAGCAACGACCCCAATGGGCTGAGCGGCAACCAGGCCCTGATCGACCATCTGTTCCCGCCGGAAATCACGCGCGGCAAGACCACCACCCGCAATGCGTTCGCCAGCATCGCCGGTACGGTGATGACCCTGCCGGCCGGTGATCTGGGCTTCGCCTTCGGCGTGGAAACGCGCAAGGAGGCCGGTGAGTTCATCCCCGATGCGCTGGCCCAGAGCGGTGCCACCACCAACCTGGCCGCCGGCCCGACCGGGGGCGGCTACAAGGTCAATGAGGCCTACCTGGAGCTGAGCGTGCCGATCCTGGCCGACCTGCCGGGTGCGCGCGAGCTGAGCCTGAGCGCCGCCACCCGCCACTCGGACTACAGCACCTTCGGCACCACCCTCAACAGCAAGTTCGGCTTCAAGTGGAAGCCGATCGAGCAGTTGCTGGTGCGCGGCACGTGGGCGCAGGGCTTCCGCGCGCCGACCATCTCCGATCTGTATGGCGGCGGTTCGGAAACCTTCACCACCGGCTACCGTGACCCCTGCGACACCGTCTACGGGGCCTCGGCCAGCAGTGCCGAGGTGCGCGCCCGGTGCGCCGCCGACATCGCCAATGCCGACGCCTACCGCCAGCTGCGCCAGGGCGGCGTGCCGATCACCAGCAGCAGCGACCAGACCCCGGTGCCGTTCACCAACGGCTCCAACCCTGACCTGCAGCCGGAAACCTCGACCAGCCGCACGCTGGGCCTGGTCTGGAGCCCGTCCTTCGTGCCCCACCTCAACGTGGCGCTGGACTGGTGGAAGGTCCGCATCGACAACACCATCGTCAACGATCACCCCAACGACATGCTGCGCGACTGCTATGAGCAGGGCATCACCTCGCGCTGCAGCGGCTTCACCCGCGACCCGGTCACCGGCATCGTGGACCAGTTGACGTACGGCAGGCGCAACTCCGGTTTCCTGGAAACCGAAGGTTACGACCTGGAGCTGAGCCACCACCTGGATACCCGCCATGGCAAGTTGAGCACCGGGTGGACGACGACCTATGTCAGTTCCTACCTCGAGCGCACCACCAACGACGCTGACGTGGTGCCCGAAACGAAAAACGGCATCGGCAGCGGCTTCCGCGTGCGCTCCAACCTGACCCTGGGCTGGGACGTGGGCAACTTCGGCGCCAGCTGGACCGCCCGCTACTACTCCGGCGTCAAGGAACGCTGCATCAATGCACGAGCCCGACCGGACGAGTGCTCCGACCCCGGCGTGCAGGCCCCGTGGTATGCCGGCTCGCGTGACTACAACGAGCGCGGCTCGGTCACCTTCCACGACGTGCAGTTCCGCTACTCCCTGCCTTGGGACGCGACCGTCTCGGTCGGTGCCAACAACGTGTTCGAGAAGTACGGCCCGATCATGTACACCCAGCCGAACTCGGCCTTCTCGTACTACGGCGGTTACGACATCGGCCGCTTCCTGTACATGAAGTACCAGCAGCGTTTCTGATCGCCGCCCGGTAACCTCGCTCGATCACCACGGCCCTTCGGGGCCGTGGTGTTTTTCTGCCGGCGTGCGCGTCATGCCGGCGTCATACGGCGGTCATGTCGGCTACATCGCCCGGCCCCAGCATGCGTGGCATACCGGAGGCCCGCCATGCGCTATGCCATCGTCACCGAAACCTATCCCCCGGAAGTCAACGGCGTCGCCCTGACCGTGCAGGGCCTGGAACTGGGGCTGCGTGCCGCCGGCCACCAGGTGGATCTGGTCCGGCCCCGGCAACCGTCCGATGTGGACGCCGCCGAAGGCACCGTCCTGGTCACCGGCGCCAACCTGCCGCGCTACCCCGGCCTGCGCTTCGGCCTGCCCGCGCCCGCCCGTTTGAGCCGCCAGTGGCAGCAGCAGCGGCCGGACGCGATCTACATCGCCACGGAAGGCCCACTGGGCTGGTCGGCACTGCGCACCGCGCGACGCCTCGGCATTCCGGTCGCGACCGGCTTCCATACCCGCTTTGACGAGTACCTGCCCGACTACGGCGTGGCCTGGCTGCAGGCCGCCGCGCTGCGCTGGATGCGCCGCTTCCACAACCAGGCCGATGCGACGCTGGTGCCGACCCATGAGCTGCAGCAGTTCCTCGGCGAACAGGGCTTCGACCGCGTCCGTCTGCTGGCGCGCGCGGTGGACAGCAGCCAGTTCGAACCCGAGCGGCGCGACCCGGCGCTGCGCGAGGAATGGGGCATCGACGGCAACGGATTCGCGGCGATCCATGTCGGCCGCATCGCCCCGGAGAAGAATCTCGGGCTGGCGGTCAAAGCGTTCCGCCGCCTGCAGCAGGTACGCCCGAAGGCGCGCTTCATCTTCGTCGGCGATGGCCCAGCGCGCGCCAGGCTGGCCCACGACAACCCGGACTTCATCTTCTGCGGCGTGCAGCGCGGCGACGCGCTGGCGCGGCATTTCGCCAGCGGCGATCTGTTCCTGTTCCCCAGCCGCAGCGAGACCTTCGGCAACGTGACCCTTGAAGCCATGGCCAGTGGACTGGCCACGGTGGCCTTCGACTACGGCGCCGCCCGCGAATACCTGCGTACCGATGAGAACGGCATCGCCGTGAATGACGACAGCGAGTTTGTGACCGCCGCCGTGCAGCTGGCCGGCGACGATACGTTGCGCCACCGGCTCGGCCGGAATGCCGCCACGGCGATGAAGCGCCTGCATCCGCAGCACGTGGTCGCCGAGTTCGATGCGCTGCTCGCTGAACTGGCCCACGCCCGGAGGGCACATGCCGACCACGCCGCTTGACGCCCTGCGTGGCCGCGAAACGCGCTGGTGCCGCCGCGCCAACCACTATTGCCGGCACCGCCGGATCCGCCATGCCTTCGCGGTGATCAGCCGCCTGGGCGATGGCGCCTTCTGGTACGCACTGATGGGTGCACTGGTGCTGCTGGATGGCTTGGATGGCCTGCGTGCCTCGCTGCACATGGCCGCCACCGGCTTGATGGCCCTGCTGCTGTACAAAGGCCTCAAACGCTGGACGCGACGCCCGCGGCCCTACGCCGCCGACCTGCGCATCCGCGCCTGGGTGGCGCCGCTGGACGAGTTCAGTTTCCCGTCCGGGCACACCCTGCACGCGGTGTCCTTCACGATCGTGGCACTGGCCTATTACCCGTGGCTGGCCCCGGTGCTGGTGCCCTTTACGATGCTGATCGGGCTGTCGCGGGTCGTGCTGGGGCTGCATTACCCCAGCGATGTGCTGGCCGCGACCGGGATTGCCGCCCTGCTGGCGGCGGCCAGCCTGCAGTGGCTGCCGCTGTAGCGGCCATGGGCCGTGCTGCGTTGACGCAGCCAGGCGCTTCACCCTGCAGCGATGCCTCGCCCGTGATCCCGTTTTACAATGCGTGCATGACCACGCTGTTCATCTCCGATCTGCACCTGGACCCGAGTCGTCCAGCCATCACCGACCTGTTCCTGGCGTTCCTGCGCGATGAAGCGATGCAGGCCGATGCCCTGTACATCCTGGGCGATCTGTTCGAAGCCTGGATCGGCGATGACACGCCCTCCCCGGCCGCCGATGCGGTCGCGGTCGCGCTGCATGCCGTGGCCGACGCCGGCGTGCCGGTGTACTTCATCCGAGGCAACCGCGATTTCCTGGTCGGCGAGGACTATGCGCGCCGCGCGGGATTCACGATCCTGCCCGACCCGAGTGTGATCGATCTGTACGGCCGCCCGGTGCTGCTGCAGCATGGCGACCTGCTGTGCACCGACGACATCGCTTACCAGCAGTTCCGCGCACAGACCCGCGACCCGGTGTTCCAGGCGCAGTTCCTGTCGCAGCCGCTGGCCGCGCGCATTGCCTTCGCGCAGAAGGCCCGCGATGCCAGCCAGGCGCGCCAGTCGGAAATGAAACAGGGTGACCGTGCCCAGTTCGAGACCGTCACCGATGTCGCGCCGGCGGAAGTGGACGCTACCTTCGGCCGCTACGGCGTGGACACCATGATCCACGGCCACACCCACCGCCCCGCCATCCATGCCCTGCAGGCCGGGGGCCGCGATTGCACGCGCATCGTGCTGGGCGACTGGTACGAACAGGGCTCGGTGCTGCGCGTCACCCCGGACGGCTGGACACTGGATTCGCTGGCGAGCTGACGCCGGCAGCGGCCCTGCCTGCCGTGCTGTTCCGGCGCGGGGCTTCCGCGCTACCTTAGCCGGGCATCCTCGGGGAACAGGGACGATATGGCGGTGGCAGCTACCCAACCGACGACGGCGCCGACGGTGTCGCTGCACATCGGCCTGTTCTTCGACGGCACCCGCAACAACGCCGACAACCTGCAGCGCGCCTCGCGCCCGCCCGGTGCCACCACGCCTGCGCCGCGCCCACCTGCGGTGGTCGCCGATGATGCCTCGCCGTACCAGAGCCGCTTGACCAGCAGTTACAGCAACGGCCTGACCAACATCGCGCGGCTGCACGCCTTGTACCCGGACCATCGGCAGCTGCCGCCGGCCGGAAGCACCCTCGCGCTGTCGATCTACATCGAAGGCGTGGGCACGCGTACCGGCGAGGAAGACGACCTGATGGGGCTGGCGTTCGGCATCGGACGCACCGGCGTACGCGCCAAGCGACGGCGCGCGCTGGAGCAGCTGCTGCCGGAGGCGCTGCGCCAGCTGGCCCGCGCGCAACCCGGTCATACCCTGGGCAGCGTGCGGGTGGATCTGTTCGGTTATTCGCGTGGCGCGGCCAGTGCACGCGACGTGGTGAACGTGCTCAATGCGCCCGCCGGTGCCGCGTGGCTGCGCGAACAGCTGGTGCGCTCGGGCTGGGCGCTGGCGCCGGGATTCCCCGCCACCGCGCGGCCGGTACGCTTCGTGGGGCTGCTCGATACCGTGGTGGCGATCGGCCGCCAGCACCGCGATGAGATGCCGGCGCTCGCGCTGCGCCCCGGCTGTGCGGACAAGGTGGTGCAGCTGGTCGCCCGCGATGAACACCGCGAGCATTTCGCGCTTACCAGCGTGGCGCCCGAGCACGAAGAGATCGCCCTGCCGGGCGTGCACGCCAACATTGGCGGCGGCTACGACCAGCGTATCGAAGGGCCCAAACTGCTGAGCCGCCCGCAGGGGCAGCTGCTGCGGGGTACCGGGCTGGCGCCAGGCGCCGTGCCGCCGCTGGCACTGCTGCGCGCGAGCACGGTCTACCGCACCGCGCAGGCAACCTGCCGCCGCTGGCAGCGCACGCTCGGCCTGGGCGATGACGCGATCTGGGTCGATGTCTGGCACCAGTGGCAGCAGCAGCGCATCGCCGGCAGCCGCACCGTGCTGCCGCAACTCACCCTGCGTGGGTACGCGGCGGTCGTCCTGCGCCGCGAGATCGATGCGCGCTACCAGTTCATCGCGTTGCGGCTGCTGCACCAGCGCGCCGCCGCGGCGGGCGTGGCGTGGACGACCTCGCCCGATCAGCTGCCTGCGCTGGCGTTGCCGATGGAGCTGCAACCGATCGCAGCGCGGCTGCTGGCCGGCCAGCCGCTGGACGCCGCGCAGGAGCTGCTGCTGCGCCAGCGCTACCTGATGCAGTCAGCACATTGGAACTTCGATGCATTGGGCGATACCGCGCTGCTCTACGCCGCCGATGAAGGCACCCGGGAGTTGCCGTATCGACCCGGGCCGGGCCTGTTCTACGTCAACCGGCCGACCGCGAGCGGTCAGCGCGTGGTGCTGGCCAACACCTGACCGCGCAGCTCGGTCTGTTCGATCAGCTCGGCCAGTTCTTCCTCATCAAAGCCAGCCAGCAGGCGCGCTTCGAGATTGAACGGGCCATAGAGGTAGCCGCCGGCGTATTCCTTCAGCAGCGCCATGAACCGCGGTCGCGGCTCGACGTTTTCACGCGTGCAGTACCAGCGGTACCAGCGCGAGCCGGCGGCCACGTGCGCCACTTCTTCGCGCAGGATGATCTCCAGCACATCGGCGGTGGCATGGTCGCCACCGGCACGCAGCTTCACGATCATCCCCGGGGTGACATCCAGCCCGCGCGCTTCGAGCACGCGCGGCACCAGCGCCATGCGCGCCAGCCCGTCGTGCGCGGTTTTCTCGCACATTTCCCACAGGCCGTTGTGTGCGTCGAAATCGCCGTACGCATAGCCATTGGCCTGCAGCCGATCGTGCAGCAGCATGAAGTGGCGCGATTCGTCATCGGCCACACTGACCCAGTCGGCATGGAACGACGTCGGCAGGCCGCGGAATCGGTAGACCGCATCCCAGGCCAGGTCGATCGCATTGAGTTCGATATGCGCGATGGCATGCACGAACGCGGCACGCCCCTCCACGCTGCCCAGGCCACGCCGCGGAAGATCGCGCGGGTGGACCAGGGTCGGCCTGGCCGGGCGCCCCGGCATCCGGATCGGCGCCGGTGGCGGCGCATCGGCCGGTGCCTTCAGGCGACCGGCGCGGAACTGCACGGCATAGTGCTGGGTCAAGGCAACCTTGCGCAGCGGATCCGGCTCGGCCAGGCACTGCTGCGCGGCCTGCAGCAGATCGCCGGCCGCGCTGTCCAACACATCACTCATGCCCGGCCCTCAGGCGCGACGCTTGTGCTTGGCATCGTCCGAACGCAGCTGCTGGATGCGCTCGAAATAGCCCGGCTCGATCCCGGTCGGGTAGACGCCGTTGAAGCACGAGGAATCGAACGACTTCAGCTCCGGATTGCCTTCGCTCACCGCCGCTTCCATGTCCTCGATGTCCTGGTAGATCAGCCAGTCGCAGCCCAGGTGCTTCTCGATTTCCTCGATGCTGCGATTGTGCGCGACCAGTTCTTCGGCCGCCGGCATGTCGATGCCGTAGATGTTCGGATAGCGCACCGGCGGCGCGGCGCTGGCCAGGTAGACCTTGCGGGCACCGGCGTCGCGCGCCATCTGCACGATCTGCTGGCTGGTGGTGCCGCGCACGATCGAGTCATCCACCAGCAGCACCACGCGGTTGCGGAACTCCAGGTGGATCGGGTTGAGCTTGCGGCGCACCGACTTCACGCGCTCGCCCTGGCCCGGCATGATGAAGGTGCGGCCGATGTAGCGGTTCTTGATGAAGCCTTCGCGGTACTTCACCCCGAGGGTGTTGGAGATCTCCAGCGCGGCATCGCGCGAGGTATCCGGGATCGGGATGATGGTGTCGATGTCGTGGTCCGGGCGCAGGCGCAGGATCTTCTCGCCCAGCTTGATGCCCATGCGCATGCGCGCCTTGTGCACCGACACGTTGTCGATCATCGAATCCGGGCGCGCGAAGTACACGTACTCGAAGATGCACGGGCTGTGCTCGACCGGCTCGGCGCAGACTTCGGAGAACAGCTCGCCGCGCGCGGTGATGACCAGCGCTTCACCCGGGCGCACGTCGCGCACGCGCTGGAAGCCGAGCACGTCCAGGGCGGCCGATTCGGAGGCCACGATGTATTCATCGCCTTCGGCGTGGGCGCGCTTGCCCAGTACCAGCGGGCGGATGCCATGCGGATCGCGGAAGGCCACCAGGCCCAGGCCCAGCACCACGCTGATCACCGCATAGCCACCCTTGACCCGGCGGTGCACGGCGGCCACGGCGCGGATCGCCGCTTCCGGGGTCAGCTGGCGCTGCGCGTCCAGTTCGAAGGCGAACACGTTCAGCAGCACTTCGCTGTCCGAATCGGTGTTGACGTTGCGGCGGTCCTGCTCGAACACCTGCTGGCGCAGGGCTTCGGTATTGATCAGGTTGCCGTTGTGGGCCAGCGCGATGCCGTACGGCGAGTTCACGTAGAACGGCTGCGCCTCGTCCATGCCTTCCGAACCGGCGGTGGGATAGCGCACGTGCGCGATGCCGACGCGGCCTTCCAGCGTGGACATCCGCTTGGAATCGAACACATCACGCACCAGGCCATTGGCCTTCTGCACGCGCAGGCGGGTGCCATCGGCGGTGGCGATGCCGGCCGCGTCCTGGCCACGATGCTGGAGGACGGTCAGGCCGTCATACAACTGCCCGGCGACGTTCTGGTTGCCGACGATTCCGACGATGCCACACATGGTGCGAGTTCTCCGCTGGGCTGCGCCCATCTACAGTGAAGGTGGCCGTGCCTGGCCGGGGGTACCGTTCCGTGCCGGAGCGGTGTCGTCCGGACGCGGGTGCGCCGGCTCGATATTGACTGGCAGTGTGGAAGCCGGCCCGCGCGCCGCAGCGTCGGCAGGTGCCGTCTCCCTCCCCTCGTCAACGGGACGCGGCCATCCGCGCCCTGCCACTACCTCGCCAAGGACGCCATTATCGCCTGTCGCGAGCGGCTTGCCCAAATCCATCGTCGGCAGTTGCGGCAGATTCACCTCCGGCAACGCCATCTCGGGCAGCTGCGCCTGCATCCAGCGCACGCCCGGCTGCAGCAGCGGGCGCACCTGCGAAGTCTGCCAGGCCGGCTCCTGCGGCAACGGTGTGAAGGCGGCCAGCATCAGCAGCACGCAGCCCAGGAAGGCGCCCCGGACCAGGCCCAGCGCGCCGCCCAGCACGCGGTCGGCGCCCGTCAGGCAGGTGACCTTCACGGCGGCCTTGATCAGCATGCCGATCAGGCCCACCGCGATCATGACGATCAGGAACACCCCCAGATAGCCGGCAACATAGTGGCCGGTGCCCGGTTCCAGGGGGGCGGCCCACCAGTGCGCCGCGTCGTTGCCGAACAGGAATGCGGCCCAGCCGGCCAGCAGCCAGGACAGCGTGCCGACCACGATCCCGACGAAGCCGCGCATCAGCCCCAGCAGGACCGAGGCGCCGATCAGGACCAGCAGGACGATGTCGATCATGCCGTCAGGCCGCGCGGCAGGCGCCGTCCAGCAGATGCGGGGCGGCGCAGGTCAGGCATCAGGGATGCGGGCGGACCATGCCGGCCACGCCGACCTTGGCGGCGACCTGGGCCTTGAGGTTCTCGGCATCGGCGCGGTTGGCGACCGGCCCGACGCGGACCCGGTTGAGGGTGCCCTTGTCGGTACGGACCTGCTCCACGAAGGCGCTGAAGCCGGCGGCGCGGACTTTGTCGCGCAGCGCGTTGGCTTCGGTGGCCTGGCCAAAGGCACCCAGCTGCACGGCGAAGCCGACGCTGCTGGCCGCCGGGGCCGCCGGGGCAGCAGGCGCCGCAGCGGCAGCTTCGGGCTTGGGTGCCGGTGCCGGCTTGGGTTCGGGCTTGGGCGCGGCCGGCTTCGGTTCCGGCTTGGCGGCCGCGACCGGTTCGGCCGGCAGGGATTCGGTTTTCACCGTGTTGCCCGATGGCGCGGCGGCGGCGCTGGAGGCCGGCGGTGCAGCCGAGGGAGTCGGTGCGGTGGCGGCCGGGGTCGCGGCAACCGCGGTGTCGGCGCGCGCATCGAGGGTGATCACCTCGGCCTTGACGTCGTTGCGCACCTTGACCGCCTGCAGGCGGCCCGCTTCGGCCAGCGCGCGGTCGGCGTAGGGGCCCACGCGCACGCGCCAGGCCTGGCGACCGTTGATCGTGGCCGGCTCGCGGAAGCCCGCCAGCTGGGCACTCTTCAACGAGGCGATGACGCGGTCGGCATCGGCTTCGCTGGCGTAGGCGCCAAAGCTCACGGCGTAGTTGCCGGCGGCCACGGCCGGCGAGGTATCGGCCGCGGCCGGATCGGCGGCGACGGCAGCGCTGTCGGCCAGCGGCTGGGTGGTCGATGCCCCGCTCTGCAGGCCGGTGGCACCACCGGTCGGTGCAACCAGCGGCAGCTCGCGGGTTTCGAACTGACCGTCCGATGGCGCGGCCGGTGCGCTGATCGGCACGTTGGCGACACCACTGTCAGGTGCGGGACCCTTGACCAGCATGGGCAGGAAAATCACGGCCAACGCCACCAGGACGATGGCACCAATCAGTCGCTGTTTCAGAGGAGTATCCACGTGAAGGCAGGCAGGCGGCGCGGCGGAATGCCACGGCGATTATACGGGTGCGCGCGTGTGCGGCGGCTGATGCGGCTGAACGGCGCCGCAAAGCGCCCTCAGGCGCCGGGGTCGAGCGTCTGCAGCGCCTGTGCGGCGGTATGGAAGGAGCCGAACACCAGCACGCGGTCGCCGGCGTTGGCCTGCGTCACGGCATGCTGCAGGGCCTCCACGACGGTCGCGTGCGGCGTTGCGGCGGCCGCACCGGTACCAGCCAGGCGTGCCTGCAGTTCCGCGGCACTCTGCGCACGCGCGCCCTCCAGGCCGGCCAGATGCCACTGCTGGACCTGATCGGCCAAGGCATCCACGACACCGGCAGCATCCTTGTCCTGCAGGGCAGCGAACACGGCGATGGTGCTGCCGGTGACGGGACTGGCCTTCAGCGCCGCCGCCAGCTCACGAGCAGCCTGCGGGTTGTGGCCGACATCGACCAGCACCTCCACACCATCACGATCGAAGGATTGCAGGCGGCCACGGATGCGCGCGGCCGCCACGCCCTCGATGAAGGCGGTGCGCGGCAGCGGGCGATCCAGGGCACGCAGCGCGGCAATCGCGGTGGCGGCATTGGCGCGCTGGATCGGGCCACGCAGGGCCGGGTGCGGCAGTTCAAGCCGGAAGCCGACATCACGCCAGCGCCAGCGTTCGCCATCGATGGCCTCGGCGAAGAAGTCGCTGCCGCCGCGGATGGCATTGGCCCCGAGCAGGTAGGCACGCGCGAGCACGCTCGAGGGCGGATCGATTTCGCCCAGGATGACCGGCTTCCAGCCCCGGATGATGCCGGCCTTCTCGGTGCCGATCGCTTCGCGGTCCTCGCCCAGCCAATCGCTGTGATCGATGTCCACGGTGGTGATCACCGCCACGTCGCCATCGACGATGTTCACCGCATCCAGGCGCCCGCCGAGGCCGACTTCAAGCACGGCCAGATCCAGCCCGGCCTGTGCGAACAGATGCAGCGCGGCCAGGGTGCCGTACTCGAAATAGGTGAGCGTGGTATCGCCGCGCGCGTCTTCGATGGCGTTGAAGGCGGCCATCAGTTCGTCATCGCTGGCGTCGTGCCCATCGATGCGCACACGCTCGTTGTAGCGCAGCAGGTGCGGCGAGGTGTACGCGCCGACCTTCCAGCCGGCCGCACGGGCGATCGCCTCGATGAAGGCAACCGTGGAGCCCTTGCCGTTGGTGCCCCCGACCACGATGCTGCGCTCGGCCGGTGCGCCCAGCTCCATCGCCTGCGCCACGGTACGCACCCGGTCCAGCCCCATGTCGATGGTGGCGGGGTGCTGCTGCTCGATGTAGCCGAGCCAGTCGGAAAGGGTTTGCGGGCGGGCGGTGGTGGTCATGGTCGTTGGATCGGAATCGTTGGGGCGGACGGCAGGATGGGACGCAGTGCGTTACAGCGCGCGGTGCTTGGCTTCGCCGAAGAACGGCGTGTGGTGGGCACAGTCGTTGAGGCGGACCACTTCCAGCTGGTCCAGGTCGGGCCCTTCGAGCAGGTTGAGGGTGGTCGGTGCCTGGCGGAAGGTCCACAGCCGCGAGATCGGCAGGCCGAGGATGCGGCACAGGATCACGCGGTTGACGGCGTCGTGGGCGACCACCAGCAGGGTGTCATGCTCGCCGAGGCCTTCGGCGGCACGGGCCAGGCCGCGCCAGCTGCGCTCGAGCACCAGGCGCAGCGATTCGCCGCCGGGCATCAGCACGGTATCCGGCTCTTCGCGCCAGGCGCGCAGGCGGGAGGGATCCTTCTCGTGGATTTCGCTGGCCAGCAGGCCTTCCCATTCGCCGTGGGCGATTTCCTGCAGGTCCGGCTCGGTCAGCAGCATCGGGGCACGCTCGGCGCCAAGGGCGAGCTGGGCGGTCAGCTGGGCACGCACAAGCGGTGAGGCGACGGCGCGGGTGATGTCGACCGAGTTGAGGCGTTCCCCCAAGGCCTTGGCCTGGGCTTCGCCGATCGGCGACAACGGGATATCGATCTGGCCTTGGTAGCGGCCTTCGGCATTCCACGGCGTTTCGCCGTGACGGGCAAGCAGGATGCGCATGCGGACAAGGGGTCCTTGGGGGGAGAGGTTGCGGCGTTTCGTTCACGTCCTGTGAAACCACACCGAACAGGGATCATACCCGGTCGCGGCGGTGAAGCTGTGCGGCGCTTTGCGCTTCGTTGCTTGCGGGCATGCTGGCTTGCTGGCCTCCCCTGCCCGGCCCAGGTCGGCGCCCCCCCACGGGGGAAAACAAGACGCCGCGGGCTTGACTGTACGTCGCACATAAAAAAACCCCGCAGATTTCGCTGCGGGGTCATCGAAACCGACGTGTCGGTTTACTTGCTGAGGTTCAGTTCCTTCAGCAGCTGCGGCGCCGGCGCCACTTCCTGCATGATCCACTGCATGTAACGGCTGTCGACCGCGATCATGCGGGTCATCACCGGATCGAACACCCAGTTGGAGCTCACCGATTCCCAGTTGCCGTCGAAGGCCAGGCCGACCAGCTTGCCGTTGGCATCGAGCACCGGCGAACCGGAGTTGCCACCGGTGATGTCCAGGTTGGACAGGAAGTTCACCGGCACCGAGCCGATGCGCTTGTCTTCCAGGCCGCCATAGCGCTTGGCCTTGACCGCTTCCAGCAGCGCCTTGGGCGAATCGAACGGGTCTTCACCGGTTTCCTTCGCCGCCACGCCTTCCAGGGTAGTGAACGGGGTGTAGTTCACGCCGTCCTTGCCGTAGCCCATGACGTTGCCGAAGGTGATGCGCAGCGACAGGTTGGCGTCCGGATAGACGAACTCGCCCTTGCTCTTCTTGTAGTCGGCCACGGCCTGCAGGTACAGCGGGCGCGATACCAGCGACTCGCCTTCGCGGGTCTTCTTCTGCTCTTCCTGCTGCAGCAGCGCCGGCATCACTGCCACCGCGTACTGGATCGCCGGGTCGGTGCTGGCTTCGAAGGCGGCACGGTCGGCCTTGAACCACTTCAGGCGCTCATCCAGGCTGCCCAGCTTGGTGCCCGAGAGCTTGCCGACCAGGCCATCCACGGCGGCCTTGTCGCTGCCGGCCAGCCACTGGTTGAGCACCTCGTTGCTGCGCTGCGCGGCCGGCAGGGCCACGTACTGGCTCAGCCAGTAGGTCTGCAGCTGCTGGTCCATGCGCGGCACGTAACGGCGGTCCATCTGCTTCAGGCCGCCTTCGATCGAGGGCAGGTCACGTTCCTGGTAGCCGACCTCACGCTCGGCATCGGCCTTGCTGCGTTCGATCGACAGGCGGTACAGGGTGATCGCCGAGCCCACTGCGGAGGTGCTGTTGAACTGGCTGACGAACAGGTCGCGCTCACGCGTGGCCTTGCTGGTGTCCAGGTGCTGGATCAGCTGCGCATGTGCGGCCAGGGCCGGCTTGCCGGCGGCACCGCGCTTCTTCAGCCAGGCCAGCACGGCGGCTTCTTCGGCCTGCTTCTGGCCGGCCGCGTCGATGCGCTTGAAGCCTTCCAACTGGCCCGCGTAGTTCTTGGCCACGTTGTTCATGCTGGCCGCGGTGGCGGCGTACTTCACCTTGACGTCCGGGTCGGCCTTGCCGGCCTCGTCGATCATCTTCAGCACCGCGTTGTAGTGGCGCGCGATGGTCGGGTAGGTCCAGCTGGCGGTTTCATTGAACTCGCCGGCCAGGGCGTAACGGTTGGTGCGCCCCGGGTAGCCGGCCACCATCACGAAGTCGTCGGCGCCCAGGGGCTGGTCGGCGAACGTCAGGAAGTGCTTGGGCTGGTAAGGCACGTTGTCGGCCGAGAAGGCGGCCGGCTTGCCGTCCTTGCCCACGTAGGCGCGGTAGAACGAGAAATCGCCGGTGTGGCGCGGCCACATCCAGTTGTCGATGTCGCCACCGAACTTGCCGACGCTGCCCGGGGGCGCGTAGACCAGGCGCACGTCCTTGATTTCCATGTTGCGGAACAGGCGGTAGGTGTTGCCGCCGGAGAAGCTGTACAGGCGGCAGCGGAAGCCGGCATCGGCTTCACAGGCGGCCGTCTGGGCCTTGTCGAACGCCTCCAGCGCGCGGGTCCGGGCCAGCGGGTTCTTGCCGGCGGCGGCGATGGCGGCCTTGGCCTGGTCGGTGACGTCGGTGATCTGGTCCAGCACGAACACGCGGGCGTTCGGGCCGGCGCTCAGTTCGTCCTTCAGGGTCGGGGCGTTGAAGCCGTCCTTGATCAGGTTCTTCTCGGCCGTCGAATTCAGCTGGATCGCACCGTAGGCGCAGTGGTGGTTGGTGACCACCAGGCCCTGCGGGGAGACGAAGCTGGCGGTGCAGCCACCCAATGCCACGACCGCGCCCATCGGGTCGCCGGTCAGGTTGGAGATCTGCTCCGGGGACAGCTTCAGGCCGGCCTGCTTGAGCGGGCCGGCGATTTCCGGCAGCTGCTGCGGCACCCACATGCCTTCAGCGGCATGGGCGACCTGGACCAGCCCAAGGCTGGCGACGACGGAGAAGGCAAGCAGGTTCGAGCGCATTGAGCAGCCCCTGGTGAAAGAACCGCCGATTCTAGCCCAGCCGCTGCCCCGGCCCGAAGCCGGGTAGAGCCGACCCATGGTCGGCTGGCCGCACGCAGTGCGGCCATGATGGGCATGGCCACCTCCCGGCCCACCCGCGCTGCAACATGGGAAAAACGCCAGCGGCTCTATAATCCGCGTTTTCCCCCAGATGAGTTCCACCCCGATGGCGCAGCAAACAATGAAGGCCCTGGTCAAACGCGAAGCCGCCAAGGGCATCTGGCTGGAAGAGGTTCCGGTCCCAACCCCCGGCCCGAACCAGGTCCTGATCAAGCTGGAAAAGACCGCCATCTGCGGCACCGACCTGCACATCTACCTGTGGGACGAGTGGAGCCAGCGCACGATCAAGCCGGGCCTGACCATCGGCCACGAGTTCGTCGGCCGCATCGCCGAGATCGGCCCGGGCGTCACCGGTTATGAAATCGGCCAGCGCGTCTCGGCCGAAGGCCACATCGTCTGCGGCCATTGCCGCAACTGCCGCGGCGGCCGCCAGCACCTGTGCCCGAACACCGTGGGCATCGGCGTCAACGTCAACGGCGCCTTCGCCGAATACATGGTGATGCCGGCCAGCAACCTGTGGCCGATCCCGGACCAGATCCCGTCCGAGCTGGCCGCCTTCTTCGATCCGTACGGCAACGCCGCGCACTGCGCGCTGGAGTTCAACGTGATCGGCGAGGACGTGCTGATCACCGGCGCCGGCCCGATCGGCATCATCGCCGCGGGCATCTGCAAGCACATCGGCGCGCGCAACGTGGTGGTCACCGACGTCAACGATTTCCGCCTGAAGCTGGCCGCCGACATGGGTGCCACCCGCGTGGTCAACGTGTCCAACACCTCGCTCAAGGACGTGATGAAGGAGCTGCACATGGAGGGCTTCGACGTGGGCCTGGAAATGAGCGGCAACCCGCGCGCGTTCAACGACATGCTCGACTGCATGTACCACGGCGGCAAGATCGCCATGCTCGGCATCATGCCCAAGGGCGCGGGCTGCGACTGGGACAAGATCATCTTCAAGGGCCTGACCGTGCAGGGCATCTACGGCCGCAAGATGTACGAGACCTGGTACAAGATGACCCAGCTGGTGCTGTCCGGCTTCCCGCTGGGCAAGGTGATGACCCACCAGCTGCCGATCGATGAGTTCCAGAAGGGCTTCGACCTGATGGAACAGGGCAAGGCCGGCAAGGTGGTGTTGAGCTGGAATTGATCACCTGCGCCTTCGGCACAGCTGATCAATGGTCCATTCCACCTTGTCCCGGCGCCGTTGGCGCGCCCCCTTGAACAACAAGAGGGCTGCGCTCCAGCAAGGGGTCCCGTGTGAGGCCAATATTGAAAAGGCGCCCATCCGGGCGCCTTTTCTGGTTCGCGAGGTTGTCGGCGGTGTCGGGCGCCGGTTACTGCCCGATGCCGACCGTGAACACCACGCGGCTGTCGGCCAGCTTGCCGGAGTTGTCGCGGCCGTTGCCGTCGGTGCCGTAGTAGCCCAGGCCGAGATTGAACAGGCCGAACTGGCGGCTGACGCCGACGTTCCAGTCGGTGTAATCCTTGGAGATGCCTTCTTCGAAGGTGCTGCGGCCGACGTTGGCGCTCAGCGTGAAGTCCTGCGGCAGCGCCCACTCGCCACCCACGGCGTAGTACCACGCATCGGTGCCCGAATTGAACACGTCGTTGGTGTAGGTCACGGTCAGGCTGTACTGCTTGGCGAAGGTGGTCTTGGTGATGAACTCGTTGTACGCCAGTTCGCTGGAACCCGGGTAGGTGTAGCGGTTCAGCAGCAGGTCCAGGTTGACGGTGTCGGTCACGTCGAAGGCGTAGCCGATCAGGTAGTCGACCTCGGCATCCGGGCCGCCATCGCCAAAGTCCACGCCCGAGCCCCAGACACCGGCGTACAGGCCGACCGGCGAGGTATAGGTGAAACCGGCCTGGATCGTCGGATCTTCATCGGTCTGGGACACACCTCGGAACACGTAGTCCGACACGCCGGTCACGTTCCAGCTGAAGGGAGAGGCGGCCTCGTCCTGGGCACTGGCGGCAAACGGGGCAAGCAGGGCGGCGCAGAGCACAACGGCGGCGGTACAGCGCGTGGCGTGGTTCATGCGGGGTCTCTCCAGACGTGGGGGTGGGCGGAACGGTGCGGTTTACAGTTTTTTAACCTGATTGATATTGCGATGCAACAATCACGTCTGCAACGGTTCCCCGCCGGCCCCGGCGCGATCGACCGGACGTGCAACCCGGCGGCCGCCTGCGACAGGTAAAATCCCGGGTTTCCCGTGCCGAAGACTGCCTGCCATGACCGACGCCACCACCGCCTCGCTGACCCAGCACTACGTTGAAGAACTCGAGGCGATCCGCGCCCAGGGCCTGTTCAAGTCCGAACGGATCATCACCAGCCCGCAGTCGGCCGAGATCACCCTGGACGACGGCCGTACCGTGCTGAACTTCTGCGCCAACAACTACCTGGGCCTGGCCGACCACCCCGACCTGATCCAGGCGGCCAAGGACGCGCTGGATACCCACGGCTTCGGCATGGCCTCGGTGCGCTTCATCTGCGGCACCCAGGACCTGCACAAGCAGCTGGAAAAGCAGATCGCCGGGTTCTTCGGCAAGCAGGACACCATCCTGTACGCGGCCTGCTTCGATGCCAACGGCGGCCTGTTCGAGCCGCTGCTGGGCGAGCACGATGCGATCATTTCCGATTCGCTCAACCACGCCTCGATCATCGACGGCGTGCGCCTGTGCAAGGCCAAGCGCTTCCGCTACGCCAACTGCGACATGGCCGATCTGGAAGCCCAGCTGCAGGCCGCCGATGCGGCCGGCTGCAAGACCAAGCTGATCACCACCGACGGCGTGTTCTCGATGGACGGCTTCATTGCCCCGCTGGATGAGATCACCGCGCTGGCGAAGAAGTACAACGCGCTGGTGCACATCGACGAATGCCATGCCACCGGCTTCCTCGGCGCGACCGGCCGCGGCTCGGCCGAGGTCAAGGGCGTGCTGGAGAAGATCGACATCATCACCGGCACCCTGGGCAAGGCCATGGGCGGCGCACTGGGCGGTTTCACCTGCGCCAGCGCCGAAGTAATCGAGCTGCTGCGCCAGCGCTCGCGCCCGTACCTGTTCTCCAACTCGCTGCCGCCGCACGTGGTCGCCGCCGGCATCAAGGCCTTTGAAATGCTGGCCGCCGCCGACGACCTGCGCAGCACGCTGGCCGAGAACACCGCCTACTTCCGCGAGAAGATGACGGCTGCCGGCTTCGACGTGAAGCCGGGCGTGCACCCGATCAGCCCGGTGATGCTGTACGACGCGCCGCTCGCGCAGAAGTTCGCCGAGCGCCTGCTGGAAGAAGGCATCTACGCGATCGGCTTCTTCTTCCCGGTGGTGCCCAAGGGCCAGGCCCGCATCCGCACCCAGATCAGCGCCGCGCACACGCGTGCGCACCTGGACCGCGCCATCGATGCGTTCACCCGCATCGGCGTCGAGCTGGGCGTGATCAAGGGCTGAGGGCCGCAGCCGACCAACGGTCGGCACGGCCGTAGCACCCGCGCATTGCGGAGGTAGAGCCGACCGTTGGTCGGCTGCCTCTCGTCGCAGGTCATGAACCTCCGGCATGGGGGCACGCCTTGCGTGCCTCAGCCGACCAACGGTCGGCTCTACCGTCGGGTGTGGACATCGGATGCGGGGCACGCTTTGCGTGCTCCAGCCGACCAACGGTCGGCTCTACCGTTGGGGCGACGCGCGCGGCGGGTTACTTCTTCTTTTTCTTCTTGTCCTTGGCCTCTTCCTTGCTGGCCACCACCACCGGTGCCGCGACCGGGCCATCCTGGCCGTTGCCCTTGGCCACGCGGATACCGTTGGCCTTCATCCAGGCATCGAACTCGTCGGCGCTCATGCGCTTGTCGCCATCGCTCATCAGGAAGCGGTAGCTGCCGCGGCCATCGAGCTCGGGAATCTTGATCTCCACCACCTTGTCGGTCACCGGCGGATCCTGTTTGGCGATCTGTTTGTGGCCGCCGCAGGCGGTCAGCAGCGCGGCCGGCAACAGCAGGCAGGCGCCACGGAACAGGGAACGGTTGAGGGTACTGACGTGCATGGTCTTACTCCCGGTGTTGAACGGAACGTCCCTTCGAAGGCCATCCATTGCCCGGGTCGACTGGCCTGCCACCTGCCGGCAGGCCACAAGGTCACGGTGTCGCCGCGGCGCTGTCGGCCACGGCATGAAGCAGATCCAGATCGTGTTGGCTGAGCTCGCGCCAAGCGCCTTTGCCCAGCTCGCCCAGCGGCAGCTGGCCGATCGCCACGCGTACCAGGCGCAGCACGGTGATGTCCAAGGCGGCCAGCAACCGGCGGATATGCCGGTTGCGGCCCTCCTCCAGCACGATTTCCAGCCAGGCGGTCTTGTCTCCGCTGCGCAGCAGCGTGGCGCGGCGCGCGCGCAGCCATTCGCCTTCGTCCTCGATGCCGGCGCACAACGCCTGCAGCTGCGCGGCGTCGGGGATGGCATCGATCTGGACGTGATAGGTTTTGTCCGGACCGGTGGCCGGATCGGTCAGGCGCGCGGCCCACTGCGGATCATTGCTGAAGAGCAGCAGGCCTTCGCTGGCCTTGTCCAAGCGCCCGACCGGCGCAATCCACGGCAGCCCGGCATCGTCGAAGCAGCGGTAGACGGTGTCGCGGCCGCGCTCGTCCTGCGCGGTGGTGACCAGGCCGCGCGGCTTGTTCAACAGCAGGTACACGCGCTTGGGGGCGTCCAGCGGCTGACCATCGACGCGCACGTGGTGGCGGCCGTCGATGATCGGAAATTCGGGGTTGTTGATGACACGGCCATCGACCGTGACCCGGCCCTCGGCGATCCAGCGCGCCGCTTCCGTGCGCGAGCACAGCCCGGCTTTGGACAGTACCCGCGCCAAGCCATGGCGCGGTGCGGTCGGGGTGGCGCTGGAGGCGGTGCTGCGGCCGCCTGTTGCGGGGCTCGCACGCCGCTCGGGGCGGCGTGGTCGGGACGCGTTCGCGGCGGGTGGCCGGCGTGTCGTCATCGTGCTCCGCTCAGGCGGCTTACTTCTTGTCCGCCGGCTTGGTCTCAGCCGGGGCTTCGGTGGCGGCGGCCGGGACGGCAGCCGGTACCGGGCGCGCCTTGACCACGCGCACACCGCGCGCCTTCATCCAGGCGTCGAACTCTTCGGCGGTCATGCGCTTGCCGTTCTGGCTCATGTCAAAGCGCCACGGCGTGTTGTCGAACTCGGTCTGCGGCTTGTAGGCGGCCGGATCGTTCGGGTTGATCACCGGTGCGCTGGGGATCGCCTTGGCGATGTTCTGGCAGCCGTCGATGCGCAGGCGCTGCAGCACGCGGTCCAGCGACTGTTCCTGGTCGAAGTTGGAGGTCAGCACGCCGGCAGGCATGCCCAGCTGCACGTTGCGGATGTACAGCTCTTCGGCCACCGGTGCGATCGCGGTGGCTGGCAGCGGCAGCGGTGATGCGCTGACAGGTGCCGAACAGTCCACGGCAGCGTGGGCGGTGGGAACCAGGGCCAGGCCAAGCGCGGCGGCCAGTGCAAAACGCTGCATGGGATGCATCCAGGAAGGGGTCGACGCGGCGAGTTTAACAGCGCCACAACGTCTTTCAAGCGCCACCTTCAATGAATACGGCAACTTGTTGGATTTATTGTTGATTTCTCTGTTTCTGGCCAACCAGAGGCAAAAAAAAACAGGGCCCGGCAATGCCGGGCCCTGCTGATGAGACTGTACTGCCAGAAGGATTAGTTCTGGACGTTCAGCTCGGTACGACGGTTCTTGGCGCGACCTTCCGGGTTATCCGAACCATCCGGGTTGGTGTTCGGCGCAATCGGGCGGCTCTCGCCGTAACCGATCGGACCGACCAGACGCGAAGCGTCAACGCCGTTCTGGGTCAGGTAGTTGTACACCGAGGTAGCACGACGCTCGGACAGCTTCTGGTTGTAAGCGTCGGTACCCTTGGAATCGGTGTGACCGGCCACTTCAACGCGCAGATCCGGGTAACGCTTCAGGATTTCCGAAGCTTCGCTCAGGATCGCAACCGCGTCCGGACGCAGGTTCGACTTGTCGAAGTCGAAGTTCACGCCCTTCAGATCGATCGACACCGGGACCGGGCAACCGTCCGGACCGATGGTCTGGCCAGGCTGCGAGTTCGGGCACTTGTCGTCGCAGTTGTTGACGCCGTCACCGTCGTCATCCAGGTCGGCGCAGCTCGGGGCAACCGGAGCCGGAGCCGGCACGGCAGCAACCGGGGCCGGGCCCAGCGGGATCACGACGCCGACCGAAGCCAGCACGTCGCCGAACCAGTCTTCGCTCGGAGCAGCAACGCTCTGGTCGTCGAAGTCAGCGCGGTAGGCCACTTCGGCACGCACGGCGACGCGCTTTTCGAAGGTGGTCTGCAGACCGACGCCGAGCTTGGCGGCGAAGTTGCCGTCCTTGCGCTCACGCGGACCGTTGGTGTTCAGCGCTGCGTACTCTTCTTCCGACTTCTGGTAGCCCAGACCGAACAGCAGGTACGGGTTCCAGCCGCGGCCTTCCTGGATGAAGTGGCGACGCAGGTCGAGCGACGCGCCGTACTGGCTCCAGTTCAGATCCTGGTTGGCATCGAAGTTCGGGTTCTGGTAGTTCAGCTCGCCGTCCAGCGACCAGTTGGGGCTGATGAACTTACCGAGGCCCAGGGTAACGAACGGAGCGTCGTTGGTCAGACGGTCGCTATCCTGGAAGTTGAAGCCGGCCGAACCGGTCAGGTACCAGCGGTCGTCAAAATCCTGCGCCGATGCAGCCTGGGCGAAAGCCAGACCGCCCAGCAGCGCGGCAGTAAGGATCTTCTTGTTCATTGAGTACAGCTCCTATTTCGGGGGTATGAAACCGGTAGAGGCATGGGCCAGCACTACTGCGTCGTTTTCAGACTGCCGATTCAGCACGCCACCGCCGCGAACATTATGCTCAGGCGAGTGAAGGTGATGTTAACAGTCACGTAACATGTGAAGACGACCGCCAGACCTCTACCGGGTCCAGCTGGTGGCACCCTATACAGGTTGATGAAATTCCGCAAGACCCAGCAATGACAAGGGTTTTGCCTAATTCAGGCGACGTCGCGACACATTTTTCACGTTAGGGTTCAAATCGCGATGGCGCCTTGATTCAGCGCAAAAACAGGGACGGCGTGATCCGTATGATGGGGAGGATTCCCCCGTTCCGGAGCCGACATGAAAGCCGTGGGATTGACCCAGTATCTGCCGATTGAAGACCCCGCCGCGCTGCAGGACGTGAATGTTGCGCCCCCCGGCGCGCCAGAGGGGCGCGACCTGCTGGTGCGGGTACACGCTGTTTCCGTCAATCCCGTGGATACCAAACAGCGCGCGCCGCGCGCGCAGCACGAACACCCGCCGCGGATCCTGGGCTACGACGCGGCCGGTGTCGTGGAAGCCGTCGGCCCGGAAGTCAGCGCTTTCGCGCCCGGCGATGAGGTGTATTACGCAGGCGATGTCACCCGCCCCGGTTGCAATGCGCAGTACCAGTGGGTGGATGAGCGCCTGGTCGGGCGCAAACCCACCACGCTGGATTTCGCCGAGGCCGCGGCGTTGCCATTGACCACGCTGACCGCCTGGGAGCTGCTGTTCCAGCGCATGCCGCTGCAGTTCGAAGATCGCCGCCATCGCGGCCAGCATCTGTTGATCATCGGCGGTGCCGGCGGCGTCGGTTCGATCGCGATCCAGCTCGCGCGCCATGCAGGCTTCACCGTGATCGCCACCGCGTCGCGCGAGCAGAGCCGTGCGTGGTGCCTGCAGATGGGCGCCGACCACGTGATCGATCATCGCCAGCCATTGGCGGCGCAGCTGCAGGCGCTGGGGATCACGCAGGTGCAGGTCGCGCTGAACCTGGCCGACACCGACCACTACTGGGACGCGCTGGGCGAACTGCTGGCCCCGCAGGGGCATGTGGGGCTGATCGTCGAACCCCGTGGACCCCTGCGGATCGGCGATCCCTACAAAGCCAAGTGCATTGGCATCCACTGGGAATTCATGTTCGCGCGCTCGCGCTTCCAGACCGCCGACATGATCGAGCAGCACTGCATCCTGGGCCGCGCCGCCAGCCTGATCGACGCCGGTGAGCTGCGCACCACCGCGCACACGCACCTGGGTACGATCAATGCGGCGAACCTGCGCGAGGCGCACCGGCGGCTGGAAGGCGGCGGGGTGATCGGCAAGCTGGTGCTGTCGGGCTGGGCGTAACCGGCGCGGCAACGTGTCAGCGCACATTCGCGGTCATCTGTATCTGTCGGCGCGGCCCGGCGCCGCCTACAGTCAGTGGCCCTTCCGGTGACATCGCCATGCCCACTTCCCTGCCCCTGCGCCTGCTGCAACTCCTGCTGGGTCTGTTCCTGTATGGCTTCGGCGCGGCGGTGATGATCCGCGCCGCGATCGGCGTGGCGCCCTGGGATGTGCTTTCGCAGGGCATCGCGCTGCAGACACCGCTCTCCTTCGGCGTGGCCACCAATGTGATCGGCGCGCTGGTGCTGCTGCTGTGGTGGCCGATCCGGCAGAAGCCGGGCCTGGGCACCGTGCTCAACGTGCTGCTGATCGGCCCCAGCGCGCAGTTCGGGCTGTGGCTGCTGCCGGAGGTGCACGGCCTGGCCTGGCAGATCCCCATGTTCCTGTGTGGCCTGCTGCTGGTCGCGCTGGCCACCGGCCTGTACATCGGCGCGCGCTTCGGCCCCGGCCCGCGCGATGGCCTGATGACCGGCCTGCACGCCCGCACCGGCTGGCCGATCTGGATCGTGCGCAGCGCGATCGAAGGCACCGTGCTGCTGATCGGCTGGTGGCTGGGCGGCAATGTCGGTGTCGGCACCCTCGCCTTCGCCCTGCTGATCGGCCCGCTGTGCGGCATCACGCTGCCGCTGTTCGGCATCCGCAAGCCCGCCCCGGCAACCGTCACCCCATAACGGGCGTCCGCACCGACCGCCGGTCGGTACGTGGCAGGACACATGCGCTTGCTCTTCAGGGGCTTTCGCGGCACCCTGCGGGCTTCCGTACGCAAGCGTATCCACATGTCGCCAGCCGCTGAATCCGCCGCCTATCCGCATCTGTTCGCCCCGCTCGACCTGGGTTTCACCCAGCTGCGCAACCGGGTCCTGATGGGGTCCATGCACACCGGTCTGGAAGATCGCGCGCGCGATTTCCCGCGCCTGGCGGCGTATTTCGCCGAGCGGGCGGCCGGCGGCGTCGGCTTGATCGTCACCGGCGGCTTCGCCCCCAACGTGGTCGGCTGGCTCAAGCCGTTCGGCGGCAAGCTCTCCTGGCCGTGGGAGGTCCGCCCGCATCGCCAGGTCACCCGGGCCGTGCACGACAACGGCAGCAGGATCTGCCTGCAGCTGCTGCATGCCGGCCGCTACGCCTACCACCCCCTGTCGGTGGCGCCTTCCAGGCTCAAGGCCCCGATCAATCCCTTCACCCCGCGGGCGCTGTCCGCGCGTGGCGTGGACCGGCACATCGCCGATTACGCGCGCAGCGCGCGGCTGGCCCGCGAGGCCGGCTACGACGGCGTCGAGGTGATGGGCTCGGAAGGCTATCTGATCAACGAATTCATCGCGCCACGCACGAACCAGCGCAACGACCGCTGGGGCGGCGACGCAGCGCAGCGCATGCGCTTTGCGGTGGAGATCGTGCGCCGCATCCGCGAGGCCTGCGGGCCGGACTTCATCATCATCTACCGGCTCTCGCTGGTGGACCTGGTGCCCGACGGCAGCAACTGGGCCGAGATCGTGCAGCAGGCCCAGGCCATCGAGGCGGCGGGCGCGACCCTGATCAACTCCGGCATCGGTTGGCACGAGGCGCGCATCCCCACCATCGCCACCTCGGTGCCGCGCGGCGCCTTCGCCGGGGTCACCGCCAAGCTCAAGCCGCATGTGCGCGTGCCGGTGATCGCCACCAACCGCATCAACATGCCCGACGTGGCCGAGCGCATCCTCGCCGCGGGCGGCGCCGACATGGTTTCGCTGGCGCGGCCGCTGCTGGCCGACCCGCAGTGGGCCAACAAGTCGCGCGCCGGCCGCCCGGAGGCGATCAACACCTGCATCGCCTGCAACCAGGCCTGCCTGGACCACGTGTTCGAGAACAAGACGGCCAGCTGCCTGGTCAACCCGCGCGCCGTGCACGAGACCGAGCTGGTCTACCGCCCGACCACCGCGCCGCGCCGGATTGCCGTGGTCGGTGCCGGCCCGGCCGGGCTGGCCTGCGCGACCGTGGCTGCCGAGCGCGGCCACGCGGTCACGCTGTTCGATGCCGGCAGCGAGATCGGCGGGCAGTTCAACGTCGCCAAGCGCATCCCGGGCAAGGAAGAATTCCACGAGACGCTGCGCTACTTCCGCCACAAGCTGGACGAGACCGGTGTCGATGTGAGGCTGGACACCGTGGCCGACGTGGCCGCGCTGGCCAACTTCGACGAGGTGGTCATCGCCACCGGCATCACCCCGCGCCGGGTCGATTTCCCCGGCGCCGACCATCCCAAGGTGGTCACCTACCTGGACGTGCTGCTCGGCCGGGTCCGGGTGGGCGAGCAGGTCGCGATCATCGGCGCCGGCGGAATCGGCTTCGATGTCGGCGAGTTCCTGGTCCACGAGGGCCCCTCCTCGGCGCTGGACCCGGCACGCTGGATGGCCGAATGGGGCGTGGACCCCAGCTTCGAGGGCCGTGGCGCGCTGGCCAGGCCGGCGCCGGAGCCCCCCGCGCGCAAGGTGTGGCTGCTGCAGCGCAGCCCGGGCAAGCCCGGCGCCCGCCTGGGCAAGACCACCGGCTGGATCCACCGCGCCACGCTCAAGGCCAAGGGCGTGAGCATGCTCGGCGGCGTGGAGTACCTGGGCGTGGACGACAGCGGCCTGCGTATCCGCGTGGAGGGCGAAGAACAGCTGCTGCCGGTGAGCCATGTGGTGGTCTGTGCCGGGCAGGAACCGCGCCGTGATCTGCACGCCGCGCTGCAGGCCGCCGGCATCACCGCACAGCTGATCGGCGGTGCCGATGTCGCCGCCGAACTCGATGCCAAGCGCGCGATCAATCAGGGCAGCCGGGTCGCCGCTGCACTCTGAGCCGGGATTGGATCAGGGTCTGATGCCGGTCCGAGCGGACCTGAATACGGGGCTGAACCGCCGATTCAGCCCCACCTCCCAACCTGAATGTCAAGCTTTCGGGTTCAGGATGTATTGGGAAATCCCCCCCTATCGTGCGCCAACTTTCCCGCTCACCACCCAGTTCGAGTGAGCGCGCGGACCCCACGTCTGTTCGGGTCCGCCCCCGGGCGGCCCCGATGGCCGCCTCCCCATGACGCCAAGTCGTATCCCACGCCCCGTCCGCACGATCGGATGGACAGCCAGGTGCGGCCCACACGGAGCAAGGAGATTTATGAAACTGGCCTGGATTCTCTGGCTGTCACAGTTGTTGCCGCAGCCTGCCGCCGATTCGTTGTGCCTGAGCACGACCGTCTACCTCGAAGCGCGTGACCAGACCCTGCGCGGCCAGCAAGCCGTTGCCGAGGTGGCCCTGCGCCGGCTGGACAGCGGTCTGTGGGGCGACTCGATGTGCCAGGTGGTGACCGCGCGCAAGCAGTTCGCCCCGACCATCGTCGCGCCCGGCACCCAGCTCGGCAACGCCGATGCCTGGCAGGAAGCGATGACCGTGGCCTTCGATGCCGAGCGCAACTGGGCCCTGCCCGCCGGTGAGCGCAAGGAGATCGTGCCCGGCGCGAGCCACTTCGCCGCCATGGCGATCGCCAACCCGAGCTGGCGCAACGCCTACCAGGTGGCCACCATCGGCGACCACACGTTCTACCGCGTGCAGAAACTCAAGCCGCGCGCGTCGTAACGATCTGTTACGGCCATACCGTTGAGGATGAAGGGCCAGCTCTGGAATAGTGGGCGGCTCACCTTCCACCGATCCGCAACGGAGTTCCCATGAAGCTGTACAGCAAGCCCGGAGCCTGCTCCACCGCCGACCACATCGCCCTGCAGTGGACCGGCCAGCCGTTCGAGGTGGAACTGCTCGACAAGGACACCCTGAAGGCACCGCCGTTCCTGGCCATCAATCCGGCCGGTTCGGTCCCGGTGGTGGTCGATGGCGATTTCGTGCTGACCCAGAACGCGGCAATCATGGGCTATATCGCCGATACCCACCCGCAGGCCGGCCTGACCGGCGATGGCAGCCCCAAGCAGCGCGCCGAAGCCACCCGCTGGCTGTCCTTCGTCAACTCCGACCTGCACCCGGCGTTCAAGCCGCTGTTCGCGCCGGGCGCCTTCATCGAAGACGACACCCAGTACGACGCGCTCCGCGCCGCCGCCCGCAAGCGCCTGCGTGGCCTGTTCGAGCGCGCCGATGCGCAGCTGGCCGATCGCCCCTGGCTGGCCGGGTTCCGCAGCTTCGCCGACCCCTACTTCTACATCACCCTGCGCTGGGCTGCGGGCGCAAAGATCGACCTGAGCGGCCTGGACAACCTCGCCGCCTTCAACCAGCGCATGGAGGCTGATACCGGCGTGCAGGCGGTGCTGAAGGCCGAAGGCCTCCTGTAGAGCCACCCCATGGGTGGCTGCAGGCGGTCCGGCCAGAACAGACGCGTCCGGCCGGACAAGGAGCCACGCATGGCGTGGCTCTACCCGATCGTACGTACCACAGTGCCCTCGGCATCGCGCAGTTCGCTCGGCTCCACCACTACCTGCAGCGCCGGCCAGCCCGGGATCGCATAGGTCCCGCGGCGTGGCATGACCGTGGCAACCAGCGCCTGCACCGTGGCCGGGGCCAACTGGCAGTCCAGCGCATCGGCGTCGACCACCAGCGCATTGACCGCCGCTGGCGACAGCGTGATCTGCCGGTCATTGCCGACCAGCGTCAACGGCTGCCCGAACAGCAACCGCGCTGGCAGCAGCGCGAGCAGCGATTCCACCTGGCGCGCGCCCAGCGTCAGGGTCAACTGCTGCCCAGCGCCCTCGCCCTGCACCGACCAGGCCAGCTTTTCCAGGAACAGATAGGCCGTCTGCGAGCCCTCGCGTGCCGCCCCCTCTGCCACGGCGGCAGCCAGTGCCGGGTCGCCCAGCAGCGAGCCACGCGCGATGTCGGTGATCCACAGCGGCATCCTGGGCAGCAGCGTCTCGAGCACGCCGGTGGTCGACCAGCGCTTCACCGCCTCCATCTCGTCATCGGTCAGCCCGATCACCTGCAGGAACTCCAGCGAACCGTTGGGCGTCTCGCGCGGGGGCAGCTGCGGGTCGCGCATGAAGGCGACGTGCCGCAGCAGCGTATCGGTATCGGCGGCGATCGGCCCGCCCGCGTTGAGGTAGTGGCCCTGCTGGAACACCTTGCCGTTGGCGAACACGTAGCGCGCCAGGTTCTGCAGGAAGTTCATCGCCCACGCTGGTGGCTCGCTGCCCGCTTCGGCGGCCACCCGGAAGCTCAGCTCGAACCCGTAGCCACTGGTGGCCGGATCATCGCTCTCTTTTTCATACAGTTCGGAGAAGCCGTAGCTGACGAAGTGCCAGTGCGGCAGCGGCGCATCGTTCCAGTACGCGCTGATGCCGTCCAACGGGTCCTCACCGCCCAGCAGCGAGCGCAGCACCGGGCCGTAATGCTGCGGCGCCTGCGTGGGATACACCGCCTTCAACGCCGCATCGATGGCATCCCACCCGGGTGCGCCGTCGTCCTCGATCTCATCCACCATCACCGCTCTCCAGCCACAGAATCAGCGCGCATTCTAAACACCGCGCTGGCTGACTGCCGTGGAGGCCTCGGCTCAGGCGACCACGGGATCGGCCTGCACCAGCGCGCGCGTTTCGTCGAGCCAACGGTTGGCCAACGCCGGGCTTTTCGCCTTGCTGATCGCGGCGGCCATGTCCGGCCACAGCTTCTCGAGGCTGCCGGCATCGGTACAGCGCTCCACTTTCAACTGCATGAAATAGCCCTTCAGACCGAGATGCCTGCGCACCGATTCGCTCATCCAGTCGTACAGTCGCCTGTACAGGTCCGGATCCTGCTCGCGTCCGGCGGTCAGGGCCGCAGCAACAACCGGCGCGACACTGCCGCCGACGATCTCGATCAGGCCCTGCGCGGACAACTGCGCGAGCGCGTCCTCCGGTGCACGCAGGCCCGGCAACAGAGCGGTCAGCGCAGTGTCATCGCGCTGACCATCCACCATCAGCAGAATGGAGCGCAGCGACGGCGGCAGGCGCCGTGCACGGTCCTCGATTTCCTGACGGCCAGCGGCCGTCTTGGCATGGATATACGCCATGTGTTCCCCCTCACGTGGTGCATCACCGCGCGTGGCACCCGGCCATTCGCCGATGCGTACGCGCCCCCTTGCGATCTTCCAGGCCGATGCGCATCACGGGCCGCGCGTGGCGCGCCGTGTCCCCAGCGCGCGGCGTCGGGCCGGTGAGGCCTGCAACGATCGCCTGCGCAGCTTACCGGAGCGCTCCGCTTGCCGGTAATGCGCTGCAGCATGGTCCTGGGCGGTGGCACGGCAGGCGTTGAAGGCCCGCCCTCGGGGGAAGGCGGACCGTGGGGACGCGTGGGGCACGCCAGGACGACGGCCGGTCAGTTGCCCAGCGCGCGCCGGATCTCGTCCAGGGCCGCCGGGTCGTCCAGGGTCGACAGATCGCCCGGGTCACGTTCCTCGGCCAGTGCCTGCAGCGAGCGCCGCAGCAGCTTGCCCGAGCGCGTCTTGGGCAGCGCGTTGACGATATGGATGTGCGCCGGCCGTGCGACCGCGCCCAGCGTGCCACTCACCCGCTGCATCATCTCGGCCACCACGGCACTGCCGTCGCCTTGAAGGGCCTGCTTGAGGGTGACGAACACCAGCGGTACCTGGCCCTTGAGTTCGTCCTTGACCCCGATCACGGCAGCCTCGGCCACCAGCGGATGCCCGGCGATGCACTCTTCGATCTCACGCGTGCCCAGCCGGTGGCCGGCCACGTTGATGACGTCGTCGGTGCGGCCAAGAATGAAGGTGTAGCCATCCTCGTCCTGGATCGCCCAGTCGAGCGAGCTGTAGAGCAGTTCCTTGAAGTGGCTGAAATAGCTCTGGATGAAGCGCGCATCGTCCTTCCACACGGTGGTCATGCAGCCCGGCGGCAGGGGCGGAATCATCACCAGCACGCCCTTCTGCCCCGGTGCGACGGTGTCACCGGTGTTCTCGTCGATGACCTTCATGCGGTAGCCGAGATTCGGGAAACCAGGCGAACCGAAGCGGACCGGCTTCATGTCCACGCCCGGAAGCAGCGTCAACGCAGGCCAGCCGGTTTCGGTCTGCCAGTAGTTGTCGATGATCGGCTTGCCGAGTGCGTCGTTGATCCAGTGCGCGGTGGGTTCATCGAGCGGTTCACCGGCAAGGAAGACGTACTTCAGCGAGGCCAGATCGTGGCGGCGGATGAAGTCCGCATCGTGCTTCTTGAGCACGCGGATCGCCGTGGGCGAGGAGAACAGCGTGCGCACGCCGTACTGTTCGCACAGCGCCCACCAGATGCCCGGATCGGGACTGGTCGGCAGCCCTTCGTACAGCAGCGAGGTGCAACCGCCGATCAGCGGGCCGTACACGTTGTAGGAGTGCCCGACCGCCCAGCCCACATCCGAGGTGGAGAACATCACCTGGCCGGGCTTGCAATCGAACACGGTCTCCATCGACTGCGCCATCGCCACCGCGTAGCCGCCGACGTCGCGCTGCACGCCCTTGGGCTTGCCCGTGGTGCCGGAGGTATACAGCAGATAGCTCGGCTCGCTGGATTCCAGCCACACCACCGGCACATCCTGGTCGCCCACCTCGGCGCGCAACGTGGCGTAGTCCACGTCGCGGCCGGGCACCTTCGGCTCGGCCGGGTCCAGCCCGCGCGAGACGATCAGCACGTGCGGCGGCGGCGAAGCGGCTTCGGCGCAGGCGGCATCGACCATCGCCTTGTAGGGAATCACTTTGCCACCGCGCTTGCCGGCATCGGCGGCGATCAGCAGCTTGGGTTCGGCGTCGTCGATGCGCAGTGCCAGGTTGTGCGCGGCGAAGCCACCGAACACCACCGAGTGGATGGCACCGATGCGCGCGCAGGCCAGCATCGCGAAGACTGCCTCGGCCATGTTCGGCATGTAGATCACCACGCGATCGCCGCGCTGCACGTCCAGCCGCAGCAGCACGGCGGCGAAGGCATTTACTTCGCGGTGCAGCTCGCGGTAGGTGATCTCGCGGGTGACGCCGGTTTCACTGGAGACCGCGACCAGCGCGAGCTGGTCGGGGCGATCGACCAGATGGCGGTCCACCGCGTTGTAGCAGAGGTTGGTTTCCCCGCCCACGAACCAGCGCCGGAACGGCGGGTTGCTGTAATCGAGGATCTGCTGCGGCGGCGTGTGCCAGTAGATGCGCTGGGCCTCTTCGTCCCAGAACGCCTCGGGTTCATCGACCGAACGTCGATAGACATCTTCGTAACGCATGACAGCCCTCCCAGACAAAGTCATGTGATCGAGCATAGTCCGATGGTGAAGCGCGGGCCGTCCGACCTTGGTCGTAGGGCCGATCGGTGGGTCGGGCGCTGGGCCCCCATACCCTTTCCGGCGAATGTCCCCCGGCGTCGGCCTGCGGCCGCCCCCTCCTCCTTTATTTCGCCTACAAGGGTATGGGGGCCCAGCGCCCGACCCACCGACCGCCGCGGAGGAAAAGACTCAGCACGCGCCTCTACCTGCACCGCCCATGGGCGAAGAACCAAAAAAAACGCCGGGCAATGCCCGGCGTTTCTTCCATCAGGCACCGACCAACGGCCAGCACCTGTCGCGGCGTGCGATCAGCCCAGCAGGTGGGCGACGCCGGCGCGCTCTTCTTCCAGCTCGGCCAGGGTCTTGTCGATGTACTTCTGGCTGAAGTCGTCGACCGGCAGATCCTTGACCAGGGTGTACTCGCCGTTCTCGGTGGTGACCGCGAAGCCGAAGATCACGCCTTCCGGAATGCCGTAGGAGCCGTCGGACGGCACGCCCATGGTGACCCACTTGCCGTTGCTGCCCAGCACCCAGTCACGGATGTGGTCGACGGCGGCATTGGCGGCCGAGGCTGCCGAGGACGAGCCACGCGCTTCGATGATCGCCGCGCCGCGCTTGCCCACGGTCGGGATGAAGGTCGATGCGTTCCATTCCTGGTCGTTGATCGCCTCGGCGATGGAGGCACCATCGGCGGTGGCGAAACGGTAGTCCGGGTACATGGTCGGGCTGTGGTTGCCCCACACGATCAGCTTTTCCATGCCACCGACCGGCTTGCCGAGCTTGGTCGACAGCTGGCTCAGCGCGCGGTTGTGGTCCAGGCGCAGCATGGCGGTGAAGTTGCGCGGGTTCAGGTCCGGCGCCGACTTCATGGCGATGTAGGCATTGGTGTTGGCCGGGTTGCCAACCACCAGCACCTTGACGTCACGCTTGGCGACCTTGTTCAGTGCTGCGCCCTGGGCGGTGAAGATCTTCGCGTTTTCCAGCAGCAGATCCTTGCGCTCCATGCCCGGGCCGCGCGGACGCGCGCCGACCAGCAGGGCGATATCGGCATCCTTGAAGGCCACTTCGGCGTCATCGGTACCGACCATGCCGGCCAGCAGCGGGAAGGCGCAGTCTTCCAGTTCCATCATCACGCCGCGCAGGGCGGCCTGGGCCTTGTCGACCGGCAGCTCGAGCAGCTGCAGGATGACCGGCTGGTCCTTGCCCAGCATGTCGCCGGAGGCGATGCGGAACAGCAGGGCGTAGCCGATCTGGCCGGCGGCGCCGGTCACGGCAACACGAACAGGTGCTTTCATGGGGATTTCCTCTGCTAAGAATCGTAAAAACGGCCCCCTTCACAGGGGGCCGTCGGGATCGGATCAGGCGCTGGGGATCAGCTTGTTCCACTCCGCCACGCGCTCGGCCTGGGCGGCCAGCACGGCGTCGGTGTCGCCTTCCAGGGTGATCGAATGGATCACATCGCCCTGCTTGACCGAGTCCACGATGGCCTGGCCGTCCAGGACCTGGCCGAACACGGTGTGCTTGCCGTCCAGCCAATCGGTCTTGATGTGGGTGATGAAGAACTGGCTGCCGTTGGTGTTCGGGCCGGCATTGGCCATCGACAGCGAACCGACCTGATGCTTCACGCCATTCTTTTCATCTTCGAACTTGTAGCCCGGGCCGCCGGTGCCACGACCCTGCGGGCAGCCGCCCTGGATCATGAAGTCGGGGATGACGCGGTGGAAGATCAGGCCGTCATAGAAGCCGTGCTTGACCAGGTTCACGAAGTTGGCGACCGTCAGCGGGGCCTTGTCGGCGAACAGCTCGACCTTGATCGGGCCCTGGGTGGTGTCGAAAGTGGCGATGAGGGACATGCAAATCCTTGGGGTACGGGGGTTTGTCGTTAGCCCCATAGGATACACCGCGCCCCCTGACCAACGGGCGCCTGTTGGACAAACGCGTCGCCACGCGCCAAGGCACCTCCGCGCCGGCACGCATACGCTTTGCTGAATGCCTCAGGGGCGGCGGTCGTGCCGGCCGTTGGCCAGCAGCCAGGCAAAACCTGCCGGGGTTCATGGGGTCGCCGGCCAGCGGCCGGCACTACCTGAATGCCCGTCCGGCAAGGCTTGCGAGGCACTTTTCGCGATTGGTCATCTTGGCCGTATAATGTTGGACTTCTTTTTCCAAATCCGGCGCCGACTGGCCCCCTTTCGCATGTCTATCGAAAATCTTCGCAACATCGCCATCGTCGCCCACGTCGACCACGGTAAGACCACCCTCGTCGACCAGCTGCTCAAGCAGTCCGGCACCCTCTCCGAGCGCACCGTGCTCGCCGAGCGCGTGATGGACAGCAATGACCAGGAAAAGGAACGCGGCATCACCATCCTGGCCAAGAACACGGCCATCACCTGGGAAGACAAGAAGACCGGCATCAAGAACCGGATCAACATCGTCGACACCCCGGGACACGCCGACTTCGGCGGCGAAGTGGAGCGCGTGCTGTCGATGGTCGACACCGTGCTGATCCTCGTCGATGCGATGGACGGCCCGATGCCGCAGACCCGCTTCGTGACCCAGAAGGCCTTCGCGATGGGCTTCAAGCCGATCGTCGTGGTCAACAAGGTCGACCGTCCGGGCTCGCGTCCGGATTGGGTGATCGACCAGGTCTTCGACCTGTTCGACAAGCTCGGCGCCACCAATGAGCAGCTGGACTTCCCGATCGTCTACGCCTCGGCCCTGAACGGCTACGCCGGCCTGGAAGACACCGTGCGCGACGGCGACATGACCCCGCTGTACGAAGCGATCATGCAGCACGCGCCGAAGCCGGAAGTGGACCCGGAAGGTCCGTTCCAGATGCGCATCAGCCAGCTGGACTACAACAACTTCGTGGGCGTGATCGGCATCGGTCGCGTGCAGCGCGGCACCCTGAAGAAGAACATGCAGGTCGCGGTCATCGATCGCGAAGGCAAGAAGCGCAACGGCAAGGTCGCGCAGGTGCTGGGCTTCCTGGGCCTGGAGCGCATCGAGCAGGATACCGCCGAGGCCGGTGACATCATCGCCATCTCGGGCATTCCGGAACTGACCATCTCCGACACCCTGTGCCACCCGGACACCCCGGAAGCGCTGCCGGCACTGACCGTCGATGAGCCGACGATCTCGATGACCTTCCAGGTCAACAACTCGCCGTTCGCCGGCAACAAGGACCTGTCCGGTGGCAAGTTCCTGACCAGCCGCCAGATCAAGGACCGCCTGGACCGCGAGCAGGTCCACAACGTGGCCCTGAAGGTGGAACAGCTGGAAGACGCCGACAAGTTCCTGGTCTCCGGCCGTGGCGAACTGCACCTGTCGGTGCTGATCGAGAACATGCGTCGTGAAGGCTACGAGCTGGCCGTGTCGCGCCCGGAAGTGATCATCAAGCAGATCGACGGCCAGGCCATGGAGCCGATCGAGCAGCTGGTGGTGGACATCGAAGAGCAGCACCAGGGCGGCGTGATGGAAAAGCTGGGCACCCGCAAGGGCCAGCTGAAGAACATGGAGCCGGACGGCAAGGGCCGCGTGCGCCTGGAGTACCAGATCCCGGCCCGTGGCCTGATCGGTTTCCAGAACGAGTTCAAGACCCTGACCCAGGGTTCGGGCCTGCTGTTCCACGTGTTCGACCATTACGGTCCGAAGGAACAGGGTTCGATCGCCAAGCGCCAGAACGGCGTGATGATCGCCAATGCTCCGGGTGCCACCCCGGCGTACTCCCTGGGCCCGCTGCAGGAACGCGGCAAGCTGTTCGCTGCTGAAGGCGACAACGTGTATGAAGGCCAGCTGGTCGGCATCCACTCCAAGGACAACGACCTGACCGTCAACGCGATCAAGACCAAGCCGCTGACCAACATGCGCGCTTCGGGCAAGGACGATGCGATCCAGCTGACCCCGGCGATCAAGTACTCGCTGGAGCAGGCCCTGGACTTCATCGAAGACGACGAGCTGGTCGAGATCACCCCGAAGGAAATCCGCCTGCGCAAGAAGGGCCTGACCGAAAGCGACCGCAAGAAGGCATCGCGCGGCGGCTGATAGGACCCTGTCGTGACCGACAAGCCCTACAACCCGGATCCTCACAAGCATCCGGGGCTTCACCTGATCGCCTTGCTGGAAGCCAGCAAGGCGGTTCTGGCGCTGTTGGCTGCGACCGGGCTGGAAATGCTCGGCCCGCAGCCCCTGCGCGATGCGGTCAATGCCTTGATCCGCCGGTTCAGTCTGGACCCGGATCACGGCACCCTGCCCTCGCTGCTCAACATGATCAGCCCCGATGCCGTGCATCTGGCGGCTGCTGCGATGGTCGCCTATGGCGTCCTGCACCTTTTCGAGGCCTGGGGCCTCTGGCGCGCCAAAGCCTGGGCCTCCTGGCTGGGCTGCGTCACCGCCGGCATCTACCTGCCGTTCGATATCTACGCCATTCTCCGTCACCCGGGCTGGGCCTCGTGGTCGGTGCTGGTGATCAATCTGATCGTGGTCGGCGTGCTCGCCCGCGATATCCGCAAACGCCATGGCAAGGCCGCCAACGCGGCTTGAGTTGCCAAGCGCCGTCTGTGCTGGTTAGCCTGTCGGCCGGTTCGGGGGGACAGGCATGCGCCTGACACTGACATCACTGATGCTCATCGCACTGGCCGGCTGCAGCCCGGGCCCGGCGCCCCTGCACGCCCGTGAGTCGCCTGCCGCGGCACCGCCCACCAGCGCGCCGATTCCCTTCGCCTACGCCGAAGCCGACATCGCCGATCTGCAGGCGCGCATGGCCAGCGGCGAGCTGGACAGCGTCACCCTGGCCCGCGCCTACCTGGACCGCATCGCTCGCCTCGACCGCGCCGGCCCGCGCCTGCGCGCGGTCATCGAGCTCAACCCGGACGCACTACGCGAGGCCGCCCAACTGGACGCCGAGCGCCGCCGGGGCCAGCTCCGCGGCCCGCTGCACGGCATCCCGGTGCTGCTCAAGGACAACATCGGCGCCAGCCCCATGAGTACCACCGCCGGCTCGCTCGCACTGGAAGGCTTCCGCCCCGACGATGCGTTCCTGGTCAAACGGCTGCGCGCGGCCGGCGCGCTGATCCTGGGCAAGACCAACCTGAGCGAATGGGCCAACTTCCGCTCCAGCCAATCGGTCTCTGGCTGGAGCGCGCGTGGCGGACAGACCCGCAACCCGTATCGGCTCAGCCACAGCCCCTGCGGCTCCAGCAGCGGCAGCGCGGTGGCGGTGTCGGCCAACCTGGCGGTGGCGGCGATCGGCACGGAAACCGATGGCAGCATCGTCTGCCCGGCCGCCGTCAACGGCGTGGTCGGGCTGAAACCGACCGTCGGCCTGGTCAGCCGCGAAGGCATCCTTCCGATCTCCTTCAGCCAGGACACCGCCGGCCCGATGGCGCGCAGCGTCGCCGATGCGGCGGCCCTGCTGACCGCCATGGCCGGCCGCGACGAGGCCGACCCGGCCACCGCGACCATGCCCGGGCGCGCGGTCTACGACTACACCTCCCGCCTGAACGCCGATGGCCTGCGCGGCGCGCGGGTCGGCGTGCTGTATGGCGACCTGATGCAGAAGCCGGGCATCGCCCCGGCCCTGCAGCATGCCGTGGCCGTGCTGCGCGACGCCGGCGCCACCGTGGTGCCGGTGCAGTTGCCGACCCAGGGCCAGTGGCAGGACGCCGAGCGCATCGTGCTGATGCACGAGTTCAAGGCCGGGCTGCAGCGCTACTTCACCACCTACCAGGCCCCGGTGCGCAGCCTGGAGGACGTGATCGCCTGGAACCGGCAGCACGCGGGCAAGGAGCTGGCGCTGTTCGACCAGGACCTGATGGAAACCGCTGCCGCCATGGGCGGGCCGGGCACCCCTGCGTACATCCGCGCACGCAGTGACGCACGCCGCTTGGCCGGCCCCGAGGGCATCGATGCGGTGCTGCGCGAGCAGAAACTGGATGCGCTGGTGGCCCCGACCACCGGCGTGGCCTGGCCGATCCGGCCGGGCAGTGGCGATGACTTCCCGGGCGAGAGCTACAGCGCTGCCGCCGTGGCCGGCTACCCGAGCCTGACCGTGCCCATGGCGCACGTGAACGGCCTGCCGCTGGGCCTGCTGTTCATGGGCACCGCGTGGAGCGAGCCGCGCCTGATCGAACTGGGCTACGCCTACGAGCAGCGCACGCGGGCGCGCCGCCCACCACGCTTCCAGACCGACAGTCTGCTGACGAACGCCGTCGCGCCCTGACGGGCGTGTACCGACCAACGGTCGGTACCTACCCGATAACGTACGCCCCCGCCCAGGCAATCCCGGCCTTGGCATGCCCCGCCTCGGTGATTCCGGCCGTTCGTGCGCCCCGCCTCGGTAGTGCCGGCCGCTGGCCGGCAACCACGCAATCCCGGCACAGGGTCCATGCGTTTGCCGGCCAGCGGCCGGCACTACCGGGATGCATCGCCCGGGTCCGGCAGGATCGCCGGCTCACCATCCTCGGCCCCGGGCGAGCGCACATCCTCGGCCGGCTGCGAGCGCGGCCGGCGCGTGGGCGTCACTTCCTGGTTGAGCTCGGCACGGGTGCGCGGCAGCGCCTGCGGATGCTCGCGCGCCAGGAAATCGAGCATCCGCTCGCGCACGATGCAGCGCAGATCGAATGCATCGCCGGAGTTGCGCGCGCTCACCAGCAGGCGCACCTGCAGGGTGTGCTCGCTGGTTTCGGTCACCTGGGTTACGCAGACCTGGCCGTCCCACAGTGCCTCGCCTTTGCAGATCCGCTCCAGTTCAGCGCGGATCGCCGGGATCGGCGCGGTGTAATCCAGCCACAGGAAGGCAGTGCCAAGCAGGTCCGCACTGCGCCGTGTCCAGTTCTGGAACGGGTGCTCGATGAACCACGTCAGGGGCACCACCATCCGCCGCGCATCCCAGATCCGCACCACCACGTAGCTGCTGTTGATCTCCTCCACCCGGCCCCACTCACCTTCCACGATCACCACATCGTCCAGCCGGATCGGCTGGGTCAAGGCGATCTGCAGGCCGGCGATCAGGTTGCCGAACACCGGCTTGGCCGCGATACCGGCGACCAGGCCGATGATGCCGGCCGAGGCCAGCAACGCGGTGCCGATCTGGCGCACCATCGGGAAGGTCAGCAGGATCAGCGAGACGCCGACCAGGATGATCGCGCCCATCAGCACGCGGCTCAGCACCCGGGTCTGGGTCTGGATGCGACGCGCTTCGAGATTGTCGGCCACCTCCATCGGGTGGTCGCGCAGGATCGCCTGCTCGCCGGCAGCGACCGCGCGCACCAGCAGCCAGATGAAGCAGCCGGTCAGGCCGATATGCAGCAGGCGCAGTGACTGATCCAGCCAACGCCCGTGCAGCGGCGTGGCTTCCAGCGCAGGAATCAGCAGCAGCAGCGGCAGCGCGAACGCCAGCGGCCGGCTGATCACGCGCGCGATGCGGGCGCGGCGGTAATCGCGGTTTTTCAAGCGCCGCGTCAACGCCATCAGCAACCACCAGCCCGTGATCCCGATCACCAGTGCGATCGAGATCGGCCATAGATACAGCGCTGCCTGCTGCCAGTCCACGGTCACTGCACGCTCCTGTGTTCTTCGCAAGGAAGTCCACAGGATGCCGGTACCACCATGACCGGGGTGTCAGACGAATGTAAGGTGCGTGTCGAGGACACGCCCCCGGGTCAGTCGGCGTAATGCGCCTGCTTGCGCACGATCGCCATCGCGATCTCCAGCGACTGCTCGTAGTTCAGGCGCGGATCGACGGAGGAGCGGTAGGCACGCTCCAGGTCGCGTTCGGTCAGCTCGCGGGCGCCGCCGGTGCATTCGGTCACGTCCTCCCCGGTCAGCTCCAGGTGCACGCCGCCCAACCGCGTGCCGGCCGCGGCATGCAGATCGAAGGACATCTCGACCTCGCCACGCACATTGTCGAAACGGCGCGTCTTGTAGCCATTGCTGGTGCTCTCGGTATTGCCATGCATCGCATCGCACACCCACAGCACGCGCCGGCCATCGCGCTTGACCGCATTCAACAGCGGCGGCAGCTTCTGCGCGATCTGCGCCGCGCCCATGCGGTGGATGAAACTCAGGCGGCCCGGCTCGTCATCGGGGTTGAGCACATCGATCAGGCGCAGCAGCTGGTCCGGCTGCACGGACGGGCCGACCTTGATCGCGATCGGATTGCGCACGCCACGCAGGTATTCCACGTGCGCGCCATCCAGCGCCGCGGTGCGCATGCCGATCCACGGGTAGTGCGTGCTCAGGTTCAACCAACCCTGCTGGCGCGGCACCTGCCGGGTCAGCGCCTGCTCGTAGGGCAGCAGCAGCGCTTCGTGCGAGGTGTAGAAGTCGATCCGGTTGAGGTTGTACACCTGCGTGCCGGACAGCGTTTCCATGAAGCGCACCGCGTCGCCGATCGAGGACACCATCTTCTGGTAATCGGTGGCCAGCGGCGAATGCCGCACCCACTCCAGGTTCCAGTACTCGGGGTGGTGCAGATCGGCGAAGCCGCCATCGATCAGCGCCCGCACGAAGTTCATGGTCATCGCCGAATGCGCATGCGCCTGCAGCATCCGGCGTGGGTCCGGCAGACGGGCAGCTTCGGTGAATTCCGGCGCATTGATCACGTCGCCGCGGTAGCTGGGCAGGGTCACGCCGTCGCGGGTTTCGGTATCGGCCGAGCGCGGCTTGGCGTACTGCCCGGCGAAACGCCCGACCCGGATCACCGGCTTGCGCATGCCGTGCACCAGCACCAGGCTCATCTGCAGCAGCACCTTGAGCCGGTTGGAGATGGTGGTGGATTCGCAGTCGCTGAAGTTCTCCGCGCAGTCACCGCCCTGCAGCAGGAAGCGCTTGCCTTCCTGGGCATCGGCCAGCTGCTGCTTGAGCGCCAGGATCTCCCAGGAGGTCACCAGCGGCGGCAGCCGCTTGAGCTCGTGCAGCGAGGCATCCAGCGCCAGCGGGTCCGGGTAGGTCGGCATCTGCAGCGCCGGCTTGCCACGCCAGCTCTCCGGCGACCAGGCAGCGTCGACGGCGGTCGCGGCGGGATCGGCTACGGGGGGGGCGGACAGGCTCATCACGGACTTCCGGGGTGTGGGGCCGGTCATGGTCGCAGAGCGCGCCGCCGCCGCAAAGGGCTGGGCCGGCCTGCGTGGCTGAACACCGGTCAACGGGCGCGGCGATCGGCCAGATCGCGCATGGTCCAGCGGCCGCGGACAGGCGCATGATTTGTTACGGAGTAACACTTGCCAGGCCGGCCCCCTCCCCCCTTTGCCCAGCCAAGCCATCCTCATGAAGCCCTCCCTGCTTGCTACCGGTATTGCTGTTTCCCTGGCCTTGACCGGCCTGCCCGCCCTCGCCGCCGCCCCTGCCAACGCCACCCCCGCCGTCACCGATCTGGATGCCGTCACCGTCAGCGCCCAGCTCGACCAGGCGCGCAACGCCCTGTCGCCGGATATCGGCAGCAGCCAGTACCAGATCACCGCCGAAGACATCCAGAACCTGCCGCTGGGTGCCTCCACCCCGTTGAACCAGGTGCTGCTGCAGGCACCGGGCGTGGTCCAAGACTCGTACGGCGGCGTGCACGTGCGCGGCGACCACGCCAACCTGCAGTACCGGCTCAACGGCGTGCTGCTGCCCGAATCGATCTCCGGCTTCGGCCAGACCCTGGACGCCCGCGCGATCAAGAGCCTCCGCCTGATGGATGGCGCCCTGCCGGCACAGTTTGGCGAGCGCACCGCCGCCGTGGTCGACATCACCACCCGCAGCGGCGCCGAGCTGGGCAATGGCGGCAGCGCCGGCCTCACCGCCGGCTCCTACGGCAAGGTCAACCCCAACGCCTCGTGGTGGGGCAGCCAGGGCCGCTGGAGCTGGTACCTGACCGGCAACTACGACCAGAACCAGATCGGCATGGAAAATCCCACCGCCTCGCGCCGGCCGGACCACGATGACACCCACCAGGGCAAGGCGTTCGCCGACCTGACCTACCTGGTCAACGACGCCACCCGCCTGAGCCTGTTCGCCGGCTTCTCCAACAACCGCTTCCAGATTCCGGTCAACCCCGGCCAGAGCCCGCAGTTCGGCTACCTGGATACGGTGAACGCCGACTCGGCCGCGCTGGACGAGAACCAGCGCGAGACCACCCGCTTCGGCATGCTGGTGCTGCAGGGAACAGTGGGCGACACCGCCTACCAGGTCTCGGCCGGCCAGCGCTACAGCGACCTGTCCTTCGACCCGGACCTCGCCGGCGACCTCATCTTCAACGGCGTGGCCTCGCAGGTGGAGCGCAGCAATCGCGCCAACAGCGTGCAGGCCGATTTCTCCACGCCGCTGGGTGAGAACCACACGCTGCGCTATGGCTTGTACGTCAACGCCGAGCGCGCCCGCGCCGGCAGCGACACCTGGGTCTTCCCGGTCGATGCCGACGGCCAGCAGGCCAGCACGACGCCGCTGCGCATCCTCGACGCCAATGCCTTCAACGCCACCACCACGGCTGTCTACCTGCAGGACGAATGGCGCCTGGGCGACGACTGGACGATCAACTACGGCCTGCGCGGCGACCGTTACAAGGCCTTCAGTGGCACCGAGGGCCAGCTCAGCCCGCGCCTGGGCGTGGTCTGGAACGCCAGCGACAGCACCACCGTGCACGCCGGCTACTCGCGCTACTTCACCCCACCGGCCAGCGAACTGGTGGCCAGCAGCGACATCGCCCTCTATGAGGGCACCACCAACCAGCAACCGGCCGGCGGCAGCACGATCCCGCTGTCCGAGCGCAGCGATTACTACGACATCGGCGTCTCCCAGCAGATCGGCGATCACCTCACCCTCGGCCTGGACGCCTATGACCGCAAGGTCGACCGGCTGCAGGACGAAGGCCAGTTCGGCGCCGCCTATATCTACTCGACCTTCAACTATCGTTACGGGCATATCCACGGCGTGGAATTCAGCGCCGACTACAGCAATGGCCCGCTCAGCGCCTACGTCAACGCGGCCTACAACAAGGCCATGGGCAAGCAGGTCATCACCGGCCAGTACAACCTGGATCCGGAAGCACTGGCCTATGTCCAGGACAACTGGATCCACCTGGACCACGACCAGAAACTGACCTCCTCCGGCGGCATCAGCTACGCCTTCGCCGGCCACAATCGTCTTGGCGCCGACTACGTCTTCGGTAGCGGCCTGCGCTCGGACGCCGACGGCGTCCCCAACGGTGGCGAACTCCCCGCCTACCTCCAGCTCAACCTGAGCGCCGGCCACGACTTCAACGCCGACAGCGGCCACCCGCTGCACGCACAGCTGGCCCTGGTCAACGCACTGGACCGCAGCTACCAGCTGCGCGACGGCGGCGGGATCGGCGTCTTCGCCCCGCAGTGGGGCCCGCGCCGTGGCGCCTACCTCAGCCTGCAGCAGGACTTCTGAGCGGTGCCCTGACACCTTGCGACCGGATCAGGCCGGGAACATCCAGACCTGACCGCAGCCTCCGACCTGGCCGCGCAACGCGTGCCAGGCCGGAGACGGCCGGATGCGACCTCAGTGGCGGCGACGCGCACGGAACGCCGTCACCAGCGCCCACAGCGCCAATGCCGCGAACCACACCAGGCTCCACATCGGCATCGTCAGGCCCAGGAACTGCCAATCGATGTTGCCGCAGTTGCCGGTACCGGTCAGCACCGTGCGGAACACCTCGAACGGCCCCATCGTCTCGCTGAGGAAGCTCAACGGTGGCCCGCAGCTCGAGCCCATGTCCTGCGGCAGCAACTGCACATACACATGGCGCCCGGCAATGCCGATACCGACAGCCGCCGCGATGAAGGCCAGCACGCCATACGTCTTCCGCCCGGCCGGATCACGCGGACCGTGCAGCGCCCCGATCAGGAACAGCAGCCCCAGCGCCGCGAACGCGATCCGCTGGAAGATGCACAACGGGCACGGCTCCAGCCCCATCTTCAGCTGCAGGAAGATCGCATACCCCAACAGCGCCGCGCAGACCAGGAACCCCAGCAGGAACTGGGCGCGGAAACTCCAACGCAATGGATTCATTGCCAACACTCGTGAAAGTCCAGGCGCCAAGATTAACAGGGCCGTGACCGCCCACGTCCATGCGCAGCTGCCGACCATCGGCGCCACCGGCCGGACAGCGAGTTCCGTGCAGCACGCCGAACCACACGAACGTGGCGATGGTGCCGAGGAGCCGGCCAGCGGCCGGCACTACCCACGCGTCGAGACCGGCACGTGCTGCGCTTTACCCCCATGCGCACCGATCCGGTGTGCAGGCGTTCCCGCCAACCTGCCCGCGCCAACGCCCCACCCCCACCCGCAGCGCCACGCTCTTGCCGTCATCAAACCCCAGAAACGGAAAAACCCGGCACAAGGCCGGGTTCTTCACCGAATAACAGGTACAGCTCGAAGATTACTCTTCGACGGCTTCAGCCACAGCAGCCGGGCGATCGACCAGCTCCACATAGGCCATCGGCGCATTGTCGCCAGCGCGGAAACCGCACTTCAGCAGACGCAGGTAGCCGCCCGGACGGTTCGCGTAACGCGGGCCCAGGGTGGTGAACAGATTGCCGACGGCTTCGTTGTCGCGCAGGCGAGCAAACGCCAGACGACGGTTGGCAACCGAATCAACCTTGGCCAGGGTGATCAGCGGCTCGGCAACGCGGCGCAGTTCCTTGGCCTTCGGCAGGGTGGTCTTGATCAGCTCGTGCTTGAACAGCGACGCGGCCATGTTCTTGAACATTGCTTCGCGATGGGCGCTGGTGCGGTTGAACTTGCGACCGGACTTCATATGACGCATGACGGTGATTCCTGAAGTGAATGTTGGATCGGTTGGGTATCGCTGTCGCCATCCTGGCGTTGCTGCTTGGACTGCGGATGGTCCGGTGCCAGCCGTCCTGGCTGGCCGTCACCGCAGGCTATCGACCTGTCGGTGCGGGGTGTTGCCGGTGAAGCCCCCGCACCCGAAGGTGCGGGGTCAAGCATCTTGCGTAGCGCTGGATCAGCCGAGCATGCCGTGCTGGGCGACACCGGCCGGCGGCCAGTTCTCCAGCTTCATGCCGAGCGAAAGGCCGCGCTGTGCGAGGACTTCCTTGATCTCGGTCAGCGACTTCTTGCCGAGGTTCGGGGTCTTGAGCAGCTCCACTTCGGTCTTCTGGATCAGATCGCCGATGTAATAGATGCTCTCTGCCTTGAGGCAGTTGGCCGAACGCACGGTCAGTTCCAGGTCGTCGATCGGGCGCAGCAGCACCGGATCCACGCCGTTGTTGGCCGGCTTGGCCGCACCGCGGTCGCGGTGGGTGAAGTCACCGAAGACCGACAGCTGATCGCTGAGGATGTCGGCGGCAGTGCGCACGGCTTCCTCGGCATCGATCGTGCCGTTGGTTTCGATGTCCAGCACCAGCTTGTCCAGATCGGTACGCTGTTCAACGCGGGCCGCTTCCACCGAATAGGCGACGCGACGGACCGGCGAGAACGAGGCGTCCAGGACCAGACGGCCGATGGCACGGGTTTCTTCATCCGGACGACGACGCGCGGCCGCCGGCTGGTAGCCGAAACCACGCTCGATCTTCAGACGCATATTGATTGCCGTGTCCTTGGTCAGGTGGCAAATGATATGGTCGTTGTTGAGGACTTCGACGTTGTGGTCCAGCTTGATATCAGCAGCGGTCACGACACCCGGACCCTGCTTGGACAGCGACAACGTAGCGTTGTCACCGGTATGCATGCGGATGGCCACGTCCTTCAGGTTGAGCAGGACTTCCAGCACGTCCTCCTGCAAGCCTTCGAGCGTGGTGTACTCGTGCAGTACGCCATCGATTTCGACTTCCGTGATGGCGAAGCCCGGGATGGACGACAGCAGCACGCGACGCAGGGCGTTGCCCAGCGTATGCCCGTAACCACGCTCCAAGGGTTCGATGACGACCTTGGCGCGGGTATCGGTAAGGCGTTCGATCTGCGGACCGCGAGGACGCAGAACCTGGTTGGCGGTAACCGTCATGTTGCGGGTTCTCCTGCGAACCTCCGGTGTGACCCGGAGGTTCTCCAATGTGAATTACTTCGAATACAACTCGACGATCAGCGCTTCGTTGATATCCGCAGGCAGGTCCGAACGATCCGGCACGGCCTTGAAGATGCCGGCGAACTTGCCGGAATCAACTTCAACCCACGACGGACGCAGGTCATGCGTGGCAGACACGGTCAGGGCTTCCTGAACGCGCAGCTGCTTGGCAGCCTTCTCGGACAGAGCGACGGCGTCGCCAGCCTTGACCTGGTACGAAGCCAGGTTGACCGACTTGCCGTTCACGGTGACGCCGCGGTGCGAGACCAGCTGACGGGCAGCCGGACGGGTCACAGCGAAGCCCATGCGATAGACGACGTTGTCCAGACGGGTTTCCAACAACTGCAGCAGGTTCTCGCCGGTGTTGCCCTTCTTGGTCGAGGCCTTCTTGTAGTAGTTGCGGAACTGACGCTCCAGCAGACCGTAGATACGCTTGACCTTCTGCTTTTCGCGCAGCTGGGTAGCGTAGTCGGACAGCTTGCCCTTACGGGCAGTGGCGCCGTGCTGGCCGGGCTTCTGCTCCAGCTTGCACTTGGAGTCCAGCGCACGGGCCGGGCTCTTGAGGGAAAGGTCGGCGCCTTCGCGGCGGGCGAGCTTACAGGTAGGACCGATATAACGAGCCATTTCTTATCGCTCCTTTAGACGCGACGCTTCTTCGGCGGACGGCACCCGTTGTGCGGGATTGGCGTCACGTCGATGATGTTGGTGATCTTGTAGCCCACGTTGTTCAGCGAGCGCACGGCCGACTCACGACCCGGACCCGGGCCCTTGATGCGGACTTCCAGGGACTTGACGCCGTAGTCGAGCGCGGCACGGCCGGCCTTCTCGGCAGCCACCTGGGCAGCGAACGGGGTGGACTTACGCGAACCGCGGAAGCCAGCGCCACCGGAGGTCGCCCACGACAGAGCGTTGCCCTGACGGTCGGTGATGGTCACGATGGTGTTGTTGAAAGAAGCATGGACGTGGGCGACGCCGTCAGTGACGACGCGCTTGATCTTCTTCTTGGTCTTAGCGACGGGCTTAGCCATTTCTTAGGTCCCTTACTTCCTGATCGCCTTGCGCGGGCCCTTGCGGGTGCGGGCGTTGGTACGGGTGCGCTGGCCACGAAGCGGCAGACCGCGACGGTGACGCAGACCGCGGTAGCAGCCCAGGTCCATCAGGCGCTTGATCGCGATACCGATTTCACGGCGCAGATCGCCTTCCACGATGTACTTGCCGACTTCGAGACGCAGACGCTCGATTTCCGGCTCCGACAGATCGCGGATCTTGGTGGTCGAGGTCACGCCTGCGGCGTCGCAGACCTTCTTCGAACGGGTACGGCCGATGCCGTAAATGCTTTGCAACCCGACCCAGACGTGCTTCTGGGCTGGCAGGTTGACGCCTGCAATACGCGCCATGACGCGGTTCTCCAGCTGAGTGATGGCCGACAGCGCACCATGGGCGCGCCAATCCGGCAGGATGGATCAAAAAAGTGAACTAGCGATTCTATCAAGGTCTCGGTTTACTGGGAAGCCCGTGGAACCTTGAGGTTCCATGGACCCGGCGTGGGGAGTGTGCCCATGCTCCGGCGCCGGATGTCGTTGACTGCAGAGGTTGCCCTCGCCGCCGCCCGCGCTACTCCCGCGCGGGACCACCACATCACACCCCCACCCGAAACCGCTGCAGGGGCCGCCCTTCGATTTGGAAGGCCAGTCCGGGAACCGGAGGGCCTTCACAACAAGAAGACTAGTGTAACAGGTCAATCAGCCGCGGGCAAAACCGCCGCGGTTGCCGCCCTTCAGGTTGGCCTTCTTCAACAGGCTCTCATACTGGTGCGACATCAGGTGCGCCTGGATCTGGGCGATGAAGTCCATCACCACCACCACCACGATCAGCAGCGAGGTGCCGCCGAAGTAGAACGAGGCGCCCAGCTGGGTGCGCAGGATTTCCGGCAGCAGGCAGACGATCACCAGGTACAGCGAACCGGCAGCCGTCAGGCGGGTCAGCACGGCATCCACGTAGTCGGCGGTGGCCTTGCCCGGACGGATGCCCGGAATCAGCGCGCCCGACTTCTTCAGGTTGTCGGCGGTTTCCTGCGAGTTGAACACCAGCGCGGTGTAGAAGAACGCAAAGCCACTGATCAGCGCAGCGAACACGATCATGTGCAGCGGCTCGCCCGGGCCGAGGGCGTTGGCGACCTTCTGCAGCCACGTGGCCGAGCTGGCCTGGCCGGACCACATCGCCAGCGTCGTCGGGAACGCCAGGATGCTCGAGGCGAAGATGGCCGGGATCACGCCCGCCATGTTCAGCTTCAGCGGCAGGAACGAGGTCTGGTTCATGTACGCGTTGCGGCCACCCTGGCGACGTGCGTAGTTCACCGTGATGCGGCGTTGGCCCCGCTCGACGAACACCACGAAGTAGGTGAAGGCCAGCACCACCAGCACGATCAGCAGCAGGGCGATGAAGCTCATGTTGCCGTCGCGGTAGGCTTCCACGGTGTGGATGACCGCGCCCGGCAGGCCGGCCACGATGCCGGCGAAGATGATCAGCGAGACACCGTTGCCGATGCCGCGCTCGGTGACCTGCTCACCGACCCACATCAGGAAGATGGTACCGGCGGTCAGCGCGACGATGGCGGTGAGCACGAAGCCCATGCCCGGTGCGTAGACGACCGGGGCACCGCCCGGGGAGACCTGGTTCTGCAGCGCCAGCGCGATGCTGCCGCCCTGCACCACCGCCAGCAACACGGCGCCGATGCGGGAATATTGGGTGATCTTGCGACGACCCGATTCACCTTCCTTCTGCATCGATTTCAATGCCGGGAAGATGTGGACCGCCAGCTGCATCACGATGGATGCCGAGATGTACGGCATCACGTTCAGCGCGAAAATGCTGAAACGGTGCAGGGCGCCGCCCGAGAACATGTTGAACATGTCCACGATGCCGCCGCCCTGCGCCTGCATGAGCGCAAGCATGGCATCGGGATTGACGCCAGGCACCGGCACATAACAGCCGATGCGGTAGACGATCAATGCCCCGATGACGAACAGCAGGCGCTGGCGGAGTTCCGTGAACTTGCCGAGCCCGCCGCCGAGGTTACCAATGCCAGCTTGCGCCATGTCTTACTCCTGTACGCTGCCGCCGGCAGCTTCGATCGCGGCCTTGGCACTGGCCGTTGCAGCGACGCCCTTCAGGGTGAAGGCCTTGGTCAGGTCACCCTTCATGACGATCTTGGCACGCTTGGCGGTGCTCGGGACCAGCTTGGCAGCGCGCAGCGCGGCAAAGTCGATCTCGCCGGCTTCCAGGCGTTCCAGCTGGTAGGACAGCACTTCAGCGGTGTCCTTGGCGATCTTGGAACGGAAACCGACCTTCGGCAGACGACGCTGCATGGGGGTCTGACCGCCTTCGAAGCCTGCCTTGATCTTGCCGCCACCCTTACGGGCGAACGAACCCTTGTGGCCGCGGCCGCAGGTCTTGCCCAGGCCGGAGCCGATACCACGACCGACGCGGGTGCGCTCTTTACGAGCGCCCGGTGCCGGGCTCAATTCATTCAGATGCATGGTCATTGGATTATTCCTCAACCTTGACGAGGTAGTGGACCTTGTTGATCAGGCCGCGAACCTGCGGGCTGTCCTTCAGTTCACGCACATCGTTGAGCTTGTTCAGGCCCAGGGCACGCACCGACAGGCGGTGACGCGACTGGGTGCCACGCAGGCCAGCCACCAGGCGGACCTTGACGGTCTTGACGGTTTCATTAGCCATGGTTGAGATCCTCCACCTTCTTGCCGCGCTTGGCCGCGATGCGGACCGGCGACTGCATTTCGGTCAGACCCTTCAGCGTGGCGCGAACCAGGTTGATCGGGTTACGCGAACCGACGGCCTTGGCCAGCACGTTCTTGACGCCAACGGCTTCCAGGACGGCGCGCATGGCACCACCGGCAATCACACCGGTACCTTCGGAGGCCGGCATCATGAACACGCGGGCTGCGCCGTGGCCGGACTTCACCGGGTGCCACAGGGTGCCGTTGTTCAGATCGACGGTGGCCAGGTTCTTGCGAGCCTGTTCCATCGACTTCTGGATCGCGACCGGCACTTCACGCGCCTTGCCGTAACCGAAGCCGACCTTGCCTGCGCCGTCACCGACCACGGTCAGTGCGGTGAAGGTGAACTGGCGGCCGCCCTTGACGGTCTTGCTGACGCGGTTGACCGCGACCAGCTTTTCGATCATGCCGTCGTCGACTTTCTCTTCGCGGCGATCGCGATCGCGACCCCGCTGCTGACGTTCTTCTGCCATGTTGATTCCTTGATTGATTGAGTATGTACGGCTCAGGGCCGCTTATAGCTGTGAGATGGAGCGGTGATTCGAGCGCCCCTGCAGAAGAAGGACGTCGCCCGGCGCAACCCGCGCCGGCAGGCAGGCGGAAGCGGGGACCAGCCCCGCTTCCTTATCCCTTAGAACTGCAGGCCGCCTTCGCGGGCTGCATCAGCCAGTGCCTTGATGCGGCCGTGGTAGCGGTAGCCCGAGCGGTCGAAAGCGACCTTCTCGATGCCCGCAGCCTTGGCGCGCTCGGCGACCAGCTTGCCAACCTTGGCGGCGGCGTCGCTGTTCTTGCCGTTCTTCAGGCCTTCCTTGACGTCGGCCTGGGTGGTGTTGGCAGCTGCCAGCACCTTGGAGCCGTCGGCGGTGAAGACCTGGGCGTACAGGTGCTGACCGGTGCGCAGCACCGACAGACGCGGCACGCCGAGCACACGGATGTGGGCACGGGTCGACTTGGCACGACGCAGACGAGCGATGTTCTTGTTCATGATCTTTTTCCTTGAAAGCTGAGGGCGTGAGTTACGCCTTCTTGGCTTCCTTACGAATGATGACTTCGCCGGCGTACTTCACACCCTTGCCCTTGTAGGGCTCCGGCGGACGGAAGCCACGGATCTTGGCGGCAACTTCGCCAACGCGCTGCTTGTCGGTGCCCTGGACCAGCACTTCGGTCTGGGTCGGGGTCGAAATGGTGATGCCTTCCGGCGCCACGAACAGGACCGGATGCGAGAACCCGAGCGACAGGTTCAGGTCCTTGCCCTGCATGGCGGCACGGTAACCGACGCCGACCAGCTCGAGCTTGCGCTCGAAGCCTTCGGTCACGCCGTGGACCATGTTGGCCAGGATGGCGCGCACGGTGCCGGTGAGGGCGACCAGCGAGGCATCGTTGGCGGCCAGGGTGGCAACGCCGTTGTCGACAGTGATTTCAACGCCAGCAACCTTGGCAAGCGACAGGGTGCCCTTCGGGCCCTTCACGCTGACGGATTCCGGCTGGATGTTCAGTTCAACGCCCTTGGGCAGGTTGACTGGCTTCTTGGCTACGCGGGACATAGTTGTTTCCTTCTCGCCTTAGGCCACGAAGCACAGGACTTCGCCGCCGACGCCCAACTGGCGCGCCTGCGCATCAGTCATGATGCCCTTGGAGGTGGAGATGATGGAGATACCCAGGCCGTTGAGGACCTTCGGCAGCTCGGACTTGCCACGGTACTGGCGCAGACCCGAACGCGAGAAGCGCTTCAGGGTCTCGATGACCGGCTTGCCTTCGAAATACTTCAGGACGATTTCAAGCTCGGCCTTGTTGTTCTCGATCTTGGTCACGCGCAGATCGGTGATGTAGCCTTCGGCCTTCAACACCTCTGCGATTGCCACCTTGATCTTGGACGACGGTGCTTTCACCGTCTGCTTGCCAACCGCGGCCGCATTCTTGATGCGTACCAGCAGGTCGGCGATGGGATCAGTCATGCTCATAGTCGATACCTTTGAGTGCACCGATATCCGCTTTCGCGAAAATCTTGTGTCTACCTGGGATGGGCCAGGGCCCTTGTTGCCTGTTCAGCGGACCAACGGCCCGCTCTACGCCAGCCCCCGTGACGGAGCAAGACGCGGGAGTATACGGCAAAAAGAGCCCGACTTGCGTCGGGCTCCCTTAATCCGGGATCAGGGCCGGAAAACCGACCCCTCTCCCCTGCCCCGTGCCGTGAAGGCGCGAGGCAGTGGAAGGGACGAATCCCTTACCAGCTGGCCTTGCGCAGGCCCGGCACGTCGCCACGCATGGTGGCTTCACGCAGCTTGTTACGGCCCAGGCCGAACTTGCTGTACACGCCACGCGGGCGGCCCGAGAGCTCGCAACGGTTGCGGTGACGGCTCGGCGACGAGTCGCGCGGCAGCTTCTGCAGCTTGATGACGGCCTCGGCCTTTTCGTCGTACGACGCGGTCGTGCTGGAGATGATCTTCTTCAGCTCTTCACGCTTGCCGGCGTACTTGACGGCCAGCTTCGCACGCTTGAGGTCGCGGTTGACCATGGAGGTCTTTGCCATTTCGGATTCCTCGACGTATCAGTTACGGAACGGGAACTTGAACGCTGCGAGCAGCGCCTTCGCTTCCGCATCGGTCTTGGCGGTGGTGGTGATGGCGATATCCATGCCACGGATCGCGTCGACAGCGTCGAAGTCGATTTCCGGGAAGATGATCTGTTCCTTCACACCCATGTTGAAGTTGCCGCGACCGTCGAAGGAACGACCCGAGACACCACGGAAGTCGCGCACGCGCGGCAACGAGATGTTGATCAGACGGTCCATGAACTCGTACATCTTTTCACGACGCAGCGTGGTCTTGCAGCCGATCGGCCAACCATCGCGGATCTTGAACGATGCCACCGAGACGCGGGACTTGGTCACGATCGGCTTCTGACCGGAGACCTTGGCCATATCGGCGACGGCATTTTCCAGGATCTTCTTGTTCGTGGCTGCTTCGCCGACACCCATGTTCAGGGTGACCTTGACCAGCTTCGGAACCTGCATCGGATTGGTGTAGCCGAACTGCTTCATCAGCGCCGGCACCACTTCTTCCTTGTAAAACTTTTCGAGACGGGAATTCATCAGCTCATTCCTCAGGCGTCGAGCGCCTCACCGCTGGAGCGGAACACACGCAGTTTGCGTCCATCCTCCAGCACCTTGAAGCCAACGCGCTCGCCCTTGCCCGAAGCCGGGTTCAGCACATTCACGTTGGAGATATGGATCGACGCTTCACGCTCGACCACGCCGCCGGCAACGCCTGCCTGCGGGTTCGGCTTGGTGTGGCGCTTGACGATGTTCACGTTGGCGACGATCACACGATCGCCGTCGACGCGGACGACTTCGCCCTGCTTGCCCTTGTCCTTGCCGGTGTTGACGACGACCTGGTCGCCCTTCTTGATACGGTTAGCCATGATTATCTCCTGGCGCTCACAGAACTTCGGGAGCGAGCGAGACGATCTTCATGAACTTCTCGGAACGAAGTTCACGGGTCACCGGTCCGAAGATGCGGGTGCCGATCGGCTCTTGCTTGTTGTTGAGCAGGACCGCGGCGTTGCCGTCGAAACGGATCAGCGAGCCATCGGCGCGACGCACACCCTTGCGGGTACGCACCACGACGGCGTCATACACTTCACCCTTCTTGACTTTGCCGCGCGGGATTGCGTCCTTCACGGTGACCTTGATGATGTCGCCGATGTGGGCATAACGGCGCTTGGAACCACCCAGCACCTTGATGCACATCAGTTCCTTGGCACCGGAGTTGTCCGCGGCGTCGAGGTAGCTCTGCATCTGGATCATGATTCAGATCTCCTTATTCAGCCGCACGCGTGATGACTTCCACCACGCGCCAGTTCTTGGTCTTGGACATCGGAGCAATCTCGGCCACGCGCACGACATCACCTTCGTTGCAGGTGTTGTCGGCGTCGTGTGCGTGCAGCTTGGTCGAACGCTTGATGTACTTGCCGTACAGGGCGTGCTTGACCAGGCGCTCCACCAACACGGTGACCGTCTTGTCCATCTTGTTGCTGACGACACGGCCTTCGACCGTGCGCAGCGTCTTGCTGTCGTTGTTATCGCTCATCGCGGCCATCCTTACTTGGTGCTGCCGAGCAGGGTCTTGACGCGAGCGATCTCGCGACGAACCCGGCGGGTTTCGTGGGTCTTCGGCAGCTGGCCAGTGACCTGCTGCATACGGAGCGAGAACTGCTCCTTACGCAGGTCGATCAGGTGGCTCTTCAGGTCGTCAGCCGACTTTTCGCGAAGTTGTTTGATATCCATCAGAGCACCGTCCGGGTCACGAAAGTGGTGGTCACGGAGAGCTTGGCGGCAGCCAGGCGGAACGCCTCACGTGCCACGTCTTCTGCGACGCCTTCGATTTCATAGATCATGCGGCCGGGCTGGATCTGGGCTACCCAGTACTCCACGTTGCCCTTACCAGAACCCATTCGGACTTCGATGGGCTTCTTGGTGATCGGCTTGTCGGGGAACACTCGGATCCACATCTTGCCGCCGCGCTTGACGTAGCGGCTGATCGAGCGGCGGGCCGCTTCGATCTGACGCGCGGTCAGCTGACCATGAGCGGTTGCCTTCAGGCCGTACTCGCCGAAGCTGACGGCGTTGCCGCTCCAGCTCAGACCATCGTTACGGCCCTTGTGTACCTTGCGGTATTTGGTTCGCTTGGGTTGCAACATTGTCGTTACCTCGCTTCACGAGCCGGGCGCGACGGACGGTCACCGCGGTCGCCGCGATCGTTACGATCGTTGCGCGGGGAGTCGTCCTGCTTTTCCTGGCCAACCTGGGAGAAATCGAAGACTTCGCCCTTGTAGATCCAGACCTTGATGCCGATGATGCCGTAGGTCGTCTTGGCTTCAGCGAAGCCATAGTCGATGTCGGCACGCAGCGTATGCAGCGGCACGCGGCCTTCGCGGTACCACTCCGAACGGGCGATTTCCGCGCCGTTCAAGCGGCCACCGACGTTGACCTTGATGCCCAGGGCACCGAGGCGCATCGCGTTGCCGACCGAGCGCTTCATTGCGCGGCGGAACATGATGCGACGCTCCAGCTGCTGCGCGATCGACTCGGCAACCAGCTGTGCGTCCAGCTCGGGTTTACGCACTTCGGTGACGTTGATGTGCGCCGGGACGCCCATCATTTCGCTCACTTCCTTGCGCAGCTTCTCGATGTCCTCACCGCGCTTGCCGATCACCACGCCCGGACGGGCGGTGTGGATCGTCACGCGAGCGGTCTTTGCCGGACGCTCGATCAGGATCTTGCTGATGCCGGCCTGCGCAAGCTTCTTGCGCAGCATGTCCCGCACCTTCAGGTCGGCTGCCAGATAACCAGCGAACTCGGCCTTGTTGGCGTACCACTTGGAGTTCCAGTCCTTGGAAATGCCGAGGCGGATACCAATCGGATGAACTTTATGACCCATGGTGTTTTCCTTTCCGCTTACTTGCCGGCGCCCACAACCACAGTGATGTGGCTGGTGCGCTTGAGGATGCGGGTGCCGCGGCCTTTCGCCCGCGCCATGAAACGCTTCAGGGTCGGACCTTCATCTACCATGATGGTCTGTACCTTCAGCTCGTCGACGTCGGCGCCCTGGTTGTTCTCGGCGTTTGCAATAGCCGACTCCACCACCTTCTTGATCAGGTGGGCAGCCTTCTTGTCCGAGAACTTCAGCAGGTTGACCGCACGCTCGGCCGGCAGGCCACGCACCTGGTCAGCGACCAGGCGGGCTTTCTGCGCAGAGATGCGCGCGGAGCGCAGGATTGCTTTCGCTTCCATTGTCATCTCTCCTTACTTGCCCGACTTCTTGTCACCACCGTGACCCTTGAAGGTCCGGGTGATGGCAAATTCGCCGAGCTTGTGGCCGACCATGTTCTCGTTGACGAGCACCGGAACGTGGTTCTTACCGTTATGAACGGCGATGGTGACGCCTACCATTTCCGGCAGGATCATCGAACGGCGCGACCAGGTCTTGATCGGCTTCTTGCTACCCGCAGCGGCTTCCACCTTCTTGATGAGGTGGTGATCGACAAACGGGCCCTTCTTGAGTGAACGTGCCATGGTCGATTAGCCCCTACGATCGCGGACGATGAATTGCTGGGTGCGCTTGTTATGGCGCGTCTTGTAACCCTTGGTCGGGACACCCCACGGGGTGACCGGATGCGGGTTGCCCTGGCCGGCCTTCGCCTCACCACCACCGTGCGGATGGTCAACCGGGTTCATGGCAGCACCACGAACGGTCGGGCGGACACCACGCCAGCGCTTGGCGCCAGCCTTGCCCAGCTTTTCCAGGTTGTGTTCGTCGTTACCGACTTCACCGATGGTGGCACGGCACTCGACCGGCACCTTGCGCATTTCACCCGAGCGCAGGCGCAGGGTGGCGTAGATGCCTTCACGAGCGACGAGCTGCACGGCAGCGCCGGCGGCACGCGCGATCTGTGCACCCTTGCCCGGCTTCAGTTCGATGCCGTGGACAGTGGTACCGACCGGGATGTTGCGCAGCGGCAGGGTGTTGCCGGTCTTGATCGGCGCATCCGAACCCGCGATCACCTGGTCACCGGCCTTCAGGCCCTTCGGTGCGATGATGTAGCGGCGCTCGCCGTCGACGTAGCACAGCAGGGCGATATGGGCGGTGCGGTTCGGATCGTATTCGATGCGTTCCACGCGCGCCGGAATGCCTTCCTTGTTGCGCTTGAAGTCGATGACACGGTAGTGCTGCTTGTGACCACCACCCACGTGACGGGTGGTGATGCGGCCGTGGTGGTTACGACCACCGGACTTGCTCTGCGGCTCCAGCAGCGCGGCATGCGGCGCGCCCTTGTGCAGATCGGGCGTGACCACGCGCACGGCCGAACGACGGCCGGGAGAAGTGGGTTTGAATTTCATCAATGGCATGGGATGTACCTCAGGCCTTGGCCGTTACATCGATGGACTGGCCATCGGCGAGACGCACGTACGCCTTGCGCCAATCGCCGCGGCGGCCGGTGCGGTTACGGAAGGACTTGTTCTTGCCCTTCACGTTCAGCACGTTGACCGACTCGACCTTGACGTCGAACAGCTGCTCGACCGCGGCCTTTACATCGGCCTTGGTGGCTTCGTTCGAAACTTCGAAGACATACTGGTTGGAATGTTCCTGCAGGCGCGCGGTCTTTTCGGAGACTCGCGGAGCGCGCAGCACGCTGAAGACTTTTTCGTTGCTGCTCATGCCAGCCACTCCTCGACCTTCTTGACCGCATCAGCGGTGATGACGACCGTGTCGGCACCGACCAGCGACACCGGGTCCAGGCCCTGCACGTCACGCACTTCCACGTAGGGAATGTTGCGGGCCGACAGGTACAGGTGCTCGGAAGCATCTTCGGTGACGATCAGCGGACGCTTGCCCACTTCCAGGCCGGCCAGCTTGGCGATCAACGACTTGGTGTTGGTCGCTTCGACATCGAAGGACTCCACGATCGTCAGACGGCCCTGGCGGTTCAGCTCGGACAGGATCGCGCACATGGCTGCACGGTACTGCTTACGGTTGACCTTCTGCTCGAAGCTGCGCGGCTTGGCCGCGAAGGTGACACCGCCGCCGATGAAGATCGGAGCCGTCAGTGCGCCATGACGCGCGCCGCCGCCCTTCTGCTTCTTCGACTTCTTGGTGGTACCAGCCACTTCAGAGCGAGTCTTCTGTGCCTTGGTGCCGGCGCGACCGGCGTTACGGTAAGCAACGACGACCTGGTGAACCAGATCTTCGCTGAAATCGCGACCGAACACGGCATCGGAGACCGAGACCTTGTTGTTGCTACCCGTGATAACGAGTTCCATCGTCATCTCTCCTTATGCCTTGCTAGCCGGACGAACGATCACGTCACCACCCGCTGCGCCCGGAACGGCACCACGGATCGCGATCAGACCACGCTCGACATCGACCTTCACCACTTCCAGGTTCTGGGTGCTCTGCTGCACCGAACCCATGTGGCCGGACATCTTCTTACCCGGGAAAACGCGACCCGGGGTCTGGCGTTGGCCCAAGGAACCCGGCGCGCGATGCGACAGCGAGTTACCGTGGGTTGCATCGCCCATACGGAAGTTGTAGCGCTTGATGGTGCCCTGGAAGCCCTTACCCTTGGTGACACCCTGGACGTCGACCTTCTGGCCAACTTCAAAGATGTCCGCCTTGACTTCGCCGCCGACGGCGAAATCGCCGAGCTGCGCGTCTTCAACGCGGAATTCCCACAGGCCACGGCCCGCGTCGACCTTCGCCTTGGCGAAGTGACCGGCTTCCGGCTTGTTGACCAGGGCAGCGCGACGCGCGCCGACGGTCACCTGCACGGCGCTGTAGCCGTCAGCTTCGACGGTCTTGATCTGCGCGATGCGGTTCGGGGTGGCTTCAATCAGGGTTACCGGGATGGCCTGGCCATCTTCGGTGAACACGCGGCTCATGCCAGCCTTGCGGCCCACGAAGCCCAACGAATATTTCTTCGTCATGGTCGTAGTCCTCAGGTCAGCTTGATCTGAACGTCGACGCCGGCAGCCAGTTCGAGCTTCATCAGCGCGTCCACGGTCTTGTCGTTCGGGTCAACGATATCGAGCACGCGCTTGTGCGTGCGGGTCTCGTACTGGTCACGCGCGTCTTTGTCGACGTGCGGGGAGACGAGAATGGTGTAACGCTCGATCTTGGTCGGCAGGGGGATCGGGCCACGCACTTGCGCGCCGGTCCGCTTTGCCGTTTCTACGATCTCGCTGGCCGAACGGTCGATCAAACGATGATCGAACGCCTTCAGCCGAATCCGGATCTTTTGGTCCGCCATGACGGTGGGTTCCTTCGTTAAAAGAGCGACGGACAAGGCCTCTGGGTTGCCTTGTCCCATGAATATCCTGAATGCAGACGCCGCACATTCCTGCGCGGCGACAAGATCTTTCCGTAGACCTCAAAAATCGAGGCAGACCGGTTTCCCGATCTGCCCAGACAAAAAGTATAGCGCGCATACAAGTTGGCAGTCAACAGGGTCACTGTTGACAAAGCCTGAATGGCGCGACCCTTCCTGGTCTGGGGAACACGAGGAGCATCCTGCGCCTCTTTTCCCATTTAATTACGCCCCGATGCCCTACCCAGGCAACATCGGGGCGCAGATTCTAGCAGATTACTCGAGGATCTTGGAGACCACGCCGGCGCCGACGGTACGACCGCCTTCACGGATGGCGAAGCGCAGACCTTCGTCCATTGCCACCGGGTTGATCAGGGTGACAACCATCTTCACGTTGTCGCCCGGCATCACCATTTCCACACCTTCCGGCAGTTCGCAAGCGCCGGTGATGTCGGTGGTACGGAAGTAGAACTGCGGACGGTAGCCCTTGAAGAACGGGGTGTGGCGGCCGCCTTCATCCTTGGACAGGACGTAGACTTCGGCGTCGAACTTGGTGTGCGGCTTGATCGAACCCGGCTTGGCCAGGACCTGGCCACGCTCGACGTCGTCACGCTTGGTGCCGCGCAGCAGCAGACCGGCGTTGTCACCTGCCTGACCCTGATCCAGCAGCTTGCGGAACATTTCCACGCCGGTCACGGTGGTCTTCTGGACCGGACGGATACCGACGATTTCGATTTCTTCGCCGACCTTGATCACGCCGCGCTCGATACGACCGGTCACCACGGTGCCGCGGCCCGAGATCGAGAACACGTCTTCCACCGGCATCAGGAAGGGCTTGTCGACGTCACGCTCCGGGGTCGGGATCCAGCTGTCGAGAGCTTCGACCAGCTTGATCACGGCCGGCACGCCGATCTCGCTCTGGTCGCCTTCCAGCGCCAGGCGGGCCGAACCCGAGATGATCGGGGTGTCGTCGCCCGGGAAGTCGTACTTGCTCAGCAGCTCGCGGACTTCCATTTCAACCAGTTCCAGCAGCTCGGCGTCATCGACCATGTCTGCCTTGTTCAGGAAGACGACGATGTACGGCACGCCGACCTGACGCGACAGCAGGATGTGCTCGCGGGTCTGCGGCATCGGGCCGTCAGCAGCGGAGCAGACCAGGATCGCGCCGTCCATCTGGGCAGCACCGGTGATCATGTTCTTGACGTAGTCAGCATGGCCCGGGCAATCGACGTGGGCGTAGTGACGAACGGTGGATTCGTATTCGACGTGCGCGGTCGAGATCGTGATGCCACGTGCCTTTTCTTCCGGCGCGGCGTCGATCGCGGAGTAATCCTTGAATTCGCCACCGAAGCGCTCGGCACCGATCTTGGTCAGTGCAGCGGTCAGCGTGGTCTTGCCGTGATCGACGTGACCGATGGTGCCGACGTTGACGTGCGGCTTGGTGCGCTCGAACTTACCCTTTGCCATTGTTGTATACCTTGGATATCAGAAAAGAATGAGGTGGAGTCCTGAGCTTATGCTCAGGACTTCTTGACCACGGCTTCGGCGATGTTCGACGGAGCCGGCTCGTAATGGTCGAATTCCATCGTGAACGTTGCACGACCCTGGGTCTGCGAACGCAGCGAGGTCGCGTAGCCGAACATTTCACCCAGCGGAATCATCGCATTGATGATTTCAGCCGAACCGTCACCGGTCACGCTCGAACCCTGCAGCATGCCGCGACGACGGCTCACGTCGCCCATCACGTCACCCTGGTAATCGCTCGGGGTCACGATCTCGACCTTCATGATCGGCTCCAGCAGGACCGGCTTGGCCTTGGAGAAGCCCTGCTTGAAGGCCATCGAGGCGGCCAGCTTGAACGCCATTTCCGAGGAGTCGACGTCGTGGTACGAGCCGAACACCAGCTTGACCTTGACGTCCACGACCGGGAAGCCCGCCAGCGGACCGCTGGTGATGGTTTCGCGCAGACCCTTTTCGATCGACGGAATGAATTCCTTCGGAATCACGCCACCGGTGATGTCGTTGATGAACAGGAAGTCGTCCTTGATCAGCGGCCCGATCTTCGGGTCGGCACGATCTTCGGCGGTGATCGGCGACAGCTCGATCACGACGTGACCGTACTGACCCTTACCACCGGACTGCTTGGCGTGCTTGTAGTCCGACTTGACGTCCGCGGCCTGGATGGTTTCGCGGTAGGCCACCTGCGGCTTGCCGACGTTGGCTTCAACGTTGAACTCGCGCTTCATGCGGTCCACGATGATGTCCAGGTGCAGCTCGCCCATGCCCGAGATGATGGTCTGGCCGGATTCTTCGTCGGTCTTGACGCGGAACGACGGATCTTCCTGCGCCAGACGGCCCAGGGCCAGACCCATCTTTTCCTGGTCGGACTTGGTCTTCGGTTCGACGGCCATCGAGATCACCGGCTCCGGGAACACCATGCGCTCCAGGATGATCGGGTGGTCCTGCGAGCACAGGGTGTCGCCGGTGGTGGTGTCCTTCAGACCCACCGCCGCGGCGATGTCACCGGCCAGCACTTCCTTGATTTCTTCGCGATCGTTGGAGTGCATCTGCAGGATGCGGCCGATGCGCTCCTTCTTGCCCTTCACCGAGTTCAGCAGCTGGTCGCCGGCGTTCAGCGTGCCCGAGTAGACACGGAAGAAGGTCAGCGCGCCGACGAACGGGTCGGTGATGATCTTGAAGGCCAGGGCCGAGAACGGCGCCTTGTCATCGGACTTGCGGCTCAGCGCAACGGTTTCATCGTCGACGTCGGTACCGGTCACGTCCGGCACGTCGATCGGCGACGGCAGCAGCTGCACCACGCCGTCCAGCATGGCCTGCACGCCCTTGTTCTTGAACGCCGAGCCGCAGTACATCGGCACGATGTCGGTGGCCAGGGTGCGCACGCGCAGGGCTTCGACGATTTCGGCCTCGGTCAGCTCTTCGCCGCCCAGGTACTTTTCCATCAGCTCTTCGCTGGCTTCAGCCGCAGCTTCGATCATGTAGGTGCGGGCCTCTTCGGCCTCCGCCTGCATGTCCGCCGGGATCTCCAGGTACTCGAACTTCATGCCCTGCGAGGCTTCATCCCAATGGATGGCCTTCATCTTGATGAGGTCGACCACGCCCTTGAAGTTGTCTTCCGCGCCGATCGGCAGCTGCATCGGGACGGCGACAGCACCCAGCTTGGCCTTCAGCTGGCCAACGACCTTGGTGAAGTTCGCGCCGGTGCGGTCCATCTTGTTGACGAACGCGATGCGCGGCACCTTGTAACGGTTGGCCTGGCGCCACACGGTTTCCGACTGCGGCTGCACGCCACCGACGGCGCACAGCACGAAGACGGCACCGTCGAGCACGCGCAGCGAGCGCTCCACTTCGATGGTGAAGTCGACGTGCCCGGGGGTGTCGATGATGTTGAAGCGGTGCTCCGGCAGGGACTTGTCCATGCCCTTCCAGAACGCGGTGGTGGCAGCGGACTGGATCGTGATGCCACGCTCCTGCTCCTGCTCCATCCAGTCCATGGTGGCAGCGCCGTCGTGCACTTCACCGATCTTGTGGCTCTTGCCGGTGTAGAACAGGATGCGCTCGGACGTGGTGGTCTTGCCGGCATCGATGTGGGCCATGATGCCGAAATTGCGGTAACGCTCGATGGGAGTGGTGCGGGCCACGGGAGCCTCTCAATTTCTTGGAATTCGGATGGCCGAACGCCGCCTTTCGGCGGCCTTCGGATTGGCGCGGCACCCCAGGTGCCGCGGGGCAGCACCTAGATGGTGCTGCCGTGCCTGTTTTGCAAGGCCGTCAAACTCACCAGCGGTAGTGCGCGAAGGCCTTGTTGGCTTCGGCCATGCGGTGGGTTTCTTCGCGCTTCTTGATGGCGCCACCACGATTTTCCGAGGCGTCCAGCAGTTCGGCAGCCAGCTTCTTCGGCATGGTGTTCTCACCACGCTTGCGCGCCGAGTCGATCAGCCAACGCATCGCCAGCGCCATCTTGCGCGAGGAACGCACTTCGACCGGCACCTGGTAGGTGGCACCACCGACGCGGCGGGACTTGACTTCGACCGACGGAGCCACGTTTTCCAGAGCCTTCTGAACCAGCTCGACGGAATTCGGGTTCTTTTCGCCGATCACGTCCATGGCACCGTAGACGATCTTTTCAGCGACCGACTTCTTGCCGCTCAGCATCACCATGTTGATGAAACGAGCGATGGTTTCACTTCCGTGCTTCGGATCCGGCAGGACAGAGCGCTGCGGCGTATTACCTTTACGAGACATGTGTACTTTCCCTTAGCTCTTCGGACGCTTGGCGCCGTACTTGGAACGGCCCTGGCGACGCTTGGCAACGCCGGAGGCGTCCAGCGAGCCACGCACGGTGTGGTAACGCACACCCGGCAGATCCTTGACGCGACCGCCACGGATCAGGACCACGGAGTGCTCCTGCAGGTTGTGGCCTTCGCCGCCGATGTAGCTAATCACTTCTTCCTGGTTGGTCAGGCGAACCTTGGCAACCTTGCGAAGCGCCGAGTTCGGCTTCTTCGGAGTGGTGGTGTACACGCGCGTGCAGACGCCACGGCGCTGGGGGCACTTATCGAGGGCCGGGGAGGCACTCTTATAAGTGGTTGCCTGCCGCGGCTTGCGGACAAGCTGATTGATCGTCGCCATCAGTATGTTCTTCTGAGAGAGGCCAATGAAAAGACTGGCCATGAATGCGGAAATGTGCGAGCAGGCGAAAGACCGGCCTGCTGAGACAGACGATTGTAGCAACCCGGCGAAAACGCAGTCAAATGCGCACGCGCCAAGCCAGCCCTGATCCCGGGCCGTTACAGGGGAGCCTTTTCCATGCCCCCCGTTCAGGTTGTCAAGCCGGTCCGTTGAAAGACCGGCGGGCATCCTACCTCATCGGCAGGCGGACGACCAGTGGCCGGTGCCTGCTGATTTGCCGGGAGGGCCACCGACCGGAGCCGGCGCCCTGCCCTGCCGCGGGCCCGGCCGGAGCCGGGCCTGCGTATTACTCGTCGCTGCCCGGCGCCTGGTCGGCGTCGGTCGATTCCACCGCCACGGCGGCCACCGGGGCCACCTCAGCCACGGCCGGCGCGCTGCCGGACAGGGTCTGCATTTCCGAGTCGGTCAGCCCGGAGGCGTTGCGACGACGGTTGGCGTGGTAAGCCAGGCCCGTACCGGCCGGGATCAGACGGCCGACGATGACGTTTTCCTTCAGGCCGCGCAGGTTGTCCGAGGTGCCGCGAACGGCCGCTTCGGTCAGCACGCGGGTGGTTTCCTGGAACGACGCCGCCGAGATGAACGATTCGGTCGCCAGCGATGCCTTGGTGATACCCAGCAGGACCGGATCGAAACGGGCCGGCAGCTCGTTGCGGGTCGCCAGGCGGGCATTTTCCTCGATGACGCGCTGGCGCTCCGCCTGCTCGCCATTCAGGAACTTGCTGGTGCCCTGGTCGGTGATCTCGACCTTGCGCAGCATCTGGCGGGTGATCACCTCGATGTGCTTGTCGTTGATCTTCACGCCCTGCAGGCGGTACACGTCCTGGATTTCCTTGACCAGGTAGGCCGCCAGCGGTTCGACACCCAGCAGACGCAGGATGTCCTGCGGGCTCGGCTCGCCGTCCACGATGGTTTCGCCCTTGGTCACGTGCTCGCCTTCGAAGACGATCACCTGACGGTACTTCGGGATCAGCTCTTCGTGTTCCGAACCATCGGTGTCCTTGATGATCAGGCGCTGCTTGCCCTTGGTGTCCTTGCCGAAGCTGATGATGCCCGAACGCTCGGCCAGGATCGCCGGATCCTTCGGCTTGCGCGCTTCGAACAGATCGGCCACGCGCGGCAGACCACCGGTGATGTCACGGGTCTTGGACGCTTCCTGCGGGATCTTGGCGACCACGTCACCCACACCGACGGCGGCGCCGTCCTGCAGGTTGACGATCGAGCGCGGCGGCAGCAGGTACTGGGCCGGCAGATCCGTGTTCGGGATGGTCAGATCGTTGCCGTTCTTGTCCACGATGCGGACGATCGGGCGCAGATCCTTGGCCTGCGAACCACGACGCTTCGGATCGGTGATTTCACGCGATGCCAGGCCGGTCAGTTCGTCGGTCTTCTCGATGACGGTGACGCCGTCGATGAAGTCGATGAAGCGGATGAAACCGGCCACTTCCGACACGATCGGGTGGTTATGCGGGTCCCAGTTGGCCACGGTCTGGCCAGCCTTGACCGCATCGCCGTCCTTGGACGTAATGGTCGCACCGTACGGCAGCTTGTAACGCTCACGCTCACGACCGTGGGCATCGAGCACCGACATTTCACCCGAACGCGAGACCGCCACCAGCGAACCGCTGGCGTGCTCGACCGACTTCAGGTTGTTGAACTTCACCGAACCGGTGGTCTTGACGGTGATGTTGTCGACCGCAGCCGCTCGCGACGCCGCACCACCGATGTGGAACGTACGCATGGTCAGCTGGGTACCCGGCTCACCGATCGACTGCGCGGCGATGACGCCGACCGCTTCGCCGATGTTGACGATGTGGCCACGGGCCAGATCGCGACCGTAGCAGTGTGCGCAGACGCCGAACGGCGAGGCGCAGCTGATGGTCGAACGGACCTTGACCGACTGCACCGAGGCGTCTTCCAGCTTGGCCACCCACTGCTCGTCGAGCAGGGTGTTGCGGGTCACGATCGGATCTTCGTCGTTGCCCGGCAGGAACACGTCCTCGGCCACGACACGACCCAGCACGCGGTCCTTCAACGGCTCCACGACGTCGCCGCCTTCCACGATCGGGGTCATGGTCAGGCCTTCGGTGGTACCGCAATCCACTTCGGTGATGACCACGTCCTGCGCCACGTCGACCAGACGGCGGGTCAGGTAACCCGAGTTCGCCGTCTTCAGCGCGGTATCGGCCAGACCCTTACGGGCACCGTGGGTGGAGTTGAAGTACTCCTGCACGTTCAGGCCTTCACGGAAGTTCGCCTTGATGGGCGTTTCGATGATCGAGCCATCCGGACGCGCCATCAGGCCGCGCATACCGGCCAGCTGACGGATCTGCGCCTGCGAACCACGCGCACCGGAGTCGGCCATGATGTACAGCGAGTTCATCGACTTCTGGTCGATGGTCTCGCCTTCGGCATTGACCACCTTCTCGGTACCGATGGTGTCCATCATCGCCTTGGCGATGCGTTCATTGGTGCGCGACCAGATGTCGACCACCTTGTTGTAGCGCTCGCCGGCGGTGACCAGGCCCGACTGGTACTGCTCCTGGATTTCCAGCACTTCGGCTTCGGCCTCGGTGAGGATGCCGCGCTTCTCGTCCGGGATCAGCATGTCGTCGATGCCGATCGACACGCCCGCGCGGGTTGCGTAGGCGAAGCCGGTGTACATCAGCTTATCGGCGAACACGACCGTGTCCTTCAAGCCCAGCTGACGGTAGCTGGAGTTGATCAGGCGGCTGATGTTCTTCTTGGTCAGCTCGGTGTTGGCCAGCGCGAACGGCAGGCCTTCCGGCAGGATTTCAGCCAGCAGGGCGCGACCGATCGTGGTGTCCACGATCGAGGTCTTGTTCTGCTTGTTGCCTTCCTCGTCGGTCACCACTTCGGTGATGCGGACCTTGACGCGTGCGTGCAGTTCCACCACGCGGTTGTCGTAGGCGCGCTTGACTTCGGCGATGTTGGCGAAGGCCATGCCCTCGCCCTTCTTGTTCACCAGCGAGCGGGTCATGTAGTACAGACCCAGCACGACGTCCTGCGACGGCACGATGATCGGCTCGCCGTTGGCCGGCGACAGGATGTTGTTGGTGGACATCATCAGCGCACGCGCTTCCAGCTGGGCTTCCAGCGAGAGCGGCACGTGGACGGCCATCTGGTCACCGTCGAAGTCGGCGTTGAACGCGGTGCAGACCAGCGGGTGCAGCTGGATGGCCTTGCCTTCGATCAGGACCGGCTCGAAGGCCTGGATGCCCAGACGGTGCAGGGTCGGCGCACGGTTCAGCATCACCGGATGCTCGCGGATGACCTCTTCCAGGATGTCCCAGACTTCGGCTTCTTCGCGCTCGACCAGCTTCTTGGCGGCCTTGATGGTGGTGGCCAGGCCACGACGCTGCAGCTTGGCGAAGACGAACGGCTTGAACAGCTCAAGCGCCATCTTCTTCGGCAGGCCGCACTGGTGCAGGCGCAGGTACGGACCGACCACGATGACCGAACGGCCCGAGTAGTCCACGCGCTTGCCCAGCAGGTTCTGGCGGAAGCGGCCCTGCTTGCCCTTGATCATGTCGGCCAGCGACTTGAGCGGGCGCTTGTTGGTGCCGGTGATGGCACGGCCGCGACGGCCGTTGTCCAGCAGCGCATCGACCGATTCCTGCAGCATGCGCTTTTCATTGCGCACGATGATGTCCGGCGCGTTCAGCTCGAGCAGGCGGCGCAGGCGGTTGTTGCGGTTGATGACGCGGCGGTACAGATCGTTCAGATCGGAGGTCGCGAAGCGGCCACCGTCCAGCGGCACCAGCGGACGCAGGTCCGGCGGCAGCACCGGCAGCACGGTCATGACCATCCACTCCGGACGGTTGCCCGACTCGAGGAAGGCCTCGACCAGCTTGATGCGCTTGGTCAGTCGCTTGAGCTTGGTTTCCGAACCGGTGCTGGCGATTTCTTCGCGCAGGCGGGTCATTTCCGACTGCAGGTCGATGGTGCGCAGCAGTTCGTACACGGCCTCGGCGCCCATGGCGGCATCGAAGTCGTCGCCGTGTTCCTGGCGGGCCTGCAGGTACTGTTCTTCGGTCAGCAGCTGGCGGCGCTCCAGGGCGGTCAGGCCCGGCTCGGTCACCACGTAGGCTTCGAAGTACAGCACGCGCTCGATGTCACGCAGGGTCATGTCCAGCATCAGGCCGATGCGCGACGGCAGCGACTTGAGGAACCAGATGTGCGCGACCGGCGAGGCCAGGTCGATGTGACCCATGCGCTCGCGGCGCACCTTGGCCAGGGTGACTTCGGTGCCGCACTTTTCGCAGACCACGCCGCGGTGCTTCATGCGCTTGTACTTGCCGCACAAGCACTCGTAGTCCTTGACCGGTCCGAAGATGGCGGCGCAGAACAGGCCGTCACGTTCCGGCTTGAACGTACGGTAGTTGATGGTTTCCGGCTTCTTCACTTCGCCGAAGGACCACGAACGGATCAGGTCCGGCGAGGCCAGCGCGATCTTGATCGCGTCGAAGTCCAGCGTCTGACGCTGCTGGTTGAAGAGGTTGAGCAAGTCTTTCATGGTGTTTCTCCGAAAGGAGGAAATCTTGTCGATGGGGCTGTCGGTTCAGATGTGGCGGCGCGGCTGCCGGGGCAGCCGCGCCTGCGCGATCAGTTGCCGTCCAGTTCCATGTTGATGGCCAGCGAGCGGATTTCCTTCACGAGCACGTTGAAGGATTCCGGCATGCCCGCGACCATCTCGTGCTCACCGTCGACGATGTTCTTGTACATCTGGTTGCGGCCCTGCACGTCATCGGACTTCACCGTCAGCATTTCCTGCAGGGTGTAGGCCGCACCGTAGGCTTCCAGCGCCCAGACTTCCATTTCACCGAAGCGCTGGCCACCGAACTGCGCCTTGCCGCCCAGCGGCTGCTGGGTGACGAGCGAGTACGGGCCGGTCGAACGGGCGTGCATCTTGTCGTCGACCAGGTGGTTCAGCTTCAGGTAGTGCATGTAGCCCACGGTGGTGTGGCGATCGAATGCCTCACCGGTGCGGCCGTCATACAGCTGGGTCTGGCCGCTCAGCGGCAGGTCGGCCAGGGCAAGCATGTGCTTGATCTCGGCTTCCGTCGCACCGTCGAACACCGGCGTTGCCATCGGCACGCCGTCGGTCAGGTTGGTGGCCAGGCGCAGCAGCTCCTCGTCGCTGAACTGGGTCAGGTCGACGTGGTTGGCGTGCTGGGTCTTGTCGTGGTTGTAGACGTCGTCCAGGAACTTGCGCAGGTCGTTGATCGCGGCCTGGGCTTCCAGCATGCCCTGGATCTTGCGACCCAGGCCCTTGGCGGCCCAGCCCAGATGCACTTCCAGAATCTGGCCGATGTTCATACGCGACGGCACGCCCAGCGGGTTCAGCACGATGTCCACGGTTTCGCCCGAGGCCATGTACGGCATGTCTTCGACCGGCACCACGTTGGAGACCACACCCTTGTTGCCGTGGCGGCCTGCCATCTTGTCACCCGGCTGGATGCGACGCTTCACGGCCAGGAACACCTTGACCATCTTCAGCACGCCCGGGGCCAGATCATCGCCCGCGGTGATCTTGCCGCGCTTGTCGGCGAAGCGACGCTCGAATTCCTTCTCGTGCGCCTGGATCTGCTTCTGGGCGCGTTCGATGGCTTCGGAGGCGTCCTCGTCCTTCATGCGCAGCACGAACCAGTCAGCCTTCTTCAGGCCGTCCAGGTAGGCGTCGGTAACGGTGTCGCCCTTCTTCAGGTTGGCACCGCCGTTGACCACCTTGCCCACGATCTGCGAACGCAGACGGGCGTAGATGGCGCCTTCCAGGATGCGGAACTGGTCGTCGAAGTCCTTCTTGACGCGCTTGATTTCAGACTCTTCGATCTGACGGGCGCGCTTGTCCTTCTCGATGCCATCGCGGGTGAAGACCTGCACGTCGATGACGGTGCCGTCCATGCCCGGCGGCACGCGCAGCGAGCTGTCCTTCACGTCCGAGGCCTTCTCGCCGAAGATCGCGCGCAGCAGCTTCTCTTCCGGGGTCAGCTGGCTTTCGCCCTTCGGGGTGACCTTGCCGACCATGATGTCGCCGGCGCGGACTTCGGCACCGATGTACACCACGCCGCTCTCGTCCAGGCGGTTCAGGGCCTGCTCGGAGACGTTCGGGATGTCGGCGGAGATTTCCTCCGGCCCCAGCTTGGTGTCACGCGCAACGCAGGTCAGCTCTTCGATGTGGATCGTGGTGTAGCGATCCTCTTCCACCACGCGCTCGGAAAGCAGGATGGAGTCTTCGAAGTTGTAGCCGTTCCACGGCATGAAGGCGATCAGCATGTTCTGGCCCAGGGCCAGTTCGCCGATGTCGGTGGACGGACCGTCAGCCAGCACGTCGCCACGCGCCACCACGTTGCCCACTTCCACCAGCGGACGCTGGTTGATGCAGGTGTTCTGGTTGGAGCGGGTGTACTTGATCAGGTTGTAGATATCCACGCCGGCGTCGGTCGCGTCGGTGATCTCCACTTCGTTGACCTTGACCACGATGCGGCCGGCGTCGATCTGCACGATCTCGCCGCCACGACGGGCGTTCACGGTCACACCCGAGTCACGGGCCACGGCGCGTTCGATACCGGTACCCACCAGCGGCTTCTGGGCACGCAGGGTCGGCACGGCCTGACGCTGCATGTTGGCGCCCATCAGTGCGCGGTTGGCGTCATCGTGCTCCAGGAACGGGACGAGCGCGGCAGCGATCGACACGGTCTGCATCGGCGAGACGTCCATGAAGTGGACTTCCGCCGGCGGCTTGAGCAGCGACTCACCCTGGAAGCGGCACGGCACGAACTGCTCGGTGAGCATGCTCTTGGCATCGGTCAGGGCGTTGGCCTGGGCGATGACGTACTCGTTTTCTTCGATGGCCGACAGGAATTCGATCTCGTCGGAGACCTTGCCGTCGGCAACCTTGCGGTACGGGGTCTCGAGGAAGCCGTACTGGTTGGTGCGGGCGTACACGGCCAGCGAGTTGATCAGGCCGATGTTCGGGCCTTCCGGCGTTTCGATGGTGCAGACGCGGCCGTAATGGGTCGGGTGCACGTCGCGCACTTCGAAGCCGGCGCGTTCGCGGGTCAGGCCGCCCGGGCCCAGGGCCGAGACGCGACGCTTGTGCGTCACTTCCGACAGCGGGTTGTTCTGATCCATGAACTGGGACAGCTGCGAGGAGCCGAAGAACTCCTTGATGGCCGCAGCGACCGGCTTGGCATTGATCAGTTCCTGCGGGGTCAGGCCTTCGGATTCGGCCATCGACAGGCGTTCCTTGACCGCGCGCTCGACGCGGACCAGGCCCACGCGGAACACGTTCTCGGCCATTTCACCGACCGAACGCACGCGACGGTTGCCCAGGTGATCGATGTCATCGACCACGCCGCGACCGTTGCGGATCTCGGTCAGGACCTTGATCACGTCCAGGATGTCGGAGGTGTCGGCGTGCTCGGCGACCAGGCGCTTGGACTCTTCGTCGTTGCGCTCACCGAAGTACTTGCGGTCGTACAGCACGGCTTCGCCGGTGACTTCCTTGCGGCCGACACGACGGTTGAACTTCATGCGGCCGACCGTGGACAGGTCGTAGCGCTCGAAGGTGAAGAACAGGTTGTGGAACAGGTTCTGCGCGGCGTCCTTGGTCGGCGGCTCGCCCGGACGCATCATGCGGTAGATCTCGACCAGGGCTTCGAGCTGGGTCTTGGTCGGATCGATGCGCAGGGTGTTGGACAGGTACGGGCCACGATCCAGATCGTTCACCCACAGGGTGCCCACGGCATCCACGCCGGCCTTGCGGAAGGCCTGCAGCTGCTCGTCGGTGATTTCGTCGTTGGCCTGGGCCAGCAGTTCGCCGGTGTTCGCATCGACCACGTCGTGCGACAGGATGCGGCCGACCATGTACTCGTCCGGCACGGCCAGGGCAGCGATGCCCGAGGCTTCCAGCTGCTTGACGTGGCGCGCGGTGATGCGCTTGCCCGCTTCCACGATGACCTTGTCACCGTCGGCCAGGTCGAAGTTCAGGGTCTCGCCACGCAGGCGCTCGGAGACCAGCTCCAGCTGCACGCCTTCATCGGGGTTGATGTGGAACGTGTTGATCTCGAAGAACTCGGCCAGCATCTCTTCGTTGCTGTAACCCAGCGCACGCAGCAGGATCGACACCGGCAGCTTGCGGCGACGATCGATACGGGTGAACAGGGCGTCCTTCGGGTCGAACTCGAAGTCCAGCCAGGAGCCGCGGTACGGGATGATGCGGGCGCTGTACAGCAGCTTGCCCGAGCTGTGGGTCTTGCCACGGTCGTGGTCGAAGAACACGCCCGGCGAACGGTGCAGCTGCGAGACGATCACGCGCTCGGTACCGTTCACGATGAAGGTGCCATTGTCGGTCATCAGCGGGATTTCGCCGAGATAGACTTCCTGCTCCTTCACGTACTTGATGGCCTTGGTCGACGACTCGCGGTCGTAGATCACCAGGCGCACGGTCACGCGCAGCGGCGCGCCGTAGCTCATGCCACGCTGGCGGCACTCGCGCTCGTCGAACACCGGGTCGCCGAGCTTGTAGCCGACGTATTCCAGGGCGGCATTGCCGCTGTAGCTGGAAATCGGGAACACCGACTTCAGGGCCGCATGCAGGCCGTGGTCCGTGCGCTTGGCCGGATCGACGTTTTCCTGCAGGAATTCACGGTAGGAATCGACCTGGATGGCAAGCAGGAACGGCACTTCGAGGATCGAGCGCTGCTTGCCGAAATCCTTGCGGATACGCTTCTTTTCGGTGAACGAATAAGACGTCATGAGGTATCACCTTGGCTGTGCGGATCGTGCGTCCACGACCCGAGGGGAAACTGAAATTGTCAGTTGGAAGTCGCTGGTATTGCCGGCACCAGCACGCCTTCTCCCGCTACTTCCAACTGCCAACTCGTCTGCATCCACTCCCCTGCCCGCGCGCTTGTGCGCCGCTGTGACGGGGGATGACCGCAGCCCGTGTTGGGCTCGTACTTCGGGTGTTGCGTGAAACGACCAAAGGCCGGGGGCTTACGCCCCCAGCCTTGGCTGCATCGCCGTGTTTCGATGGCGAGGCAAGGAACTGCTTACTTGACTTCGACAGTCGCGCCAGCAGCTTCCAGGTCCTTCTTGAACTTGGCAGCGTCGTCCTTCGAAGCGGCTTCCTTGATCATGCCGCCAGCTTCTGCCAGATCCTTCGCTTCCTTCAGGCCCAGGCCGGTGATGGCGCGGACAGCCTTGATGACTTCGACCTTCTTGTCGCCGGCCGACTTCAGGATGACGTCGAATTCGGTCTGCTCTTCAACAGCGGCAGCCGGGCCAGCAGCAGCAGCTGCGGCGACCGGAGCAGCGGCGGAGACGCCGAACTTCTCTTCGATGGCCTTGACCAGCTCCATCACTTCCATCAGGGACTTCTCGGCGATGGCGTCGACGATCTGTTCGTTGGTAAGGGACATTTTGATTACCTTTGGATAATTTTCTGGGTTGAGGTTCCGTTCGGAACCACGGAAACGTCGACTCAGGCGGTTTCGGCGACCGGCTCGGCAGCGTCAGCGGTTTCACCGCCATCCTGCTTGTCGGCCACGGCCTTGACGGCGCGGGCGAACATGGCAGCCGGCTCGGACAGGACGCGGGCCAGCATGGCCAGGGCCTGATCACGGGTCGGCAGCGAGGCCAGCACGTCGACATGACCGGCCGGGAACAGTTCCCCGCCGATGGCCACGACTTTTGCCTGCAGCTTGTCGTTGGTCTTGGCAAAATCCTTGATCAGGCGACCGGCTGCGCCGGGCTCCTCGAGCGAGAACGCGTACAGCAGCGGACCGACGAGTGCGTCTTTGGCGCATTCGTATTCGGTACCTTCCACTGCACGTGCCGCCAGCGTGTTCTTGACAACTTTCAAGAAAACGCCGGTTTCGCGTGCCTGCTTGCGCATCGCGGTCATCTGGGAGACCGTGGTGCCAGCGTATTCGGCTGCGATCAAGGAGTGAGCCTTGGCGGCGACGTCTGCCAGCTCGGCGACTACTTCTTGCTTCTGGGACAGATTGAGAGCCATTGCACTCCTCCAATTGAACTCCGCTTACGGCTCCTGCCGTGTGCGGTCCTGGGCGGCATCCGTCCTGGACGCCGGGAACATCAGGTGATGTTCCAAGGGTGGGCCGTTCTAGACCTGGATGGCCAACCTGGGAGAACCCAGACGTGCGTAAACCAGAAAAACTCCAGAAGGGCACCATCTACGCAGGGTGATTCCCGGGGGAATCGATTAAGCGTTCGGTACTGCGCCGGCGGCGACTCCCTGCCAATGCGAGCATCCCTGCCCGTCGCCGGTATGTACTGACCGCGCCTGCGGTCTTTGACGGCTATCTTCGCGGGGCGGACCCCACTCGGATTGCCTTCAAATATCGCGGATACCGGACCGGAGCCCGGTACCCGCTTGAAACGATTACTTCAGCGACAGCGACGACTGGTCGACAGTGACGCCCGGGCCCATCGTCGAGCTGACCGAAACCTTCTGCAGGTAGGTGCCCTTCGAGGTGGCCGGCTTGGCCTTGATCAGGTCCATCAGCAGCGCCTGCAGGTTCGACTTCAGCGCGTCTTCGGCGAAGTCGGCCTTGCCGATGGTGCAATGGATGATGCCGGCCTTGTCAGTGCGGTAACGCACCTGACCCGACTTGGCATTCTTGACGGCTTCGCCCGGGTTGGCCGAGACGGTGCCGACCTTCGGGTTCGGCATCAGGCCGCGCGGGCCGAGCACGGTGCCCAGCTTACCCACGACGCGCATGGCATCCGGGGTCGCGATAACGACGTCGTAGTTCAGATCGCCGGCCTGCATCTTCTCGGCCAGATCGTCCATGCCAACGGCTTCGGCGCCAGCGGCCAGGGCTTCGTCAGCCTTGGCACCGGCCGGGGCGAAGACGGCAACGCGCACGCTCTTGCCGGTACCGGCCGGCAGCACGGTGGAACCGCGCACCTGCTGGTCGGACTTCTTGGCGTCCACGCCCAGGCGCACAGCAACGTCGAAGGACTCGACGAACTTGGCCTTGGTAGCGGTCTTCAGGATCTTGATGGCGTCCTCGAAGGCATATGCCTTGCCCGGGACGACGGCGGCCTTGATGGCCTTCTCACGCTTGGTCTGTGCCATCTTCTTAACCCTCTACCACGAGGCCCATGGAACGGGCAGAACCGGCGATGGTGCGCACCGCGGCATCCAGATCGGCAGCCGTCAGGTCTGCTTCCTTGGTCTTGGCGATCTCTTCGAGCTGCTTGCGGGTCACCTTGCCCACCTTCTCGGTGTTCGGACGCTTGGAGCCCGACGAGATGCCTGCAGCCTTCTTGAGCAGCACGGCAGCCGGGGTGCTCTTGGTGATGAAGGTGAAGGTACGGTCCGAGTAGGCCGTGATGATGACCGGCACCGGCAGACCCGGCTCCAGCTTCTGCGTGGCGGCATTGAAGGCCTTGCAGAATTCCATGATGTTCAGGCCACGCTGACCCAGCGCAGGACCGACCGGCGGCGAGGGGTTGGCCTGACCGGCCTTCACCTGCAGCTTGATATAACCGACAACTTTCTTTGCCATGAGTATGCTCTCCGGGTGCTAGCGCCTTGCGACAACAGGCTCCCCATCGGACCGGGAATCACGCGTCCCGGCATCGCGTTTTGAATTCACGCAGAAGGCCACCTTGCGGCGGCCCTTGCTTTTTGCCAGCTTCCTGGCAGGAAGCCGCGCACTATATCAGGTTTTTTCTTCCCCTGCCGCATGGCAGAGGGTACCGGGCTGTTCAGGTTCCGGGCGGCCGCCCGGAACCCACTGCCCTCAGGCTCAGACGGCCTTTTCGACCTGGCCGAACTCGAGCTCGACCGGGGTGGCACGACCGAAGATCAGCACCGAGACGCGCAGACGGCTTTTCTCGTAGTTGACTTCCTCGACCACGCCGTTGAAATCGTTGAACGGGCCTTCGGTGACGCGGACCATCTGGCCCGGCTCGAACAGCACCTTCGGACGCGGCTTTTCGACACCTTCCTGAACGCGGTCCAGGATGGCGGCAGCTTCCTCGTCACGGATCGGCAACGGACGGTCGGCGGTGCCGCCGATGAAGCCCATCACCTTGGACGTATCCTTCACAAGGTGCCAGCTTTCGTTGTCGATGCGCGGAATGCCGTTTTCTTCGTGGGTCTCGATCTGGACCAGCACGTAACCCGGGAAGAACTTGCGCTCGGAACGGCGCTTCTGGCCGGCGCGCATTTCAACCACTTCCTCGGTCGGGACCAGGACGTCACCGAAGCGCTCCTGCATCTCGTCACGCACGATGCGATCGCGCAGAGCCTGCGCCACCGACTTTTCGAAGCCCGAATAGGCGTGAACGACGTACCAACGCTTCACTGGTTTCTCCTTATCGACCCAGGAACCACTGGGTCAATTTCTGAATCACGAAGTCAAATCCGCCCAGCAGCAGGCTGAGGATGATCACCACAACGATCACCACCCAGGTCATGCGAATGGCTTCCTGGCGCGTCGGCCAGACCACCTTGCGCAGTTCGAAACGCGATTCGGAAAGGAATTCCCGCGTGTCGCGACCCTTGCCGGTCAGCAGGAACACGCCGAGGCCGGCCACCAGGCCAACGACAACGGCCAGACCGCGAAGCGGACCGGCCCATGCACTCTGTGAGGCGTGCTCAGGAGCACCGAACCAATACCAAGCAAAAAGACCCGCCAGCACGAGGATCGCTGCGGCGGCGTACTTGACGATGTCACCTCCAGTGGAGGCGTTGTCTTTGGAATGCTCGATCTTGCTGTTCATCCGGCTCTGGCTGCTGTGGCGGCATAGCCGCTGGAAGGGAGAAGTGGCACGCCAGGAGGGACTCGAACCCCCAACCTGCGGTTTTGGAGACCGCTGCTCTGCCAATTGAGCTACTGGCGTACTGAAAAAACTTGCCTTCCCTAAGACGGCGAAGGCGGACCGAGGTTCCCGGCCCGCCACTCGCGAGACCGGCAGCGCAATGCAACCGCCGGTATAACGCTGTTACTCGAGGATCTTGGAGACCACGCCGGCGCCGACGGTACGACCGCCTTCACGGATGGCGAAGCGCAGACCTTCGTCCATTGCCACCGGGTTGATCAGGGTGACAACCATCTTCACGTTGTCGCCCGGCATCACCATTTCCACACCTTCCGGCAGTTCGCAAGCGCCGGTGATGTCGGTGGTACGGAAGTAGAACTGCGGACGGTAGCCCTTGAAGAACGGGGTGTGGCGGCCGCCTTCATCCTTGGACAGGACGTAGACTTCGGCGTCGAACTTGGTGTGCGGCTTGATCGAACCCGGCTTGGCCAGGACCTGGCCACGCTCGACGTCGTCACGCTTGGTGCCGCGCAGCAGCAGACCGGCGTTGTCACCTGCCTGACCCTGATCCAGCAGCTTGCGGAACATTTCCACGCCGGTCACGGTGGTCTTCTGGACCGGACGGATACCGACGATTTCGATTTCTTCGCCGACCTTGATCACGCCGCGCTCGATACGACCGGTCACCACGGTGCCGCGGCCCGAGATCGAGAACACGTCTTCCACCGGCATCAGGAAGGGCTTGTCGACGTCACGCTCCGGGGTCGGGATCCAGCTGTCGAGAGCTTCGACCAGCTTGATCACGGCCGGCACGCCGATCTCGCTCTGGTCGCCTTCCAGCGCCAGGCGGGCCGAACCCGAGATGATCGGGGTGTCGTCGCCCGGGAAGTCGTACTTGCTCAGCAGCTCGCGGACTTCCATTTCAACCAGTTCCAGCAGCTCGGCGTCATCGACCATGTCTGCCTTGTTCAGGAAGACGACGATGTACGGCACGCCGACCTGACGCGACAGCAGGATGTGCTCGCGGGTCTGCGGCATCGGGCCGTCAGCAGCGGAGCAGACCAGGATCGCGCCGTCCATCTGGGCAGCACCGGTGATCATGTTCTTGACGTAGTCAGCATGGCCCGGGCAATCGACGTGGGCGTAGTGACGAACGGTGGATTCGTATTCGACGTGCGCGGTCGAGATCGTGATGCCACGCGCCTTTTCTTCCGGCGCGGCGTCGATCGCGGAGTAGTCCTTGAACTCACCGCCAAAGCGCTCGGCACCGATCTTGGTCAGTGCGGCGGTCAGCGTGGTCTTGCCGTGGTCAACGTGACCGATGGTGCCGACATTGACGTGCGGCTTGGTGCGCTCGAACTTACCCTTGGCCATGGCTGCTTATCTCGAAATCGTCTGAATTGGTAGCACTTAGATGGTGCTCACGAAAGGAATCGAACCTTCGACCTCCTCCTTACCAAGGAGGTGCTCTACCGACTGAGCTACGTGAGCGAGTTTTGTATTATGGCACGAATTTGAATATATTCAAATTCATTCAATGGAGCGGGAGACGGGGATCGAACCCGCACCATCAGCTTGGAAGGCTGAGGTTCTACCATTGAACTACTCCCGCATCGGAAGCTCTTGCCACAACATGAAACTGGTGGAGGGAGGTGGATTCGAACCACCGAAGGCGTAAGCCAGCAGATTTACAGTCTGCCCCCGTTGGCCGCTTGGGTATCCCTCCTTACCACCCTGTCCCGTGGCGCCGAAGCGTTTTCGGTGTGGGGTGGAAGAGCCGTGAATTTTGGGGATAAACGGGGGTTCTGTCAACAACCTTTTTGAATTTTTTCACACGAATTTCGAATTGCCTTGCCGGGACAGGCTATTGGCCCGGTAACGGCAGGGTTTCGCTGGCGAAGATCGCCACATGCGGCACGCCATCGGCGCCGATCCAGCCGCGATACATGCCCTGCGTGTTGAACGGTGTCGCCACGCGGCCGTCGGCCGCGAGTACGATCGCACCGCCATCGCCCCCGAGCGCGGGAATGCGCTCGTTGATCACCGCGCGTCCCGCCTCCTCCGGGCCCTGCTTGAGGTAGCGCATGCGCGCGCAGATATCGTGCGCGGCCGCGGTGCGGATGTAGTACTCGCCCCAGCCCGTGCCCGATACCGCACAACCGGCATCGGCATACGTGCCGGCACCGATGATCGGCGAATCGCCGACACGTCCGTAGCGCTTGTTCGTCATGCCACCGGTGGAGGTTCCTGCAGCGAGCCTGCCGTCCTTGTCGAGTGCGACCGCACCCACCGTTCCGAAGTGGCGCGCCGTTTCCAGATCCGCATGGGCCTGGCCGCTGGCTTCTTCCTTGAGAGCCTTCTGCAGCTGCTGCCAGCGCTTGTCGGTGCGGAAGTACGACGGGTCCACCAGGGTGATGCCCTGGTCCGTGGCGAAGGCTTCGGCGCCCTGCCCGACCATCATCACGTGCGGGGAATGCTGCATCACGGCCTCGGCCAGCAGGATCGGGTTGCGCACGCGCTGCACGCCGGCCACCGCGCCGGCCTTGAGGGTGGCGCCATCCATCAGCGAGGCATCCAGTTCGTTGCGGCCATCGTGGGTGAACACCGCGCCCCTGCCTGCATTGAAGGTGGGATCGTCCTCGAGCACGGTGATCGCCGCGGTCACGGCCTCCAGCGCCGGCTTCCCGGCTGCCAGGGCGGCATGCCCCTTCACCAGGGCCTGCTGCAGGGCCGCGCGCGCCGCCTTTTCCTCGGCCGGCGATAGATCCTTGCGCTCCACGCCGGCGCCGCCATGGATGACCAGCACCGGTTCGGCGGCATGGACAAGCGGGCTCAGCAGACACAGGGACAGCAGCAATGCGCGTGGACGGGACATGGGCAACGCACTCGGATCCGGAGGTGCCCGCATCATGGCATGCGCCACGGATCACCCGCGCGCGTGACCCGCACGCGACAGCGCCCGCACGCCCCCGGCGTGCGTGGGTCTACGGGTGCAACTGCAGGCGGCCTTCCCGGATATCGGCCGTCATCCGGAAGGCAGCATCGTCCACCCGGAAGCCATCCAGATGCAGGCGGCTGCCCTCCCCCACCCCGGTCACCGGAATGGCGCGGAACTCCAGCGGGCTGCCGCCGCGCAGGCGATCGGCGGCGCGCTGCGGCATCACCAGCCAGGCGTAGCCGCCGTCCCGACTGAACACCTGGCCGGTGCCGTCCGCCTCCACGCACAGCGCGGTGTCCTCGTCCACGCCCAGGCCGACCATGTCCTGCTGCCCGCTGCGCTGTGCCGCCCGGGCCACGAACACGATCAGGCGCCCGAGCCGGTCGCGCTTGCCGAAATGGGTATCGGTGACCACGTTGGCCAGGTACGGCATGGCCAGGAAATCACTGTCCAGGGTCACCGCGCTGCCCATGGGGTCGCGCAGGGCACGACGGGAGGTGACGCTGCCACCATCCATCGCGCCATAGCTGTAGCCGCCCAGTATGGCGAGCCCGGCGCTGGTGCCGGCGATCGGCCGGCCAGCACGTACATGTGCGTTGAGCGCCTCGTTCACCGCCGTGCCTTTCCAGAAACGGATATAGCGCGACTGGTCGCCGCCGGCGATGAAGATCGCATCGGCGGCGGCGATCACGCCCAGCACCGCGGGGTCATCGGCTGCACGCCGGCTGTTGAACACCAGGGTCTGGACCGAGACCGCCCCGCCGACGTCCCGGTACAGGCGGTTCTGCAACTCATCGGCGCCGGAAGCGCGCAGGATCACCACCCGGCCGTGGCCGGCGCGCCCCAGCCACCATTGGAAGGCGGCGGGCACCCACTCGCCGCCGCCCATCAGCATCATCGCCGGCTCGGTGCGGGCTGCCCGGGGCGCGCCCACCGCACCTATCTCGTAATAGCGATAGCCCGGGTCCTGCAGGCTGCGCATCCCTTGCGCGTGGCCGGGCATCGAGAGCGCTGCCAGCAGCAGCGACAGGAAGGCGTGGAGCGGCCGGAAACCCTTGTGCACGTTGACCTCCCTGAATGAAACGAGGGTGTAAGCGCTTCCACTCTTTGCCAGAGAAATTGGCAGTGGTCAACCCCGTAAAAAAGGCGTTAAATGCGCGCCGTCCATTCGCGAAATGTGAATGGGGGACAGGCCTCCCTAGAGGCCGACACTTTCTTCTCGAGAATTCTCATGCGTAAACAGGCGATGGCGTGGTCGATCCAGCTGGCGTTGATGGGTGTGGCCGCGACCGCGGGTGCCCAGGCGCCCGCCCCCGGGGTGCAGCAACTGGATACGGTGCAGGTCACCGGCTCGCGCATTCCACGCGCGCAGGTAGAAGGGCCGGCGCCCGTGACCGTCATCACCGCCGAGCAGATCCAGGCCAGCGGCTTCACCAGCGTGCCCGACGTGCTGCGGTCGATGACCCAGAACGGCGGTGAGACCCAGAGCCAGCAGTCCTCCAGCGGCGCTGATTTCTCGCCCGGTGCGCAGCAGGTCGACCTGCGCGGCCTCGGCCCCAACCACACGCTGGTGCTGGTCAACGGCCGCCGCATCGCCGATTTCCCGATGCCGTTCCAGGGCCGCAGCAACTTCACCGATGTCTCCAACATCCCGATCGGGATGATCGAGCGCATCGAAGTGCTGACCGGCAGCGCCTCGGCGATCTACGGCTCGGACGCGATCGCCGGGGTGGTCAACTTCATCCTGAAGAAGCAGGTCGATGGCACCACTGTGGACATGCGCATGGGCACCACCAGCGAAGGCGGCGGTGAGTCCTTCGACATGAGCATCGCCAGCGGTTTCGATGCGGGCCGTTTCAGCGCGGTCTACAGCCTGGAACTGCAGTCGCAGACGCCGTTGTGGGCGTATGAGCGCAGCCAGCAGGATTCCACCCTCGACGCGCCCACCGAGAGCGCCCGCGCCGCGCGCCGCGCCTACCTGCGCACCGACTACAACGACGACTACCTCGATCCGGGCCAGGCCACCTGCGATGCGCTGGCCGGCCAGAACAACGGCAGCACCCGGTACGCCGAGCGTGCGCGCTACGGCTTCTACTGCGGCAGCGACCGGTCGATCGGCTACGGCACGATCCTCAGCAAGCGCCGCGGCGCCAACGGCTACGCCTCGCTGCGCTATGCCTTCGACAATGGCGCCGAATGGTTCGCCGATGTGCAGATGGGCTACCACGACCTGGCGCTGATGCGCGATGTGACCCAGTGGGGCCGCATGGCCGCCGATGGCAACGAGGACGGCTACTTCTACAACCAGGCCACCGACCAGGTGGAGTTCTGGCAGCGCCAGTTCTCCCCGGAAGAAATGGGCGGGCTCAACAACGGCATGGTGCGCAGCACGCAGAAGACCTTCAGCGTGACCACTGGCTTCAAGGGCGCGCTCGGCGCGGACTGGGAATACGAGGCCTCGTTGAGCCACTCGCAGTACCAGTCCAGCATCCGCTGGCCGCAGATCATCGCCGCCAAGGCCAATGCCCTGTTCCTGGGCGAGCAGCTGGGCGAGTACACCGATGACGATGACAACGTGTTCCCGGTGTTCAACGCCGACCCGGCGCGCCTGTACCGGCCGCTGAGCCGCAGCGAGTACGACTCGATCGCCGCACGCACCACCTATACGCCGAAGTCGCGCACCGATACCGCCGCGCTGACCCTGACCAACGGCGAGCTGTTCGAGCTGCCGGGCGGCAAGGCCGGCTTCGCGGCGACGGCCGAGTTCGGCAACCAGTCCTACGCGCTGAATCCGGACCCGCTGGCGACGCAGTACTACTACTACAGCTGGAAGGACTCGGACGGCCACGGTAGCCGCAACCGCTGGGCGACCGCGGCCGAGCTGCGCCTGCCGCTGCACGACACGTTCAACCTCAGCGTGGCCGGCCGCTTCGACCAGTACCGCTACTCGGGCAACACGATCGGCAAGGCGACCTGGAGCGGTGGCCTGGAATGGCGCCCGATCGAGACCCTGCTGGTGCGCGGCTCCTACGGCACCGCCTTCCGCGCGCCGGACCTGCATTACGTGTATGCCGGCCCGGGCAACGACGAAACCAGTGCCAACGACTATTACACCTGCGCGGTGGACGGCGGCGATGACTGCTCGGACTACGAAGAGAACCTGATCCGCACCCGCGAGGGCAACCGCAGGCTGGATCCGGAAACCAGCACCTCGTGGAGTGCCGGCGTTGTGTGGTCGCCTGCACTGGGGCTGGACCTGTCGATGGACTGGTTCGACATCGACATGCGCGACCAGGTGCAGGACATGGACGTGAGCACGATCCTGCGCGATGAGGCGGCCTGCCGCCTGGGCGGCGCCGATGCGGCCTCGCCGACCTGCGTGGATGCGATCAGCCGGGTCACCCGCACCAGCGATGGCCGCCTCTACGGCGTGCATGTGAGCCCGATCAACATCGCGCGCGAAACCACGCGCGGCATCGATGTGGGCCTGCGCTACCGCTTGGGCACCGGGATCGGCGACTTCATCTTCAGCGGCAACCACACCTGGGTGAAGACGCACGATTTCCAGCAGTTCGAGGGCGATGTGGTCGAAGACCAGTTCGCGGTCAACAGCGGTTTCGATATCCCGCGCACCAAGACCAGTGCGAGCGTGACCTGGGAGAACGCGGCGTGGTCGGCCACGCTGTACGGCTCGCGCCTGGGCAGGCTGCCGACTTACGACAGCTACGACCAGAGCTTCGATCCGGACAGCGGCGACAGCCCGTGGATCGGCGCCACGTACCGTTACAACGTGTCGCTGCAGTACCGCTTCGATGATCATTCGCGCCTGTCTCTGTCGGTGGTCAACATCGCCAACAAAATGCCGCCGAAGGACGCGACCTATACGCCGTACCCGTACTACGACGTCTCCTGGTTCGACACGGTGGGCCGCACGATCAACCTGCAGTACACGCACAAGTTTGGTGGTACGGCGCTGTAAGCCCGGTTTCTGCGGGACGCCCTTCGTGTTCTCCACACACCCCGTGGAAACCCATGGGGGTTTGGTGTGGACAAGTGCATGCGAGCCATGCAGCGCAACGCCTTCAGGGCGTGGCGATATTTTGTCCAGCCGCGGATCGCGGTTTTCCACACACACCGTGGAAAGCGATGGGGGTTTGCTGTGGACAACCCCGGGTGAGCGATGCACTGCAACGGTTTTCAGTGGTGGTCAGAAATTGTCCACGTCGCTTGCGGGCGGGTCTGACGGAGTGCCGGCCAGCGGCCGGCACCAGCGCCCAGGGGTTTTCCACACGGTACGTGGAGAGGCGTGGGAGTTTGTTGTGGACAAGTGAGCCGGAGGCATACCAGGCAAGCGTTTCGAGGCCTGGTCATTTTTTGTCCAGCCTGTCCAAAGGCGCGGATCACGCGCGCCGGAAACGCAAACGCCCCGCGCGGGGCGGGGCGTTGCGGGCATCAACGTGCGAGCGACTCAGACGTTGAAGCGGAAGTGCAGGATGTCGCCTTCCTGGACGCGGTATTCCTTGCCTTCCAGGCGCAGGCGACCGGCTTCCTTGGCACCGGCTTCGCCCTTGTACTTGATGAAGTCGTCATACGCGATGGTTTCGGCGCGGATGAAGCCCTTCTCGAAGTCGGTGTGGATCACGGCAGCGGCCTGCGGGGCGGTGGCGCCCTTGCGTACGGTCCATGCGCGGACTTCCTTCACACCGGCAGTGAAGTAGGTCTGCAGGCCGAGCAGGCTGTAGGCCGCATTGATCACGCGGTTCAGACCCGGCTCGGTCAGGCCGAGATCGGCCAGGAAGGTATCGCGGTCTTCGTCATCCAGCTGCGACAGCTCTTCTTCGATCGCCGCCGACACCGGCACCACCTGCGCACCTTCTTCGGCGGCACGGGCGCGCACGGCATCCAGGTGCGGGTTGTTCTCGAAGCCGTCTTCCAGCACGTTGGCGATGTACATCACCGGCTTGAGGGTCAGCAGGAACAGGTCACGGACCAGCGCCTTCTCTTCCTCGTCCAGGCCGGCGGTGCGGCCTGCCTTGCCATCGGCCAGTGCGGCCTGCAGCTTGGCCAGCACCGGCTTGCGGGCGGCCGCATCCTTGTCGCCGCCCTTGGCCGCGCGCTCGGCGCGGTTCAGTGCCTTCTCGACGCTGTCCAGATCGGCCAGGGCCAGTTCGGTATCGATGGTGTCGATGTCCGAAAGCGGGTCGACCTTGTTGTTGACGTGGATGACGTCGGCGTTCTCGAAGCAGCGCACCACATGGGTGATCGCATCGACTTCGCGGATGTGGGCCAGGAACTTGTTGCCCAGGCCTTCACCGCTGGCCGCGCCGGCGACGAGGCCGGCGATGTCCACGAACTCCACTGCGGTCGGGATGACCTTCTGCGGGTTGATGATCGCGGCCAGCTCGTTCAGACGGGGATCGGGCACCGGCACGATGCCGACGTTCGGTTCGATCGTGCAGAACGGGAAGTTGGCCGCCGCGATGCCCGCCTTGGTCAGCGCATTGAACAGGGTCGATTTGCCGACATTGGGCAGACCGACGATGCCGCATTTGATACCCATCTTTGACAACCTCTGGGGGTGGTAGGTACCGACCGTTGGTCGGTACACCGTGGTTATTTCGGGGTGTGGAGGCGCTTCATCGCCTCACTGTAATCGCCGGATACCGCCAGCGGCAGCACGTCGATCGCATCTTCGATGGCACGACCGATCAGCACATCATCGTCTTTGCCGGCACGGCCCAGTACCCACGGGACCACGCGGTCCTTGTGACCGGGATGGCCGATGCCGATGCGCAGGCGATGGAATCTGCCATGGCCGAGCAGGCGGATGGTGTCGCGCAGGCCATTCTGGCCGCCGTGGCCGCCATCGAACTTGAGCCGCGCCACGCCGGGCGGCAGGTCCAGCTCGTCGTGCGCCAGCAGGGTTTGTTCCGGTTCGATCTTCCAGAAGCGCTGTGCGGCGGTGACCGATTTGCCACTGAGGTTCATGAAGGTGGCGGGCTTGAGCAGCCACACCGGCTGGCCGGCGATGTCGACCTTGGCGGTCTCGCCGAACAACTTGCTGTCCACGCTCCAGCGCGCGCCGGCCTGTTCCACCAGGGCGTCAATGAAACGAAACCCGGCATTGTGCCGGGTCTGGGCGTGCTCGGGTCCGGGGTTGCCCAGGCCAACGATCAATCGCAATCCTGTCATCACTCTTCTTCGTCGGTACCCGCCCTGTGCCGGTACATACAGAAACGGCGCCTGCCCCGAAGGACAGGCGCCGCAATCACTTACTCTGCAGCCGGCGCTTCGTCGGCAGCTTCTTCCTTGCCGAGCTTGGCGGTGACGATCGCGTCGTCATGGTCCTTGCCCTGGGCCAGGGCCGGGATCTCGACGCCCTTCGGCAGCTTGATGTCCGACAGGTAGATCACGTCACCAGCCTTCAGGTCGGCCAGGTCGACGTCGATCGACTCCGGCAGGTCCTTCGGCAGGCAGGTGATGCTCACTTCCTTCAGTTCGTGGGTGACCACGACGTCGGCAGCCTTGCCGGCCGGCGAGCTGTCTTCGTTGATGAAGTGCAGCGGGACGTTGGCGGTCAGCGCTTCGTTCTCGTTCACGCGCAGGAAATCCAGATGCAGGATCAGCTGCTTGAACGGGTGGCGCTGCATGTCACGCAGCAGCACCTTGGTGACCTTGCCGTCCAGGTTCAGGTCCAGGATGGACGAGTAGAACCACTCGTTCTGCTGGGCCAGCCAGATTTCGTTGTGGTTGAGCTGGATGACGCTCGGCTCGACGTCGCCGCCGTAGATGATCGCCGGGATCTGGCCAGCGCCACGCAGGCGGCGGCTCGCACCCTTGCCTTGCAGTTCGCGCTGGACGACCTTGATTTCATGATTCTTGGCCATGCTGGTTTACTACCTTCGTTGTTTGCCACGCCGTGATGGCGAAGCGATGAGGGGACATCCGCGACCAGATGTCCCCGGGAAACCACCCACCGTTGCCGGCGGGCGGAAAAAATCAATCCACGTACAGCGAGCTGACCGACTCACCGAAGGCGATGCGGCGCATCGTCTCGGCCAGCATTTCCGCCACGCTGAGCTGGCGGATCTTGCTGCACACCCGCGCCTCTTCACGCAGCGGGATGGTGTCGGTCACCACCAGCTCATCGAGCTGGGAGTTGTTGATGTTGTCCACCGCCGGGCCCGAGAGCACGGCGTGGGTGCAGTACGCGGCGACCTTGAGGGCGCCACGCGCCTTCAGGGCTGCAGCGGCCGCACACAGGGTGCCGGCGGTATCGACGATGTCATCGACCATCACGCAGGTCTTGCCTTCGACGTCACCGATGATGTTCATCACGGTGGAGACGTTGGCGCGCGGCCGGCGCTTGTCGATGATCGCCAGATCGGCATCATCCAGGCGCTTGGCGACGGCGCGCGCACGCACCACACCACCCACGTCCGGGGACACCACGATCAGGTTCTCCGTGCCGTAGGCGCGCCAGATATCGGCGAGCAGCAGCGGCGAGGCGTACACATTGTCCACCGGCATGTCGAAGAAGCCCTGGATCTGGTCGGCATGCAGATCCACCGTCAGTACCCGGTCAGCCCCGACAGCGCTGAACATCTTTGCCGCCACCTTGGCGGTGATCGGCACGCGCGAGGAACGCATGCGGCGATCCTGGCGCGAGTAGCCGAAATACGGCACCACGGCGGTGACACTGTTGACCGAGGCGCGCTTGAGCGCATCGATCAGGACCAGCAGTTCCATCAGGTTCTCTGCGCTGGGCGCGCAGGTCGGCTGGATCACGAACACGTCCTGCTTGCGGACGTTTTCCTCGATCTCGACCTGCACTTCACCATCGGAGAAGCGCGACACCAACGCCTTGCCAGGCCGCACCCCCAGTTCCTTGCAGATGCTCTGCGCAAGGCGCTTGTTGGCGTTGCCGGAAAATACCAGCAGGTTGGGGTGTTCTTGCATCATGACGGTCTCGGGCGGGAGCGATTGGCGGAGAACTGGGCCGCTGGCACCGGGAGGTGTCTGCGGTGACAACACCGCGGCGTATGCACCGCGCCCGCGCAGACATGCGCATGGAGTCGCGGCAGATATCCGCTAGTGGCAGGGGCGGGAGGATTCGAACCTCCGAATGCCAGGATCAAAACCTGGTGCCTTGGGCCTCTTGGCGACGCCCCTGCATCAAAATCAGTAACGCTCGAGTACATCAAGCAGTGGCGAGCGCTCCATGCCCGCAGCCACCCATGCCTGCAGTTCCTTCGGCAATTGCGCCAGGCCCTGCTCTGCAGCAGCGCGCGTGGCGAATTCGACGAAACAACCGCTTCCCGACCCGGTGAGTCGTGCCCGGCCGATACTGCTCAACGCTGCGAGCGCTGCCTCTACGGCAGGTTCGCGGCGGCGCAGGACCGGCTCGAACGCATTCCCGAGCAAAGACCCGGAAGCGAAGTCCGCTATTTTCGCCACTGGGGCATCCCGCGTCAAATCCGGTGATGCGAAAAGTGCGGGGGTGGGCACGTGAACGCCCGGGTGGACCAGCACGAACCAGGCCGGCGGCAGTGCGATCGGGGTGAGCAGTTCGCCCACGCCTTCGGCCCAGGCGTTGTGCCCGCGGACGAAGACCGGCACGTCCGCGCCCAGCTGGAGCCCCAGCGCGGCCAGCGCATCCACGTCCAGGCCGGCGTTCCAGAGACGGTTCAAGGCGACCAGGACGGTGGCGGCATCGGACGACCCTCCCCCGAAACCACCGCCGGCAGGCACATGTTTTTCGATGCCGATATCAGCGCCTTGGGCGACGTTCGCGGCACGTTGCAACAACAGCGCCGCGCGCACGGCGAGATCATCGGCTTCGGCCACCCCCGCCACCGAGGTGCCTTCGCGGCGGATCCGGCCGTCTTCGCGGACCCGCAGCCGGATCCGGTCACCCCAGTCGAGCAGGCGGAACACGGTCTGCAGCGCGTGGTAACCGTCCGGGCGGCGGCCGGTGATGTGCAGGAACAGGTTCAGCTTGGCCGGGGCTGGCCAGTTCGACCAACCCTCGCGCGCATCCAACGTACTCATGGGCTGGCCAGCACCCAGCTGTCGACCACCAGACGGACCTTGGCGTCGCCATTGACCGCTTCGATGCGCCGCGGCAGCACCGGACGACCGGCGTCGGCCGGGTACCAGTCCAGATACTGGATCTCCCACCCGAGCTGCCGCACACGGCGCGGACGACCTTCGCCGTCGCGCTCGATCAGCCCCGCCGGCGCGGCGTCGGCCACCAGGCCGCGTACCCACTCGGGCAGCTGGTTGACCGGGATATCCCAGCCGGTGGCCTCCAGCAGAACCTGCTGGGCGTCTTCGCCTTCGCGCGTGCCGCCCTCCAGGCCTTCCAACCGCCCGCCCTGGTGCTGGCTGTCGCCGGTCAGCTTCCAGCTCTGCCGGGTGACCGGGGCACTGAGTTCGACCACGTACCCCTGGGCCTGCTGCTGCCAGTCGATGCGGCCGTTGCCACCGTTCTTGCCCTTGCTGATCGCCACCCGGCCCTGGAACGACCATGCCGGCGAGGCGCGCACGGCGGCGACGCGCTCGGCCTCGGCCTGCTGCGCAGCGGGCGAAACAGCGGTGACCACGGTCGGGGCGGAGGGCGCCTTGCGCTCATCCAGGGATACACAGGCGGAGAGCGACAACGCCACGGCCGCGGCAAACGCGGCCTTCAGGGAGAGCAGATTCATACGCCGTATTTCTCGATCACGCGCTGCAGGGCGCGGTTGTCCGGGTCCAGCTTGCGCGCCTCTTCAAAGAAATGGCGCGCCTCGTCCTTCTTGTTCAACACCCACAGCACCTCGCCCACATGCGCGGCGATCTCCGCATCCTTGGCCAGCGTCCAGGCGCGGCGCAGCTGCACCAGTGCTTCTTCGTTGCGGCCCAGGCGATACAGCACCCAGCCGTAACTGTCGACGATGGCGGCGTTGTCCGGCTCGGCCACGCGCGCGCGGTCGATCAGTTCCAAGGCTTCCTGATAACGCTGCGTGCGGTCGGCCAAGGTATAGCCGAGCGCGTTGAGCGCGGCGATGTTCTCCGGATCGGTGACCAGCACCTTGCGCAGGTCGGCCTCGGCGCGCGGGATGTCATCGCGGCGCTCCCAGGCCAGTGCCCGGGCATACAACAGCGCGTTCTCATCCGGATACGCCGCCAGGCCACGGGCCAGCGCGTCCAGTTCACCGGCATCGTCGTTGCCACGCTGGCGCAGCTCGGCCTCGAGCAGATAGGCATCGCGGCGGGCATCGTCATCGACGGTGGCATCGGACTGGATGGCGTGCACTTCGGCCAGCGCCTTGTCGGTGCGGCCCAGCTCGTTCTGCGCATTGGCCGCCCGCAGCCGCGACTCATCGCGCTCCGGGCCACCGGGCACGCTGTGGTACCAGTTGACCGCTTCCTCGTAGCGCTTGAGGTACTCGGCGATCTTGCCCAGCAGCAGGCGCTGGGCCGGGTCCGGCTTGGTCGCCTGCCGGGAGATGTCGGTATACAGGGCCAGCAGGCCCGGGTCGTCCTTCTGCTTGGCCAGCAGCGACGCACGCATGCCGTAGGTCTGCACATCCTGTGGACCGACCGCCAGTACGCGCTCGGCCGCAGCAGGCTGGCCCATCAGGTCGTAGGAGATCGCGACCGCATTGCGCAGCTCCGGGTCCTGGGTGGTCCTGGGCTCCACGCCCTTCAGCAGGGCCAGGGCCTCATCGGTCTTGCCGGCCTGGTTGAGCTGGCTGGCATGCAGCAGGGCCACGCGTGGTTCATCGGGGAAGCGCTTGACCACCTCGTCGACCATGCGCCGGGCCAGCTCGGGCTGCTCCATGCGCATCGCCAGCCGGCCGAACTCCTGCCAGACCTCCAGGCGGTCGGGGATCGCGTTGGCATCGACCAGCTCGCCCAGCACCTGGGCCGGCACCTTGGGATCGCTGCCGCCGCTGATCAGGGCGCCGATCGCGAACTTCCAGGCGGTGGGGTCCGGGTCCTTGAGCAGCGCCTGCAGTTCGGTGCGGGCGGCCTTCACCTTGTTCTGGCGCATGTCGAGCGCGGCGGTGCTGCTGCGCATGGCCAGTGAGCGCGGCGCACGCTGCTCCCACAGGGCCAGCGCGCGGGCGGCGCGCTTGTCATCGTTGGCCAGCATGGCGATCCGGGAGGCGCGCTCGGCCAGGCCGGCATCGCCTTCACTGGCCTCCGCCGCCTCCAGGTACCAGCGCGCGGCGTCGCCCAGTTTGCCTGCCTGCAGGGCGAATTCGCCCGCCATGACCGGGGCCAGGGGGACCGCCTCGGCCGTGCTGTTCCTGCCTTTGGCCGGGGCTGCCGGGGGGGCGGCCAGGGCGTTGGCGGTGAACAAAGACAGCAGCAGAACGCTGGAGATGCGAATCAATGCGGGCATCGGGGGCATCTGAGCCTTAAAATGACGACTTGAATGGCCAGCAGCTTATCGCAAGCAACTGAACAATGACCCTGTGGGTGCTCGGACTGAATCACCAGACCGCGCCGGTGGAACTGCGCGAACGCGCGTCCTTTGGCGGCGACGCCCTGCCCCAGGCATTGGCGTCGCTGCGCGATACCCCGCAGGTGGCCGAGGCGGTCCTGCTCTCCACCTGCAACCGCACCGAGCTGTATGCGGTGGCCGAATCCGGTGATGCGCTGGCGCAGTGGCTGGAGTCGCACGCCGGCACCTTGCATGGGTATCTCTACCAGCACGCCGACGCCGATGCGGTGCGCCACCTGTTCCGGGTGGCCACCGGGCTGGATTCCATGGTGCTGGGCGAGCCGCAGATCCTGGGCCAGGTGAAGGACGCCTGGGCGCTCGCCCGCGACCACGGCCTGCTCGGCCAGCGCCTGGACCGGTTGTTCCAGCAGACCTTCTCGGTGGCCAAGCGCGCCCGCACCGATACCCGCGTCGGTGCCAACCCGGTCTCGGTGGCCTCCACCGCGGTGCGGCTGGCGCAGAACTCGTTCGCACGGCTGGAAGATTCCACCGTGCTGCTGGTCGGCGCCGGCGAGACCATCGAACTGGCCGCACGCCATCTCAGCGAAGGGCGCGTGCGCCGGCTGCTGATCGCCAACCGTACCCTCGCCCATGCGCAGGAGCTGGCCAGCCGGCATGGCGGCGTCGCCCTGCCATTGAGCGAACTGGACCGCCACCTGGGCGAGGCCGACGTGGTGTTCTCGGCCACCGCCGCGCGCGAGCCGGTGATCACCCGTGCGCACGTCGCTGCCGCGTTGAAGACGCGCAAGCACAAGCCGATGCTGCTGTTCGATCTGGCCGTGCCCCGCGATATCGAGGCCGGCGTGGGTGAACTGGCCGATGCCTTCCTGTACACCGTGGACGATCTGGAGCGGGCGGTCGAAGACAACCGCCGCAGCCGCCGGGAAGCCGCGGCCGAGGCCGAAGCGATCATCGAGCTGCAGGTCGCCCGGTTCGTGGAAACCCTGCAGGCCAGCGTGCACCAGGCCCCGCTGCGGCAGCTGCGCGCCTACGGCGAAGCGACCCGGGTGGAGATGCTGGAGAAAGCCCGCCAGCAGCTGGCCCATGGCAAATCACCCGAGGAAGTGCTCGAACTGCTCGCGCACGGCCTGACCAACCGCCTGCTGCACCCGCCGACCGCCGCCCTGCGCGCGGCCGCGCTCAGCGGCGATACTGAACTCACCCGCGCCGCCGAGCGCCTGTTCCCGGCCAAGCCGGGTTACCAGCACCCTGCCGTGCGTACCGATGTAGCGAGGAATGATGACGCCGACCCTGCGCCGTAAGCTGGAAGCGCTGGCCGAGCGCCGCGAAGAACTGGAACGCCTGTTGTCCGACCCGGCCGTGGTCGGCGACAACGACCGCTTCCGCACGCTCTCGCGCGAGTTTTCGCAGCTGGAGCCGGTCGCCAACGCGCTGGCCGACGAAGCCCGTGCCAAGGCCGATCTCGCCGCCGCCGAAGCGATGCGCGAAGACCCGGACCTGCGCGAGCTGGCCGACGAGGAAATCACGGCCGCCCAGCAGCGCCTGCAGCAGCTGGACGAGGAACTGGCCCTGCTGCTGGTGCCACGCGATCCGCGCGACGACGGCAACCTGTTCCTGGAAGTCCGCGCGGGCACCGGCGGTGACGAGGCGGCGATCTTCGCCGGCGATCTGTTCCGGATGTACGCCCGCTACGCCGAGCGCCAGGGCTGGAAGGTCGAGATCGAATCGGACAACCCCGGCGAACATGGCGGCTACAAGGAAGTCGTGGCGCGCGTGGTCGGCCGGGGGGCGTTCTCGCGGCTGAAGTTCGAATCGGGCACGCACCGCGTGCAGCGCGTGCCGGCGACCGAGTCGCAGGGGCGCATCCATACCTCCGCGGCGACCGTGGCGATCATCCCCGAGGCAGACGACGTGGAGGACGTGGTGATCAACCCGGCCGACCTGCGCGTGGACACCTACCGCTCCTCCGGCGCCGGCGGCCAGCACGTCAACAAGACCGAATCGGCGATCCGCATCACCCACCTGCCGACCGGCGTGGTGGTGGAGTGCCAGACCGAGCGCAGCCAGCACGCCAACCGCGACAAGGCGATGAAGCGCCTGAAAGCGCAGCTGCTGGACACCGAACGCAGCAAGCAGGCCGCCGCCCAGGCCGAAAGCCGCCGGCTGCAGGTCGGCAGTGGCGACCGCAGCCAGCGCATCCGGACCTACAGCTTCCCGCAGGGCCGGATCACCGACCACCGCGTGGAAGGGCTGACCCTGTACGACCTGCCCAACATCCTGACCGGCGATCTGGATGCACTGGTCAGCCGCCTGACCCACGAACACCAGGCCGACGAGCTGGCCCGGCTCGCGGAAGGCAGCTGAGCATGCCCGCCGCGGAGCGGCCACGATGAGTGCCGATCCGCAGCGTCTGCAGCTGCGTCAGGCCGTCCAGCGCCAACCGACGGATTTCATTGCCTGGGTGATGCTGGCCGACGCCGAGCTGGAGGCCGGCGACGTGCGTGCCGGCGAGCAGGCTGCAGCGCGCGCGCTGCAGCTGCGCGGCGACCATCCCGAGGCACTGGCCCGGCTCGGTCGCGCACGCTGGATGCAGGGTCGCCATGATGAAGCGGCCACCCTGCTGCGCCAGGCCGCCGATCGCTCGCCGCAGCACCCCGGGATCACGCTGTGGCTTGGCCACGCACTGGAAGACGCCGGTCAGCCCGAAGCGGCCGCCGATGCGTATCGCCATGCGCACCGTCTGCTGCCCAGCGAGCCCTACATCACCGCGCAGCTGCTCAACTGGCAACGCCGCCTGTGCGACTGGCGCGACCTGGATCGGCTATCGACGCGGGTACGCCAGGCCGTCGCCCAGGGCCAGGCCGTGGTCGAGCCGTTCGCCTTCCTCAGCGAAGACAGCAGCGCCGCCGAGCAGCTCGCCTGTGCGCGGCAACGTGCGGCGGCGCTGGCCGAGGGAATCGCGCGGTTGGCGCCTTCCGGGGTGCGCCACGCGGGCAGGTTGCGGGTCGGCTTTCTTTCCAACGGCTTCGGCGCACATCCCACCGGCCTGTTGACCGTGGCGCTGTTCGAACAGCTGCGCGCGCAGGGCATGCTGGAGCTGCATCTGTTCGCGCTCACCGGGGACGACGGCAGCCCCATCCGCCAGCGCCTGCAGCAGGCGGCAAACACGTTGCACGATGTCAGCGCGCAGCCGCATCAGCACATCGCCCGACGCATCCGCGAGGCGGGCATCGATGTGCTGTTCGATCTGCGCGGCTGGGGCGGTGGCGGAACGCCGCAGGTGCTGGCGATGCGGCCGGCGCCCGTGCAGGTCAACTGGCTCGCCTACCCGGGCACCTCCGGCGCGCCGTGGATCGATCATGTGCTGGCCGATGCCTTCGTGCTGCCCGACGCGCTGGTGCCGGCCTTCAGTGAGAACGTGCGGCGCCTGCCGCGCGCGTTCCAGCCCTCGGACAACACCCGCGTGCTGGAACCGGCACCGTCGCGCGAGGACTGCGGCCTGCCGGCGCAGGGCATGGTGCTGTGCTGCTTCAACAACAGCTACAAGCTCAACCCGCGCAGCATGCAGCGGCTGTTGGCGGTGCTGCAGGGCATACCGGGCAGCGTGCTGTGGCTGCTCTCCGGCCCGGGCAATGCCGACGCGCGGCTGCGCAGCGCGGCACGCCAGGCGCAGCTGGATCCGGCGCGGCTGGTGTTCATGCCGCGCCTGCCCCACCCGCACTACCTGGCGCGCTATCAGCACGCCGACCTGTTCCTGGACACCCATCCCTACAACGCCCACACCACCGCTTCGGATGCGCTGTGGGCCGGCTGCCCGGTACTGACCTGCCCCGGCACGACGTTCGCCTCGCGCGTGGCCGGCAGCCTGAATCATCACCTGGGCATGCACGATTTCAACGTCGCCGATGATGCCGCGTTCGTGGCCACCGCAGTGCGCCTGGGCAATGACCCGGCCGCGCTGCAGGCCGCGCGCGCGACGCTGGCCCAGCGTCGTGAGGACAGCGGGCTGTTCGACATGGCCGGCTTCGCGCGCGATTTCAGTGCGGTGGTCGAGGCGCTCGCACGCGAGCGTGGTTGGCAGGGCCCACACATCGCCTGAGCATCGGCTGCGCTAGGCTCGGGCCTCCCGTGGATGACCGAGGCACGCTGATGGGCAAGCTCAAGCGCAAGGACTACCAGGCCCTGCTGGAACCGATGCAACTGGAACTGGCGGCAATGGCGCGCTGGGTGCAGCACACCGGGCAGCGCGTGCTGGTGCTGTTCGAAGGCCGCGACACCGCCGGCAAGGGCGGCGCGATCCAGGCCATCGCCGAGCATCTCAATCCGCGCCAGTGCAAGGTGGTCGCGCTGCCCAAGCCGACCGACCGCGAGAGCACGCAATGGTATTTCCAACGCTACGTCTCGCACCTGCCGGCGGCCGGTGAGATCGTGCTGATGGACCGCAGCTGGTACAACCGTGCCGGGGTCGAGCACGTGATGGGCTATTGCACCGAGGCGCAGTACCGCAGCTTCCTGGCGCAGGCGCCGGTGTTCGAAAAGCTGCTGATCGATGACGGCATCGTGCTGTTCAAATACTGGCTCAGCGTGGACCAGGCGCAGCAGGAAAAGCGTTTCGCCGAACGCCACCTCGATCCGCTCAAGGGCTGGAAGCTCTCACCGGTGGACCTGGAATCGCGCAGCAAGTACAGCGCCTACACCGAGAGCCGCGAAGCGATGCTGCGCGCCACCCACAACGACGATGCGCCGTGGACGCTGGTGGACTTCAATGACCAGAAGCGCGGGCGGCTGGGTCTGATCCGCAACCTGCTCGACCGCCTGCCCGATACCCGCGTGGACGAACCGGTACTGGCGCTGCCAACGTTGAAGGGCAAGCTGCACAAGGAGCACTTTGGCGTGCTGAAGCCGATCGAGGCGTTCGTCACCACGTAGATCCACGCCATGCGTGGATGCTTTTGGGTCTACCGCGCGCAACGGGGCAAAGGCGTGCCGACCATCCACCGGCACGCCCGTCAGGCTCAGCCTTCCTTGATCCGCGCCTCGATGTCATGCGCGGTGACCGGGCCGAGAAATTCCTTGGCGACCTTGCCGTCCGGTGCGATCAGGTAGGTCATCGGCAGGCCGCGCGGGATCGCGAAGTCTTCCGGCGGGTTGTAGGTGTCCACGATCACGATCGGGTAGGTGACCGGCCGCTTCTCCAGGAAGGCCTTCATTTCGGCCGGCTCGATGTCCTCGAAGGCCAGCCCGACCACTTCAATCTCATTGCGCATGGCATGCAGCGCGGAGAGCTCGGGCATTTCCTTGCGGCACGGCGCGCACCAGGTCGCCCAGAAGTTCACCACCACCCACTTGCCACGGTGCGCGGCCAGATCGTAGTCGGTGCCATCCAGCGCCTTGGCCTTGAGCGTTGGCTGTTCGACGGTCCTGCGCTCGGTGGCCGGCACCGCGTCGGTCGGCGGCACAGCCGGTTCATCGATCGGGGCCGGGGCGGCGGGCGCAGTGGCCTCGCTCTGTGCAGCGGGCTTGTTGCAGGCGGCCAGCGTCAGCAGGCCCAGGGCCAGCAGCAGGGGCTTGGCGGTCATGGTTTGTCTCCGGGGGTCGAATAGATATCGCTGACGCGGCGTTTGAGCAGTTCGCGCAGCGGCAGGCGCAGCGTGTCCAGTGCGGCCACCGAGGCCGTGCCCAGGCTGTCGTCGCGATACGGCAGGTAGGCTTCCTTGATCGGGATCCGCATCTGCGTGGTCTCGTACAGGTCGGCCAGGGTGAGTTTGTCCAGGTCGCGCGCCAGCAGCCATTCGCCCTGCTCGTCGCGGCGGACCACGCGGATCGCTTCCAGATCGCACAGCAGGGTATGCAGCAGCGAATCGGTCAGCATCGGCTCCAGCCGCAGGATCTCGTCGTCATCCAGGCTGCGGCCATCGGCGCGCGCTTGGTGGAAGCGGCCGATCAGCCGCAGCAGGCCGTAGATCTCGTAGCCCACCGGCAGGCGCAGGTCGGCCGGCTGGTAGCAGAACGCGGCGATCGAGGAGGCCAGCGAGGCGCCGAGCAGCACCGAGACCCAGCACAGGTAGATCCACAGCAGCAGGATCGGCACGAAGGCGACCGTGCCGTAGAGCTTCTGGTAGGACTGGAAGCTGCCCAGGTAGGCGCCCATGCCCCACTTCACCAGCTCGAGCATGATCGCGGCCAGGATCGCGCCGGGAATGGCATGCCGCCATTTGACCGTGTGGTGCGGCACCACGCGGTAGACCAGCATGATGCAGAGGAATTCGATCAGGATCGGGGCGACGGTCAGTGACACGTTGGCCAGCCAGCGGCCTTCGCTGGTGCCGAACAGCGGCAACGCGAACACCCGCGCCGAGACCGCCAGCGACGCCGCCGCCAGCATGGCGCCGAGGGTGAGCACGGTCCAGTAGACCAGGAAGCGGGTCAGCTTCGGTCGGGTCGAACTCACCCGCCAGATCTGGTTGAAGGTTTCCTCCACGCTGTTGAGAGTGATCAGCAGCGACACCACCAGCGCGATGAAGCCGGCGGCAGTGAGCTGCCCGGCGCTGGCCGAGAACTGGCGCAGGTAGCCTTCGGCGGCGCGCGCGGCGTTGGGCACGAAGTTGGAGAACACGTAGTCGCTGAGGGTGTCGCTCCAGCGGTCGAACACCGGGAACGCGGAGAGCACCCCGAACACCACGATGGCCAGCGGCACCAGCGCGAACACCGTGGTGTAGGCCAGCGAGGCGGCCGCCTGGAACAGACGGTCATCAAGGAAACGGCGCCACAGGAAGCGGCCGAAGCTGATCGTGCGCGCGCGGTCCCGGACGCGTTCGATCCACAGGTTGATCGTATCGAGAGGTTCCATCGGCGCAAGGGTACCCGATGACGGGTGTGCGGCATGCACGCCTGCTCACGGCGGCCGGCCCGCCACGGACCTCGCCCTGAGCGGGCTGCGTTGCCATACTGCCTGCATCGGACGCAACGAGATGAAAGCGAAATGGCGGAGATCCTGGTGCTGTATTACAGCCGTGGCGGTTCAGTGGCACGGCTTGCCCGCCAGATTGCGCGCGGCATCGGCGAGGTGCCGGGCATGAGCGCGCGGCTGCGCACGGTGCCGCCGGTGGCCGCGGTGACACAGACGGCCCTGCCCCCGGTGCCCGAAGACGGTGCGCCATATGTGAGCGTGGCCGATCTGGCCGAGTGCACGGGGCTGCTGCTGGGCAGCCCGACCCGGTTCGGCAACATGGCCGCGCCGGTGAAGCACTTCCTGGACGGGCTGGGCGCGGAATGGGTCAACGGCACGCTGGCCGGCAAACCGGCCGGGGTGTTCACCTCCACGGCCTCGCTGCACGGCGGGCAGGAGTCGACGCTGCTGTCGATGCAGGTACCGTTGCTGCACCACGGCTGCCTGATCGTGGGCATCCCCTTCACCGAGCCGGCACTGAGCCATACCACGACCGGGGGCACGCCGTATGGCGCCAGCCATGTGGCCGGAGCGGACGACAACCCGGTGCCGAGCGAGGATGAAAGCATCCTGGCGCGGGCGCTGGGGCGGCGGGTGGCCGATATCGCACGGCGGCTGGCGTGAGCACCCGGGCGCAGGAGATCGTGCTGGCCCTGCTGCTGGTGGCGTTGGCGGTGCTGTTCGCGGTCTGGTTCGCGCAGGACAAGCATTGGCTGGCCACCCAGCTGGTCTTCACCCTGCCGCCGCTGCTGCTGGCGCTGGGCGTGCTGGTGCGGCGGGGCAAGGCAATGTTCTGGGCCGGGGTGCTGGCGCTGTTCTGGTTCAGCCACGGGGTGATGAGCGCCTGGAGCCACCCGGAGGTCGCGTTGTGGGGGTGGCTCGAGCTGGCGCTGGCGCTGGCGGTGATCGGGGTGGCGAGCACGCCGGGGCTGCGGCGGCGCTTCGGGCGCAAGAGCACAACCGGCTGACCGTGTGGCGTCGCAAGCCTGCATCGGGCGGGCGTCAGCCGTATCATCTACCGGTCGGCGCGGCGGTTCCGTGCCCTTCTGTCTGGTACCCAGGATGCTTGCAATGGAAGAACTACTGATCATCACCACCGGTGGCACGATCGACAAGATCTACTTCGACGACAAGTCGGACTATCAGATCGGTGATCCGCAGATCGGGATGATCCTGCGCGAGCTGGGCGTGACCTTCCGTTTCAACGTGATTCCGATCCTGCGCAAGGATTCGCTGCACATCACCGACGAGGACCGCGAGCTGATCCGGGCGACGATCGCCGCGCAGCCGACCCGGCATGTGCTGGTGACCCACGGCACCGACTCGATGGTGCAGACGGGCCAGGTGCTGAAGTCGATCACCGACAAGACCATCGTCATGACCGGCGCGCTGAGCCCGGCACGGTTCCGCGGTTCGGATGCCGAGTTCAACATCGGCTGCGCGATCGGTGCGGTGCAGTCCTTGCCGAGCGGTGTGTACATCGCGATGAACGGCCGGATCTGGAATCCGGAGCAGGTGCGCAAGAACGTCGCCGCGAACCGGTTCGAAGCGGCGTAACCCCTGGCGCAGCGTGTTGATCGAACGAACGCCCCGGCATGCCGGGGCGTTCTGCGTTGGTGCGATGGGAAAACGATCAGTACTGCGCGGTCAGGGTGACCCCGGAGAAGGTCGAGTAGGCCTTCACCCGCACATGCCAGGTGCCGGCCGCGGGGGCGCTGATCGTGCAGGTTTCGTTGTTGCCGCTCAGGTACGGGCGGCAGGTGTAGACGGTATCGGTCGGCGCGCTGCCGTTGCGGACGTACAGATCGGCATCGCCACTGCCGCCGGCGATGGTGACCTTCAACTGGCTGCTGCCCGACGGCACGGTCACGGTGTAGGCCAGCGAGGCACCGCTGGCAGCGCCCAGGCCCGTGACCGGCACGTTGTTCTGCAGCACGTTGCCAGTGCCAGGGTTCGGGTTGGTCCCGCCCAGGGCCGCGGTCACCGCCGCATCGGCATCGACAATGCCCGCGCCACAGCCGCCGGAGCAGGCGCCCGGCAACGGCCGTGCGGTGCTCTTGAGCAGGCTTTCGATGGCGGCCGGGCTCAGCGCGGTGGGCGCGACGGACTGGATCAGCGCAACCACGCCGGCCACGTGCGGTGCCGCCATCGAGGTGCCGTTGTAGGAGGCATACGATGCGGTGCCCGGTACCGTGGTGCCGCTGTTGAGGGTGGAAAGAATGCCCTGCCCCGGCGCGGAGATGTCGATGCCGGTGCCGTAGTTGGAGAAGCTGGCGCGGGCGCCGGCCGAGGTGGTCGCGGCCACCGCGATGACGTTGGCGCAGTTGGCCGGTACCGAGGAGGAGACGTTGGTGTTGCTGTTGCCGGCCGCCACGACCACCGTGGTGCCGCGCGAGACGGCGCCGTTGATCGCGGTCTGGTAGGTGGTGGAGCAGCTGCCACCGCCGCCGAGGGACATGTTGATCACTTCGGCCGGGTTGGCGTTGGCCGGGACGCCGCTGACGGTGCCGCCAGAGGCCCAGACGATGGCGTCGGCGATGTCGGAGGTGTAGCCGCCGCACTTGCCGAGCACGCGCACCGGCACGACCTTGGCATTGAAGGCCGTGCCAGCCACGCCGGTGCTGTTGTTGGTCACCGCCGCGACGGTGCCGGCCACGTGGGTGCCGTGCCAGCTCGAATTGGAGGCCGGAATGCCCGAGCCGCATTCGTTGGCGGCGTACCAGTCGCCTTCGTCGTTGGGGTTGTTGTCGCGGCCACCGCCGTCGCGCGCCATCGCCGCGTCGCTGATGAAGTCGTAGCCGGGCAGGAGGTTGGCGTTGAGGTCGGGGTGGTTGGTGATGCCGGTGTCGATCACCGCCACCACCACGCCGGCGCCGGTGGCCTTGTCCCAGGCCGGGCGTACGTTGATCGAGGCATTGCTGGTGCCAAAGCCCCACTGTTCGGAGAACCGGGTGTCATTGGGCACCAGGGTGGCCTGCATCAGCTGATCGACCTCGACGTATTCCACGCTCGGGTCGGCGGCCAGGCGGCGCATCAGCAGTTCGGCTTCGGCACGGTCCAGCGGCCGGTCGGCCTTGACCACGGTCGGGCCGATCGCCAGCTGGCGCAGCTTCTGCAGCCCCAGCGCGCGGCCTTGGGCGGCCGGTACCGCCGCCGCGGCGGCCTTGAGCGAACTGGCCAGCGCGGTCGGGGTGGCGACCTCGGTGCTGCCATCCTTGTACTTCACGATGAAGCGCTGATGGGTCGGCGCCGAGGACAGGCCGCTCAACTGCACATCGCCGGCGAAGGCCGGGGTAGCCAGCAGCAGGGTCGACAGAACGGACGCGCCCAGTACAACCAATGCACGCTGACGCAAACGGTGTTGCGAGACATGAGACATCGGATTTCCCTTTCAGACAGTGAATGCCGTCGTCGCGGCGGAGAATCCAGGTCCGATCCGGGGGCTGCTGCAATCGATGGCGCGGATCGGCCCGGTGAGTGGATCGGTTCCCCTGAATCAAACCGCCCATCGCGACGCTAGTGGCTGACTGGCCGATCAACAATGTTTCAGCTGCACTTCAGTGACATGAAATGTCGGATCTGAGACTTTACGGGTCGAGGGTTTGTGAAAGTGAAGGCGCTCACGGCCTTTCGGGTGGTCCGATTGCGCCACGGATTGTCTGAAATGGCTGTCGCGGCCGACAAATCCGGGACAACACTTGCGCATCAATCACTTACGCCACTGCCACCGCAGGACAGTAGTGCCGGCCGCTGGCCGGCTCCCGACCAGCCCGTAGTGCCGGCCGCTGGCCGGCTCCGCGGAATGCTGCAGAGCCGGCCAGCGGCCGGCACTACCGATGTCGAACGCTGCGCGGCCTGTCTTGGGGAGCATCACCGGCGCGGTGGCGAACGGGCAACAAAAAACCCGCCTGTCGCCAGGCGGGTTTTCGATGCTTGCGCTCAGACCCCGAGGACTCAGGCGTCCAGGCGGACCAGCCAGCCGTGACGGTCCGGCAGGCGGCCGTACTGGATGTCGGTCAGTTCCTTGCGCAGCGACATCGTCACTTCGCCGGCCGGGGCGTTGATGTCACCCACCGAGAAGCCTTCGCCCTTGAGCTGGCCGATCGGGGTGACCACCGCAGCGGTACCGCAGGCGAACGCTTCCACGATCTCGCCGGAGGTCACGCCATCCTTCCACTCCTCCAGGGTGACCTTGCGCTCTTCGACCTTCATGCCGCGGTCGCGGGCCAGCTGCAGGATGCTTTCACGGGTGATGCCTTCCAGGATGCTGCCCGACAGCGCCGGGGTCACCAGGGTGCCGTCCTTGTAGACCAGGAACACGTTCATGCCGCCCAGTTCTTCCAGGTACTTGCCCTCGACCGGGTCCAGGAACAGCACCTGCGAGCAGCCCTGTGCCTGCGCCTTCTGCTGCGGCAGCAGCGAGGCGGCGTAGTTGCCACCGCACTTGGCCGCGCCGGTGCCGCCCTTGCCTGCGCGCGCGTACTCGGTGGACAGCCAGATCGCGACCGGCGCCACGCCCTTGGCGAAGTACGGGCCGGCCGGGCTGGCGATGACGTAGTAGCCGGCCTTGTGCGCGCCGCGCACGCCGAGGAAGGCTTCATCGCCGATCATGAAGGGACGGAAGTACAGGCTGGATTCGTCGGCCGAGGGCACCCACGACGCATCCACGGCGATCAGCTGCTTGAGCGATTCGACGAAGATCTCCACCGGCAGTTCCGGCAGCGCCAGGCGCTGGGCCGAACGCTGCAGGCGGCGGCCGTTGGCCTCCGGGCGGAAGGTCCAGATCGAGCCGTCGGCGTGGCGGTAGGCCTTGATGCCTTCGAAGATTTCCTGGCCGTAATGCAGCACCGCGGCGGCCGGGTCCAGCTGCAGCGGACCGTACGGGCGCACCACGGCATCGTGCCAGCCGGTGTCCTTGTCCCAACGCACTTCCACCATGTGATCGGTGAAGTGCAGACCAAAACCGGGGGCGGCCAGGATGCGCTCACGCTCCTCGCTGCTGCGCGGCTGGGCGGAACGGGTGGTGTTGAAGCTCACGGAAGACTGGGACACCGGATATTTCCTGTTCTGGTTACGGGGAACGCCGTGACGCCGGCTGGCGATGGGCGGTTACAGCATGCCGGTTTCGAGCCGGGCGGCCTCGGACATCATGTGACGGCCCCACGGCGGGTCGAACACCAGCTCGACGTCGGCCTCGGCCACCGTCGGGATCATTTCCAGCTTGCTGCGCACGTCATCGACGAGGATCTCGCCCATGCCGCAGCCGGGCGCAGTGAGGGTCATCTTGATGTCGACCTCGCGCTGGCCGTCGTCCAGGTGCTTGAGGTCCACTTCATAGACCAGCCCCAGATCGACGATGTTGAAGGGGATCTCCGGATCGAAGCAGGTGCGCAGCTGCTGCCACACCAGTTTTTCGACCTCCTCGTCGGAGGCATCGGCGGGCAGTTCCAGCGCCGGGGGCGCTTCCTTGCCGATGGCATCGCCATCCTTGCCGGCGATGCGGAACAGATTGCCTTCGACAAAGACGGTATAGCTGCCACCCAGGGCCTGGGTGATATAGCCATAGCTGCCAGCGGGCAGCGTGACCGTTTCGCCCTGCGGGACCATGACGGCCTCGCAGTCGCGTTCGAAGTGGACAGGTTCACTGCTACGGGAATACATGTGGATCGATATGGGGGTCGCGGCCAATTCCCGCAAGGCGACCATTTTAGCCCAGTGGCCGCCCACGCGCCGGTCACCCCGCAAGCCGGTATCCTGTGGGGACTTACAGGAAGATTGCATGTCGCCCACGTCCGTGCCTGTCCGGAGCCGCCACTGGCTCTGGCCCCCGCTGTTTCTGCTTGGTGTTGTCACGGCCACGCTGGCCTGGTTGTTCATCGCCCTGCTCACCGGCCGCCAAGCCAGCTGGATGGCGGTTGTAGCCGCGCTGGAGATCGCGTTCATGCTGCGCCTGGGCACCCTGCGCGCCGGTGCCCCCCGGGTGGTGCTGACCGTGCTGGCCACCGTGCTGGTTGCGCTGGCGGCCAACTGGGGGATCGCTTCGGCCTACCTGGGCGGCTCGATGGGGCTCACCCCGTGGGAATCAGCGTTGCGCATGGGGCCCTATCTGGCCTGGACCCTGAGCGGCCTGGCCAACGGCGCGGTGGAATGGCTGTGGCTGGGCGTGGCGCTGGTGATCGGCTGGTGGGTGGCGAAGTAACCGCCCCACGGCTGCTTCGGGTCGCCGCATCCCGGGTATCGACGGATGCTCCGGGTCGCTGAATCCCGTGTATTGGTCGTGCCGGCCGCTGGCCGGCTCTTCATGACGCCTGGGCGGAAACGCATTGGTATTCACGCGTTGCGTGGAGCCGGCCAGCGGCCGGCACTACCGGGTTGCTGATGCATCGCGGGAGCCGGCCAGCGGCCGGCACTACCGGGTCACTGATGCATCGCGGGAGCCGGCCAGCGGCCGGCACTACCTCTGTATTCAATGGCCGCCGTCGAGGGCCTTCAGTTCGCTGACCAGCGCGCTGGCCGCACCGGCGCCATCGCCGTACAGCATCCGGGCGTTGTCGGCATAGAACAGCGCATTCTCGATGCCGGCAAAGCCGGTGCCCTTGCCGCGCTTGATCACCACCACGTTGCGGGCGTTGACCACGTCCAGGATCGGCATGCCGTAGATCGGGCTGGCCGGATCCGTACGCGCGACCGGGTTGACCACGTCGTTGGCGCCGATCACCAGCACCACGTCGGTGTTCGGGAACTCGGGGTTGATGTCGTCCATGTCGGCGATCAGGTCGTACGGCACGCCCGCTTCGGCCAGCAGCACGTTCATGTGCCCCGGCATGCGCCCGGCCACCGGGTGGATCGCGAACTTCACCTTGATGCCGCGATCGATCAACCGCTGCGCCAACTCCCACACCTTGTGCTGCGCCTGGGCCACGGCCATGCCGTAGCCGGGCACGATCACCACGCGCTCGGCGAAGGCCAGCATCGCGGCCACGTCGCTGGCCTCGATCGGCTTCTGCGCGCCGCTGATTTCCTGCGCGACACCGCCGCCGCCGAAGTTGGAGAACAGCACGCCGCTGATCGGCCGGTTCATCGCCTTGGCCATCAGGCGTGTGAGCAGGATGCCGGCCGCGCCGACCATCATGCCGGCGATGATCAGCGCCTCGTTGCCGAGCACATAGCCTTCGAACGCCACCGCCAGGCCGGTAAACGCGTTGTACAGCGAGATCACCACCGGCATGTCGGCGCCGCCGATCGGCAGCGTCATCAGCACGCCCAGTGCGAGTGCGACCACGAAGAAGCTGATGATCGCCACCGGGCTCAGCGTGACTGCCGCCCAGATGCCCAGCACCACCATCGCCAGCGCGACCAGCAAGTTGAACACCTGCTGCCCCGGGAAGGTGACGCGGCGGTCCAATCGCCCGTCGAGCTTGGCCCAGGCGATGATCGAGCCGGACAGCGACACCGCACCGATCGCCGAGCCGATCACGGCCAGCGCCAGCACCGTCGCCGACGGCTGGCGCGCGGCCAGATCGGCCAGCGCCTGCTCGCTCCAATGGGTGGTATCGCGGTTGGCCAGGAAGGAGAAACGCAGCAGTTCAACCGCACCGATCGCTGCCGCCGAACCGCCGCCCATGCCGTTGTAGAGGGCCACCATCTGCGGCATGTCGGTGATCGCCACGCGCTTGGCCGACCACCAGGCCACGCCGGTGCCGATCGCCACCGCCGCCAGGATCAGCGGAATGTTGTGCAGCTCGGGCAGGAAGAACGTGGCTACCGTGGCGATCAGCATGCCCAGCCCGGCCCAGCGGATGCCGCTGCGCGCGGTCATCGGCGAGGCCATGCGCTGCAGGCCAAGCAGGAACAGGGTCGCGGCGACCAGGTAGCTCACCTGGACCAGCCACTGCAGCAGCTGCGCGGTGGTCACGTTCAAGGCGCCTTCTCCCCGGCGTCGCGCTTGGCGCTGGGCTTGAACATGTCCAGCATGCGTTCGGTCACCACGTAGCCGCCGGCTGCGTTGCCGGCGCCCAGGACCACCGCGATGAACCCGATGATCTTCTCCAGCGGCGTCTGCGCGTGCCCCAGCACCACCATCGCGCCGATCAGCACGATGCCGTGGATGAAGTTGGACCCGGACATCAGGGGGGTATGCAGGATCACCGGCACCCGCGAAATGATCACGTGGCCGGCAATGGCGGCCAGCATGAAGATATACAACGCCACGAACCCGTCGCTCATTGCAGTCACTCTCCCAGGCGGTCATCCCGTCCCCTGCATCATAACCATGCGCTGAACCAATCGGGCAGGCCGGTCAACCGCGCCCGCCCTGGGGCGTTCTCACGGTATCCCCCTGCCGGAACGCTACCCTGTGCTGGTGAGCTCTCCCCTACCGTCGACGGATGCCGACCTGCCCGCCACGCCCGAGGTGGCGCTGCCGGTGTCGCTGGACGCCTTCCTGGCCGGCATCGGCCCGCGCGCGTTCCGCTTCGCCGAAGCGGGCCTGCGCCAGCGCGAGGACGCGCTGGATGCGGTGCAGGACAGCATGTTGAAGATGCTCGGCTATCGCGACAAACCCGCCGCCGAATGGGCGCCGTTGTTCTGGAGCATCCTGCGCCGCCGCGTGGTCGACCTGCAGCGCCGCCGTGGCTTCCGCCTGAAGTTCTGGCGCAGCAGCGACGAGGCCGGCAGCGACCACGATATCGATTGGGCCGACAGCGCTCCCGGTCCGGCCCAGGCCCATGAGCGGCGCGACCAGTACGCGCAACTGGTGCAGGCGCTGCGGGAGCTGCCCGCGCGCCAGCGTGAGGCCTTCACCCTGCGCGTGCTGCAGGACCTGGATGGCGCCACCACGGCCAAGGCCATGGGCTGCAGCGAAGGCGCGGTCAAAACCCATCTTTCGCGCGCCCGCCAGGCGCTGCAGCAGTCTCTGGAGATCGCCCTGTGAACCGCCCCCTGCCCCCTTCGATGCCTGACGATGTCGCCCTGCGGCAGCTGCATGCGCAGGCGCTGGATACGCTCTCGCCGACCACGCTGGCGCGGCTGCGCAGCGCGCGCCATGCGGCCTCACCGGCCAAGCGGCATGCGCCGTCGTGGTGGATGGCGACGGCCTGTTCGGCAGTGGTCGCCCTCGCCTTGGGCTACAGTTTCCTCCTGGGCGAATCGAGCGCCCCGCCGGCACCGGTGATGGCGAGCGCCACCGATGACAGCAGCGATGTCCTCGACGAGAATCCCGATCTGTATTTGTGGCTGGGCGGCACCGACCTGGCAATGGAGTGATGATGAAACTGCGACTGTCCCTGGGGCTGGTATGGCTGACCTTGAGTGCGGCGGGCTGGGCGCAGACCGCCCCGCTGCCGGACTGGGACGCGCTCAGCCCGCAGCAGCGCGAGGCGTTGATCGCGCCCGTGCGTGACCGCTGGAACGATGCGCCTGCCCCGCAGCGCGAGCGCATGCTGCAGCACGGCCAGCGCTGGCTGACCATGACCCCGGAGCAGCGCGCGCAGGCGCACCGCGGCCGCCACCGTTTCGAGAACATGACGCCGGAGCAGCGCGAGCAGGCGCGCGCATTGTTCGGTCAGATGCGCAGCATGAGCCCGGCGCAACGGCAGGAGCTGCGCGACCGCTGGGCGCGGATGACGCCGGACGAACGCAAGGCATGGCTGAAGGCCAATCCCGCCCCTGCTGCGCCGCCGTCCAAGCGCTGAAGCGCCGAAGCGCCGAAGCACTGGAGCAACGACCAACAACGGGGACGGGAGTCGTCATCAATTACCCCCGTCCCCGTTTTTTCAGGCGGCGACCCAGCGGGTTTTCGCGAGCAGTTCGTCGTCCCAGTCGAAGGTGACGGCGCCGTCTTTCAGGAACAGCGCGACGAAGTTGTAGACGTTGCGGGCGTACATCTCGCTGGCATGCACCGCGCCCTGGCTGGCCAGGTTGAGCGGGCCGTCGATGAGCACGCCGTCCAGATCCACCACCTCGCCCGGTTGGGTGGCTTCGCAGTTGCCGCCGGTTTCCGCGGCCAGATCGACGATCACGCTGCCCGGTTTCATGCCACGCGCCATCGCGGTGCTGACGATTTTCGGCGCGGGGCGGCCGGGCACGGCGGCGGTACAGATCACCACGTCCACCGTGCGCAGGTGCTCGCCGAGGCGGCGCTGCTGCTCGGCGCGTTCCTCATCGGTCAACGGCCGCGCGTAACCGCCCTCGCCGACCGCGCTCACGCCCAGGTCAAGGAATTTGCCGCCCAGCGATTCGATCTGCTCGCGGGTTTCCGGACGCACATCGAAGCCTTCCACCTGCGCGCCGAGACGGCGGGCGGTCGCGATGGCCTGCAGGCCGGCCACGCCGGCGCCGACCACCAGTACCTTCGAGGGGCGGATCGTGCCCGCGGCGGTGGTCAGCATCGGGAAGAACCGCGGCGCACGCTGCGCCGCGATCAGGGTGGCTTTGTAGCCCGCCATGCCGGCCTGCGAACTGAGCACGTCCATGGACTGGGCCCGCGTGGTACGCGGCAAGCGCTCCAGCGGAAACGCCTGCAGGCCGCGCGACTGGATCAGCCCGGCGCGCTCGGCATCGGCCTGCGGATGCAGCATGCCGATCAGGCTGGCGCCCGGTTTCAACCGGGCAAGGCGGTCATTGGCGGGTGGCTGCACGCACAGCACGAGGTCGGCCTGGGCCAGGCGGGTGTCATCGGCGGGCTGCGCGCCCACCTCCTGATACAGCGCATCGGGGAAGCCGGCCGACAACCCGGCACCCGGTTCGAATGACACGCCAGCGCCGAGCGCGATCAGCTTGCGCGCCGTTTCCGGCGTCATCGCCACGCGCCGTTCCCCCGGCGCGTGCTCCTTTACCACCAACACCTCGACAGCCATGCCTGTCCCCGACGATCAGCGGATTGTGGGCTGATCGTAACCTGATCGTCAGGCCAAGGTGGCCCTCCGGGCTCAATGCACGGTGGCCTTCCTGGTATCCAGCCGATCGATCACGCCCTGCATGGCACTGTCGAAGGCGCCATCGTCGATATGCGCACGCAGGCGACCCAAGCGCACCATCACGGCCAGTTCTTCCGGCGAGGCCACGCAGAAGCGCACCCCGCGCCGGTTGACGAACAGCAGGCGCTGGGAAATCGGGCTCACCCAGGACAGCTTGCCGGCCTGGACCTTGCCGTCCTTGTCGATGAAATCCAGCCAGCTGCCGATCTCCAGGCCGCGGAAGCGGTCGGCATCGGCATTGTCGAAATCGCTGACATCCACCTTGCTGCCCAGCTCCACCGACGGCGATTCCTGGGCCGGTGGCGAGGGCAGCGCGACCTGCGGCAGTTCGGGCAGCGCGCGCTCAAGCTCCGGGCGCGATTCGGCGATGCCCTGCAGGGTGTCGTGCAGCGCGTCGATGGCACTGGTGGCTGCATCGGCGTGTACCCCCACGCTGGCAAACACCTTGCGCAGCGCGGGATGCCAGGCCTGCAGCCACGGCTTGCCGACGATATGGCGGCGGGCCTCGGCCACTTCCTCCAGCATGCCATCGGCCAGGCTCAGCGCCTCACCGACCGACGCCCCGTCTTCGCCTTCGCGCAGCACGGTCAGGGTCAGGTGGTGCTGCCAGGGCTGGCGCAGGAACTCGCCGATGGCCTGCGGCAACGTGGTATCGCCAATACGGCGGTCCAGTTCGGTAGTGGCGCGCTGGCGCGCCATCTCCAGCTTTTCCTGGCCGCGCTGGGTCTCGGCGGCCCGGCGCTCGGCGATCTCGATCCGGCGACGATGCTGGGTCAGGAACTCGCGGAATTCTTCTTCCAGGGTCAGGAAGATCGCCAGGTTCTCATTGAACTCGGCCACCAGCCGCTCGATGATTTCTTCGACCTTGCCCATCAGCACGCGCTCGGCCTGGCTCTCGCCGGTATTGCCCTCGCAGGCTTCGGCCAGCGAGTTGAGCAGCTTGCGCGCCGGGTGGGTCTTCTGCACGAACATGCGGCGATCGAGCATGGCGACCTTGACGAAGGGCACCACCAGCCGGCCGATCAGCTCGCGCGAGCGGCCCTCCAGGTCGCGCTCGTCGAGCATCACATCGAACAGCATGCCGACCAGATCGATCGCGTCCTCGTCCTGCGGGTCCAGCCGGGCCTGCGCGGGGTCGACCCCCAGCCGGGTCGCACCGGACAGCACTTCACTTTTCAGGCGCTGCGCCAGCGATTCGCCGTCTTCGCCGATCGCCGCACGCAGGGTCGCGCTCGGCGTGGCCTGCAGCAGCGACAGCACCGACATCATCTCGCGCTGGCTCAACGGGCGCTGCTGGCCCACCGCGACGCTGGCCGCCGAGGTGGCGTCCTCGCGCACATGGCGGGTCTGCTGCAGCAGTTCGTGCAGGGCATCAAGCAGCATGCCCTGGTTGCCGCCGAGGCTGTCACCGCCCTCGCCCGGCCCTTCGTACCCGGCCTGTCCGCCACCCTGGAGGCGGCCCCGGCTCTCGGCCCAGCGGTCGGCAAAGCGACGCGCCCAGGCCGGTGCCTGGCTCTCTTCGCCTGCCGATCCCATCCCGGCCTCGGCCTGGAAGCCATCAAATGCATCGCGCTCGTCGCGCGGCGGCGGAGAGGGTGCGCGCGGCGCCGGCCGGCGCGCGGCCATCTGCGGCATCACGCCCGCAGCGGCCAGTTGTTCATCCAGGTACTCGTAACGCTTGCCGATCGGCTGCTGCAGATCGCGCTCGCACAGCTTGATCAACACCAGGCGCACTTCCGGGGCCAGTTCACAGTCGGCGAAGGCCTCATGGATGGCAACGCCCAGATGCTCGGGACTGATCGGGTTGGTATCGGCCTGCAGCTCCAGCGCGCCGGCGATCAGGCCGAGGCGGCGGTCCAGCCGCGACAGCACCGGCTTGAAGTCACGCAGCAGCACGGTGGCGAAGTTGCGCACCGCCAACCGGGATTCCAGGACATGCTCGGGCACCAGGCTCAGCCCGTCCTCGACCTGCCCGGCCAGGGTGGCCTCGGCCGACAGCGGTTCACCCCGCTCCAGCGCTTCCCAGGCCTGGGCCAGGTGGGTGCTGAAGCCGGCCACGATGTCGTCCCGGCGGCGGCGCAGCTCACGCATGCCATCCAGGAACAGCAACTGCGACGCGCCGGCGTCACCGGCACGGTCGAACAACACATCGTCAAAGCGCGCCAGCACCGTCGAGAACGACTCGACCAGCCCTGGCAGCACGGCCTCGCGGGCCATCTTCAACAACGCCGGGTCACGGCCCGGGTGCCCCCCTACATTGGGCGTGGCGATCATGCGAAAAGGCTCCCCACCCTCGCAGGCACTGAGTACAACATGGATACAACGAACGCCGGCGCACCCCATGCGCCCACGCTCGGATGGTAGGCCGGCCGACCGATCAAAGACAGTGAAGCAGTCGACACTTTAAACCTCATCACCGGTGGCCCGGCAGGCTTTGTATCGTAAGCGCAGCAGGCCGTGGAAGCGAGTACAGCCACGTGAAGGAAGTCCGCTAATTAGGTGATGTTCATCACGTTTTGTCGCAAATTGCACCGAGATCGTCCGAGGCCGTGTCACAAACGGTCGCGACTATAATCGGGGCATCGTTAAGTCTGATTGAGAACCCATGTCCGTCTCCTCCGCCCTGCACGCCCTGGATGCACGCCGTTCGGTCCCCGCCAAGCAACTGGGTGAACCCGGCCCCGACCCGGCCACCCTGCTGCGGATGCTGACCTCGGCCGTGCGGGTGCCCGACCACGGCAAGCTGGTGCCTTACCGCTTCCTGCGGATCGCCGGCGATGCGCGTCACAGTCTGGGTGCGTTCCTGGCCGAGCGCGCCGTCGAGCGCGACCCCCAGGTCTCGCCGGCCCAGTTGGACAAGGATCGCCAGCGTTTCTCCCATGCCCCGCTGATCATCACCGTCATCGCCAGCCCGCGCCCGAGCCCCAAGGTGCCCGAGGCAGAGCAGCTGATGACCGCCGGCTGCGTCTGCTTTGCCTTGCTGCAGGCCGCCCAGGCGCTGGGCTTCGGGGCGCAGTGGCTGACCGCGTGGATGGCGTTCGACCCAGCCGTGCATGCCCGCCTGGGCCTGGCCGAGGGCGAGCAGATCGCCGGCTTCATCCATATCGGCACCCCGAAAACCGAGGTACCCGAGCGTGAGCGTCCGGACCCGGCCGCGCTGCTGCAGGACTGGGAGGGCTGAGATGCCTGCCCTTCCCGCCGGCCCGGGCATGCCCCCGCCGCCGCTGCGTGCGCCGCTGTATCTGGTCGATGCCAGCCTGTATGTGTTCCGCGCGTGGCACTCGATGCCCGACGAATTCCAGGACCAGCAGGGCTGGCCGACCAATGCCGTGCACGGCTTCGCGCGCTTCCTGCTCGACCTGCTCGAACGCGAGCGCCCGGCCAACATCGCCATCGCCTTCGATGAAGCGTTGGACAGCTGTTTCCGCCACCGGATCTACGCTGCCTACAAGGCCAACCGCGATCCCGCGCCCGATGCGCTGCGCCGCCAGTTCGCGCACTGCAAGGCGCTGTGCACCGCGCTGGGCCTGGCGGTGCTGGCCCACCACGAATACGAGGCCGATGACCTGATCGGCAGCGCCCTGCACGCACGCCGCGACGCCGGCATGCGCGGGGTGATCATCTCCGCCGACAAGGATCTTTCGCAGCTGCTGTTCGAGCATGACGAACAGTGGGACTACGCACGCAACCAGCGCTGGGGCATGGCCGGGGTCAAGGCGCGCCACGGGGTGCATGCGCACCAGATCGCCGACTACCTGGCGCTGTGCGGCGATGCGGTCGACAACATCCCGGGCGTGACCGGCGTGGGTGCCAAGTCCGCCGCCGTGCTGCTGGCCCACTTCGGCAGCCTGGACGTGCTGTATGAGCGCCTGGATGAAGTGCCGTTCCTGCGCCTGCGCGGTGCCGCGCAGATGGCCGTGCGCCTGCGCGAACAACGCGAGCATGCGCTGCTGTGGCGTCAGCTGACCACCATCGCGCTGGATGCGCCGCTGGAGGGCGCCGCTGCCGATTTCAGCCGGGGCGTGGCCGATGCACAGATGCTGCAGGGCCTGTGCGATGCGCTGCGTTTCGGCCCGTTGACCCGGCGCCGCCTGTTCGCCGCCGCCGGCCTGTCCGATTCCTCTTCCGTTGCCAGCGAGTTCGCATGAGCCCCGATACGCAAGCCCCCAAGGTCGTTTTTGAAGGCAAGTACCAGCGCATGGTCGTGCGCGGCACGTGGGAATACAGCGAGCGTACCCACGCCGGTGGCCTGGCCGCGATCATCATTGCGGTCACCCCCGAAGACACCGTGCTGTTCGTCGAGCAGTTCCGCATACCGCTGCAGGCCAGGACCATCGAGATGCCCGCCGGTCTGGTCGGCGACATCGATGCCGGTGAATCCATCGAGGTCTCGGCGGTGCGCGAGCTGGAGGAAGAAACCGGCTGGACCGCCGACCACGCTGAAGTGCTGATGATCGGCCCGACCTCCTCCGGTGCCAGCAGCGAGAAGATCGCCTTCGTGCGTGCCACCGGCCTGCGCAAGGTCGGTGAAGGCGGCGGCGATGCCAGCGAAGACATCACCGTGCACGAGATTCCCCGCGCCCGCGCCGCGGCGTGGCTGGTCGAAAAGATGGGTCAGGGCTACGAGCTGGATGCCAAGCTGTGGGCCGGGCTGTGGATGATCGAACACCACCTGGACGGGACCCCGCGTGGCTGATTCGCTGTTCCATCCACATACCGGCGCATCACTGCTCGGGCCGGCCGACCCGGCCGCGTTTACCGTGCATCAGGCGCAGGGCCGTTCGTCCTTCGTGCTGATCGCCGACCACGCCGGCCGGCAGGTGCCGGCCGCATTGGACGAGCTCGGCCTGCCGCAGGCCGAGCTGGGCCGCCACATCGGCTGGGACATCGGCATCGCCGGGGTCACCGTGGAACTGGCACGGCTGCTGGATGCCTGGGCGATCACGCAGACATATTCGCGGCTGGTGATCGACTGCAACCGGCCGTTGGCTTCGCCCACGCTGATGCCGGCGGTCAGTGACCTTACCGTCGTTCCCGGCAATCAGCACCTGACAGCGGCGCAGCGACAGCAGCGCATCGACGCGATCCACGCGCCCTACCATGCGCGCATCGATGCCGAGCTCGATACCCGCCAAGCGCAGGCCCGGCCGACGGTGCTGGTGATGATGCACAGCTTCACCCCGGTGATGAATGACGCTGCGCGGCCTTGGCATGCCGGGGTGCTGTACCACCGCGACACGCGATTCGCGCTTCCCCTGCTGCAGGCGCTGCGCGATGAAGGCGACCTGGTGGTGGGCGACAACCAGCCCTACGCCGTCAGCAGCACCAGCGACTACGCCGTGCCGGTGCATGGCGAAGGCCGCGGGCTGGTGCACGTGGAGCTGGAGATCCGCCAGGACCTGATTGCCGATGCCGCTGGCCAGCAGGCGTGGGCACAGCGCCTGGCGCGGATCTTCACCGCCCTGCAGCCGCAACTGGACGCACTGCCGCCTGCGTAAGGCTTGGTGATCGATTCACCCTTCGCCCGCGCACACCGGCGTGGGCGCTGCACGATCCTGCTGCGGCCGCAGCCACAGCGCCACGCCCACGCCCAGCAACGCGAACAGTGCCGCACCGTACTGCGCGTGGATCATGCCCTGCAGGGCCGCGTCGCTGCTGGCACCGGCGCTGCCACGACCGGCGTTGGCCACCATCACCAGCAGCGCCAGGCCCAGCGCACCGCCGATCTGCTGCGCGGTGGCGGCCATGCCCGAGGCCACGCCCTGCTGCGCGGCCGGCACGCCCTGCCCGGCCACGATCCACATCGAGGTCCAGGTGATGCCCTGGCCGAGGCTGAGCACCACGATGCCCGGCAGCAGCGCCCAGTAGGTCGCGCCATACGGCAATGCAACGGCGACCGCGGCGATGCCGATCGCTCCGGCCAGCATGCCCACCGCCAGCACCTGGCGCGGCGAACGCTGCGCGAGCATGCGCTCGGCGATGCGGATGCCGAAGGTGCACACCAGGGTGGGGGGCAGAAACGCCAGGCCAGCCTGCAGCGCACTCCAGCCGTAGCCATCCTGGTAATACAGCGCCAGGAAGTAGTACTGCACGCCGTAGCTGCTCATGAACAGCATGGTCAGCAGCATCGCCGCACGCAGGCTGCGCAGGCGCAGCAGCGAGAACTGCATCAGCGGGTCGCGGCTGCGGCGTTCGATGTGCACGAAGGCGGCCAGCATCACCGTCGATACCACCAGACAGATCAGCGTGCGCGGCGCCAGCCAGCCCCACTCCGGGCCCTGCACCAGCGTGGTCACCAGCAGGCTGCCGCCGAGGGTCACCGTGACACAGCCGGCCAGATCGAACGAGCGGCCCGCCAGCGGCGCGGGATCGCGCGGCAGCCACCAGCCGCCCAGCAGCGCGCAGCCACCGGCGAAGGGGACGATCACCAGCAGTACCGAGGCCCACCCGAAGCTCTGGGTGAGCACGCCACCGAGCAGGGTGCCCAAGGCCAGGCCGCCGGCGCTGGCCATCGACCAGATCGCCAGCGCGCGGTTGCGCGGCGCGCCTTCGGCGTAGATCGTGTTGATCAGCGCCAGCGTGGCCGGGAACAGCAGCGCCGCGCCGATGCCCTGCACCGCGCGGGCGGCGATCAGCAGCCACGCACTGCTGCTGAACCCACCCACCAGCGAGGCCAGCGCGAACAGCGCCATGCCAAGCCGATAGATACGGCGTCGGCCCAGCAGATCGGCCGCGCGGCCGCCAAGCAGCAGGCAGCCGCCGAAGGCCACCGTATAGCCACTGACGATCCACTGCAGCTGCTGGGCATTGATCTGCAGCTGCGTGCCCATCTCGTGCAGGGCGACGAAGATGATCGTGGAATCCAGCGCGATGATCAGCTGGGCCATCGCCAGCAAAGCCAGGGCGAGGCGTGGAAATGCGGGCGCCGGCGCGCCAGCGGGAGACAGGGGGGAGGTCATGCCGACTCGGTACTGCGTAAGAAGGTGGGCAGTCTCATTGATGACGCTTCATAAATAAACCCGGATACTTCGATATCTGTCATGCATATCCGCATGAATCGGAGGACGTCATGGATCTCAACGCCGTGCGCATGCTGGTGCAGGTGGCGGAGGCGCGCAGTTTCACCCTCGCCGCCGGTCAGCTGGGGATCAGTCAATCCGGGTTGTCGCGGGCGATCGGACGGCTGGAGAGCGCGCTTGGCGTGCGCCTGCTTCACCGCAACACCCGCAACGTCAGCCTGACCCCGGATGGCCGCCAATTCGTCGAGCACTGCGCGCCGCTGCTGAGTGGGCTGGAGGATGCCGAGCGTCGGCTGGGTGATCGCCCCTCCACGCCGTCGGGCGTGCTGAAACTGACGGCGCCGTCGATGTTCGGGCGCAAGGTGCTGGTGCCGCTGGCCGGGCAGTTGATGGCGGCACACCCGCAACTGCAGTTCGAGCTGGTGCTCAACGACCGGCTGGTCGATCTGGTCGAGGAAGGCTTCGACGCCGCATTGCGCACCGGGCCGATCAGCGATGTGCGCATGGTGGCGCGCCCCCTGCGGCCGTTGAACTGGGTCACCGTCGCCTCCCCCGCCTACCTCGCGCAGCACGGTGAACCGGCCACGGTGGATGCGCTGCACGATCACGCCTGCCTGGCGGTGCGCAATCTGCGCAGCGGGCGGCTGGTGGACTGGCAGTTCCGCGAGGCCGAGGGCCAGCTGCGCGAGTTCACCCCGCCGGCGCGGATGGTGTTCGACAGCGGCGACCCGCTGGTCGAGGGCGCCCTGGCCGGGATCGGCATCGTGCAGGTGATGGATTTCGCGGTGGCCGATGCGTTGGCCGACGGCCGGCTGCAGCGGGTGCTGCAACCGTTCGAGGGCCGCAGCCGGGTGCTGTCGCTGGTCTACCCGCCCTCGCGGCAGGCCTCACCGAAGCTGCAGGTGTTGGCGGAGGCGTTGTTGGGTGGTGATTGGTAACCCGCCGGATCACGACCAACGGTCGTGATCCACCGCATGGTGCACGGGGCGATGGCGATCACGACCAACGGTCGTGATCCACCGCGCGACGTCAGGGGGTGACCCGGCAGGTGCCGACCGTTGGTCGGCACGTCTCCATCAACCCGCGAAGCGATCGGTCGCACGCACCAGTGCGTCGACATTCTCCGCTTCAAACGCGGAATGCCCCGAGGCGGGGCTGATCTCCAGCGTCGATTTCGGCCACGCCTTGTGCAGTTCCCACGCGCTCTGTAGCGGGCAGACCACGTCGTAGCGGCCGTGCACGATCACGCCCGGAATGTCGGCGATGCGGTGCGCGTCGCGCAGCAGCTGGTCTTCCACCTCGAAGAAACCGCCGTTGACGAAGTAGTGGTTCTCGATACGGGCGAAGGCCAGCGCGAACTGCGGGTCCTGGTGGCTGTTCACGAAGTCGTCGTCCACGTGCAGGAAGCTGGTTGCCCCTTCCCATACGCTCCACGCCTTGGCTGCCGCCAGGCGGGTGGCCTCGTCATCGCTGGTCAGGCGGCGATGGAAGGCCGAGATCAGGTCGTGGCGCTCCACCGCCGGGATCGGCGTGAGGTAATGCTCCCACGCATCCGGGAACAGGCGGTTGGCGCCTTCCTGGTAGAACCATTCCAGCTCCCAGCGGCGCAGCATGAAGATGCCGCGCAGGACCAGTTCGGTCACGCGCTGCGGGTGGGTCTGCGCGTAGGCCAGTGCCAGGGTCGAGCCCCAACTGCCGCCGAACACCTGCCAGCGATCCACCTTGAGGTGCTCGCGCAGCGTCTCGATGTCGGCCACCAGGTCCCAGGTGGTGTTGTCGACCAGGTCCGCATGCGGCGTGGAACGGCCGGCACCGCGCTGGTCGAACAGGATGATCCGGTACTTGGCCGGGTCGTGGAACTGGCGCATCTTGTCGCTGCAGCCGCCGCCCGGGCCACCGTGCAGCATCACCACCGGCTTGCCATCGGGATTGCCGCACTGCTCGAAATACAGCGTGTGGCGGTCATCGACCTTCAGGGTGCCGACGTCGTAAGGGGTGATGGCGGGGTACAGCGTACGCATGACAGGAACTCCATGTGGAATGACAGTCGCCGCATCACGCTGCGCGGCGGCCCGGTGGACAGGTCATTCTAGCCCCGGGGTCGGCGCGGGGCCGGCACGCGGTCAGGCCGCCAGACAGCCCAGGCTCACCCGGTCGCGCTGCTCCAGGTCGCGCTCGGTGGCGACCGACTGGAAACCGGCCTGCTGCAACAACGCGCGGATCACCTCGCCCTGGTCCCAGCCGTGTTCGATCAGCAGCCAGCCGCCGGGAAGCAGGTGCGCTGCCGCACCGTCGATGATCAGGCGGATGTCGTCCAGCCCATCGGGGCCGGAGGCCAGCGCGGTGGCCGGTTCGAAACGCAGGTCGCCCTGCGCCAGGTGCGGGTCGTCGCTGGCGATGTACGGCGGGTTGGTGGCGATCAGCTCGACGCGCTCGCCCGCCAGGGGCGCGTACCACGCCCCCTGCCGGAAGCTGACATTGTCCAGTGCGTGGCGCTGCGCGTTGCGCGCTGCCACGGCCAGGGCCGCCTCACTGAGGTCGGTCGCGATCACCTGCGCCAACGGCCGCTCGCTGGCCAGGGCCAGCGCGATCGCGCCGCTGCCGGTGCCCAGATCCGCGACCCGCAGCGGGGTATCCGCGGGCAAACGCGCCAGCGCCAGCTCGACCAGCAGTTCGGTCTCCGGGCGCGGGATCAGGGTGGCCGGGCTGACCTCCAGGTCCAGGGTCCAGAAGCCGCGGCGGCCCAGCAGGTAGGCCACTGGTTCGCCGGCCAGGCGCTTGGCGAGCAGGGCCTCGAACGCGGCCACCTGCGCGGGCGCGACCGGATCGGTGGCATGGGCGAACAACCAGCTGCGCTCACGCTCCAGCACCTGCAGCAGCAGCAGTTCGGCGTCGTGCCTGCCCTCCACACCGGGCAGGCGGGTGGCGGCATCGGCGAGCAGCTGGCGGACGTCTGGCGGGGCGGCGGTCATGGCGGATCGGAGCAACGTCGGGGCGCGCAGTGTAGTGCACCGGCAGCGGTCGGCCAGGCGTGCGCCAGGGGCCTTCGGCGGCAGCAACGCGATTGAAACTACGCATCGCCACTACATATATAGATTCGTAGCCGCTATCGAATTCCGTGGGAAAACCGGGCGTTCCGGCACTGAGGCGCCCCGCGCCGTTCAGGTTGCCACCGCGGCGCATATGCAGAAGCTATTGAAGCGATCATTCGCCACCGCCCGCTGGTCATTGCGCTGCAACGCTTTTGACGGCCATGGCCATCACCATTCATCGCAGGATCAGACCTTTTTGATAGCCTATGACTATCGCATAGATGCAATCAATGGATTGTCCTTATGGGAACGGAGCCGCTAACCTGTGTTGGTCGCTTCACCCACCCCCTTCACCAAGAGGAACAACGATGTCGCTCATCAACACCCAGATCCAGCCGTTCGAAGCCAACGCCTACCAGAACGGCGAGTTCATCAAGGTCTCCGACAGCACCCTGAAGGGTCACTGGTCCGTGCTGATCTTCATGCCGGCCGCGTTCACCTTCAACTGCCCGACCGAGATTGAAGACGCCGCCGACCATTACGCCGAGTTCCAGAAGGCTGGCGCCGAGGTCTACATCGTCACCACCGACACGCACTTCTCGCACAAGGTGTGGCACGAAACCTCGCCGGCCGTCGGCAAGGCCCAGTTCCCGCTGGTCGGCGATCCGACCCACCAGCTGACCCGCGCCTTCGGCGTGCACATCGAAGAAGAAGGCCTGGCCCTGCGCGGCACCTTCATCATCAACCCGGAAGGCGTGATCAAGACCCTGGAGATCCACTCCAACGAGATCGCCCGTGACGTCTCCGAGACCCTGCGCAAGCTGAAGGCTGCCCAGTTCACCGCCGCCAACCCGAACCAGGTCTGCCCGGCCAAGTGGAAGGAAGGCGAGAAGACCCTGACCCCGTCGCTGGACCTGGTCGGCAAGATCTAAGCCGTATCCCATCCCCATCCCCGCCCGCCGGGGATGGGGGTGAACCCAAGCCGGTGCCCCACGCGCCGGTTTCGGTTCACCCCCATGTCGCGCAGATGCACCCGCGGGGTTCGTCGACGCTGTTCCCTTGCCTGAATCAAGGAGTTTTCGATGTTGGATGCCAACCTCCAGTCCCAGCTGAAGACCTATCTGGAACGTGTCACCCGTCCGATCCAGATCACGGCGCACGTGGATGACGGCGCCAAGTCGCAGGAGATGCTCGAGCTGCTGAACACGCTGACCACGCTGTCGGCGCAGATCAGCGTGGACGTGCGTCGCGACAGCAGCGAGCGCACGCCCTCCTTCGCGCTGACCACGCCCGGCCAGGACATCCATCTGGTGTTCGCGGGCCTGCCGATGGGCCATGAGTTCACCTCGCTGGTGCTGGCCCTGCTGCAGGTCGGCGGCCACCCGTCCAAGGCCACGGCCGAGCTGATCGAGCAGGTGCGCAACCTGGAAGGCGAGTACCGCTTCGAAACCTACTTCTCGCTGTCCTGCCAGAACTGCCCGGACGTGGTGCAGGCATTGAACCTGGCGGCGGTGCTGAACCCGCGCATCCAGCACGTGGCGATCGATGGCGGCCTGTTCCCGGCCGAGGTGGAAGCGCGCCAGATCATGTCCGTGCCGACCGTGTACCTCAACGGCGAAGTGTTCGACCAGGGCCGCATGACGCTGGAACAGATCGTGGCCAAGCTCGATACCGGCGCGGCCAAGCGCGATGCCGAAAAGCTCAGCACCAAGGCACCGTTCGACGTGCTGGTGGTGGGTGGTGGTCCGGCCGGCGCAGCGGCAGCGATCTACGCCGCACGCAAGGGCATCCGCACCGGTGTGGCCGCCGAACGCTTCGGTGGCCAGGTGCTGGACACCATGGCGATCGAGAACTTCATCTCGGTCAAGGAAACCGAAGGTCCGAAGCTGGCCGCCGCGCTGGAACAGCACGTGCGCGAGTACGAGGTGGACATCATGAACCTGCAGCGCGCCACCGCCCTGGTGCCCGCCGGCGATGATGGCCTGGTCGAAATCAAACTGGAAAACGGTGCATCGCTGAAATCGCGTTCGGTGATCCTTTCCACCGGTGCACGGTGGCGCCAGATGAACGTGCCCGGCGAAGATCAGTACCGCAACAAGGGCGTGGCGTACTGCCCGCATTGCGACGGTCCGTTGTTCAAGGGCAAGCGCGTGGCGGTGATCGGTGGCGGCAACTCCGGCGTGGAAGCTGCGATCGATCTGGCGGGCCTTGTGACGCATGTGACCCTTCTGGAATTTGATGACAAACTGCGTGCCGATGAAGTACTGCAGAAGAAGCTTCGCAGCCTGGGCAACGTCACCATCATCACCAGCGCCCTCACCCAGGAAGTGCTGGGCGATGGCCAGAAGGTGACGGGCCTGGTCTACCAGGACCGCGTCGGCGGCGATTCGCACCGGGTGGAACTGGAAGGCATCTTCGTGCAGATCGGTCTTCTGCCCAATACCGAATGGTTGAAGGACACGGTGGCGCTGTCACCGCGTGGCGAGATCCTGATCGACGACCGCGGCCAGACCAGCGTGCCGGGTGTCTTCGCCGCAGGCGATTGCACGACCGTTCCGTACAAGCAGATCGTCATCGCGATGGGCGCCGGTTCCACTGCGGCACTGAGCGCCTTTGATCACCTGATCCGCACCTCCGTTCCCAAGAGCAGCGGCGCTGTCGCCGAAGCTGCCTGAAACGTTTCGGTTCCCGGTTCGCCGGGATCCTTGTCTGTCTGCTGGGTAGCCACGCCATCACCCGGTCCATTGCCGCAAGAGGTCCAAGGAAATGAACCTACGTGATTTGAAGTATCTGGTGGCGCTGGCCGACCACCGCCATTTCGGCAAGGCGGCCGCCGCCTGCTTCGTCAGCCAGCCCACCCTGTCCACCCAGATCCGCAAGCTCGAGGACGAGCTGGGGTTGCCGTTGGTGGAACGTGCCCCGCGCAAGGTCATGCTCACCCCGGCCGGGGTGGAAGCGGCCGCGCGCGCGCGCACCATCGTGGCCGAGGTGGAGCAGATGAAGGAAGCCGCACGGCGCAGCCGCGATCCCGAAGCCGGCACCGTCCGGCTCGGCATCTTCCCGACGCTGGGCCCGTATCTGCTGCCGCATGTGATCCCCAACATCCGCGAGCGTTTCCCGCAGCTGGAACTGCTGCTGGTCGAGGAAAAGAGCGATGAGCTGCTGACCCGGCTGCGCGAGGGCAAGCTCGATGCCGCCCTGCTGGCACTGCCGCTGGACGATGACCAGCTGCACGCCGAGTTCCTGTTCGAAGAGCCCTTCCTGCTGGCGGTTTCCCAGCAGCACCCGCTGGCACGCCGCCAGCATCTGGACGTGCAGGAGCTCTCGTCGCAGAAGCTGCTGCTGCTCGAGGATGGACACTGCCTGCGCGACCAGGCGCTGGCCGTCTGCCGGTTGTTTGGCGCCAACGAGAAATCGGAGTTCCGCGCCACCAGCCTGGAGACGCTGCGGCAGATGGTGGCTGCCGATGTGGGCATCACCCTGCTGCCGACGCTGTCGGTCAAGCCCCCGGTTCCGCGCTCGGACAACATACGCCTGCTGGACTTCAGCGGCGATGACCGCCCCAGCCGCCGCATCGCGATGGCCTGGCGCCGCAGTTCGGCGATGACCGGGTTCCTGGAACAGCTGGCCCAGCAGTTCAAACGGCTGCCGCAGGGCCTGCTCGCGCTGGAGTCCACCGACGTTCCGGGTGCCACGGCCACGCCGCTGCAACGCGCTGGCTGAGCCTGGCTGAACCGGCCGGCGGGGCCGATACGCCGGACGGGTCGCATCCGTCCACGATTGTCAGCACAATAGGACGAGGCGGTGCCAGCAGGCGCCGCCTTTTTGCATGGGTCTTCCACAAACGCAAGGAGCTACACCATGTCCACTTCCAGCGGACTGCCCCCTTCCATCATTGTTTCAAGCCACGACATGGACCGCCTGGACGCCATGCTCGAGTCTCCCGCTGTCAGCCAGACCCCCGCCGGGATCGCCCTGGCCGAAGAACTCAACCGGGCGACCGTTGTGGCGCCGGACCAGGTTCCCGAGGGCACCGTCATGATGCATTCGCGCGTGGAGTGCGAAGATGAGCTGCAGAACGAAAAGCACGTTCTGACGCTGGTCTATCCGCGCGAGGCCGATGTTGAACAGGGCAAGGTATCGATCCTCGCACCGGTGGGCACCGCCCTGCTGGGCCTGTCGATCGGCCAGACCATGGATTGGGTGGCACCGGGCGGCCGCAAGCTGCGCCTGCGGGTGACCGCCGTCCACCACCAGCCCCACGCCTGACCCCGCCTGCTGCGTCGTCGCGCAGGTTCCACCGTTTCGTCCCAGGAGTTGCAATGAGCACCGTTTCGCTGTCCAAACTCTCCCAGCTGCGTGATCTGTCCGTGGTGGTTGCCGATACTGGCGATTACGAGGCGATCAAGCGCTTGAAGCCGGTCGACTGCACGACCAATCCCACCCTGGTGAAGAAAGCGCTGGACCTGCCGGTGTACGCCGATCTCATCGAGAGCGCGCTGGCCTGGGGCCGCGAGCAGGGTGGCGAGCGCGAGGCGGTTGTCCACGCGGTGGCCGATCGCCTGACCGTGGGCGTGGGCACCCTGCTCAGCACCCTGGTGCCGGGCCGGGTCTCGACCGAGGTCGATGCCGACCAGGCGCACGACACCGCAGCGACGGTCGCCAAGGCGCGCCAGTTCATCGCCATGTACGAGGCGGCCGGCGTGCCGCGCAGCAAGGTGCTGATCAAGATCGCAGCCACCTGGGCAGGCGTGGAGGCAGCGCGCCAGCTGCAGGCCGAAGGGATCGACTGCAACCTGACGTTGATCTTCAATCCCACCCAGGCGCTGGCCTGCAGTGAGGCCGGTGCGTTCCTGATTTCGCCGTTCGTGGGCCGCATCCTGGATTGGTATGTGGCCAACGGACAGGCGCCGGCAAGCATCGATGAAGACCCGGGCGTGGTGTTCGTGCGCGGCGTGTATGCCGAGTTCAAGCGCCGTGGTTCGCCGACGGTGGTGATGGGTGCCTCGTTCCGTTCGACGGCGCAGATCGAGGCGCTGGCCGGCTGCGATCGCCTGACGATTTCGCCGGACCTGCTGGAGAAGCTGGACGCCGATCATGGCGAGCTGCCGCGCAAGCTGGTGGCCGGTGCGGCGGAGCCGGTGCAGGTGACGCCGATCGATGCGGCGCGCTTCGCGGCGGATCTGGCGGCCGACCCGATGGCGACGGAGAAGCTGGCAAGCGGTATCGATGCGTTCGCCAAGGATCTGGAGGCGTTGCGCCAGACGATCCGCGAGCGCCTGTAAGCGCTGGCGATTGGCTCGCTATACAAAAGGCCCCGCACTGCGGGGCCTTTCGTTTTTGGCGCTTGCGGCAACTGCAACTGCAACTGCAGCTGCAACCGCAACCGCAACCGCTCACTTTCGTCGGGGTTGGCGCGATGTGGGCGCGATTGCTGGACGCGCCGTCGACACATGGCGGGTGCGTCCGGGTGCGCAGTACAGCAGTGAACCCAAGGCCGTCTATTGGACCGGGTAGAGCCGACCGTTGGTCGGCTCCCACGTGATCAGGCACCCACACCGATCGGGCAACTGACGCCGGTGCCACCGATGCCGCAGTAGCCGTTGGGGTTCTTGGCGAGGTACTGCTGGTGGTAATCCTCGGCGTAGTAGTACTCGGGCGCCGGAAAAACGATATCGGTGGTGATCGCGCCGTAGCCGCTGTCGTTCAGGCGCTGCTGGTAGGCATCACGGCTGGCCAGGGCGGCGTCGAGCTGGGCCTGGGTAGTGGCGTGGAGCGCGGAGCGGTACTGGGTGCCGGTATCGTTGCCCTGGCGCATGCCCTGGGTGGGATCGTGACTTTCCCAGAAGACCTGGAGCAGGCGCTCGAGCGGGACGATGGCCGGGTCGTAGACGACCTCGACGATTTCGGTGTGCCCGGTAAGGCCGGAGCAGACTTCTTCGTAGGTGGGGTTCGGGGTGACGCCGCCGGCGTAGCCGACCGAGGTCGAGTAGACGCCGGGGATCGTCCAGAATTTGCGTTCAGCGCCCCAGAAGCAGCCTATGGCGAAGCGGATGCGCTCCAGGCCGGTGAAGCTGTCTTTCAGCGGGTGGCTGTTGACGTAATGCTGGTTGTGCAGCAGTGGCAGCGGGTGCTCGCGGCCTGGCAACGCCTCTTCCGGGCGCGGCAGGCGCTGCTTGAAGGCGCCGATGCCCAACAGACCGTTTCCAATACCCAACATGGCGTTCTCCTAGGCCGGCAACAGGCCGGCGCTTTCGTCTCCATCGAACATGGGGGCGTCCGGGGCCGCGCCCAAGTCCAGCTGGGCGACGATGTCTTCGGCTTCGGGACGGGCCAGGTCGGGGACGCACACGCGCAGGACGCCGAACAACGGGAGTTCGCCCATGCCGCCCAGCAGGGATTCGCCGAAGACGAACGCGGGGATTCCCGCATCCTCCAGGGCGTGTTTGACCAGATGGGCGTCGAACAGGTTGTCGGCCTGGTAGATCACGTGCATGGGCGGGCTCCGGAGGGCATGGGGCCAGCATACGCCCGGGGGCTGAAGGCGTGCCGACCAACGGTCGGCACCTACCCGTTTAGCCTGTCGCCTTACGACAGGCTAAACTGTTGGTCTTTCTACCTTTTAACTGCGACCGCGCATCATGTCCGAGTCTACCGCCGCCCCCACCGACGCCCTTCCGGAAACCCAGGAAAAACGGGATTTCATCCGTCAGATCGTCCGCGAGGACCTGGCCGGCGGCAAGCATGCCGCGATCAAGACGCGCTTCCCGCCCGAGCCGAACGGCTACCTGCACATCGGCCACGCCAAGTCGATCTGCCTGAACTTCGGCATCGCCGGCGAGTTCAACGGCGTGTGCAACCTGCGTTTCGACGACACCAACCCGGCCAAGGAAGACCCGGAGTACGTGGCCGCGATCCAGGACGATGTGCGCTGGCTGGGCTTTGAGTGGAACGAGCTGCGCCATGCCTCGGATTATTTCGATGCGTACTATCTGGCTGCCGAAAAGCTGATCCGCGACGGCAAGGCCTACGTGTGCGACCTCTCGGCCGAGGAAGTGCGTGCCTACCGCGGCACCCTGACCGAACCGGGTCGCCCGTCGCCGTTCCGCGACCGCAGCGTCGAGGAAAACCTGGACCTGTTCCGCCGCATGCGCGCGGGCGAGTTCCCGGACGGTGCGCGCACCGTACGGGCCAAGATCGACATGGCCAGCGGCAACATCAACCTGCGCGACCCGGCCCTGTACCGGATCAAGCACGTTGAACACCAGAACACCGGCAATGCATGGCCGATCTACCCGATGTACGACTTCGCGCATGCACTGGGCGATTCCATCGAGGGCATCACCCACTCGCTGTGCACGCTGGAGTTCGAAGACCACCGCCCGCTGTACGACTGGTGCGTGGACAACGTCGATTTCGCCCACAACGACGCGCTGACCCAGCCGCTGGTCGATCGCGGCCTGCCGCGTGAGGCGGCCAAGCCGCGCCAGATCGAGTTCTCGCGTTTGAACATCAACTACACGGTGATGAGCAAGCGCAAGCTGATGGCGCTGGTCACCGAGCAGCTGGTGGATGGCTGGGAAGACCCGCGCATGCCGACCCTGCAGGGTCTGCGTCGCCGTGGCTACACCCCGGCGGCGATGCGCCTGTTCGCCGAGCGTGTGGGCATCAGCAAGCAGAATTCGCTGATCGATTTCAGCGTGCTCGAAGGCGCGCTGCGCGAAGACCTCGACAGCGCCGCCGCGCGCCGCATGGCGGTGGTCGATCCGGTCAAGCTGGTGCTGACCAACCTGCCCGATGGCCACGAAGAAACCCTGACCTTCTCCAACCATCCCAAGGATGAGGCCTTCGGTACCCGCGAGGTGCCGTTCGCCCGCGAGCTGTGGATCGAGCGCGAGGATTTCGCCGAGGTTCCGCCCAAGGGCTGGAAGCGCCTGGTGCCGGGCGGCGAAGTGCGCTTGCGCGGCGCCGGCATCATCCGCTGCGATGAAGTGATCAAGGACGCCGACGGCACCATCACCGAACTGCGCGGCTGGCTGGATCCGGAATCGCGCCCGGGCATGGAAGGCGCCAACCGCAAAGTCAAGGGCACCATCCATTGGGTCAGCGCCGTGCATGCGGTGCCCGCCGAGATCCGCCTGTACGACCGTCTGTTCTCGGTGCCGAACCCGGACGACGAAACCGACGGCAGGACCTATCGCGATTACCTCAATCCGGACTCGCGCCGCACCGTCACCGGCTATGTCGAGCCGGCCGCAGCCAGCGCCGCGCCGGAGCAGTCGTTCCAGTTCGAACGGACCGGCTACTTCGTGGCCGACCGCCGCGACCACACCGCCGCCAAGCCGGTGTTCAACCGCAGCGTGACCCTGCGCGATACCTGGTCGGCGTAAGCTGCACCCGGCCGGTGCCAGGCACCGGCCACCGCGTGACCCCGGCGCGGCCCTGCATCGGCAGGGCCTGCGCTCCAGATTCCCTGCGACCGGCGCAGCCCTGCGCCGGCGTGCGCGTGGCCGCGTTCAGCGCGGGCACGGCATCCCCGGGCGCGGCCCGATACACTGCCGCTGCTCCATCTTTGAAGAGGTTCATGTCCCGATGCTGTACGCGCAAGTCCATCTCACCCTGCCCGCCTGGATCCACGACCAGATCGATCTGGGCCGTGTCTATCCCGAGGACGCCGACAAGGTCGCGCTGGCGATTGAACTGTCGCGCCTGAATGTCGAGGCACAGAGCGGCGGCCCGTTCGGCGCCGTGGTGTTTGGGCCGGATCATCGCGTGATCGCCGCCGGCGTGAACCGCGTGGTGCCGCATACGACCTCGCTGGCGCATGCCGAGAACATGGCCTACATGCTGGCCCAGCAGCGCCTGCAGACCCCGCGCCTGAACGATGTGCTGTCACCGATCACCCTGGCCACCTCCTCGCAGCCGTGCTGCCAGTGCTACGGCGCCACCATCTGGGCCGGCATCGATCGGCTGCTGATCGGTGCCAGCGCACAGGACGTGGAAGAACTAACCCCGTTCGATGAAGGCCCGCTGCCGGCGGACTGGATCGGCGAACTCAACAAGCGTGGCATCGAGGTCGTGCGCGACATCGAGCGCGACGCCGCGCGCGCGGTGCTGCGCCAGTACGGAGAGATCAACGGTGCCCATTACTGATATCCGCGCTTCGGGCGCGATGCGATGAGCGGCCTGCTGTGTCTGTGCCGCCAGGGGTTTGAACCGGAACTGGCCGCCGAGCTGTCCGAGCGTGCGGCCTATGCCAACGTGGCCGGCTATGTGCGCACCCAGCGCAATGACGGTTACGTGGTGTTCGTCACCGACGAAGGTGCGGCGCTGTCCAAGGCCCTGTCCTGGCGCTCGCTGATCTTCGCCCGGCAGAAGCTGCAGGTGCTGGCCGAACTGCCGCAGCTGGATGCTGCCGACCGCATCACCCCGATCCTCGCCGCCCTGCAGGGGCAGCAACGCTTCGGCGACATGTGGGTCGAACATCCGGACTCGGACGAAGGCAAGCCGCTGGCCGGCCTGGCCCGCGCGTTCGGCAATGCGCTGCGCCCGGCGCTGCGCAAGGCCGGCCTGCTGACCGACAAGCCGAACACCGGCCTGCCGCGCCTGCACATCGTGTTCGTGGATGGCCGTCATGCCTTCGTGTGCGTGGCCGACACCCGCGACAGCGCGCCCTGGCCGCTGGGCATTCCTCGCCTGAAGCTGCTGCCCGACGCGCCCTCGCGCTCGGCGCTGAAGCTCGATGAAGCCCTGCTCACCCTGATGACGCCCGAAGAGCGCGAACTGTTGGTCAAGCCGGGCATGCGCGCGGCCGACCTGGGCGCTGCGCCGGGCGGCTGGACCTGGGTATTGACCCGCCAGCACCTGAAGGTGATCAGCGTGGACAACGGCCCGCTGCGCGAGCACGTGCTGGAGACCGGGCTGGTTGAGCATCTGCGCGCCGATGGCTTCCATTGGCAGCCGGAGACCCCGCTGGACTGGATGGTCTGCGACATGGTCGAACAGCCCCGCCGCGTGGCCGAACGCATGGCCACCTGGTTCCGCGAGGGCTGGTGCAAGCATGCGATCTTCAACCTCAAGCTGCCGATGAAAAAGCGCTGGGATGAAACCCGCATGTGCCTGGAGCTGTTCCAGGAACAGGCCGGCAGGCCGCTGCATCTACGCGCCAAGCAGCTGTACCACGACCGCGAAGAAATCACGGTGCTGGCCTCGCCGCTGCGCTGACCCACGCGCACCGCCGGTAGAGCCGGGCCATGCCCGGCTGGCGCGCAACGCGCGGCAATGATCGAAGCACGCGCCGGTCGCCCGGCGCCACTACGTCAAGAACGGAGATTCCATGCGACGCCGATCAAACCTCATCCTGCTGCTGACGCTGCTGCCCACGCTTGCCCTGGCCCAGGTCCGCCCGCCGTCACCGGCGGTCAGCGAACCGCTGCGCGAGGTCCCCGCGAGCGTGCGCGCACAGCCGTTGTCGCAGGGCGAGGTGACCCATCAGGTCACCCTGGCGGCGCCGGCAGGCGAAGCTGCGGTAACGGTGCGTTCGGTGCAGCCGGTGAGCGTGGTCGGTCAGTACCGGATCGCGTTCGCGGCGCTGGATGTCGACGGCGACGGCTTCATCAGCCGTACCGAAGCGCAGGCCAACCCGACCCTGGCCGATGAGTTCAACGCGCTGGACGTGAAGCGGCGCGGCAAGCTGGACCGCGCCGACCTGGCCGGCTGGCTGATCGACTGAGCGCGCGGGTCACAGCCCCGCGGCGCGCTTCCAGAACATCGACACCAGCGGCGGCAGCTTGCCGGCGCAGCCCAGCGCGCGCCCGCGCGCCAGGGTCAGGTGCATTTCATCGTTGGAGAACACCGTATTGATCGCATCGAAGCTGTACGCAGCGACGGTGTTCTCGCTGCGGCGCTCGCGCGCCCAGCGCTGCAGGCGGTGCGGTGACATCCAGTCCTGGCGGCGCTGCTGTGCAGCCAGCACCATTGCCCGCAACGCAGCCACATCACGCAGGCCGAGGTTGACGCCCTGCCCGGCCAGCGGATGCACCACGTGGGCCGCATCCCCCAGCGCAAGCACGCGGCCGGCGACGTAACCGGTCGCCAGCTGTCGGCGCAGCGGGAAGGCCGCGCGCCTGGAGGCCAGCGTCATCGCGCCCAGGCGGCCGGCAAAGGCGTTGGTCAGCTCGCGACCGAACGCCGCATCATCCAGCGCCAGCACGCGCTCGGCCTCGGCGTCGGGCAGGGTCCACACGATCGAGCTGCGGTGCGTGCCGATCGGCAGCACCGCCAGCGGGCCGGTCACCAGGAAGCGCTGCCAGGCCGTGGCTTCGTTGGCTTTTTCGGTATCCACGTAGGCGACCACGCCACGCTGGCCGTACTCCTGGCGCGTGACCTCCAGCCCGGCCAGCCGGCGCAGGGTGGATTCGGCCCCGTCCGCGGCAATCGCCAGCGACGCCTCGAGCCTGCGGCCGTCATCCAGGCGCAGGCGCACCCCGTTGGCGTCCTGCTCCAGGGCTTCCACCCGCGCCGGGCAGCACAGCTGCACGCCGGCCGCCGGCAGCGCCGCCCACAGGCGGTCCACCAGCAGATCGTTCTCCACGATCCAGCCCAGTTGTTCGCGGCCTAGCGTGTCGGCATCGAAGCGCAGTTCATCGCCACCGGCCGCATCCCAGACCCGCATCCGGCGGTAGGCACACGCCCGCGCCGTGCTCACCGCCGGCCACACGCCGAGCGAGGCCAGCAGCTGCGTATTGTCCGGCGCGAACGCATACACGCGCAGGTCCGGCTGCTGCGGTTGCCACGCGGCGGGCTCGCGGCCTTCGACCAGCGTCACCGTCAATCCGGCATCGGCCAAGGCCAGGGCGCAGGCCGCACCGACCACGCCGCCGCCGACCACCACCACGTCCTGCGGGCGCCGGCTCACAGGCCGGCTCCGCGGCACAGCGCCGGCACCTGACCACGGAAGCCCATCGCGCCCCCCACCAGCATCGACTGCATCGGCGTCGCCTGTGCCGCCAGCAGGCCGAGCGACCGCAGCGGCCGCATCAGCGGCGCCGGGTTGCTGGTCAGGCGCGCCAGCCCACCGGAGAAGGCGATGGTCTGCTCGCGGTCTTCAAGACGTCGGGCCACGTGTTCGCGCAGCAGCGCATCGCTGCCGGCATCGTCGGCGTCGGCCACGAGTTCGGCCAGGGTCAGCGCATCGCGCAGGCCCAGGTTGAAGCCCTGTGCGCCCAGCGGATGGATGGTCTGCGCGGCATTGCCCAGCAGGACCGTGCGCTCACCGACCAGCGCGCGCGACAGCACCTGGATCAAGGGGTACGCGCTGCGTGGCCCACTCTCCAGCAGGCGGCCGGCACGCCAGCCGATGGCCCCCTGCAGCCGGCTCACCCAGGCCGCATCGTCCAGCGCCATCACCGCCTCGGCCTGCTCGCGGGCAACGCCGTGCACCGCACCGAAGTGGCGGTCGCCACGCGGCAGCAACGCGGTCGGGCCGGTGTCGGTGAAGCGCTCGTACGCGGCGCCGTCCGGCGCACGTGCGGCGCGCACCCGCGAGACGAACAGGGTCTGCTCGAAATCATGCTCGTCCACCTCGATCCCCAGCGCCTCGCGCACGCCGCTGCGGGTGCCGTCGGCACCGACCACCAGGCGCGCCAGCAGGCAGCGCTCACCGCTGTCATCGGCGATGAAGACCTGGCGATACCCGTCCACCGTGGCGCCCAGGCGCACGAACCGGGCCGGGCGATAGCGGGTCAGGTGGGCCAGCGTGTCCAGCCGCGCCTCCAGCGCCTGGCCGAAATCGCGGGCGACCACGACCTGGCCGAACCACGGGCGCTGGTACTGCGCGGCCGCCATCTGCACCCGACCGAAATCGCCTGCGCGGCTGACATGGATGCGGGTGATCGGGCCGGGCGCAGTAGCCAGCTTCTGCATCACGCCCAGTGCGGTCAGCGCGTTGACCGTGGCGGCCGCGAAGCTGAGGTTGCGCTGGTCGAACACTGCCGGCAGCGTGCCCAGCGGCGAAGCCTCGACCAGGCCGACATCACGGCCGGCACGGTCCAGGGCGATGGCCAGGCTGGCACCGACCAGCCCGCCGCCTACGATCACTACATCATGTCGTTCACTCATGCCCGCCATGATAAGGGTTCGGGCGGCGTGCGGCGGGGTGCCGCAGCAGGCGCTAGAATGAATGCCTGCCCCCACCCGTCACCGCCATGACCTCCACTGCCCACCGCGCCTTCGTCCTGTCCGTGCTCGTGCTGCTGATGGCGGCCACGCGGGTCAACCATTTCGCGGCGATTCCGGATGCGTCCTGGGCGGTATTCTTCATCGGCGGCTTCTACCTGCGCGCGTGGACCCGCGGGGCGTTTCCGCTGCTGATGGCGGTGGCGGTGCTGGTCGACTGGATCGTCATCCGCCGCAGCGGCCTGGACTTCTGGCAGCACTACTGCGTGTCACCGGGCTACTGGATGCTGCTGCCGGCCTATTTCGCCATGTGGAGCGGCGGCATGCTCCTGCGCGCCGGCTATCACGGCGCCAGCTGGGCCGCGCTGGGCAAGGGCGCGCTGCTGCTGGTCGCGGCAGTAGCGGTCTGCCACCTGTTCGCCCAGGGCGGTTTCTACTGGACCAGCGACAACGTCGCCACGCCCACCTTCAGCGGCTGGGCGAAGAACTACGGCGACTGGTTCCTGCCCTACCTGCGTACCGCCGCGGTCTACGTCGGTCTGGCCGCCGCCCTGCAGCTGGCGACCGAACAGGTCGGCAAGCTGCTGCAGGCGCGCCGCGACGTGCTGCGCTGACCGCGGCCGGAGGCGACCGTGGGCAACCGCTTGTCCCGCATCTATACGCGCACCGGTGACGACGGCAGCACCGGCCTGGGCGATGGCAGCCGCGTGGCCAAGGACGACGCCCGGGTGGCCGCCTACGGCACCGTCGATGAAGCCAACTCGGCGCTGGGCGTGCTGCTTGCGGTGCCGCTGCCGGCCGATGTGCGTACCCTGCTGACGGTGATCCAGCACCAGCTGTTCGATCTGGGCGGCGAGCTGTGCATCCCCGGCCATGCCGCCATCCACGCCGCCGATATCCAGGCCCTGGAGCAGCAGCTGGATCACTACAACGCCGATCTGCCGGTGCTCAAGGAGTTCATCCTGCCCGCCGGTGGCGAAGCCGCCGCGCGCTGCCACCTGGCCCGCACCATCGTGCGCCGCGCCGAGCGCGAGACCGTCACCCTGGCGCGCCGGGAGACGGTCCGCCCGGAAGCGCTGCATTACCTCAACCGCCTGTCGGACCTGCTGTTCGTGCTTGCGCGCGTACTGGCCCGTGCCGACGGCCACGGCGAGGTGCTCTGGCGCCACGAGCGCCGCCACGCCTGAGCGGCCCCGCCGCCCCACCGGATATCCTGCCCGCATGCTGGTTTTCACCCACCCCGCCTGTCTGCAACACGATCCCGGCCGCGGCCATCCCGAATGCCCGGCGCGCCTGCAGGGGGTACTTGATGCGCTGAAGGCGGCCTATCCGGACCAGCTGGACTGGCGCGAAGCACCGCCCGCCAAGCTCGGCGAGCTGGCCCGGGTCCACGACAGCGAACTGATCGACCTGGTGCTCAAGCCGCAGACCGAGCCGTTGCGCCTGATCGACATGGACACCATGACCTCGCCCGGCTCGGCCAGCGCGGCCCTGCATGCAGCCGGTGCCGGCGTCGCCGCCGTGGATGCGGTGATGCTCGGCGACGACCCGGTCGCCTTCTGCGCGGTGCGCCCGCCCGGCCACCACGCCAGCGCCAGCACCGCCATGGGCTTCTGTCTGTTCAACAACATCGCCATCGCCGCGGCCTACGCGCGTGACCGCTATGGGCTGGAGCGGATCGCCATCGTCGATTTCGATGTGCACCACGGCAACGGCACCCAGGACATCTTCATCGCCGATCCCGGCGTGGCCTACTACAGCACCCACCAGGCCGGGCTGTTCCCCAACTCCGGCCTGCGCCGCGACCGCGGGGCCGGCAACCTGATGAACATCCTGCTGCCGCCGGGCAGCGGCGGCTTCCGCTTCCGCAACACCTGGGCCGACGAGATGCTGCCGGCCATCGATGATTTCCGCCCGCAACTGCTGCTGATCTCGGCCGGCTTCGATGCGCACATGCGCGATCCGCAGGCCGACCTGATGCTGGAAACCGAGGATTTCGCCTGGATCACCACCGAGCTGCGCGGCCTGGCCCGGCGCCACGGGGCCGGCCGGATCGTCTCCATGCTCGAGGGCGGTTACGACCTGCAGGCCCTGGCCGAGTGCAGCGTGGCCCACGTCGGCCAGCTGCGCTGAGCCGCGCGGGGCCGCCCGGCGAATGAACCCGGCCCCCTGCCTGGGCCGGACCTTCATTGCCCCTATGCAAGGGATGGGGCAAGCTACGATCCGTTTTCGTCCGAATCCGATACCGCGTGCGCCGAGCCCTCCGCCTGCTGCCCCTCCCCCTCAGTATCGCCATCTGCCTGCCGGCCCTGGCCGACGACAAGCCGGTGAACTGGGGCCTGTGCCCGGTGACCGACGTGCTGCCCGTGTTCGACGACGCGCCCAAGGCCGACAAAGCCGCGGCCGCGACGCGTGACCAGCAGCCGACGGACATCGAAGGCGACCAACTGACCGGTACCTCCGTGGTGCCCAACTACCAGGGCAATGTCGCGCTCAAACGCGGCGACCAGTTCCTGGGCACCGACAACCTGAGCTTCGATACCGAAAGCGGCAACTACATCGCCGAGGGCAATGTCCGTTACCAGGACTCCTCGATCCGGATGAAGGCCCGTCGCGCCGAGGGCAACCAGGAAAGCGACACCCACAAGATCAGCGATATCCAGTATCAGCTGGTGTCCCGCCGCGGCAATGGTGGCGCCGAGTCGATCGACCTGCAGGGTGCGGTCGGCCAGATGCACCGCTCCACCTACACCACCTGCGATCCCTCGCAGCCGGTATGGAAGCTGTCGGCACCGCAGATCGAGGTCGATAACGACGCCGGTTTCGGCACCGCACGCAACGCGGTGCTGCGGATCGGCAAGGTGCCGATCCTGTGGGCGCCCTACTTCAAGTTCCCGATCGATGATCGTCGCCAGACCGGCCTCCTCTATCCGCAGGTGGGCCTGTCCGGGCGCAACGGCTTCGATTACACCCAGCCGATCTATCTGAACCTGGCGCCGAACTTCGACGACACCCTGATGCCGCGCTACATGAGCAAGCGCGGTTTCATGCTCGACAACGAATTCCGCTACCTCTACGACGGTGGCCGCGGCGAACTGCTGACCGCCTACCTGCCCAACGACAAGCTGCGCGACAAGGATCGCGGCCGCGTGGAGTTCAGCGGGTACCACAACATCAACGCCAACTGGCAGGCCCGTGCCAGCCTGGCCTGGGTCAGCGATGAGCGCTATCTGGAGGATTTCTCCAACCGGCTGCTCGGCGTGACCACCTCCAACCTGCAGAGCCAGATCGGCATCTACGGCACCGGCGAGAACTGGACCGGCGGCCTGATGGCCGATTACTGGCAGCTCACCGATTACACCCTGACCGAAGCGTCCCTGCCCTACGCCCGCCAGCCGCGCCTGTTCGTCAACTGGGACAAGCCGCTGCTGCCCTGGCTGGAAACCGGCGTGTACGCCGAAGCCGTCAACTTCACGCACCTGGATGTGCATGAGAAGTTCGGCGCCGACCAGGAGTACGAGCGCACCGGCGTGTCACGCAGCATGGACGGCGGTTCGCGCCTGGACGTGAAGCCGTATGTGTCCATGCCCTTCAGTGGCGCGGCCTGGTACGTCACCCCGACCCTGGCCTACCGCTACACCGGGTACGACCTGGAGCGCGGCCTGGCCGACGACATCCGCCGGCAGAACCTGATCGCCGCCGGTATCGATCCGGCCACCGCCACCCCGGACCAGCTGCGCGGCAATACCTCGCCAAGCCGCAGCCTGCCGATCGGCACCATCGACGCCGGCCTGTTCTTCGATCGCGAGACCAAAATCGGCGATACCCGCTTCCTGCATACCCTGGAACCGCGCCTGTTCTACCTGCGCACGCCGTACCGCGACCAGAGCGATCTGCCGGTGTTCGATACGCGTGACTTCACCTTCAGCTGGGGCCAGCTGTTCCGCGATTCGCGCTATTCCGGCGCCGATCGGCAGAACGATGCCAACCAGCTGACCATGGCGGTGAGCACCCGCTTCATCGACCAGGACACCGGCAAAGAGCGCTTCTCGGGCAGCATCGGCCAGATCCTGTACTTCGATGATTCGCGGGTCACGCTCAACAGCAGTGAAACCCCGGTCGAGCAGGGCAAGTCGGCCTGGATCGCCGATACGAACTACATGATCAACGACCGCTGGACGCTGGGCGCCACCTACCAGTGGGACCCCAAGTACAAGCGTGAGGACCTGGCCAGCGTGCGCGCGCGCTACCTGATGTCCAACGACGGCATCGTCAATCTGACCTACCGCAGCCGTCTGAATCCGCAGGCCTCGACCACGGCGACCCGCCGTGACCGGACCCTGCTGGAGCAGGCCGACCTGTCCTTCCTGTACCCGCTCAATGAGCGCTGGAGCCTGGTCGGCCGCTATTACTACTCCATCCAGGACCGCGCCCCGCTGGAAATCATCGGCGGTGTGCAGTGGGACAGCTGCTGCCTCGCCGTTCGCGCCATTGCCCGCCGCTACGTGCGCAACCGCGAGGGTGAACTCAACAACTCCTTCCAGATCGAGTTCGTGCTCAAGGGCCTGAGCTCCATCGGCCAGAACACGGACCGCACCTTGCGCCGTGCTATTCTCGGGTACTACCGAGACGACCTCTATCTGGTGCCGCCCAGCAACACCGGTGCAGCCCGCGACGACTACGATCCGAATCAGATCCCATGACCAAGACCCTTCCCGTACTCCTCGCCTCCCTGCTGGCGGTCTCCTCCGCGACGGCCCCGTTGCAGGTGCTGGCCCAGCAGAGTCAGCCGCTGGACCGCATCGCGGCGATCGTCGATGAGGACGTCGTGCTGCAGAGCGAACTGGACCGTGCCGTCCAGAACATCAAGGCGCAGTACGCCGGTCGCGAAAACCAGCTGCCGCCCGATGATGTGCTCAGCCGCCAGGTGCTGGAGCGTCTGGTCCTGGTCAAGCTGCAGGTGGCGCGTGCCGAGAGCAGCGGCATCAAGGTCAGCGACCAGGAACTGAACCAGGCCATCAACGCCATCGCCCAGCAGAACGGCTCCACCCTGGATGCCCTGCGCCAGCGTCTGGCCAGCGACGGTCTGGATTTCAACGATTTCCGCAATTCGGTGCGTGACGAGATCACTGTCCAGCGCCTGCGCCAGAGCTTCGCGCAGAGCCGCATCACCGTCAGCGAAGGCGAAGTGGACGGCGCGCTCAAGCAGCAGGCCACCGTGGGCACCCAGTATCACCTGGCCCACATCCTGATCGGCCTGCCCGAAGGTGCCACCGCCGAGCAGATCACCACCGGCCAGAAGAAGGCCGATGGCGTCAAGGCACTGCTGGACAAGGGTGAGATCGACTTCAACGCCGCGGCGGTCCGTTATTCGGACAGCCCGAACGCGCTGGAAGGCGGCGACCTGGGCTGGCGTTCGCTGGATGAGATCCCCAATGCCTTCGCGCAGATGATGAAGGAAATGAAGACCGGCGACGTGGTCGGTCCGCTGCGTGGCCCCAGCGGCTTCCAGCTGCTGAAGCTGGTGGAGGTGCGTGATGCCAGCGCGGCCGCCGCCGGCGGTCACACCATCACCGAGTACCACGCCCGTCACATCCTGGTCCGCATCACCGACCAGCAGGACAACGCGGCGGCCAAGGCCAAGATCGACACGCTGCGCGCCCGCATCGCCGGTGGCGCCGAGTTCGACGCGGTCGCCAAGGAATCCTCGGAAGACAACAACAGCAAGGGCCAGGGCGGCGATCTGGGCTGGTTCCCGGTCGATGCATTCGGCCCGGACTTCGGCAAGCAGGTCGAAGGCGTGGCCGACGGCGGCGTGAGCCAGCCGTTCCGCACCGATGCCGGCTGGCATATCGTCCAGCGCGTTGCCACGCGCCAGACCGATGCCACCACCGACAACCAGCGTGCCCAGATCCGTGAAACGATCGGCCGTCGCAAGCTGGAGGAAGAGTACAACCGCTTCCTGCAGGAACTGCGTGGCGAAGCCTACGTGGACATGCGCGGCTATGCGCCGGGTGCCGCGGCGACCACGCCGCCGCAGTCCTGAACCATGCTCCCGCAGCTCGCGCTGGTACCGGGCGAGCCGGCGGGGATCGGCCCGGAGCTCTGCCTCCGCCTGATCCAGCAGCCGCGCGCCGATTGCCGGCTGCTGGCCTTCGCCGACCCGGATACCCTGCACGCCGCCGCCGCGGCGCTGTCGCTGCCGCTGCAGCTCCTGCCTGAAGACGCGATCGCCCGCCAGCCGGGCGATCTGCCCTTGCGGGTGGTGCCCAATGCAGTGCCATCCCGTTTCGGCACCCCCGACCCGGCCAATGCCGGCGCGGTGATCGGCGCCCTGCGCCAGGCCGGCCAGGCTTGCCTGACCGGTGAGCTGGCGGGCGTGGTCACTGGCCCGGTGCACAAGGCGGTCATCAATGAAGGCGGCATCGCCTACAGCGGCACCACCGAACTGCTGGCCGACCAGGCCCGCACCCCGGTGGTGATGATGCTGGCCAACGAGATCGTGCGGGTCGCCCTGGCGACCACCCACCTGCCGCTGCGCTCGGTCGCCGATGCGATCACCGCCGAGGGCCTGGCCCTGACCCTGCAGATCGTCCACGACGCCCTGCAGCGCGATTTCGGCCTGGCCTCGCCGCGCATCGCCGTGCTCGGGCTCAACCCGCATGCCGGCGAAGACGGCCATCTGGGCCGCGAAGAGCTGGACCTGATCATCCCGCTGCTGGAGCGCCTGCGCGCCCGGGGCATGGACCTGGTCGGCCCGCTGCCGGCCGATACCGCGTTCCTGCCGGCCAAGCTGGCCGGTTTCGACACGGTGCTTGCCATGTACCACGACCAGGGCCTGCCGGTGCTCAAGTACAGCGGCTTCGAGCAGGCCGTCAACATCACCCTGGGCCTGCCCTACCCGCGCGTCGCGGTCGACCACGGCACCGCCCTGGACCTGGCCGGCCGCGGCATCGCCGACCCCTCCAGCCTCCTCGCTGCCACCGCGCTGTGTGCCCGGCTGGCGCGCCAACGTACACTGGTGCCATGACTTCTTCGTATTCCTCCTCCGGCGCGCCCGGTTTCTCCGGCCCCGCCAAGAAGCAGCTCGGCCAGCACTTCCTCGCCGACCGCAGCTACATCGACAAGATCGTCCTGGCGGTCAACCCGAAGGACGGCGACCGCCTGGTCGAAATCGGCCCCGGCCAGGGCGCCATCACCCTGCCACTGCTGCGCCGCCACCCGAAACTGACCGTGATCGAGTTCGATCGCGACCTGGTCGGGCCGCTGGCCGCCGCCGCCGAACCGCTGGGTGAGATGACCATCATCCACCGCGACGTGCTGCAGGTGGATTTCACCGAGCTGGCCGCCGGTAGTCCGATCCGCCTGGTCGGCAACCTGCCCTACAACATCTCCTCGCCGATCCTGTTCCATGCGCTGGACCACGCGGCGGTGATCACCGACATGCACTTCATGCTGCAGAAGGAAGTGGTCGACCGCATGGCCGCCGATCCGGGCAGCAAGGTCTACGGCCGGCTGAGCGTGATGCTGCAGGCGTTCTGCAAGGTGACCTCGCTGTTCGTGGTGCCGCCGGGTGCGTTCCGGCCGCCGCCGAAGGTCGATTCGGCCGTGGTGCGGCTGGTCCCGCGCGATCCGGCCACGGTCGGCATCCTGGACCGCAAGCGATTTGCCCACGTGGTCAAGGCCGCCTTCGGGCAGCGCCGCAAGACGCTGCGCAATGCACTGCAGAACGTATGCACGCCCGAGCAGTTCGAAGCAGCCGGGGTGCGCAGCGATGCCCGTGCCGAGCAGCTGGACGTGGCGCAGTTCATCGCGCTGGCGAACGTGCCGTACACCGACGTTGACGACGCCGCGCAGGGATGAGCGCCTCGCCCGCGGCCCCCGGGCGCCGCGCGCACGTGGAACCGCCTGACCTTCATGACGGGGCGCTGCCAGCCGGGCAGCACTCATCTCATCGTGCACAACTTTTACTACACTGCCTGCATGAACGACGCTGCAAATTACGCGATCTCCGTCGAGGTCGCCCCCCGCTTCCTCGATGACCAGTCCACGCCGGAGGACGGGCGCTACGCGTTCGCCTACACGATCCGCATCCTCAACCAGGGGCACGTCGCCGCACGCCTGGTGGCCCGCCACTGGCGGATCACCGATGCCAATGGCCGCACCGAGCGGGTCGACGGCGACGGGGTGATCGGCGAGCAGCCGCGGCTGCGCCCCGGTGAAGACTTCCGTTACACCTCCGGTGTCATGCTGGAGACCGAGCACGGCACGATGCAGGGGCACTACGACATGGTGGCCGATGATGGCACCGAGTTCGCCGCCCCCATCGCGCCGTTCGTCCTGACCGTTCCGCGCACACTGCACTGATGGAGGCGCACGCATGAGTGTCTGGGCCATCGGCGACCTGCAGGGCTGCTACGACGTCACCCAGCGGTTGCTGGAAAAGATCAACTTCGACCCCGCGGTCGACAAACTGTGGTTCTGCGGTGACCTGGTCAACCGCGGTGGGCAGTCGCTGGAAACCCTGCGCCTGGTCCATTCGCTGCGCGACAGCAGCGTGATCGTGCTGGGCAACCATGACCTGTCGCTGCTCGCGGTCGGTGCACGCACCGAGGAAGAGCAGCGCAAGGTCAACCCGGACCTGCTGCGCATCGTGCAGGCCGAGGACCGCGACGAGCTGCTGGAATGGCTGCGCATGCAGAAGCTGGCCCATGTGGACCGTGAGCTGGGCTGGATGATGATCCACGCCGGCCTGGCCCCGAAATGGACCACTCAGCTGGCCGAGAAGCACGCCCGCGAGGTCGAGCAGCAGCTGCATGGCAGCGGCTACCGCAAGCTGTTCCGCAACATGTACGGCGACAAGCCGAGCTGGTCGCCCGGCCTGGCCGGCTACGACCGCTCCCGCGCGATCATCAATCTGTTCACCCGCATGCGCTACTGCACGCCGCGTGGCCGGATCGGGATCGAGGACAAAGGCACGCCGGGTACGCAGGAACAGGGGCTGTATCCCTGGTTCGAAGTGCCGGGTCGCGCCGAGCGCGATCTGAAGATCGTCTGCGGGCACTGGTCCGCCCTGGGCCTGACCATCACCCAGGGCGTGCACGCCATCGATACCGGCGCGGTGTGGGGCGGCAAGCTCACCGCCCTTCAGCTGGATACCGACGAGCTGCGCGTGGTGCAGGTGCCGGGCCGCGACGTGCCCAAGCCGGTCTCCGCGCCGCGTCCGCCGGCACGCCGGCCGGCCGCCGAGGGCACGCCGCCGAACGGGCGCCCGCCGCGCCAGGGCCAAGGCCAGGGGCGCGACCGTGGCCGGGGCGGCCAAGGCCGCCAAGGCGGCGGCACCAGGCCCGCACAAAGCACACAGCCGCAATCGCAGCCGCAGCACAGCGACGTCACCAGCGACGCGGAGTGATCCGCAGGCCGGTCAACACGACCGGCCTGCCTGCACCGCCGGCTCAGGCGCGGCGGTAATCGACGAAATCGAACGCGAACGCGTGCCGCTCATCGGCCGCGTGGTGTTCCCGCGCCACTTCCACCCATAGCGCCGGATCGACCGGCGGGAAGTGGGTATCGGCAGGGACGGTGGTGTTCACCCAGGTCAGGTGCAGATCGGTGGCCTGGTCCATGGCCAGGCGATAGATTTCGCCGCCACCAATGACGCACAACTCTTGTGCCCCCGCATCGCCTGCAGCCTGCAGCGCCTGCTCGATCGAAGCCACCGCCTGCATGCCCTCGAACGGCACCTGGCCACGGCGGGTCAGCACCAGGTTCAGGCGGCCCGGCAGGGCGCGACCGAGCGACTGCGCGGTCCTGCGCCCCATCAGGATCGGCTTGCCGACGGTCAGCGCCTTGAAGCGCTTGAGATCATCCGGCAGCTTCCACGGCAGGTCGTTGTCACGGCCAATGCCGTGGCGGGTGTCGAGCGCGGCGATCAGCGAGAGCTTCATGCGCGGGCCACTCACACGGCCACCGGAGCCTTGATCGCCGGGTGTGGGTCGTACCCATCAATGCGGATGTCCTCGAACTGGAACCCGAACAGATCGGTCACCTCGGGGTTCAGCCAGAGCGTCGGCAGCGCGCGCGGCTCGCGGGCGAGCTGTTCGCGGGCCTGCTCGACATGGTTCGAGTACAGGTGCGCATCGCCCAGGGTGTGCACGAAATCGCCAACGCCCAGCCCGGTGGCCTGCGCCACCATGTGGGTCAGCAGCGCGTAGCTGGCGATGTTGAACGGCACGCCCAGGAAGATGTCGCCGCTGCGCTGGTAGAGCTGGCAGCTGAGCTTGCCGTCCACCACATAGAACTGGAACAGGTTGTGGCACGGCATCAACGCCATCTGCGACAGCTCGCCCACGTTCCAGGCACTGACCACCAGCCGGCGCGAATCGGGGTTGCGCTTGATCTCGTCCACCAGCCACTGCATCTGGTCGATCGCCCCGCCATCGGCAGTGCCCCAGCTGCGCCACTGCTTGCCGTAGATCGGGCCGAGGTCGCCGTTGGCATCGGCCCATTCGTCCCAGATCCGCACCTGGTGGTCCTTCAGGTACCCGATGTTGGTATCGCCCTTCAGGAACCACAGCAGCTCATGGATGATCGAGCGCAGGTGCAGTTTCTTGGTGGTGACCAGCGGAAAGCCGTCATTGAGGTTGAAGCGCATCTGCCAGCCGAACACGCTGCGCGTGCCGGTGCCGGTGCGGTCGGATTTTTCCGTGCCGTGCTCCAGCACGTGCTCGAGCAGCGCCAGGTAGGCCTTCATGCCTTGGCTCCTGCCGGGGCGACCGGCAGCACCGGCTGCAGCACCGGCGCGCGACGCGACAGCGCCAGCAGGACCAGGCCGAAGGCCACCAGCGGCAGGCTGAGCAGCTGGCCACGGGTGAACCAGTCGAAGGCGAGGTAGACGCCGTTGTCGGGCATGCGCACGAACTCCACTGCGAAGCGGAAGATGCCGTACATCAGCGCGAACAGGCCGGCGATCACATAGCGGTGGCGCGGCTTGGCGGAGACCGCCCACAGCACCACGAACATCACCAGGCCTTCCAGCAGCGCTTCATACAGCTGCGAAGGATGGCGCGCGTACTGGTTGAGCGCGCCGGTGGCGAACTCGGCCTTGAGCGTGGCCAGGTCCAGACCGTTCAACGGCGCCGGCAGGCCGCTCGGGAACACCACGCCCCAGGTGCCGTCGGTGTACTTGCCCCACAGCTCGGCGCCGATGAAGTTGCCGATGCGGCCGAAGCCCAGGCCCAGCGGCACCAGCGGGGACATGAAATCGAGGGTGTCGAACAGGTGCAGGCGGTGCTTGCGCGACCACCACCACGAGGCGAACAGCACGCCGAGCAGGCCGCCATGGAAGCTCATGCCGCCGTCCCACACTTTGAACAACAGCAGCGGGTTGTGCAGGAATTCGGCGGTCGCGTAGAACAGCATGTAGCCCACGCGGCCACCGACAACCACGCCGAGCATCGCGTAGAACAGCAGGTCGGAGAAGCCGTTGGCATCGACCCCGGGCAGGCGACCGGCGGCGATCCGCTTGCGCCCCAGCCACCAGGCAGCGGTGAAGCCGAGCAGGTACATGATGCCGTACCAATGCACCTTGATCGGCCCGAGCGAGATGGCGATGGGGTCGATGTCGTGGAAATAGATCATGAAGGGCGCCTTGCAGGGATGCCGATATTCTAGCGCCGCCCGGGAGCGGCCTCGCGGCGGCCCCGACCGCGCGATTGCCAGGCTTCAGCCCAGGATCTGCGGCGTGTCCGGCAGGCCGTCCTCCTGTGACCCCGGAAGGGGCGGATAGTGCCCGGCCAGCAGGTCCGACACCTCTTCGATCGCCAGCAGCACGCCCGCCTGCAGGGCCCCCTCACGCAGCCGCTGCTGCATGTGCGCGCAGATCGCCTGCCACTGCGCCTCGCCGATGCGCCCGCGCAGGCCGCGGTCAGCGACCAGCTCGATGGCATGGTCGGCCAGCAGCAGGTAGATCAGTACACCGTTGTTGTGTTCGGTATCCCAGGTGCGCAGTTGGGCGAAGGCATGTTCGGCGCGCTGTTGGGGCGAGACGCCCTGCCACAACGCGGCCAGCGGCAGATCCGCTTCCACCGCGAACATCACCTGGCCACCGTGGCGCCGCTCGCCGGCGCTGATCGCATCGGTGATCGCCTGCAGATGTGCCGGTGGGAAGGCGCGCCGCACCGAAGGAGAAAACACGTGCCGGAGCCAGCGCATCACCAGCCTCCCGAGGCGCCACCGCCTCCCGAACGCCCACCACCACCGCCCCAGCCGCCACCGCCGCCGAAGCCACCGCCACCACCGAACCCGCCGCCACCGCCCCAGCCACCGCCACCCCAGCCGCCACTGCGCGCGAACACGCCGCCGCGACCGGCCGACGTCAGGCCGACCAGCAGGCCCACCACGGCGGCCGCGCCACTGGCGACCACCAGCGAGGTGAACAGGAACGCGGCCACCCCGGCCCCGGCACCGCTGGCCAGCGCGCGCAGCGGTCGCGGCAGCCAGCCCAGCATGCCGCGCAGGAACAGGCCGGCAAACAGGCCGATGCCAAGCGCCATCGTCCAGTTGCCCCCCGCCGGGGCGTCCTGGACGCGATGCGTGCTGACCGGCGCGGGCAAGGCCTCGCCGTCGATCAGTTTGACCAGTGCAGCGCTGGCATCGGTGAGCCCACCGGCGTAGTCGTTGCTGCGGAACCGGGGGGCCAGGTATTCCTGGATCACCCGGTTGGCGATCGCATCCGGAATCGCGCCTTCCAGGCCGTAGCCCGGCTCGATGCGGACCCGGCGATCGTCCTTGGCCACCACCAGCAGGACGCCGTCGTCCACGCCCTTGCGGCCGATGGACCACTGCTCGAACACACGCTGGGTGTACTGCTCGATGGTTTCCGGCGCGGTGCTCGGCACCATCAGGATCTGCAGCTGGCTGCCCTTGCGCTGCTGCAGCGCCAGCGCCTGCGCCTCCAGCGCCTGGATCTGCGCTGCATCCAATGTGCCGGTGGTATCCACCACCGGCGAGGACATCGCCGGGATCGCCGCCTGGGTCTGCGCCCAGGCAGGCAGCGCCAGCGCCAGGCAGAGCAGCAACAGGCAGCGCAGCAGGCGCATGGTCACGGGCTCAGTTCGCCGGCTGTGGCTGCTGCTGCGGGGCCTGCGGCTGCGGCGCAGGCGCCGGGGCCGGTTGCTGCGAACCGAACTTGACCGCCGGCGGCTGCGAGATCTGCGCTTCGTTCTCCACCGTGAAGTTCGGCTTGGTCGCATAGCCGAACAGCTTGGCAGTGATCACCTGCGGGAACTGGCGGATGTAGGTGTTGTAGTCCTGCACCATCTGGATATAGCGGCCGCGCGCCACGGTGATCCGGTTCTCGGTGCCTTCCAGCTGGGCCTGCAGATCGCGGAAACCCTGGTCGGACTTCAGGTTCGGGTAATTCTCGGTGACCACCAGCAGGCGTGACAGCGCACCGCTCAACTCACCCTGGGCCTGCTGGAACTGCTTGAGGGAGTCGGCATCGTCGGCGTTGACGTTGACCTGCCCCACGCGTGCACGGGCGTTGGTGACGTCGGTCAGGACCTGGCGTTCCTGGTTGGCATAGCCTTCCACGGTCTGCACCAGGTTGGGGATCAGATCGGCGCGGCGCTTGTACTGGTTGAGCACCTCGGCCCAGCCCGCCTTGACCTGCTCATCCTTCTGCTGGATGGCGTTGTAGCCGCAACCGGACAACAGGGAGGCCAGCACGGCCAGGCACAACAAACGGGAGAACGATCGCATGGCCGGCTCCGGATCTCGATGAACGGGATCCGGAGCATGCCATGTTCCGGGTAAAGCGGATGTGGGTATCGACCAAAGGTCGGCACCTACCCCCTTACCAGTTGCCGGCACCCGGCACGTTGTGCGCCACGGCGCGGCGGCGCATCAGCAGGTTCAGCCATTCCACCAGCACCGAGAAGCCCATCGCGGCATAGATGTAGGGCTTGGGCACGTGCACGCCCAGGCCGTCCAGGATCAGGACCACGCCGATCAGCAGGATGAAGGCCAGGGCCAGCATCTTCACGGTCGGGTTGGCGTCGATGAAGCGGCCCAGCGGGTTGGCGGCCAGCAGCATGACGGCCACCGACAGCAGGATCGCGGCGACCATCACCGGGATGTGGTCGGCGATGCCGACGGCGGTGATCACCGAGTCCAGCGAGAACACGATGTCGATCACGGCGATCTGCGCGATCACCATGCCGAACACGGCCGAGGCCTTGGTGGTGGTCGGGTCTTCGTCTTCGCCGCCGGTGATCAGCTCGCGGATCTCCATGGTGCCCTTGATGATCAGGAACAGGCCACCGAGGATCAGCACCAGATCGCGGATGGAGATGCCCATGCCGGCGATGGTGAACAGGTTGGCTTCCATGTGGGCCAGGTAGGCCAGCGAGACCAGCAGCAGGATGCGGGTGATGCAGGCCACCGCGATGCCGAGTTTGCGCGCGAACGGGCGGCGCGTTTCGGGCAGCTTGCTCACCGCGATCGAGATGAAGACCAGGTTGTCGATGCCCAGCACGATTTCCAGCGCGCTCAGCGTGAACAGGGTCAACCAGACATTGGGGTCGGACAACAACTCAAGGAACATGGACTTCCATCCTTACAGGGGGGATGACGCGGCAGGCCCGCGTCAGAAGATTTGCGGCAGCAGGATCAGGACCCAGCACACCAGTACGTTCATCATCAGCACGAAGACCGCGGCCGAGCCCATGTCCTTGGCGCGACCGGCGAGCTCGTGGAACTCCGCGCCGTAGCGCTCGATCACCGCCTCGATCGCCGAATTGGCCAGTTCCATGGCCAGCACCAGCAGCACCGAGCCGATCATCAGCGCGCGTTCCACCGGGGTCTGGCCGAGCCAGAGTGCCAGCGGCGCGAGCACGATCAGCAGGTAGACCTCCAGCCGGAACGAGGACTCGTGCAGCCAGGCTGCACGCAACCCCTGCCAGGACCACACCGCGGCCTTGAAGATGCGCTTGGGGCCGCGCGGCAGGTGGCCGATTTCATCGGCCATGGGCAGGCACCCCGGTCGGCAACGCACGCCGGAACGGCAGGAACAGCACACGGCAGACAGTCATGGGCATCGCTGAATGGGGCAGGCAATCCCTCATTTTGCCATAAGCCGGTCGGGGCATTGTCGAAGGCGGCCAACGCCCGTCCGTGGTAAAGCGCGGCCGGGCCGCAACTTCTATGATGAACGTCTACCCGTCCGGGCGCCCCAGGCGCCCCACCACAGGAGTCGTCCATGCTGCACCGTCGTGCCCGCCCCCTTCTGCTCGCTCTTGCCCTGGGGGCCGCCCTGCCCGCGCTGGCGCGCTCCCCCGCCCCTGCCGCACCGCAGGTGCCGACCCAGGTCTCCAACGTGGCGTGGGCCGGCGACATGGCGCAGTTCGCGGCGCAGGACGCGGCCAGCCCACCGCCGCGCGGCGGCATCGAGTTCATCGGCAGCTCCTCGGTACGCATGTGGGAGAGCCTGGCCACCGATTTCCCGGGCCAGCCGGTGTTCAACCGCGGCTTCGGCGGCTCGGAAGTGCGCGACAGCACCTGGTATGCCGACCGCATCGTGATTCCATATGCGCCGTGCAAGGTGTTCTTCTACGCCGGCGACAACGACCTCAACAGCGGCCGCAGCCCCGCCCAGGTCCGCGATGACGTGGTGGCCTTCGTGCAGCGCGTGCACCGCGACCTGCCCAAGACGACGGTGGAGATCATCTCGATCAAGCCCAGCCCGTCGCGCGCGAACCTGCTACCCGCGGTGGTGGAAGCCAACGGCTTGATCCAGAAGGCCCTGGCCTCGCTGCCCAACACCGGCTACACCGATGTCTACACGCCGATGCTCGGTGCCGATGGCCAGCCACGCGCCGCATTGTTCCGCGAGGACATGCTGCACATGACCCCGGAAGGCTATGCGATCTGGCGCAAGGCGCTGGCGCCCAAGGTGCAGTGCGACTGAACCAGGCGGGGAGGCGCCACGCCTCCCCGACTCAACGGTAGTGGATCGTGGCCTGGGTGCCCTGCCCGGGCGCACTGCTCAGGCCGATCTTCCAGCCGAAGCGGTCGCACAGCCGGCGCACGATCGACAGCCCCAGCCCGGTGCCCTGCGGGCGGCTGGGTTCGGCACGGTAGAACGGCTCGAACGCGCGGCTGAGCGCTTCGGGCGACATGCCGATGCCGGTATCGCGCACGACCACCCGGTCGTCTTCGACATCGACATCGATCCGGCCTTCGTCGGTGTAACTGCAGGCGTTGCGCAGCAGGTTGCTGACCACCACCTGCAGTACCCGCGGCGGGGCGTGCAGCATCACCGGGCCGTGGCTGTGCAGGTGGATCTCGACCGGTCGCCCGGCGATCAGCTCGCGGGCGTTGTCGACCTCGTAGCGGACGATCTCATTGACGTCGAACAGCTCGACCTGCGGCTCGACATCGGCCTCGCGGGCCAGGATCAGGAAGGCATCGATCACCGCTTCCATGTCACGCCCGGCGCGCTGGATGCGCTGCAGGCCACGGCGCAGGCGTGGCGTCATGTCCTGGTCGCCCAGTGCCATGTCGCTGGCCACGCGGATCACGGTGAGCGGGGTGCGCAGCTCGTGGCTGGCATCGCGGGTGAAGTTGCGTTCGCGCGCGACGTGCGCGGTGACCTTGGTCGCCAACGAGTGCAGCGCGGCGGCCAGCTGGCGGGTCTCGCCCTGCATGTCGGCCGGCAGTTTGGCCGGCGCCAGATCGGCCGCCTCCGGGTGCCCGGGATCCCAGCGCGACACGCGCCTGGCCAGCCAGTTGACCGGCGAGACCAGGCGTTTGGAGGCGCGGTAGGTGATCCAGGAGGCGCCATAGACGGCCAGCAGGGTCAGCAGCACCGGCACCACGCCGAACCAGAACGCCAGCATCTCCGCGCGCGAGCGCAGGAACACCAGGTACAGGCGGCCTTCCGGACGCGCATCGACCAGCACCAGCTGGTCGTCGTCCTTGAGCTCGTGGAAGCCGGGAGGGAGCGTGCGAAGGTTGGCTGGCAGGCTCAGCGGCGACTGCCCGGTCTCGAGCAGATACCCGCGGATGTTCTGGGTGTTGGGCGGCGGCTGCACCGGCGAGGCCTCGTGCAATTGCCAGTAATAGCTGGCCTCTTCCTGCAGCGCGCTGCTGACCAGGCTGTGCTTGATCACCAACGACACCAGCCATGCGCCCAGCAGGATGCCCAGGCTGGCGAGCACGGCTTGGAGGATGAAGACGATGCGGATCTTGCGCGGCAGACCGTGCGGCATTACGGGGTCCAGGGCGGTTCGCGGCGATTATAGGAAAGCTTGCCGTGATTCCATCGTGCAAACCATGACAACGGCCCGGCAAGCGCCGGGCCGTCATGCTCCAGAGGGTGCCGGAGGATCGCCGCCCAGGTCACCGGCAGGTGGCCGAGCGGCGATGGATCCCCTGTCAGCTCATCGGCTGGGCGATATCGGCAATGCGGTAACCGGCACTCTGCACTGTGTGCAGCAGCGGGCGGTCGAACGGCTTGTCGATGATCTTGCGCAGGTTGTACAGATGGCTGCGCAGGGTGTCCGAGTCGGGCAGGCCATTGCCCCAGATCTCGCGTTCGATTTCCTGGCGGGTCACCACACGCGGCGATTCGCGCATGAGGATCGTCAGCAGGCGCAGGCCGATCGGCGAGAGCTGCAGTTCGGTCCCGGCACGGGTGGCGCGCATGCTGACCGGATCGAGCACGAGGTCGGCGACCTTGAGCACTTCCGAGCCGACCTGGCGACGCTCGCGGCGGATCAGCGCGCGCAGGCGGGCTTCCAGTTCCTGGATCGCGAACGGCTTGGTCAGGTAGTCATCGGCGCCGAACCCCAGGCCGGTGAGCTTGTCGTCCAGCGTGTCGCGCGCGGTCAGCATCAGCACCGGCGTCGACTTGCGGGCGTCGTTGCGCAGGCGGCGACAGACCTCGATGCCGTCCAGACGCGGCAGCATCAGGTCCAGCACGACCACGTCGTAGCTGTTCTCGGCCGCCAGACGATAACCGTCCAGCCCATCCTGGGCGTAGTCGACTTCAAAGCCGCGCCCTTCCAGGTACTCGCCGATCATCTCGGAAATATTACGGTTGTCTTCGACCACCAGCACCAGGCCGGAGGTCTCCTTTGTCTGACGCATGGGATTCCCTCTTTCTTCAGCTTTGTGAAACATGCCGCATCACCAGTGGACGCGGCGTGAAGTTCCTCACACACCGATCAAAGCAGGGGTTTGAGCAGCGGCCAGACGTTGTCCAGCACCTGCGGCTGCGCAGCTGCGGTGGGGTGCAGCCCGTCGGCCTGCATCAGGTCGGGCTTCAGCGCCACGCCCTCGAGCAGGAACGGCAGCAGTGGCACCTTGTACTGGCTGGCCAGCTCGGCGTAGGTCTGCTTCAGCCGCTGGCGGTAGGCCGGCCCGTAGTTGGGCGGCACGTCGATGCCCAGCAGCAGCACCTTGGCGCCGGCCTTCTGGCTGGCCACGATCATCTTTTCCAGGTTGCCGCGCAGCTGGGCCGGAGTGAGCCCGCGCAGCGCATCGTTGCCACCCAGCTCGATCACCACCACCGAAGGGCGGTGCTTCTCCAGCAGGCCCGGCAGGCGGGTCAGCGCGCCGGCGGTGGTTTCGCCACTGATGCTGGCATTGATGATCGCCGGCGGCGGCTTGATCTGTTGTTTGACCCGCTGCTGAAGCAGGTTTACCCAGCCCGACGCGGCCGGGATATTGTGGGCGGCACTGAGGCTGTCGCCGACCACCAGCACCGCTGCACGGGTGTCCGGACCTTTGGCACAGGCCAGCATCGGCATCAGCAGCAACCATGCCAGCAGCCAGCCCATCGGGGCCGCACGGCCCTTTCCACTTGCTTGGTTCATTGGAGAATCCTCATCGACAGCCTGTCCCCCCGCAGCGCGCCCGTCGCCATCGCCGCCCACAACGTGGGCAAGTCCGCACGTGGCCCGGAGGGTGAAGTCCACATACTGGACAACATTGACATGACCGTCCATGAAGGCGAGAGCGTGGCCATCGTCGGCGCTTCAGGTTCGGGCAAGACCACCCTGCTCGGCCTGCTCGCCGGGCTGGACCTGCCGAGCCACGGCAGCATCGCGCTGGCCGGTGCCGATCTCAACACGCTCGATGAGGAAGCCCGCGCGCAGCTGCGCGCGCGCGAAGTGGGTTTCGTCTTCCAGAGTTTCCATCTGCTGCCGGCCCTGACCGCCGAAGAGAACATCGCGCTGCCGCTGGAGCTGGCCGGCCGCGAGGATGCCGCGCGGGTACGCGAGGTGCTGGAGCAGGTCGGCCTGGGCCACCGTGCGCGTCACTACCCGCGCCAGCTTTCCGGTGGCGAGCAGCAACGTGTGGCGCTCGCCCGCGCCTTCGTGGCACGGCCGCGCATCCTGTTCGCCGATGAGCCCACCGGCAGCCTGGACCAGGCCACCGGGCAGCAGATCAGCGACCTGCTGTTCGCGCTCAATGCCACCAGTGATACCACCTTGGTGCTGGTCACCCATGACCTGCGCCTGGCCCAGCGCTGCGAGCGCATCTACCAGCTCGACGGTGGCCGCCTGGCCGATACCGTTGCCGGCGTGGGCGCATGAACGTCGTGCGCCACGCGGCGCGTGCGCTGCGCCGCGAGTTCCTGGCGGGGGATCTGCTGACCGTGTTCGCCGCGCTGGTGCTGGGCGTGGCGGTGATGACCGCGGTGGGCACGCTGGTCAACCGGGTGACGCTGGCACTGACCAGCAGCGCGGCGGAAATGCTTGGCGGTGATCTGGGCCTGAGCGGACGCGAGGATGTGCCGCAGAATTTCGCCGAGGCAGCGCGCGAACGCGGCCTGGCCCATACGCGCATGGTCAGTTTCCCAAGCGTGCTGTTCCATGGCGATGACAGCCAGATGGCCAACATCAAGGCAGTCGCCGACGGCTATCCGCTGCGCGGCGAACTACGGGTCAGCCGCACCCCGCATGACACCGCCAGCGAGACCGCGGGCACGCCGCCGCCCGGCCAGGCCTATGCCGATCCGCGGCTGATGCAGGCGCTTGGCCTGCAGGTGGGCGATGCCCTGGAATTCGGCGCAGGCACGTTGACCGTGACGCGGGTGCTGCAGGCCGAGCCGGATACCTCCGGTGAGCTGATGCAGCTGTCGCCGCCGCTGCTGGTCAATCGCATGGATGTGGACCGTGCCGGCCTGCTCGGCCCGGGCAGCCGCGCCTCGTACCGAATGATGTTCGCGGGCGAGCCGGCGCAGATCGCCGCCTTCCGCGAGTGGCTGACGCCGCAGGCCAAGGGCTACCGGATCGTCGGCATCGACGATACCCAGCGCGGGGTGCGCGGCGCATTCGATCTGGCCGGCCGTTTCCTGTCGCTGGCCGCGTTGCTGGCGGTGCTGCTGGCCGGTGTCGCCACGGCACTGGCCGCCAACCGCTTCGCGATGCGGCGCATCGACCAGGTCGCGATCCTGCGCTGCCTGGGCGCGCGCCAGCGCGACATTCTCGCGGCGATGGCCCTGCAGCTGGTCATGCTGGCCGTACCCGCCTGCCTGGTCGGCATCGGCCTGGGCATGGCCGCGCAGGCCGGGCTGGTGCAGGCGCTGGGTGGATTGATTCCGAACCGCCTGCCCCTGCCGCAGGCCACGCCGGCGCTGAGTGGTGCCGGCATCGGCCTGGTGCTGCTGCTCGGCTTCGGCCTGCCGCCGCTGCTGCGCCTGCGCAGCGTGCCGCCGATGCGCGTGCTCAACCGCAGCTTCGCGGCGTTGCCGCCGAGTTCCATGCTGGTCTATGCGGCCGCGCTGGCGGCCACCGTCGCGCTCACGGTGCAGGCCACCGGCGACGTCAAGCTGGCTGCGTGGGTGCTGGGCGGGCTGGCCGCGCTGGCGGCACTGGCCGGTGCGCTCGGTGCGCTGCTGCTGTGGCTGCTGCGTGGCGTGCAACCGCGCCTGCGCGGGCGCTGGAAACTGGGCCTGGCCTCGCTGACGCGGCGGCGCGGGCTGGCGGTGATGCAGCTGGTCGGCCTGTCGCTGTCGCTGTGTTCGCTGCTGCTGCTGTCGGTGATCGGCCCGGGGTTGTTGGCGCAGTGGCGCGACCGCCTGCCGACCGATACGCCGAACTACTTCCTGATGAACATCCAGCCGGAGCAGCGCGATGCGGTGCTCTCGACCCTGGCCGGGCTGGGCGTGGTCTCGCCGGGCATCGAGCCGTTCAGTATCGGTCGTCTGCTGGCGGTCAACGCGCGGCCGCCGCAGCGGCAGGCGCGCGAGGACAACAGCAACGAGGACGACGATGCCAACCGCCCGGTCAACTTCTCGTGGCGGCATGATTTCCCGCCGGCCAACACGCTGCTCGGCGGAACCTTCTGGAAGGCCGGCAGTACCGCGGCGGAAGCCTCGATCGAACAGGGCTGGGCCGAGCGTTACGGGATGAAGCTGGGCGACACGGTCACGCTGCAGATGGGCGATCAGGAGCGCAGCTTCACGGTCACCAGCATCCGCAAGGCGGACTGGGATTCGTTCCGGGTCAATTTCTTCCTGCTGCTCAACGAAGGTGCGGTGGCCGATGCGCCCTACAACCTGATCACCGCCTTCCACCTGCCGCGCGCGCAGGCACCGGCGCTGGCCGGGCTGACCCGGGCGTACCCCAACATTTCGCTGCTGGACATCGACGGCATCCTCGAGCGCGTGCGCGAGGTGATCAACCGGGTGACGCAGGCGGTGCAGCTGGTCATGGGCTTCAGCCTGCTGGCCGGTCTACTGGTGCTGCTGGCGGCATTGCAGGCCACGGCCGGCGAGCGCCGCTATGACAGTGCGGTGCTGCGCACGCTGGGGGCCACGCGGCGCCAGCTGCGGGGCGCGGTGCTGGTCGAGTTCGGGGCGCTGGGCCTGTTGTCGGCGTTGCTCGCGGTGGGCACGGCGGCGCTGCTGGGCAGCGTGGTGGCGCGGCAGGTGTTCGAGTTGACGCTGAGTCCGCCCTGGGGGCCGTTGCTGCTTGGCGGTGGGCTGGGCGTGCTGTTGAGCATGCTGGCCGGCTGGTGGGGCACGCGGCGGATCCTGCATACCCCGCCGGCGCTGGCCCTGCGGGAGGCATGAGCACGCGGCGATGACACGGGCACGGGGCGTGCCTCGGTATGCTGCACGCCCCTGCCCCCCTGAGATCGCCCGGATGCCCGGCACCCCGTTCACTGCCTATCTGTATCCCGTACTACTGCTGCTGGGCAGCAACATTTTCATGACCTTCGCCTGGTACGGGCATCTGAAGTACAAGAGTGCGCCGTTGATGACGGTGATCCTGGTCAGCTGGGGCATCGCGTTTTTCGAGTACTGCCTGCAGGTACCGGGTAACCGCCTGGGCAGTGCGGTGTATTCGGCGCCGCAGCTGAAGGGCATGCAGGAGGTGATCACCCTGGTGGTGTTCGCGGCCTTCTCGGCGTTCTACCTGGATCAGCCGCTGAAGTGGAACCACTGGGCCGCGTTCGGGCTGATCCTGGTAGCGGCATTCCTGATGTTCAAGGAATGAGGGCGACGCCCGCATTCGGGTCGCCACCGGCTGCGAGTCGGTGACAGCTGCGATGCCCCCGCATCGTCGCCGGGCCGGCCCGTCGTTTCAGATTACAGCTGGATCACCGGCATGCCGTCGGCTGCCCACGCACCGCCGCGGCGAGCGGCGGTGGCGCAGCAGCAGTCGTCGACCCAGAGCTCGCCTTCGGCCCCTTCGACGTGCCCGATCCGGCGTGCGGTGGTCGCCCCCAGGGCCGACAACGAGGCCAGGCTGGCGGCGAGTTCGCGGCCTTCGCCGACCTGTAGGCGCAGTGCGCACATGCGCCAGGCGTCGTTGCCCAGGCGCACGGCCAGTCGCCGCCACAGGCGCTCGGCGACGCCGGCGTCGTTGACCGGCTCGGGGCGTGCGGGGAAGGCGGAAACCAGGCGGTCCCAAGCGAGGAAATCGCTGTCCGGCAGCAGGTACAGCCGCCAGCAGCAGCGGCCGCGGGCATCGACGAAGCACAGGCTTTCGCGGATGCCTTCGCTGTCCATGCCCTGGCAGGCGTGGGCAGACACGGCGTGCTTCCAACCGCCGAGTTCACTGCTGTCCGGGCGGTACAGGCACAGCACGGTGCCCAGTGAGGCCAGCTGTGCGGCCGATGGCAGGCCGGCGATGGGATGGCGGCCCGGTGGGCGGCCGACGGAAAGGGCGCGGCTCATGGGATCTACCTGCAATCGGCGGTTGCGGGGGAGACCCTCGACCCACGCCGCGGGCCGGAGCCGACGGCGGAGTGTCGAGGGGGAGAGAGCTGGGATAACGGCCTGCCCAGGGAAGGCACGGATCGCGTAGCCACGCGGTCATCGGTGCCTCCCCGCGGGGGAGGCACCGCCGTTACTTGGTCAGGATCAACTTGTCGTTGCTGGTATGGCGCAGGCGATAGAAGCGGTCGCCGTGCTGGATCAGGATTTCACGGCGGCCCTTGAGCAGGGCTTCGCTGTCGATCACTTCTTCGGGCGGGACCACGCGGACCGGACGGTCGCGGAGGGTCAGCGTTTCGGGGCGCAGCAGTACAGCAGCTTGAGTGTTCATCGTCTGGACTCGTTGCGAGGGGCGAGTCAAATGATAATGATTCTCAGTTGACAATCAACAACCATTCTCAATTTGATAGATGGCATTAATGATCGAACTTCATCTATCAATAGGTTTTGTCAATCGAACAGAGGGGAGCGTCCCGCTATACGGGATTGCGGAGTCGGCCAGCCGCCGGCACTACCTTCCACCGGTCGGGTACCTCTATGTCCCTGCCACGGGTCGTAGCGCCGGCCGCTGGCCGGCGCCCTGCACCCAACTGGCCGATCAACCAAAGACCGCGTCCACCTGCTGCCAGACGCTTTCATCGAGCTGCTCGAACAGCGCCAGTGCGCCCAGGTTCTCTTCCAGCTGGCTGACCCGGCTCGCGCCGAGGATCACGCTGGACACGTTGGGGTTGCGCAGGCACCAGGCGATCGCCAGTTGCGCCGGGGAGACCCCCAGCTGCGCGGCCAGCGCGGTATAGCGGCGGACCCGCTCCAGGCGGTCGCTGCCGTCCTCGAGCACCTGCGCCTTCAACCAGCCCAGCTGTTCCTGGCCCAGCCGCGACTGCGGGTCGACGCCGGCGTTGTACTTGCCGGTCAGCAGGCCCGAGGCCAGCGGCGACCAGATCGTGGTGCCCAGCCCCGCCTCGGCATACAGCGGCGCGTACTCGCGCTCGACCCGCTCGCGGTGCAACAGGTTGTACTGCGGCTGCTCCATCGACGGGGCATGCAGATGGCGTGCACGGGCGATATCGACCGCTTCCTGGATCTGCGCGGCCGACCATTCCGACGTGCCCCAATACAGCACCTTGCCCTGGCGGATCAGGGTATCCATGGCCTGTACGGTCTCGGCGATCGGGGTGTCCGGATCCGGACGATGGCAGTAGTACAGGTCCAGATAGTCCACCCGCAGGCGCTTGAGCGCGGCGTGGCAGGCATCGGTGACGTGTTTGCGCGACAGGCCCTGCTGGGTCGGGCGCGGGTCGTCGACCGCCCCGAAGAACACCTTGCTGGAGACACAGAAGCCATCACGGGGCAGGCGCAGGTCGGCGATCACATCTCCCATCACCTGCTCGGCGCGGCCGCGGGCATAGCCCTCGGCGTTGTCGAAGAAGTTGACCCCGGCATCCCAGGCGGTGGCGATCAGCTTGCGGGCCTCATCGCGGCCGATCTGGTCGCCGAAGGTCACCCAGGCCCCGAAGGACAGGGCCGAAAGCTTCAGGCCGGTGGAGCCAAGACGGCGATAGAGCATGTGATTCTCCTGCTGCGGGCCCGCAACCGGGCCGGATCGATGCCGGTAAGTGTAGAGGGTGGCGCGCAGCGCGCGCAGGCCGGCCGCGGCGATCTCACGGCCCGTGACACACCACGCGCCAAGCCAGCCATGCCTTGTCGATACAGGCCCGATCACGACCGATCGGCTCGCAGACGCTGCTTTTCCTTGCCCCGCCCTTGCCGCTGCTCTAGGCTTCCCGTTTTTCGCGGCGCCCCAAGGGAAGTCTCATGGTCGAAGGTTTGGGCAGGATTGGCTTCGGCCTGTTCGGGTTGGCAGTGCTGATCGGCATTGCCTGGTTGTTCTCGAACAACAAGCGGGCCGTCGACTGGCGCCTGGTAGTCACCGGTATCGCACTGCAGATCGCCTTCGCGGCGGTGGTGCTGCTGGTGCCGGGTGGCCGTGATGTGTTCGATGCGCTGGGCAAGGGCTTCGTCAAGATCCTGAGCTTCGTCAACGAGGGCTCGGGCTTCATCTTCGGCAGCCTGATGAACACCGAGCAGTTCGGTTTCATCTTCGCCTTCCAGGTGTTGCCGACCATCATCTTCTTCTCGGCGCTGATGGGGGTCATGTACCACCTCAACGTGATGCAGACGATCGTGCGTGCGATGGCCTGGGCGATCACCAAGATCATGCGCGTGTCCGGTGCGGAAACCACCAGCGTCTGCGCCAGCGTCTTCATCGGCCAGACCGAAGCACCGCTGACGGTGCGCCCGTACATCGCCAAGATGACCCAGTCCGAGCTGATCACGATGATGATCGGCGGCATGGCGCACATCGCCGGCGGCGTGCTGGCCGCCTACGTGGGCATGCTCGGTGGCAGCGATCCGGCCCAGCAGGCCTTCTACGCCAAGCATCTGCTGGCGGCGAGCATCATGGCCGCCCCGGCGACCCTGGTGGTGGCCAAGCTGCTGGTGCCCGAAACCGGCACCCCGCTGACCCGCGGCACGGTCAAGATGGAAGTGGAGAAGACCTCCAGCAACATCATCGACGCCGCCGCGGCCGGTGCCGGCGACGGCCTGAAGCTGGCGCTGAACATCGGTGCGATGCTGCTGGCCTTCATCGCGCTGATCGCGCTGCTGAACGCCCCGCTGACCTGGCTGGGTGACGTGACCGGCCTGGCCGCGATCATCGGCCGCCCGACCGACCTGTCCACCCTGTTCGGCTACCTGCTGGCTCCGATCGCCTGGGTGATCGGTACCCCGTGGGCCGATGCCACCACGGTCGGCTCGCTGATCGGCCAGAAGGTCGTGATCAACGAGTTCGTGGCGTACTCGGAGCTGTCCAAGATCGTCAACGGCCAGGTGCCGGGCATGGTGCTCTCCGACGAGGGCCGCCTGATCGCCACCTACGCGCTGTGCGGTTTTGCCAACTTCAGCTCCATCGCGATCCAGATCGGTGGTATTGGTGGTCTGGCACCGGAGCGCCGCCACGATCTGGCCAAGTTCGGCCTGCGTGCGGTGCTGGGCGGTACCATTGCCACCTTCATGACGGCGACCATCGCCGGCGTGCTGACGCATTTCAGCTGATATCCGTTCCCTGAGAAACAGTCTTTATGAGTAGCAGTGTCGTCGTAATCGGTTCCTTCAATGTGGATCATGTCTGGCGTTGTGAGTCGCTCCCGGCCCCGGGTGCGACCATTGCCGGCCGCTACAGCACCGGTCCCGGCGGCAAGGGCTTCAACCAGGCCGTGGCCGCCCGCCGTGCCGGCGCGCCGACCACGTTCCTGTGCGCGCTGGGCGATGACGCCGGCGGTGCGATGGCCCGCGGCCTGGCCGAGCAGGACGGTTTCGCGCTGACCGCCGAGGCCAGCAGCGAGCCGACCGGCACCGGCGGCATCTATGTCGACAGCCGCGGCCGCAACACCATCGTGATCGGCCCGGGCGCCAACGCCGCGTTGAGCCTGGGTTTCGTTGACCAGCAGCGCGCGCTGCTGGCCGGTGCCAAGGTGGTGCTGGCGCAGCTGGAATCGCCGGTGGAAACGATCGAGGCGGCCCTGGCCATCGCACGCGAGGCCGGTGCCACCACCGTGCTCAACGTCGCGCCTGCCGATGCGCCGTCCAGCATCGGCCTGCTCAAGTTGGCCGATGTGCTGACCCCGAACGAGACCGAGTTCGCCGCCCTGCTCGGCCGTCATGTCGGCGAGCGCGTGGATGCCAACGATGTCGCCGCGCTGGATGGCGCCAGCCTGCATGCGCTGTGCCGCAAGCTGGTCGGCAACGGCACCGTGGTGGTGACGCTGGGTTCGGTGGGTGTGTTCGTGTCGCACGCCGAAGAGAACCTGCGTGGCGATACCCAGCCGTATTACCGCGTGGGCGCCGAGCAGGTGCAGGTGCTGGACACCACCGGTGCCGGCGATGCGTTCAACGGTGCGCTGGTGGCCTCGATCGCGCAGGACCCGGAGGCGGCCTTCGCCCGTCACGTGCGGTTCGCCAACCAGTTCGCCGGTCGTTCGACCGAGAAGGAAGGCGCCGCTGCGGCGATGCCGCACTTCACCCCGGGTGATGCCGAGAACAAGTAAGCGTCACCGGTGTGGATATCGTAAGGCCAGCGTTCGCGCTGGCCTTTTTTTGTTCTGCTCCATCTGGGTGAAATCAAGAAGCGCCCTCTGAGCCTTTCCGGGCGAGGCCTCGAGTAGGTCGAGCGCTGGGGCGCGATGCCCTTGCCGGCGAATGTCCCCCGGCGTCGGCCTGCGGCCGCCCCCTCCTCCTTTATTTCGCCCACAAGGGCATCGCGCCCCACGTGTCCAGACCACTTGCGCTGCATGGAAAGCACGGCTTCTCTTCTGCCTACCGCGAGCCGGAGCGCCGTAGCGGCCGGTAGGCCCCTGGGCAAAATCAAGGAGGAGGTCGTCGCTGTGAGGCGGCGGCCGGGGGACATTTGCCGAGGGGCCTACCGGTCGCTACGGGGCCCTTGAGCTCGCGGTGATCCACAGCGCCAGCGCGCCCACCAGGAGGCCGGCAAGCACGTCCAGCAGATCGTGCTGCCAGGTGGTGAGCGTCGAGACCAGGATCAGCCCACAGGCGCCGTGCCACAGCCAGCGCAACGCCGCCGTATCGGCCAGCAGCCAGCGCCGCCATGCCTGCCAGACCACCATCAGTACCGCGGCATGCAGCGACGGCGCCATGTTGAACGGCGCCTCGAACGCGCGCAGCTGGGCGAACACCAGTCCGCTCGCGCCATCCGGCTGGGGCAAAACGCGCACGTTGCCGGTCGGCCAACACACGAAGGCGAGCATGCAGGCGGCCTGCACCAGCGCGATGGCCATCGCATGGCGGCGCAGCGCCGATCGGGTCGGACAGAGGAAGAACGTCAGCGGGTACAGCAGGTTCAGCGCCAGGTACGGCCAGATCGTCCATGGCCAGAACGGGATCGCCTCGTCCCAGCGACCGTGCAGGCTGTAGGTATGGGCCTGGCTGGCGGCCCATTGATTGGTCCAGCTGTAGCCATGGATGAACATCGCGCCGAGCAGCAGCATCCACAGCATGGCCTCGCGCCAGGGCGGATGCGGGAGCGGAGTGTTGGCATGAGGCGGGGTGGGCACGCGCGCACCGTAGCAGAACGTGGCAAGCGTGTTTGCCGCTATCCTTGCGCTTTCGCGGATACCGGGACTGTACGCAGTGGCAGCAGCAGGCAGTCAGCAACACGCACGTACGCACGCGGACACACCGCGCTGGACGCGCAATCCGGCCTGGGCCCTGTTTTCGCAGACCCATGCGCAGCGCCCGCTGCTGCTGGTGTCCGGTGGCGCCGACGAATTGTATGTGGTCGACGAGGCCGATACCCCGACGGTCATCGAACGCATCCTCGGCCATTGGCAGGACGACACACTGACGCTTCTGCAGGACGATGCCGACTGTGGCCCGGCGGTCCGCCAGTTGATGCGCCTCGGCGTACTGGTGCCGTCGCAGGCGGCGCGCCCTGTGCGCCGCTATGCACTGGATTGGCTCGGGGAACCGCTGCCTGGGCTGGCCGAGGCCTTCGACCAGCATGCTGGTGCGGACCTGCAGCGCGTCGATGCCGCCGCCGATGCCGATCTCCTCGTGCTGGTCCGCCACGGGCTCGGCTGGGAACAGGCCTTGGCCCGCTACGTGTCACATATGCCGGTACAGCCGCATCTGCTGCTGGACCTCAGCTATCACCACACCCTCGCGCTTGGACCCTATGTGGTGCCCGGCCAGACTGCCTGTGTGTATTGCCTGGGCAACCGCGTACTGCGCCGCTGGGGCGAAGCGGTGGTGCCGGCGCTGCCGGAAGTCGCAGCGCAACCGGCACGGATCGCGGCGCTGGTCGCGCCGTTGCTGGATCAGCCGCACCTGTTGCTGGGCTATCTCGAACGCAGCGTCTGGCTCGACCTGCATCGCCTGCATGGGGAACGCGACCGGGTGCTGCGGCTGCCGTGGTGCCCCGCCTGCCAGGGCGGTGAGATGTCGATGCCTGCACCGCTGCCGCTGCCTTGGGACACCGGGCGCCCGTGATAATGTGGGGCGTGCGCCGGGCGTTTCCGCCTCGGTCAACGGAGTGACCATGTATCGCCTGCCGACCCAGTTCGATGCCAGTGCCTCGCGCCAGGACCTTGCCGCGGCAGGTGGCGGCTCGACATCGACTACCTGCAGTTCCTGCGTCGTCACCCTGCTCGGCACCTCGGTACTGTCGGCAGTGGTGCTGGGCAAGCTGGAACCCGTCGCGCCCGCCGCCATCAGCAGCGCCGCAGACATCCCCCCCGTCACCGTCGATACCCCCACCGAGCGCCACGGCCAGCCACCTGCGTTGCCGCAGGAACCGCCCAGTGCCGTCACTCCCGATCACCCGGCGGCACCGGCACCGGTGATGCCGGCAACCGGCCTGAGCCGCACCAGCCGGATACTGCTGGGGCTGTTCGCCTTGCCGCTGGCCGCGATCGGCGGCGGCATTTTCATCAGCACCTCCAACCCGATATTCGGGCTGTTCGTCGCCGTCGGGCTGTATCTCGGCATTTATGCCTTGGTCTACGAGCGCGCGGGGCGTTCGCTCGGGCGCGGCATCGGCATCGCCATCGGGCTGCTGCTGGGCCTGTTCGCCGTGGGCGCGCTCGAGATGATGCTCTGGCTGAGCGTGATGAAATGAGCCGCGCCGCCGTGCAGGCGGCAGAGCCGGATATGCCCACGCTGTCTTCGCACCTGCTGCATGGCGCAGCGCGTCCGCGCTGTGGCCTGGTGCGCCCGGCCCAACCGATCGAGGCCAACCCGTGCGATGCAACCGGCCCCTTGTTCGAGGGACGGCGCGTACACAATGCCGCCACGCCGGCCGACCCGGCCAATCCCTGGCAGGGCGTCTCGGGCGCGGTTGCGCTGGAAGCCGCTGCGGCCGCCGACGGCGCGGTCGCCGAGGCGCTGGAGCGGCTGGCGGCGGCGCAGGCGAGCCTGGAAGTGCGTCGTCGCGATGCGCTGACGCCCACACAACGTCTGGACGAATCGGCATTCGCGCTGTTCTCGGCGAGCCAACGCGCCATGCCGGACTTTCCGTGGCCGATGCCCGAGCGCGACGAGGACCTGTTCGCAGCGGTGCATGCGCTGGACGACAACCGGGTCGCTTGGGTGCCGCAAGAGCTGGTTGGACTGGGGCCGCGCAGCGGCCAGGCGCGATTGCCATCGACGTCCAGTGGTCTGGCGGCCTGGCGGGATGGGCGCGATGGCGCCTGGCTGGCGCTGTTGCGCGCGGCCCAGGAGCTGCTGGAGCGCGATGCGCTGGCAGTGACATGGCTCAATGGCGTGGCCGGCCGGCGAATCGCGCTGCCGGCGCAATGGCACGCCCATGTGGACGCGCGCGGTGGTGAACTGCAGGCGTTCGACCTGACCCAGCACTGGAATCCGCACCCGGTCATCGCGGTCGCCGGTGGCATTCCCTTCGAAGGCCGCCCCCGCTACGTCCTCGGCATCGCCTGCCGTGCCGATCCGGGCGAGGCACTGCACAAGGCGCTGCTGGAATGGCAGCAGGCACTGACCTTTGCCGCGCATCTGTGTGGCCGCGAAAGCGCCCGGCTGCCTCGTGAACCCGCAGCGCTGCGCAGCTTCGACGAGCATGCCGCCTTCTACACCCTGCGCCCGGAGCTGTGGCCGCAGCTGCCGCTGCTGCGGGAGGCGGGCCGCAGCACGTTGCAGTTGCCCCCACCCGGCGCAGCGGATCGCCCGGCCGCGCCGCGCGCGATGGGCGAGCTGGATCAGCTGCGGCGCCGGCTGGGCCGTGCCGGCATCGCGCTGTACTACCGCGAGTTGACCACCGCCGATGTGGCCGCGGCTGGCCTGCGGGTGATGCGGGTGTTGTCGCCACAGCTCAGCGGTCTGCATGCCGACGAACGTGCGCCGTTCCTTGGTGGCCGCTGCCGCGACGTGGCATGGCGCTATCCCGGCGTGCCGCACGGCGGCGCGTTTCCCAACCCCTTCCCGCATCCATTGGGCTGATCCCCGAGGACCGCATGCCGTCACCGCCTTCCCCCTGGGACGATGCCCCGCTGTTCCATCTGTTCTGGCACAACGGCGAGCTCAATCCCGCGCGCGCAGACGTGATGCGCGCGCGCATCGCCGAAGATGCCGCACGCGCCTGGTCGCCGCCACGGCCGTTGCATGCAGCAGCCGGCGTCGCCTTGCCGGACCCGGTACGCCCCGGCGATGCCCTCGCGCAGCGCCGCAGTGGCCGCCGTTTCGGTGATGCACAGTGGGGCGCGCAGGAACTGGGGCGCGTGCTGGCCCCGCTGCGGGCCCGGCCCGGCGACAGTGACACGCGGCGTCTGCCGTCCGGTGGGGCCAAGTACCCGATCCAGGCCTATGCCGCGCTGTACGGCATCGACGATGCGATCGCATCAGCGCCGGGCATCCATTGGTACGACCCGCTCGAGCACGCGCTGGTACCGGTGGGGCCCTGCCCCGCATGGCCGGCGCTGTCCGGGCTGCTGGGCGTGGACTGGCCGGAGCGGCCGGCGGCCGTGCTGTTCCTGATCGCCGAGCCAGGTGGGACGCTGGCCAAATACGGCGAGCGCGGCGGCCGCTTCGTGTTGATCGAGGCTGGAGTCTGGCTGGGGGCGCTGGGGCAGCAGGTGGCGTCGATGAACGCCGCCGGCTGCGCGATCGGCTCGTTCGACGACGCCGCCCTCCTGGCCCTGCTCGGGCTCGACCCGCAGCGGCATCTGGCGGTGTTGGCCTATGCGTGCGGTCCGGTGCCCTGAACGATCGCCGGAATCGCGGCAGGCCCCGCCTGATCATGCGATTCCAGACCAGCGGCCGGCACGGCCGGTAACCACCCAGCATCCGCCGCTGCTGGGGGCGGCGGAACCAATCGTCAAGCATATCCTCATGACCGGAGCGCATCAGTCCCTTCCGGATCGGCCTGAACAGGTAGCGGTACCTGCGTGGTTGGCGGCCAGCGGCCGGCACTACAATGCGCACATGCAGATTGGCCCCTACAACATCCAGCCCAACGTGGTGCTGGCACCGATGGCCGGTGTCACCGACAAGCCCTTCCGCCTGCTGTGCAAACGGCTGGGCGCGGGCCTGGCCGCCTCGGAGATGACCATCTCCGACCCGCGCTTCTGGAACACCCGCAAGTCGCTCCACCGCATGGACCATGCCGGCGAGCCGGACCCGATCAGCGTGCAGATCGCCGGGACCGAGCCGCAGCAGCTGGCCGAGGCGGCACGCTACAACGTGGACAACGGTGCGCAGATCATCGACATCAACATGGGCTGCCCGGCCAAGAAGGTCTGCAACGCCTGGGCCGGCTCGGCGCTGATGCGCGATGAAGACCTGGTCGCGCGCATCCTGGGCGCGGTGGTCAATGCGGTGGACGTGCCGGTCACGCTCAAGATCCGCACCGGGTGGGACTGCGACCACCGCAATGGCCCGCTGATCGCGCGCATCGCCGAGGACAGCGGCATCGCCGCGCTGGCCGTGCATGGCCGTACCCGCGACCAGCATTACACCGGCACCGCCGAATACGAAACCATCGCCGCGATCAAGGCGGCGCTGCGCATTCCGGTGGTCGCCAACGGCGACATCGATTCACCGCAGAAAGCGGCGCAGGTCTTGAAACAGACTGGCGTGGACGCGGTGATGATCGGCCGCGCCGCCCAGGGCCGGCCCTGGATCTTCCGCGAGGTGGCGCACTACCTGGCCACCGGCGAGCTGCTGGCGCCGCCCTCGGTCACCGAGGTCCGCGATCTGCTGCTGGGCCACCTGCACGCGCTGCACGATTTCTATGGCGAGCAGCAGGGGGTGCGCATCGCGCGCAAACACCTGGGCTGGTACGCCAAGGACCGGCCGGAGAACGCCGCCTTCCGTGCGGTGGTCAACCGCGCCGAGGATGCCGCCAGCCAGGTCGCCCTGACCACCGACTATTTCGACGCCCTCGCCGCCGGCGAGCCGTTGTCGTCCGCTGCCTGAGCCTTCTGTCATGAACCCGCCGATCACCGCACCGACCTATCTCCACGGCTTTTCCGATACCGAGCAGCATCGCCTGGTCACCCAGTCGCGCCTGTTCGAATCGAGCATCTTCAGCGGCATCGACTACGGCGGCGCAACGCGCCTGCTGGAAGTCGGCAGCGGCGTGGGCGCACAAACGGACATCCTGCTGCGGCGGTTCCCGGACCTGCACGTCACCGGCGTGGACCTGAGCGAAGCGCAGCTGGCCACTGCCGCCACCAACCTGGCCAAGACCCCGTGGTGCCGCGAGCGCTACACCCTGCTGCAGGCCGACGCCGGCAATCTGCCGTTCGGTGCGCGCGAGTTCGATTCGGCCTTCCTGTGCTGGGTGCTGGAGCATGTGCCTTCGCCGGCGCGGGTGCTCAACGAAGTGCGACGCGTGCTGGTCCCGGGTTCGCCGGTGTATGTCACCGAAGTGATGAACGCCTCGTTCCTGCTCGATCCTTACTCGCCGCACATCTGGCGCTACTGGATGGCGTTCAACGATTTCCAGTACGACCACGGCGGCGATCCGTTCGTCGGTGCCAAGCTCGGCAACCTGCTGCTGGCCGGCGGCTTCCGCGACGTGCACACCGAGATCAAGACCATCCACCTGGACAACCGCGAGCCGGCGCGTCGCAAGACGATGATCGCGTTCTGGGAGCAACTGCTGTTGTCGGCGGCCGATCCGCTGCTGGAAGCCGGCCTGGTCGACCAGGAGACGGTGGACGGGATGCGCCGCGAGTTCAGCCTGGTCCAGAACGACCCCAACGCGGTGTTCTTCTTCTCCTTCGTGCAGGCGCGCGCGACGGTGTATTGACCGGGGGGCGGCGCTAGCGCGTCGCCCAGGCGATCACGGTCACCACCACCGCTGCGGCCAGCAGCAACCACAGGCCCAGTCCGCCCCGATCACCCGGGGCGACCGTCGCACTGCCGGCGGTGAGACGGGCACCTTCGCGCGGACGCGCGGTGGGCGTGTGGCCTACTTCCAGCATGCCGGTGGCCGGCCGCTGGTTACGCTCGGTGAGCTTGTTCTGCATGCGCCGCGCCCGCTCAGGGTCGACCTTGTGCAGTTCCTCCAGCAGCACCTGCTGCTGACGCGCGCGGTCCGGCTGTGCCCTGGCCTTGTGCAGGATCTCGCGCAACGGCACCGCCGGCTGCTCGGCGGAGCGGCCCGGGGTCACATCCAGCAACAGCGCGCGGTACTCCGGCGGTACATCGGCCAGCCGGGTGTAGCGCGTGCCATTGATCTCCATTTCAAACCGTTCGGTCACGGTGCCTCCGTCCAACCTGCCTTGGGTGCGATCACCTCGGTGCTCGCCGGTGCATGCCAGATGCGTTGCCACATCGCCGAGAACCGGCGCTTCACCATCGCCCTGCCCTGCTCCCCTTCATACGCCGGGCGCAGCTGCCGCGGCGTGATCGCGGCCCAGCCCCCGCCCTCGGCCCGGGCCACCGCGAAGGTGAAGGTGTAGTCCGGCTCCAGGCCCATGCGCAGATCGCTCAGCCGCAGCTCGCCATCGACCACCTGCGCGCGCATGAAGCCGCGGTTGAACCAGTTCAGGCGCTGCACGGCCGGCAGCGTGGCCGCCTGGCGCAGGGCCTGCACGTTGGAGGGATGGCCTTCAAAGGTCATCGGGCCGCGGTCGGCGATCAGCGAGCGCTCGCCGATCACGTAGCCGTTGGGCGTCATCGCGACGACCTGCCAGAGCAGCGTGTTGAACGGCATCGCCACCGAAAAGCGCGGCGCATCGCCCAGCCCCATCGCGGCCAGGGCGCGGTCGGCCTCGCGGTCGACACTGTGCTTGGCCAGCAGCGACCAGCCCAGGTAGCCACTGCTGAGCACCAAGCCGGCCACCAGCGCCTTCTGCGCCAACGGCCGCGCCCGCGCGAACCACGCCACTGCACAGGCGATCAGCAGCCACACGGTGTAGAGCGGGTCGATGATGAAAACGCTGGCCCACATCGTCGGGTGCGGGGTGAACGGCCACCACAGCTGGGTACCGTAGACGGTGAAGGCATCCAGCAGCGGATGGGTGATCAGCGCCAGCGTGATCGCCCAGAACCAGCGGCCCGGCGCCTGCGCCACCCGGCCGTGACCAAAGCGTTTGAACAGCCACCAGATCAGCGCGGCCACCCACGGCAACACCAGCAGCGAGTGGCTGTAGCTGCGGTGCTCGACCATCAGCGCCACCGGATCGGCGGCGGTGAACGCCAGCAGCAGCGCGTCCAGGTCCGGCAGGGTGCCGAGCGCGGCACCGGCCAACAGGGCGGCGCGGCGATGGCCGGCCGGTGCGATGGCGGCGGCGACCGCGCCACCGAGTACGATCTGGGTCAGGGAGTCCATCGGCCGATGCTAGCAGCCGGGCCTGGCGCTGCGTTGATGCCGTTCTGCTCAGGCAGCTCTGGCCAGTGCGGCGTTGCCGGGCAGCGCCGCCAGGGTCTGCCCGGTGTGATCCAGCAGCCGCAGGCTGCCGTCCGGATCCTCGGCCAGCGCGGTCAGGCTCTCGACCCAGTCGCCGTCGTTGGCATAGATCAGCCCGTCGCGCTCCACCAGTGCGGCGCGGTGGATGTGCCCGCAGACGATCCCGTCCAGCCCACGCCGACGCACATCCTCGAGCCCGGCCTGGACGAAGCGTTCGATGTAGCGTTCGGCCGCGCCGCTGCGCTTCTTGAGGAATTCAGAGAGAGACCAGTAGCGCTGACCCAGCCGCCGCCGGACCGCGTTGAGCAGGTGGTTGCCGGTCAGGATGCGGTAGTACAGCCAGTCGCCGAAGCGCTCCTGCAGGCCACCGAAATGGGTGATGCCGTCGTAGTCGTCACCATGCACGACCAGCAGCCGCCGTCCGTCGGCGGTCACGTGGATCGCCCGCCGGCGTACCTGCATGGCCGGCAGCATCAGCCCGCAGACCTTGCGCAGCGAAGCATCGTGGTTGCCCGGGATGTAGATGATCCGGGTGCCGGCCCGCTGCAGCGCGTGCAGGGCCTGGATCACCTCGCTGTGCGCCGGCCGCCAACTGGCCCGGCGGTGCGCCATCCACCACAGGTCGATGATGTCGCCCACCAGATACAGGCGCTCGCAGCGCAGCCCGGCCAGGAACCTGGCCAGTTCGGCGGCATGGCAGTGGCGTGAGCCAAGGTGGACGTCGGAAAGGAAGACGGCCCGCCGATGGGGCGCCAGGGTCGTCACGGGCCGTTTGGCGGCTTCCCGCGCGTCGCGCTGCTCGACGTCGTGCATGGCGTGCTCCTCAGGTCCGGCGGCCGGATGCGCCGAAGCCTGCCCTGCGTCGACGACAGCCCGATGGCGGTTTGACGACGGGCCGGTGACGCTCGCGGGGTTCGGATGCACGTCGCGCCCTTCGTGAGGCGCGTGCGGCTGGCGTGCTTCTCGGGGCAGGTGCCGCTGCGGGCGGCCGTTTGTCACGCTGGTGGAACACTGGGCGGTGACGCTGGGCCTCAATCCCGTCACACCGGGCCCTGCGACGGGCACGCAGGCTTAACCACGGGCAACCCTCGCTGGCGCACAATGCAAGCGCGCGACTTGCCGTGTATCATTCGCGCCCATCTTTCCATCCGAATCAAAGGATATTACGCCTGATGTCCAGCTACCTGTTCACCTCCGAATCGGTCTCCGAAGGCCATCCGGACAAGATTGCCGACCAGATCTCCGATGCGGTGCTGGACGCGATCCTGACCCAGGACAAGCGTGCGCGCGTGGCCTGCGAAACCATGGTCAAGACTGGCGTGGCAATCGTCGCCGGTGAAATCACCACCAGCGCCTGGATCGACCTGGAAGCCTTGACCCGCAAGGTGATCCTGGACATCGGCTACGACAGCTCCGACGTCGGCTTCGACGGCGCGACCTGCGGCGTGCTGAACCTGATCGGCAAGCAGTCGCCGCACATCGCCCAGGGCGTGGACCGCAAGAAGCCCGAAGAAATGGGCGCTGGCGACCAGGGCCTGATGTTCGGCTATGCCACCAACGAGACCGACAGCTACATGCCGGCCGCGATCCACCTGTCGCACCGCCTGGTCGAGCAGCAGGCCAAGATCCGCAAGAAGAAGAACTCGCCGCTGTCCTGGCTGCGCCCGGATGCCAAGAGCCAGGTCACCCTGCGCTATGAAAACGGCGCCGTCTCGGCCATCGACGCGGTGGTGCTGTCGACCCAGCACGCCCCGGGCGTGAAGCAGAAGGACCTCATCGAGGCCGTCCGCGAAGAGATCATCAAGCCGGTGCTGCCGGCCAAGTGGCTGCACAAGGGCACCAAGTTCCACATCAACCCGACCGGCAAGTTCGAGATCGGCGGTCCGGTGGGCGACTGTGGCCTGACCGGCCGCAAGATCATCGTCGACACCTACGGCGGCTGGGCCCGTCACGGTGGTGGTGCGTTCTCGGGCAAGGATCCGTCCAAGGTCGACCGTTCGGCCGCTTACGCTGCCCGCTACGTCGCCAAGAACGTCGTGGCTGCCGGCCTGGCCGACCGTTGCGAAGTGCAGGTCTCCTACGCCATCGGCGTGGCCGAGCCGACCTCGATCTCGGTCACCACCTTCGGCACCGGCAAGATCAGCGATGACAAGATCGAAAAGCTGATCCGCAAGCACTTCGACCTGCGCCCGTACGGCATCATCCAGATGCTGGACCTGATCCACCCGATGTACCAGCAGACCGCGGCCTACGGCCACTTCGGCCGCAAGGCCAAGGAGTTCAGCTACACCAACGGTGCTGGCGAACAGGTCAATGCGACCGCCTTCTCCTGGGAGAAGACCGATCGCGCCGCCGCCCTGCGCGCGGATGCGAAGTTGAAGTAAGAAATGGGCCGCGAAAGCGGCCCTTTTCTTACGGGTAGAGCCGACCGTTGGTCGGCTGGCCGAGGGTAGAGCCGACCGTTGGTCGGCTGGCGGCGGGTAGAGCCGACCGTTGGTCGGCTGGCCGCGCGCAGCGCGGCAATGATCGGCGAAACAAACGGCGGGCCGCGAAAGCGGCCCGTCGTCGTTTGGGCGCCTTGACCCATCGTCGCGCCGCGCACGAACAGCCGACCAACGGTCGGCTCTACCAATGGGTCAAGCGGCGCTACACTCTTGCCATGCCCGAATTCAAATCCAACCAGCTCTCCATGACGGTGCTGATGTCGCCGGACATGGCCAACTTCTCCGGCAAGGTGCACGGCGGTGCGGTGCTGCGCCTGCTCGACCAGGTTGCCTACGCCTGCGCCAGCCGCTATGCCGGCAGCTACGTGGTCACCCTTTCGGTGGACCAGGTGATGTTCCGCCAGCCGATCGCGGTCGGCGAGCTGGTCACCTTCCTGGCCTCGGTGAACTACACCGGCACCTCCTCGATGGAGATCGGGGTCAAGGTGGTGGCCGAGGACATCCTCAAGCGCAGCGTGCGCCACGCCAACAGCTGCTTCTTCACCATGGTCGCGGTGGATGACGAGGGCAAGCCGACCCCGGTGCCGCCGCTCGTGCTGGAGACCGCCGACGAACGCCGCCGGCATGCCGCCGCGTTGATCCGCCGCCAGCTGCGCGAGGAGATGGAGCAGCGCCACCTGGAGCTGCTGGCATCCAATCCGCCTGCACCAGGTGATCTGGTCGAGCGGGTCTGAGAAGCGCTGCCGGCCAGCGGCCGGCACTCCCCCTTCATGGCCTACCCGGTGTTCTGTACGCCCTGCGAAACACCGTTCACGCAGGCCACCAGCGCGCGCAGCACGTCATCGTCTTCGCCACCGCTTTCACGCCAGCGGCGCAGCAGGTCCACCTGCAGCACGCTGATCGGATCGATGTAGGGATTGCGCAGGCGGATCGACAGCGCCAGGCGCTGATCGTGCTGAAGCAGTGCATCCTGCCCGGTCAGCGCCAGGATCCACTGCGCGGTGAGCTCCAGCTCACGCTGGATCTGCGGGAAGAAACGGCCATGCAACGCACCAGACAGCTGCGAGAACTGCTCGGCGATGGTCAGGTCGCCCTTGGACAGCACCATCGCGATGTCATCCAGGAAGGTGCTGAAGAACGGCCAGTCGCGCGCCATTTCTTTCAGGATGTCCTCGTGGCCGGCATCGATCGCCGCCTGCAGGCCGCTACCCACGCCATACCAACCCGGAATCACGGCACGCGCCTGGCTCCAGGCGAACACCCACGGAATCGCGCGCAGGTTGCTCAACGCGGCATCTTCGCCCAACCGGCGCGAGGGCCGTGAGCCCAACGTCATCCGCTCGATCACATCGATCGGCGTGGCCAGGCGGAAGTACTGCATGAAGTCTTTCTGGCCGACGAAGGCACGGTAGGCCTCCGCACTCTTCTGCGCGATCAGGTCCATCACCGGGCGCCACTGTTCCTCGCGCGGTTCCGGTGCACGCGGGCGCAGGCTGGAGCGCAGCACCGCACCGGTGGACTGCTCCAGCGAGCGCAGTGCCAGCGCACGGATGCCGTACTTGCGGTGGATCACCTCGCCCTGCTCGGTCACGCGCAGGCGGCCGTCGATGCTGCCGCGCGGCGAGGCATCCACGGCGTGCGTGGTCTTGCCGCCACCGCGGCTGATCGAGCCGCCGCGGCCGTGGAAGAAAGTCAGGCGGATGTCGTTCTCGGCAGCGACCTCCAACAGTTCTACCTGGGCGCGCTGAAGGCCCCAGCGCGACGCCGCGATGCCCCCATCCTTGCCGCTGTCCGAGTAGCCGAGCATCACCATCTGCACATCGCCGCGCGAGGCCAGGTGCGTGCGGTAGACCGGATCGGCCAGCAGATCGCGCAGCGTGTCGGTACCGCGCTTGAGATCGTCCACGGTTTCAAACAACGGGGCGATGTCGAGCGGCACCGCACCGGCGTCATCCACCAGGCCGCCACGACGTGCCAAGGCGAGCACGGCGAGGACATCGCTGCGGTCATGCGCCATCGAGATGATGTAACTGCCCAGTGCATCGGCCCCATGCCGGTGATGGGCATCGGCCAGCGCCGCAAACACCGCGTCCAGGCGCTCACCGCCTTCTTCGTTGCTCACCGGCAGCACCTGCTCGCCGCTGGCGAACGGGGCCAGCCGTGCCGCGCGGGTGACCGCATCGGCAGCGTCCCAGGCCTCCTGCCCATCCAGCACGCTGGCCAGCGCGCGACCATGCACGCTCGATTCCTGACGCACGTCCAGGCGCGCCAGATGGAAGCCGAAGGTGCGCACCCGCCACAGCAGGCGACGCACGGCGAAGCCGCCGGCATGGTCGCCCTTGTTCTCGTGCAGGCTGCGCAGGATCAGCTCGATGTCGTCGGTGAGTTCCTGCGGCGACACGTAGGCGCCTTCCGCATCGTCCATCGTCGCCTGCACGCGTGCGCGCATGCGGTCATTGAGCAGACGGTACGGCATGTCGGCATGACGCGGGCGCGAGGTGACCTTGGGCAGCAACGCCTTGTAATGGTCCACGCGGGCCTGCAGTTCATCACTGACCGCCACGCGCTCGGTGGACTGGCTGAGCAGGCTGGCCAACTGCAGCAGGTCTTTCTGGTAGCGGCCGAGCACGGCCTGGCGCTGCGCATCCAGGGTGTTGCGGATGGTGCCGGCATCCACGTTCGGATTGCCATCCATGTCGCCGCCCACCCACGTGCCGAAGCGCAGCAGGCGCGGCAGCGGCAGTTCCTGCCCATAGGTATCCAGCAGTGCCTGCTGCAGCGATTCGTACAGCACCGGAATCACCCGGTACAGCACCTGCACCAGATAGAAGCCGACATGCTCGCGCTCGTCTTCCACGGTCGGGCGCACGGGCGAGGAATCGGTGGTCTGCCACGAGGCGGTCAGCGCCATGCGGAAACGCGCGGCGTCAGCGGCCGCTTCGCCCGGCGTGCGCTGGCCGTCGAGGTTGTCGACCAGGCTGGCCACCATCAACTGCTCTTTCTCCAGCAGCGCGCGGCGGACCGCCTCGGTCGGGTGCGCGGTGAACACCGGCTCGATGTCGATGCGCGGCAGCCACTCGGCCAGTTCGTCCAGGGTGACGCCCTGTGCCTTGAGGTTGACCAGTGCGTCCTGCAGGCCATCGGGCTGCGGCGTGGCGGTACCGGCGCGCTGGTAGTCGCGGCGGCGGCGGATGCGGTGCACCCGCTCGGCGATGTTCACCACCTGGAAATAGGTACTGAACGCACGCACCATCGCTTCGGCGCGCGCCGGTGGCAGGCCGGTCAGCGCATCGTTGAGATCGGACAGGGGGGCGTCGCTTTCGCGGCGGGCGATGGCGCGTGTACGCACCTGTTCCACATCATCGAAAAACTGCGTGGAGACCTGCTCGGCGAGCAGGTCGCCGACCAGTGCGCCGAGTCGGCGTACATCGTCGCGCAGGGGAATATCGGGAGTGGCAAAAACGATGCTGCTACGGTACTCGTTCATCTGCGACGCACTGGCCTCGGGAACGGAATCCGCTCAAGCCTAACCCACAATCGCGTCGTTGCTGCGTCGCGCAAATAGTTACATCTGGTAGTGCCGGCCGCTGGCCGGCTCCATGCAGATCTGACAGGTGCCAGTGCGGGCATCGCGAGGAGCCGGCCAGCGGCCGGCACTACCGATCGCGTGCATTCCGAGGAGCCGGCCAGCGGCCGGCACTACCGGTCGCGTGCATCGCGGGGAGCCGGCCAGCGGCCGGCACTACCGGTCACCTTCATCGCGAGGTACCGGCCAACGGCCGGTACACATCGGTTGTTTCAGCGCTTCTTCTTCACTGGCTTGCCCTCGCCCACGGTCTGCTCCAGCCAGCGCTCGCTCTCGGCCAGCATGGTCATGATCGATTCGCGTGCCCGGTAAGCGTGCGATTCATTGGGCAGCATCACCAGCCGCGAGGTACCGCCCAGCCCCTTCACCGCGGCGAACATGCGCTCGCTCTGGATCGGGAACGTGCCGGAGTTGTTGTCGTCCACGCCATGGATGAAGAGGATCGGGTCCTTGATCTTGTCGGCGTAGTTGAACGGCGACATCTTCTGGTAGACGTCCTGCGCCTGCCAGTAGTTGCGCTCTTCGGCCTGGAAGCCGAACGGGGTCAGCGTGCGGTTGTAGGCGCCGCTGCGCGCGATGCCGGCCTTGAACAGGCGGGTATGCGCGAGCAGGTTGGCGGTCATGAACGCACCGTAGGAGTGGCCACCGATCGCGATGTGCTCGCGGTCGGTCACGCCACGCCGCACCACTTCATTCACGGCGGCCTCGGCATTGGCGATCAGCTGCGGCAGGTAGGTGTCGTTCGGCTCCTTGTCGCCCTCACCGATGATCGGCATCGACGGGCTGACCAGCACCGCGTAGCCCTTGGCCAGGAACGCCTGCGGACCCCAGTAGCTGATCGCGTTGAAGCGGTACGGCGAATCGGTGACCTGGCTGGCGGCTTCGGCGGTCTTGAACTCCCCCGGGTAGGCCCACATCAGCAGCGGCAACGGACCGTCCTTCTTCGCGTTGTAACCCGGCGGCAGCATCAGCGTGGCGGTCAGGTCGACGCCGTCGTTGCGCTTGTAGCGGATCTGCTCCTTGCTCACCCCACGCAGCTGCGGCAGCGGGTGCTGGAAGTGGGTCAGCGCCTTCGGTGCAGCCGTGGCATCACCCAGCGACTGCACGTAGAAGTTGGCCGGCTCATCGGGCGATTCACGGGTCAACAGCAGCGAGGTGCCTTCCTGGTCGAGCAGCGCCACCGGCGCGGCATAGGACGGGGCCTGCGAGTGGAACAGGCGCGTGGTCTGCTTGCTGTCCAGATCGAAGCGATCCACGAACGGACGATCGCCTTCCGGCGAAGCGCCCAGCCCGTACAGGAAGATGCTGCGGCCATCGGCACTCACCTGCAGGCGCGCGCGCCCGTTGACGTCGCGCACCAGGCCCGGGCGACCGGGATCGTTGTAGCGGTCCTGCGAGGAACGTGCGGACAACAGTTCAGCTGCCTTCTCCGGCTGGTCGGGCGCGATCCGCCACTGCTTGACCTCGCGGTTCTTCCACCACGATTCGTTGAGCAGCGCCAGATCACCACGGCCCCACTGGATGCCGGCATAGCGGCTGCCCAGCTGCGCCAGGGTCACCGGCGGCTTGTCGAAGGGGGCGGCCTGCATCAGCACCGCATCGCGCACCTTGGCCTCGCGGTTCGGGTCGCCACCATCCTGCGCCTCGGCCCAGACCAGGGTCGCCGGGGCATCGGCGCGCCAGTCGATCCGGCGCACGCCGGTGGCCACCGCATCGTTGCCGGTCGGCAGGCCTTCCTTCAACGGCAGGTTGGCTACGGTGTGCTCCAGCTTGCCGTCCACGGCGGACAGCACTTCGATGCGACGCGCGAATGCGCTGGCCGGCACCAGATAGGAATACGGACGCACCACCCGTTCACTGAGCAGGTAACGGCCATCCGGGGAGAGCGTGACGTCCCAGTACACCCCGCCCGTGGAGAGCGGCGTGGTCACGCCGTTGAGCGCGACCTTGGCCGGCTGCGCGCTGGCGTAATAATCGAAGAGGCGGGCATCGGCCTCGTTCTTGAGCATGTCCTGGTAGGTGCGGATGGTGCGGACGCCGGCGTCGGCCTCGGTCTGCTGGATCGCCGGGCCGGTCGGAATGCCGCCGGCGGACGGTGCCGGCCCCTGGCCCTTGAGCTGCTGCATCACCAGCAGGCCCCGGCTGTCGGGCTGCCAGCTGTAGCCATCGCCCATCACCGTGTTCAGATCGCCGACCAGGCGCCGCGCCGAACCGGCGTCCACATCAACGATCCACAGTTCATTGGTGTTGGTGGCCGCATGCACCTGGTTGAAGGCGATGTACTTCTGGTCCGGCGACCACGCAAAGGTGGCGATCGACAACGGCTGCGGCAGCCCGCTGATCTGGCGCTCCTTGCCATCGGCCACGTTCATCAGCCACAGCTTGTCGGCGAAGCTGAAGCGGCTGGCCGAATGCGTGGCCGGGTTGATGCGCAGGCCGGCCAGCTTCAGTTCGGGCTGGGCGACGTCGTTGATCGACGGCAGCGGCGGGGTCTGCAGCAGCGCGGCCAGGTCGCGGCGCGGGGACAGGCTCAGGGTCGGGGCACGCGGCGCGTCGACCACCGCCTGCAGCGCCGGCGAGGGCAGCTCATAGCCGCTCGGGTCACCCTTGGCGGCGGCCACGGCCTGCGCGGAGGTCTTCGCGGCCGGCGCGGCGGCCAGCGCCAACGGCGGCACCGCCAGCAGGGCCAGGCCGAGGATCAAGGTATGGCGCCATTGCGGTGCGCGTCGACCATGGTTGCGTGTCATGTTCCGTCCCTATGCTGATACAAACCCCCGACCTTAACAGCCGGGCGCCGATCGCCCCCCTGCCGATGGTTGGGGGCGGGGACCGATTCATGCCAACGCAGCGGGCCGCGATATAATGGGCGACCCTCCACCGAGGGGCGCTGCGACCGTTCCGGACCTTTCCGGGGGCGGCCAGGCTCGGTGGCCAGGATTGGTTCCAACGGCGCCCGGCGAACACGAGTACCGACTCGTCATTACACCGGAGCTTTGAATGAACGCTGTTGCCAAGACCTTCTCCACCGAAGGCGATTACAAGATTGCCGACATCTCCCTGGCCGATTGGGGCCGCAAGGAGCTGGACATCGCCGAGCATGAAATGCCGGGCCTGATGTCGATCCGCCGCAAGCACGCCGCCACCCTGCCGCTGAAGGGCGTGCGTGTGACCGGCTCGCTGCACATGACCATCCAGACCGCGGTGCTGATCGAGACCCTGAAGGACATCGGCGCCGACGTGCGCTGGGCCTCGTGCAACATTTTCTCGACCCAGGACCACGCTGCCGCCGCGATCGCCAAGTCCGGCACCCCGGTGTTCGCCTGGAAGGGTGAGTCGCTGGAGGAATACTGGGACTGCACCCTGGACGCGCTGACCTTCACCCTGCCCGACGGCACCCTGACCGGCCCGGAGCTGGTGGTGGACGATGGCGGCGACGTGACCCTGCTGATCCACAAAGGCTACGAGCTCGAAAACGGCAGCAACTGGGTCAATGAAAAGGCCGCCTCGCACGAAGAGCAGGTCATCAAGAACCTGCTCAAGCGCGTGGCCACCGAGCGCCCGGGTTACTGGGGCCGCGTGGTCAAGGAGTGGAAGGGCGTCTCCGAAGAGACCACCACCGGCGTGCATCGCCTGTACCAGCTGGCCCAGGCCGGCACCCTGCTGATCCCGGCGATCAACGTCAACGACTCGGTCACCAAGAGCAAGTTCGACAACCTGTACGGCTGCCGCGAGTCGCTGGCCGATGGCCTCAAGCGCGCGATGGACGTGATGCTGGCCGGCAAGGTCGCCGTGGTCTGCGGCTACGGTGACGTGGGCAAGGGCTGCGCCGCTTCGCTGCGTGCCTACGGCGCGCGCGTGGTGGTCACCGAGATCGACCCGATCTGCGCCCTGCAGGCCGCGATGGAAGGCTTCGAGGTCAACACCATCGAATCCACCCTGGGCCGTGCCGACCTGTACGTCACCACCACCGGCAACAAGGACATCATCCGCATCGAGCACCTGAGCGCGATGAAGGACCAGGCCATCGTCTGCAACATCGGCCACTTCGACAACGAGATCCAGGTCGATGCGCTGGTCGGCTTCCCGGGCGTGCAGCACATCAACATCAAGCCGCAGGTGGACAAGTACGTCTTCCCGAACGGCAACGCGATCTTCCTGCTGGCCGAAGGCCGCCTGGTGAACCTGGGCTGCGCCACCGGCCACCCGAGCTTCGTGATGTCCAACTCGTTCGCCAACCAGACGCTCGCACAGATCGACCTGTGGGCGAACAAGGACAGCTACGAGAAGAAGGTGTACCTGCTGCCGAAGAAGCTGGACGAGGAAGTGGCGCGTCTGCACCTGGAAAAGATCGGCGTGAAGCTGACCACCCTGAGCCAGGAACAGGCCGACTACATCGGCGTGCCGGTGGACGGTCCGTTCAAGCCGGAGCATTACCGCTACTGATCGGCCTGCCGGTCCAGTTGCGTTGAACACAGACGGGCGCCGAAAGGCGCCCGTTTTCGTGGCGGAAGGCCCTTCAATCCTGGCCGAAACACCTGCGGTCGTCGTTCAGGACGGCCTGGCACTGCGCGGCGAATTCGGCTTGCCAGCGCGACAGCGTGAACCCTTCCCGTTCCTGGAAAGACACCGTTTCGCCCGCAAGCACGTAGCAGCGGTTCTGCGACAGTCGCAGCGCGGTCAGCACGTCACCGGCCGCCCAGCAGTCATCGATGCAGGCCTGCATCAGCGCGTAATCCGGATTGGTCTTGGCCCCGCCAAAGGCGAAGCCCATCCGCTGCACCAACGCGATCACCGGGTCAGTGCTGGCCGGGGCAGCGCGCAGAATGCGCAGCACGCCGGCCTCGGGAATGCCAAACGCCCAGTTGGCGATCACGGCCGAGCGTGCTGCATCGATCGCCGCATCGCGCTGCCCCTGCCGCATGTACTGGCTTGCCAGCAGCGCCCAGCCCTGCTGAAGCTCCGGGAAGGCGGTGCACGCTGCACGCAGCAGTTCAACCGCCTGCTCGACCTGCCCCGCCAGCACCTGCGCGCGCGCCTGCTCCAACTGCGCGGTTGGCGAACCGGGATCTTCGACCTCAAGCTCGCCATACTCGCCTTCGTTCAGTTCCAGCCACTGCGAAAACACCTGCACCGAGGAATGGCGCAGTTCCATACGCCATTCGTCATGGAACATCTCGCAGACGAAGGGCGCATCTCCCTCACGCCCCAACGGCCAGTACAGCCCGAAACAATCGCCGTTGCCGAGCGCGCCTTCCGCGATCGATACAAACCCCTGAGGGGGATACGGTCCGCGCGCAACGTCACTGTCGAAGCTGAGCGCGTTGAATTGGCCAGAGAGGCGCATGGGATCTTTCCAGACGGGAACGCCGCCATTATCGCAGCGACCGCAGTAGCCTCGGTCAAGGCAGCCGGTACGCACCGGGTTACGATGCCGCCATGACCCCCGCCATCAACCTGCTGAAGACCTCCGGCATCGCGCACACCGTGCTGTCCTATCACCATGACGCCGCCGCCGAATCCTACGGTGGCGAGGCCGTGCAGCAGCTCGGACTGGATCCGGCCCAGGTGTTCAAGACCTTGCTGGCAAACACCGAGACACATGAGCTGCTGGTGGCGATCGTGCCGGTGAGCGGCACCCTGGACCTCAAGGCACTCGCCGCCGCGGCCGGCTGCCGGAAGTGCGGGATGGCCAACGCCGAAGCGGCGCAGCGCGCGACCGGTTACCTGGTCGGCGGGATCAGCCCACTGGGGCAGAAGAAAAAGCACCGCACCTTTCTTGATGCCAGCGCGCAGGCCTTGCCGACCGTGCATGTCAGTGCGGGTAGGCGTGGGCTGGAGGTGGCGCTGGCACCGGCCGATCTGCTGCGGCTCACCGGCGGATGCTATGCCGCCATCGGCAAGGCCCGGTGATGCGCGGGCCTTTCAACCGGGACTCAGTCGCCCCCACTGAGGGACCTGGCGCGCAGCACCTGCAGGCGCTGCTGTCATCCGAGCCTGACCGCATCTACAGCGCAGCCTGCGCCATCGCCCAGCTCCGTGATCCGGCCGAACTGGACGCGCTTTCGCCGTGGGTCGAACGGATCGAGCGCGCCACCGCGGACATCGCGCTGGGTGGCGCCCTCTTCGCCAACAACCATCACCTGCAGTTCGCCCTGCGCCGGCTGCGCTTCTGGCGGGACCGGGCCGGCTGCCTGTGTGCGCTTTACCCGCACTACCCGTTCTTCGATCCGCGTCGCGAGGCCACGCGCGGGCATGTGGTCATCGATGCCGTGGGGGAAGCCGAGGACGGCTGGGGCGAGGCGCATGCCGTCACCTGCGTGGACTGCGCAACGCACTTGTTGGCCACCGACCGCGAGTATCACTACCCGTGGTGGGAGTGGAAACTGACGCGTCCCACCGTGGAGGGAACCCCAACGCATGCGTGATTGCATCGCCGCTGCACATCGTACTGGCGCGACGCTTGGGCGCATGGGCATCCAGGTGGACGCTCTATAGACCTGTAGAGCCACGCCATGCGTGGCTGCGTTCGCCCCGGTCCGCGTGCAGCCACCCATGGGGTGGCTCTACAGGGGAGGCGTGCAGCGAGCCTGGGCGCCTCAGGGACGCCAGTTGGCGTTGCTCTCCCAGAACGCCACCGCGCGCGCATAAGCGTCGCGATCCAGCGGCACACCCGAGCCGCCTTCTTCCACGCCCAGCGCATTGCGCATCATGGTGATCGGGGCCATCGGCACTTCCTCCGGCTCGGCGGTGTAGATGCAGCCCACGATGCCCCACTCCGCATCGATGGGTGAGCCCTCTTTTGCCAGCTGCTCGGCGCTGTACAGGATCACCACCAGGTAGTTCGCGCGCGGGGATTCCACGCCTTCGAACCAGCGCACCAGCACCGGCAGCTCCTCGCGGTTGCGCGCTTCATAACCACTGCGCAGCTGGTGACGGTTGGCCTCGGTGATCGGCACGGTCAGGCAGCGCGTGGAGGTCCAGTTTTCGTACACATGCAGCTTGCAGAACGGCGCGTAGCCATCGAGCACCTTGAACGGCGCGTGCGTGTTGAGGTGCTGTTCGAACTGCTCGGCGCTGCAGTCCTGGATGGTGTTGCCGCGCGGCACGCGGGGGAACAGGCGGGGACGGGCGAATGCAGTGAGGACGATGGACATGGGCACAGTCAGGCGGTGGAGATCCCATACAGGGTAGCGTGTGCGGCGCGTGCCCTACAGCGCCAACCGCTCACGCAGCTCGCGCGCCTGGCGCCGCGAGACCTCGACCTGGCTGCCGTCGTCGAGGGTCAGGTCGTAGCCATCGCCGAGCGATGGTTCGATCGCCCGCACGCGGCGCAGGTTGACCAGGGTGTTGCGGTTGGCGCGGAAGAACATCGCCGGCAGTCGTGCTTCCAGGGTACTGAGGCTGCGTGCCAGCACCGCGTTCTGGTCACGGAACCAGAGCCGGGCATGGTTGCCGTCGACCACGATCTTGCGGATCTCGCCCAGTGCCACGAACCAGCAGCGCTCGCCATCGCGCAGGAACACCTGATCGTCGGCGCCCAGCAGGTCACGCGTGGCGTGCGGCGCTACAGGCGCGGCCGGCACCGGGAGGCGCGCCCGGCCGCGTTCCAGCGCCGCCCGAAGGCGGTCGGCCTCCACCGGCTTGACCAGATAATCGAGCGCATTGGTGTCGAAGGCGCGCACGGCGTACTGGTCGTAGGCGGTGACGAACACCACCATCGGCACGGTCTCCAGTCCATCCAGCACATCGAACCCCTCACCCGAGGGCATCTGCACATCCAGCAGCACCAGGTCGGGCTGCTCGCGCAGGATCGCATCGCGCGCGGCGGGTACATCGTCCGCCTCACCGACACAGTCCACCCACGGGATCGCCGCCAGCAGCGTGCGCAGTTCACTGCGCGCCAGCCGCGCATCGTCCACGATCAGCACGCGCAGGGAGGGGCTCATTGCCGCACCTGCAATCGGGCCATCATGCGCTCGCCCTGACGCTCCAGCAGGAACGTGCCGCGGCCGGATGCGGAACGCGACTCGTCCAGGCCGAGCTGGGCGCGCAGATACGTCAACCCGATACCGTGGCCTGCGCTGCTGGCGTCGTGCGGGGCGGGATTGTCCACCTCCACCCGCAGCCAGCCGCCATCGAGGTGCACGCGGATCGTCAGCTCGCCACCGCCCGGGTGGACCGCGATGCCGTGTTTGATCGCGTTCTCCACCAGCAGCTGCAGGGCCATCGGCGGCAGCCGTGCGGACAGCGCGGCGGGGTCGATATCGGTGCGCACCCGCAGGCGGTCTTCGTAGTGGATCGCCTCCACCGCGAGGTAGTCCTGCACCACGCGCCACTCCTCGGCCACGGTCACCCAATCGCCATCGGTATGCACCAAGGCGTGGCGCAGCGTGCTGGACAGATGGGTAACCATGTCGCGTGCGCGCGCCGGGTCTTCATTGATCAGTGCACGCAGGTTGTTGAGCGCGTTGAACACGAAGTGGGGATTGAGCCGCGCACGCAGTGCCTGGTGCTCCAGCGTCGCCCGCTGTGCTTCGGCGCGCAGCTGTGCCATTTCACTGTGCCGGGCCCGCAGCAGCGCGCGGCGGCCGGTCCACAGTGCGCACCACACGCTCAGGACGATGGCGGTATTGAACCAGTAGCCGAAGACGGCGGCCGGGCGATAGTTCGCACGTTGCCCCGGCAGCTGCACCCAGTCCCAGGCCAAAGCGGGCAGTAGCACAGCGGCGGTGAGCACCTGGGTAGCCGCTGCCACGATCACCACCGCGAGCAGCAGCCGCCACGTCAACCCAAGCAGATCGCGCTGCAACCAGTCATGGCCAAGCGCCCAGCGGCGGATGAACGCGCTGCCCACCCACAAGCAAAGCGACACCATCAGCGAGATCAGGACGATGCCGGACCAGTGGCCTCCATAGGAAAACCCGAGCACCAGGCTCACCCCAAGGTAGACCAGCCAGACCGCGCTGTTGCGCCACCAGAAGCCGGAACTGCGTGCTGCCTGCGTCGTGCTCATCATCTCCATGCCGCTATCGATCAGGGCGCCGCAGGCAGATCGAGGAAGTCCCGGATCTGCGTCTGCAGCCAGCGCGGATCATCCCACATCAGGAAGTGGTAGCCGGCGCGGCTCATCTCGATCCGCACCCCGGGCAGCGCGGCGTACTGCGTCGCGAACACCTGGCGCGTGCTGGCTTCGGTCGCACCGAACGGCTGGTAGGCCGCCCAGGCACCTAGCACCATCACCGGGGCGGTGATGCCGGCGATCGGCTGGCGCAGGTCGGTCATGGTCATCGAATACATCGCGTTGGCGGTGGTGGCGCGGTCACTGTCGCGTCCCCATTGCTTCAACGTTGCAACATGTTCTGGTGCATGCGCCATCCCGGCCACCGCGGCATCGGTCTGCGCCGCGTACCGGGTGGCGTCGGCGGCGAGCATGCCGGCCCGCATCTGCTCGGCCATCGGCTTGAGCGTAGCCGGTGTCGCCGCCGGGTTCTGCACCGCGCCGAAGTAGGGCAAGGCATCGACGATCACCAGTGGGCCGATCTTCTGCGGCGCCGCGATCGCCATCTGCAGGGCCAGGACGCCGCCGAGGCTGTGGCCGATCACCGCCGGATGATCGAGCTTGCGGTCGGCGCTGTAGGCCAGCAGGCGGTCCCGCATGGCGCTGAGGAAATCATCGCTGGCCACGGCGGGCGCACCGGCGAAGCCGGGCAGCTGGATCAGGTGGCATTGCACCTGCGGCTGCAGCGCGGCGCAGGTCTCGCGCCAGACCTGCGCGCCGCTGTTGAGGCCGGGGATCATGAGCACCGGTCGGCCGGTGCCGATCACCTCGACCTGCAGATCCTGAAACGCTTCGGTCGCTGCGTGGGCGGGGCTGACCAAGGTGGCCCAGGCGGTGAGCGCGAGTGCGGCCAATGGCGCAAGGGAGTGGATGCGGCGGTTGCGGCGGGTCGACATGGCAGGCTCCGGCTGGGGTGAGCCTGCAGACTGCCGCACGCAGGCACGGCCGGGGCGATGACATGAGCAGCGGCCGCAGCGGGCCATGAGCGGTCGCCAGGCGGGGATGGAAATGCGACCTCAGCGCTCCGGCGCGCCCACGATCGCCTGCAGGGCGCCCGGCAGCGAGGGGTACTGGAACGTGAAGCCTTCGGCCAGCGCGTGTACCGGTTGCACGTTCTGCCCGGTCAACAGCAGCCCGGCCATCTCGCCGAACGCCACCTTGAGCGCGAAGGCCGGGGTGGTCAGCCGCGCAGGACGATGCAGCGCTTCGCCCAGCGTGGTGGCGAACACGCGGTTGGTGACGGTACCCGGCGCGGTCCCATTGTAGGCACCGCGCGCCTGCCCGTTGCCCAGCAGCCACAGGATCATGCCGACCAGGTCCTCGCGGTGGATCCAGCTCATCCACTGCCGGCCGTCGCCCATCGGGCCGCCCACGCCCATCCGGAACGGGGGCAGCATCTTCAGCAGGGCCCCGCCGTCCCGGTCGAGCACGATACCGGTTCGCAGCACGCAGGTACGCACGCCGAGGTCTTCCGCCTTCAGGGCCTCCGCTTCCCATTGCCGGCACAGCATCGCCGCGAAGTCATGCCCGGGCGAGGCGGTTTCATCCAGGGGTGTGCTGTCACGCGGGCCGTACCAGCCGATCGCCGAACCGGACACCAGCACCCGGGGCCGTTCGGGCAGCGCAGCGATCCAGGCGAGCAGCGCCTGGGTGGTGCCGATCCGGGAGTCGCGCAGCGCCTGCTTGCGCGCATCGCTCCAACGGCCGTCCATCAGCGGCTCGCCGGCCAGGTTGACCACCGCCTGGACCGGGCCGACCTCGTCCAGCGTGGCAACGCTGCGGATCCCCGGCTGCGGGTTCCGCCCGGGCCGGCGGGTCAACACGATGGGGTCATGGCCCTCGGCCAGCAGGCGCGCGCACAGGCGGCTGCCGATGAAGCCGGTGCCACCGGTCACGAGAATCTGCATGGCGATTGCTCCGGAAGATCAGCGCTCACTGTACCCGGCGCGGCGTGCACGGCGCATCGACTCACTTCACATTCATCGCGATGAAGAGATATGATTGAGCCACACCCGCCGACGCGCCCCGCCCATGACCGCCATCAGCTTCGAGTTCTACCCGCCCAAGACCGACGACCAGCGTGCCCAGCTGGACCGGACCGCGGCCAAGCTGAAGGCCTTCGCGCCGGAGTACGTCTCGTGTACGTTCGGTGCCGGCGGCTCCACCCTCAGCTATACCTCCGAAACCGTTCGCCACCTCAAGCAGCACCATGGTTTCGAAGCCGCCCCGCACCTGTCCTGCGTCGGTGGCAGCCGCGAGGAGATCCGCGAGCTGCTCAAGCTGTACCGCGCGATCGGCTGCCGGCGGATCGTCGCCCTGCGCGGTGACCTGCCCTCCGGTATGGGCCATCCCGGCGATCTGCGCTATGCCTCCGAACTGATCAGTTTCATCCGTGCCGAGCATGGCGATGCGTTCCGCATTGAAGTGGGCGCGTATCCGGAGACCCATCCGCAGGCCAGCGACGCCCTGCTCGACCTGAAGCACTTCAAGACCAAGATCGACGCCGGCGCCGATGCGGCGATCACCCAGTACTTCTTCAACGCCGACGCGTACTTCCACTTCGTCGATGCCGTGCGCGCGCTGGGCGTGACCGTGCCGATCGTGCCGGGCATCATGCCGATCTCCAATTTCAGCCAGCTGCGCCGCTTCTCCGAGCAGTGCGGTGCGGAAATCCCGCGCTGGATCGGCAAACGCATGCAGGCCTATGGCGACGATGCCGAATCGGTCCGCGCGTTCGGTGCCGAGGTGGTGGCCAGCCTGTGCGAACGCCTGGTCGCCGGCGGCGCCCCGGGCCTGCACTTCTACACGCTCAACCTGGCCAAGCCGACCACCCAGGTGCTGAAACTGCTGCGCAGCTGAGGCGGTTTCGCATCGCTTGCAGATAACGCCGGCGCCGCTACGCTGCTGCGATGAAACCGCTCGTGTGGCTCCTGCTGTGTGCGCTGTGCCTGCCCTCGCTGCCCGTCCTGGCGCAGGCGCCGCAGCGCGTGAACCGCTGTACCAACGCGCAGGGCGAAACCGTCTTCACCGACCGCCGCTGCGATGCAGTGGGTGCTACGTCGCGCTTGCCCCCGCGCACCGCGAGCGTCGGCAACACCGGCATCTATCGCGCCGGCTGCGCGCGCCGGCTCAGCGAGCTGACCGGCCAGATCCGCGACGCGGTCAGCGCGCAGGACGTGAACCGGTTGTCCTCGATCTACCTGTGGAGCAACGTCTCCAACGCGACCGCGAACCACATCATCGGGCGGCTTGAATCGGTGGTTCAGCGCCCCCTGGTCGACATCGCCCCGATCTACCCCGAAAGCGCGCCGGTGATGGTGGACCCGGCGCTTGCCGCTGCAGGTCCTGAATCGGCGCCTTCGCGCCCCCGCCCCATCGGACTGCGCATCGAACAGACCCTGGGCAGCACCGCCACCCCGGCCCGGACCGTGTTCGGCCTGCGGCGTCAGTACGGCTGCTTCTGGATCACGCTGTAGCCGGCCACAGCGAGCGGATCGCCGCGATGCCCTGCGCGCCGTGGCGGCGCGCCTGCTCGATATCGCCGGGGGTCATCCCGCCCAGCGCGTACAGCGGCAGCGAGACCTGCTCGCGCAGCGCTTCGAACGCGTCCCAGCCCAGCGGCGCTATGCCGGGATGGCTGTCCGTCGCCTGCACGGGTCCCAGCACCGCAAAATCACAGCCCAGCCGCTGCGCCGCCTGCAGCTGCGCCAGATCGTGGCAGGAGGCCGCCACCAGCTGACCGGCCGGCAGCGGCCGCTCGCCCAGCGCCAGCAGCTGCTCACTGCCCAGATGCACCCCGACGCCCAGCCGCCCGGCCAGGTCGATATCCCGGTTCACCAGCCACTGCGTGCGCGGCCCATGCTGCTGGATCACGCGCTCGGCCAGCGCCACCCGCGCCGGACTGGAGGGCGTGCGCAGCTGCACCCGGCGCACGCCACTCTCCAGCGCCTGCGCCAGGCGCCCCAGCCATGCCTGGTGGACACTGTCCTCCTCGCCCTCCAGCTCCGGGGTGATCAGATACCGATCCGGCTGGCGCAACGCCGCCACCACCGGCAGGTCCGCCGGCGGCATCGAGTACCGGTGCAGTTTGTCCGGGGCCACCCAGGTGATCGCCTGCCCTTCCCGCCCACGCGGCGAGCCCTTCCAGCCCTGGATCCGGCGCACCTCGAGGCGGAGCCGCTTGTCCGGGTAGATCTGCGGCACGTCCATGATCCACTCACCGACCTCCGCCTCGATCCCCAGCTCCTCGCGCAGTTCCCGCACCAGGGCCTGCTCGGAGGTCTCGCCGGGCTCCCGCTTGCCGCCCGGGAACTCCCACAGGCCGGCCATATCGCGGTTCTCGGTACGTCGGTTGAGCAGGATGCGGCCGCGGGCATCGGTGATGACGCCGGCCACGACATGGATCGAACGAAGGGGAGATGACATACCCGGAGGATGCCCAAAGCGGCCCCGGTGACGCAATGCCCCTGCGGGTAGTTGTGGAGGCGCAGTGTGGATCGTCGTGGTGTCTCCGCTCGGGGTTGCCGCGAGCGTAAGGGCCCCAGCGCCGACCCAGCCACCGCCGCCCTGGAGCAGGTCAGACCGCGCTGCATGCCTGCCACACGGATGTAAGAGGAGCCAAAAAAAGCCCCGCACAAGGCGGGGCTTCTTCAGCACTTCCGATCAGCGGATCAGCCAATCAGCTCAGCTGCCCATGGCAGTGCTTGTACTTCTTGCCGCTGCCGCACGGGCACGGATCGTTGCGGCCGACCTTCGGCTCATCGCGGGTGACCTGCGGCACGCCGTTCTGGGCGGCCTCCACCTGCGCGGCCTCTTCGTCGGCACCGTAGCCGCCGGCGTCCTGGTGCTGGAACTGCGACTGCAGCAGGCGTGCTTCGGCCTGCTGACGCTCGGCCTGCTCCAGTGCCGCCACTTCCTCTTCGCTGCGGATGCGCACGCGCGCCAGCAACGTCACCACTTCGCGCTTTACGTTCTCGAGCATTTCCGAGAACAGCTCGAAGGCTTCCTTCTTGTACTCCTGCTTCGGCTGCTTCTGCGCATAACCGCGCAGGTAGATGCCCTGGCGCAGGTAATCCATGCGCGCCAGGTGCTCCTTCCAGCTCTGGTCCAGCACGGTCAGCATCACGTGCTTCTCCAGCGCGCGCATGGTCTCGTCGCCCACGCCGGCTTCCTTCGCGGCGAAGTGCTCGTCCACCTTGGCCTGCACCTTCTCGGCGATGCCTTCGGCGTCCAGTTCCTCGTGCGCCTTGACCAGCTCGGTCAGCGACATGTCGATGCCGAAGTCCGAGGCCAGCGTCGCTTCCAGACCCTGCAGGTCCCACTGCTCATCGATCGAGTTCGGCGGCACGAAGCGCGCCACCACATCGAAGATCACGTCGCCGCGGATGCCATCGACGTTCTCCTTCACCGACTCCGCATCCAGCAGTTCGTCGCGCTGGCTATAGATCACCTTGCGCTGATCGTTGTTGACGTCGTCGAAGTCCAGCAGGTTCTTGCGGATGTCGAAGTTGTGCGCTTCGACCTTGCGCTGCGCCTTCTCGATCTGGCGGCTGACCAGACGATCCTCGATGACGTCGTCTTCCTTCATGCCCATCATGCGCATCGCCTTCTGGACCCAGTCCGAGGCGAAGATGCGCATCAGGTTGTCTTCCAGCGACAGGTAGAAACGGGACGAACCCGGATCGCCCTGGCGGCCCGAACGGCCACGCAGCTGGTTGTCGATACGGCGTGATTCGTGGCGCTCGGTACCGACGATGTGCAGGCCACCGGCCGCCTTGACCGCGTCATGGCGCTTCTGCCACTCGGCCTTGACCTGGGCGCGCTGCTCGTCGGTGGCGTCTTCGCCCAGCTCATGCAGCTGCGCTTCCAGCGAACCACCGAGCACGATATCGGTACCACGGCCGGCCATGTTGGTGGCGATGGTCACCGCGCCCGGCATGCCGGCGTTGGCGATGATGGTCGCTTCGCGGTCGTGCTGCTTGGCGTTGAGCACTTCGTGGTGCACACCGGCCTTGGTCAGGTGCTCGGACAGCATCTCCGAGGTTTCGATCGAGGTGGTACCCACCAGCACCGGCTGGCCGCGCTCGTTGCAGGCCTGGATATCGGCCAGCACGGCGTTGAACTTGCCGTTGCGGTTGAGGAACACCTGGTCCGAACCGTCCTTGCGGATGGTCGGGCGGTTGGTCGGGATCACCACCACTTCCAGGTTGTAGATGCTCTGGAATTCGTAGGCTTCCGTATCGGCCGTACCGGTCATGCCGGACAGCTTCTTGTACATGCGGAACAGGTTCTGGAAGGTGATGCTCGCCAGGGTCTGGTTCTCGCGCTGGACCGGCACGCCTTCCTTCGCTTCCACCGCCTGGTGCAGGCCATCGGACCAGCGGCGGCCGGCCAGGGTACGGCCGGTGAATTCATCGACGATCACCACTTCGCCATCGCGCACGATGTAATCCACGTCGCGCTGGTAGATGGCATGCGCGCGCAGGGCGGCATTGAGGTGATGCACCACCGTCAGGTTCTGCGCGGCGTACAGGCCTTCGGTTTCGGCATTGAGGATGCCGGCTTCGACCAGCAGCGCCTCGGCATGCTCCATGCCCGCTTCGGACAGATGGACCTGCTTGCCCTTCTCGTCCACCCAGAAATCGCCCTCGCCTTCCTCGGCATCCTGCTTGATCAGGTGCGGGACGACGCGGTTGACGCGGATGTACAGCTCCGGGGAGTCATCGGCCGGGCCGGAGATGATCAGCGGGGTACGGGCTTCATCGATCAGGATGGAGTCGACTTCGTCGACGATGGCGTAGTGCAGGCCGCGCTGGTAGCGGTCCGCACGGGACAGCGCCATGTTGTCGCGCAGGTAATCGAAGCCGAATTCGTTGTTGGTGCCGTAGGTGATGTCGCTGGCGTACGCCTCGCGCTTGTCGCCGTGCGGCATGCCCGGGTAGACCACGCCCACGCTCAGGCCCAGCCAGTTGTAGAGCTTGCCCATCTGCGCCGAGTCACGGCGGGCCAGGTAGTCGTTCACGGTGACCACGTGGACGCCCTTGCCTTCCAGCGCGTTGAGGTAGACCGGCAGCGTGGCGACCAGGGTCTTGCCTTCACCGGTGCGCATTTCGGCGATCTTGCCCAGGTGCAGGACCATGCCGCCGATCAGCTGGACGTCGTAATGGCGCATGCCGAGCACGCGGCGGCTGGCTTCACGGCAGACCGCGAACGCTTCGGGCAGCACCTTGTCCAGGGCTTCACCGTCAGCGATGCGCTGCTTGAACTCCGGGGTCTTGGCCTTGAGCTGCTCGTCGGAGAGCTTTTCGATTTCCGGCTCCAACGCATTGACCTTGGCGACGATGCGGTTGAGCTGGCGCAGCTGTCGTTCATTACGACTGCCGAAGACGCGGGTAAGCAGGCTGTTGATCATTGAAGGAACCGGTTGGAATGAGACGCCCCAACGGCGGCGCTCTCCCCGGGGGATGCGCACGCCGCAAACGAAACAGGGCGCACCGCGCCCTGTCTATGGCAACACCCATTGTAGCTTGGGACGGGGGTCCGGCGTTTCAAGCACCCCCGTTCAAGTTCGTTACCGTGATCAGCCCCGCGAAACGCGGCCGACCGGGGTGTTGCCGCCATCACCGAGGAACTTGCGCGGATTGACCACCTGGCCGCGTTCCCAGACCTCGAAGTGCACGTGGGCACCGGTGGAACGGCCCGTGGAACCGGCCTTGGCCACTTCCTGGCCGGCCCGGACCAGATCGCCCGGCTTCACCACCAGGCGCGAATTGTGCGCATAGCGGGTCACATAGCCGTTGCCATGGTCCACATCGACCACGTTGCCGTAACCGCCCTTCACGCCGGCGAAGCTGACCACGCCATCGGCCACCGACATCACCGGGTCACCAACCTTGGCGTGGAAATCCATGCCCTTGTGGGTGGCCGCACCGCGACCGAACGGATCGCTGCGGGTACCGAAGTTGGAGGTGATGTAGGTGTTGCGGATCGGCATGCGCGAGGGCACGGCATTCTGTTCGAGCTGGTGGTCGAACATCAGCGATTCCATCACCGACAGCTGGCGGCCTGAAGCAGCAAAGCGCTGCTCCAGCACCTGTAAGTCGGCGTTGACCGCGCTGACCGGGATGTCCTGGGTCGGGCCGGGCTCGCCTTCACCGAGGCCGGGGGTCTCGTTGAAGTCGAATTCGCCGTCTTCCAGTTTGCCCATCTGGGTGAGTCGTTCGCCCAGGGCGTTGAGACGGGTGGCCTGCGCCTGCAGCTCGCCCATCCGCGCTGCCAGCGCGTTGACCTGGGTCTGAGCGTCCTTCTGAGCCTGCGCCAGTTCGCGTTCCTGCTGTGCGACCTTGGCGTGGAGCCGGGAATCGTTGAACATGCTGCCACCGATACCGGCACCGAAGCCGATCAGGCAGCCCACCCCCAGCACACTGCCCAGCAGGGCACGGGGGGAATCTTCGAAGTAGAAACGCAAACGCGCCAGCGGCGTCTTGGCCTGTCCTTCACGCGTTTTGATTACGATCTTTTTGAATGCCATCAGTGAGTTTTCATGTCTGAGCCGAAATCCAGTGCCCGTTCCCCATCCACGCCGAAGCCGGCGCTGGATGCGGTCATGGCGGACAAAGCCGGTAACCCGCTGCGTCGTGCCTTGTGGCTCGACGCGCTGGACCGTCAATTGCGCCCCCATTTGCCGCCTGCACTGGCCACCCGTTGCCGGCTGGCGAATGTAAACGGCGAGCACCTCGTTTTTCTCGTCGAATCTCCCGTGTGGCACGCCAAGGTCCGGCTTGCCGAAGCACAGTTGATCGACGCGGCCCGGTCCATCGGGCTGAAGGTCACCAAGGTGACCGTCAAAACAGCGTCCGCCCCTCCCCCACGCTCCCCAGCGATCGACAACAGGAATGGCCCCCACGCTGTTTCAGCCGCCACGCACAAAGGGCTACGCGACGCGTTGGCTTGTCTGCGCGACGTGGATTCCTCCAAGTCGTGAAGCCATCGGGGCATCCCGCCCCTTCCCGGCCGCGTCACGATCACGTGAACTTTGGCTGGGAGCCGGTCTGCACTGTAGCGGCGTCGGTGCCGCCAGTCGTTAGTGTTTTATTAAATTAACGTTAAATTCGGCACAAACCTTGATGAGGTTCACAAATCTGTGCGCTGTGCACCCCTACGGTTCATTGACGTCAAGATCACGCGGTGTTGAGCCCGTCCTGACCCCCTGAAACAGAAACGGCGCCTTGGGCGCCGTTCTATTTTCTTTCAGATCAATGGGTTGGCCAGCACTTGGCTCAGGCGTAGGCCGGCAGACCATAGACGACGGGGGCCTCGACCGCAGGCGACTCGTAGCTGACCCACTCCCACGCGCTGGCATCGGCCAGCAGGGCGCGTACCAGCTTGTTGTTGAGCGCATGGCCGGACTTGAAGCCCTCGTAAGCGCCGAGCACCTGGCCACCGGCCAGGTACAGATCGCCGATCGCGTCGAGGATCTTGTGGCGCACGAACTCGTCGGCGTAGCGCAGGCCGTCGTCGTTGAGCACGCGGAACTCGTCGAGCACGATGGCGTTGTCCATCGAACCGCCCAGGCCCAGGTTGCGCTCGCGCATGTATTCCAGATCCCGCATGAAGCCGAAGGTCCGGGCGCGGGAGATTTCCTTGGTGTAGGCCAGGGTCGAGAACTCGATTTCCGCGCGCGACTGCTTGGCCGGGATCATCGGGTGGTTGAACTGGATGGTGAAGCCGAGCTTGTAGCCTTCGTACGGCTCGAAGCGGGCGACCTTGTCGCCATCGGTGACTTCCACCGTCTTGAGAATGCGGATGAAGCGTTTCGGCGCGTCCTGTTCGGCGATGCCCGCTGACTGCAGCAGGAACACGAACGGGCCGGAGGAACCGTCCATGATCGGCAGCTCGGCCGAGGACAGCTCCACGATGATGTTGTCCACACCCAGGCCGGCCAGGGCCGACATCAGGTGTTCGACGGTCTGGATCTTGGCCTCGTGGTAGGTCAGGCCGGTGCACAGCGTGACTTCGGTGACCAGGTCCGCACGCGCGGGCACTTCCACCACCGGGTCCATATCGACGCGGCGGAACACGATGCCATGGTTGACCGGGGCCGGGCGCAGGGTCATGTAGACCTTGTCACCGCTGTGAAGGCCGACGCCGGTGGCGCGGATCGTGTTCTTGAGGGTGCGTTGCGGGATCATCGGGGGCAGGACCAGAAAGCGCGCGGTCAGCGCGGCTGTGACAAACAAGAATAACACGCACTACCGCTGTCCCTTCCGTGAACCGTGGTGCGTCGACAGCACTGCCCGGACGTGCGCGATGCACGACGGCGGTCAGACTGCCGGGCCGATCCTGGCCCGGCAGCATGGGACATGGAGGTGCTTACCGGGGAGGACAAGACCCCGGCCAGCGTTACTCAGTCCGCCTGGCGGCGCAGGAACGCCGGGATGTCCAGGTAATCGTTGGGCAGTTCAGCGGCGGCCGGACCCGAAGCGCTCGGAGCCGACGGTGCCACGGTGTCGGCACTGGGACGACGCAGGCCCATGCCCATGCCCATCCCGCCGACGGCCTTGGAGACCGCATCGCCGCCGTTGTCGAATTCGCCGAACTCCGGCTGGCCGGTGGTGGCGTTGCGGACCAGCTTGATCGGTGCGCGCTCGCCCGGACGCTGGGTCTTGGCGGTGACGGCACGATTCAGGCCGGTGGCGACCACGGTCACGCGGACTTCGTCCTGCATGTCCGGGTCCAGCACGGTACCCACGACCACGGTGGCATCTTCGGAGGCGAAGCCATCGATGGTGCGGCCGATCTCGTCGAACTCGGCCATCGTGAAGTCGGCGCCGGCGGTGATGTTGACCAGGATGCCGTTGGCACCGGCCAGGTTCACATCGTCCAGCAGCGGGTTCTGGATGGCGGCTTCAGCCGCGGCCTGGGCGCGGTCATCGCCACGCGCGGTGCCGGTACCCATCATCGCCAGGCCCATTTCGGACATGACGGTGCGCACGTCGGCGAAGTCGACGTTGATCAGGCCCGGACGCACGATCAGATCGGCGATGCCCTGCACGGCGCCCTGCAGCACGTCGTTGGCGGCACGGAAGGCCTGGATCATGGTGGCGTTGCGGCCCAGCACGGTGATCAGCTTTTCGTTCGGGATCGTGATCAGCGAATCGCAATGCTGGCTCAGCTCTTCGATGCCCTTCAGCGCGACCTGCATGCGGCGACGGCCTTCGAACGGGAACGGCTTGGTGACCACGGCGACGGTCAGGATGCCCATCTCCTTGGCCAGCTGCGCCACGACCGGGGCTGCACCGGTGCCGGTGCCGCCGCCCATGCCGGCGGTGATGAACACCATGTCCGCACCCTGCAGGGCATCCATGATGCGCTCACGGTCTTCCAGCGCGGCCTGGCGGCCGACTTCCGGGTTCGCGCCTGCGCCCAGGCCCTTGGTGACGTTGGTACCCAGCTGCAGCTGCAGCTTGGCACCGCAATTCTTGATGGCCTGCGAATCGGTGTTGGCGGTGATGAATTCCACGCCGTCCACACTGGTGCTGACCATGTGCGCCACGGCGTTACCGCCGCCGCCGCCCACGCCGATCACCTTGATCACCGCATTGGGTGCCATCTTTTCAATCAGTTCGAAATGCGCCATGTCCGTGTCCTCGTGTTGCCGTTTACGCGGGACGGGGGCTTCGGAGAATCCTTCTCCTGTCCTCCCCACCGTCGTGCCGGCGAGTTGTAGTTGGTATGCCGGGCTGGATAGAGCCAACCGCGACGGTGTTGCCTGCTTCAATGGTCGGCCAGGTGGCCGGGTAATGCGCTTGCTGTGTACGTCGTGATGCGGGGTGTTGCGGCGTTGCGTGGACGGTGTGTGGATTTTTCGGGAACTGCTTATCGCTTATTGCATGTGTACTGCCTGTTGCGGGCCGCGATCAGAACTCGCCGCGGAACCAAGTTTTGAGCTTCTTGAACATGCTGCCGGCGCGGCCGGTCGGCAGCGACGGGCGACGCGGGTGTTCGATCTGGCTGCCCATCAGCAGCAGGCCCACGCCGGTGGCATGCACCGGGTTGCCCACTACTTCGCCCAGGCCGGTGACGTGCTGCGGGATGCCCACGCGTACCGGCATCTGCAGCATTTCCTCGGCCAGTTCGACCACGCCTTCCATCTTCGAAGCGCCGCCGGTGAGCACCATGCCGGCGCGCACCAGTTCCTCGAAACCGGAGCGGCGCAGTTCGGCCTGCACCATCTCGAAGATCTCTTCGTAGCGGCCCTGCACCGCCTGGGCGAGTGCATGGCGCGGCATCCGGCGCGGTGGACGATCACCGACGCTGGGCACCTGGATGCTTTCCTCGGCGGTGGCCAGCTGGGCCAGGGCGCAGGCGTAGCGCACCTTGATCTGCTCGGCTTCCGGGGTCGGCGTGCGCAGCATGTGCGCGATGTCGTTGGTGACGTGGTCGCCGGCGATCGGCAGCGAGGCGGTGTGGCAGATCGCGCCCTGCACGAACACGGCCAGGTCGGTGGTACCCGCGCCCATGTCGACCAGCACCACGCCCAGCTCGCGCTCGTCGGCGGTCAGCACGGCCACGCTGGAGGCCAGCGAGGACAGCACCAGGTCATCGACCTGCAGGCCGCAGCGCTGCACGCACTTGGAGATGTTGGCGGCGGCCGACTGTGCGCACACCACCAGGTGGGCGTGCACTTCCAGGCGCACGCCGGTCATGCCGACCGGGTTGCGGATGCCTTCCTGCGAATCATCCAGCACGTACTCACGCGGGATCGCATGCAGGATCTTCTGATCGGCCGGGATGGCCACCGCCTTGGCTGCGTCCAGCACGCGGTCCAGGTCGCCCCAGGTCACTTCGCCGTCGCGGATCGGCACGATGCCGGGCGAGTTCTTGCACTGCACGTGGTTGCCGGAGATCGAGGCGTACACCGAGCGGATCTCGCAGCCGGCCATCAGCTCGGCCTCTTCGACCGCACGCTGGATGGACTGCACGGTCGATTCGATATCCACCACCACGCCGCGCTTGAGACCGCGCGATTCGTGCGAGCCGATGCCGATGACCTCGATCGGATTGCCCGGCGAATACTCGCCGACCAGCGCCACCACCTTGGAGGTGCCGATATCCAGACCGACGATCAGTGATTTGTCACCCTTGCGATTCATGTCCTGTCCTGCGTCCTGTGCGCCACATTGGCCGGCGCGGCCGGTGCGGCCGGCGTCGCCGGAGCCGGGGTACCCCAGCTCAGTGTGAAACCATTGGTATATCGGAGGTCGGCGCGCTCGATCGGCGCCGCCTGGTTGGCCAGCTGCGGCAGCACGCGCACGAAGCGCTGCAGGCGCGAGCGGGCATCGTCGCGGCCGACGACCACTTCGGTGCCGTTGCTCAGCACCAGCGACCAGCTGCCGCGTGCGTCCATGGTGACCCGCTTGACGTCCACCCCGGCCGGCGCGAACAGCGCGCGCGCATCGTTGTAGAGCGCCACCACTTCTTCGGTCTGGCTGTCCGGACCATCCAGGTCGGGCAGTTCCAGGTCCTGCAGTTTCTTGGGCGTGGCGAACAGCTTGCCCTGCTCGGAGAGCAGGCGGTCATGGCCCCAGCGCGCGAACGGCTTGTGCTCGACCAGGGTGATTTCCAGCACGTCGGGCCACTGCTTGCGGACCTGCGCGCTTTCCACCCACGGCAGCGTTTCGATGGCGTCCTGCGCATCCTGCAGCTTGACCGCGAAGAAGCCGGACTTCGCATACGGCAGCACCACCTGCTGCAGCTGCTCGGCCGGCACCCGCTTGAACTCACCGTGCACACGCAGCTTGGCCAAGGGCCACCGCTCGGCACCGACCCAGCCGTTGAGCACCGCCACCACGGGCAGTGCCACGACCGACAGGGCCAGCAACCAGACGAAGATGCGCAGCACCGCGTTCATGCGTGGCGGTTCTCCTGCGCTGCGTGACCCGGCAGGGTCTGTTCCAGTACGCGCCAGACCAGCTCTTCAAAGCCGATCCCGGCCTGGCTGGCCGACTTGGGCACCAGCGAATGGCTGGTCATGCCCGGCGCGGTGTTCACTTCCAGCAGGTAGAAGCGGCCCGTGCTGCGGTCGCGCATCACGTCCACCCGGCCCCAGCCGCGGCAACCGGCAGCGCGGAACGCGGCCAGTGCAAGGCGGCGGATCTCGATCTCGTCCTCGCCTTCCAGCCCCGGGCACAGGTACTGGGTGTCCTCGGCGATGTACTTGGCGTTGTAGTCGTACCACTGGCCCTTGGGCACGATGCGGATCGACGGCAGCGCCTGGTCGCCCAGGATCGCCACGGTCAACTCGTCGCCGACCACCATCTGCTCCATCAGCAGCTGGCCGTCATAGCGCACTGCCAGTGCGACCGCCTCATCCAGGCCGGCCTCTTCCACCACGCGGCTGATGCCGACGCTGGAGCCTTCGTTGGCCGGCTTGACCACCACCGGCAGGCCGAGCTCGGCTGCGGCGGCGTGGACATCGGAGGCCTGGTCCAGCGCGATGAAGCGCGGGGTCGGCAGGCCGTGCGAGATCCACACCTGCTTGGTGCGGATCTTGTCCATGCTCAGCGCCGAGCCGAGCACGTCCGAGCCGGTGTACGGCACTCCGAAGGCCTCCATCAGGCCCTGCACGATGCCGTCCTCACCACCGCCGTTGTGGCCGTGGAGGATGTTGAAGACGCGGTCGAAACGCTTCTCGACCAGCGCCAGCGCCAGGGCCGGGATGCCATCGACGGCGATCGCATCGACGCCGCGCGCGCGCAGCGCTTCGATCACGTTGCGGCCCGAATCCAGCGAGACGTTGCGCTCGCTGGAGGTGCCACCCAGCAGCACGGCGACGCGGCCGAACATGGCCGGATCGGTGAGGCGCAGGGGCGGGAAGGTCAGCGCGTTCATGCCGCCGGGGCCTCCTGGAAGCCTTCGCCGGCGATCTGCTGGGCGATGTAGCCGATGTCGCCTGCGCCCATCATCAGCAGCAGGTCACCGTCCTGCAGGACGTCGGGCAGCACGTGCGCCAGTTCGGCGGCGTTGCCGACCACGACCGGCTCGCTGCGGCCACGCGCGCGGATGGCGCGCGCCAGCGAACGCGAATCGGCCCCCGGGATCGGCGCCTCGCCGGCCGGATAGACCTCGCTCAGCACCAGTGCGTCCACTTCGGAGAGGACCGCCGCGAAGGCGTCGAACTGATCGCGGGTACGGCTGTAACGGTGTGGCTGGAACGCCACGACCAGGCGCTGGCTCGGCCAGCCGCCGCGGGCGGCGGCGAACACGGCGGCCAGTTCGCGCGGGTGGTGACCGTAATCATCGATCACACGCACCTTGGCACCGGTGTGCGTGGTGACGATGCCCAGATCGTTGAAGCGGCGGCCGATGCCGGCAAAGCTTTCCAGCGCGCGTGCGATCGCCTCCGGCGCCACGCCCAGCTGCCAGCCCACGGCCGCGGCGGCCAGGGCGTTGAGTACGTTGTGTGCGCCCGGCAGGGCCAGCGTCACCGGGTGGCTGCTGCCTTCGGGCAGGCGCAGGGTGAAGCGCATGCGCGGGCCATCCTGGACCACATCCTCGGCGCGCACGTCGGCGTTGCTGCTCATGCCATAGCTCATGACATGGCGCGGCGTCTGCGCGGCCAGCGCGGCCACTTCCGGATCATCGATGCACAGCACCGCCAGGCCGTAGAACGGCAGGCGCTGCAGGAACTCGGCGAACGCAGCCTGGACCCGGGCGAAATCGTTGCCGTAGTTTTCCAGGTGGTCCGAATCGATGTTGGTGATCACCGAGACCAGCGGGTTCAGGCGCAGGAAGCTGCCATCGCTTTCATCGGCTTCGGCCACCAGCCACTGGCCACTGCCGAGCTTGGCGTTGGCACCGGCAGCGAGCAGCTGGCCGCCGATCACGAAGGTCGGGTCCAGCCCGCCTTCGCTCAGCACCGCGGCGGTCAGGCTGGTGGTGGTGGTCTTGCCGTGCGTGCCGGCCACCGCGATGCCGCGGCGGAAGCGCATCAGTTCGGCCAGCATCGCCGCGCGCGGCATGATCGGAATGCGCTGGCTGCGCGCTTCCATCAGCTCGGGGTTGTCATCGCGGATCGCGCTGGAGACCACCACGCAGTCGGTGCCGAGCACGTTGGCAGCCGAATGGCCACGCATCACGCGCGCACCCAGGCCGGCCAGGCGACGGGTCGCGGCGTTGTCGGCGTTGTCCGAACCGGACACTTCATAGCCCAGCGTCAGCATCACTTCGGCGATGCCGCTCATGCCGGTGCCGCCGATGCCGACGAAGTGCACGCGCGGGAACGCACGTACCAGGTCGTTGGTGTCGTGGAGGCGGCGGATCATGCGCGGCCTCGCGCCAGGCTGGCGCGCGTAGCGGTGTTCATTTGGATTCCTCGAGAATGATGTCGGCGATGCGCTCAGCGGCATCGACCTTGGCCAGGGCACGCGCGGCGTTGGCCATCTGCATGCGTCGGGCGGAATTTTCGGACAGATCGCGCAGCACGCCTTCCAACTGCGTCGCCAGCGTTTCATCCTGCTTCAGCAACACGGCCGCGCCGCGCTCGACCAGATACTCCGCATTGCGGGTCTGGTGATCGTCGACGGCCGCCGCGAACGGCACCAGCACACTGCCCACACCGACCGCGCAGAGCTCGGCCAGGGTGGAGGCACCGGAGCGGCACACGACCAGATCGGCCCAGGCGAACGCCTCGGCCATATCGGCGATGAAGGGTTCCACGCTTGCCTGCACGCCGGCATCGGCATAGGCCTGCAGCGCTTCGGCATGCAGCTTCTCGCCGCTCTGGTGACGCACCTGCACCGGCATGCCGGCGCCCAGTGCAGCCAGCGCCTTGGGCACCGCGTTGTTGAGCACGCGTGCGCCCTGGCTGCCACCGAGCACCAGCAGGTGCAACGGGCCCTGGCGATTGGCCAGGCGCAGATCCGGCGGCGTGATCGCGGCGATCTCGGCACGCACCGGATTGCCGACCGCTTCCTCGCGCTTGGCGAAGCTGCCCGGGAAACCGGCCAGCACGCGGCGCGCGACGCGCGACAGCACGCGGTTGGTCATGCCCGGGGCGCGGTTCTGTTCGTGCACCAGCAGCGGCAGGCCATGCAGGCGCGCGGCGATGCCGCCGGGGCCGGAGGCGAAGCCACCGAAGGCGATCACCGCACGCGGCTGGCGATCGCGGATCAGGAAGCCGGCCGCGCGGATCGCACGCAGCAGCCGCAGCGGCGCGCCGAGCAGGGCCAGCTTGCCCTTGCCGCGCAGGCCGCCGATGGCGAGCGTGTCGATGGGGATGTCGTGCTGCGGCACCAGGCGCGTTTCCATCGCGCCATCGGCACCCAGCCAGGTCACCGGCACGCCGCGCTCGCGCAGCACCTTGGCCACGGCCAGGCCCGGGAAGATGTGCCCCCCGGTACCACCGGCCATGATCATGACCGGGCGACGGGACGGATCGAGGCGAGGCGTGCTCATCCCATCCTCCCCAGCGTCGGCTCGATGCGCTGCTGCATGCGGCTGGTGCCACGGGTGGAGCTGTCACGCGGTGCCGCATCACGGTTGCCGCTGTCCTGCATCGCGGCAGCGACCGCACTGGCGCTCTCGGCCCTGGGCGTATCCCCCGGCAGCGGCCCCTCCTGGTCGGCACCCATGCGCACGGCCTGGCGGCGCTCGGCGCGATCCAGTTCGTAGGAGACGCGCAGCAGCAGGCCCATCGCCACGCAGGTCATCAGCACGCTCGAGCCGCCCGAGGAAATCAGCGGCAGGGTCAGCCCCTTGGTCGGCAGGATGCCCAGGTTGACCCCGATCGAGACGAAGCTCTGCATGCTGATCCACAGCCCGATGCCGAAGGCGATGTAGCCGGAGAAGTGGCGCTTCATTTCCACGCAGCGCATGCCCAGCCAGAAGGTGCGGCCAACCAGCAGTGCGTACAGCGCGATGATCAGGCAGGTGCCGAGGAAGCCCAGCTCTTCGGCGGTGACCGAGAAGATGAAGTCGGTATGCGCTTCGGGCAGGTAATAGAGCTTCTGCACCGAGTTGCCCAGGCCCACGCCGGTCCACTCGCCGCGGCCCACGGCCATCAGCGCGTTGGACAGCTGGTAGCCATCGCCCTGCTGGTCGGCCCACGGGTCCAGGAAGGAGGTGATGCGGCGCATGCGGTACGGCTCGATGATCGCCAGCGCGCTCATGCCGACCATGCCGATGATCACCGGCATGGACATGCGCGGCATGTTGACCCCGCCCAGCACCAGCATGCCGGCGGTGATGGCCAGCAGCAGCGTGGACGAACCGAAGTCCGGCTGCAGCAGCAGCAGCACCACCAGCGCGCCGGCCACGCCGAGCGGCTTGAGCATCGCCGGCCAGGTGGCATTGACCTCATCGCGGAAGCGGACCAGGTAGCTGGACAGCCACACGATGTAGAGCACCTTGACCGCTTCGACGGTCTGGAACTTGGAGATGCCCAGGTTGATCCAGCGGCGGGCACCGTTGACGCTGCTGCCCAGGCCCGGGATGAACACCACCACCAGCAGCGCGAAGCAGCCCAGCAGCAGGATCTGGTTGTACTGCTCGATGCTCTTGAGCTCGGTGCGCATGGCGATGATCGCCAGGCCGATACCCACCGCCAGGAAGATCAGGTGGCGGTTGAGGTAGTAGAACGGGCTGCTCATCAGCGCGATCGAGCTCGACGCGACCATCACCACGCCCAGCCCGGTGAGCGCGATGATCGCGCCCAGCAGCCACTTGTCGAAGTGGCCTCCGATGGCTTCAAGGCGGGTGGCTTGGCGCGAGAGGTCGTTCATCAGCGGACCTTCAACGTGGCCAGGCCGATCAGGACCAGCACGACCGAGATGATCCAGAAGCGCACGATCACGCGCGGCTCCGGCCAGCCCTTCAGTTCGAAGTGGTGGTGGATCGGCGCCATGCGGAACACGCGCTTGCCGGTCAGCTTGAACGAGGCGACCTGGATCATCACCGACAGCGTCTCGATCACGAACACGCCACCCATCACCACCAGCACCAGTTCCTGGCGGGTGATCACCGCGATCGTGCCCAGCACCGCGCCCAGCGCCAGCGCGCCGATGTCGCCCATGAAGACCATGGCCGGATAGGTGTTGAACCAGAGGAAGCCCAGCCCTGCGCCGGCGATCGCCGCGCAGATGATGACCAGCTCACCGGCGCCCGGGATCTGCGGGATCTGCAGGTAGCTGGAGAACACCACGTTGCCCGAGGCGTAGGCGAACACGCCCAGCGCGCAGGCGACCAGCACGGTCGGCATGATCGCCAGCCCGTCCAGGCCGTCGGTCAGGTTGACCGCGTTGGAGAAGCCGACGATCCAGAAGTAGGCGATGGCCACGAAGCTGATGCCGGCCAGCGGCAACGCGATCGACTTGAACATCGGGATGTAGAACGTCATCGCCGCCGGGACATCGGCGGTGTAGAACAGGAACAGACCCGCCGCGAGGCCGAAGATCGACTGCAGCAGGTACTTCCAGCGCGACTTCAGGCCGTTGGGATCACGACGGACGATCTTGATCCAGTCGTCGTACCAGCCGATCGCACCGAAGCACAGCATCACCGCCAGCACCAGCCAGACATAGCGGTTGCGCAGGTCGGCCCACAGCAGCACCGACAGCGTGATCGTCAGCAGGATCAGCGAACCGCCCATGGTCGGCGTGCCGGCCTTGGAGAAATGGGTCTGCGGCCCGTCCTTGCGGATCGGCTGGCCGCCCTTGAACTGGGCAAGCTTGCGGATCATCGCCGGGCCGAGCCACAGCGACAGGAACAGGGCGGTCAGCGCCGCGAGGATGCCGCGCAGGGTCAGGTAGCCGAACAGCCCGAACAGGCTCTCCAACTGCTGCAGCCATCGGGCCAGTTCAAGCAACATTGGGGGTTTCCTCTCCTTGCGCGAGCAGCGCTTTGACGATCGTGTCCATGGCGCTGCCACGCGAGCCCTTGACCAGGCAGCGCACGCCGGCATGCAGTTCGGTGGCGAGCGCGGCGGCCAGGGCCTGGTGGCTCTGGAAATGCTGGCCGCCTTCACCGAAGGCGGTCGAGGCGGCGGCGCTCAGCGGACCGAGCGTATACAGCCGCGCCAGGCCAGCCTCGCGCGCACGGCGGCCGGCCTGCGCATGCAGCGCCTCGCCGTCCGGGCCGAGTTCGCGCATGTCGCCGAGCACCAGCCAGCCTTCTTCCTTCACGCCTGCCAGGGCATCGATGGCCGCGGCCAACGAGCCGGGGTTGGCGTTGTAACTGTCATCGATCAGCACCGCGCCGTTGGGCAGCTGGTGCGCGATCTGGCGGCCCGGGACCGGCTCGGCGCGGGCCAGGCCGGCGGCGATCTGCGCCACCGGAAGGCCTGCGGCCAACGCCAGCGAGGCAGCGGCCAGGGCATTGCTGATGTTGTGCCGGCCCGGCAGGCCCAGCGTGATCTCTGCATCGCCCTGCGGCGTGGACAGCACGAACTGGCTGCCCTGCGCGGCCGGACGGATCGCACGCGCGGTGACATCGGCGCTGTGGTCCAGGCCGTAGCGCAGCACGCGGCAGCGCGGCGGCTGGCCGACGATGTGCTGTTCGAACCAGATCCCGAAGGCGTCATCGGCATTGATCACAGCCACGCCATCGGAGGGCAGCGCCGCGTAGATCGCGCCCTTGGTGGTGGCCACGCCCTGCAGGCTGCCCATGCGCTCCAGATGCGCCGGCGCGATGTTGTTCACCAGCGCGTAGTGCGGGCGCACGATCTCGGTGAGATAGGCGATATCGCCCGGCTTGCCGGCGCCCATCTCGTAGACGGCGTAGTCGGCATCTTCCGGCGCATCGAGCACGGCCAGCGGCAGGCCGATCTCGTTGTTGCGGTTGCCCGGGTTGGCGTAGACCACCTTGCGGTCGTCCCGTGCCACCTGCTCCAGGATCGCCAGCAGCAGGCTCTTGACGCTGGTCTTGCCGTTGCTGCCGGTGATCGCGAACACCTCGGTGCCGCGGTCGCGCTGCATGCCGGCGGCGATGCGGCCCAGGGCGTGCTCACTGTCGGCAACCACGATCTGCGGCAGGGCCACATCCAGCAGGCGCTCGACCAGCATCGCCGAAGCACCGCGCGCCAGGGCGTCGGCTGCGAAATCATGACCATCGAAACGCTCGCCGCGCAGCGCCACGTACAGGCTGCCCGGGGCAAGCGTGCGGGTGTCATTGCTGATGGCATCGATGGCGGTGTCTTCGCCATGGATCTCGCCACCGGCCCAATGGGCGATCAGCGACAGCGGCGTGCGCTTCATGGGGCCTCCCTGCGCAGCGTGCCCGCGTTGTCCACACGCGCGGCCAGCACTCGGCCGGCCACCTCGGTGTCGTCGAAGGCGTGCTTGACCCCGTGGATCTCCTGGTAGGGCTCATGTCCCTTGCCGGCGATCAGCACGATGTCGCCCGCGCCGGCCTGGCCGATCGCAGCAGCAATCGCGGCGGCACGATCGCGCTGCACGGTGACCGCCGCGGGTGCGTCAAATCCCTTGAGGATGTCGGCCACGATCACGTCGCCGTCTTCGCCGCGCGGATTGTCGTCGGTGACGATCACCACGTCGGCATGCTGTTCGGCGATGGCGGCCATCTGCGGGCGCTTGCCGGTATCGCGCTCGCCGCCGCAGCCGAACACGCAGACCAGGCGGCCGGCCAGATGGCCCTGCACGCTGGTCAAGGCCTGTTCCAGCGCATCCGGGGTGTGGGCGTAATCGACCACCACGGTGGGCAGCCCACCCTCGCCGCCCAGGCGGTTCATGCGGCCGGCAATCGGCTGCAGCTGCGAGAGCAGCGCGGCGATCGCGGCCGGGGCATGGTCCAGTGCATACAGCGCACCGGCCACGGCCAGCAGGTTGTCCACGTTGAAACGGCCGAGCAGCGGCGACTGCACCGGATGGCGCTGGCCGTCGACCACCAGGTCGAAGGCGATGCCGCGCCCATCCAGGGTGAGCGAATCGGCACGCAGGGTGGCCTGTGCGGCACCGCGCGAGCTGACGCCGATCGGGCGGACGCTCTCGCCGACGGTGCGCAGCAGCTCGCTGCCGAAGCTGTCATCGAGGTTGACCACGGCAGCCTTCAGGCCATCGCGGTGGAACAGCCTGGCCTTGGCCGCACCGTACTGCGCCATGTCACCGTGATAGTCGAGATGGTCGCGGGTGAGATTGGTGAACACCGCCACGTCGTAATGCACGGCGTCCACGCGGCCCTGGTCGAGCGCGTGCGAGCTGACTTCCATCGCCACGGCCTGGGCGCCGGCATCGCGCAGCTGCGCCAGCACCTCATGCATCTGCAGCACCAGCGGCGTGGTGAACCCGGTCGGCACGACGTCGCCGTACAGACCCACGCCCAGCGTGCCGATGCTGCCACTGGCGGTGCCGAGCAGGTGCCAGGCCTGGGCCAGCAGCTGCACGGTGGAGGTCTTGCCGTTGGTGCCGGTCACTCCGACCATCGTCATCGCGCGCGAGGGATGGCCGTGGAACTGGTCGGCCATCGCACCCATGCGGTTGCGCAGGCCCGGCACGGCGATCGCATCGGCCGGCGCCGGCAGTTCGGCCGGGGCCGGCGGGTCGAACAGAATCGCTGCAGCGCCATTGGCGCGCGCCTGGTCGACAAACCCCAGCCCGTGCGCGCCGAAACCGGCGATCGCCACGAAGGCGTTGCCCGGGCGCACCGCGCGGCTGTCCAGCACCAGGCCGGTGAGGGTCGGATCGTGGCTCAGTGCCACATCGGGAAGCAATTGCGAAAGCAACATCGTCTGGCTCATTGGGTGCCTCCCTGCGCGGGCGGCACCGTGGCGTGCGCGCTGGGCAGCGCGGCATCGAATTCTGCGGCGGCGTCGGGGGCGATCACCGTTTCCGGCGGCGGCATCGGCAGCACCGAGGCCGAGTGGCCCATCTTTCCGGACTGCTGCGCGGCCAGCCACGACTCGATGTCATCCGGCGGCACGTCCATCAGGCGCAGGGCGCCTTCCATGACGTTGTGGAACACCGGTGCGGACACCAGGCCGCCGTAGTACTTGCCGGCCTGTGGGTCGTTGATGACGATCACCGTGGCAAAGCGCGGGTTGGTGGCCGGCACCACGCCGGCGAACAGCGCGTTGTAATGCCCGCGCTCGTACCCGCCCGGGCCGGCCTTTCGGGCCGTACCGGTCTTGCCGGCCACGTGGTAGCCCAGCACCGCGGCCTGCTTGGCGCCGCCCTGGGTGACCACGGTTTCCATCATCGCCACCACTTCCTTGGCGATGTTCTCATCGATGATCTGCTTGCCTTCGTTGCGCTGGCCCTTGACGAAGGTCGGCGCGATCAACTTGCCGCCGTTGCCCAGCGCCGAGTACGCCGTGGCGATCTGCAGCGGGGTGACATTCAGGCCGTAGCCGTAGGACATGGTGGTCTTGGACGAGCCGCTCCAGCGTGCCGGGCGCGGCAGCACGCCGGCCGATTCGCCGGGGAAGCCGCTGTGCGGCGACACGCCGTAGCCGAAGCTGTGCACGTGGTCGTAGAAGACCTGGTCCGGCATCTTGGCCGCGATCTTGGCCGCGCCGATGTTCGAGCTGCGGGTGATCACGCCGGTGACGTTGAGCACGCCGTTGTTGCGCGGCACGTCCTTGATGGTGAACCGGCCCACGGCCATGTAGCCCGGGTTGGTATCCACCGTGGTGTCCTTGGTGACCACGCCGGACTGCAGCGCCGAGGCGATGGTCAGCGGCTTCATGGTCGAGCCGGGCTCGACCAGATCGGTCACCGCGCGGTTGCGACGGGTGTCCGGTGCCGCGCCGCCGACGGCGTTGGGGTTGTAGGTCGGCAGGTTGACCATGGCCAGCACTTCACCGGTGGCCACATCCATGATCACCATCGAGCCGCCGGCCGCCTTGTTGGCGATCAGCGCGTTGCGCAGCTCCTTGAAGGCCAGGAACTGGATGCGGCGGTCGATGCTGAGGGTAAGGTCCTTGCCCGGCTCGGCGGCGCGCAGCAGATCGCTTTCGACAGTGTCGCCCTTGCGGTTGCGGATCACGCGCTTGGCACCGGCCTTGCCGCGCAGCCATTCGTCGAAGGCCAGTTCCAGCCCTTCCTGGCCGCGGTCGTCGATATTGGTGAAGCCCAGCACGTGCGCCATCGCCTCACCCTGCGGGTAGAAGCGACGGAACTCGCGCTGCGAGGCCACGCCCGGGATCTTCAGCGCGACCACCTTCTCCGCGTCGTCCGGATTGATCCGGCGGCGCAGGTACATGAATTCCTTGTCCGCCTTCTGCGAGAGCTTGGAGGTCAGCTCGTCCAGCGGCATGCCCAGCGCGGTGGCCAGCTCCGGGATGCGGTCCGGCGCGCGCAGCAGTTCCTGCGGGTTGACCCAGATCGAGGCGACCGGCGTGGAGACCGCCACCGGCTCGCCGTTGCGGTCGGTGATCATGCCGCGCGAGGTATTGATCGGCAGCTCGCGCAGGTAACGGGCTTCGCCCTGGCGCTGGTAGAACTCGCTGTTGATGATCTGCACGTAGGCAGCGCGACCAACCAGCGAGACCGAGCACAAGCCCAGCGCCAGCCCCACCCACTTCAGGCGCTGGCGGAGGTTGAAGCTGTTGCGCGCACGGTTGCGCCCGGACTTGTTCATGGCCGGATCACCACGACATCGGCCGCTTCGGGGAACTTCATGCCCAGGCGCTCGCGGGCGACGCGGTCGACCCGGGTGGCCTCGGCCAGGGTGGCCTGCTCGAGCTGCAGGCGACCGAACTCGATGTTGATCTCATCGCGCGCCCGCTCGACCCGGGACAGCTCCACGAAGGTCTGGCGGTGGCGATGGCGCATGAACACCACGCCGATCGCCGAGGCGACGGTGCAGGCCAGCAGCACGATCAACAGCAGGCGGCTCATCCGGCCACCTCGCACTTCTCGGCGACGCGCAGCACGGCGCTGCGCGAGCGCGGATTGACCGCCAGCTCGTCATCGTCGGCCTTGATGGCGCCGCCGTGCAGCACCAGGGTCGGCACGAACGGCTGCGCCTCGGGCAACCGGCGGTTGCTCGGCGGGGCCTTGGCATGGCGGTTCATGAACTGCTTGACGATGCGGTCTTCCAGCGAATGGAAGCTGATCACGGCCAGGCGGCCACCGGGCTTGAGGCGCGCCAGGGCGGCATCCAGGCCGGCCTCGAGGTCGGCCAGTTCGCGGTTGATGTGGATGCGGATCGCCTGGAAGCTGCGCGTGGCCGGGTTGATCTTGTCCTTGCCACGCGGCATCACGGCGGCGATGGCATCGGCCAGTTCGGCGGTGCGGCTGAACGGCTGCTTCTCGCGGCGGGCCACCAGCGCGCGGGCGATGCGCCGGCTCTGGCGCTCTTCGCCATAGGTCCACAGGATATCGGCGATTTCGCGCTCTTCGGCACGGTTGAGCCACTGCGCCGCGCTTTCGCCGCTGTCCGGGTCCATGCGCATGTCCAGCGGGCCGTCCTTGCCGAAGCTGAAGCCACGCTCGGCGACATCCAGCTGGGGCGAGGACACGCCCAGGTCGAACAGCACGCCATCCAGGCCCTGCGCGGTGGCATCCCAGTGCAGCAGATCGGCGAAGCTGCCACGGAAGATCGAGACGCGCGGGTCCGGCGCGAAATCACGCTCGGCTACCGCAATCGCCTCGGGATCCTTGTCCATGACCAGCAGCCGGCCTCCGGGACCGAGTTGCTCGAGCACGCCGCGGGCGTGACCGCCACGACCGAACGTGCCATCGAGATACACTCCGTTTTCGATCACCTTCAGGCCATCCAGGACCTGCGTGTACAGGACCGGCAGGTGGCCTGCCGGCGACTGCGACACCGGAAGGTGACCGGTCTGCGCTGCTCCGCGCATCCGGGCACCCCGGCTCACAACTTCAGGTCGAGCAACCCATCGCCGAGATCCTCGTCAGACAACGTCTGCTGGATCAACGCGCGATGAGCCTGCTCGCTCCACAATTCGAATTTGTCGCCCATACCGAGCAGCACCGCCTTCTTTTCAATGCCAACGGCACCACGGTGGCTGGCGGGAATACTGATGCGGCCGTTGCCGTCCAGCTCCAGATGCGCGGCCGAACCGACCAGCTTCTGTTGCAGGAGGCGCACGACGCGCTGTGTGTTGGGCTTGGACATGACGTCATCACGGACGCGTTCCCATTCCTGTTCGGCGTACAGCCAGAGGCAGCCGGACTCGAACGGGTTGTAGGTCAGGACCAGACGGTTGTTGCTCACACGCGCGACAAGGTCGCGATGCGCGGTCGGAACCGCCATGCGCCCTTTGTCGTCAACAGTGATGGCCGTCTCGCCTTGAAACACGACGTTTTCACCTTTCCTTCGCCTGGTGAAACATTGAACCACGAAAAACCACAAAAAACCCGGTTTCCCCTCTGATGCCCACCTTAGCAGTGCCGATTGGGTTGTCAACAACTTTGCGAAGGGGAAATCACTTTGAACATCAAGGGCTTGCAGCAATGTTTAGAGACTTGTTCAAGGCTTATCCAAAAGTTGCTGTTTCGTCTCATTTTTTGAGATTTCGCCGAAGTTCAGGCCTGTGGAGACCGCGTGAAACATCGCCGCGTATTCAGTCCTGACGCGGTCGGCATCGTCTCGCCGCTGCGCAGAACCGGCACAATGTGAGGCATGTGTCTGCTCGCCCTCGCATGGAAAACACACCCCCTCTGGCAGCTGGTGATGGCCGGCAACCGCGATGAATTCCACGCGCGGCCCACCGCCGCGCTGGCGCGCTGGTCTCCGCCGGATGAGGCCGTGGCCGCCGGCCGCGACCTGCGCTCGGGCGGGACCTGGGCCGGGATCGGCGGGCAGGGCCGGATGGCGGTGGTGACCAACGTCCGCGACCCGCTGGCCCGGCAGACCGGCCCCTCGCGCGGCGCCCTGGTGGCCGGCTACCTGCGCGACGACGCGCCGGCCGCCGTCTTCGCCGACCAGCTCGCCGCGCGCGCGGTGGAATTCGCCCCCTTCAACCTGGTGCTGGCCGACCGCGACAGCTGCCAGTTCCTGGGCAACCATCCCCTGCACCGCCAACCGCTGGCCCCGGGCATCCATGGCGTGTCCAACGGGCCGCTGGACGCGCCGTGGCCGAAAACCGTGACATTGAACGCAGCGCTGCGCGCGTGGGTGGACGCCGGCAGCGAGGACCTGACCCCGCTGTGGGACGCCCTGCGCGATGAGACCCGCGCCGACGACAGCGCCCTGCCCGACACCGGCATCGGCCTGGCGCGCGAGCGCTGGCTGTCCTCCGCCTTCATCCGCAGCCCCGAGTACGGCACCCGCGCCAGCACGATCATCGCGCTGGGCGCCAATGGCCACGGCTTCATCGCCGAGCGCCGGTTCGATGCGGAGTGTGACTGCATCGGCGAGACCCGGCTGACGACCACGCGGCTGTCTGCGCCGAGGTGACGTGAATGTGGGACAATGCGCGCGGCGGAGTCGGCCAGACAGTCGCGTCATCCCTTGCGGATGCCGAGGAAAGTCCGGGCTCCACAGGGCAAGGTGCCAGGTAACGCCTGGGCGGCGCGAGCCGACGGAAAGTGCAACAGAAAGATACCGCCTACGTTTCCTTCGGGAAGCCGGTAAGGGTGAAATGGTGCGGTAAGAGCGCACCGCGAGTCTGGTAACAGACCGGCACGGCAAACCCCACCTGGAGCAAGACCAAATAGGGACCTAATGGCGTGGCCCGCGTCGGGTCCGGGTAGGTTGCTTGAGCGCTGCGGTGACGCAGCGCCTAGAAGAATGACTGTCCACGACAAAACCCGGCTTATCGGCCGGCTCCGCCGCTTTTTTCGTCATGACGAAAAAGCCCCAAGGTTTGCAGCGCAAACCTGGGGCCCCGGGCCACCAGCGCCCCATTCCCCGCGGCTGTCGCCGCGCCCCCCTTTACTAAAGGGGGCTGTGCATCCAGACGGTTGGCGTGGGCCGGCATTCAATCTGCCCGCGCGGTAGAGCCACCCCATGGGTGGCTGCCTCACGTTCTGGCACCGCGTGCAGCCACCCATGGGGTGGCTCTACCTTCTTTGGCACCGCGTGCAGCCACCCATGGGGTGGCTCTACCTTCTTTGGCACCGCGTGCAGCCACCCATGGGGTGGCTCTACCTTCTTTGGCACCGCGTGCAGCCACCCGTGGGGTGGCGCGACCGGCCGATCAACCGCCGTACAGGGCTTTTCTGGGGGCACCGGTGAGTTCGGCGGCGAGCTTGGCTGCGGTGGACGGCGGGAGGTGTTCGCTGAGCTTGGCGTACATGCGGCGGCCGGCGGCCAACTGAGCCTCCTCATCGTCGGCCGCGCCCTGCACCATCACCACGAACTCGCCCTTGCGCTGGTTGTCATCCGCCTCGACCTGCTGCAGCAGCGAGGCCAGGTCGCCGTCCAGCACGGTTTCGAACAGCTTGGTCAGTTCGCGCGCCAGCACCGCGGGCCGCTCGGGCCCGAACGCAGCCATCATGTCCGCCAGCGATTCGGTGATCCGGTGCGAGGATTCGTAGAACACCAGGGTGCGGGTCTCACCGGCCAGCGCGTTGAGGCGCTCGCGGCGGCCGGAGGCCTTGGCCGGCAGGAACCCTTCGAAGGTGAAGCGGTCGCTGGGCAGCCCGGCCACGCTCAGTGCGGCAATCGCGGCGCAGGCGCCGGGCACCGGGCTGACCTTGATCCCGGCTTCGCGCGCGGCGCGGACCAGGCGGTAGCCCGGATCGCTCACCAGCGGGGTGCCGGCGTCGCTGACCAGCGCCAGCGACTCACCGGCCAGCAGGCGCGCCACGATCCGCTGCGACAGCGCTTCCTCATTGTGATCGTGCAGCGCCACCAGTGGCTGCTGGATGCCGAAGTGGGCCAGCAGCTGGCCGCTGCGGCGGGTGTCCTCGGCGCAGATCGCGGCCACCGAACGCAGCACGTCCTGTGCCCGCGGGGCCAGATCGGCGAGGTTGCCGATCGGGGTGGCAACGACATACAGCGTGGGGACAGCACTCATCAGCGGCTCTTCCGTGGTCAAGGGTAGAATCGTACCGTTCCCCGGCCACGGCCGCTGCCCCCATCGAATGGACCTGATCATGAACAAGCCCGTCGTAAGGATCTCCGCCCTTTCGTTGTCGCTGATGCTGCTTGCCGGCTGCGCCACGACCAGCTTCACCAGCGCGCCGGAATCGCCGGCCCAGAGCCAGGCCCTGGCCTTGATCGAGCAGGGCAAGCCGCGCGATGCGGCGCTCCAGCTGGAAGCGCTGGCCAACACCCTGCGCGGCAGTGCCCGCAGCGCTGCCTTGGCCGATGCCGCCTTTGCCTGGCACGAAGCCGGCGATGCCACCCGTGCCCGCACCCTGCTGGCCCAGGTCACCGCGCGCCAGCTCAGCGGCGCCAGCCTGCAGCGCTACCAGCTGTCCACCGCCGAACTGGCGCTGGCCGACAAGCAGCCGGCGCAGGCGCTGGCCGCGCTGAAGGATTCGGCCGATGCGGTCACCCCCTCGCTGCGCACGCGCTGGCAGCTGGCCCGCGCCAACGCGCTGCAGGCCACGGGTGACAACCTCGGTGCCGCGCTTGAGCGCGCCCGTGCGCACGCCGCACTGACCGGCAAGGCGCGCAGCGACAACCAGCAGGCCATCGCCGGGCTGCTCGGCACGCTGGACGATGCCACCCTGCGCGCCCGCGCCGCCGCCCTGCCGGCCAATGAGCCGCTGTACAACTTCGCCGGCCGTGCGCTGATCGCCCGCGGCCTGCCTCTGCCGCGTCCGTTCGATCGCGAAGCCGCCTCGCAGTTCGATACCAGCAAGCGCCCGCCGGCCATGAGCGATGGCTACCGCCCGCCGGTGAAGATGGCCGTGCTGCTGCCGCTCAGCGGCCGCCTGGCCACCGCCGCGCAGCCGGTCCGCGATGGCCTGCTCAGCGGTTACTACGGTGAAACCCGCCGCCGCCCGGACATCCAGTTCATCGATACCGCCGGCACCGCGGCCGGGGCCGTGGCGGCCTACGACAAGGCCGTGACCGCCGGCGCCGATTTCATCGTCGGCCCGCTCGGCCGCGACGAAGTGGATGCCGTGTTCGGCCGCCGCGAGCTTCCGGTGCCGGTGCTGGCGCTGAACCGCGGCAAGGACACCCCGCCGGCCGGCAGCGCCGGTTTCTCGCTGGCCCCGGAAGACGACGGCATCATCGCCGCCGAGTATCTTCGCGGCCGCGAACGCAGCAAGGTGCTGGTGATCCACAGCAACGATGACAACGGCCGCCGTGCGGCTGCCGCCTTCCGCGAGCGCTTCGCGCAGCGTGGTGGCCAGGTGGTGGCGACGATCGGCGTCAGCGACACCGTCGGTGATATCGGCGCGCAGGTGCGTGCCGCCGGTGCCATCGACGGCGTGCTGCTGGCGGTCAAGGCACCGCAGGCGCGTGCGCTGACGCCGCAACTCGCACTGGCCGGTGCGGGCGGCGCCACCCGCGTCGGCACCTCCCAGCTCACCGTCGGCGCCGGCAAGCCCGAAGAAGACATGGCGCTGGACGGCATCGTCTACCCGAACGAAGCCTGGAACGTGCGCGGCGTGCCCGGCCTGCCAGCCGCATCCACCGCCGGGCAGATCCTGCCCTCGGCACGTGGCGCCTCCGGTCGGCTGTTCGCGTTTGGTTTCGACGCCTGGAAGATCAGCGCCTACCTGGACAAGGTCGCCACCGAAGGCGGCCTGGCCGGCGCCACCGGCACCCTGTTCCTGGACAGCAACGGCAACGTGCTGCGGGTACCGGCATGGTCGACCTTCAGCGGCGGCCGGCCGATGCCGATCGCCAGCAGCAACTGATCGGCGTGCCGACAGGGCGCGCGCTACGTGGCGCGGCGGTGGAAGCCGCCGCGCAGCACCATCTCCGTGAGGCCGGGCTGCGCCCGGTCACCACCAACGCGCGTTATCGCCGCGGTGAAATCGACCTGATCATGCGCGACGGCGATGTCGTCGTGTTCGTGGAAGTGCGCTACCGCGCCAATGCCCGCTTTGGCGGCGGCGCGGCCTCGGTGGACCTGCGCAAGCGACGCAAGCTGGTGATCGCCGCGCAGTTGTTCCTGCAATCGCATCCCTGGCTGGCCGAGCAGCCCTGCCGCTTCGACGTGGTTGAAGCCAGTGGCGAGCCGCCGCAGCTGAACTGGCTGCGCGACGCGTTCCGGCTGGAAGACTGCTGATGCCGGCGAGCGTTACCCACGCCTCATTCCACCGCCGTCGTGGTGCGCCGCGCCGATGTGCCCCAGCCGATACCCGGACCCGATGATGACCACCGCCCTGCCCGCTGCGTTCGCTGCCACCCTGCATGCCCTGCTTGGCGAGGACGGCTGGCGCACCGATGACAGCGCACTGGACGCACATGCGCAGGACAACTCCTGGCGGCACCAGCGCCCGGCTGCGGTGGCACTGCCGTCAGACATCGAACAGGTGCAGGCGCTGGTGCGTGCCTGCCGCGTGCATGGCGTGGCCCTGGTCGCGCGCGGCGCGGGTACCGGCACCACCGGCGCTGCGGTGCCGTTGCCCGGCAGCATCGTGCTGTCGTTCACCCGCATGGACCGCATCGTCGAGATCCGCGCCGGTGACCGCTGCGCGGTGGTGCAGCCGGGCGTGCTCAACGGAACGCTGCAGCAGGCACTGGCACCGCACGGCCTGTTCTGGGCACCGGATCCTTCCAGCGCCGAGATCTGCAGCATCGGCGGCAACTTGGCGTGCAATGCCGGTGGTCCGCGCGCGGTGAAGTACGGCACCAGCCGCGACAACGTGCTGGGCCTGGTGGCGGTGACCGGTGCCGGCGACGTGATCCGCTGCGGTGGCGCCTACACCAAGGACGCCACCGGCTACGACCTGACTCATCTTCTGGTCGGCAGCGAAGGCACGCTGGCGCTGATCGTGGAAGCCACGCTGAAGCTGACCCCGTTGCCGGTCAGCCAAGCCGGGCTGCGTGTGCTGTACCGCGATGCCGACGCGGCCGCCGCTGCCGTGTCACGCCTGATGTCGCAGCCGGTCGTTCCCACGCGCTTGGAATTCATGGACGCGCGCAGCCTTGAACTGCTGCGGCTCAATGGCGCCGACGTGCCAGAGGCCGGTGCGATGCTGCTGGTCGAGGCCGATGGCGACCACGACACCCTGCCCTATCTGCTGCAGGCGCTGGCTGCTGCTGCCGAGGGTGACGGCATGATCGCGCTGGACGTGGCCATGGAAGGGGCCGCGCGCGAAAAACTGTGGGCTGCACGCAAGGCGCTGTCGCCCGCGCTGCGCAGCATCGCCCCGGGCAAGATCAACGAAGACGTGGTGGTGCCGGTATCGCGCATTCCGGAGCTGGTGGCCGGCGTGCAGGCACTAGCGCACGAGTACACGCTGACCATCGTCACCTTCGGTCATGCCGGCAACGGCAACCTGCACGTCAACATCCTCTACCACCCCGACGACGCCGACGAGAACGCACGCGCGCATGCCGCGCTGCCGAAGATCTTCGAACTGACGCTGGCGTTGGGCGGCACGCTGTCGGGCGAGCATGGCATCGGCCTGGCCAAGCGCGACTTCATGGCCAAGGCGTTCACCGCGGAAACGCTGGCGGCGATGCGCGCGATCAAGGCCGCGCTGGACCCGGATGGCATCCTCAACCCGGGCAAGGTGCTGCCGCCGGCTTAACGATCCGCCGGGCATGGCCCGGCGCTACCGATTGCCCGGCGTCGGATCCCACTGCCAAGCACTGGGATCCGACCCCACCCACACTGCTTACCAGGCCATGCGCAGACCCACCTGGCCACCCACGTTGCGGTAGCCGTGGTCGCCGCGCTGCACGGTCATGCCACCCCATGCGCCCCAGCGCTGGCCCAGCTTCAACTCGGCACCGGCCTGCACCTCGTAGCGGTTGCGCGGTACCTCCGCGCCCAGCGTGTCACCGTTGAACTGCAGCGTGCTGGTACCACTGCCACGCAGCCAGTTGACGCCCAGGTACGGCTGCACGATGTTGCCGGCTGCGGTGCCATGGCCGAACACGCGCGCGCCCAAACGCCCGCTCAGGCCACCGGCTTCGGCACGGTCGATCACTGTACCGTTGCTCTCCACATGGCGGTCGGCGCGGTAGTCTGCATACGTCAGCTGCAACTGCGGCTGCACATACAGCGCACTGGCGGCGTCCTGCCACACATTGAAAGTGTAGCCGGTCTCCAGCGAGGCACTGGCCACCCGCGAATCATAGTGCTCCGGCTCCAGGCCGATGCCCTGCACCCGGTTGTCGAAACGGCCGTACTGCAGGTTTGCATCGACGTAGGCACCCTGCGTGCCATCGGCATCCCGCATCCAGGTGCCGTACACCCCCATCGCATTGCCGCGCACACGCCCCTTGGCGCTGTAGCCGGTCAGCCCGGACACTACCGTGCTGTCGGTGCGGCCGCTGCCTAGCATCACGCCAAAGGCCGCGTTACCCCGACGCAACACGTCGCTGCCAATCTGCAGTACCGACGTATTGCCATCCACCGACAGCTGACCGCCGACCGCGCTGAAATCCGCCTGTTGGCGGCCCACGCGTGCCCATGCCGTGGGACCGTCCTGTAGCGACACCGCGCCAATACGGTCGTTCAGGCGATGGGCAAACATGTTGATGGCGGCCGACTGATTGGCCAGGTAGGCACCTGCCTCCGGGCGCAGCACCGGCGGCGGTATCACCGGGGTGTCGCCACCTTCGCCTTCTTCGCCGCCCTCACCTTCTTCGCCGCCTTCACCCGGGTCAGGCCCCGGCCCCGGGCCAGGATCGACCGCGCAGCCCGGCGCACCCGGATCGTCCTTGCAGACATCGAACCACTGCGAGCGCAGGTACCAGTTGCCATCGGAAGGATCGGCAAGCCCGCCCTGGAACAGGAAGTACTCATGGGAACCACCCACTGCACGCCCGGCCAGCGCATAGGTCGCCAGCGATGCGCCGTCCACCTCGATCAGCTGGATGCCGTCGGTCGTCTGGCCGCCGACACCACCAATGTTCTTCACCGCGATCCTCGCGTCTCCCGAGGTATCGCCACGCACATGCAGGCGATCAAAGGCGCTGTCGTCACCGCCCAAGGCCCCCTGGAACAGGAACGTCGCGTCCTCGCTGTGCAGATCACCGTCCACGGTGAGCGTGTTGAATCGACCACTGCCGTCGGACAACGCCACGCCACTGTTGAGCACCTGCAGTTCACCCACCGTGGCGTCGCTGGTCAGCGTCCACTGGCTGCCGCTTTCGATCGCCATCGTCTGCACCAGGTCGGAAGACCCCTGCCACAGCGATCCGTCAGCCAGGCGCACGTGCACATCGGACTGCGGCACCAGGCCGGCGTCCTCGTCCTCGGGCGTGATGACGATGTCGCCCACCATCTGCGAGTGACCATCCAACACCACGTCGAAACGCCCGGCCACTGCTGCATCCAGCGCGATGGCAATGCCGTTGCCACCCGATACGTATGCACCGTTGGCCAGGGTCAGCCCTGCATCACGGCTGCTGCGCACCCACACGCCGCCATGCTGCGCGCTTGCCAGCGAACCACCGTCGATGCCCAGACTGCCGCTGTCGTTGATCACCGCGGCCCACGCGCCTTCGCCTTCGGTGCGGACGTGCGTGTTGGTCAATGTCATCCCACCGCCGCCACCGGTCAGTACGCCGTGCGCCTGCTGTCCTTCAGTGAGGATGACACTGTCCTGCAGGTGGAGGCTGCCGCCCTGGCGCGCCACCGCGCCAATCGCACCGGTACCAGAGGTGTGGACCTGGGCAGCGCGTGCGTTGATGGTCGCCCTCGCGCCGAAGGCGGTGAAGTCGGCATACAGCCCATGACTGCTCTCGCCGGATGTGGTCACATCCACGCGTTCCAGATCCGCGGTGCCGGCTCGCACATCGATGCCGACCGCACGATCTCCCTCGCTGATGATCGCACTGCCTGACATCGCCAGTGTCGAATCGGCAAACATGACCACGGTTCCAACCCCGTTGCCGGTGCTGTGCAGTGTGGAGTCGGCCACGATGACCGTGTTGCCGCGACCATTGATGTCCAGCGCGATGCCCTTGGCACTCACCGTGCTTCCTGCAAGTTCAAGCTGGTTGTTGTCCTGCAGCCAGATACCCGATTCACCTTCGATCGCCACATCGGACAACACCATGTTCGCACCGGTGGCCGACACCGCGCGGCTACCCAGCCCCATCGCCGAGATCGAGCCACCGGTCATGGTGATGTCACCGCCACCGGCAAGGCCGACCGACGACACACCCTCCATGCGGATGTTTACATCCTGCAGCGTGGCCTGGCTGCCGGTATGCGCCACAACGCCCATGCCTGTGCCTTTGTTGATGACGTCGGTCGCCGTCAGATGCAGTTCACCGCCGGTCGTCGCCAGCGCCGTGGTGGCACCAAAGCCAGTGGTGACCAAGGTCGAGCCGTTCAGTTCAATACGGCTGCCAGTTCCTTCGGCACGGGCGGCGGATGCGCCACCGCCGCTGGCGCTCACGTTGACCGCACCCAGCGGCACGATGCTGCCGCCGTTGAGCGCATGGAAGGCATGATTGCCCACGCCGGCTGCGCTGTAATCACCCGCTGCAGGGGTTTGTTCATCACCGTCGGCGATGACCTGCTGTGCGTGTGCGCGGACAGGAATTGCAGCGGCAAGCGCGACGGCGAGGGCCATGGCCAGCGCTGAGTAGTGAATGTGATGGGGTCGCATGTGGGGGTCTCTTTTTGTCGGGAGCGGCATGGTGGATGTCGCGTTGCGCACCCACCATCCAATTAGTTGTAATCTCGCTAGCGGTATGGCAGCGACCTCGCGAGGCAAGGGGCCGCAGTGCGCCTGGGCAGCGCCCACTACCGCGCTACGCGAACGCCCAGCTGCCCGGCGCAGGTGCAGGGGGGACGCAGTGCAGCCACTTCAACGTCACCAGTAATCAACGTTCAGCACGGCCTCGCCCTTGATGGTTCCGGGTACCAGCGCATCGTTGGTGCGGATGTAGCGCGCGGTGAACTGGTGATCGTGCACGCCACCCACGCCCGGATCGAAATCCCAGGTCTGGCCGAACTGCACTTCGGCGCCACCGCGCAGCAACTGCACGCGCACGCCTTCGGCATCGGAATCGGCGGTGGGGGTCAGCTGGCTGCCGGTGTTGCCCGCATCGCCGGCGTCACTGAGGGTCATGCGCGCACGCGGCGGATCCACGCCGCAGTCCATGCGTATCGCGACCAGCTTCTCTTTCGCGGTGGAACCGGGGACGGCAAGCTCCGCCGTCTGCACGTCCTGCAGGGTTTCGGCCCTGTCCTGCAGGGGGCAGGTGACTGCAGGGAAGGTGAAACTGTGATCCAGGGTTAGCTCACCATCCAGGTGTGGGAACCTGGCGACATTCCAGACCACCCGACCGGTGTTGGCGTAGGAACGCATGCGTCCACCACGTGAGAAGTACTGGGGACGAAAGTTGAAGGTCGCGATGTAAGTGGGGTTGGGCGACATGGCATCGACCCGGTAAGGGTAAGTAACTCCCGGCCGCATCGGCAACTCTGGGAATCCAACAACCCGCTGGAACAGAAAGATCATCAATGGCGCTTCGGAATTCGCCTCAAACGCGGGATAGGTCATTCCGTCGAAGGTGATCTCGCCCACGTACGTCATTCCGGGCATCTCAAGCCTCACGTCCACGTCGAAGGCGTCATGCTGCACGCACCCTACGAACTCGAACGCCCAGGCCAACTGGCCCATATAGCGCTCGCGATCGGTCGGATAGGTATCGATGACCTTGTGCTCGGCGCGTGTTGGGTGCCATTCCTCCACGCAGGCCTGTGCTGCGCCGGCCATGCCCAGTGCCGCCAGCAGCGCGATGGCGCGGGCCTGCCACCAATGGCTACGGCGGGATATTGCTTTCTGCTTGTCGATGAACCTCATCAGCTGTCTCCAGTTCGCTTGGGGGTGAGAGAACTCACTCGTAGTCAGCGGTAACCACAATCTCGGTGGACACGTCACCGGCGCGCAGCACCGCACCGGTGGGCACGTGGTACGCCGCGCGCAGGTCGTAGCGCGCGGTGGCGCCGGTCACCGGCACATCGATGCCGGTGTCGCCATCCTTCAGGTAGGTGTTGCCGGTGGTGCCGGCCAGCAGCGAGATCGACACACCGCTGGCCTCATCGGTGGTGGCGGTGTTCTTCCAGCGCTCGGCATCGCCATCGGCGGCCGTGCCGGCGAACGAGAGCACGGCCTTGTTCACGCCCACGCAGCCAGTGAACTCCAGGGCGCCGGCCTTGATCTGGCTGTCCGCGCCGGGGGTGAGGTCGCTGGCCTTCACCGGGTCCAGGTCGATCAGCGCGTCATTGAGCGTGCAGGTGCCGGGCAGCACGCGCCCGGTGATGGTGAGGGTGGCGCTGTCGGCCAGGGCCACCGGCGCAGCGGCCAGCAGAGCGGTAGAAAGGGCGATGCGGTTGAACAGCTTCATGGAAAACTCCTGCAAGTGACGTAAGGGAAAGGATTCAGAGCGAGGTGGCATCGACCGCAGTCAAGGCGGCCTGCAACCCGGGGCTGGGCGGCGGCAAGGGCGTGCACACCGCCTGGCTCCAGGACAGCCCGTAGGCATCCGGTGCAGCGGGGGTGGTGTATTCGAGGCGGCATCGCTGCGCGCCATCGGGGTCGACGATCAACCCGCCCTGTTCCGGGGCGCCGCGCAACTGGATCACACCGCCCTGGCCCACCGCGCCATAGCTGCGGCCGGTCTCATCTTCGATGCGCGCGGCAAACGGCAGTGGTTGGCCCAGCGCATCGGTGGCATCGATGAACAGCGTGCGCTCCCGCGTGGCGTTGAAGGCCACGCGCACGATGCTGCCTGCGGTCGGTGCCACCCGCTGCGAGGTCCGCAGCAGCTCCACGTCCATCGACAGGCCGGACGGATCCAGCTCGATCTGGTTCCAGCGGTAGGGGCTGACATGCGGCAGCAGCGCGTAGCCGTTGCGGCCGATGCGCACATCGCTGCCATAACCGATGCGCGCGCCCTGCGCACCGTCGGCCTGGATCAGGGCGAAGCCATCGCCCACCGGCGCACCAAAGTTGATGCCATCGCGATGCAGCACCACACTGCCGGCCGCACTGGCGTTGAAAGCGTTGTAGTCACCCGAACGGCTGTAGCCGGCGGTGACGGTGCCATGCCCACCGCGGTAGGAGGCATAGGCGCTGGCGCCGCTCGCTCCCTCGCTGGCAGCGTTGGCGGACACGTTGTAGTTCAGCTGCTGGTCTGCACCCAGCGTGCCGCTCACGCCCAGCTGTGCCTGCTCGCCGCGGGCCGACTGTGCCAGCTGCGTGCTCAGGCGGGGTGCGCTGGGCGCCTTGCCAAGCGGAATGCTGAAGGTGGCCGAGTAGCGGGTGTCCTGGCGGCCATCACCCTGCCGGTAGCGCATTGCCGAGAGGCTGTAGTTGGCGCGGCCGAGCGTGCTCTGGAAGCGCAGCTGCAGGTCGTTCTGTGTTGCAGTGCCATCCCAGTAGCGGACGTGGCCACCACTGAGCGACAGCGTGCTGCGCTCGCCCATGCGCTGGGAGAAATTCACCTGGAAGCGCTGCCGGGCGCGGCTGCTGTAGCCCCAATCATCCGCACGCGCCTGCGCGAAGTCATTGAGCGAGAGGTAGCCGCGGGTACTGTAGCGGTGCGCGGCCAGGCCGAAGTTGGTGCCGGTGGCCGCAACGTAGCGCTGGTAGTTCAGCCGGAAGCTGTTGCCGGTGATCTGCTCGCCATTGGCCAGGCGTGCGCGCGAGTGGGTGACGTCGGCACCGAACGCGCCCAGCGGCGTGTTGATGGCCCCACCGAACAGTGCAGACTGGAAATCCCCTGCCACCTGCATGCCGCCCAGGGCGGTGAAGTGGTTGCTGATGCCACGCGCATAGGTACCTTCGGCAAAGCGCAGCGATTCGCGCACGCCACGGGCATCGCGCAGTTCACCGGCCGTGGCACTGAAGCGACTGGCCCCCGGTCGCAGGGCCTGCGGCACGGCGGAGAAGTTCACCGTGAACGTCTGCTGGCGACCGTCGGCTTCGGTGACGGTGACATCGAGGTCGCCGCCGAAGTTGGTCGGGTACAGGTCTTCAATGGAGAACGGGCCGGGGGCCACGCTGACTTCATGGATGATGTTGCCGTTCTGGCGGATGGTCACCATCGCGTTGCCTTCGGCGATGCCCTGCACCACCGGCGCGAAGCCGCGCAGCGAATCAGGCAGCATGCGTTCATCGCTGGCCACGCGCACGCCGGTGAACGAGAGCGACTCGAACAGCTCGCCGCCCGTGTTGCCCTGCCCCAGCAGCAGCTGGCTGTTCCACGCCGGCAGGTCGCGCTGCAGGTAGCTGCTGATGACGTCGTGGCGCGAGCCGTAGCTGCTCTGGCTGAAGGAGGAACGATGGCGCAGGCGCCAGGCGCCGAGGTTCACGCCCGTGTTCAAGCCCAGGTACGTGGCGTTCTGGCCCTGCGCACGGTTGTGGTTGATGTTGTAGTCGAAGAACGCCGCGGTGACGCCATGGTCGCGCTGGTCCGGTGCCACGTAGCCGCGCGCATTGCGCGCCTGTGCGGCCTGCGGCACGTTCACCAGCAACTGCAGGTTGCCCGCGTCGTACTCCACCGTTGCGCCCTCCACCAGCGCAGCCAATGCAATGCAGGCATCGTCGTCCTGCTCCAGATCCGCCAGGTAGCTGTCTTTCAGATTCAATCGACGCAACAGGGCCACGGGCAGGCATGGCGTGGCGCCCACCGGTGCGGGGGCTTCGACAAAGCGGATGTCGCGGTTCTCCAGGAACTGGCCATTCACCACCACGTCCAGCGGATAGAGGCCCGGCTCCATCGGGTTGCCCTGTGCATACCGCTGCATGTCGATGGACTTGCCGCCGATCAGGAACCCTTCGCTGAACTGGAGTGGCTCGCCGGCCTCAGCATGGGCGTAGCTGCTGAGCGTCATCGCCATGGCAAGGGCGATGGCCGCTCCCAGCGGACGGCTGATGAAAGGACGCTGTGTGCGGTGATGGAGAGGGCGCTTCTGCATGGAAAACGTCATTCGATGAGGCCGAAGCCGACATCGCTCGTAGTCGAAGTGGGCCGAAGCGTAGACAGCCCCCCTCCGCCTTCCCATGCAATTTGTTGCAAAGCGACACCGAAGCACGAAACGACGCGACTTTCCATGCACTGACTGTTTCAGGGCAATTCAGGCTTGTTTTCACGGCGCAAAGACAGTCAATCGAATGTGTTGCGGTTGTCGCACCGATTGCCTGCAACCGGCTGTCGCAGGGCGATATGTCGTTTCCTGACCGCGCGCTTTACCGCAAGCACGAACCGACGCATCGCACAAGCACCTTGCAACTAATTGCATGTTCCCGCCGGGCATGCCCGGGAACACTGTGCGCATCCGCCGGCCCGGCCGGTGCGGATCTCCTGTTTACCCAACCAAGGACATTCCCATGTCGAACCGATTGAATCTGCTCGTTGCCAGTGCGCTCGCACTGGCTGTTTCCCCCGCCGCCTTCGCCGAAAAGCTTGAGATCACCGGTGAACTGATGACCAGCACCTGTTCCGTGGATGCCACCGGCGGCACCGTCACCGTGCCGATGGGCAAGGTGGATGTGGCGTCGGTCAATGCCGCCGACCGCGCCGGCATGAAGAATTTCAGCATCCTGCTCGACTGCACCGGTTCCGGCGCAGCCCAGAAGGTGGGCGTGCGCTTCGGCGGCACCCCTGATGGCAGCACCGGCAACCTGGCCTTGGATGCGACGTCTGTTGCCACCAATGTGGGCGTTGCACTGTATGACGCCAGCGGCAACCAGCAGAAGCTGGGCGAAGACCCGCTGCAGTGGGTCGACATTCCGGCCGCCGGCACGGGCCAGCTGGACTACAGCGCCTGGTATTCGTCGCCGGGCCGCAACGCCACTGCCGGTTCCGCCAACGCCACTGGCGACTTTGTCGTTCTGTACGACTGAGTCCTGCCGTGCCGGCCCGATACCAGGCCGGCACTTTCCCACCCGATGAGGAATGACGATGAAGATTCGTGCAATGACGTGGATGACCGCGCTGCTGGCTGGCGCAGTGGCGCTGCCCGCATCGGCGGCGGTGACCCTGCAGGGCACGCGTATCGTGCATGACGCCGGCAAGGGACGCGACGTGACCGTAAAGGCGACCAACAGCGGTGATCAGCCCGCCATGGTGCAGATCTGGATCGACGATGGCGACAGCCATGCGCGGCCGGAAAATGTGCGCACCCCCTTCCGGTTGACCCCGGCCGACCCGCGCCTGCTCCAGGCACACCAGGGCCAGGCCTACCGCGTGACGTACGCGCCGCGGCCGTCGGAAGCGCCGCTGCCCACCGATCGCGAATCGGTGTTCTATTTCAATCTGCTGGATATTCCCCCCAAGCCTACCGATGCCGCCGGCAAGAACCTGCTGCAGTTCGCCGTGCGCACCCGGGTGAAGCTGTTCCATCGCCCGGCTGGCCTGCCCGGCAATGCCCGTGATGCAGCAGGCCAGCTGCAGTGGCGAGCACAGGGCGGCGCTCTGCAGGTGAGCAACCCCAGCGCCTACCACGTGACCATCAGTACGTTGACGCTGCCCGATGGCCGCAAGGTGGAGGCGGACATGATCGCGCCGGGGGCCGAGGTGCGGCTGCCGCTGCCGAGCGGTGCGGCGATGCCGTCGTCGGTGACGTTCCAGTGGCTGGACGATTACGGTACCCCGCGCGATGCCGAGGCCGCAGTCGCGCGTTGAACGCAGCCGGGCATGCGTTCGACATCTGCCATGCAGGAAATGTCGCAACTGGCACGCGCATGTGCGCCCGGTTCAGCGCAGCGCATGCGACACGCATCTGCAACGTTTTCGAATTTGAAAGTTTTCTGATTGGTGTAACAGCACCTGCGTGCACATCATGGCGCGCCACCGACAACGGGTGGCACGGGCTTGCAATCCCGTAGGACTATCGCGTTGTTTACGCTTGTCTGCCGGCGTCGCTCCTTCCTGTTGGGCGGCCTCGGCAGGCAATCCGTCCGTGCCCTATGGCGGGCGGTGCGTGGGGCCTTGCGCCCGCCGGCTAACACGCGTTGGTCCCCGGTATTGCAACCACGCACCGTCCGCCGCCCTCGCCCAGCGCGAGGGCGGCCCCTTGCTTCGCACTCAAGGACGCCGCCATGACTTCTTCGCTCTATCCCTATCTGTTCGCCACACTGGGCGACGCCGTCGAACGCCTGCCGGATGACCTGGCCAAAGCACTGGAAACCACATTGGGCAGCACGATGCGCGCCCACGCCGACGAAGGCATCACCCTGCTCGGCTGCCTGCAGCGCATCCGCCACGTGGACGCCACCGATGGCCAGCCGTGGCCGGGCAAAGGACGCAAGCAGCGCTTGGCTTCGCGATGGCACGCATCGACCGCGCCAATGCCGGGCTCACCTTGCTGCTGGAACTGCTGCACGCCATCGAGCGCGTACGCGTGGACGGCGATGCCGACCAGCAGGTGGGCGATGACGTGCGCGAAGGGTTGCTGCTGGCCTGCCGTGGGCTGGCCGAGTATGTGGATGTGCAGTTGCGGGTGGCGTAGCCAGCTTCCGCGGCACCTCGGCCACGCCAATCCCTGTCCCTGGCTCAGGGATTGGCGTCGAACAGCACGGTCATGTCTCCTTCCCAGCGCGAGCCCGGTGTCTTCACCATCTCCAGCACCGCGTCACGCCCGGCGGTGAAGCGCAGGGTCGAACGGCGCTGCATCAGGTAACCATCGGGCGTGAAGCGCGGTGCCTGACCGTCATCGGCCAGCAGCACGGTGTTCTGCGCCGGACGGCCATCGCGCAGGTTGTTCATGCCCGGAAGGGTGACGTCCACCTCCACCGGCACCTGCTTGTCCGCCTGCGGATCATGAATGCCGCACTGGTCGCCGACGTGGTGCTGGCAGCGCAGCTTCATGCTGAAGTCCATCGACGTGGTCAGATGAAACGGCAGCTCCTGGCGCAGCCTCGCCGGAGCAGTGCCATGATCGATCCAGGGCGACCAGCCCCCTTCGGGCGCCAACTGTACGCGCGGCGCTTCGGTGGCGAAGCGCACCTGGAAATCGTGGATCACATCGAACACGAAGTTCATGCGCACGGCCTCGACACCGGTGATGTTGTCGCCCAGATCGATGTCGGCCCCGGCGCCGCCGGTGGTCCAGGTTTCCTGGGCCATGTAACGGCCATCCTGCAGCGTCATTGCATTGGGCAGGGTAACGTGGATGCCGAGCCCCACGTTCCTGTAGGAGTAGCTGCGGGCATACCGCGTGTTGGTGCTGTAGCACTCGGTGGGGCTGGCTGGCGTCCGTACCGCCCAACCGCCCAGCGACCATCCACGCCCACCGGCGCCGCGGATGGCCGTGCAACCTCCACTGACGCCGTAGTACCAGGGATCGGCGCCACCACCGAAGTTGATGCGCATGGACAGCGCCGCAAAGCTGATGGTCGCCTCGAAGGTGCGTCCGCTCGACACCTCCTGCAGGGTGATCGTACGCGGCGGCGGGAAGCGGATGTAGGTGGTATCACGCCTTGATGTGTCGTCGCTCGGCCCCTCCTTGCGCCAGTACTCACGGTTGCCGAGATCGAAGATATAGGCCCCGTTTCTATCGCATTCGGCCGGCCTCCAGTTGCAGAAGCTGCCCCGGGGTGTCGTGTTGCGGAATGCGGTATCGCCCGGATCCAGGGCGTTGGGCCTGAATTCGCCGGTGACGTTGACGTCCACCACCTGTGCGGTGGCAGGCAACGCCGCCATTACGGCCAGCAACGGGAACAGCCGGATGCCAATAGTCATGCTTTAGACCTGCCTGGTTCGTCGGAACAATGGGCTAGTGCGCGACCACCGACGGCGGACAACCGATGCCGCCCACCATCAGTACATCGCCTTCGCGGGGGTGACGGCCCTCTTCCATGGTCAGCACACAGCTGATCCGGTTCGGGTAGCGCAGCTCCACCACCGGCGCGCGTGCGCTGAGTTCAAGGGTGAAGAAGCCTTCTTCCTGGCTGACGCTGCGGCCGGCGTGGTTGATCACCTGCACACCGCGCATGCCGTTGCCATCGGCATCCAGTACCTGACCCATCACGGTGAAGGTGCGCAGTACATCCACCGTGGTGTGAACCACGCCGCCCTTGTTGAGGTGGTAGCTGATGGTCGACGGCTGCAGCGCCGCCGCAGGTGCGTGCCGGCCGTGGAAGTCGAACTGCACCTGTCCCGCACGATAGGCGGTGACCGGAACGAAGTTGCGTCCCGGGCGCAGCTGCACGCCACCGCCACGACTGTCGTCGGCACGCAACGTGACATCGGGGAAGTCACTGCGCACGTCGACGATGATGCCGGTGTCCACGCTGCCGCTGCGTCCCTGGCCCAGCACGGCAGCATGTCCTCCCCCGATCACCACGGTGCTGTCCAGGTTGGCGCTGCCGCCAACGTGGCCAGAACCGGCACCGCGATACAGCTGCACATCGCCTTCCAGCAGTGGGCTCTGCAGATAGGCGCCGGCGCCGGCGCCAATGCCGCTGCGTTCAGCTGTGACCATGCCATTGACGCTGCGCAGGATCTTCCCATCCACACGCTGGGTGGCGACCGCGGTGACGTAGCCGTCGCGCTGGCCGGCTTCGCCGGTCCGGCTGCCCAGGCTGCCGCTGTAGCTGCGGCGTTCGCTGCCGAGTGACACACTGACGGTCAGATCGATGCCGCGCTGGCGGCGATAGTGGGTGAAGCGGCTGCCCGGACGGTCGTAGGCCGAGACACGCCAGTTTACGTCATGCCTGCCGAACAGGGTTTCGCGGCGACCGTAGGAAACGTCGATGCCGGTGCCACGGGTGAAGCCGGAACTGCGGGCCACGCGCAGGCTCGCATTGTCGCGGTGACTGAAGCGATGGGTGATCGATACGGCCGTGATGTCCTGCCAGCCTCCCCGGGTTTCCCAACGTGGCGGCGCACCCTCGCTGGCGGGCAGCCGATGACGCTGCTCTGCCCAGCTGCGCGCGTGGTTGGCGACCACCGAACCGGCACGGTAGCGATACAGTCCCTGCAGTTCCACGCCGCGCCCGGCATCGCTGGAGGTGTAGAAATTGGTGTAGGCGCTGAAGCGATCACTGGCCTGCCAGTCCATCGACAGGCCGGTGGCGCGGCGCGTGCCGATCTGCTGCACGGTGGCACCGGCCACTGCGCGCGGGTGCAACAGGTAGTTGACCACCGCACCGGCGGCGATCTCGCCTTCCTGCATTGAATGATCGCTGTCGAGCAGGCTGCGCTGCTGGCCGGCGAACGCGCTGTAGCGCCAGCGCCGGGTGGGATCGCGCCAACGGCTGGGTTTGTGGATCGAGGCGGTTTCGCGCGAGGCCTCCTGGCCGTCTTCAATGACCCGCAGCACCACGTCGTAGATGCCGCCTGGCAGGCGACGTGTGTCGATCTCCTGCACGCCGGGCTTCACGGCCTGTGTGGCCAGCAGGTTGCCGTCGCGCAGAATCTCCACCACACCGTCGCGGTTGGCGGTGACGTACACCGGATAGACGCTGGCGCTGCGCGTGTCGGCCAGCAGCACATCCGACGAACCGAACATCACCCCCAGCGCGGTGTCATTCTGCGTACCCGGCGCGCGTGGCTGGCGGATGATGCCCTCGAACGTGGGCAGGAAATAGCCCGCGCGGACGAAATGATCGCCGAGCTCGCGTTGTGCATACAACGCACTGAGATAGTGCTCCGTGCTGCCGGGTTGGGCGTAGTACTGGTAGCTGCCAACCGTGCTCCACAGACCGATGCTGCCACTCAGTTCAGCGCTGTAGCGTGCGCTGGCCGGCTGGTCCTGGCCGCCATGCACGGCCAGGCTGTTACGTACGATCAAGCCGTGGCTGCCGGACGCCGGCAGGGCAGTGTTGCGTTGTTCCGCACTGGCAGTTGCCGGCGTCAACAGGCTCAGCAGCGAATTGGCCAGACTGTAGTGCAGCGCGGCCAGGCCACGGCACTGCGGCGCGCATATGCCAAGCGGCAGCGGTTCGGCCAGCTGCTCGGCCCAGCGCGTGCGCTCGCTCTGCGGCCATGGGCTGTCGATGCTTTCGACGAAGCCGATCAGCTGTACGCGGTTGTCTTCATGCAGCAGTACTTCGGCGTCGCCCAAGTACTGCCCGTCCAGTTCCACGCGCACGGTCAGCGGATTGCCGAACAGATGCTCGCGGAACTCCGCAGGCATGCGGTCGCGCTGCTCCAGCAGGCTGACCTGTGCGTCTGGCGCGCCTGCGGTCGCCTGCGCCGAGGCAGCAGCAAGCATGGCGGCAATGGCAACCGCCAGTCGCATCGGAACCGGTCGCGGAGGTAGGTGTGAAAGGCGCATAGATGACATTGGCCTTCCTGCCGCACGCGCGGTGGGGCAGGAAGGCACAGAGCTCGGCAGGCGTCAGATGTCGCTTTCGAAGATCATGTGGAACTGACCGCCGTAATTACCCTGCTTGTAACCGCCGCCCGGTTCGGTAGGCGCGATGGCGAAGGCCAGAGACTTGCCGGATGCGGCCTGGGCTGCGTTGGCAACGGTGATCTTGGCGGCGGCCGTTGCCGGCACGACCACGTTGTCCAGTTTCACCACCAGATCCACGACGTCCGCGGCCGAGGCCATCTGCGCCGGGGCGGACAGATAGGCGGTGATGGCAGCCGGCGACTTCACGTTGATCACGCGACCGGTCAGTTCGCCGAGCACTTGGCGTGCGGTATCCCACGGCAGATTCTGCGGCAGGCCTTCCCAGCCGTCCGGCGTGGACACCTGCAGGCCGGCAACGTTGGGCACGTCAGCCGACACATTGACGGTGATCGATTTGGTTTCGGTAGCCGCAAAGCTGACGGCCGGGGTGATGAGCAGGACTGCCGCAGCCGCCATCGCGTGTTTCAAGAAGGACATTCAGATACTCCTGGGTGAATGGGTACAAAAGCCAGGACAAGGGCAAAGCTGTCCCATCGGACTCCTGGCGGGCCCGGGCGGGACAATGGCGTTGGTGGGGGACGGACGGTCAGCGGCGGCTGTCGATGCTGCGCTGGCGTTCGCCCTCCTTCAGGTCGTAACGGATGAAATGCGTATCGTCAGACGCCAGCACGTGAGAGCGACCGGGGCGTACGTGCACGATGATTCCGGGCGTACAGGCGTCGACCTTGGCCCGCTCGCACTGGCGCAGGTTTTCCAGAACAATGGTGGCGTTGCCGTGGTTGTGGATCTGGCCGGACTCGATGCGGGTGTCATAGCGCGGGTGTTGTGGCGCGATGAACAGCACGGTGCCGAAGCCGGTGAACACGCGGATGGCCGAGGAAAGCTCTGCGGCCTGCTGTGCCTGTTCCTCGCTGAGCGAGAATTCCTCGGCACTCGGCGCCACCGGCACGAAGCGCAGGCGGTAGTAGCGTTCCTCGTCGCGCAGGCCCCGATACACCAGTCGTGTGGCCTGCTGGCCGTTGCCTGCGATGATCAGGCGACTGGGACTGGCGATGACCCCATGCGCCCCAGGCGCGTTGCGCACCAACGATGGCGCATCCACCGGAACTTCGACGGGCTTGTCATCGGCATCGAAAACGATCTCTGCCACTTCCACCCGGACGTAGGCGGTGCCGGCGCCGGTATTGCGGATGCGTTTGAGCAGGTTGCTGCTGCCGGGCTGCAGGTAGTCGAAGAGGACGCCGACATTGATCTGCGGTGCGCTGGCGTGACTGGGGAACGCCAGCGCACACAGCAGCAGGACATGGACGACACGTGACATGGGACCGCTCGTTTTCAGGAGCGTGAAGTGTGTCGTCGCGTCAAACGCACGGCTATGAAAATAGTTGTAAGCCGAAGCGCGCAGCGGCGAATTCGGAGAATTCCTAAATGCTCATCGCCCGTGCTGCCAGCATGGCCGGCCACCATGGCCCCTTGCCCGCAGCCGCGTACCGGCAGGACACCAATCCCTGCCGCACTTAGGCGAAGTGCTCGTATCCGCTCGGGCCGTCGTGGCCTTCGGTGTGTACGCCCTGCCCCTCGGCGATACGGCCGATGCGGGTGATCGGCAGGTCCAGCGATTCGGCCACGAAGTGCAGCGCGTCGCGCTGGTCGGCGGCGGCGGTGAAACACAGTTCGTAATCATCGCCGCCGCGCAGCGCGCACTCGCGGGCCGCGTCGCGGCCCAGCAGTTCACGCAACGCCGGTGAGATGGGCAGCGTATCGGCATCGACGTCGGCGCGGACACCGCTGCGCGCCGCGATGTGGCCCAGATCGGCCAGCAACCCATCGGAGATATCCACGGCTGCGTGCGCGAATGCACGCAGGCGCAGGCCCAGGGTGACGCGCGGGGTGGGCCGCAGCAGGCGCAGGCGCAGGCATTCGTAGTCGGCCAGCAAGGTGGCGGTGGCCACGTTCAATGCGCCCTGCTGCCACAGGCGCAGCGCACCGGCGGCATCGCCGAGTGTGCCGCTCACCCAGATGTCATCGCCCACCTGTGCGCGGTCGCGGCGCAGTGCCTGGCCGCGTGACACCTGCCCCATCGCAGTGACGGACAGTGACAGCGGGCCACGCGTGGTGTCGCCGCCGATCAGCGCGATGTCGTGCTGGTCGGCCAGGGCGAAGAAGCCATCGGCAAACGCATCGATCCAGTCTTCGCTGGCCTCGGGCAGCGACAGCGCCAGCGTGCACCAGGCCGGGCGTGCGCCCATCGCGGCGAGGTCGGACAGGTTGACGGCCAGCGTCTTCCAGCCAATGTCGAACGCCGGGGTCTCCGCCGGAAAATGCACCCCGCTGTTGAGGGTGTCGGCGGTGACCACCAGTTGTTCGTTCGGGCGCGGCTGCAGCAGTGCAGCGTCATCGCCGATGCCGAGCACGATGTCGTCGCGCTCGACGGTGCGCGCCCGGATGCGGTCGATGAGGGCGAATTCAGCCAGGGACATGGGGCCGATCAGCCCCCGTTTTCGACCTTGCGCCATTCCACGGCGGCGCGATCCAACACCCCGTTGACGTAGGTGTGGCCGTGCTCGGAACCGAAGCGCTTGGCCGATTCGATCGCTTCGTTGATCACGACGCGGTACGGCACGTCCAGGCGGTAACGCATTTCATAGGCGGCCACGCGCAGCGCGGCGCGTTCGATCGCATCCACTTCCTCGATGCCGCGGTCCAGGTACGGATCGATCGCCGCGTCCAGGTCCTTGCGGTTGTCGAGCACGCCGTGCACGAGCGCTTCGAAGTAGGCCAGGTCCGCGATCTCGCGGGCCTGTTCGTGGGCGAACTGGGCGATCACGCTCTGCGCGTTGCCCCCCGAGATCTGCCACGCATAGATTGCCTGCAGCGCACGACGGCGGGCGCGCGAACGCAGCACCGGATCGACGCCATCACGGCGGACGGGCTTACCGGAGGGCTTGCCCGGGTTTGACTTGTTCATGGCAGCTGCTCCAGAAGATTGACCATTTCCAACGCCGTCAGTGCGGCTTCCTCACCCTTGTTGCCGTGGCTGCCACCCGCGCGGGCTTCGGCATCCTCGACCCGCTCCACCGCCAGCACGCCATTGAGCACCGGCACGCCGAAATCCAGCTGCACGCGCATCAGGCCTTCCGCGCAGCGGTCGGCGACGTGTTCGTAATGACGGGTATCGCCCCGGATAACGCAGCCCAGGGTGATGATCGCGGCATGCTGATGGGCGGCGGCCAGGCGCGCGGCGACCAGCGGCAGTTCCCACGCGCCGGGCACGCGGATCACGTCGATGGCGGACTCGTCGATCCCATTGCCGGCCAGGCTCTGCCGCGCACCGGCCACCAGCACGTCGGTGATGCGGGCATTCCAGCGGCTGGCGAGGATGGCGAAACGGGCCTTTTCCGGAGTACGGAGGTCGCCTTCGTAATGGCTCATGTTCGGCGTGGGGTCCATTTAATAGGTGAATATTCTAGCGCATGGCCGCGTGTAGCCGGGCCGCTGCGCGTTACGGGACGGGTCGGGTGCAGCAGCCCCCCTGGGTCAGGGGGCTGCCGCGAAGCGGCGGGAGTCTGGATGAGGCCAGGAAGGACCCGCGGTTTGCACAGCAGATCGTGGGGCGTCAGCGCGAATGCGATGACGTGTTCCCCACCGTCTCGACCACTTCCAGGCCATACCCGGCCAGACCGATCTGGCGGCGGGGGGTGCCCAGCACGCGCAGCTTGCCCAGGCCCAGATCGGACAGGATCTGGGCCCCGGCGCCGTTGCGGCGCCACTGGCTCACATCCTTGTCCTTGCCCGGCACCACCGGCTGCGGCTGCTGGCGCAGGCGGGCCAGCAGGCTGTTGGTGTCGCGCGGGGCCGACAGCACCACCATCACGCCACGCTCGGCAGCCGCGATCGCGCGCAGCGCATCGGTGGAGGCCACCCCGAAATCGTCGCGACGCCAGTGCAGCAGATCGGCCAGCGGGTTTTCGACCTGCACCCGGACCAGGGTCGGCTCGGTATCGGGGGTGCCGCGGACCAGCGCGAAGTGCAGGTCGTGGGCGATCCGGTCGCGGTAGGTGACCAGCGTGAACGGGCCGAACTCGGTCTCGATCTCACGCTCGTCCACCCGCTCGACGGTCTTCTCGGTGGCCAGGCGGTAGGCGATCAGGTCGGCGATGGAACCCATCTTCAGGCCGTGCTCGCGGGCGAACACCTCCAGCTCCGGGCGGCGCGCCATGCTGCCGTCCGGATTCAGGATCTCCACCAGCACGCCGGCCGGTTCCAGCCCGGCCAGCATGGCCAGGTCCACGCCCGCCTCGGTATGCCCGGCGCGGGTGAGTACGCCGCCCGGCTGGGCGATCAGCGGGAAGATGTGGCCCGGCTGGTGCAGGTCGGCCGGCTTGGCGTCCGGCTTCACCGCGGTGCGGATGGTGTGCGCGCGGTCGTAGGCCGAGATGCCGGTGGTGACACCCTCGGCGGCCTCGATGCTGACCGTGAAGTTGGTCTGGAACTGCGCGGTGTTGGCCTGGACCATCGGCGCCAGGCCGAGATCGGCAGCGCGCTCGCGGGTCAGCGGCAGGCACACCAGGCCACGGCCATGGGTGACCATGAAGTTGATATCCGACGGCTTGACCAGCTCGGCGGCCATGATCAGGTCGCCTTCGTTCTCGCGGTCTTCGTCATCGACGATGACGACCATGCGGCCGAGGCGGATGTCCTCGAGGATCTCGGGAATCGGGGCGAAATTCATGCGCGTGCTCCTGCACCCAGCAAACGTTCGACGTAGCGGGCGACCAGATCGATTTCAAGATTGACCGCACTGCCCACGGCGGTGGCAGCGAAGGCGGTGTTGGCGACGGTGTGCGGAATGAGCGCGACCTCGAAGCCCTGCTCGTCCACCTCGTTGACGGTCAGGCTGACCCCGTCCACGCAGATCGAGCCCTTCTTGGCGATGTAGCGCAGCAACGCGGCCGGCGCGGCGAAACGCCAGCGCTGGGCACGCGCGTCGTCATGCACCGACAACACCTGGCCCAGGCCATCGACATGGCCACTGACCAGATGGCCGCCGAGGCGGTCGGTCGGGCGCATCGCGCGTTCGAGGTTGATGACGGCGCCGTCGGCCAGCCGACCCAGCGTGGTCAGGCCCAGGGTCTCGGTCGAGGCGTCAGCCTGGAAGCTGCTGGCGTCGAATGCGATGACGGTGAGGCAGACCCCGTTGATGGCGATGCTCTCGCCCATCTGCACGTTCTCGAACGGCAGGGTGCCCACGTTGAAGGTGAAGCGGACATCGCCGCCAAGGGACTCGCGTGCGGCCAGACGGCAGACGCCTTCGATGATTCCAGTAAACACGTAACGTTCTCCGCGGAAAGTGAGCGAAAAACGCCGCAAGGCATATAGGTGCACGCCGGGCACAAGGCCCGGCCGCACCGTCTTCTTTCATCCGGACTATACCGTCGGCTCCGGCATTGGACCGGATCTGCTGACCTTCCCGGGGGCCGGGAAGCGCTCGCGGGCTCGTGCTTGCGCACCTACCGCCGGTGGGGAATCGCACCCCGCCCTGAAGACGTTTATGTACCGGCGAACCGGCCCGGCTAGTGTAACAGGGCACCCTGACTGGAGGCTTTAAGTTAAATAAGTGTTAAGCTACGCGACTGAGTGCTGCGCCGCGTGGATATGACGGCGCACACGTCGGTTACTGATCGAGCTGCAGCGTCCGCGCCGCGCCATGATCGAACGGGTCCCGCAAGGGGCCCGTTTTTTATGGGCGCATCAACAGCCTCACGTCTGCCCCCACCTGCCGCTGGTCCACCACCCGCAGCCGACGCTGCTGCTCCATCGCGTGGATGCCCAGGCCGGACAGCAGCGGCCGGCCATGTTCGCCGAGCAGCGTGGGCGCCTGGTAGAGCAGCAGTTCGTCGACCCAACCGCCGGCCAGCAATGCACCGGCCAGCGTCGCACCGGCTTCGGTGTGCACTTCATTGATGCCGCGTTCGGCGAGCAGGGCCAGCACCGCGCCCAGGTCCAGGCGGCCATCGCGGCTGGGCACGCTGGCGAATTCGGCATCAGCCACATCCGGTGGGCTGACGGCGGCGTCGTGCACGTACAACGTCGGCGCCCCACCCTCGCGTACGCGACTACATTCCAGCGAACGCAGGCGTGCATCGAGCACCACGCGCAGCGGCGGCAGCACGTCGGTATCGGCCAGGCGCACGGTCAACATCGGATCGTCAGCCAGCACGGTGGCCGCACCGGTAAGGATGGCGCCGGCCCGCGCGCGCCAGTGCTGCACATCCTCGCGCGCGGCCGCGCCGGTGATCCATTTCGATGTCCCGTCGGCCATCGCGGTGCGGCCATCCAGGCTGGCGGCCAGCTTCACCCGCAGCCACGGACGGCCGCGCTCGATGCGCGACAGGAAGCCCCTGTTGAGCTCGCGCGCCTGCGTGGCCATCAGGCCTTCGGCCACCTCGATGCCGGCCTCGCGCAGCAGCACGAAGCCGCCCCCGTCGACCTTCGGGAAGGGATCACGCATCGCGGCCACCACGCGGCTGACACCGGCGTCGATCAGGGCCAGTGCACACGGCGGTGTGCGCCCGTGGTGCGCGCAGGGCTCCAGGGTGACGTAGGCGGTGGCGCCGCGGGCCTGCTCACCGGCCTGGCGCAGCGCGAACACTTCGGCGTGCGGGCCGCCGGTGCGCTGGTGCCAGCCCTCGCCCACCACGACCCCATCGCGGGCAATCACGCACCCCACCATGGGATTGGGCCGCGCGGTGTACGCGGCACGTTCGGCCAGGCGCAGCGCGTGCGCCATGTGCTGATGGTCGAGAGCGGAGAAATCGGTCATGGCGGGGATCATCTGGCGGCGTGCAGCCGCGATGGTAGCCCAGCCGGGGTGGCCGCGATGCGGCAAGGGCTCAGCCCTTTTTCTTCTTGGTCAGCGCGATCACATCGCCGAGCAACTGCAACTGCTCGGTGCTGGAGGGCAGCTCGCGTTCGAGCTTCTCGATCTCTTCGCGGAAATCGGCCACGTCTTCGAAGCTGCGGTACACCGACGCAAAGCGCACGTAACCCACGTGGTCCAGCTTGCGCAGTTCGTTCATCACGAACTCGCCGACCTTGATCGAGGGGATTTCGCGTTCGCCACAGATGCGCGCCTGCTGCATCACCGCGCGCACCGCCAGCTCGATCTTGTCTTCGGGTACCGGACGCTTCTGCAGCGCGCGATCAAAGCCGCTGCGGACCTTGCGCGCATCGAACGCCTCGCGGCTGCCGTCGCTTTTCACGATCGCCGGCAGTTTCAGTTCGATGGTTTCCAAGGTGCTGAAGCGCTCGTTGCAGGCCTCGCACTCGCGGCGACGCCGGATCGTCGCGCCGTCTTCAGAGACGCGCGAGTCGATCACACGGGTATCGGCATGCTGGCAGAACGGACAGTACATGGAACGCCTTGCATCGGGAAAACGTCATGCCGTGGTCACGGCAGCGTCGCAACGGTACCTGAGAGAGACAGGCAACAGCAAATGGCTGGGGGCAGAGGCCAGCCCAGCCTAGGCCGGCTGCCGGCGCAGCCACAGCAGGTGCGCCGCACAGGAGAGCATCGGCGGCCCGGCCAGCAGCAGAACCAGTGCCATCGGACTCGCGACGGCCTGCCAGAATGCAATGCCGACCACCGCCAGGGCGGCAAGGACGCCAAGGCCCAATGCAGCCCACGGCCAAGGCCCGGCATCGCGCAGGCCGGTGCGTCCCTTTCGGAGATAGCGGCCACTCAACCACAGCCAGCCCACGATCCCGATCAGGCCGGCCGCCCCCCAGCCGCCAATCACCAGGCGCGAGGCCCGGTCCAGATAGGCCGGCTCGACCCATGCGACCCAGACCCCGATGGCGGCGAAGGTGCCACCGCCAGCCATCCCCACGATGCCGCAGACCAGGGCCAGCACGGCGTAGATACGCCGTTGCCGGCCCTCGTCCATGTCAACCGTAGACCGGGTACTTGCGGCACTGCGCGCTGACCGCATCGCGCACGCGGGCGATCACGGCCTCGTCAGCCGGGGCATCGAGCACGTCGGCGATCCAGTTGGCCAGGTCCACGCAGTCCTGTTCCACGTAACCGCGCGTGGTGACCGCCGGGGTGCCCAGGCGCAGGCCCGAGGTCACGAACGGCGAACGCGGGTCGTTGGGCACCGAGTTCTTGTTGACGGTGATGTGGGCCAGGCCGAGCGCGGCTTCGGCATCCTTGCCCGAGACATCCTTGCCGATCATGTCGACCAGCATCAGGTGGTTCTGGGTGCCGCCGGACACGATCTTGTAGCCACGCGCGATCAGCGTGTTGGCCATCGCCTGGGCGTTCTTGACCACCTGCTGCTGGTAGGCCTTGAAGCCCGGCTCCAGCGCCTCCTTGAAGGCCACGGCCTTGCCGGCGATGACGTGCATCAGCGGGCCGCCCTGGATGCCCGGGAACACGATGGACTGCAGCTTCTTCTGCAGTTCTTCGCTTGCCCCCTTGGCGATGATGATGCCGCCACGCGGGCCGCGCAGCGTCTTGTGGGTGGTCGAGGTGACCACGTGGGCGTGCGGCAGCGGGCTCGGGTAGACGCCGGCGGCGACCAGGCCGGCCACGTGCGCCATGTCCACGAACAGGTAGGCACCGACCTTGTCGGCGATGGCGCGGAAGCGTGCCCAGTCCACCACCTGCGAGTAGGCCGAGAAGCCGGCCACGACCATCTTCGGCTTGTGCTCCAGGGCCAGGCGCTCGACCTCGTCATAGTCGATCAGGCCGGCTTCGTCGACACCGTACTGGATGGCGTTGAACAGCTTGCCCGAGGCATTGACCTTGGCACCGTGGGTCAGGTGGCCGCCGTGGGCCAGGCTCATGCCCAGGATGGTGTCGCCCGGCTGCAGCAGCGCGAAGTACACCGCCTGGTTGGCCTGCGAACCGCTGTGCGGCTGCACGTTGGCGTAGTCGGCGTCGAACAGCTGCTTGAGGCGGTCGATCGCCAGCTGTTCGGCGACGTCCACATATTCGCAGCCACCGTAGTAGCGCTTGCCCGGATAGCCCTCGGCGTACTTGTTGGTCAGCTGGCTGCCCTGGGCCTCCATCACGGCCGGGCTGGTGTAGTTCTCGCTGGCGATCAGCTCGACATGGTCTTCCTGGCGCTGGGTTTCGGCGGCGATGGCCTTGGCCAGTTCGGGATCGTAGGTTTCGATGCGGACGTCACGCGGGAACATCGGTTACTCCAGGCAGGCAGAGGGGGTACAGCGCGAGCCTTGGATTGTAGTCCCCGGGCGCGGGGCTGACCAATTGTGCCGCCGATCGCCGGCACCACCGCATGCTGCCCAGGGCGCCAGCCGCAGCGGCCCGCCGCGGAAACCAGAACGGCGCCCCGAAGGGCGCCGTCCGTGTGAGGTACCGCCGCGATTGGACCCGGTCTTACCGGTTGTTGATCACGTAGTCGGCAATGATCCCGGTGGCGATGGCGACCAGCAGCAGGTTGCCGCGGTCATCGCGGATCCAGTGATGGTCGCGCGGCGGGCGGCGCACCGAATAGCGGCTGTAATCGTCCACCACGTAGACCGGGCCGCCGTAGTACTCACGGTAGCGGTGGCCACGCGCCCAGCCGTAGGAGCCATACCCCGGCGCCGGGCGATAGACCACACGCGGCGGCGGGCCTGGACGGTAGTAACCACGATTGTCGTAGCGATGGTCGTAACGGCGGTCATGGCGGACCTCACGACGGTCATGACGATCGTGCCGGTCATGGCGATCGTGGCGGCTGTCGCGGCGGTCATCACGCCACTCCCGGCGGTCGTGACCGCGACCACGGTGGTCATCGGCGAAGGCCGGGCCACGGTGCCCAAGGCCAGCAGCGAGGCGACGGCCCCGACCACAAATCGATTCATGCGCATGACTGGCCTCGCTTGGTGGGTTGATGGCTCCATCATGCGCACCCCATCTGAACGGTCTCCGGCTGGAAACGGTTTCCAATTCAAGGGCTTTGACCCCGCATTCAGGCGGCGGCAAGCCCCGGCGCCCTTGGCTTCCGGCGGCATTGATCGCTTCCGGCTATAATCGGGGCATCCTTTTCTTCCTCTGTTCCTGTTCCGTCCGGAACGGGCGCAGGGTTGCGCCTTCGGAGAGCTCATGTCCTCGCAATACATCTACACCATGAACCGCGTCAGCAAGGTGGTCCCGCCCAAGCGGCAGATCATCAAGGACATCTCGCTGTCGTTCTTCCCGGGTGCCAAGATCGGCCTGCTGGGCCTGAACGGTGCCGGCAAGTCCACGGTGCTCAAGATCATGGCCGGCGTGGACACCGATTTCGAGGGCGAAGCCCGCCCGCAGCCCGGCATCAAGGTCGGCTACCTGGCCCAGGAACCGGAGCTGGACCCGACCAAGACCGTGCGTGAAGCAGTCGAGGAAGGCGTCGGCGAAGTGCTGCAGGCGCAGGCCCAGCTGGACGCGGTCTACCTGGCCTATGCCGAGGAAGGCGCCGACTTCGACAAGCTGGCCAAGGAACAGGAGCGCCTTGAGGCGATCCTCGCCGCCGGCGATGCGCACACCCTGGAAAACCAGCTGGACGTGGCCGCCGATGCGCTGCGCCTGCCGCCGTGGGATGCGGTGATCGGCAAGCTCTCCGGTGGTGAAAAGCGCCGCGTGGCCCTGTGCCGCCTGCTGCTGCAGAAGCCGGACATGCTGCTGCTCGACGAACCGACCAACCATCTGGACGCCGAGTCCGTTGAGTGGCTGGAACAGTTCCTGGCGCGCTACACCGGCACCGTCGTGGCGGTCACCCATGATCGCTACTTCCTGGACAACGCCGCCGAGTGGATCCTGGAACTGGATCGCGGCCGCGGCATTCCGTGGAAGGGCAACTACACCGATTGGCTGATGCAGAAGGACGAGCGCCTGAAGCAGGAAGACAACCAGGAAAAATCCCGCCAGAAGGCGATCCAGAAGGAACTGGAGTGGTCGCGCCAGAACGCCAAGGGTGGCCGCACCAAGGGCAAGGCCCGTCTGGCCCGCCTGGAAGAGCTGCAGTCGGTGGATTACCAGAAGCGCAACGAGACCAATGAAATCTTCATCCCGCCGGGCGAGCGCCTGGGCAACTCGGTGATGGAGTTCAAGAACGTCTCCAAGAAGTTCGGCGACCGCCTGCTGTTCGACGAACTGAGCTTCCTGGTGCCGGCCGGCGCGATCGTGGGCATCATCGGCCCCAACGGTGCCGGTAAGTCGACCCTGTTCAAGATGATCACCGGGCAGGAAAAGCCGGATTCGGGCGAAATCACCGTCGGCCCGACCGTCAAGCTGTCCTACGTGGACCAGAGCCGCGACGCGCTGGAAGGCAACCACAACGTCTTCCAGGAAATCGCCGGCGGCCTGGACATCCTCAACATCAACGGCATCGAGATCCAGTCGCGCGCCTACATCGGCCGCTTCAACTTCAAGGGCCAGGATCAGCAGAAGCTGGTCGGTTCGCTGTCCGGTGGTGAGCGTGGCCGCCTGCACATGGCCAAGACCCTGCTGCAGGGTGGCAACGTGCTGCTGCTCGATGAACCGTCCAACGATCTGGACATCGAAACCCTGCGTGCGCTGGAAGATGCGCTGCTGGAGTTCCCGGGCAACACCTTCGTGATTTCGCATGACCGCTGGTTCCTGGATCGCATCGCGACCCACATCCTGGCGTTCGAAGGCGATTCGCACGTGGAGTTCTTCCAGGGCAACTACCGCGAGTACGAAGAAGACAAGCGCCGCCGCATGGGCGACGACGCTGCGCCGAAGCGCCTGCGCTTCAAGGCGCTGAAATAAGGCAACCGGAAAGGCCGCGCTCGCGCGGCCTTTCTCATTTCGGTAGGTCACCACCGTTGGTGGTGATGCTTTGAAGCGTACCGACCAACGGTCGGTACCCACCACCAACGGTTTGAGATTTCGCGATGTCCCTCCCCGAACGCCTGTTCCAGCTGCAGCAGCACGGCACCTCCGTGCGCACCGAACTGCTGGCCGGCCTGACCACGTTCCTGACGATGTCCTACATCGTCTTCGTCAACCCGGACATCCTGGCCACCACCGGCATGGACCCGGGCGCGGTGTTCGTCGCCACCTGCCTGGCCGCCGCGCTGGGCTCGCTGGTAATGGCATTCGCGGCCAACTTCCCGGTCGGCATGGCGCCCGGCATGGGCTTGAATGCGTTCTTCGCCTTCACCGTGGTGGGCGCGGCCGGCCTGCCATGGCAGCAGGCGCTGGCGGCGGTGTTCATCTCCGGCCTGGTCTTTCTGGTGCTGTCACTGACCGGCGTACGCGCCTGGCTGGTGGCGGGTATCCCCGCTTCGCTGCGCGCGGCGATCGTGGCCGGCATCGGCCTGTTCCTGGCGATCATCGCGCTGCAGAAATCCGGCGTGATCATCGCCAACACCGACACCCTGGTCGCGCTTGGGCCGCTCAATACCGCCCCACCGCTGCTGGCGCTGGCTGGCTTTCTGCTGATCGCGATCCTGGAGGCACGCAAGGTGCGCGGCGCAATCCTGATCGGCATCCTGGCGGTGACCGGGGCGGCCTGGCTGCTCGGAGACGTGCAGTTCCATGGCCTGATCTCGCTGCCGCCGAGCCTGGCGCCGACGTTCCTGCAGTTGGACCTGCCGGGCCTGCTGCATCACGACGGTGGCGCGCCGATCGCGGTGCTGCTGCAGGTGGTGCTGGTGTTCGTGCTGGTGGAAGTGTTCGATGCCACCGGCACGCTGTACGGCGTGGTCGGTCGTGCGGGCCTGTTGAAACTGCCCGGCGCGCAGAAGCGGTTCGGCCGTGCCTTGTTGGCCGACAGCACCGCGATCGTCGCCGGTTCGCTGCTCGGGACCAGCAGCACCACCGCCTTCGCTGAAAGCGCCTCGGGCGTGCAGGCCGGTGGCCGTACCGGTCTGACCGCGCTGGTGGTGGCGGCATTGTTCCTGGCGGCGCTGCTGTTCTCGCCCCTGGCGGCGATGGTGCCCGGCTACGCCACCGCCCCTGCCCTGCTGTTCGTGGCCGGGTTGATGCTGCGCGAGCTGGTCGATGTGGACTGGGGCGACCTGACCGAATCGGTGCCGGCCGCGCTGTGCGCGCTGGCGATGCCGTTCACCTATTCCATTGCCAACGGCCTGGCCTTCGGCTTCATCGCATATGCGGTGCTCAAGGCCGGCACCGGGCGCTGGCGCGACGTGCATCCGGCGGTGTGGCTGGTGGCCGGGTTGTTCGTGCTGCGCTACGCGCTGGAGTGATCGACGGGCACCGGCCGTGTGCCGGTGCTGGTCAGGCCCAGGCTGGGCGCAGTTGGCCGTCGGCGGCAAAGCGATAGCGGCCTTCGTACCAGCCCAGGGCAAACAGACTGAGCACCTGCTCGTAATAGCGCGGCGGCGCGGCGCGCTGCTGCTCCGGTGTCGGCAGCGCAGCGACCATTGCCTTGGTGCGTTCGGCCTCGCCCTGCGCCTGCAGGTACGGCACCAGGGCCGCCTGGAAACCGTAGTTGCCGGTGCCTTCGCGTATGCCGGTGAGCGTGTTGACCTTCTCCGGCATCGGCTGGCCCTCGCGCAGGGTGCTCAGCGGGCCGTGCAGCGCATCCAGAACCGAGCGGAAACTGGGATCGTTCACGGCGGTCATGCCTGCCCACAGATAGCAGCGGATGGCGTCGTAACTGCCGAGCGGACCCTTGTCCGGATCAGCGATGAAGCCGCCGTCGCGCCACGCGGTCCAGTCCGGCGCAAAGCCGTGGGGTGCGGTATCGCGCAGCAGGCGAACGCTGTTGCCGATCACGGTGGTCCACGGCCCGCTCGGATCAAGCGCGGCGAAGCGGCGCAGCAGCGGCAACGGCAGGTAGCTGGGGTTGAACCGCCACGTGTCTTCCGTCGCAAATCCTTTGGGCCCAGGCATCAACATCGTGCCCAGGCCCGGAACATCGACCAGCTCCTGCACCTGGATCGCCGCCAGCATCGCTTCGGCGGTCTGCCGCAGCGCCGGCCGTTTCCACAACCGCGCTGCCTCGTGCAGGGTATAGGCGAGCCAGACATCCGAGTCGCTGGCGGGATTGTCGTCCAGCACCTTCCATGCATTGGCCGTGGTGTCGCGCCCCCACAGCCAGGCGGGCAGGCGCTGGGCCATGCTGCCGCCGGCGAGGTTGTCCTCGGTCCAGCGCAGGAGGCGATCGAACAGCGGCTGATCGTTGTCCACCAGCGCGAAAAACAGCGCGTAGGACTGGCCTTCGGAGGTCGAACGCTGGTCGGCGTTGTTGTGGTCGACCATGCGCCCGTCCGGAGTCACGCTGGAGGCACGCATCACCTGCCACGCCGTCCACGGGCCGGGCCCGCGCGCCGGGCCGTTGGCCGAGCAGGCCAGCAGCGGAGTAACGGCCAGCGCCTGCAGCAGGCGGCGGCGCATCCGATGGAACGATGGGGATTCAGTCACGGACATCAGCCTCTTCGCAGCGGGACCTGGGAAGCCTGCGGGACGCCCGCGGCCAGGTAAAGCCTGGCAGCGGGCCGGTCATCAACGCATGACGGTAATCATTCACCCGACGCGTACGGCGAGCGCAGCGGCTGCGGCTGCTTGCCCAGCCCGGCGCCGAGGCGGTCGAGCAGGAAGCGCAGGTACAGGCTGGTACCGAACTGCCGGTAGTCACGCGCGTTGTTGAACTCCATGCGCCCGCCCAGGAACAGCTGCGAAGACAGCTGCCATTCGGCCGCGGCGCTGAGGTTGTAGGACACGCCGGTCTTGGTCTGGCCGGTATAGACCGGGTCCACGTACTCGGTGGTCAGTCCCAGCAACGCAGCCATCGAGGCGGCCTCGTAAGCAGCCTGCTGCATCGCCGGATCGGTCGGGAAGTACGGCGCAGCGTCTTCCTTGAAGTGCTGTACGCCGACGCTGGTATCCAGCTGCCACGCCACGCGGCCGCTGGAAGTACGCCCGTTCCAGTGCACCGGGAAGCCGACATCCACATAGCGCTGCGGACTGAAGTAACCGCCATGTCCGTAGGTGAAGCCGCTGAGGTTGCGGTCGTACTGCATCGCGGTCAGGTTGAGGCCGGCGGTCAGCGACTGGTTGTCGGTCTCCAGGGCGTGCACGTAGACGCCCACGCCAACTTCCTGGCGATCGTTGTCGGCCACGTTCTCGCCTTCCAGGCGATGCCAGGACGCGCTGGCGTAGCCGCCCAACTGACCGTTGTCGACGGTCGCGGCGAGCTTGGCGCCGCTCGCGGTCACCCCGCCCCAGCGCAGCCCGTTGCGCCCGTCTTCCACGCCGGCGAAGGACAGCAGGCTGTCGGTCACCGCACGGCGCGAGGCCTCACCGGACCAGGTCAGCGCATCGCCGATCTGACCGCGGTAGCCGATGCCGCCGACGATCTGGGTGTCATCGAAGCCGAGCGGCGTGCTGCCGACATCGGCGCGGAAGCCACCCCGCTCATAGCCCACCGAAACACCGGCGCCGCTGGCATCCTGGGAGCTCATGCGGCGGGCACCGGCGGCATTGGCCACCATCGCGTACAAAGTGTCCTGGAACGCCTGCGGTGTCTGTGAGCCACCGCCGCCCTGGGCCAGCGTCTTGAGCTGGGCCTGCTCGGCCGCGCTCAGCCCGCGCACCAGGCCGGCATTGCCCAGTACCTGGGTGGCGATGTCGCTGATCGGGGTATTGGCCAGATCGCGGCTGAGGATGTAACTCGGCAGCGGATCGGCGAACAGCAGCGCACGTGCGGCAGCGGCCCGTTCGGCCTGGGTGAGCGAACCGTCGGTCTGGTTGAACAGTTCCTGGTAACGACCGTTGTCCAGCGCGCGGTCGTAGATCAGATTGCGGGTCGCGTTGCTCTCGCCACGGGTCAGCAGCGTCTGGTACAGCGACGAGCCGACCAGGTCATCGACCGGTGTGCGGTCAGCGGCCAGTGCACCGGCCAAAGCGGCCTGCGGGCCACCGCCGAAGCGGCTGGCACTGGTGTATTCCGGATCGGGGCGCCCGGCATCGAGCACGGTCGGGGTGATTGCCACCTTGAGCTTGCCGTCGCCGACCGCGAACTGCCCTTCCAGCGGCACCTGCAGGTCATCGAGCTGGCCCATGCCGGCTTCGCCAGCGCGGGTGCGATACGCCGCGCCGACCGCCAGGCTGCTGCTGTTCTCGGCCTTGAGCGCGCGCAGTTCGTCGAGCACGCCGTTGCCGGTGGTGGCTGGCGGCAGCGGACCTAGCGCGGTATTGCGCGAGGCGCGCGGCGCACTCGCCTGGCTGGGCACCTGGCGCGAGCCGGGCACCGGCAACGGCAGGGCGACACCGCCGCTGGCCGCAGCCGTCGCCATGACCGGTTCCGGCAGGCCATCGGCATCGATTACTGGAGTGACGCTTGCCGGGCCCAGGCTCATGCCCATCGCCGGGCCGGCGTCCATCGGCAGGGGTTGGGCAGCCAGGCGGGCAGTCGCGGCCGGCAGTGGCAGACCACCATCGCGCAGCGCTGCGGTACGGGTGCCACCGCCACGGTTGAGACCGGCGAACGGATTGAAGCTGCCACCGCTGGCCAGCATCGCGGTGCTGGCCTGCGGGTAGCCATTGTCGAGTTGGCCGCTGCCCTTCGCGGCGGCGGCCAGCGACGCGCGGAAGTAGCTTTCGGCGCGGCGGTTCTTGCCGGCCGCGCGATACACGCGCCCTGCCGCCGCCAACACATCCGGCGACTCCGGCGCCTGCTTCAGCGCGCGCTCCAGATACTGTTCGGCCAGATCCATGTCACGCATCGCCGCGGCACTGCCCGCGGCGGCAACCATCGCATCCAGATCGCCCGGTGCCAGCTGCAACTGCTGCTGGTACAGCGCCAGGGCTTGGCCGTTGTCGCCTGCGGCGGCATACAGGCGCGCCAGGGCCGCGATATTGCGCGGGTCCTGCGGGCGCTCGGCCAATGCCGGGGCCAACACCGCGTACGCGCCTTCAAGATTGCCAAGCTCCCGCAGGGCATCGACCTGGCGCAGCACGTAGCCGCTGCGCAGATCGTTCAAGCGGGTCTGCTGGCTGGCCGAGAGCGGCACGTCGGCGAGCTGGCGCAGGATCGCGGCGACCTCGCCATCGCGACCGGCGCGCAGCAGCACCGAGGCATATTCCAGGCGGTTGTCGACGCTGGGCGAACCGCCTTCGATCAGGCGCTGCGCCAGCACGAGGGCGCGCTGCTGGCTGCCGATGTCGGCGTAGGCACCGGCCAACGCGGCCACGATGGCCGGGTTCTTGACCCGGTCGCCGAGTGCGGCTTCGGCGCGGGCCAGCAACAGCTGCGCTTCGCCGCTGCGCTGGCGCTGCATGAGCGAGCGCGCCTGGGCGGCCTGCACCTGCACCCACGCGGTGTCGTGCAACGCGGTCATTTCCGAATCACGCGACGCGGTGGGAATGCGTTCCAGCAACGCATACGCGCGCGGCCAGTCACTGTTCTCCTGAGCGAACAGGGCCTGCGCATACAGCGAGGTCGCCGAGCTGTCGTCCAGCGCGCGCAGCCCTTCGATGACACCATTGGCCTGGTCCGGACGACCCGCGCGCGTGTACAGGCGCGCCAGTTCCAACCGCAGCCATGGGTCACGCGGCTGCACCAGCAATGCATCTTCCAGCTCGATCTGCGCCATCTCGATGCTGCCCTCGGCCAGCGCCTGCTGCGCGCGGGCACGCGCCAGGTTGGCACGCAGCACCGACTGGCCGCCGGCACTTTCCTGCTGGGCCGGGGTCAGCCGGTCGAACAGTGCGGCCGCTTCATCGGCGCGGCCAAGACGACCAAGCAGGCCGACCAGGCCCTGCAGCGCACCGGCATTGCCGGCATCCAGTTCCAGTGCCTTGCGGTAGCCGCGTTCGGCCGCGGCCGGATCGCTCCCGCTCTGCAGGTCGGCCAGCGCGACGTAACCCGCAGGCTCCTTCGGCTGCAGCGCGATGACCTGCTGCACCCGGGCGATGGCATCGCCGCTGGGCTGGCGACGCACCTCCTGCAGGGTCAGCCAGTAGCGCGCGGCATCGGCCGCGCTGCGCCATTTGCCGTTGATCGCAGCCGCCGGGCGCAGCAGTTCATTGGCTTCGCCGAAGCGCTCCTGGCGCAGACGCACAGAGCCCAAGCCACCGAGTGCCTCGGCATCGCGCGGACGCGCGCGCAGCACCTGGGCGAAACGGGCTTCGGCCTGGGCCAGGTTGTTGCTGTCCAGGGCACGGAAGCCCTCGCCCAGCAGCCGCTGGTTCGGGTCCTGCGGCACCGGACGGTTGGCGATGGCCTGTTCACGCAGCTGCGCCTGCTTGGCCGCCACCTCGCGATCGTTCGGCACCACGTCCAGGAAGGCCTGGTACAGCGGTGCATCGGCGGTGGTGGCGTTGAGCCACAGCAGCGCCTGGCGCCAGGCCGCACGCGCGGGGCCGGCGGTATCGGTGGCCTGGCTGAGCGTACGCAGCTGGGCGATGCCCTCGCGGCGGGTGGGCTCGCGGTAGGTCAGCACCTGAGCCAGCGCCAACTTGGCCGGGTTGTTGTTGCCGGTGGCGATGCGGCGCAGGCCATCGCGCGCGCGCGTCCAGCCTTCCGGCGTACCGGCCAGCACCTGGTAGTACTCCAGCGCCAGATCATTGGGCGGACCGCCTGCGCCGAAGGCCTCGTCATAGGCACGTACCGCTTCGACATAGCGACCGGCCGCCGCCGCGCGACGCGCGGTCTGCAGCTGGTTCCCGCCACCGCCACCGCCGAGCGCCATGCGCAGGCGCGTGGTCTGCGCCGAGGACGGATGACGCGCCTGCAGCTGCTGCAGTCGCTTCTGCGCCTCGGCACGGCGGCCCTGGTTGAGGTCGATCAGGCCCAGGCCGAGCAGTGCATCGGCCTGGTTGGGATCGGTGGCCAGCAGCTTGCGCCAGGCATCGGCGGCCAGATCCTCGCGGCCCTGGTCCTGCCAGTAGTTGCCTTGGCTGACCAGTTGCTGCGTCGACGACGCGTTCTGCGCGAAGGCCGGCACGGTCAGCACGCACAGGCCAACCAGGCAAAGAGGTGTCAGGGTCTTGCGGAACATGGCGAACTCCACGCGGGCAGCAGTCGCCCATCGGCAGAAAAACGGTAGCGGCGATCCATCCAGCCCTTGCCGAACAGCACCAAGGCACGATCGTAATAGTTGAGGGTGCCGGCGGCGGGAATCCGCGCCAGCTGCGCTTTGGCCAATGCGGGCTGGCCAAGTGCACTGAGATACGGCAGCAGGGCGGCTGCAAAGCCCGGTGACGGCGTACCGGTGCCCACCCCAAGCCGTGTGTCGATCTTTTCGGCAAAGCCGCTCTGCGCGCGCAACATCGATGCCGGCCCAGACAGGCCGTCAAGCAAGGTGCGCCGCAACGGATCGGCCGGATCGGTCATGCCTGCCCACAGATAGCAGCGGATCGCATCGTAGCTGCCGATCGCGCCCTTGCCCGGGTCGGCTACGAAGGCCTTGCCGTTCCAGGCGATCCAGTCCGGCGCGAACCCGACCGGCGCACTGGCACGCGTCATCGCCACGCTGCGTTCGGCCAGCCGCGCCCACGGGCCACGTGCATCGACGGCGGCAAAACGACGCAGCACGAACAACGGCAGGTAACTCGGGTTGAGCGTCCAGCGGTCGGCCTGCACGAACCCGCGGTTGCCGGGCAGCAGCATCGGGCCGAAGCCGGGCAGCTCGACGACTTCAGCCGTGCGCATCAGCGCCAGCGTCTGCCGGCCGGCTTCGACCAGCCCCGGCCGTTTCCACAAGCGGCCCGCTTCAAGCAGCGCGTAGGCGATCCACAGCTCGCCGTCAGCGGCGGTGTTGGGGTCGAGCACGCGGAACTGGCCATCGGCGGCACGCCCCCACAACCACGCAGGCAGATTGAGGTCGGCACGGCCGCGGCACAGGTGGCGGCGGGTCCAGGCCAGGATACGGTCGAACAGCACTGGATCGTTGTCCACCAGTGCGAAGAACAATCCGTAGGACTGCGATTCGGAGGTGCTGCGCAGGTCGGTATTGAGATGATCGACTACGCGGCCATCCGGCTCGATATGCCGATCGACAAACGCACGCCACTCACGCCACGGCGTGCCGCAGGCCTGTGCCAGAACGTCGAGCGGCAGCACGGCGGCAGCACCAGCGGCCGCCATCGCCTGCAGGAAGCGACGGCGCGCAGGCGCCGGCGCGGGGACGGACGGGTCGCGCATGCTCAGCCGGACATCCCGATGCGTGCCCTGGCGTTGCGCTTGAGCAGCCAGCGCGCGATCAGCGCCAACAACAGGCAGGCCAGGCCGACGAGGGCGCCGAGCAGCAACGGGCTCTGCGAGAAGTACCAGCGCAGCCAGGTCAGCGGCGGCAGGTGGCCGACGTAGTAACTCTGGTTGCCGGCCAGGCTGCGCACCTTGTCCTTCTGCAGCAGCACCACGCTGCCCTGGAAATCGCGCAGGCGGTCCGGATCAAACCACGCTTCGAACAGCCGGTTGACCTGGGCCGGGTCATCGGCCATCACCGCGATCACACTGCGGCCCTTGCGCAGGGGCGACTCGAAGCCCATCAACACGACGTCGCCGGCATCGGGACGCACGGAGACCTCGGCCGTGGTGGGCAGATCGGTGCGGCGCGCATCCGGCGACAGGAACGAGGGCATGCGTTCAAACACCCAGTCCGAGAGCTGCACGCGGCGCGACTGCCCCGCCTCGCCGATCGGCAGGTGCGCCGCCCATTCGCCGAACAGCGGCTGGCTGCGGCGCGAGCCCAGCACCACCAGGTCCTGGTCGGCGTGCTCGCCGACCTGGCGCGCGGCGATGATGCGGTTGCGCAGCGCCGGGTAGCCGGTCGAGGCACCCATGCGGCCGAGCAGGGTCAGCACGTTGCCGACGTCATCGGCGTTGGGGTTGTCCGGCAGTACCAGCACGGTCTCGGACAGATCGGCCAGGCGCGTGAACGGGTAACCGGCGTTGCCGAAGGCGGCCAGGTTGGGCATCGCCATGTAATGGTCGAAACCGCTCAGGTCGATGCTGGTATCGCCATCGATCGCCGCGGAGACATCCGGGAAGGTGTTCTTGCACTCGGCTGCCTGCGGGCGGTCGAAGAAGAAGTGGAAGCGCAGCTGGCTGTTGGACGAGAACGGTCCGGTCGGCAGCATCACCTTCTGCTGGATCGGCATCGCGCCGGGTGCCTTGAGCTTGTTCCACACCATGTCCGAGACCGAGCGCGGTGCCGGCCGACCGTTCAACGGAAGGGTGGTAACGAAGGCGTCGTTGATGCTGATGTTCAGCGCCGACTTGTCCGCCCCTTCGGGCAGCGTATAGCGGTAACGCAGGTCCAGTGGAATGCCGTCGCGGCGCCACACGAACAGATCCGGCGGCAGCTGCAGGCCGATGCGGATCAGGTCCGGGTGGTAGCCGACGACGTTCAACTCGCTGGTCTGCCGCACCAGTTCGGACACGCGCACGGGCCGGTCGCTGGGAATCCAGTTCGGCGCGTCGTACGGCTTGCGCGGCGCGATCTCCTTGAAGTCCCCGATGCTTGCGGTCGGGCCGGACAGCGGCGCGCCCAAGGTCAACGCGGTGGCGGCGATGCGCAGTTCGGCATCATCGCGACCCAGCACCAGCAGCAGCTTGCCGTTGGCATCGTTGGGGTTGGCGATCACGGCCAGGGTCGGCCCGCTGATGTCGGGCAGCACCAGGCCGGCCGGCGGATTGCGCGGGGTGGCCACGACCACCGCATTGCCTTCCATCGGCACCGTATCGATCGAGGCCGGGAACAGCGCGCCACGGTAACCGGCCAGTGCACCGAACCACGACGACACGATGCCGGCCGACTGCAGCAGGCCCTGCCCCGGCTGGCCGGTGAACACGAACGGAAGTTCCAGCCGGTTGGTGTCGCGTGCGTCGAAGAACGGCACCGGCAGCAGCGACAGATCATTGGTCAGCTGCAGCGGCGCCCAGCCCAGCTCCAGGTAGCTGGCGCTGTCGATGTTGGCCCACAGGCTGGTGTGATCGGGATCTTCGCACTCGCGTGTGTAGTGGCCGATCAACTGCAGGTTGATGCGGTTGTAGTCGATGATCATGCGCGGGTCGATATCGATATCGCGCTCGATCATCCGGCCGGCCTGGTCCACCGGCGTCGGCAGGGTCGCCACGGTGACGTCATTGACGGTCACCTTCAGGTGCGACAGGTCTGGCAGCAGCGCTGGCGAATAGCTGTATTTCAGATGCAGCGATGCGCGGTCCACGACCTGGTCGTTGCGGATCGAGAACGGCACGCCGGCCGTGCCCTGGATGCCGCGCAGGGTGATCTCATAGTCGATGCCGAGCTGCTTGAGCGTGGAGCGGCTCTGCCGGGTCCCTGCAGCCGGCGTGGCGGGCATCATCGGCGCGGCGTCTGCCGGGGTGGTCGCTGGCACGGCAGCGGGCGCTGTCGCGGGCACGGGCGGGCTCTGCGCATAGACCGCCCCGCACAGCAGGGTCAGGGTGAACGCCACCGCTGCGGCGGACGGGCGCGGCAGGCGCACCGGGCGGAACAGGGAACGGTGACGACGGGTCATGCGGAATCTCCGGTGCGCGGCGGCGTGGGGGCATCCTTGCGGCCGCCCGCGAAAACGAACTGGCCCAGGCGGTGGAAGCCGCGCATGCTGGCCTTGAGGACGTCAGTGGTGGAACGCAGGAAGGTGTCGCGGTCGTGGCGGCCCCACAGCTTCACCCAGATGTCGGCACGGGCGAAGGTGGACGTGACCAGCCAGCGCTCCTGCTCCAGGCTCAGCTCACCGAACTGGATGCTGATGCCCTGGTCGTCGCGGTCATGCCGCACTTCGGCCGGCAGCCGCTGGCTGCGCTGGCGATGAGCCAGCTCGACCTCCACGCGCGTGCCCGGCTGCACCGGCTGTGCCTGGTCCAGGCGGATCGCCATGCCACCGGTGGAGAAGTTCAGCGTGCGGCACGGCAGCGCCTGGCCATCAGGCAGGTGCAGCACGGCGCGCATGTTGAGCGGCACCCGGTGCGCGCGGCGGATCTGGCGCTGCTCGCTGGAGGTGGCGATCACCGCCCCGAGCATGATCATGTTGTAGACGGTCCACCCCAGGTTCAACCAGATCGTATTGACCTCGCCACTGGTCTGGGCCATCACCATCCGCACGATGCCGGCGATCACGCCGGCCAGGTTCAACAGCAGCAGCAACAGGTACGGGCGGGCGATCTGCGCATCGAAGTAGCTGCGCTGCACCAGGCCGCCCTTGGCGGTGACGTTGAACTTGCCCAACTTGGGGTTGATCACGGCCATCAGGGTGGGGCGCAGGATGTACCAGGCCAGCGTGGTCTCGTATACCTCGTTCCACAGCAGATGGCGGTGCTTGCCCTGCACGCGCAGGTTGGTCAGGTTGGCCATCACGATGTGCGGCAGCGCGTAGGCGAGGATCATCAGCGCCGAGGCGTGGATGACGTGCGCACCGAAGAACAGGAAGGCCAGTGGCGCGGTCAGGAAGATGATCCGCGGCAAGCCGTAGAAGAAGTGCAGCATCGCGTTGGTGTAGCAGAGCCGCTGCACGAAGCTCAGGCCCTTGCCGAACATCGGGTTGTCCACCCGCAGGATCTGCGCCATGCCGCGTGCCCAGCGGATGCGCTGGCCGACGTGCGCCGACAGGCTCTCGGTGGCCAGGCCGGCCGCCTGCGGCACGGGGATGTAGGCGCTGCGGTAGCCGGCACGGTGCAGGCGGATGGCGGTATGCGCATCCTCGGTCACCGTCTCGATCGCCACACCGCCCACTTCCTCCAGCGGGGCACGCTTGATCACGGCGCAGGAACCGCAGAAGAAGGTCGCATTCCACTGGTCGTTGCCGTCCTGCAGCAGGCCGTAGAACAGCTCGCCCTCGTTGGGCACGCGACCGAAGTTGCCCAGGTTGCGTTCGAACGGATCGGCTGAGAAGAAGTAGTGCGGGGTCTGCACCACCGCCATCTTCTCGTCGTGAAGGAACCAGCCCATCGACATCTGCAGGAACGAGCGGGTCGGCATGTGGTCGCAGTCGAAGATCGCCACGTACTCGCCACTGGTCTTCTTCAACGCCGCATTGATGTTGCCGGCCTTGGCGTGGTTGTTGTTGGTACGGGTGATGTATTGCACCCCGACTTCTTCGCAGAACGCCCGGAACTCGTCGCGGCGGCCGTCATCGAGCAGGTAGATGTTGAGCTTGTCGGCCGGCCAGTCCAGCACGGTCGCGGCGAGCACGGTGGTACGCACCACCGAAAGCGGCTCGTTGTACGTGGGGATCAATACGTCCACGCTCGGCCACAGCGACTGGTCTTCGGGCAGCGGCATCGGCTTGCGGTGCAGTGGCCATGCCACCTGGAAGTAGCCCAGCACCAGCACGATGAAGGAGTACACCTCGGCGGCCACCAGGCCCAGGCCCAGGGTGAGGTCAACGAAGCTGCTCATGCCCATGGTGTCGGTCAGGCGCCAGTACATGTAGCGCGTGGACATCACCAGCGACAGCCCCATCAACACCAGCGGGATCAACCGGTTCTCGCGGTTGCGCAGGCACAGGGCGATCAGGAACACCACGGCCGAGAACAGGAACTGCTGGCCGATCTCCATCGGGACGGTAACCACAAAGGCCAGCAGCACGGCGCCGCCGACCGCCAGCGCGAGCAGCGCCAGGCGGGCCAGAATGGCATCCCCTCTCGGGGTGGATGACTTGCTCATGATGTTCCCCCAACACGGCCGCAGATCGCGGCATCCCCTTGCATCAGCCGGTCCCGTTGCCGCACCCGGCTGGGCGCGACGGACGATCACCGACTACGTTTCAACCCTGGCGCAGACGGCTCAGCGGGCTGTGCCCCGGCGTGGCGCTACGTGCCTCCGCCAGGCGCTGGAACAACTGCTCCAGCGGTGTCTTGCGCCCCGGTGCGGCCGTGACCGGCGTCTCCACGGGGATCGCCTGGGCCGGCGTGGTCACCGGCGCGAGAGTGACCGCAGGCGGCAGGTTCGTCGCGGCCGGAATCGGCGGCGGCACCTCATCGCGCGGCTTGGCCACCGTGCTCACGCGGGACTGGCTGTGGGAGAAATCCCGGTAAGCGCGCGTGTCATCGCGATCCCCCAGGCGGTTGAAGAGACCAGCCACGTCGTCGTGGCTCTCGGCATCGGCAGGTTGCTGAAACTTGCTCATGGCACCATCGAAAGGGGGAGAGGGTCAGAACACACGCGACAGCGTGTAGGTAGCTACATCGGGATGATCACTCTGCAGATAGCGCACATCCAGCACCGACATCATCCCGGCGGCCCGGAACCACTGGCGGTACACACCTTCCAGAAATCCAGTGTCCCACCCGGCCCGGGCGCCGAGGACGGCTGACAGCGGCGAGGCGGCGTGGTGGATGCGGACCTGTTCGGGGGCTTCCTCGAACACGACCTGCCCCCATTCCGTCGAGGACCACACCGCATTGGCCGCCTGCTGCAGTTCATCCAGTGTGGCGACCGCCGGCAGCGCATGGTCACGGCCGAAGCGCTCACCGATACTCGCCATCAACCGCGACAGTTCGGCATCGGGCAACGCACTGTCGAACTCTTCGCAGAGCGCCAGCAGGAAGCCGCGCCACTGGCGTGAGCACGCGTGGGTCCGGTAGTAATCGAGCAATGCTGATGACTTCATGTGGAAAGCCTAGACGAACCACGATGCAGAGGCGGTATACGGGCAATTACCGGCATCGATGTCGGTCAAAAGTGTGAACTACGCCTCACAATATTGTGGCACATCTGGCTTTCCTGCATAGCGAGCGCCCTGCGTCGCTTCCTGACCCGCCGCGTCACCCGCCACCGCTTCGCTGAACGGATGTGCGTACCGGGCCGCGCCGGCGCCGGAGCCGGACGGCGGCCAAGGGTGCCAGCCGGTGCCGGGGTCAGGCCTCGGCCGGCAGCTCGAACACCTGCCGCAGGTAGGCCAGGTACCCCGGGTCATCGCACATGCTCTTGCCCGGCGAATCGCTCAGCTTGGCGACCGGCTGGCCGTTGCAGCGGACCATCTTGATCACGATGTTGAGCGGAGTCGGGCCCAGGTCGTTGGTCAGGTGGGTGCCCACCCCGAAGGCCACCTGGCAGCGGCCGCGGAAGTAATCGAACAGCTGCATGACCTTTTCGATGTTCAGCCCGTCGCTGAAGACCAGCACCTTGCTGCGCGGGTCCACGCGGCGGCTGTGGAAGTGCGCCAGCATGCGGTCGCCCCAGGTGAAGGGGTCGCCGGAATCATGCCGGACGCCATCGAACAGCTTGCAGAAATACATGTCGAAGTCGCGCAGGAAGGCCTCCAGGCCGACCACATCGGACAGCGCGATGCCCAGGTCACCGCGGTACTCGCGTGCCCACGACTCCAGCGCCGCCACCTGCGAATCGCGCAGCCGCGGGCCGAGCGCCTGGAAGGCCTGCAGGTACTCGTGGGCCATGGTGCCGTGCGGGGTCATGCCGTACAGGCGGGCGAAGTGCACGTTGCTGGTGCCCACGAACTGCGCGCCCAGCGCATCGCGCAGCATCGGCAGCATGCGCCCGTGCCACTCGCGCGAGTAGCGCCGGCGGCTGCCGTAATCGGCGATCCGGCACAGCTCGAAACCGGGCGTATCGCGCAGCAGCGCGGTCTTGGCCTGCAGGCGGCGCTCGCCCTCGCTGAAGTCCGAATCGGTGGTATTGCGGAACCAGACCTCGTTGATGATCGCCAGCAGCGGCACCTCGAACAGGATGGTGTGCAGCCAGGGGCCGGTGATGTCCAGCTCGATCTCACCCGGTGCGGTGGCCGAGGGGCGCAGCGCGATGTACTTGCGGTCCAGGTGGAACAGGCCGAGGAAATCGGCGAAGTCCGGTTTGACGAAACGCAGGCCGCGCACGTAGTCCAGCTCTTCGGGGCTGAAGCGCAGGCTGCACAGGTGGTCGATCTCGGCGTTGATCTGGTCGATGAACTGCGCCAGGTCGATGCCCGGGGTCCGGCACTTGAACCGGTACTGCACCTGCGCGCCGGGGTACTGATGCAGCACCGCCTGCATCATGGTGAATTTGTACAGGTCGGTGTCGAGCAGGGACTGGATGATCATGCAGGGGATTATGCGCCTGCCAGGGGGTCCGACCAACGCCCGGCCCCCTCGGGGTGGAATGCGTTACCGGCACGCATCGCGCCTGGGCGCATGCGGTGCGCGGGCGCTACCGGCGGCGCAGCAGGCGCGGGACCTGCACCAGCGCGTGCGCCCAGATCGCGCCCCACACCGCGCAACGCACCGGCCAGGCACGCTGTGGTGCCTCGAATTTCTGGAAGTACCGCCACAACCCGCGATGCTTGTGCCACTCCACGAAGAATGGCCGCGAGCGGCTGGAGACGCCGCGGACATGGGTGACCTGCAGGTCGTTGGCGATCGCGATCACCGCGCCGGCCTCACGCGCGCGGCGGCACAGGTCCAGGTCCTCGGCGTGCAGGCGATAGCCGGCATCCCAGCCGCCGATCCGCTCGAACAGCGCACGCGGCATCAGCAGCAGCGCGCCGGACAGGGCCGGCACGACCTGAAGCGGCTGGCGGCGATCGACCGGGATCGCCAGCTTGCCGCCCTGCCCCGGGCGGCGCAGCATCGCGGCGAAATCCGGGTCACGGCGGCGCACCGCATCGTCCGGGCGGCCGTCTTCGTCGACCTGTTCCACGCCCAGCAGGCAGTCGCCCAGCGGCAGCGCGCGTTCGCGCAACAGGGCCAGGGTATCGGGACCGACCATCAGGTCCGGATTGATGAAGGCCAGCCACGGTGCCTGGCTGTCGGCCACGCCCTGGTTGTTGGCGGCGGCGAATCCGGGGTTGTCCGGGTTGGCGATGAAGCGCACCCGCGGATCGGCGCTGGCGTGGCGCTGCACGATCTCCAGGGTGCCATCGGTGGAATCGTTGTCGACCACGCGGATCTCGGCGATGTCGCGCGCCTCGCGCAGGCGCAGCAGGCAGGCATCCAGCGTGCTGGCGCTCTGGTAGCTGACGATGATGGCGGCGATGGCAGGACTCAAACGGGCGGCTCCGGGGCGGCAGTGACAGGCGGCGCGAACAGATCGCCCTGCGCCTTGGGCATTATCGCCTGCCGGTGATGCTGCTGCAGATCGTGGCGTGCCTGCTGCAGTGGGTCGGCCATCAGGAAGCCCGCCAACCGCGGCGGCCAACCGGGCCAGCGCGTGGCGAGCGCGTCCATGTCGCCCTCGCCGGTCACGCCTTCGGCCACGCGGGCGACGAAGGCGGTCTCGCACAGCGCGTTGCGCCAGCCGAGCCCGGCCATGCGCAGGCTCAGGTCGATCAGCGCGGCATTCCACGAGGCATAGCTGTGCATGTCCAGTCCGCCGGCCCTGCGCCGCGCATTGCCGCGCAACAGCACTGCATGGGTCACGGCACACGGCAACTCCGGATGCAGCGGCGGCATCGCCGCGCAGGCCTGCGCCAACGGGGCCAGATCCAGGTCATCCGGTAATGGGTTGATTTCCCCCAGGCGCGGCCAGGCCGCCGTCTCGCCGGCGTTGCACCACGGCGTGGCCGAGCCGATCGAGGCATCGCGGGCCAGGCAGGCCTGCAGCTGCTGCAGCCATCCCGGTGCCGGAATCGCGTCCGGCGCCAGCACCACCACATCGGCCCCGGCGCAGGCAGCCAGCATTTCATCCAGATGGGCCACTTCGCCGATGGCGCGGGCACGGCGGGTGTACTCGGCCTGCAGCGGGGTGTGCGTGAGCCAGTGCTCGATCACGGCCTGGGCGCGCGGCCCGGCCTGGCCATCATCGGCCAGCCAGAGGGCGGTCCCCGGCGCGGTACCGGCATCCAGGGCGGCCAGGCAACGGTCCAGCGCGGCATCGTCGACCCCGATCGGCAGCAGGACGACCGTGCTCATGCGGACCTCTGCGTACTGCCGTCTTCGCCGTGTCGCTGTGTCATCGCGGACTCCCCTGGGCGGGGCCAGCGTAGCAAGATCGGCCCCTGCGGTGACAGCCGGGGCCGGGCAGCACTCAGCGCTTGCCCTTGTGCTCGGGGAACGGCTCCATCGCGCGGAAGCGGCTGCTGTACTCGTCGGTCAGGTTGCGCGACTCCTGCGCGTTGCGCACGATGGTCGGGGTCAGCAGCACGATCACTTCGGAACGCCCGGACTTCTTCGTCTTGCTGCCGAACAGCGCCCCGATGACCGGGATCCTGCTCAGGCCAGGCACACCATTGGCGCCATCATCGTCGGAGTTGGTGATCAGCCCGGCAAGCATGATGGTGTCGCCACTCTGCACGGCCGCTTCGGTGGAGATCTTGCGGGTATTGATCGGCGGGTTGCAGGTGGTGCGGGTCGGGTCGCAGCCGCTCGGGATCGCGCCGGCCGAACTCACCTCCTGCACGATATCCAGAAACACCACGCCATCGCGGGTGATGCGCGGGCGCACCTTGAGGATCACGCCGGTGTCCAGGTACTGGACCTGGCTGTAGGTGTTGTCGCCGCCGATGCCGGTATTGACCGAGACCGAGTTGATCGGGATCTGGGTGCCGACGTTGAGGGTGGCTTCGGCGTTGTTGCGCACGAACAGCGACGGCGTCTGCAGCAGCCGCAGGTTGCTGACCTTGTCCAGTGCACTGACCACGGCGGCGGCATTCTTGCCGAGGAAGGTCCAGCCCACCCCGCCATCGCCGACGGTGCCGGAGATGCTGCCCCAGATCGAGCGACCCAGAGCACTGGGCAGGTCGATGCCACTCTCGGTCTTGCCGGTGGTCACGGCCTGTTCGAAGAACCAGTTCACGCCGTAGCTGAGGTCGCCGGTCAGCGCGACCTCGGCGACCTGCGCTTCGATGTGCACCTGCATCGGCATCACGTCGAGCTTCTCGATCACTTCGCGGATCGAGCGCCAGGCCTGCGGGGTGGAGCGCACCAGCAGGGTGTTGGTTTCCTCCACCGCCGAGACGCCGACCGTATCGCCCTGCACTTCCAGGCTGAAGCTGGCGTTGCCGGACTGGCGCTGCGGCAGGTTCATCGTGCCATCGCCCAGCCCGCCGCGGCTGCTCCCCGTGCTGCTGCCGGTGTTGGAAAAATTGCCGTTGGTGTTGTTGTTGCCATCGCGGCTGCCGATATCCATCGGCGAGGCGCCCGGCGCCAACGAACTGCTGCCACGGCCACTGCGGCCATTCTCGTTGGCGAAGGCTTCGGCCAGGCGTTCGGCCAGGTCCTTGGCCTTGACGTAACGCAGTTCATAGGAGAACAGCCGCGCATTGCCGCCGGCGGTATCGATGCGGTCCAGCCACTGCTGGATCTGGTCCAGGTAGCGCGCCTGCGGGGTGATCACCAACACCGCATTGGCATTCTCCAGCGGCAGGAAGCGGAACATGCCGGCGCTGGGCGTCTTGCTCTCCTCGCCGAACACTTTCTCCAGATCGGCGGCAACCTGTTCGGCCTTGCCGGACTGGATCGGGAACACGCCCACGGACATGCCCGAGAGCCAGTCCACGTCGAAGATCTCCACCGTGCGCAGGTAGTTCTCCAGCTCGCTGCGGGTGCCGCCGAGGGTGATCACGTTGCGGCCGTTGTCGACGTTGACGATGGCATTCGGGCGCGCGTAGGGCTCCAGCACCTTCTTCATTTCGGTGGCCGAGATGTACTGCAGCGGCACCACGCGCACTTCGAAGCCGCGCGCATTGGCCGGCGACGCCGTGCTCGGCGAGACCGTACCGGCCAGTGCCTGGTCGGCGGGCACGATGTTGTAGCGGCCGGCGCTGTAGACCATGCGCGCGTTGTTCCAGCCCAGCACCATTTCCAGCAGGTTCAACGCCTGCGCCGAGGAAACCGGCTTGGGCGTGGCCAGGGTCACGGTGCCCTGCACGCCCGGCGCGATCACGTAGTTCTGGCCCAGGAAGTCACCGAGGATCGCCTTGACCACCGCGTGCACCGATTCGCCTTCGAAGTTGAAGGTGGCGTTGCCGGTGGAGGCATTGCCCAGCGACGGTTGCGGCGCGGCCGCGGCACTGCGGTTGATCATGGTGCCGGTGCCACGGCGGATCACCGCCTGCGGGGTGCCGGCGCTGCCCAGCGGCTCGGCCTCGACGCCTTCACGGGATCCGTCGCCGGCGACCACCTGGTGGCTGTCGAGCACCGCATCGCGGCGTACCTCGGGCGCGGGCACGGTGGTGCAGCCCACCAGCAGGGCGACAAGGAAAGACACGGGAAAAAGGCGCAGGGTCATGCTGTCACTCTAAGGGTTGTGGCCGGAGCCGCCCGCGGGCGGTTGCTGCGACTGCTGCTGTTGCTGTTGCTGTTGCTGCTGCAATTGCTGGCGACGCGCCTGGATGCGCTCGCGGATCGCCTTCATGTCGGCTTCGCTGGGACCCTGCGCGTTCTGCGGGGGGGCCCCCGCATTCGATGGCGTCGCTGCCTGCGGCGCAGGTGATGCGCCCGGCGCCGGTGCGGGCATCGCTGCGGCGCCATTGATCGGGCGCGCGCCGGCACCGGCCGGAGGAACCGCGGTGAGCGGCGTAGCGCCCAGCACCGTCGGTGGTTCACCGCCCTGCCCATTGAACACCGGCAATTCCAGGACCTGCGTGCCACCGGGGCCACTGACGGTGGCGCGACGCGGTTCCAGCGCGAGCAGCTGCCAGCCGTTCACCGCTTCACCATTCAGGCGCAGTCGCAGCGACTGGCGCTGGTCGGTGGTCAGGATCGCCATCCCGAAACCCGGTGTAAGCAGCACGCCGGTCAGTGACACGCTGCTGGCGGTGCCCTGTTCGGTGCCACCGAGCAGGTACGGGCGCGGTTGGCGATCTTCGGCGAACAGCGGGCGGGCGCCGATCTGGGCATAGGTGCTGGCCGAGCTCATCCGCTCGGGCGCGGCGGGAGCCAGGTGGGGCAGCGGCGCAGGGCCCATATCGCCGTCCGTGGCCGGCGCGATGCGCTGGCCCAGACCGAACAGCGTGGCGATCCAGATCGCCAGCGCCCACAGGGCGATGCCGCCCAGCCACCAGGTCCGCAGGCCAGCTGCTTCAAGCTTCATGCTGGGCCTCCCCGGCAGCGTCCGGTGCGGGCGCGGGCTCGGCTGCATCGCTGGGCGGGGCCGCATCCGGGCCAACGTCCTGCCCGCCGTCCTGCCCGGACGGCGGTGGCAGTGGGGCCGGCGCGGGCGCGTCAGGTTCCAGCGCTGCGCCCGGGCGCAGATGACCGACCAGTTCGAAGGACACATCCAGGCCGGTGCCGGTTTCGCTGGGCGACTGCTGGAAGCGCTGCGCGAGCAGGTTGAGGTTCTCCACGAACAGGCGCGGGCTGCCGGTCTCCAGCGTGTGCAGCACGGCCGCCATTTCCGGCACGCCGCAGCGCAGGCGCACCTGCAGGGCCACACGCGGGAAGGCAGCCTCGCGGTTGGCATCGGGCAGCGGGGTGCGATTGCTGATCGTGCAGCTGCGGTTGCCCGGGCTGGCCGACGCCACCGCATCCTGCAGGCGGCTGGAGAGCGCCGCGGCGGCCGATTCGGCAGTGGCCTCGCGCAGGAAGCCAGGGCGGCCCTCGAGGGCGGCCTGCACCTCGCGCAGTTGGGTGGCGATCTGCCCGCGCTGCGCCAGCTGCGCATCCACGCGCTGTTGGCGCTCCTGCACGGCGGCGATGTCGGCATTGATCGCCAGCAGGGGGCGGGTCAACCACGGGTGCACGAGCAGCAGGTACGCCACGGCGATCACCGCCAGCAGCAGGCCAAGCGCGAGCCAGCGATCACGGCGCGTCGGTTGTGCTGCCATCGGCAACCTCCTTCGCGGGCGGGGCCGCACCGGGCAGCGGCTGCAGCTCGGCCGTCAGCGTGAAACGGTCGTGGCCGCTGGTTGCCCCATCGGCCTGCAGCACGCCGGTCAGGTTGACCTTGCGCCACAGCGGCGAGTCCTGCAGCAGCGGCACCAACTGCGAGGCTTCGCGGCTGAGCCCGATCAACTGCAGTGTGTTGCCTTCGATCGAGAGTTTTTCCAGATAGGTGCCATCGGGCAGCAGGCGGGTCAGCTCGTTCCACAGTTCCACGGTACTGGCATGCTCGCCGCGCCGGCCTTCCAGGAACGCGGCGCCTTCGACCAGGCTCTGCAACTGCTGGCGCTCGGCCGCGACCCGGCGCGCATCACGCGCGGCGTCATCCACCTGTGCGCGCAGCTGGTCCGCCGCGGCCTGGCGGTTGTCCAGCAGCTGGTGGCCGGCCAGCGCGAGCAGCACGATCGTGCTCGCGGCCAGGAGCCAGTTCCAGCGGGCCATCGGGTCGCGATAGGGCTGCCGCTGCGCCAGCGGCAGCAGGTTGACGTCGAGCGGCCGGTCAGCGGCATCCACTGCATCGACGCCGGCCACCGCCTGTGCCCATGGCCCGGCCTGCTGCGCCCACTGGTCCAGCTGCGCGCGCGGGATCACCACCAGCTCGACCTGCAGCTGGCCATCCGGCAAGGCACCGAGCTCGCGCACGTCATAGCTGACCTGGCTGGCATCGAACGGGGTCTGCCGATCGATTTCGAATCCGACCACATCGCGCAACCGCTCGGCGGCGGCCGCCGGCAAGCGCAGCGGACGGCGCAGCACGCTCCCGACCGGCAGCAACCAGTGCCGGGGCAGGCTGCGCAGGCGCGCATCGAGCACGCCATCGAGCGCGGCGGGCGGGACGGGCCACGGCAGCTCCGCGATGGCGTCGATCTGCTCGCCGGTCTGTCGCTGCAGGCGCAGTACCTCGCCCTCGCGCAGCAGCAGCAGGCGCGAACGCGACCAGCCCATCGCCCATTGCCACCGCACCGGCAGCCAGGCCAGCAACGACTGCCGCCACCAGCGCAGGCTGCTGCCCACGCCCGGCGACACGCGCCCGCGGGCCCGCACCAGACTGTCACGCCATGCCGTCATCTTGCTGCCATTCCCTGTTCCCAGCGAAGTACTGTGTAAGCCGTTCCCGGCGTGCCTGCCGACCCCATCCGCACCACGGCGCGCAGTACCGATACCCGGCCGCGTTCGTCCGTGGCGCGACTCTCGATACTATAGGTGCCACTGCCACCTGCAAGCGGCGCGACCGGCAATCCAGCTTCATCAGCGGCGGCCGCGCGTTCGCGTTCGGCCAGCAGGCGCTCTGCATCCAGCCCCAGTGCGGTCAGCACCGGGCCCGCGGCAACGCGCGGGTCAGGCCGTGCCTGGCGGCTGTACAGGGTCAGCATCGGCTCGATCCGCGCATACAGGTCCGCCTCCATGCCGAGCACGCGCTGCAGCTCGCCGACCGTCTCATAGCGCGCGTTGCGTGCGCCGTAGGGCAGCCCGGCGGCGAGGTAATCGGGCGTCTCCGCGCCGCCACCGGGCTGTTTGAGGCTGTCCGCGTCACGCCAGTCGACGATGGCGCCGGCCAACTGCTGGGCGCGCCCGGGCTCCTCCCCCATCGCACGCAGGAACGCGTTGAGCAGGCTCACGTCGGCCAGGTTCAGATTGATCTTGCCGTTCTCATCGAGGATCGTCAGATCGATCCGGCGCGTATCGAACGTCCACCGGTAGCGGCGGCCATCGGCAACCCAGGCCGGCTGGGCGGCGCGCGGCTGCAGGCGGTGCAGCGCGTACTCCAGCCCTGCGCGCGCGTACTCCTGCCCGATGGCATCGTCACCGATCACGCGCTGCTGCATGTGCTCCACGCGCGCGCTCAGGGCGAACGCGCCGACCACCGCGGTCAGCAGGGCGATCAGCCACAACACCAGGACGAGCGCGGCGCCACGTACCGGCCTCATGGGCGATCCCCACGTGACGGTGGCAGCGCGGCGATCATCGGCGGCCAGGCCGGCCCCTGCAGCGGCACGATCTCGATCGAGACCAGCAACGGCAGGCGGCGGGTGTCATCCCAGCGGTCCAGCCACGGCGTCAACTGACCAGTGCGCGGGTCGGTGCCGCGATAACGGAAGCGCACCTCGCGCAGCTGATCGGCCAGCATTTCCGGCGGGCGTGGCGGATCTTCCTCGATCGCCTCGCCGTTCTGCAGCAGGGTCAGCGCGACCTCCAGCTGCTCGGCGCCCGCGGCGTGGCGGACCTGCAGCTCGTGTGCATACGGCCCGCCGCGACCCAGATAGCCCGGCAGATCCGAGACGAACAGCATGCGCTGCGGCTCGCCCATGAAATACACCGGATCGCGGGTCGGGTCCGGCGGGGTGGTCGCGATCACCAGTGCGGTGGACAGGCGCCGCCGCAGGAAACCTTCCACCGCGCGCATGCGCTCGTTCTGCGCGGCCATGCGCTCGCCGCGTTGGCTGATCGCCATGGCCGAGCGCACGGTGGCGAAGGCCAACGCCAGGCCGCCGACGAGCAAGGCGGTCGCCAGCAGGATTTCGATCAGGGTGAAGCCGGCGGCCCGGCGTGCGCGTGCTGTCATCGTGGTGCGCCCGGCACCGGCGGCAACAGGCGCAGGCTGCGCCATTGCAGCTGCTCGCCATTGCCCTCGCCCCAGCGTACCTGCAGGGTGATCTGTGCCAGGGTCGGGCCGCCAACGTCCACCGTGACCGGACCGGTAGCGCTGCGGGGCTCCTGGTAGGGCGCCACCTGCAGTTGCCAGCGGTACCTGCCCTGCTCCCACTCTCCCTGCGTGCTGCCTTCCTGCAAGGGGCTTTCCACCCCCGTGCTGGCCAGCAATGATTGCGCATACAGTGTCGCGCGGCTGCGCACGTCGGCCTGCCCGACCTGGCGCGCCGCGCCGGACAGGCTGCCCAGCAGCAGGGTCAGCGCAAGCGCCAGCAGCGCGAAGGCGATGATCACCTCCAGCAGCGAATACCCACGCTGGCGCCTCATCGGCCCTCCCGGCGCGGGCCGGCACGCACTTCGCCGGTGATCCAGCCCACGTGGATGTCCCAGGCTGCGCCCCGCGTGCTCACTTCGATGGTGCCGCCACTGGCGGCGCCGTCGGCGAAGAAGGCGATCGCGCCCTGCCCGGGTGCGGCACCGAGCTGGCCGGCGCCACGGAACCGTACATCCAACGCCGCCGGAATCTGCCCGTGGCGGCCGTTGGCCGCCTGCCACGTCCGCGCACGCGGGTCGATCACGAAGCGCTGGGTCTGCCCGGTAGCGATCGCCTGGGTACGCGTGTAACGCAGCTGGGTGGCGATTTCCTTGCCGGCATTGCGCAGGCGCATGCCGTCGATGCCGCCGTTCATCGCGGTGGCGGTGACCACGCCGATGATGGCGATCAGCGCGACCACCAGCAGCATTTCCAGCAACGACAGGCCACGCGCATGCATGCCCGTGGGCACGCGGCGCGGCGGTCTGCTCGGCATGGACCACAGTGCTCCCAATGCCGATTACTCGTACCGGATGTCCGCGTCGTAACTGCTGCCGCCCACCTTGCCATCCTTGCCCAGGCTGATCAGGTCGTACGGCTGGCCTTCGCCCGGGACGCGGTACTCCAGCGCGTGGCCCCACGGGTCGTTGAGATCGGCCGGCTTGGCGTACGGACCGAGCCAGCCGGCACTGCCGCTGGGCTGGGTGACCAGATCCTCCAGCTTGGCCGGCAGCTTGCCGGTGTCCAGCTGGTAGTTGTCGATCTTGCCGGCCATGGTCTGCACCTGCGCCTTGGCGATGTTGGCCTTGCCGCGGTCGGCGCCGCCGAGCACTCGGCTGCCGACCAGGGTCAGCACCGCGCCGATCAGCACGATGACGATGATGATTTCCAGCAGGCTCATGCCGGACTGGTGGCGCGCGGAAGAGAAGCGGGTCAGGCGGCGGCGTTGCATGTGGCAGGCTCCTTGCATCGAATCGTAGAGGTGTTGACCAGCGGCCGGTCAGCCGATGGCATTGGTCAGGTCGTACAGCGGCACCAGCACGGCCACGATCACCAGGCCGACCACCGAGGCCAGCACCAGGGTGATCACCGGCACCAGTGCCGACAGCAGACGGTCGATCGCGCGCGCGCTTTCCTGCTCGAACGTATCGGCGGTCTTGAGCAGCATCGTATCCAGCGCACCGGATTCCTCGCCGACCTGGATCATCTGCAGTGCCAGCCGCGGAAACCGCTTGCCCCGCGACAGCGAGGCCGACAGCCCGTTGCCATTCTTGACCTCGTCGCTGGCGGCATCCACGTCGGCAGCCAGCGCGCGGTTGCTCAACACATTGCGCGCGATGCCCAGGCCGGACAGCAGTGGCACGCCGTTGCGCAGCAGCGTGCCCAGCGTGCGGGCCAGGCGTGCGGTCTCCAGCTTGCCCAGCAGCGGGCCGATGCCTTTGCGCTGCAGCAGCCAGCCATCCACGGCCAGGCGCGCGGCCGGTTGCCGCAGCCGCCGTTCCACTACCAGCGCGATCACGGCCGGCACCACGATCATGATGACCCAGCCTTCGCGCACCACCAGCCCGGCGGTGAGCACCCACTGGGTGAACCAGGGCAGCGCGACATCCAGGCTCTCGTACATCAGCGCGAACTGCGGCACGACGTAACCCAGCAGGAACAGCAGCGCACCGCCGACCACCACCAACAGGATCGCCGGGTAGATCAGCGCGTTGATCACGCGCCCTTTCAGCTCGGCGCTGCGCTCGAGGTAATCCGAGAGTCGCTGCAGGGTGTCGTGCAGGCTGCCGCCGGCCTCACCGGCGCGCACCATGTTGATGTACAGCCGGGAGAACAATCCGTGCTGGCGTTCCAGCGCGGTCGAGAGTGGTGCGCCACCGCGCACGATGTCGCGGATGTCGGTGATGACGCGGCGGGTACGCTCGTCTTCGGGCAGTTCCAGCAGGATGCTCAGCGCGCGGTCCAGCGGCTGGCCGGCACCGAGCAGCGTGGCCAGCTGCTGGGTGAACTGCACCAGCGCGCCGCCATCGAACGGCTTGCGGCGCAGCAGCGCCAGCCACGACGACGCCCCAGCGACACCCTCGCTGGCCAGACGTGCCTCCATCGGCATGTGGCCCTGGTCCTGCAGCCGCGCGGCGACCTCCGCTTCGCTGGCTGCCTCCATCTGGCCATCGAACAGTTCGCCGTGGGCATTGAGCGCCTTGTAGCGGTACTGGGGCATGCTCAGCCACCCACCCGGTATTGGCCGCAGGCACGCATCAGGCATCCTCCGTCACGCGCAGCACTTCTTCCAGCGTGGTGTGGCCCTGCAGGGCTTTGGACAGCCCGTCTTCGTACATGGTGCGCATGCCCGCGGCACGCGCGATCTGCTCGATCTCGCCCATCCCGGCCCGACGCATCACCGCACTGCGCAGCGCATCGTTCATCACCAGGAATTCCACGATGGTGGTCCGGCCCAGGTACCCGGTCGGTGCGATCGCCGAGGGCTGCGCTCGATACAGGAAAATCTCACCCTCCGGCTGCAGCCGGCGCAGGCCGAATTTATCGATCTCTTCGGGCGATGCGCGATAGCGCTGGGCGTGCTGGGGCTCCAGCCTGCGCACCAGGCGCTGGGCCAGGATGCCATTGATGGTGGAGGTGAGCAGATAATCTTCCACGCCCATGTCGAGCAGGCGGGTGATGCCGCCTGCGGCGTTGTTGGTGTGCAGCGTGGACAGCACCAGGTGGCCGGTGAGCGCGGACTGGATCGCGATGCGCGCGGTTTCCAGGTCGCGCATTTCACCGATCATGATGATGTCCGGGTCCTGGCGCACGATGCTGCGCAGCGCATTGGCGAAATCCAGCCCGATCTGCGGCTTGGCCTGGATCTGGTTGATGCCTTCGATCTGGTACTCCACCGGATCTTCGACGGTGATGATCTTGACGTCGGCGGTATTGAGCTGGCTCAGCGCGGTGTACAGCGTGGTGGTCTTGCCCGAACCGGTCGGGCCGGTGACCAGCAGGATGCCGTGTGGCTGTTCCAGCACCTTGCGGAACTGCGGCAGGAACGCCTCGGTGAACCCCAACCGATGGAAATCGAACACAACGGTGTCGCGGTCGAGCAGACGCATGACCACGCTTTCGCCGTGCGCGGTCGGTACGCTGCTCACGCGCAGGTCCAGTTCCTTGCCCTGCACGCGCAGCATGATGCGGCCGTCCTGCGGCAGGCGACGTTCGGCGATGTTGAGCCGCGCCATGATCTTGATGCGGCTGATCACCGCAGCGGTGAGATTCACCGGCGGGCTTTCCCCTTCGATCAGCACGCCGTCTACGCGGTAGCGCACCTTCAGGCGATTCTCGAACGGTTCGATATGAATATCGGAGGCGCGCAGTTCCACCGCCCGCTGGATCACGAGATTGACCAGCCGGATCACCGGCGCTTCGGACGCCAGGTCGCGCAGGTGTTCGATGTCGTCGACCGCCGCACCTTCACCGTCCGCGGTTTCGATGATCGCGCCCATCGCGCTGCGGCCCTGGCCGAACCAGCGCTCGATCAGATCATCGATTTCCGAGCGCAGGCCGACATGCAGGCGGACCGGCAGCGCCATCGCCAGCTGCACGGCGTCGGCCGCATACGGGTCCTGTGGATCGGACAGCCACAGATCCAGCGCGTCGTCCTGCAACGCGAGGGGGCAGACATGAAACTGCTTGAGGAATCGCACCGTCAGCGGCAGCCCGTCCAGCAGCGCTTCGGGCGGCGATTCCGGCACGGCCTTGGCGTCGAGCAGCGGCAGCCCGAGAACCTCGGCGCAGGTCTGTGCATGGTCGCGCTCTGATACCAGCCCCAGGCGGACCAGCAGGCCGAGCAGGCTGCCACCGGATTCACGGTGCAGCGGACGCGCGCGGGCCAGATCGCTGTCCTTGAGCCGACCTTTCTCCAGCAATACCCCGACGATGCGGGATTCAGCGGTGGATTCTGCAGTGGGGTCCTGGGCAACCGCGTTCAAGAAGCTTCTCCTGGCAACCGCTGCGACTTTAGCAGTTCACCGCGATCGTACGCGGGATTCCACACCGTCCAGATGTAAAAACGGGAGCCCGTCACATGACGGACTCCCGTGGCGTTTGACCCGTATTACTGGTTGGCGAGAATGCTCACGCCGCTGAACGCGGACTCGCCCACCACCTTGATGTAATACGTTCCGGCCACCGGTGCGGTGAAGCGCACGGTTTCACTGTTGCCCGGACGCGTGGACTTGGCATCGAACGCGGTCGCGGTCGGCTCCTTGCCCTGGCTCACATACACCGAGACGTTGCCGCTGCCGCCGTAGGTGAGCAGGCTCAGTACCTTGCCGGCCTGCGCCTCGAAGCTGTAAAGCACTTCGCTGCCACCGGCGCCGCTCAGGCCACCCACGGCGACCTTGTTGGTCAGCGGGGTCGCCACCGGACCGCAGTTCTCGGTGCACTCTTCTTCCAGCGCCTTGTCCAGGGCCGCCTTGGCATCGACGATGCCGGTGCCGATCGGGGTGGCGGTCGGGATGGTCACCGGGAACGCCCGCGCGGTCTGCTTGAGCAGTGCTTCCAGCGCGGCCGGGGTGAGCGGATCCTTGCCGGCCGCGGCGACCGCGCCCTGCACCAGCGCCGCCACCGCCGCAACGTGCGGAGAGGCCATCGAGGTACCGGCCATGCCCATGTAGCTGTAGGCACCGGAGGTCGGCGTGGTCAGGCCGTTGTAGCCGGACTGCCACACGTAACCGCCCGGGTTGCCGTCTACGCTGCCGCCACCGCCCGGGCCGGACAGATCCACTACCGGGCCGAAGTTGGAGTAGTAGGCGATGCCGCCGGTGATGCGGGTGGCGCCGACCGCCACCACGTTGGCGCAGCTGGCCGGCCGGAAGTTGGCCGCGTTGGAGGCCGAGTTGCCGGCGGCGACCACCACGGTGGTGCCCCGCGATACCGCACCGTTGATGGCGTCCTGGTAGAGCGCATCGCATGCGCCGCCACCGCCCAGGCTCATGTTGATGACCTCGGCCGGGTTGGCATTGGCCGGAACCCCGGCAACGGTGCCGCCGGAGGCCCAGGTGATCGCATCGGCGATGTCGGAGAGGTAGCCGCCGCACTTGCCGAGCACGCGCACCGGCAGCACGCGGGCCTTGTACGCGACGCCTGCCATGCCGACGCCATTGTTGGTGGATTCGGCGATGGTGCCGGCCACGTGGGTGCCGTGCCAGGAACTGTCATCGGCCAGCGAGCCGGCATAGCACTCGTTGTCGTTCTCCACCCAGTCACCGTAATCCAGCGCGCCGGGCACGCGGTCATCGGTGACGCGGCGGGAGGTCTCCGCGTCGCTGATGAAGTCGTAGCCTTCCAGCAGATTGCCGGAGAAGTCCGGATGCTGCGGCAGGATGCCGGTATCGAGCACCGCCACCACTACGCCTTCGCCCTGGGCGATGTCCCACGCGGCCGGCGCATTGATGCCGCCGGTAGCGCTGTTCAGATGCCACTGGTACTGCGCGTAGTACGGATCGTTCGGCACCAGCTGCGGGGTCGCGTCGCGCGGGCGCACATCGGTGCGCTGCAGCTTCACGTCCACTTCGGCGTACTGCACGGAAGGATCGGCCTTGATCTCGGCCAGCACCTTCTGCAGTTCGGCCGGGCTCAAGCGGCCCTGCAGGCGGATCAGATCGGCACCGACACCGAGCTTGCGCACGATCTGCGGGTTCACCGCGCTGGCACGCCCGGCGGCGGAGCCACCGACACTGGCGCGGGCGACCGCCGACTGCACGGCCGTCAGCTTGGCCGAACGATCCGTGGCCGCGGCACTGCCGGGGCGGTACTTGACGATGATGCGCTCTGCGCCCTGGGCGGCAGCCGGCTGGCGCACCGGCTCCTTGGCCGGCAGGCCCGCGGCATAGGCGCTGGCGCCTGCGGACAACGACAGCACGGCGGCTGCCAGCACATTGATGCGAAGGTTCTGCTTACTGGTCACGTTGACGTCCTCTTCAAGGTCATGGATCAAACGACTGTTCAGGCCAACACTCCATGCGAGCTCCCTGGCCGGCCCTGGCCAGGGTTCCCGTGACCCGCCCCCTCAGGCCTTGCATTGCGTTGCGGCGGGGCCGCGCACGGCCCCGCGTTGAAACGGCTTACCAGCCAAAGCCGGCACCCACGCCGACCGAGCTGTCATCACTGCTGAAGGCACCGCCCAGGGTCACCGTGGCGCGCTCGCTGAGCGCACGCTGGTAGCCCAGCGACAGGGCCGATTCACCGCCCTGGAAACCGACGCCGACACCGACGCGGTTCTGGGTGCGCACGCCGGCGGCGCTGGTGGCCATGTTGAGCATGGCCGCGCTCATCGCGCCCTGGCGATCGATGCGGCGGTCCTGGTGACGCAGGCGCTGGTCGATCTCGCCCTTGTAGATGTCGAAGCTGTCGGCCATCGAGGTGAAGCGCTGGTCGGTGTAGCTGTTGGCGGTCGCGATGCCGCCATCCAGCTGGCCTTTGTTGACCGCATCCGTGGCCTGCGTACCGGCCGCGACGTTGGCGACCTGTCGCTCGTTGCCGACGCTGCCGACCGAGACGGTGTCGGCACGATCGGCGACCGAGCCCTGGCCCAGCGCCACCGAGTTGGCCGCCGAGGCGGTCGCGCCCTGGCCGATGGCCGTGGCCGAGGCCCCGCTTGCGACGGCACCGTCACCCATCGCCACCGCGTTGACGGCGGCAGGTGCGGCCGCCGGCGCGTTGATTGGCTGACTGCTGCCGACACTTGCAGCGGTCGGCGCGCCTTGCACGTTGGCGACGACGGTTTCGCTGGCAGCGCTGATGACGCTGGCCTCCTGCACAGCGCTGGTGTCCGCTGCGACGCTGGCAGTCGCCAGCGAGGCAGTCCGTGCACGTGCACTGCCACTGCTGCCACCGGCGACACGCTGATCGAGGTCGCTGACCTTGCGGTCCAGCGCACCCAGTGCATCGCCGACATTGCTGTACGTCGCGCCCTGGATCACATAGTTCGGCGCAACGAACACGCCCTGCATGCCGACACTGGCCCCGCCGCCGAGGAAGGTGGCGACATCGGTGAGCGACTGGAACAACTGCCCGCCGTTGATCGCCTGGCGGCTGCCGGATGCGATCGAACCGCTGCCGACGTTGTCCAGCGTGGTGCCCTGCAGACCCGAGAGGGTGAGCGTGTCGCGGCTGCTGTCGTCGTAGGTCAGCGCATTGGCGGTGACGTTCTCGACCGAGCCGATCCGGGTGTCGATATCACCGACCTGGGTTTCCACCGCACCCACGCGCTGGTTGGTGGTGTTGAGCTGGCCGCCGGTCACCGCATCGGTGCTGCCCGCCGCGATGCGACCGGCACCCACATTGACGATGCGGCGTGTCGCCGGGCCATCGGTGCCGTTGCCGCCACCGACCGAGACCACATTGGCTTCGACCGCGCGCGAGCCGGCGCCCAATGCCACCGCGTTGGCACCGGAGACGCCTGCCGCCGACCCGATCGCGATGCTGTTGGCCCCGTTGCTGGCGAACGCACCGTTGCCGATCGCCACGCCGTTGGTCGCATTGGTCGAGGCCTGGCGACCAATCACGGTGCTGTTGGCACCGCGTGCCGAGGCATCGGCACCGACGGCCGTGGCACCGGTGGCCGAGGCGACCGCTGCGGTACCCAGTGCACTGCTGCGTGTTGCGCTGGCCGTGGCGCCGGAACCGGCGGCGAGTGCATCACTGCCGCTGGCCGTGGCCACGCCGCTGCCGCTGGCCTGGAAGTGCTTGCCGACCGCATCGGCCGTGGTAGCGACCGAATCCAGCTGCGACTTGGTCACCGCGTCACTGGCATTGACCGCATCCCCGACATTGGTGATGCGCCGCGTCGCCGGGCCGGTGGTGCCGTTACCGCCGCCGACCGAGACCACATTTGCCTCGCTGGTGCGGGCACCGGCGCCGAGCGCGACGCTGCCGGCACCACTGGCCGACGAACTGGTGCCCAGTGCGGTGGCATTGATGCCGCTGTAGGCATAGCTGTCCTGGCCGATGGCGGTGGACCCCTGCGAGGTCGCCCAGGCCAGCTGCCCGACCGCCGTGGTGCGTGCCGCGGTTGCCCAGGCGTTGGAACCGGCAGCCACACTGTTGTCGCCGCTGGCCTGTGATGCGTAGCCGATCGCATTGGCGTAGCTGCCCGAGGCGGCGCTGCCCCAGCCCAGTGCGGAGGCGTAATCGCCACTGGCTTCGGCTCCGTAGCCCAACGCCGTGGTGCGCGCGCCGCTGGCCGCGCTGAACGTGCCGACGGCGGTGCTGTAGTCACTGCCGGCTTCGGCGCTGTAGCCGAAGGCCGAGGACTGCAACCCGGCCGCCGTGGCACCGGCACCGGTCGCGGTGCTGAAGCTTCCGTCGGCCTGCGCCCCCGCACCGAGCGCGGTGGCACCGACGGCGCTGGCGCTGGTGGCCTTGTCGAGCAACACGTTGCCGTTCTCATCTTCGTAATACAACGCACCACCGATGGCGGTCGCCGAGTCGGCCGTGGCCGAGGCGTTGAAGCCCGACGCAGAGGCATTGCGCCCCGACGCCAGCGCGCCGCTGCCGTAGGCCGAGGCCCCGGTACCGAACGCATTGGCCGCCTCACCCGCCGCAGTGGCATACGCCCCGTCGACGAAGCTGCCGACGTCATCGCCGTTGCCGCTGCCCGAGGCCTGGAAGAACCGGCTGGTGGTTTCGGCCACATCGGCGACCGCACTGAGCTGATCGACGTTCACCGCGTCGGTGCCTTCCGTACCAGCGGCGACGTTGGTGATCTGCCGCTGCGCGGTGGCGGTGCCGACCGAGACCGAGTTGTCGCGATCCGCGGTGGAACCGGCGCCGAGCGCAACACTGTTCACGCCTTCCGCGCTGGCACTGGCACCCAGTGCCGTGGCATTGCCCGCATCGGCCCACGAGTTCCAGCCGATCGCCGTGGCGTAATCATCGGTTGCCCACGCGCCCGCACCGAAGGCCGAGGCACCGGTACCCGATGCGCGCGACGGCAGCAGACCGAAGAAGGTCGTGCCACCGATCGCCACGCTCTCATCGCCGGTGGCTTCGGAGTACTCACCCACCGCCACCGCACCAGCGCCGGAGGCCGTCGAGGCCGCACCCACCGCCACGGCGTAGGCGTTGGAGGCGACCGCCCCGTAGCCCAGCGCGGACGAGAGCTGGCCGGTCGCTTCGCTGTAACTGCCGAAGGCCGATGCACCGGCTTCGGAGGCATTGGCGCGGAAGCCATTGGCGGTGGCCTGCTGGCCGGCCGCCGTGGACTGGCTGCCGGTCGCTGTGGCGTATGCACCACCGGCCTGTGCACCGGCGCCGGTGGCGCTCGCACCGATCTCGCTGGCACTGGCGCCGTTGCCGATCGCCACGCTGTCTTCGCCGGTCGCCTGCGCGTCACTGCCCAGGGCCGCGGCGCCGTCAGCGCTGGCCAGGGCATTGAAACCGACGGCCGTGGCGTTGTCCGCGATGGCGGTGGCGCCGCTGCCGAGTGCGCTGGCGCCGTTGCCGATGGCGTTGGCGGCCTCACCGGCAGCCAGCGCATTGTCGCCTTCCACGTAGGCACCGGCGTCGCTGTCGTCGCTGCCGCTGGCCTGGAAGTACTTGCTGGTGGCTTCGGCGGTGGCCGCCACCTCCTTCAACTGCGCAAGGTTGACCGCATCGGTGTCTTCGGTACCGGCACCGACATTGGTGATCTGCCGGTCGATGGCCGCATGCACCACGCCCGCGGCGTCTGTCCAGGCTTCTGCGGCGCCGACCGACACGGCGTTGGCACGGTCGGCCAGCGAACCGGCACCGAGCGCGACGCTGTTGTCGGCGTCCTTGGTGGTCCACGTGTTGCTGCCGACCACGGTGGAGTTCAGCGCCTGCGCGTAGCTGTTGTAGCCCACCACGGTGGCACCGTCTTCGGTTGCCCAGGCTTCGCTGCCGATGGCCGTGGTCTGGATGCCCTGGGTGACGCTGCCCGCATCCGCACCGGCCAACGCGTTGAAGCCTACGGCCACGCCGTCCTCGGCGGTGGCGGCGTTGTTGCCGACCGCCACACCATACTGGCCGGCGTTGGCCTGCACGCCGAAGGCGGCGCCGGCGATGTCCGCACGCGTGCCCTGGCCGACCGCCGTGGCGACCTCGCCCGCCTGCGCATTGCTGCCCAGCGCGGTGCCGAAGAAGGCGGCACTGGCATTGGCGCCGAACGCGCTGGCCTGCCAGCCGTCGGCGGTGGCGAAGTTGCCGATCGCGGTGGACTCGCGGCCCAGCGCCCACGCACCGTACCCGACCGCCGTCGCGGCCAGGCCTGCCGCCTCCGAGCCAGCGCCGATCGCGACCGCACCGAAGCCCTGCGACAGCGAACCACCGCCGATGGCGACGGACGCCGCACCGGACGCCGCGCTCAGATCGCCGATGGCGACTGCCCCGGCAGCACTGCTGCTGGCGTTGCTGCCGATCGCCACGGCGTTGTCCCCGGTGACCGTGGCATTGAAGCCCAGGGCGGTGGATTCATTGGCGATCACGGTGCTGCCACTGCCCAGCGCGGTGGCGCCGTTGCCGATGGCATTGGCGGCCTCACCGGCAGCCAGCGCGTTGTCGCCTTCCACGTAGGCACCGGCATCGCTGTCGGCACTGCCACTGGCCTGGAAGAACTTGCTAGTGGTGGCGGCCGCATCGGCCACCGCATTCAACTGGTTCACGTTCACCGCATCGGTGCCGTCGGTACCGGCGGCGACGTGGGTGATCTGGCGCTGCGCATCGGCGCTGCCGACGGAGACGCTGTCATCGCGGTCGGCGATCGAGTCCGCGCCCAGCGCAACGCTGTTGGCCCCGGTGGAGGTTGCTGCGTTGCCGAGCGCGGTGCTGTTCACGCCGGGCGACCATGCTCCACCACCGACAGCCGTGGAGTAATTGCCCGACGCTTCGGTAGGCAGCAGGCCGAACAGCGCACCACCGACGGCCACGCTGTTGATGCCACTGGCCAGGCTGCCCTGGCCGGTGGCGGTGCTGTAGGCTCCGGAGGCTTCAGCATCACCACCGAGGGCCACGCTGTTGGAGCCGGTCGCCTGCGCGAAGCTGCCCAGCGCGGTGGCGTTGAAAGCCGAGGCCACGGCATACCCGCCGATCGCGGTGGTGTAGTTGGCGGTGGCTTCGGAGGCGAAGCCATAACCGGCCGACAGCGTGCCACTGACCACGCTTTCGGCACCTACCGCGGTCGCGCCGTCGCCACTGGCGCTGCTGAAGTAGCCCAACGCCACGGATTCTTCACCGGCCGCGTCGGACAGCGCGCCACCGGCCAGGCTGCCGGCGCCGGAGGCGACGCTGGCCGCACCGGTCGCGGTGCTCTGCTCACCCGAGGCCAGGCTTTCGGCACCGCTGGCTGTTGCGTATTCGGCGGTCGCCTGTGCGTTGGCACCGGTTGCGCTTGCGTTGGCACCGCTGGCGACGGCGTTGAAGCCGACGGCACTAGCGTTGTCCGCCAGCGCAAACGCGCCGCTGCCGATCGCCGCTGCACCGGTGCCGGCTGCGAAGCTGCTCGAACCGACTGCGGTGGCGTAATCGCCATCGGTCGCCGCGTTTGCACCGGCGGCCACACTCTCCTCGCCACCGGCGACGGCAACACCATCACCGCTGGCCTGGAACTGATCGGTGGCTGCGCTCAGCTGATCGAGATTGACCGCATCACTGCCTTCGGTACCGGCGGCGACCTGGGTGATCTGGCGCTGCCGGCCATCGTTGCCGACCGAGACGGTGTAGGCACGATCAGCGACCGCACCCGCGCCGAGCGCCACGCTGTTGGACGCACTGGCATTGCTGCCGGCGCCGATACCGATCGCGCTTTCACCGCCGGCCACCACATTGGTGCCGATGGCGATGGTGTTGATGCTGTTGCCCAGGGCCTGGAATCCTACGGCTACGCTGTTGTCGCCGTAGCCGAAGGCACCACGGCCGAGCGCGGTGGAACTGCTGCCGCGCGCCCAGCTGTTGTAGCCGATCGAGGTCGATCCGGTGCCGCTGGCCCAGGCCGACTGGCCGACTGCGGTCGCGTTGGCTTCGGTCGCCCATGCACTGGAACCGAAGGCGGTGGCGCCATCGGCAGTGGCCCATGCATAGGCACCGGTGGCCGTGGTTTCTTCGCCACTGGCGAAGGCATTGTCGCCCTGCGCCACGCTGTAATCGCCGGTCGCGCGGGCCTTGTAGCCGCTGGCCAGGCTGTTGCTGCCGGTGGCCTGCGCGCCGCTGCCGAAGGCGTTGCTGGTGGTGCCGGTAGCTTGAGCACCGGCACCGACCGCCACGCTGTCCGGCGCCGCGGTCGCACCGATCAGGATCGCATTGCCCTGCTCATCGACCAGCGGCTGGTTGTACTCGTCATAGGCCTGGCCCAGCCCACCGATGGCGACACTGCCATTGCCGGTGGCGCTGCTGTTACGGCCCAGCGCGACGGTGTCATCGCCGACGGCGGTCGCGCCGCCACCCACTGCCGTTGCACCGGCCCCCAATGCGTTGCTGGCCTCACCGGCCGCCAGCGCATCCTCACCCTGCGCGTAAGCACCGACCGCACCGCCGGCCGCACCGTTCGCCTTGAACTGCGCCGATGTCGCCGAGGCCGAACTGGCCACTGCATCGAGCTGGGCCTTGTTGACCGCATCGGTCGCTTCGCTGCCTGCAGCGACATGGGTGATCTGCCGCTCATTGCCAACGTCGCCGATAGAGACGGTGTTGTCACGGGTGGCAGTGGAGTTGGCGCCGAGCGCGACGCTGTTGGCGCCGCGCGCGGTGCTGTAGAAACCGACCGCCGTGCTCAGTTCCCCGCTGGCCCAGGTCTCCGCGCCGAGTGCAGTGGCGCCCTCACCCGGGGCATAGGCGAAGTAGCCCACGGCGGTGGCTTCAGTACCCGAGGCTTCGCTCAGGGTGCCGTTGGCCACGGCGTAATCGCCGCTGGCGATCGCACCTGCGCCGACGGCCGTGGCGGCTTCGCCGCTGGCCTGGGTCTGCACGAAGAAGCCCAGCCCCGGCAGCAGATCCGCCGGGCCACCGATGGCCGTGCTGCTGTTGCCGGTCGCCACACTCTGCGTCCCGACCGCAGTGGAATAGTCGCCGGTGGCGTTGGCCACCGCGCCGAAGGCCGACGCCTGTGCACCGGCCGCGTACGCGCCGACGCCGTAGGACGACGCAGCGAACCCGGAGGCTTCCGCACTTGCACCGACCGCCGTGCCACCCACGCCGGCGCTGGTCGCGCCAGTATCGACCGGTACGCCGCCATTGGTGATCAGCGGATTGCCATCGGCATCCACCGCAGCACCGCCGACCGCCACGCTGCCCGGGCCATTGGCCTGCGCATTGGTGCCGAAGGCCGCGCTGTTCTGGCCGGTGGCGCTGGCGTTGTAACCGACCGCCGTTGCGTTCTGCGCGGTCACCGTGGCGCCGCTGCCGAGCGCGGTCGCACCGTCGGCCAGCGCGTTGGATGCTTCACCGATCGCCGTAGCGTTGTCGCCTGCCGCGAAGGCACCGGCATCGCTGTCGCTGCTGCCGGTGGCCTGGAAGTACTTGTCCGTGTTGGCGGCGACGGCGCCGACGGCATCGAGCTGCGCCTTGTTCACCGCATCGCTGTCATCGGTGCCGTCGGCGAGATTGGTGATCTGGCGGCGCAGGCCGCTCTGCGCATTGCCGACCGACACCGTGTCGACGCGATCGGCGTACGAGCCGGCGCCGAGCGCCACGCTGCCTACCGCAACCGCAGCGGAATTCGCACCCAGCGTCGCACTGAAATCGGCGACCGCGACGCTGAACGCACCGACCGCCACCGACGCTTCGCCGGCACTGGCCGCGCCGCGGCCCAGCGAGGTGCTGCCAGGGCCGATGGCCAGTGCGCCGCCACCAATCGCGGTCGCGCCATCGGCGCTGGCTTCGGCAAGACCGCCAATCGCGGTGGCCGCGCCGTTTTCACTGGCCGCCACTGCCGATGCACCGAGCGCGACATCGCCCAGACCGAACGCCGCAGCGCTCTGGCCGAGTGCGATGCTCGCATCACCGAAGGCCAGGCTGCCCTGGCCGAACGAGCTCGCCCCGAGGCCGACCGCGAGTGCTTCGCTGCCCACTGCAGTGGTCGCATTGCCGATGGCCTGGCTGCTGTGGCCCAGCGCCGTTGCGCCGTCACCGTCCGCGTTGGCGCTCGCCCCTGCGGCCAGCGCACCTTCGCCATCGATCTTCGCCGCGTCGGCATCGTTGCCGTCACCGTCGGCCTTGAAATAGCGGGTCGCGCCTTCGGCTGCCACTGCAACCTTGTCCAGCTGTGCCTTGTTCACCGCATCCGTGGCGGCGGTGCCGGCGGCCACGTTGGTAACCTGCCGTTCCTTGCCCGCATCACCCACCGATACCGTGTTGGCGCGGTTGGTCTTCGAGCCGGCGCCCAGCGCCACGCTGTTCGCCCCGGAGGCCGTGCTGTTGCTGCCGATCGCCACCGCATTGGTGCCCGAGGCGGTGGCATTGCCATCAACGACACAGCTGTCGATGACCGTGCTGTTCAGAACCACGCAGTTCGCGTTCCCACCCACCTCCACCGACTGCGCACGCGCTGTCTGCGCGCCGCCTGCCATGCCCACTCCCAGCGTCAACGCGATGGCGGCGCAGAGCAGTGCGGTGTTGCGTCCGCCAGAGGTTCGGCGCTGATCGATGACGACACCCGAGGACTGGCTGCTGGCCAATTCCGAGGCGACGACCATCTGCCCCAGTGCTTTGTTCCAGACCTTGCGATAAATCCGATTCATCGATGCGGCTCCTGATTGGGCTGGTTTTAGGCAAAGCGACGCCAACGCCGGACCGCGTGGTCCAACGTCCCCTGGGGGCGTTTTTTCGCTTGATTTACTGCGTTGTGCGCAATGGCTGGCAGATACCTACAGCGTGCACGCCATCCATGCGGTTACTGTGGAACTGAACGCTGTCGAAATGAGGATGCAGTGTTAACGTACAGTTTGAACAACGTCAAGACTTTGACATTGAAATTCATATGACCGCGAAGTGCGTCACAAAAACCACGCGTTATTGAAGGATTTTGTTAGATACATGTGAGTAACGGCGATAACGTCATTTCACGTTGTAACGTGATGTAACTCATTGCTGCCGATCATGTTGTGGGGCGTACAAAAGAAAACCGCCGGGCAAGCCGGCGGTTTCTTCACGCGGTTTTCACTGCCTCGAATGGGAGGCGATGCGCAGTATCAGCCGCACCATACTCTTGCGTTGCGGAACATCCGCAGCCACGGCGAATCGCCGTTCCAGTCCTGCGGATGCCAGCTGTGGTTGATCGCACGCGGGCTGCGTTCCGGGTGCGGCATCATGATCGTAGTGCGGCCATCGGTGGTGGTCAGGCCGGTGATGCCGTCGGGCGAGCCGTTCGGATTCAGCGGGTACTGGGTGGCTACGTTGCCGTCGCCATCGATGTAACGCAGCGACACGCGCGCCGCCGCCTGATCGACCGCATTGGCGAACACCGCCTGGCCTTCGCCATGTGCCACCGCGACCGGCAGGCGTGAACCGGCCATGCCACGCAGCAGGATCGACGGCGATTCCACCACTTCCAGCAGCGCGGTGCGCGCTTCGAACTGCTCGCTGCGGTTGCGGCGGAACTGCGGCCAGTGCTCGGCACCGGGGATGATGTCCTTGAGCTGGCTCATCATCTGGCAGCCGTTGCACACACCCAGCGCGAAGCTGTCTTCGCGGGCGAAGAACGCCGCGAAGGCATCGCGCAGCGCGCTGCGCTCCAGCACCGAGGTGGCCCAGCCGCGGCCGGCACCGAGCACGTCGCCGTAGCTGAAGCCGCCACAGGCCACCAGGCCGGTGAAATCGGACAGCGCGACACGGCCTTCGATCAGGTCGCTCATATGCACATCGAACGAACTGAAGCCGGCACGTTCGAAGACGTTCGCCATTTCGATCTGGCCGTTGACACCCTGCTCGCGCAGCACCGCCACGCGCGGACGTGCGCCGGTGTTGATGAAAGGCGACGCCACATCTTCGTTGATATCGAAGGTCAGCTTGGGCTTCAGGCCCGGCGCGTTGAAGTTGCGCGCGATCGCACGCTCCTGGTCGGCGTTGTCCGGGTTGTCGCGCAGCTTCTGCATGGCGTGGGTGACCGACCACCAGGCATCGAACAGCGCTTCCCAGCGCCACTCGACCAGGCTTTCGCCCTGCAGCGAGACACGCACCACCGGGGCGGTGGTCGGACGCGCGATGCGCTGCGCGCATTCGGTCAGTGCATGGCGTTCGACCAGATCAGCAAACGCGGCGCGGTCTTCCTTGGCGATCTGCACCACCGCACCCAGCTCTTCATTGAACAGGCTGCGGAACGGATCATCGCCCCAGGCATCCAGGGTGATGTCCAGGCCCAGGCGCGAGGCGAAGGCCATCTCGCACAGCGCGGCAAACGCACCGCCATCGCTGCGGTCGTGGTATGCCAACAGCAGGCCGGCCTGGCGCGCATCGCGGATCAGTTCGAAGAACGCGCGCAGGCGCTGTGCATCGTCCAGATCCGGCACGGCACCGGCGAAGGCCGGCAGCGCGGAATGGTCGGCGTGCACCTGGGCCAGGATCGAGCCGCCCAGACGCTGTTTGCCAGCGCCCAGGCCGATCAGCCACAGCTCGCTGTCGGCGTCACGGTCCAGCAGCGGGGTCAGCTGGCCGGTCGCATCGGCAACCGGCGCGAACGCCGAGATCACCAGCGACACCGGCGACACCGACTTGTGCGCCTGCCCGTTGTCCTGCCACTGCGCCTGCATGGAAAGCGAGTCCTTGCCGACCGGAATGCTCAGGTCCAGCTGCGGGCACAGCTCCATGCCGACCGCACGCACCGCGTCATACAGCAGCGCGTCTTCGCCGTGATGGCCCGCCGCGGCCATCCAGTTGGCCGACAGCTTCACCGTTTCCAGTGCATCCACCGGCGCCGCACACAGGTTGGTGATCGCTTCACCGACCGCCATGCGCGCCGACGCGGCCGCATCCAGCAGCGCCAGCGGGGTGCGCTCGCCGATCGACATCGCTTCGCCGGCCACGGTGTCGAAACCGGCCAAGGTGATGGCGACGTTGGCCAGCGGCAGCTGCCACGGGCCGATCATCTGTTCGCGTGCGGTCAGGCCACCGACGCTGCGGTCACCGATGGTGACCAAGAAGTTCTTCGAGGCCACCGAGGGATGGGCCAGCACGCGCAGACCCGCTTCGTGCAGGTCCAGCCCCGCGGTCTTCAGCGCCGGCCAGCGCGGCGCCGACGGGTGCACGGTGTCGCGGTGCATCTTCGGCGCCTTGCCGAACAGCACGTCCATCGGCAGATCGATCGGGGCATCCACCGGGGTATTGCCCACGGTAGCGCCGTACGCCACGACGAGCCGCTCTTCAGCGGTTGCGACGCCAACGGCGGCGAACGGGCAACGTTCGCGCGCACACAGCGCGGCGAACTCGGCCAGACGCGCCTGCGGCACGCCGAGTACATAACGTTCCTGCGATTCGTTGCACCACAACTGCATCGGCGACAGCGACGGGTCATCGGCGGGCACCTTGCCCAGATCGATCACGCCACCCACGCCGGAGTCGTGCAGCAGTTCGGGAATCGCGTTGGACAGGCCACCGGCGCCGACGTCATGGAACCAGCGGATCGGATTGTCCAGGCCGAGCGCGACGCAGCGGTCGATCACTTCCTGGCAGCGACGTTCCATTTCCGGGTTGTCGCGCTGCACGCTGGCGAAATCGAGGTCTTCGGCGCTCTCACCGGAGGCCACCGAGCTGGCGGCACCACCGCCCAGGCCGATCAGCATCGCCGGGCCGCCGAGCACGATCACCGCGTCGCCGGGCTGCAGGCGCAGCTTCTCGACCTGGTTCTGGTCGATCGCGCCCAGGCCACCAGCCAGCATGATCGGCTTGTCATAAGCGCGGGTCAGGCCCTGCCCTTCGGGCAGTTCGAAGCTGCGGAAGTAACCGAGCAGGTTCGGGCGGCCGAACTCGTTGTTGAAGGCGGCGCCGCCGAGCGGGCCGTCCAGCATGATGTCCAGCGCCGGTGCCATGCGCGGGTTCAGCGCGCGCGGCGCTTCCCACGGCTGCGGCAGGGTCGGGATGCGCAGATGCGAGACCGAGAAGCCGGTCAGGCCGGCCTTGGGCTTGCCGCCGCGGCCGGTCGCACCTTCATCGCGGATTTCGCCGCCCGCACCGGTGGCCGCACCCGGGAACGGGGCGATCGCGGTCGGGTGGTTGTGCGTTTCCACCTTGATGCAGAACGCCGAATCGACCACGGCCTCGCTGCGGTACTGGCCGCTGGCCGGGTCCGGGCGATAGCGCGCGGCCGGGAAACCGGCGACCACCGCGGCGTTGTCGCTGTAGGCGCTCAGCGTGTGCTGCGGGGTCTGCTGGTGGGTGTTCTTGATCATCCGGAACAACGAGTGCGACTGCTCGGCACCGTCGATGGTCCAGCTGGCATTGAAGATCTTGTGGCGGCAGTGCTCGGAGTTGGCCTGCGCGAACATCATCAGTTCCACGTCCGACGGCTTGCGGCCCAGTTCGCCGAAGCGCTGGCGCAGGTAGTCGATCTCGTCCTGGGCCATCGCCAGGCCGAGGCGGGTGTTGGCCGCTTCCAGGTCATCCAGCGCGATCCGTTCCAGCTCACCGCGGGCCGGGGCGCTGAACAGCGCCTGCGCCTGCGCGGTCTCGGCCAGCACGGACTGGGTCATCGGGTCGTGCAGCGCGCGGATCACCGCTTCCTGCGCGGCCGCGTCGGCCGGCCATCCGGCCAGATCGATACGCAGGCCACGTTCGACCCGGCGGATCGGCTGCCCGGCACCGCGGACCAGCTCGGTGGCCTTGCTCGACCACGGCGACAGCGTGCCCAACCGCGGCACCACGAAGCGCGATACCGCCCCGTCCTCACGCCCGGCCAGCGCGGGCTGGGCTTCCAGGATCCGGCTCAGGATCGCCGGGTCCGGGGCCGCATCGCCCTCGGTCTGGATGAAGTAGACATGCCAGGCACCGGTGATGCGCAGATCGGCGGCCAGGGACTGCAGGCGGGATTCAAGACGTTCGCGGCGGAACGGCGAAAGGGCGGATGCGCCCTCGAGGACCATCATGTCCGGGGAACCGTGGTTGGGAACGGGGCCCACTATTGTACCCAACTCGGCCGCCGCGGCCCGGCCCCGGGGATCGGCAGGCCCAGGCGGTGCCCAGCCCAGTTCACACCCGAACCATGCACTGGTTCACGGATTGGCCGCCGATTACATGATAACGTTATCACCACCTGGCCCACGGCCAGGTGCCGTCCGTCCCCCATGTCGTTGCCGGCCTCTCTCACCGGCGTCCGGAACTGCTGCACGCATGCCGCCATCCCGGCGGCATGCACACACCACCTGATCGGAGACCGACCATGCCAGACCCGATTGCGCGCCGTGCAGTGACATCGTTTACCTCCCCAGCCCCCACCCTGCGTCCGCGGCGCTGGCTGCTGGCCCTGGCCTTGGCCGCTGCGGCCGGCACGCCCACCCTGGTGCAGGCCGCGAACTGTACCGGGGCGCCCGAATGGAACGGCGCGGCCATTTATCTGGCCGGCCAGACCCTGCAGAAGGGAGGCGTGCTGTACCGCGCCAACCAGGACATCTGGAACGCACCGCCGGACCACCCGGCCGGCGCGCCCTACTACACCAACCTGGGCGCCTGCGATGGCAGCGGCAGCAACCAACCGCCCACCGTCAGCCTGACCTCGCCCACCGCCGGGGCCAGCTTCACCGCCGGCAGCAACATCACCGTGAGCGCCAACGCCAGCGATACCGACGGCAGCGTCAGCAAGGTGGAATTCTTCCGCGGCGGCACCTCGCTGGGCATCGACACCAGCGCGCCGTACAGCGTGGTCTGGAGCAATGCCTCGGCGGGCAGCCACACCTTCAAGGCGGTGGCCACCGACAACAACAATGCGGTGACCTCCTCGGCCACGGTCAGCGTGACCGTCACCGCAGCCAGCAACGACACCACGCCGCCCAGCGTGCCGGGTGGGCTGGCTTCACCTTCCAGGACCGCCACCACGGTGAACCTGGCCTGGAATGCCGCCACCGACAACAGCGGCGGCAGCGGCGTGGCCGGCTACGACGTGTACCGCAACGGCAGCCTGGTCGGCTCGCCGAGTGCCACCCAGTACACCGACGGCGGCCTCACCGCGAGCACGGCCTACACCTACACGGTGCGCGCGCGTGACAACGCCGGGAATGCGTCGGCGCAGAGCAGTTCGATCAGCGTGACCACGGCCGCCGGTGGCGGGGGCGGCGGCAACAAGCGGGTGATCGGCTACTTCACCCAATGGGGCATCTACGGCCGCAACTACCAGGTCAAGAACATCGATACCAGCGGCTCGGCAGCGAAGCTGACCCACATCAACTACGCCTTCGGCAACGTGCGCAACAACCGCTGCGAAGTGGGCGTGACCCAGGCCTCCGACCCGAACACCGGCGTGGGCGGCGATGCGTACGCTGATTACGGCAAATCCTTCGCTGCCGGGGCCAGCGTGAGTGGCGTCGGCGATACCTGGGACCAGCCGCTGCGTGGCAACTGGAACCAGCTCAAGCAGCTCAAGGCCAAACACCCGAACATCAAGGTGCTGATCTCGCTCGGCGGCTGGACCTGGTCGCGCGGGTTCTCCAGCGCAGCGCAGCCGGCCAACCGGCAGGCGTTCGTGGCCTCGTGCATCGATGCCTACATCAAGGGCAACCTGCCGGTCGCCGATGGTGCCGGCGGCGCGGGTGCGGCACTCGGCGTGTTCGATGGCATCGACATCGACTGGGAGTACCCGGTGGCCTGCGGGTTGAGCTGCGGCACACCGGCCGACAATGCCAACTTCACCGCCCTGCTGGCCGAATTCCGCCGCCAGCTCGACGCAGTGCGGCCCGGGCTGCTGCTGACGGTGGCCGTGGGCGCAGGCGTGGACAAGATCCGGGTGACCGATCCGGCCAGCTACCACCCGTACCTGGATTTCATCAACGTGATGACCTACGACTTCCACGGCGCATGGGATCCGCAGACCAACCATCACTCGGCCCTGTTCGATTCACCGGCTGATCCCTCCACCGGCGACCAGAAGCTCTACAACAGCAACGATGCGATGGAAGCCTTCCTCAGCCGCGGGGTACCGGCCAGCAAGTTGAACCTGGGCATCGGCTACTACGGGCGTGGCTGGACCGGCGTGGCCAGCGGCAACAATGGGCTCTACAAGAGCGCCAGCGGCGCGGCACCGGGCACGTACGAAGCCGGTATCGAAGATTGGAAGGTGCTGAAGACCCTCAACTGGCCGGTGTACACCGACAACGTCGCCAAGGCCACGTGGATCTCCAACGGCACCACGTTCTGGAGTCTGGATACGCCCGCGATGGTCACCGAGAAGATGGGCTATGTGAAAGCACAGGGCCTGGGCGGTGCATTCTTCTGGGAGTTCAGCGGCGATGATGCGCAGGGCACCCTGACCAAGGCGATCAGTGACGGCTTGAAGTAAGCCCGCCTGACACGGGGCGCTGCCTCGCGGATCCCGCAGGGACGCGCCGCGTTGATCGCAACAACGAAAACGCCCCGGCCTGGCCGGGGCGTTCTGTCTTCAGCGGCTGCCGCCTGCCGAGACACGTTCCAGCGCGGCCTTGAGCTGCGCCGGCGGCAGGTAGCCACCGAGCTGGGTGCCATCGGCGGCGAAGATCGCCGGGGTGCCGTTGACGCCCATCTGCTGGCCGAGCTTGTACTGCATGGCCACCGGATTGGTGCAGTTCTTCGGGGTGACGGCCTTGCCGGTCTTGGCGGCGGTCAGGGCCTGCTTGCGGTCGGCAGCGCACCAGACCGAGATCATGTCGGTGTAGTCCTGGCTGCCCAGGCCCATGCGCGGGAAGGCCAGGTATTCCACGGTGATGCCGTTGCGGTTGAGCTCGGCGATGTCCTGGTGCAGCTTGCGGCAGTAGCCGCACTCGATGTCGGTGAAGACGCTGACGGTGTACTTGGCATTCGGCGCGGCAAACACGATGCGCTCGTTGTGCGGCACGCCATCGAGCAGCTTGCGGCGGTAGCTGAGCAGGCCCTGGCTGCTGACCGGCGCCTTGTTCTGGATGTCGTACGGCTGGGACTGCATCAGGTAGCGGCCGTCATCAGAGACGTACAGCACCTGGCCACCGACCAGCACCTCGCGGAAACCGGCAAACGGCGCGGCCCCGATGAAATCAGGCTGGAAGGTGGGGTCCAGCTGCTGCAGCGCGGTGCGCACGCGCTGGTCGGCATCACCGGCAGTGGCCGGGGTGGCGGCAGTGGTCTTGGCCGCCGGAGCGGACGGTTGCTGCGCGCAGGCAGACAGGCTGAGCGCGCCGAAGAGCGCCGCAATGGCAACACGGAGCATCGAGCATTCCGGTGTAAGAGGTCAGGCTGGATTCTCGCACAGCTGCCTGCTCACGCAGCTGGACCGCAGTGGAACGGTGAGGCGCGGCCGCGTTTGGCCCCGCCTCAGCCGCGCGGGTGGTGCTTGGCGTGCAGCTTCTGCAGGTGCTCGCGGGCCACCAGCGTGTAAATCTGGGTGGTGGACAGCGAACTGTGGCCGAGCAGCATCTGCAGGGCGCGCAGATCGGCGCCCCGGTTGAGCAGGTGGGTGGCGAAGCTGTGGCGCAGGCCATGGGGACTGATCCGGGCGGGGTCGATCCGGGCCAGCACCGCGTACTTCTTCACCAGCCCCCAGAACTGCTGGCGGCTCAAGGGATGCAGGGAGGGCTCCAAAAACATCGGCACAGCGCCGTCCTGTGGCGTCGGCACGTTGCGCTTGCCGGTGAGCTGCGGGCGCGATTCGGCCAGATAACGTTCGAGCCAGTGCTGGGATTCTTCCCCCAGCGGAACCAGCCGTTCCTTGCTGCCCTTGCCGGTCACGCGCAGCACACCTTGGCGCAGATTCACGGCATTGGCCGGCAGGTTGACCAGTTCGCTGACGCGCAGGCCCGCGGCATACATCAACTCCAGCATGGCGCGGTCGCGCAGCCCAAGCGGCGTGTCGATGTCGGGACTGGCCAACAGCGCATCGATCTGGCTTTCGGCCAGCGCCTTGGGCAGCAGCCGCGGCAGCTTCGGCGGATCGAGCAACGCACTGGGGTCATCGCTGCGCTCGCCGCGGCGGACCGCATCGGCGAAGAAGGCCCGCAGCGCGGAAAGCAGGCGGGCATTGCTGCGCGGCGACCAGCCATGGCGGGAGCGCCAGGCCAGGTAGTCGAACAGCCCGGCGCGATCGAGACCGGCCAGCCCCCCGGCCGCGCCATCGCGCCAGCGCGCGAGACCTTCCAGATCGCGCCGGTAGCTGTCCAGACTGGCACGCGCGAGGCCGTGTTCGGCCCAGGCCGTGTCGAGGAAGCGCTGGATGCGGACGTTGTCGTCGTCGCGCAGCTCGGGCAGGTGCTGGATGAGCTGGCGGCGCAGTGCGGGGGTGGTGGCATCGGACATGCGCACAGCATACGGAGCAGGCCGTGCGTGGGCCATCGAACGCGGGCAGCGGGCCGGGTATGCTCCGGGTCATGACCGATACCGCGCTGTCGTCCCCCGCTGCTGATCGCCCTGCATCGTTGCTGCTGTGGCGTCTGTTGTCACTGTTGTACGACTTCTTCCCCGCCCTGGCGCTGTGGATGCTGCTGGGGGCGGTGTTCGTGGCGGTCTACACGATCAGCGGTCACGCAGCGCGGGAGAACATCGCCCCGTTCAGCGCGTGGCAGTGGGCGTTGTGGGCATGCTGCTGGGTCGTGACAGGCCTGTACGCGACGATGAGTTGGCGCCGCGGCGGGCAGACGCTGGGGATGCGGCCGTGGCGGTTGCGGGTGGTGTCGCTGGACGACACAGGGCCGACGCGCAGGCAGTTGTGGCTGCGGTATGCGGTGGGGTCCCTGTCGGTGCTGACGGCCGGCCTGGGGTTCTGGTGGGCGCTGGTGGATCGGCAGCGGTTGACCTGGCATGACCGGGCCAGCGGGACGCGGGTTGTTCGGTTACCGAAGCACTGCGCCAACCCATCAGGACGGTAGAGCCGGGCCATGCCCGGCTGCTCTCCCTCCCCCACCAGCACACTGTCGGAGGCGCGGCGGGATTACCAGGCCGGGACCGTGTGCTGCCATGGATGGCAGCACACGAGCCTACATGGGTGAGAGCGGATGGCTCGCGAGGCACTGCCTCGCATCCGGTCGAACGCACAGCCGCCAGCAGCTGGGCCGGCCGCGGAGCGGGACTTGCGGCGGGTCCCGGAATGGTGAGCCCGTCGCGCCTGCCTGAGAGATCATGGTGGCCGCTTTGGCTTTGGTCTTTGGCTTTGGTCTTTGGCTCTTGCAGCGTTTGACATCTTCCGCTCGAGCAGAAAAATCAGCCCGACTTTCGTCGGAACAACAACCCGGATACCACCATCATCACGATCGGGGGCAGCGCATACGCAATCCGGTAATCGAACTTCAACGCACCTGCCATGCGCCCGAAGAACAACTGCAGCAACCAGAAGCCCAGCGCGAACAGAATGCCCAGGAACAAGCGCTTGCCCATGCCACCGCTGCGCAGCGAACCGAACGCGAACGGCACCGCCGCCAGGCACAGCGCCAGCACATTGATCGGATAGAACCAGCGGCTCCAGTACACATCCTCGTAATCGCGCGCGTCCAGCCCATTGCGCTTGCGGTACTCGATGCTGGTGCGCAGATCCATCGCCGTCAGATTGCGCGGCTTGGAAATGCCGCTGGCCAGCGCCGCCGCATCCAGGCGTGAATCCCACGGCTCGGACTCGGCCGTCTCGCGGGTGGCCGAACGCTCACCGAACGTGTCGCGGCGGACTTTGTTCAACACCCAGCCGTCGGCGCCGTGCTCGGCGGTAGTCGCATAGGTGAGCGAGGCCAGGCGGCCGTCGTCGGCGATCTTGTACAGGCGCACGTCGTGCAGGATCAGCCGCGTGCCCCCGCCGGCCTGCAACTGCTCATCGCCGCTCTGGGCGTTGAGGAAGGTATCGCCTTCGCGCGCCCATACGCCCGAGTAGCGGGCCGCGCTGAGGCTGCTGCCCCACTTGGCGCTGATCTTGATGTCGTCGGCCTTGCTCTGGCCCCACGGGCCCAGCGTTTCGCCGCTGAACACCATCACCGCGGTCATCAGCGACAGCGCGATCGCCACCGAAACGCTCAGCCGCTTGCGCGACAGGCCCAGCGCACGCAGCGCGGTCAGTTCGGAGGTGGCGGCCAGCTGGCCCAGCCCCATCAGCGCGCCGATCACGGCGGCGGTCGGGAAAAAGGTGTAGGCACGGCGGGGCACGGTGTACAGCACCCAGGCGGCGGCGTGGCCAAGGGTATAGCTGCCCTTGCCGACGTCCTTGAACTCGCCGGAGAAGGCCATCACCACGTCCAGGCCGACCAGCACCGCCCAGGTCAGCAGGACGGTGCCGAACACGGCACGGCCCAGGTACAGATCAAACCGCATGGGGCGCAACACGTTCATGCGGTCCTCCGGGGGCGCGACAGTTTGCCGTCGCGGAAATACATCCACAGGGCCAGGCCCAGCAGCGGCAGGGTCAGCCACCACAGGCCCGCCACGGCGGGGATCTTGCCATCGGCGATCCAGCGGGTGCCGATGAACATCAGGTTCATGCCGACCATGTAGGCCAGGAAGGCCAGCATCATCCGGCCATAGCGCTGCTGGCGTGGCGAGCTGCGGGCCAGCGGCAGGGTCATCAGGGCGAAGGCCAGTGCGATCAGCGGCGGGGCGATACGCGAGTGCAGCTGGGCCTGGGCCTCGGGGCGTTCATCGCCGAACAGCTGGGTGGTGCGCAGCAGCTCGGGGTCATCGTCCTTGCGGGTCTCGGCACCGTCGGGCATGGCTACGTCGTTGCGGGCGAAGGTCATCAGCTTGTAGTCCAGCGCGCCATTGGCCGGGCCTTCCACCTGGTGGCCATCGTCCAGTTCCAGATAGCGCTGCTTGGCACCTTCGAAGTACATCCGGCCGTGATCGGCGGAGATCACCTCGAGGCGATCCTCCTTCTGGCGCTGCAGGAAGACCTTTCCCAGCTGGGTGCCGTCCGGGGAGACCGAGGACAGGTAGACCACGCCGCCATTGGGCAGCGGGGTGAACTTGCCCGCCTCCAGGCCGGCCATGACCACGCTGCGGTTGGCCTCGTCGATCATCGTCTCGCCGGTGCGATCGGCCCAGGGGCCCAGCCACAGCGAGCACAGGGCGATCAGCCCGACCACCGGCACCACCAGCATCAGCAGCGGGCGCAGCAGGCGCTTGGGGCCGACCCCGATGGCGGTGATGACCGCCATTTCCGAGTCCCGGTACAGCCGGGCCGTGGCCAGCAGCAGGCCCAGCATCAGCGCCAGGGGCAGGATCAGCGGCATATAGACGATGAACTGCAGGCCCAGCTGGGAGAACAGCAGGCGGGCAGGCAGGCGGCCGTCGGCGATGTTGCCGAGGATGTCCACCAGGACACCACCGACGCTCACCACCAGCAACACGATCAGGGTGGCCAGGAAACTCTGGACGAAATCACGCAGGAGATAGCGATCGAGCTTCGACATGGGGCGGTGGTTTAAACTCTCGGATTCGTTCGCGGTGCTGCCCAGTCTACTGACGGGACGTAAACAGCTCGCGATTGTACGGATTTGCCAACGGAATCTGATCAATGGCCCTGGAATTCACCCTGAACCACGCAGCACCGGCCTCGGCCGAGTGCGATTGCGTCATCGTCGGCGCCTATGCCGACCAGACCCTGAGCCCGGCGGCACAGGCCCTGGACACCGCGTCCTGTGGCCGCCTGTCGGCCCTGATCGCCCGCGGCGACGTGGGCGGCAAGACCGGTAACACGACCCTGCTGCACGATCTGCCCGGCGTCACCGCCGCACGCGTGCTGGTGATCGGGCTGGGCGAACCGGCCAAATTCGGCGTGCCGCAGTACCTCAAGGCGGTCGGCGATGCCAGCCGCGCCCTGAAGAGCGGGGTCAACCACCACGCGCTGTTCACCCTGACCGAGATCGAGGTCAAGGGCCGCGATGCCGCCTGGAACATCCGCCAGGCCATCATCACCGCCGACCACGCCGCCTACCGCTACAGCGCCACGCTGGGCAAGAAGAAGGCCGACGAACCGGGCCTGACCACGCTGGCCATCGCCGGCACCGACCCCCAGGCGCTGGCCCAGGGCCAGGCCATCGCCGCCGGCGTGCAGTACGCCCGCGAGCTGGGCAACCTGCCGCCGAACGTCTGCACCCCGGCCTACCTGGCCGAGTCCTCGGTCGCGTTCGCGCAGGCGCATGAAGGCGCCGAAGCGGAGGTACTGGACGAACAGCAGATGGAAGCGCTGGGCATGGGCTCGCTGCTGGCCGTGGCCCGTGGCTCGGCCAACCGCCCGCACCTGGTGGTGCTGAAGTGGAACAACGGCGGCGACGCCAAGCCCTACGTGCTGGTCGGCAAGGGCATCACCTTCGATACCGGTGGCGTCAACCTGAAGACCCAGGGCGGCATCGAAGAGATGAAGTACGACATGTGCGGTGGCGCCAACGTCATCGGCACCTTCGTCGCGGCCGTCACGGCCAAGCTGCCGCTGAACCTGGTGGTGGTGGTGCCGGCGGTGGAAAACGCCATCGACGGCAATGCCTACCGCCCCTCGGACGTGATCACCTCGATGTCGGGCAAGACCATCGAAGTGGGCAACACCGACGCCGAAGGCCGCCTGATCCTGTGCGACGCGCTGACCTACGCGCAGCGCTTCGAGCCGGCCGCGCTGATCGACGTGGCTACCCTGACCGGTGCCTGCCTGGTCGCGCTGGGCCACCAGACCGCTGGCCTGATGACCAAGCACGACGACCTGGCCAACGAGCTGCTGGCCGCCGGTGAGCATGTGTTCGACCGCGCCTGGCGCCTGCCGCTGTGGGACGAGTACCAGCCGATGCTGGATTCCAGCTTCGCCGATATCTACAACATCGGCGGCCGCTGGGCCGGTGCGATCACCGCGGGCTGTTTCCTGTCGCGCTTCGCCGAAGGCCAGCGCTGGGCCCATCTGGACATCGCCGGCGTGGCCAGCGACGAAGGCAAGCGCGGCATGGCCACCGGCCGCCCGGTCGGCCTGCTGAGCCAGTGGCTGCTGGACCAGGTCGCCCGCGCCTGATGCCCTGCCCGATCGCGGCCGCCCATCGGTAGCCGCGATCCCGCCCGGCCTGGCGCCGGGTTCTCCCTTCGCTCCAGGCCCTGCCATGTCCCGTGCTGATTTTTACCTGATCGCCAAGCCCCGCTTCCTGACCGAGCCCTTGCGGCTGGTCTGTGAGCTGGCCCGCAAGGCCAACGACGCCGGGCTGTTCACCCTGGTGCTGGCACGCGACCAGGCCCAGGCCGAAGAACTGGACGAACTGCTGTGGGCGTTCGACAACGATGCCTACATCCCGCACCAGATCGCCGGCGAAGACATGGACGAGGAAGAGGCGCTGGTGCTGATCGCCGTTCCCGGTACCGAGGCCCCGGCCCGGCCGCTGGTCATCAACCTGCGTGACGATCCTTACCTGGCCGCCTGCGACCGCGTGCTGGAGGTGGTCCCGGCCGACCCGGAAGCGCGCGAACCGCTGCGCGAGCGCTGGCGCCAGTACAAGGCGCTGGGCTTTGAGCTGAACAAGTACGACATGTAACCCGCGCGGCGCCCGTCCGGTCGCCGCCGCCCCCGGAGACCCTTGATGCGCCTGTTGATCGCCCTGATCTTTCCCTGGTTCGCCTTCTTCACCATCGGCCGCCCGATCACAGGCATCCTCAACGTCTCGAAGGTAGAGCCGACTGTCAGTCGGCTGTCCTTGTCTGGCTGGCGGCCCGCCGCGATCTGGGCCGCCTACGCGGTCTCACAGTTCCATACCGACCAGAAGATCCGCCGCGCCTTCGGGCGCTGAGCTTCCGGCACCCCCACTTTCCGTATTCGATCCTGGTTCCCGCATGACCCAACTCGCCTCCAGCTACGACCCGAAAACCTTTGAAACCGCGCTGTACGACGCGTGGGAGAATGCCGGCCATTTCAAGCCGTCCGGCAAGGGCGAGCCGTACACCATCCTGCTGCCGCCGCCGAACGTGACCGGCACGCTGCACATGGGCCATGCCTTCCAGCAGACCCTGATGGATGCGCTGGTGCGCTACCACCGGATGCGCGGCTACGACACGTTGTGGCAGGTCGGCACCGACCACGCCGGCATCGCCACCGAAATGGTGGTGTCGCGCAACCTGGCGCTGGCCAACACCGGTGAGACCCGCGATTCGCTGGGCCGCGACGGCTTCATCGAGAAGGTGTGGGAGTGGAAGGCGCAGTCCGGTGACACCATCGAGCGCCAGATGCGCCGCCTGGGCACCTCCAGCGACTGGTCGCGCAGCACCTTCACCATGGACCCGCAGCCGTCCGAAGCGGTGGTCGAGGCGTTTGTGCGCTGGCACGAGCAGGGCCTGATCTACCGTGGCCAGCGCCTGGTCAACTGGGATCCGGTGCTGAAGACCGCCATCTCCGATCTGGAAGTGGAAAGCGTTGAGGAAGACGGCTTCCTGTGGTCGATCAGCTACCCGCTGGCCGATGGCAGCGGCACCCTGACCGTGGCCACCACCCGCCCGGAAACCATGCTCGGCGATACCGCGGTGATGGTGCACCCGGACGACGAGCGCTATGCGCATCTGATCGGCAAAATGGTGAAGCTGCCGCTGACCGACCGCGAGATCCCGGTGATCGCCGATGATTACGTCGACCGCGAGTTCGGTACCGGTGTGGTCAAGGTCACCCCCGCGCACGATTTCAACGATTACCAGGTCGGCCTGCGCCACAACCTGCCGATGATCAACCTGTTCACCCCGGTGGCGGCGATCAACGACAACGCCCCGGAGAAGTACCGCGGGCTGGACCGTTACGAAGCGCGCAAGGTGATCCTGGCCGAGCTGGAAGACCTCGGCATCCTGGTCGAGACCAAGGCGCACAAGCTGCAGGTGCCGCGCGGTGATCGTACCCAGCAGGTGATCGAGCCGTACCTCACCGACCAGTGGTTCGTGAAGATGGACGTGCTGGCCAAGCGCGGCCTGGAGCTGGTCGAGAACGGCAGCATCCAGTTCGTCCCGGCCAACTGGATCAACACCTACCGCCACTGGATGGAGAACATCCAGGATTGGTGCATCAGCCGCCAGCTGTGGTGGGGCCACCGCATTCCGGCGTGGTTCGACGACGCGGGCAACTGCTATGTCGGCCGTGATGAAGCCGAGGCCCGCGCGAAGAACAACCTCGCTGCCGACCTCGCCCTGCACCAGGACAGCGACGTGCTGGAGACCTGGTTCTCCTCGCAGCTGTGGCCGTTCTCCACCCTGGGCTGGCCGAACGAGCAGGCGATGGACGCGCGCGGTTTCGAGCGCTACCTGCCGTCGTCGGTGCTGATCACCGGGTTCGACATCATCTTCTTCTGGGTGGCCCGCATGATCATGGCCACCGACAGCTTCACCGGGAAGATTCCGTTCAAGGACGTCTACATCACCGGCCTGATCCGCGATGCGCAGGGCCAGAAGATGTCCAAGTCCAAGGGCAACGTGCTCGACCCGCTGGACATCATCGATGGCATCTCCATCGAGGACCTGGTCGCCAAGCGCACCACCGGCCTGATGAAGCCCAAGGACGCGCCGAAGATCGAGAAGGCGACCCGCCGCGAATTCCCCGAGGGCATCATCGCCCACGGTGCCGATGCGCTGCGCTTCACCATCGCCGCGCTGGCCACCCACGGCCGCGATATCAAGTTCGACATGAACCGCGCCGAGGGCTACAAGAACTTCTGCAACAAGCTGTGGAACGCCAGCCGCTTCACCCTGATGAACACCGAGGGCAGCAGCTTCACCGGCGTGCCGCAGCCGCGTACCGATGCCGAGCGCTGGATTCTGGCACGCCTGGCCGCGGTCTCGGCCGAAGCGCAGACGCATTACGCCAACTACCGCTTCGATCTGCTGGCGCAGTGCCTGTACGAATTCGCCTGGAACGAGTTCTGCGATTGGTTCCTGGAACTGACCAAGCCGGCCCTCAACGGTGCCGACGCCGACGATGCCAACAGCACCCGCCACACCCTGCTGTACGTGCTCGAAGCGCTGCTGCGCCTGCTGCACCCGCTGACCCCGTTCGTCACCGAGCAGCTGTGGCGCCAGGTCGCCCCGCGCCTGGGCATCACCGACGACACCATCTCGCTGCGTCCGTACCCGACCGCCGAGGAGTTCGCGGGTGATTTCGCCCGTGCCGAAGCCGACGTGGAATGGCTGAAGTCGATGGTCAACGCGCTGCGCCGCGTGCGCAGCGAGTTGAACGTGCCGCCGTCCAAGCTGGTGCCGCTGCTGCTGCAGGGTGGCAACGACGACGACCGCGCGCGCATGACCCGTTTCACCTCGTCGCTGTCTTTCCTGCTCAAGCTGGAGCGCATCGAATGGCTGGCCAACGGCAGCGACACGCCGCCGGCCGCCGCTGCGATCGTGGGCGATCTCACCCTGCTGGTGCCGCTGGAGGGCCTGGTCGATCTGGGCGCCGAACGCGCGCGCCTGGACAAGGAAATCGCCCGGGTGGAATCGGAGAAGGAAAAGAGCGAGACCAAGCTGGCCAAGTTCACCGACAAGGTGCCCGCGGCCGTGGTCGAGCAGGAGCGCGTGCGCCTGGTCGAATGGACCGCCCAGCTGGATGGCCTGCGCTCGCAGCGCGCGAAGCTGTAAGCGCACGGGTAGAGCCACGCCATGCGTGGCTGCTTCTGCGGGGCCAGGGTAGAGCCACGCCATGCGTGGCTGCTTCTGCGGGGCCAGGGTAGAGCCACGCCATGCGTGGCTGCTTCTGCGGGGCCAGGGTAGAGCCACGCCATGCGTGGCTGCCTTCCGGGGCGGGATGGCGTGCAGCCACCCATGGGGTGGCTCTACCCTGGGCCGATAACGTAGGTAGGGCCCGGCCCGCGCGGTTACGGGCCCGATGGCTGCCCATCTGCGGCATGATGCGGGTTCGTCCACGGATTGAATGACCGCCGACACGATGTCGCTGTCCCTCTTCTGCATCGTGCTGTTCGCCGCCCTGCTGCATGCCAGCTGGAACGCGATCGTCAAACGCGGCACCGACACGCTGCTGACCACGATCCTGGTCACCGGCTCGGCGGCGGTGATCGCCGCGATCGCGCTGCCGTTCATGCCCACACCCGCCGCGCAGAGCTGGCCATGGCTGGCGACCTCGACCCTGCTCCAGGTCGGGTATTACGTCCTCGTCGCACGTACCTACCAATTGACCGACATGAGCGCGTCCTACCCGCTGATGCGCGGCTGCGCGCCGATCCTGGTGGCGCTGATCAGCACGCTGTTTCTGGGTGAGCGCCTGGCGTGGATCGCGTGGAGCGGAATCGCGCTGATCTGCCTGGGCATCCTGTGCATGACCCGCGGCACCTCGCGCCAGCATCTGTGGCTGCCGTTGCTCAATGCCGGCGTCATCGCCACCTACACCTTGGTCGATGCCTGGGGCGCGCGCCACTCGGGCGCCGCGGTGAGTTACACCCTGTGGCTGTTCCTGCTCTCCGGCCTGCCCCTGCCCCTGTGGGCGCTGTGCACCCGCGCCGGCGCGCTGCGTGACTATGCCCGCCGCAACTGGGCCTACGGCATCGTGGGCGGGTTCGGGACACTGATCTCCTACGGCCTGGCGCTGTGGGCCATGACCGTGGCGCCGGTTGCGATGATCGCCGCGCTGCGCGAAACCTCGATCCTGTTCGGCATCCTGATCTCGGCCTGGATCCTGCACGAACGGGTCACCCGCCAACGCTGGATCGCCGCCGGCCTGATCGTGCTCGGGGCAGTGGTGCTGCGGATCACGTAGAGCCACCCCATGGGTGGCTGCGCCTGTCTACGACAGCCACACCCCGTACGGGCCGGATCGAACAGCAGCCACCCATGGGGTGGCTCTACATCGGGACGTCAGAGCGGCGGCATCACCTGGATGTCGTCGTCGACCAGCTCGATCGCCATCACCAGCGCATCCTCGCGCCCGTCGCGGGCGGGGTAATAGCGCGGCCGGCGGCCGATCTCATTGAACCCTTCGCTGTGGTACAGGGCCACGGCCGAGGTATTGGACGGGCGCACTTCCAGGAACACGCGGTGCGCGCCATGGTCGCGTGCCAGCTTCACCAGCGCGCGCAGCAGGTAGCGGCCGTGGCCACGGGACTGGCACAGCGGGTCCACACAGATGTTGAGGATATGGGCTTCATCGGCAGCGATGCTGAGCAGGCCGTAGCCCATCAGCAGGCCGTCCTCTTCCATCGCCAGGCCGGGATAACCGGCACGCAGGCAGTCCTGGAAGATGCCGCGGGTCCACGGGTACGGGTAACCGCGCACCTCGATGGCCATCACCGCATTGAGGTCGCTTTCGCGCAGCGCGCGCAGCGACAACGGCCGCGGCGAGCTCACCGCACTCACGACCGGCCCCGTTTGCGCAGGGCGCGCAGCTGCGGCCACAACGCGCGCTTGGCGGCGGCGCTGCTGCGCAGTTCATCCAGGTTCCAGCTGGCCATCAAGACTTGGGTGTCCGGCTCGGCCGGGTTGCAGCCGGAGGCGCGTAGCAGGGCGATCTGCAGGCGATCGGGCATCCGCACCGCGGCGCGGCGGCCTCCGCCTGCGCGTGCCGGCGTGGCCGCCGGAACGGGCGGCGGCGCGCCTTCTTCGACCGTGCGCGGCGCGCTTCGGCGCACCGGTGCGGGCGCATCCACCGCCGGTGCCGGCCGCGACTGGCGCACGGGCACGGACGACTCTGCGAGCGGCGCCGCGCTGAGCTGCACATCAGGTACGGCAGCGGCCTCCGGCTCGACACTGCCGTCGACGAACACCGTATAGCCCATCGCCTGCAGCCAGGACTGCTGCGCCGGCGACCACAATGGCGGCAGCGCCTGCCCGCTCACGCGTTCGGCTCGACCGTCTTGCGGGTGCGCTGCCACGCCCAGTAGCACGGGCCGGACAAGGCATACACCACGCCTACCGCGAACAGCACGCGCGGCAGATCGATGACCATGATCGCGATGGCGATCGGCACCAGGGCCAGCGCCAGGAACGGCACGCGATCGGCGCGCGGTCCTTTCTCGCCACTGCCCTTGAAGCTCCAGAAGCGAATCCGGCTCACCATCAGCAGCGCCGCCACCAGGGTCACGCCCAGCGCGACATAGCGCAGCTGGTTGCCGTCCCAGCCGAGGTTGCCATCGGCGAAGGCCCAGACGAAGGACATCATCAGGCCCGCGGCGGCCGGGCTGGCCAGGCCGATGAACCAGCGTTTATCGACCACGCTGACCTGGGTATTGAAACGGGCCAGGCGCAGCGCGGCGCAGGCGGCATACAGGAAGGCGACCGCCCAGCCGACGCGGCCCATCACCGGGTCGTCGAACTTCAGCCAGGACAGCGACCAGTGGTACATCACCAGGGCCGGGGCCATGCCGAAGCTGACCAGATCGGCCAGCGAGTCGTACTGCACGCCGAATTCGCTGCTGGTGCCGGTCAGGCGGGCCACGCGGCCGTCCAGGCCGTCCATGACCGCTGCGACAAACACCGCGACCGCGGCATTCACGAAGTCGCCGTTGGCCGCGGCGATGATCGCGTAGAAGCCGGCGAACAGGCCTGCGGTGGTGAACAGGTTGGGCAGCAGGTAAATGCTGCGCGAGCGCGGCGGGGGTTTCATCTGATCCATGCGGCCAGTTTAGCTTGCCAGCACCGGCCCGGGGTGCTGCAATCGCGGTTCTGCCCCGTTCCCGGAGTTGCCATGCGTGCCCTGTCCCGTCTGAGCGGCCTGCTGCTGCTCGCCAGCGCCACGGCCAGCGCCGGCACTGTCTACAAGTGGAAAGATGCCAACGGCGTCACCCAGTATTCGGAGAAGCCACCGGCCGGGCAGAAGTACGAGGCCCGCCAGGTCGAGAACCGGGACCCGCTCCCGCGCGAGACCGCCGCCGCCCCGGCCGAGAACAAGGCCTGCACCGACGCCCGCGGCAATCTCACCCTGCTCAACGGGCCGGGCAAGGTCATGCAGGACGCCGATGGCGACGGCACGGCCGATACCGCCCTGACCGACGAGCAGCGCAGCGCCCAGAAGACCCTGGCCGAGGCCGCCATCCAGGCCTACTGCACCCCCAAGGCCTGAGCCACCGGCCCCGTCGAGGCGGCCAAAACCAACCGCAACACCCATCGCGGCGGCCGGACTGGCAGAATATCGGCTTCTGCCGTTCAGCGAAGCCGACGATGCGCCTCTCCCAGTTCCACCTGCACACCACCAAGGAAACCCCCAGCGACGCGGAGCTGACCAGCCACCGCTTGATGCTGCGCGCGGGCATGATCCGCAAGCTGGCCTCGGGGCTGTACACCTGGTCGCCGCTGGGCCTGCGCGTGCTGCGCAAGGTCGAGCGCATCGTGCGTGAGGAAATGGAGCGCGCCGGCGCGGTGGAATTCCAGATTCCGACCATCCAGCCCAAGGAACTGTGGGAAGCCACCGGCCGCTGGGAAAAGTTCGGCCCGCAGCTGCTGAAGCTCAAGGATCGCAAGGAGCAGGTGTTCTGCTACAGCCCGACCGCGGAAGAGGCTGCCGCTGACTTCGCGCGCCAGGAGCTGTCCAGCTACAAGCAGCTGCCGGTCAATTTCTTCCAGATCCAGACCAAGTTCCGCGATGAGATCCGCCCGCGCTTCGGCGTGATGCGCTCGCGCGAATTCCTGATGAAGGATGCCTATTCCTTCCACCTGCACGATGCGTGCCTGGTGCGCGAATACGAGAACATGAAGTCGGCCTACAGCCGCATCTTCACCCGCCTGGGCCTGGATTTCCGCATGGTGCAGGCCGACTCCGGCGCGATCGGTGGCGACGCCTCGCAGGAATTCCACGTGATCGCCGAGTCGGGCGAAGACGCGCTGGTGTTTTCCACCGGCTCGGATTACGCGGCCAACATGGAAGCGGCCATCGCCGCGGCCCCGGGCGAGCGCCCGGCCGCCAGCGAAGCGCTGCGCAGGATCGATACGCCCACGCAGAAGACCTGCGAAGCCGTCGCCGCCCTGCTCGGCCTGGGCCTGGAGCGCACCGTCAAGTCGGTCGCGATCATGAGCGAGGCCGGCTTCGTGCTGGCGCTGGTGCGCGGCGATCACGACGTCAATGAAATCAAGCTGGGCAAGGTCGAGGGTCTGCAGGGCTACCGCATGGCCAGCGAGGCGGAGATCGCCACGCATCTGGGCAGCGAGCCGGGCTTCCTCGGCCCGCTCAATCCGGCCCAGCCGATCCGCATCGTGGCCGACCGCGACGTCGCCGCGCTGGCCGATTTCGTCATCGGTGCCAACGAAGCCGGTGCCCATATCGCCGGCGTCAACTGGGGCCGCGACCTGCCCGAACCGGAAGTGGCGGACATCCGCAACGCCAAGGCCGGTGATCGTGCCGCCGATGGCGGTGAACTCAAGATCGCGCGCGGCATCGAAGTCGGCCATGTGTTCCAGCTCGGCCGCCAGTATGCGCAGGCGTTGAATGCGACCGTGCTTGACGAAAACGGCAAGGCTGCGGTGTTGGCGATGGGCTGCTACGGCATCGGCATTTCGCGCATCGTGGCGGCGGCGATCGAACAGAATCACGACGATGCCGGCATTATCTGGCCGGACGCGATGGCGCCGTGGCAGGTCGTGGTCTGCATGATCAATCCGAAGCAGGACGAGACCGTGTCGTCCACCGCCGCCGAGCTGCTTGCGCAGTTGCAGGCCGCCGGCCTGGATGTGGCGCTGGATGACCGCGGCCTGCGCCCGGGCGCGATGTTCGCCGACATGGAACTGATCGGCGTCCCGCACCGGATCGTGGTGTCCGAACGCGGCGTCGCCGCCGGCACGTTCGAGTACCGCGCGCGCAATGCCGCCGAAGCGGAGGTCCTCGACAAGGACGCGCTGCTGGCAAAATTGACGAAGTAATGACAAAGGCCGGGTGAATAACCCGGCCTTTTCAATGGCGGACCCGGTTTCAATAACTCCGGTTTGTTTGTGTATTTCGCAAAAGAGAATGTATGCTGTTTCCGACGCCAAGGACCGGCTCACCCTGTCCTTCATATATTGCGGAGTAGTAGATGAGTATCGACCTGAGCGGCCTGTCCGCCAAAGAGCTGGGCGCGCTGATCAAGAACGCCAAGAAGCAGCAGACCATCGTGGCCAAGCGTCCGGCGATCACCAAGGTCCGCGCACAGCTGACCAAGCTGGCCAAGGCCCAGGGCTATTCGGTGGAAGAACTGTTCGGCGGTGCCGCCCCGGCCGCACGTGGCCGTGCCGCGAGCAAGGCCACCAAGGCCCCGGCCAAGGCCGTGCGCAAGCTCGGCAAGGTCGCTCCGAAGTATCGCAACCCGGCCAACCCGAAGGAAACCTGGACCGGCCGTGGCAAGCAGCCGCGCTGGCTGGCTGCGCATACTGCCAAGGGCAAGAAGGTTGAAGAGTTCCTGATCAAGAAGTAAGCCGGTCAGTCACTGCTTCACATGAAAACGCCGGCCTCGCGCCGGCGTTTTCGTACCCGTTGATGGCGCGCGCGGTGACCGGAAGGGTCAAAGATTCTTGCGCGCCGGGATCAGCAGATTGCCGAACAGCAGGCCGGCCACCAGCGCCATCACCACGTTGAGCACGGTCATCAGCACGGTCTGGCCGGCGCTCATGTCCTGTTGCTGGACCAGGGTCAACACGCCGCGCAGGCTGGTACTGCCGGGCACCAGCATGATGATGCCGGGCAGGCGGATGATCGCGCCCGGGCGCTGCGCCAGCCGACCAAACAGATTGCCTGCGGCGGTGAGCAGCATCGCGGACATGAAAATGCCGGCCGGGATGCCCCACGCCTGTCCGGCGAATTTGGAGATCGCATAGCCGGCGACGGCCGCCGCCATCACCCACGGAAAATCGCGACGGTTGGCCTTGAACAGCATCGCGAACGCGAACGCGGCCAGCAGCAACGCGCCCCATTCGACCCAATCGGCCTGCGGCCGCGAGGCGCGCACCAGCGGCTCCAGCCCGACGATGCCCGACAGCGTCACTGCGATCACCGCGCCCACTGTCAGCTTCAGAATCGTGGTCACCGCACCGGCAAACCGCGCCGTGCCGGAGACCCAGTGCTGGCTGGCCAGCTCGTTGACCGCATTGGTCAGCGACATCCCGGGCAGCAGCACCACCAGCGAGGCGATGATCACCGTGTTGAGGTTGAGCGCCCCGATGAAGGAGGCCACCAGGGTCGCCACCGAGCCGGCCAGCAGCGCCGCCAATGCTTCATTGGCCTCGCGCGTGGCCGGGCGGCGGTCGGTATACATGCCCATGACGCCGATCAGCAGGCCGATCACGCCTGCGGTGGCGATATCCAGCCACGGCAACTTCCACAGGCCGGCCACGCCTGCCGCGCCCAGGCTGTAGGAAAGAATGGTGCGGATCTTGCCCCAGCGGCCCGGATCCTTGTCCAGCTGGCGCAGCGCGGTATGGCCCTGCGCGATGCTCATGGTGCCGCTGGCCACCGCATCGGTGATCTGATCGGCGATGCTGAGTTTATGCAGGTCGTTCTCGCCCGGCGCCAGCCGGATCACGCGGGTGATGTCCGACGAACCGATCGCCTTGGTCGGGTCGCTGAAACTCAGGATCAGGCCGGTCGGGTTCGACCACGGCTCGCAATCCAGGTCCAGCCGCTGCGCCAGCGCGACCACGGCGGCTTCCAGCCGCTGCGCGGTAGTGCCATAGCTGTGCAGGCGCCCGGCCATTTCCGAAACGAAGGCCACGCGCTGTGCGTAGGTGGCCGGTGGTGCAACGATGGTGGGGGCGTCGGCAGACATGCGGCGTAGTATTACCCGAACACGCCCCGGCCTGAAGAATCCCGGTGGCATCGCATCGCGGCATGACGCCCCCGGTGTTGCCGAGCAACGCGTTCAGCCCGGTCCGGCGCATACGCGAGCCATGCACCCGGACAGGTTATGCTGCGCGCAGGACGCCTACATGACCTCAGACCAAGCCCCCCATCTCGAGCAGGATGCCCAAGACCCCGGTCTGATCCGGTTGTCTGGTCATTGGACTTTACGCACCGCGCTGGACGCGGCCGAGGTGCTGCGTGGCCTTCCGGAGAAGGTGACCGGTCTGGACGCCAGCGGGATCACCCTGCTCGACTCGGCCGGCGTGCTGCAGTTGCTGCGCGTGGCCCACCGCGCCGATCTCGGCGAGGACGCGGTGACGTTCCGCGAGGAGCATCGTGCGCTGGTCTCCACCATCGAGGAAGTCGCCGACGACCGGCCCAAGGCCAAGCGCGACTTCGGCGTGCTGGCCGCACTGGAACGGCTGGGTGTCAGCGTGCACGGCATGGGCCACAACATCGTGGCGCTGGCCAGCTTCCTCGGCGAGAACCTGGTCAAGGGCGCGCGCCTGATCAAGGAACCGCGCCGTTTCCGGCTCACCGCCACCGTCGCCCAGATGGAACAGGTCGGCCTGGATGCGGTGCCGCTGGTGGCACTGCTGTCGTATCTGGTGGGTGCGGTGATCGCCTTCCTCGGCTCCACGATCCTGCGCGACTTCGGCGCCGAGATCTACGTGGTCGAACTGGTCAGCATCGCCTTCCTGCGCGAGTTCGCCGTGCTGTTGACCGCGATCGTGCTGGCCGGCCGCACCGCCAGTGCGTTCACCGCGCAGATCGGTGCGATGAAGGCGCGCGAAGAAATCGACGCGATGAAGACGCTGGGCCTGGACCCGGTCGATCTGCTGGTGCTGCCGCGGCTGATCGCCCTGCTGATCACCCTGCCGCTGCTGACCTTCATCGCGATGGTCGCCGGCCTGGCCGGTGGCATCACCGTGGGTGCGTTCGATCTGGATATCCCGCCGCAGATGTATATCGCGCGGATGCACGACACCATGGAAGTGCGCAACATGCTGGTGGGCCTGTCCAAGGCGCCGGTGTTCGCGCTGGTGATCGGCCTGATCGGCTGCCTGGAAGGCCTGAAGGTGGAAGGCACCGCGCAGTCGGTCGGCGAGCGCACCACCTCCAGCGTGGTGCAGGCCATTTCGCTGGTGATCATCCTCGACGCGTTCGCCGCGCTGTGGTTCATGAAGATGGGCTGGTAACCGATGATCACCGACACCGCCCCGGCCCCTGACCGCGACGCTGCCGCCACCGATGACGGCGAATTGCTGATCCGCGTGCGCGGGCTGACCAACCGTTTCGGTGCGCAGGTGGTACACGACGGGCTGGACCTGGATGTGCGTCGCGGCGAGATCCTCGGCGTGGTCGGCGGCTCGGGCACCGGCAAATCAGTGTTGATGCGCAGCATCCTCGGCCTGCGCACGCCTGACGATGGTCAGATCGAGGTGCTCGGCGTCGATGCCCGCTCCAGCGACCCGGCCAACCGCCTGCATATCGAACGCAATACCGGCGTGCTGTTCCAGGATGGTGCACTGTTCTCCTCGCTGACCGTGGGCGAGAACGTGCAGGTGCCGTTGAAGGAACATCACGGCGAGCTGCCCGAGCGCTGGCATTACGAACTGGCCCTGCTCAAGGTGAAGCTGGCCGGCCTGCCCGCCGATGCGATCAACAAGCTGCCCTCGCAGCTGTCCGGTGGCATGCGCAAGCGCGCCGGCCTGGCCCGTGCGCTGGCGCTGGATCCACCGCTGCTGTTCCTGGACGAACCCACCGCCGGGCTGGACCCGATCGGCGCGGCCGCCTTCGACCGCCTGATCAAGACCCTGCAGGAAGCGCTGGGCCTGACTGTCTTCCTGATCACACATGATCTGGACACGCTGTATGCGATCTGTGACCGGGTGGCGGTGCTGGCCGACAAGAAGGTCATCGCCAATGCCCCGCTGCACGAGATCGAACAACTGGACCACCCGTGGATCCAGGAGTACTTCCACGGACCGCGCGCGCGTGCTGCGCGCGATGCAAAGCACGAGAGCGAGTAAGCCATGGAAACCAAAGCCAATTACGTCCTGATCGGCGCCTTCACCCTGGTGGTGGGACTGGCGCTGCTGGCCTTCGGCCTGTGGGCCGCCAAGTACTCCTCCGACCGCACCTGGACGGAATACCGCGTGGTGTTCCGCGAGGCCGTCACCGGCCTGTCGGTGGGCAGCCCGGTGCAGTACAACGGCATCGCGGTCGGCTCGATCACCGAGTTGAACCTGGTCCCGGACGATCCGCGCCAGGTGGTCGCGCGGATCCGGCTGAACTCCAATACGCCGGTCAAGACCGACACCCGCGCCAAACTGGCGATCACCAGCCTGACCGGTCCGTCGATCATCCAGCTCAGTGGCGGCACGCCGCAGTCCGCCGCGCTGACCGCGGTCAACAAGGACCCGGCCCCGATCATCCCGACCACGCCGTCGGCGCTGCAGAACATCACCGACGTGGCCAACCGCATCGTCGAGCGCATGGACCAGGTGCTGAGCGACCGCAACGTGGCCAGCATCAACGCGACCCTGGCCAACCTGGAAACCATCAGCGGCGGCCTGGCCGACCGCGACCAGGGCACCCAGGCGCTGCTGCTCAGCGCGCGCGACGCCGCGCGCAGCCTGGATGTCACCCTCAAGAGCACCAACGGCACCATCCAGCGCCTGGACAAGAACCTGGTGCAGCAGTTGCCGCCGATCCTGGACAAGCTGGAAACCACGCTGAGCAAGCTGGATTCGGCCGCCGGAAACGCCGATTCGATCCTTGGCGAGAACCGTGCGGCGATCAACAGCTTCGCCAACGATGGCCTGGCCCAGCTCGGCCCGACCCTGACCGAGCTGCGCGGCCTGATCCGCGACCTGCGCCGGGTCAGCGACCGCCTGGACAACAACCCGGCACGTTATCTGCTCGGCCGCGACGCACCCAAGGAGTTCGAACCCAAATGAGCCGCCCGACCTTGTTCCGGCCCCTGCTGCCGATCGCCCTGATCGCCGCGCTTGGCGGCTGCTCGCTGCTGGGCAGCAACGAGCGCAGCGCGGTGACCATCTATTCGCCCGTGGTCCGCATCCAGGCCGACCCGAGCTGGCCGACCGTCGATTGGCAGCTGGTGCTGGTCAAGCCCAGCGCCGCGCGCGTGGTCGACAGCCCGCGCATCAACGTGCGCCCGACTCCCTCCGAACTGGAGGTCTACAAGGGCGTGAGCTGGGCCCAGCCGGCCACCGACATGCTCGATGACGCGCTGGTGCGCGGTTTCGAGGATTCCGGCCGCATCAACGGGGTGGCCCGGGTCACCACCGGCATCCGGGCCGACTACAAACTGGCCATGGACGTGCGCCGCTTCGAAGCCGACTACCGCGGCCAGGCTACGCCGACCGCGCTGATCGAAGTCAACGCCAAGCTGATCCACGTGATCGACCAGCGCGTGGTCGCCGACCGCACCTTCCGCCAGGAAAACCCGGTCGGCAGCACCGACGTTGCCCAGGTCACCGCCGCGCTGGAACAGGGGCTGCAGACACTGACCACGAACGTGGTGGGCTGGACGCTGGTGACCGGCGAGCAGGATCACGCCCGCAGCGCGGTCACCCCTGCCCGGGTGCGTTGATCCAGCGGAACGTGAGATTCAGGCGCTCGGCCAGCGGCCGGGCGCTCTTCGGCAGCGAATGCTGGTAATGGCGCTGGGTCTGCCCGCCCATCACCAGCAGATCGCCATGGTCCAGCAGGACCTCGGCCTTCTTCGCATGGTCGTCCCGGCGCCGCAGCAGGAACCGCCGCGCCGCGCCCAGACTCAATGACGCGATCACCGGTGCCGGCCCCAGTTCGGGCTCGTTGTCGCTGTGCCAGCCCATCCCATCATCGCCATCGCGGTAGCGGTTGAGCAGCACGCTGTTGAACGCATGGCCACAGAAGGCCGCCAACTGATCGCGCAGCGGCAGCAGCGCCGGATGCCAGGGCTGCGGCACGAACTCGGTACCGGAATAGCGGTAGCGCGCGGCCGGGTCGCCCATCCAGCAGCTCAGGCGCGGGGAATCGACCTGGCGGCCGAACATGCGGATCGTGTGCACCTCCCATGGGACGTCGTCGCGGAGCGTGCGCTGGAGGGTGTCGGCGGCGTCACGGGAGAGCCAGTGGCGGTGCCAGTGCACCTGGGCGTCGGGGAGGTGGAGATCCATGGGGGAACGCTAGCATCCCTTCGCCGGCATGCGCATCTCAGCACCGGCCAGGTTGATTTGCCCCTTGCCCGCCAAAGATCGAAAATGGATGCCAGCCAGACCGGCATCTTGGAAACCGCAACAAATGGTCATGTTTTGCCTCGGCAGCCCCGCGAGTAGCCCGGCTACCCCAAAAGTGCCCATGCGAAGCGTCTTTACCGGCTCAGCGGTATGCTCCGTAGTCAAACATGACGCGGGTCTGCAACCATGATGTGGCGGCTTTCGCGCTATTTTCTCGCAGCTGAACAAGCGATTTCGCGTCACGGCGGAGGGCTGCCGGGACTGTGGTCTGTTGTGTGCCGGTCATTCAAGGTGATTCGCGCGATGGGACTTAGAGGCTTTTCCTCCCGCCTGCGGCAAGCAAGTGCTTCTCGCAGTCGGGTCGCCCAACCGGCGGAGCATACGTTCCCAGATCCTATTCCATTGGCGCAGCTCCAGCAGCGCGTCGGCATCATGGCACACGTCTTCTACCCGGATCTGATCGAGGAGTTCGCCACCTTGCTGGGCAATGTGCCCGTACCCTTTGAGTTGCTCGTCTCCGTGATGGATGAAGATGCCAAAGCACGCGCAGAACAGCGCTTCGGCTTGCTTTCGCGAGTATCTGCTCTGCATGTGCGCATCGTGCCGAATCGTGGCCGAGACATTGCGCCCATGCTGGTTACCTTCAGGGATGAGATCCTGAGCCTGGATGTCATTGGCCACATCCATACCAAGAAGTCGCTGTATACAGGGAGCGAGCAAGAGAGCTGGCGCCACTACCTGTTGACGTCCCTGCTAGGTACCGAGCAACGAGTAGCTTGGATCCTCGGCATGTTCCAGGCAGAACCGCGTCTGGGGCTGGTTTATCCCGAAAGCTACGAAGGTGTGCCTTTGTGGGCGCACACCTGGCTGAGCAATGCAGAGGTGGGCGAAGCGTTGGCTGCCCGGCTCGGCATTGTCATCGACCGCAACGCCTACATCGATTTCCCGGCAGGCTCCATGTTCTGGGCACGGGTCGATGCCCTACGCCCGCTGTTCGAGCTGAATCTGGCTATTGCTGAGTTCCCTGAAGAGAAGGGACAGATCGACGGAACTCTGCAGCATGCCGTGGAGCGGATCTTTGCGACATTGATCCGACAGCAAAGCTACCTTCTTGGCGTCTTGGCTGGACAGGACACGCCCATGCTCACCAGCGAGGGCCAGCGGAACTGGCTGGATGCCTTCTCGATGCCGGTCGCAGAGCGCCTCCTCTTTTCTGCTCTCGATGCAGATCTGGTAACAATGGATGTCTTTGATACGTTGGTGACTCGCCCATTCCTGACGCCGCAGGCAGCACGGGCTTATCTCTCTTTCCACGTGGCGACGAGGTACGGCGTCCCCGATTTTCACCAGCTTCGGGAGCAGGCTGAAGAACGCGCCAGGCTTTCTTTGGGTCGCGACCCAACAATTGACGAGATCTATGCGCGCTTCGCTGAGACCCGTTCAGTAGAGAAGCCGAGCCTCCTGCTTGACGTGGAGCTATCGATGGAACGGCGAATGCTGAGCCCGCGTGATGGCCTAGTAGCGGCAGTGCGATCGCTGAAGGGAAAGCGCTTGGTGGCATTGTCAGACATGTATTTGCCAACGTCGGCGCTCTTGGGCGTCCTTCCTGCATCCATCTCAGACCTGACGCAAGAATGGTGGGTCTCATGTCAGACAGGCAGGCGCAAAGACGAAATTGCCACCTGGGCAGATATTTCTGCACGCGAATCCGTGCCAAAAACCCGGTGGCTGCATGTTGGTGACAATGAGCATGCGGACGTGCAGATGCCACAACTGGCTGGATTGTTGACGCCCGTGCATGCCCTGCGTGGTTCTGCCCTATTGGACGTAGTGCCAGGCCTACGCCCTCTTCGACATCGGGAAGGCACCCAGGCACCCTGGTCAGAGCAGTTGTGGCGGGGCCTTGTCGTCAACCAGTTCCAGGCCCGTGGCGATCTGGATCCCGCCAGCATTGCGCCTACCCCCACCTTGGATGCCTATGCAACGGGATATGCCGTGCTCGGCCCAGTTGTCCTGGACTACTTGGTCTGGGTATCTCGCGTCGCCAAAGAGAGAGGAACCGCAGCCGTGCTGTTTCTCAGCCGAGAAGGGTATCTGCTGAAGCGCGCCTGGGATCTGCTTTCCAGCAAGGTGCCTGCCCTCACTGGATTCGACTCGCATTACCTGCTCGTATCCCGCCGGGCCGCTGGCATGGCCAGCCTCCGAGGCGAAGCCGATTTGCCGCGCCTGTTGCATGGAAGCTACACCGGCCCTCTGATAAACATGGTGTCCTCGCGACTGGGCGAGGAGGCCGCTGCTGTAGTACGTGGCGCGTTGCGCTCACAGGCTGACAAGGAAATCTACCTGCCCGATATGCTCACAGAAGTTGTCGCGCTTGTTGAGCCTGCGCTGCCCTCGTTACTGGCCATCGCAGCGCGGGAGCGGGATGACTACCTTGGCTACTGGGAAGAGACCGTCGGCGATCAGCAGGTCCTGATCTCAGACCTCGGTTACGCAGGCACCATCCAAACCTACTTGTCCATGATGATCGGCCGCCCCTTGGACGGAGCGTACTTTGCGCTACGCGCGAGTGTGAGCAAACTGGACGGTTTTGGCTGGGCCGCCGGACGCTATCACGACGGTCGTTCTGCACCAGACAGCACCTCATCGATCTTGAAGCATGACTTGCTGCTAGAGGCACTCCTGGCCGCTCCGACCGGGCAGTTCTGCGGGTTCCGGAACACTGAGAACGGGCGCGAGGCTCAATTCTCCTCACCGGAACTGTCCGATGACGGGATGGCATCTCTTGCTCAGGTCCATGAGGGCGCATTGGCTTTCCTGAGCAACACCTGCGCCGCCATTGGCGAGGATGTGGAGCACTTGCAGCTGGAAGGCGCTGGAGTACTAGTGCCCCTTCAGTGCGTGGCTGATGGCCATTGGTCAGCGGGCTCCTGGCTGGAGGAGCTCGCCACGGATGACAGCTTCACCGGCCGCGGCAGAGTTGCGGCCGGTGTAGCCGGATCGGTCAGTCGCTGAACGCCACGCCGGTCTTTTCCTTCAACTCATCCATACCCACGCCCGGAGCCGCCTCGACCAGCACCAGGCCCGTGTCAGTGACATCGAACACGGCAAGGTCGGTGATGATGCGGTCCACCACGCCGACACCGGTCAGCGGCAGATTGCACTCGGGCAGAATCTTGTGCTCGCCGCTTTTGGCGGTGTGCTCCATCAGCACCACCACGCGCTGCACGCCGGCGACCAGATCCATCGCCCCGCCCATGCCCTTGACCATCTTGCCCGGCACCATCCAGTTCGCGAGGTCGCCCTTGTCGGTGACCTGCATCGCGCCGAGGATGGCCAGGTTGATGTGGCCGCCGCGGATCATCGCGAAGCTGTCGTGGCTGCCGAAGTAGCTGGCGCCCGCGCGTGCGGTCACCGTCTGCTTGCCGGCATTGATCAGGTCGGCGTCGACCTCGGCCTCGGTCGGGAACGGGCCGATGCCGAGCAGGCCATTTTCGGACTGCAACCAGACATCCACACCGTCGGGAATGTGGTTGGCGACCAGGGTCGGCAGGCCAATACCCAGGTTCACGTAGGCGCCGTCGGTCAGTTCGCGCGCGGCGCGCTGTGCCATTTCATCGCGGGTCCAGGCCATCTCAGTTCGCCTCCTGGCGCACGGTACGCTGTTCGATACGCTTCTCGGGGTGCGGGTTGTGCACGATGCGGTGCACGTAGATGCCCGGCAGGTGCACCTGGTCCGGGTCGATGCTGCCCACCGGCACCACCTCTTCCACTTCCACGATGCACAGCTTGCCGGCCATCGCGCAGGCCGGGTTGAAGTTGCGCGCGGTCTTGCGGAACACCAGGTTGCCGGCCTCGTCGGCCTTCCACGCCTTGACCAGCGCGACGTCGGCGCGCAGCGCGGTCTCCATCACGTAGTGCTTGCCATCGAATTCGCGGGTTTCCTTGCCCTCGGCCACCACCGTGCCGTAGCCGGTTGCGGTGAAGAAGGCCGGGATGCCGGCACCGCCGGCACGCAGGCGCTCGGCCAGGGTGCCCTGCGGGTTGAACTCCAGCTCCAGCTCACCGGCCAGGTACTGGCGCTCGAATTCCTTGTTCTCGCCCACGTAGGACGAGATCATTTTCCGGATCTGGCGGGTCGCCAGCAGCTGGCCGAGGCCAAAGCCATCCACGCCCGCATTGTTGGAGATCACGGTCAGATCCTTGGCACCGGAATCGCGCAGCGCGGCGATCAGGGCCTCGGGAATACCGCACAGGCCGAACCCGCCGACCGCCAGGGTCTGGCCATCGGCGATGGCGCCTTGCAGCGCTTCAGCCGCACTGGCGTACTGCTTTCCACGTCGCCCGGCGTTGTCTGGGGACTTGCTCATCTACGCCCTCACCTCGTTGATGTAAGCGGCCATTGTAGCCATTGCCCGGGGCTTTCCCTGCCCCCGGGCTCCGGCATTGACCCGGCCCGCCCCGGTGAAAACGATTCCCATACACGGCAGCGGCTAAACTAGTGCGCTGACTGTCAGAAGGACTGAATAGATGACGCTCCCCGCATTCAAGGCGTACGACATCCGCGGCCGGGTTCCGGATGAACTGAACGAAGATCTGGCCCGTCGCATCGGCGTGGCCCTGGCGGCGCAGCTGTCGCCCGGCACGGTGGTGGTTGGCCACGATGTCCGCCTCACCAGCGGGGCCCTGCAGGATGCGCTGGCAGCCGGCCTGCGCGGCGCCGGCCGCGAAGTGCTCGACATCGGGCTGTGCGGGACCGAAGAAGTCTATTTCCAGGTGGACCACCTGAAAGCGGCCGGCGGGGTCATGGTCACCGCCAGCCATAATCCGATGGATTACAACGGCATGAAGCTGGTCAAGGAGCAGGCCCGCCCGATCAGCTCCGATACCGGCCTGTTCGCGATCTCCGATGCGGTCGAGGCCGACCAGGCCCCCGCCGCCGAGCCGAGCGCCGGCCTGCAGTCGCATCCGGACAAGAGCGCCTACATCGCGCACCTGCTGAGCTACATCGAGCCCAAGGCCCTCAAGCCCTTGAAGCTGGTCGTCAATGCCGGCAACGGCGGCGCCGGCACGATCGTGGATCTGCTCGCCCCGCACCTGCCGCTGGAGTTCATCCGCATCTGCCACGAGCCCGATGGCAGCTTCCCGAATGGCATCCCCAATCCGCTGCTGCCGGAAAACCGCGAGCTCACCGCACAGGCCGTGCGCGAGCATGGCGCGGACTTCGGCATCGCCTGGGATGGCGACTTCGACCGCTGCTTCTTCTTCGACCATAACGGCCGCTTCATCGAAGGCTATTACCTGGTCGGTCTGCTTGCCCAGGCGATCCTCGCGCGCCAGCCCGGCGGCAAGATCGTGCACGACCCGCGCCTGACCTGGAACACGGTGGAAATGGTCGAGGAAGCCGGTGGCCAGCCGGTGCTGTGCAAGAGCGGCCACGCGTTCATCAAGGAAAAAATGCGCTCGGAGAATGCCGTCTACGGCGGCGAGATGAGTGCGCACCATTATTTCCGCGAGTTCGCCTACGCCGATTCCGGCATGATCCCGTGGCTGCTGATCGCCGCGCTGGTGTCCGAGTCCGGACGTTCGCTGGCCGATCTGGTCGAAGCGCGCATGCAGAAGTTCCCGTGCAGCGGCGAGATCAATTTCAAGGTCGCCGATGCCAAGCGCTCCGTCGCCCGCGTGATGGAGCATTACGCCGCGCAGGCGCCGGCGCTGGACCACACCGACGGCATCAGCGCCGATTTCGGCGAGTGGCGCTTCAACCTGCGCAGTTCCAATACCGAGCCGCTGCTGCGCCTGAATGTTGAAACCCGCGGCGACGCAGCGCTGCTGCGCGCACGCACCGATGAAATTTCCCAATTGCTCAAGGACGCCTGAGGCGAGTACCCCCACCATGCAGAACCTTCTTCCCGTCATCCTTTCCGGCGGCTCCGGCACCCGCCTGTGGCCACTGTCGCGCGAGTCCTACCCCAAGCAGTTCCTGGCATTGGCCGGCGAACAGACCATGCTGCAGGCCACCTGGCAGCGTGTGGCAGCGATCGCCGGCCGCGCGCCGCTGATCGTCGCCAACGAGGAGCACCGCTTCGTCGCCGCCGAGCAGCTGCAGCAGCTGGGCGTGCAGCCGCAGGCAATCCTGCTGGAGCCGATTGGCCGCAACACCGCCCCGGCGATCGCGGTGGCCGCGCTGGAAGCGACGCGCGAGGGTGATGATGCGCTGCTGCTGGTGCTGCCGTCGGACCATGTAATCGCCGACGAACAGGCGTTCCGTGCTGCCGTACTGCGTGCGGTACCGGCCGCGGAGTCCGGCAAGCTGGTGACGTTCGGCATCGTGCCGACCGGCCCCGAAACCGGCTACGGCTACATCAAGGCGGCCTCCAAAGGTGATGTCCGCGCCGTGGATCGGTTTGTCGAGAAGCCGGATGCGGAAACCGCCAGCGCGTACGTGCAGTCGGGCGAGTATTTCTGGAACAGCGGCATGTTCCTGTTCAAGGCCTCGCGCTTCCTGGCCGAGCTGGAGACGTTCAATCCCGCCATGCTGGCCGGCAGCCGCACCGCCTGGCAGCAGGCGCGCCGCGACAGCGATTTCACCCGCCTGGACAAAGACGCCTTCGCCGCCGTGCCGTCGGATTCCATCGATTACGCGGTGATGGAAAAGACCGCCGACGCCGTGGTCGTGCCGCTGGATGCCGGCTGGAACGACGTCGGTTCGTGGACCGCCCTGCGTGACGTGTCCGAACAGGATGGCGAGGGCAACGCGCACCACGGCGACGTGATCGCGATCGACTGCCGCAACACCTTCGCCTACGGCGAGCGCCTGATCGCGCTGGTCGGCCTGGATGACGTGATCGTGGTCGAGACCGATGATGCGGTCATGGTCGGCAAGAGCGACCGCATGCAGGAGATCAAGCAGGTGGTCGCCCGGATCAAGGCCGATGGCCGTCCCGAAGCGACCTGGCACCGCAAGGTGTACCGCCCGTGGGGCGCCTACGACTCGATCGACAATGGCGCCCGCTTCCAGGTCAAGCGCATCACGGTCAAGCCGGGCGCAACGCTGAGCCTGCAGATGCATCACCACCGTGCCGAGCACTGGATCGTGGTCAGCGGTACGGCTGAGGTCACGCGGGGTGAGGAAGTGCTGCTGCTCACCGAGAACCAGAGCACCTACATCCCGCTGGGCGTGACCCATCGCCTGAAGAACCCGGGCAAGTTGCCGCTGGAGCTGATCGAAGTGCAGTCCGGCAGCTATCTGGGAGAGGACGATATCGTGAGGTTTGAGGATACGTACGGGCGTACCTGATCGACGGCAAACAGATAAACAAAAAACCCGGCCAAGGCCGGGTTTTTTTTATTGCGGGTAGAGCCACGCCATGCGTGGCTGCCCTGCCTGGAATCCTGACACCGCGTCAGCCACGCGTGGCGTGGCTCTACGCCTGGGTCAGCAGTCCGCGATGACCCGCTTCAGTCCTTCCTGCCAGCTTGGCAAGCTGACATAGAAGTCCTGCTCCAGCTTCGCCACATCCAGGTGCGAATAGGCGGGGCGCTTGGCCGGCGTCGGGTACTCGGCCGTGGAGATCGCCTCGACGATCGGTGCCCGCGGCAGCACGCCTGTTGCGACCGCGTCCGCAAAGATCGCTTCGGCAAAGCCGTGCCAGCTGGTCTCGCCTTTGGCGGTCAGATGCCACGTGCCCGACAGTGCGCCGTCGTGCTGCAGCGCCTGCGCGGTCACATCGGCAATCAACGCTGCCGGCGTCGGCGTACCAATCTGATCCGCCACCACGCGCAGTACGTCGCGCTCCGCCCCCACCCGCAGCATCGTGCGCAGGAAGTTGGCGCTGTGGGAAGCGTATACCCACGCGGTGCGGAAGATCAGGTGTCGTCCCCCGGCCGCACGGATGGCTTGCTCACCGGCCAGCTTGCTGGCGCCATACACGCCCAGCGGGGCGGTCGCATCGTCTTCCCGGTACGGGCGCGTGCCCTGCCCGTCGAACACGTAGTCGGTGGAGTAATGCACCAACGGGACGCCGGCCTGCGCGCACCAGTGCGCCAGTACACCGGGGGCTTCGGCGTTCGCACGAAAGGCCGCCTCCCGGTCGTCCTCGGCCCGGTCCACCGCGGTGTAGGCGGCGGCATTGACCACAACCGTCGGCCGGACGCGGTCCAGCAGTGCGGCCAGCGAGGCGGGCTGATCGAAGTCGGCCACTTCGCACGCGCTGCCATCGGGCAGCGCGCCACTGCGGGTGGTCGCCACGATCGTACCCAGCGGGGCCAGCGCGCGTCGCAGTTCCTGGCCAAGCTGGCCATTGGCCCCCAGCAGCAGGATCGTCACGGCTGGTAGACCGGCAGGCGGTCCTCGGCGATGTCCTTCAGGAACGGCGCAGACTCGTCCTTGGCCGACAGCGTGGGTGCGCTGATCGGCCAGTCGACGGCGATGTCGGCATCGTTCCAGCGGACGCCGGCGTCGAAGTCCTTCAGGTACACCTCGGTGCAGAGGTAGCTGAAAATCGCCCGTTCGGACAGCACGGCGAAACCATGCGCGAAGCCTTCCGGAATCCAGAACTGCTTCTTGTTCTCCGCGCTCAGCACCACGGCGGCCCACTGGCCGAAGGTCGGCGAGCCACGACGGATATCCACCGCCACGTCGTAGACTTCGCCTTCAAGCACGCTGACCAGCTTGCCCTGCGGCCGCGGCCACTGATAGTGCAGGCCGCGCAGCACGCCCTTGGACGAGCTGGAGACGTTGCTCTGTACGAATTTCGTCGGCAGTCCATGCTCACCGAAGCGGGCCGCGTTCCAGGTCTCGAAGAAGAAGCCGCGCTCGTCGCCGAACACGGCCGGCTCGATCACCACGCAACCCGGCAGCTTGGTTTCGACAATCTTCACGGCACCACTCCTCGCACAGCCAGCTTATGGAGATATTGGCCATAGCCGTTTTTGATCAACGGGGCGGCAAGCGCCTCCAGCTGTTCAGCAGTGATCCAACCCTGGCCGAACGCAATTTCTTCCGGGCAGCAGACCTGCAAGCCCTGGCGGGTCTGGATCGTCTCGATGAAGTTGGAGGCTTCCAGCAGCGACTGGTGCGTACCGGTATCCAGCCACGCGTAGCCACGACCCAGCGCTTCCAGATGCAGGTTGCCCTCGCGCAGGTAACGCTGGTTGAGATCGGTGATCTCCAGCTCGCCGCGCGGCGACGGCTTCAGTTCCGCGGCGTAATCGCTCGCGTTGCCGTCGTAGAAGTACAGGCCGGTGACGGCATAGTTCGAACGCGGCTTTTCGGGCTTCTCGACCAGATCGATGACCTTGCCGGCTTTGTCGAATTCGGCCACGCCGTAGCGCTCCGGATCATTGACCCAGTAACCGAACACCGTGGCACTGGTATCGCGCTGGTCGGCATTGCGCAGCACTTCACGCAGGCCATGACCATGGAAGATGTTGTCGCCCAGCACCAGGCAGCTCGGCTTGCCGCCGATGAAGTCCTTGCCGATCAGGTAGGCCTGCGCCAGCCCGTCCGGACTCGGCTGCACGGCGTACTCGATGTTCATGCCCCACTGCGAGCCATCGCCGAGCAGGCTCTGGAACAGCGCCTGCTCGTGCGGCGTGTTGATGATCAGCATGTCGCGGATCCCGGCCAGCATCAGCACGCTGAGCGGGTAGTAGATCATCGGCTTGTCGTACACGGGCAGCAGCTGCTTGCTGACGCCCTTGGTGATCGGATACAGGCGCGTGCCCGAACCACCTGCGAGGATGATGCCCTTGCGTTGAGTCATGCGGTTGTCCTCTGTCTGGTGATCACCGCGCTCAGGCGGTGGTGCCGATGCGCTGCAGGCGGTAGCTGCCGTCGAGCACGCCGTTGACCCAGTCCTGGTTGTCCAGGTACCAGTCCACGGTGAAGCCGATGCCCTGCTCGAAGGTGTACTTCGGCTCCCAGCCCAGCTGGTCCTTGAGCTTGGAGGCATCGATCGCGTAGCGGCGGTCATGGCCGGGGCGGTCGGTCACGTAGGTGATCTGGCCGGCGCGCGGCTGGCCATCCTCACGCGGGCGGCGTGCATCGAGCAGTGCGCAGATCGCCTGCACCACTTCGATGTTCTGCTTCTCGGAGTTGCCGCCGACGTTGTAGGTCTCACCGACCTGGCCCTTGGCCAGCACGGTGCGGATCGCTTCGCAGTGGTCGGACACGAACAGCCAGTCGCGCACCTGCTTGCCATCGCCATAGACCGGCAGCAGTTCGCCGGCCAGGGCCTTGGCGATCACCAGCGGGATCAGCTTCTCGGGGAAGTGGTACGGGCCGTAGTTGTTGGAGCAGTTGGTGGTCAGCACCGGCAGCCCGTAGGTGTGGTGGAACGCGCGCACCAGATGGTCCGAGGCCGCCTTGGACGCCGAGTACGGCGAGTTGGGCGCATACGGGGTGGTCTCGCTGAACTTGCCGGTCTCGCCGAGGGTGCCGTAGACCTCATCGGTGGAGACGTGCAGGAAGCGGAACGCCTGGCCCTTGTCGTCCGGCAGCGCCTTCCAGTAATCGCGCACGGCTTCCAGCAGCGCCAGGGTGCCCACCACGTTGGTCTGGATGAACGCGCCCGGGCCGTCGATGGAACGGTCCACGTGGCTTTCGGCGGCGAAGTTCAGCACCGCGTCGGGCTGGTGCTCGGCCAGCAGGCGCGAGACCAGCGCCTGGTCGCCGATGTCGCCCCCGACAAACACGTGGTCCGGGTTGCCGTCCAGCGAGGCCAGCGTCTTGAGGTTGCCCGCGTAGGTCAGCGCATCGAGATTGATGACGCGCACGCCTTTGGCGACCGCTTCGAGGACAAAGTTACCGCCAATGAATCCGGCTCCGCCGGTGACAAGCCATGTGGGCACTACCCGTTCTCCTGTTCGATGTGCGTGCAGGGGGCCTGGTGGCGCCCCGACTCAGCGCCACAGGGTACATGGCGGCCGTCTTCACGACTGCCCGTGCAGCTTGAACAGTCGGCGTTTTCCGTCGATTTCATGACGCGCTGCAGCATAACCATACGCATTCGCATGGTGCCCTTGCGCCAGTTAGAATCGCTGTCCCACCCCCGAACCGGTTGCTAGTCAAAGAACCGGACGTTCTCCCGTTATTGAAGGATCCAGCACCAGATGAAAATCCTCGTCGCGTACAAGCGCGTGGTGGACTACAACGTCCGCATTCAGGTCAAGCCGGACGGTTCCGGCGTGGTCACCGACGGCGTCAAGCTGTCCCCCAACCCGTTCGATGAAATCGCCCTGGAAGAAGCGCTTCGCCTGCGCGACAAGGGCATCGCCACCGAGGTCGTGGTCGCCACGATCGCACCGGCCGATGCCCAGGCGCACCTGCGCAACGGCCTGGCCATGGGCGCCAACCGCGCCATCCATGTCGTGACCGACCAGGCGATCCAGCCGCTGACCGCCGCCCGCACCCTGCTCAAGCTGGTCGAGAAGGAACAGCCGGACCTGGTGATCCTGGGCAAGCAGGCCATCGACGACGACGCCAACCAGACCGGCCAGATGCTGGCCACGCTGTGGGGCCGCCCGCAGGCGACCTTCGCCAGCAAGCTGGACATTGCCGACGGCAAGGCCACGGTCACCCGTGAAGTCGACGCCGGCCTGGAAACGCTGGAAGTCGACCTGCCGGCCGTGGTCACCACGGACCTGCGCCTGAACGAGCCGCGCTTCATCAAGCTGCCCGACATCATGAAGGCCAAGGCCAAGCCGCTGGAGACCCTGCAGCTGGCCGACCTCGGCGTGGATGCCGCCGATACCTTCAAGACCACCCAGTACGCCGCGCCGGTCAAGCGCAGCAAGGGCGTGATGGTCAAGGACGCGGCCGAACTGGTCGCCGCACTCAAGCAGAAGGGGTTGCTGTAATGACCAAGATCCTCGTTGTCGCTGAACACCACGACGGCAAGCTCAACGCCGCCACCGCCAAGACCGTCAGCGCGGCCTTCGCGATCAGCGGCGCCAGCATCGACGTGCTGGTGCTGGCCGCCGATCCGGCCGCCGTGGCCGCCGAGGCTGCGCAGCTGGCGGGCGTGGCCAAGGTGCTGACCGTAGCCAACGCCCCCAACGCGCAGGCGCTCGCCCAGGTGCTGGCTCCGCAGATCGCGCAGCTGGCCACCGGCTACACCCACGTGTTCGGCCCCTCGACCACCTTCGGCAAGGACCTGATGCCGTGCGTGGCCGCCCTGCTGGGCGTCAACCAGGTCTCGGACCTGATGACCGTCGAAGGCAGCCACAGCTTCAAGCGCCCGATCTACGCCGGCAACGCGATCATCACCGTGGAGGTCCCGGCCGACCAGATCGTCGTGGCCACCGTGCGTGCCGCCTCCTGGCCGGAAGCAGCCAAGGGCGGCAGCGCCAGCGTGGAAGCGGCCAGCGTCGATGCGACTCTGCCGAGCCACACCCGCTTCATCGGCCTCGCCGCCGGTGCCACCGACCGCCCGGACCTGCAGAGCGCCAAGCGTGTAGTGTCCGGCGGCCGTGGCGTGGGCTCGGAAGAGAACTTCAAGGTGATCTTCCAGCTGGCCGACAAGCTCGGTGCCGCGGTCGGTGCCTCCCGCGCCGCCGTGGACGCCGGCTATGTGCCGAGCGACCTGCAGGTCGGCCAGACCGGCAAGATCATCTCGCCGGAGCTGTACGTGGCCGTCGGCATCAGCGGTGCCATCCAGCACCTGACCGGCATCAAGGACGCCGGGACCATCGTGGCGATCAACAAGGACCCGGACTCGCCGATCTTCGAGATCGCCGATATCGGCCTGGTGGGGGATCTGTTCACCCTGCTGCCGGAGCTGGAAGCCGCGTTGGGCTGAACATGGCATCAAGACGCTGGATAATCAACGGGTTATCCAGCGTCACTGATTCTGTCGGCATTGGCACAGCGATGCCTCCGGGATCACCCGGCCTTGCGAAAGCTGTCCATATAATTAGCGGTCACCCCCGTCAGGAGTGCATTGATGACCCTTTCGTGTTTCAAGGCCTATGACATCCGTGGTCGCGTTCCGGATGAGCTGGACGAGCGCCTTGCCCGCCGCATTGGTGCAGGCACCGCCGCCCTGCTCGGGCCTGGCCCCGTCGTGGTGGGTCACGACATCCGCCTCAGCAGCCCCGAGCTGCACGCTGCGGCGATCGAGGGGCTGACCGCCAGTGCTCGCGATGTCATCGATATCGGCCTGTGCGGAACGGAGGAAGTGTATTTCCAGACATTCCATCGCAAGGCGGCCGGCGGCATCATGGTCACCGCCAGCCATAATCCGATGGACTACAACGGGATGAAGCTGGTCCGCGAGGATGCAAAGCCAATCAGTGGCGACACTGGGCTTTTCACCGTCCGGGATTTCGCAGCGTCGGATACGCCGCTGGGCCAGGGTAAGGGCAGTGTGACCCGGGATACGGGCAAGTCGGCGTATATCCAGCATCTTCTGGGCTATGTCGACCTCAACGATCTGAAGCCCTTGAAGATCGTCACCAATGCCGGCAACGGCGGTGCAGGCATCGTCATCGACGCGCTGGCCCCTCACCTGCCCTTCGAATTCATCAGCATCCAGCACGCACCGGATGGCAGCTTCCCCAACGGCATTCCCAACCCGCTGCTGCAGGAAAACCGCAGCGCGACCCGGGACGCTGTACGGGAACACGGTGCCGACTTCGGTATCGCCTGGGACGGCGATTTCGACCGGTGCTTCTTCTTCGACGCCGAGGGCAACTTCATCGAAGGTTACTACCTCGTTGGCCTGCTGGCCCCCACCCTGATCGCACGTACGCCCGGCGGCAAGATCATCCATGACCCACGCCTGACTTGGAACACCGTGGAGATGGCCGAGCAGGCCGGCGGCGTGCCGATCATGAGCAAGACGGGCCATGCATTCATCAAGGAGCGCATGCGTGCTGAAGACGCCATCTATGGCGGCGAGATGAGCGCCCACCATTATTTCCGTGAATTCGCGTATTGCGATTCGGGCATGATTCCGTGGCTGCTTATCGCCGGCCTGGTTTCTAGCACCGGAAAGACGCTCGGCGAGCTGGTGGCCGATCGCATGCAAGCCTTCCCTTGCAGCGGCGAAATCAACTTCCGCGTCGATGACGCCAAGGCGACGGTGGCCCGCGTGCTGGCGCATTACGAAAGCCAGCAGCCGACCATGGATAATACCGATGGTGTCAGTGCCGAGTTCGCACAATGGCGCTTCAATCTGCGCAGCTCCAACACCGAGCCGCTGTTACGCCTGAATGTGGAAAGCCGTGGAGACGCGGCACTGCTGAAGTCCCGTACCGATGAGCTGACCGCGCTGATCGGCGGCAGTCCATCCAATAATTGATTCAGGAAGAAACAACATGTTGCCTATTATTCCCGTGATCCTCTCCGGCGGCTCCGGCACCCGTCTCTGGCCGCTGTCGCGCGAGGTGTATCCGAAGCAGTTCCTGCCTCTCGTCGGCGACGACACCATGCTGCAGGCCACGTGGAAGCGCGTTGCTTCCATCGCCGGCAAGCCGCCGATTGTCGTCGCCAACCAGGAACATCGGTTCATGGCGGCCGAGCAACTGCGTGAGTGCAACGTGGCTCCCCAAGCGTTGATCTTGGAGCCGATTGGTCGAAACACCGCGCCGGCGATTGCCATCGCCGCGCTGCAGGCATTGTCCAATGGCGACGATGCGCTGCTGCTGGTGCTTCCATCGGATCATGTGGTGCGCAACGAGCCGGCGTTCCACGCTGCCGTGCAGCAGGCCGCGGTTGCAGCCGAGGCAGGAAAGCTGGTCACCTTCGGCATCGTGCCGACCGCGCCGGAAACGGGCTACGGTTACATCAAGGCCGTCAGTGGGGACGGCGTACGCGCTGTAGAGCGCTTCGTGGAGAAGCCGAACCTGCAGACCGCCGAGCAGTATGTCGCTTCCGGCGAGTATTACTGGAACAGTGGCATGTTCCTGTTCAAGGCCTCGCGCTACCTTTCCGAACTGGAAGCACTCCAGCCGGCCATCCTTGCCGCATGCCGCACCGCGTTGGACAAGGCCAGCCGCGACAATGACTTCGTCCGCCTGGATGCAGACGCGTTTGCCGCCAGCCCGAACGATTCCATCGATTACGCAGTGATGGAAAAGACCGCCGATGCCGCCGTCGTGCCGCTGGATGCCGGATGGAACGATGTCGGTTCCTGGTCGGCACTCTGGGACGTATCGGACAAGGATGCCGACGGCAACGCCTACCACGGCGATGTGATCGCGCTGGACTGCAAAGACAGCTACGCATACGGCACGCGACTGATCACCATGGTCGGCCTGCGGGACGTGGTGGTGGTTGAAACCGACGACGCCGTGTTTGTCGGTCACAAGGACCGTGTACAGGATGTCAAGGAGATCGTCGGGAAGATCAAGCGGGACGGCCGCAGTGAGGCAGCCGCGCATCGCAAGGTCTACCGACCGTGGGGCGCCTACGACTCCATCGATAGCGGCACGCGTTTCCAGGTCAAGCGCATCACGGTCAAGCCGGGTGCGACCCTCAGCCTGCAGATGCACCATCACCGCGCCGAACACTGGATCGTCGTGAGTGGGACCGCCGAGGTGACGCGTGGCGAGGAGGTCATCCTGCTCACCGAGAACCAGAGCACCTACATCCCGCTGGGCGTCACCCACCGCCTGAAGAACCCGGGCAGGCTGCCGCTGGAGCTGATTGAAGTACAGTCCGGCAGCTATCTGGGTGAGGACGATATCGTTCGCTTCGAGGACAGCTACGGGCGGGCCTGAGCCCGCCAGAGCTCGCAAACGGAAAAGGGCCGGGTAGCGATACCCGGCCCTTTTCGTTGCACGGCACGAGGGCCGTCGCTACACCGTCAGTTGTCGCCGAAAAGATCCCGCGTATACACCTTGTCGGCCACATCCGTGAGAATCTCCGCCATCCGATTGCTGATGATGACATCCGACTGAGCCTTGAAGCTGGCCAGATCGTTGACCACACGGGAGTTGTAGAACTCCGTGGCCTCGAGCGCCGGCTCATGCACGATCACCTCGACGCCCTTTGCCTTGATCCGCTTCATGATCCCCTGGATGCTGGACGACCGGAAATTATCCGAGCCGGCCTTCATGATCAACCGGTACACGCCGACGACCTTGGGCTTGCGCGCGAGGATATCGGCGGCAATGAAGTCCTTCCGGGTCGTGTTCGAGTCGACGATGGCGCGGATCAGATTCTGCGGCACCGCCTGGTAGTTGGCCAGCAGCTGCTTGGTATCCTTGGGCAGGCAGTAGCCGCCATACCCGAACGACGGGTTGTTGTACCCACCGCCGATCCGCGGATCCAGCGAGATCCCCTCGATGATCTGCCGGCTGTCCAGGCCATGCGTCTGGGCATAGGTGTCCAGCTCGTTGAAGTAGGACACGCGCATGGCCAGATAGGTGTTGGCGAAGAGCTTGATGGCTTCGGCCTCGGTGGAATCGGTGAACAGGACCGGGACGTCCTTCTTCTCTGCGCCTTCCTGCAGCAGCGATGCAAAGGTCCTTGCCGCCTCGGAGTGGTCGCCCACGATGATCCGGGAGGGGTGGAGGTTGTCGTGCAGGGCACGACCTTCACGCAGGAACTCCGGGGAGAAGATGATGTTGTCGGTGCCGAACTGATCGCGCGCCTTCGTCGTGAAGCCCACCGGGATCGTCGACTTGATGATCATCGTCGCCTGCGGATTGATCTCCAGCACCTGCGTGATGACCGATTCGATCGAGCGCGTGTTGAAGTAATTCGTCACCGGATCGTAATCGGTGGGCGTGGCGATGATGACGAATGTGGCGCCTTCGTAGGCATCACGGGGATCCAGCGTGGCTCGAAAATCGAGTTCACTACCGGCCAGCGCCGCTTCTATGTCCGCGTCGACGATGGGCGACTCACCGCGATTGAGCTTCTCTACCTTCTCGGCGACAAGGTCAAGCGCGACCACCTCGTGGTGCCGGGCCAGCAGCACACCATTGGAAAGGCCAACGTAACCGGTACCAGCAATTGCAATCTTCATGCGACTCATCTCAATGACGTGAGTATTGCGGAGCGGGCACATGCAGCATGCGCTCCCTCGCACAGTTGTAGTAGACGCCGCTCTTCCAGAAGGCGAGCCCATTGGCAAGCGCCTCGTCGGGAATCGCCTGCTGCAGCCGTGCGCAGTGCGGACCCGGCCAGAGCGTGGCGGGCATTGCGGCGCCGACCGGTGACAAATAGGGAATGGCGACGTAGTAAGCCGAGCAGACCAGGAGGGGCAGACTGGCCACCATCGAGGCACGGTGCCGGTGCATGACGGGCACCGCAGCCCCCTGCTCGACCGGACGCAGCGAGATCATGATGGCCACCACTAGTCCGAGCGCGGCCGGGACCAGCAGACGGTTGCCCCAACCATCCCAGCCAAATGGTGCCCACCAACGTGCGAATGCGAGGCAGGAGATGGCCAGCACCGCGATGCCAGCCATGACCGCAGCCCGATCAAGCTTCCAACCTGACCAGCGCCAGCACCACAGGGCGACCAAGCCGGGCAGGCCCCAGAAGATGAGCAGACCGCCGTTAGGCGAGAACAGCGATCCGAACAGGAACTCCGCGCTCTTGGCCAGGCCCGGTGCGGTGTGCTGCGCTTCTTCCATGTAGGCCACCGGAAGCGGCACCCCGTACTTGAACGCGCTGTAGGCCGCACCGGCGATCTGCGCGAACATCACGGGCAAGGCGGCCAGGGCTGCGGTACGGATCAGTGCCCGGCGCCCTCCGTCCTGCTTCCACACGGCCACCAGATGCGCACGCTGCCGCCACAGCAGAACAACGATGGCGAGCCCTGCGAAGGCACCGATCGTGTCCTTGTAGAGCGGGAACGTAAAGCCGGATACGACCAGGATGACGGCGAGCCAGCCGTGGACCCTCAGACCGGGCGTGGCCAATGCCATTGCGAACGCGCCGATGTAGATGCCGGAAAGGATGCCCGACTGGATTTCGAGCGCGCCGCTGGCCACATAAAACACCGGCAGCGGGCTCAACGCGAGGGCCAGCACGAAGGGCCAGCCGGTCAGCCACAGCCGCCGCACGCCGTGCAGTGGGATCAGACACAGCAGGGGAAGCGTGAGAAACAGCAGATTGACCGATGTCAACGCAACGCGATCACTGCCATCGAAGGTCGCCGCGATCCAGGCGACCACCAGATAGGACAGGGGGAATTTGCTCATCCCTGGACAGGGATAGGCATCGCGGCCTATGCATTCCGCAGCCAACCGCCAGTCCGCCTGCCAGGCTGCATAATCGGTCGGGTTGAACTGCGCGATGCGAAGCGCGGCGTACAGCACGCACCCCACTGCCAGCAGGGCCACGGCCCAGCCGACTGCCGTCACGACAGTGGGACGCCCTGCCATCCTTACGGCTGTTGCGGCATGCATTTCCAGGCTCCTTCGTCCCCTTCCAGCGGCGAACACGCATGCGCTGCACGCAAGCCGTCACCGTACGTCTCCAGCAAGGCTGTCGAGACGAGGTACACAGCACGCGGATCCGGCTGCTTCAGGCGGGCGGCGTAGTCGCAATGAAACGCGGACTGATCGGCCGGCGTTCTGGCGGCGTAGAAATTGTTGGTGGGGATGCCGAGCGTCGCTGCGAGCTGTCCGACGGCCTCGTAATTGCGCACTCCGCCGCCGGGCGTGCCTTGGTTGTCGCATTGCCAGGCCGGGAAAACCAGCAGTGCGCTGTAGGAACCGGCCGGCACACCTGCAATCCGGAGCGCGTTCGCGGAGGCGATGGTCGTGCGCACGTTGCTACCGATGGAGCGGATATCGACGAGTTGCACGACCACCAGCACGGAAAGCAGCAGCGCCGCACGCCGCGCACCGAATCGCATGGAACAGGCGACGACGGAAATGAGAATGAGCCAGAAACCGGCCATCCAGAACAGGCGGCCGCTGCCGCGGAACCGCGACAGCAGGTAGGTCGCGAGCTTGGGAATCGGAATCTCGAGAACGTGGGTAGCCAGCGTCACCGTGGCCGAGAGGGCCAGCAGTGTGCAGCAGACGACCACGCACAGGGCGGGGACGAACGGAAAGCGGTTCGGCCCGGCGCGATGGTTCACGTAGGCAAGCAACGCGGCCAGCACCAGCAACAGTACGCCGAGTCCTACATAGGTGTAGCCCTCGAACGTCTGCCCGGTCGTGGCATCGGGCACGTCCAGCGGCAGCAGGCGGGCCACACCGTTTGAATCGAATGGGCCCAGCAGGTTCATGGAATAGACGCCGTAACCTCCGCTGTAGGCATTTGATCCGTCCATGAATCCGAACAAGGCCAGGCCCAGCGCGGCGATCATTGCCACCACGAGCACACGTTGCACGACTTCGCGCAGGCCAAGCACCCGCCAGGACATCACGACCAGCACGCTCGTGCTCGCACAGACCAGCAGCGCCAGATACGGATTCAATCCCGTCGCGATGAACACCACCGCACCGTTTGCTGCATACCAGCGTGCGCCGCGCCAGTCCCAGCCTGCCAGCGAAACCCATATCGACAGCACCAGGATCCAGTGGGAGGACAGTGCCGTGTGCCCCTGGAAACGATAGAATGTGTATGGGATGCTCGCGAACAGCACACCGACCAGCATTGCGATGACGATCGAAGAGATTCCCTTCGACACGCCGCCGAGGCGAAGCGCGTTCAACGCGGCGAAATAGCCGAACACACCCTGCAGCACAAGGCAGGACAGGAAGTAATAACCGAAGAACTGGGTTCCAGGATCGGCAATCGCAGCGAACGGGCGCGCGAGCAGCAGCAGCAGCGGCATCGGGTCGAACAACGAGATGCTCAGCGGCTGCGGATAGCTCAGGCGAGTGGAACTCAGCCACTGCACATCCGGATCGGAAAGGTACTGCTGCCAGGCGATGTGCACCTGTGCCAGGTCGCCCCAGATCCAGTGGGTATCGTGGACATCCAGCGGCACTGGGCCAAGCACGAATGCCGCCCATGCGACCGCGAATGCAGCCACCAGCAGCATGCCGCCCACCCGTAGGGTCCAGGCACCGGCCTTGCTGGCAAGGAAGGCGGTCAGTCTCATCGGCACTGGTAGTCCACCTGCTGTGCGCTGCTGCGGAACGGATCGGTCAGATCCGACGAATAGTTACCCATGATCAGCCGCTGTTTGGGCAGGAAATGGGTGCGGTAGAAGCGGCCAAGACTGGCCACGTTCTGCCCCTTCTCCGTCAATCTCACGCATCCATCGTTGATCGTGATCGTTCCTGACTGGAGCTGTTCGGTCAGCCGGATATCCACCAAGCGATGCTCGACCATGTACTCGTCGATGAACACATCTTTCATCCGCGCCTGCTGGATCCCACCGCCGCGCTGCTGGAGTTTCTCCAGGATGTAGAAGGAGAGCGAGCGGTCGACCACGGTGGGCACGCTGATCGCGAATGCATACCCGCCCATCGCCCAGAACAGGACCAGCAGGGCGCGCTCCAGCCCGGAGAAATGGGCCGCCTGACGAAACAGAAACAGTCCGAGCGCGGTGATGACGATCGCCACGACTGCATCGAGCAAGGCCGCATAAAGCACGACGTCGACCCGCAGGAAGCGGATATGCGCGTAATGGACGCAGAGCAGCACAACGACGAATGCCGCAGTGGCAAGAGCGGCACGGAGGTAGCGGTTCATTTGAACACCAGGAGTTTGTTCGCCACGAAGCTGCACGCCATCTGCATGCCTGTCGCAAGAATGAAGCCGATCGTGTAGTCATACCCCATCCGATCGGTCCATACATAGAGAACCAGACCGTGCAGGACGGCTATGCACGCATAGACTGCAAGGAACAGCGCGCCCTGCCGGACGATGCCCTTGTCAACGGCACGGAATACGAAGTAGCGGCTGCCGATGAAGGAAACGGCGATACCGAAAACGGCAGCGATCGCATTTGCCACGCCGGCAAGCGGGATCTCAAGCACTTCAATGTTGAAGCGAAGCACCGCGTAATGGACGGCCGTAGCTACCAGCCCATTGATGATGTAACGCAACAGCTGCCCGCGCAGGCCGGTCTCACCGCGCGCGGGCATGCAGGACCTCATGGATGAACTCGCGATAGGTACTCGTGGCGAGTACCCCGCCACTGCGGATCATGCCCGAGAGCATGAGCACGATCAGCGTCAGCGCGGCCGTCTGCAGGAACACCAGCAGCAGGATGCCGAATGCCAGCGAGAACCAGCCCGGCGTCGCAAATCCGAGGGCCTTGAGCAGCATGGCGATCACACCGCCTGCGACCGAAAGCCCGGCCACCAGGACGCACGCAATCCCCACACGCACCAGCACGTCTTCCGCAAAGACCATCAACGCACGGAAGCCATGCAGCGCCAGGCCGACGAAGTTCATTTTGCTTCGCCCCGCATAGCGCGGGCCGCGATCAAGCGCACAGGTCCGCACGCGAAGCTTCGAGCCGAGCACGGACGCGGCCACATGCGTCCACAACTCCTGCATGGACGCCAGGCGGCGCACGGCAGGCATCTTGGCCGCCATGAAGTTTCCGAAGCTGATCTGCCGACCACTCAGCAGCGAGAACAGCATCTTGTAGACGATGTAGAACGTCTTGAACTTCAGCGACTCCACGCGGCTCTTGCGCGTTGCGACCACCACATCGACATCGGCGGCATCCAGGCCGGCGATAAGTTCGGTGATGCTCTCCGGCGTGTCCTCACCATCGGAATCCATCGCGATCACGACGGCATCGTCGCCGAAATTCTCTGCGACGTAGCTCAGGCCGATCGCGATGGCGCGCTGATGGCCAACATTGCGTCGTAGCCGGATGACCACACCCTCCAGGCCGGCATCAGAGATCGCAGCGACATCCACCGGCTGGCGGACGGAGCCGTCATCCACGGCGACGATGTAGGTTGCCGAACCCTGGGTGCGCCGCAACTCCTGGAACAGCTTGGTGGACGCCTCGACGTCCTCGTACACCGGCATCACTACGATCTTGCGCATGTTCGCTTCCCTCAGGCCTGCAGACGATGGCGGAAGTAGGAGATGGTCTCCTTCAGTCCATCCTCGAGTGCGACCTTCGGCTGCCAGTCGAGTGTCGTTTTTGCCAAGCTGATATCCGGCTGACGCTGCTTCGGATCATCCGAAGGCAGGGGGCGGTGTTCGATCTTCGAGCTTCCCCCGACCAAGCGGATCACCGTCTCGGCAAGCTCGAGCATGGTGAACTCGCCCGGATTGCCGATATTGACCGGGCCGGTGAAATCGGCTGGGGAATCCATCAAACGCAGCATGCCTTCGATGAGGTCATCGACATAGCAGAAGCTGCGCGTCTGCGTACCATCGCCATAGATGGTGATCGGCTCGCCTTTCAGTGCCTGCACGATGAAATTGCTGACCACCCGGCCATCGTTGGGATGCATGCGGGGACCATACGTGTTGAAGATACGCATGACCTTGATTTCCAGCTGGTGCTGCCGCCAGTAATCGAAGAACAGGGTTTCAGCGCAGCGCTTGCCTTCGTCGTAGCAGCTGCGGATACCGATCGGATTCACGCGTCCCCAGTAGCCTTCCACCTGTGGGTGGATCTCGGGATCCCCGTAGACTTCGCTGGTGCTCGCCTGCAGGATGCGGGCGCCCACGCGCTTGGCCAAGCCGAGCATGTTGATCGCGCCGTGCACGCTGGTCTTGGTCGTCTGCACCGGATCGTACTGGTAATGAACCGGCGAAGCCGGGCATGCCAGATTGAAGATGCGATCGACCTCGACGTAGAGTGGGAACGTGACGTCGTGGCGCATCAGTTCGAAATGCTTGTGCCCGATCAGCCCTTCGACGTTGTTCTTGCTGCCGGTATAGAAATTGTCCACGCAGAGGACGTCGTGGCCCGCTGCAATCAGACGGTCACAGAGATGGGATCCCAGGAAGCCGGCGCCACCAGTCACCAATACGCGTTGTTGATTGTCAGACATGCAACCCTATCCTCGGGATCAGCGGTGAGCGGCCAGCATGCCGTGGGCATGCCGTGGAACCGCCCCCTGTTAGTTAAGCAATTGTAAGCGAGTTTCGCCGCACGAGCGTGCGAGGAGCCGGTGCTCAGCCGGCTCCGCCGACCGGCGTGCCGGGGGCCGCTGCCTGCAGCATCCAGGCAAGCGTCTGTTCCAATGGCGGGCTGTTCCAACTGCCGATCAGGTCGAGCAGGCGGCGGTTATCTCCGAGCAGGACCTTGACTTCATTGGCCCGCACGAACGCGGGGTTTACCCGTACGTCCAGGGAGTGGCCGCTGAGGGTTTCACACATGGCCAGGATATCGGCCAGGGTGTGGCCGCGACCGGAGCACACATTCACCACCTGGCCGGCCGCTTCAGGTGTCTCAAGCAACTGCCGATAGGCGGACACCACCGCGCGGACGTCGCCGAAATCCCGGGATACCTCCAAATTGCCGAGCTCAAGCAGGGGCGCTCGACGGGCAAAGTGGGACACGATCTTCGGGACAAGGAACTGCTCTGCCTGGCCAACGCCGGTGTAATTGAACGGACGCACGACTGTTATCGGCAGCCGCTCCTTCCACAGCCCGGCGACATACTCCATCGCCAGCTTGCTGACCGCGTAATCGTTGGCCGGTGCAGGCGGGGTACCTTCATCCAGCACCCCCGCAGCAGCATTGCCGTAGACGTTCGCGCTGCTTGCCAGCAATACGCGATCCAGCGCCAGCCCAGCCTGCTCCACCGCTGAAAGCAGGTTTCGCGTTCCCATCAGGTTGACGCTGTAAAACTCTTCCACGCTGCCATGGCCGACAAAGGCCAGCGCAGCCAGATGCACGATGACATCGGGCCGCGTCGCCTGGACCAGTGCCGTCAGCGCCTGCGCGTCGCGCAGGTCAGCGAGATGCGATTCATGCGCGCCAGGCACGCCGCCCTGCGAGCCTACCTCAATGACATGGCACTGCTGGGACTGAAGCTCGGCCACCATGTAGCGCCCGGTAAAACCGGACGCTCCCGTCACCAGGACCCGCTTGTGGGCGAGATCAGAACGAGAAGCCACGCTCATTCCTCTTGAGGTCCGCTTCGACCATCATCTGGCACAGTGCCTCCAGCGTGGTCTGTGGCTTCCAGCCGAGAATGCGCTCTGCCTTGGCGGGATCACCGATCAGCAGGTCCACTTCAGCCGGGCGGTGGAACTTCTCGTTGATGCGAACCAGCGTTTTGCCCGTCGCGGTATCGACCGCCGTTTCATTGATGTCGCTGCCGCGGAATTCGACATCTATACCGGCGCCCTTGAACGCCATCGTGACAAAATCACGGACCGTCTCGGTGCGGTTGGTGGCGAGCACGAACGTATCCGGTTCGTCGGCCTGCAGCATCCGCCACATTCCCTCGACATACTCCTTGGCAAAACCCCAGTCGCGCTTTGCATCCAGATTGCCCAGTTCCAGCACATCAAGCTGGCCCAGTTTGATCTTGGCGACGGAGTCGGTGATCTTGCGCGTCACGAACTCACGACCGCGAAGGGGGCTCTCGTGGTTGAACAGGATGCCGCTGGAACCGAAGATGTTGTAACTCTCGCGGTAGTTGACCGTGATCCAATGTGCGTAGAGCTTGGCGACACCGTACGGGCTGCGCGGATAGAACGGCGTGTCTTCCTTCTGCGGCACTGCCTGGACTTTCCCGAACATTTCCGAGGTCGAGGCCTGATAGAAGCGGATCTTCGGATTCAGCAGGCGGATCGCCTCGAGCAGGTTCAGAGCACCCACGCCGGTGATCTGCGCCGTGGTGGAGGGCTGCTCGAAGCTCACGCCGACGAAGCTCTGGGCGGCCAGGTTGTAGATCTCGTCCGGCTGGATCTTCTGCACCATCGCCATCGTGGTGCCAAGATCGGTGAGGTCGTACTCGACCAGATGAAGGTTCGGATGCCGGGTGACCCCCAACTCGTCCATGCGCCAGAAGTTCACCGAGCTCGTGCGGCGATAGGCGCCATGGACCTCATAGCCCTTCTCCAGCAGGAGCTGGGCCAAATACGCACCGTCCTGTCCGGTGATACCGGTAATGATCGCCTTCTTGCTGCTCATAGTTCCTTCACTCTTGTTTGATAATGACGCCGCGATGCTGCGGCTCGCGGGCGCGTGGTGGCCGTTCCATGACTGGTCCCCTGCGGGCCCCCGTCCCTGTCAACAGGGCCGGATCATACATTACGGGACCCTCCCCGCCCTTTCACCGCCAGCGGCGCCAGTAGGGCCTGTTCGAGCTGCTTGGCACTCTCTTTCCAGGTCAGCCACCGCAACTTCTGGATGTCGGGCAGCGTGCCCGCCTTCTCTGCACGCATCCAATCGACCACGGCGTCGGCCAGGGCGTCGAAGCCCACACCGCTGAAGTAGCTGGAATGGTCGCCCGCGACCTCCCTGAATACGGGTAGGTCGCGTGCCAGTACCGGCATGCCAAGCTGGGCCGCTTCGATCAAGGGCAGGCCGAACCCCTCGCCTTGGGATGCAGCGAGCAGGCAGGACGAGGCAGCATAGATCTGCTCCAGATACTCGTCACTGATGGCCTCCAGCCAGAACAGGCGTCGCCCGCGCTCGGGGTGGCGGGCGATCAGGTCGCACAGCTCATCCACCAGCCACCCGCGCTTGCCCACGATGACCAACATCGCGTCCTCGCCGTCCGACCACAGCCGTTCGAAGGCCGCCAGCGCCTGCGCGTGGCCTTTGCGCGGCTCCAGGGTGCCGACCATCAGGAAGCTGGTTCCGGCCTTTATCCGCTGCACGATGGACGGACCGTCTGCCGGCAGGCCTTTGCTTGGGGTGCTGCCGGTGATGTCCGCCCCCAGGTGGAACCAGGAGAGTTCGGGCCGATGCTCGAGCAGGCTCTGGTCCATCCAGCTGCGCACGTCTTCGGCAACCGCCGCGGAAATGCAGATCAACCGATCCGAATACTCGGCCACCGCGCGCAGCCAGCGCTCGTGATAACGCCCGCCGTCCAACGGCCACCACTCAGGGTGTCGGACCGGCAGGATGTCGTAGACGACGAAGGCGATGCTGACACCGGTGGCGCGGAAATACTCGAACCAGTGCGGGATAAGCGATGCCGTATCCCCTACTAGGTCAAGACCGAGGAAGGCGTCGCCGGCATGGCAGACCAAGGGGCCATCCTGGCCCTGCTGGCCAGTCAACTGCCCCATGTATTCGTTCGCGCACACATACTGACGTGAAGCGCGGTCGATCCGGATGAGCTGGATCCGGTACCCGGCCGGCGGGTTGGCCATCCACTCCGAGACGACAGCGCGCGTGACGCGTTGGATGCCGGTTCGATGGTCGTGCGCGGCCAGCTCGGATACGTCCACCAGCAACTGGCGCTGCATCGGGGAAATGGATCTGTCCAGCGCATCGGACAGTGCCAGCGTGCTGGACGGCTCCCGATCCGCCCTGGCGGCCAACGCGGTCGTCGCATCCAACAGGATCCGATCGGCAGATACTACCTTGGCCTTGTGTCCGGCATGCACGGTCTCGCACGCATCCAGCAGTGCAGCCGCCACCAGGGGCCATGAGAACTGCGCCCCACGCGTCAGCGCGTATTCCCGCAGGTCTACCAGCGCCGCCTCATCATCTAGGTGGCGTGCCATGCAATCGCGGATGGACGCCACGTCCATCGGATCGAACATCGCGTCCTTGCGCGTGGCGATCTCCCGGATGCTCGACGCATCGGAGGCGAGCACTGCCGCCCCGCAGTTCATGGCTTCCAGCACGGGCAGGCCGAAGCCTTCGTGCCAGGAGGGAAACACGAAGAACCGGCAGCGGTTGTAGAGTGCGACCAGGTCGCGGTCGGACACATAGCCGGTAAAGATCAGCTCTTCCGTCCGCAGCCCGGACGCGGCCCCCAGTGCCATCAATTCCTCGATGTGGGGACCGTGCATCCGGCCGGCCATCACCAGCCTGAGCATGCTGCGCTGCCGGGGCTCGAGGCCCGCGTAGGCCTGCACCAGCCGCACCAGGTTCTTGCGGTTGTCCGAGCCGCCGGTGTACAGGATGAAGTCCGTCGCAATGCCATACTTCTCCTTCACCCTGCGCAGCGTGATGGAGTCCTTCGGCAACGGCTTGAAGACGTCGTCGCAGGCGCCGGAGATATTGAAGACCTTGTCACGATCGAAGCCCAGTACATCCCGGGCCTCATCCGCGGCGCTCTGTGAAATGGCCACCAGGGCATCCGCACGGCGCAGATCAGCGAGCTTTTCCTCGTAATACATCCGATACGGGGGAACGGGATCCAGGTAAGTCGCTGGATTCATCAGCGGAATGAGATCGTAAAGCGTCACCACGGTCGGAACATCCGACACAACGCCCACGCTGGTGACGGAGTTGTCGCCGTATCCTTCGAAGAGGCTCGACAGATGCACGACATCCGGCGACAGCGCCGCAATGGCCGCCTCGCGGATGATCTCGGCATCGCGGATGCGATCGACGTTTGAACGATCCATGCCATGAACGGGCAGAGGCACGTGCCATACATGGATGTTTCCCGGCGCAAGCAATCCCTCGAATGCCTTGCGAATGGTCGCAATGGTGTCGGCAAACGCACCGTTGAGCACGATGTGGACGTCGTGGCCACGATTGTCGCGTGCAACAGCCAGGGCGAGCGAAAGGCTGTATCTGCCGATACCGCGGTAGCGGCTCTCCGACTGCGCGCCTTGCAGGTCAATAACGATACGCATGCTCAAACTTCCTGTCTGGACTGTGCAGCGCGCAGCTGGGCGTGGATCCAGCGTGCGCGGGCGGAAAGGCGCTGATCATCTTCGTGGCCATCAAAATTCGTCACCTGCCCAAGCGCGGTAACGATCGCCACCTGTGGCAACGGGGCGACTATGCCCCGGTGGCTGGCGAGCAACCTCAGCCGCTCGTGAAGCGGTGGAACCAGCTTCACGCACTGGTTTATCCAGCGCCCGAGCAGGGGACGTGCAAGCACCGCGCGCATGGCGCCCACGGTCGTCTCGCGCAGGACATCCTTCGGCGACGTCCTGGACCTCTGCGCGAAGCCGGAGAGCGTGCGCAGCGGACGGGTGATGCGCCACGACTTGCTGTTCAGCAGTTGCTGGATGAGCTCACGCTCGGCGGCCAGCTCGTGATCCCGGCGCACGACCTCGCCACGCTCGGAGTGGGTTTGCCCACGCGCGCACTCGAAGTCTTCCTTGTAGGCTTCCATCGCCTCTGACAGAACGCTCACTTCATGCTGGAGCGCCGCGGCGTCGCCACGAAGAACCTGGGCCTCGGCCGTCTGCGCGTCCAGCTCCTGGCGCAGCGCCTCGGCCTGCGCACGCAGGCCTTGCGCTTCCTCGATCGCCGACGCACGTTCAGCCTCGATCGCCGCCGTGCGCGCGCCCATCTCCTGGACACTGCCGTGAAGCCCGTGGATCGTGGCATGCATCGCAGCCTGTCGCTCGGCCGCAACGGCATTCGCGGCCGCGCAGAAGGTCGAGTCGGGCGAGAGCACGAACGCATCGAACACGTTGGGCCCGCATGTCAGTGCGGCTTTCAGCTCCGGATGCTCATTGCTCACATAGAAGCGGTTGAGGCCATCGAAGTAGGCAAACTCATAGCCTTTCTGCAGGACCAACGGCTCCCATTGCTGGTGGCTGGGCTCGGGGCTCAGCGGTCGTGTGCTCTCGATCACCAGCAGCCACGGCCGGCGATCGCCCTGCCAACCGGCTACCACCTGGAACTCTGCGCCCTCCACATCGATCTTGAGCCAGTGCACGTCACCGGGACCTCCCTTCTCGATGACGTCATCCAGCGTGATGGCCGGGACGCGCACTTCATGCACGTCGAACCCCGCCTCACGGCGCGACGCCGCGATGGCCTCATCCGTGGTGCTCAGCCCGGTATCCGTGATGTCGAAGAAGCGCAGCTCGCCCCGCGCATCACTGACGGCCGCCTGCAGGACCTGCTCATCGGCCCGCCGCTCGCGCAGCAGGGTGGAGTAATGCTGGGTCGGCTCGACGTGCACGCCGCGCCAGCCCTTGTCATAGAAGAGTCGGCTGACCGAATGTTCATCGGGGCTCTGTGCACCGACATCGATGTAGCGTCCCTGCTCGATATGGCCCAAAGCACGCCACAGGATGACGTCTTCAAAGTTCTGGGCGTAGGAAATCAGATTGAACATGCTTTTTCCTGGTTCCGTCAGCGTTCAACGGCGTCGCGCTCGACCGCGAACGACGCGTCGAGCCAGTTACTGCCGATAAAGAGGGGTTGGCCAGCATTCATCACTTCGAACACGAGGAGGTTGTCCACCCATTCGTAGTTGTCCACCAGATGCGTTTCGGTGCTTACCAATGCGGGGGAAACCGAGTATGAGCCCGGGCCGAGCCGGCAGGTGAAATCCAGCGAGTAACGCACGCACTCGCCGGCCGCGATGTCACGCTGGACCTGGCCGGTATGCCATGTGTTGCTCCCCCACACCACGTGCCCCTGCTTGTCGCGCAGCATGAAACCCAGCACCAAGCTGGGGATCGCATCATGCGCTTCGGCCTCCAGCACCAGCCTCAACCGCTGGCCCACGGTCGCGAGCGCGACGTCATCGCCCGTGTGTGCATCCACGAGCCGAAGCCTGCGCGCCACCACCTTGCCACTCCCACTGCGGGTCATCACCCACCCGGACTTGTCGCGCCGCTGCTCTACGGTGAGCTGCTCGTTTTCCTTTCGCGCAATCAGAGCGTTGTAGTAATCGATGACCTCATCCGGGGCGCCATCCCTGAGCACGCGCCCCTTGTCGAGAAGGATGACCCGATCGCACAGCGCCTTGACGTCGCCAGGGCTGTGCGACACGAGCATGATCGAGGTGCCTTCCTCGCGGAAACGCCGCATGCGATCAAAGCTCTTGTGCTGGAAGTAGCTGTCACCCACGGCCAGTGCTTCGTCGACGATCAGCAGGTCAGGCGTGAATGCAGTCGCCACCGCGAAGGCCACGCGCACCTGCATGCCGCTGGAATAGGTCCGGACCGGCTGATCGAAATAGTCACCCACTTCGGCGAAATCCTGGATTCCCTGCATCGCCTGCGCGATCTGCTCCTGGGAATACCCCATGAGCCCAGCGGAATGGAAGGCGTTCTGGCGCCCGGTGAGGTCGGGGTTGAAGCCCATGCCGAGCTCGAGGATCGCCGCGACCCGGCCTGTCCGTGTCACCTGGCCTTCGGTGGGCTGCGCCGTGCCGGTGATGAGTTTGAGCAACGTACTCTTGCCCGCGCCGTTCTGTCCGATCACACCCACCGCTTCACCGGGTGCAATGGAGAAGGACACATCCCTGAGCACCCAGGTCTCCTCGCGTGGCCGGGTGGGCATCCCGAACCAGCGCGCAGCGCGCAGCCACTCGCTGCGCCATACACGGTACGCCTTGCCTACGCCCTCCACCTTCAACTCGCCGCTCATAGAGCATCCACCATTTCAGGACTGGCACGCCGGAACACGATCAGGGCGGCCATTCCCATCAGAAGGGTTGTCAGAATCATCCACACCAGGTCCGCCCAGACGGGCGGCTTGTTGAACACCAGGACATTCTGGTAACTGGTGACAAGCGGGAACAACGGATTGAGCTTGAAGACCTTCTGCACGCTCGGGGGCAGGATCTTTATGTGATAGACGATGGGGGTCAGCCAGAACAGGGCCTGCAGCACCACCGGCACGACCTGGCCGATGTCCCGCATGAAGACGTTGAGCACCCCGAGCAGAAGCCCGATGGACATCGCAAACGTCAGCGTGAGCACCATCAGCGCCGGCAGCCACCAGGCCTGCATGTCCGGGAAATGCCCGAGCACGGCAAATACCGCGAAGATCGCCACCAGCAGCAGCAGGTTGTTGACGAGCATCGTTCCGCCGGCGATGAACGGCAGGCAGATCCGCGGAAACGCCATCTTTTTCATCAGATTGCCGCTGTCGACGAACAGGTTCACTGACTTGCCCACCGTCTCGGCGAACATCGTCCAGCACAAGGTACCGGCCATCAAATACAGCGCGTATGCATATTTGTTGTCGATGCCGGGAAGTTTTGCCGCCAGCACCTCGGACAGAATCGTGGCGAAGATGAGCACCTGCATGAGCGGGTGGATGATCATCCACAGCGCGCCGAGCCTGCTGCGTATGAAACGAAGCCGAAGCTCGTTTCGGATGGACGAAAGAATGAAGAAGCGATATGCCCACAATGCTCGCAGCATGTTTTTCATGGAGTGCCCCTCCGGGCGGATTCTTCCAGATCGTTCTTACCGGCATGGCGCGACCGGTCCAGTTCAATTTGACCCAGGCGGGCAAGAATATGCTCGGCTGCCCGCTCGCGCGAAAGCACCTGCGTGACGTTCTCGCGCCCACGCTGCCCCAGTTCACGCGCCGCCTGCGGATCATCGGCCAGCTTGCGCATCCACAGGGCCGCTTCGGCGATATCCGCTTCGGCCCAGTACTGGCCTTCGCCGTGCGGATACTCGCCCGGCTGGACCGCCACCATCCGGTAGCCCACCAATGCCGCGCAGTCGGCGTCCATGAAGTCCAGGTTCCCGGACCAGTTGGTCGCGATCACCGGTTTTCCCATCGCCATGCATTCGGCAAGACCGAGGCCGAAGCCCTCGGACCGATGCAGGGAAACGTAGACATCGCAGCAGCGCTGAAGGGCATTGACGTGGGCGCGATCGATCACCTCGTCCCGGACCACGACCCGGGCATCGGCCTCGACCTCCTTCAACAAGGTCCGGAAGCGATCCGGGTGGCGAAAACCGTTGCTTGATTTGATCAGCAGGCGGACATCATCGCGACCCGCAGGGAATGCCTCGCGGAAGGCATTCAAGACAGCGTAGGGATTCTTCCGGGCGATCCAGGAGTTGAAGTCGAAGGTGACCAGGAACGTGAACTTCTCCTCCTCCAGGCCGAAATCCGCACGCTCAAGGCCGCTGTCGGGCAGCGTGCTCAAGGGCAGCGGCACACGCAGCACAGGTTTGTCGGTCACGCGCCGGAATGCATCCTCGACGAACTGACTGGCGACCATCACCTCATCCACGTGCTCCAGCGCCTCTATCCATTCCTCGGGAATGGCCTCCAGCTCCCAGAACCAGCAGGCGATCAGGTATCGCCCCTGCAGCCGTGCCGCACCGATCTGCGCCAGGGCGGGCTGAAGGCAATCCGGGTTGACGAAGAGGATGCTGACCGGGTGGGGCGTTTCAGTGCCAATCCAGCCATCCAGGCTGTGATCGTCCCAGCCATGCGGCAGGTCGAGGTCGATGTCGTACAGGGCAACATCCGCCCCGGCTTCGATCAGCGCGCGCGCATACAAGCGCGCACTTTCGGCCAAGCCAAACTGCCCCCGTATGTAACCCAAGATGTTCACGCCGGTACCGCTGCCCGCAGATCTCTCCGCGCGGAGCGTCCCGTGGTGGGCGCTGGGCTGCAGCGCCCAGCGGGGGGTGCGTGGAAACCGCGCGCGGCCGCTGGCGCGCGCGGCCAGCAACGAGGAAGCGCGATTGCGCAGACCTTGCGGACGATGGCGGTAGATCGCCTGCAACCAATGCTGCCCTCTGATCCACGCTGACAGGCTCAGCATCAGCAACCCCAGCGAAGGGGCCCGCCGCTGCTCACCGTGGCGCGGACGCTCTGCGCCCTCATTCATGGCTCGAAAGCGCCCCTTCCAGATCCACCTGCAGATCCCCCAACTCCTCAACCCCCACGCTCAGCCGCACCAGCGCATCGCTGATGCCCAGCTTCTCGCGGCGCTCGACCGGGATCGAGGCATGCGTCATCACCGCAGGATGGTTGACCAGGCTTTCCACGCCCCCCAGCGACTCGGCCAGGGTGAACAGTTCGGTCTTCTCGCAGAAACGCTTGGCCGCCTCGAAACCGCCCTTGAGCACGATCGAAACAATGCCGCCGTAGCCATTCATCTGGCGGGTCGCCAGTTCATGCTGCGGGTGCGAGGTCAGGCCGGGGTAGATAACCTTCTCGACGGCCGGGTGCTTTTCCAGCCACTGGGCCAGGGCCAGCGCGTTGGCGCAGTGTGCCTTCATGCGCAGCGGCAGGGTCTTCAGGCCGCGCAGGGCCAGGAAGCTGTCGAACGGCCCCTGCACCGCGCCGATGGAGTTCTGCAGGAAGGCCATCTGCTCGGCCAGTTCGGCGTTGTCACCGACCACCACCATGCCGCCGACCATGTCCGAGTGCCCGTTGAGGTACTTGGTGGCCGAGTGCAGGACCAGGTCCGCGCCCTGCTCCAGCGGGCGCTGCAGCATCGGCGAGGCGAAGGTGTTGTCAACCACCACCAGCAGGTTGTGGCGCTTGGCGATCGCAGCGACTGCGGCGATGTCCACGATCTTCAGCATCGGGTTGGTCGGGGTCTCGATCCAGACCATCTTCGTCTGCGGGGTGATCGAGGCCTCGAACGCGGCCAGGTCGGTCAGGTCGACGAAGCTGAACTGAAGGCCGGCGGTGCGCTTACGCACGCGCTCGAACAGGCGGAAGGTGCCGCCATAGATATCGTCCATCGCCACCACGTGGCTGCCGGCATCCAGCAGCTCCATCACCGTGGAGCTGGCGGCCATGCCCGAGGCGAACGCGTAACCGCGGCTGCCGCCTTCCAGGGAGGCCACGCAACGTTCGTAGGCGAAGCGGGTGGGATTGTGGGTACGCGAGTACTCGAAGCCCTGGTGCTCGCCGGGGCTGGACTGGGCGTAGGTGGAGGTCGCATAGATCGGCGGCATCACCGCGCCGGTGCTCGGATCCGGCGATTGGCCGCCGTGGATGGCCAGGGTAGCCAGGGCGAGCGAGCGGTCGCCGTGCCCGGAAGAAGCGTGATCGGACATGTTGTTTCCCAGCAAGAGGAGCCCCCATGGGGGGCCCCGCAAAAGGAGCGGAAGTCTATCAGCGGTGGCTTAATCGGCCGTTGACGCGGATAAACATGGGTTCATTGCGACACAGACGCTTACTGTACGCGCCGGCGCAGGTAGTTCAGCAGGTCGATGCGGGTGATCAGGCCGAGGAAGTTGGCGCCATCCATGACGATGGCGACCTGGCCACGGTCGAACACCGGCAGCAGGGCCTCGATCGGGGATTTCACGTCCAGGCGGTCCAGCTTGCTGACCATCGCGGTGGCCACCGGGTCGCGGAAACGGGCTTCATCGCCGTAGACATGCAGCAGCACGTCGCTTTCATCCACGATGCCGACCAGCTGGTCGCCGTCCATCACCGGCAGCTGCGACACGTCATACAGCTTCATGCGCTGGTAGGCGGTGGTCAGCAGGTCGTTCGGGCCGATCACGACAGTGTCGCGCTGGCCGTACGGGCGCAGGATCAGGTCGCGCAGGTCGCCCGACTGCGGGCGCTCCAAGAAGCCGTTGTCCAGCATCCAGTAGTCGTTGTACATCTTGGACAGATACTTGTTGCCGGTGTCGCAGACCAGCACCAGGACCTTCTTCGGGGTGGTCTGCTCCTTGCAGTACTTCAGCGCCGCGGCCAGCAGGGTGCCGGTGGAGGAACCGCCGAGGATACCTTCCTTGCCCAGCAGTTCACGGGCGGTGTGGAAGCTCTCGGCATCGCTGATCGCGTAGGCCTTCGTGACGCGGCTGAAATCGGCGATCGAGGGCAGGAAGTCTTCGCCGATGCCTTCCACCAGCCAGCTGCCCGACTTGTCGTTGAGCACGCCATCATTGATGTACTCGGCCAGGATCGAGCCGACCGGATCGGCCAGGACCAGCTCGGTCTTCGGCGAGAGGGTGGCGAAGGCGCGCGACAGGCCGGTCATGGTGCCCGAGCTGCCACAGCCGAACACGATCGCGTCCAGGTCGCCGTCCATCTGCGCCAGGATTTCCGGGCCGGTGCCGAATTCGTGCGCGGCCGGGTTGTCCGGGTTGCCGAACTGGTTGATGAAGTACGCGCCGGGGGTTTCCTCGGCCACGCGCTTGGCCATGTCCTGGTAGTACTCCGGGTGGCCCTTGGCCACGTCCGAACGGGTCAGGCGCACTTCGGCGCCCATCGCCTTGAGGTTGAAGATCTTCTCGCGGCTCATCTTGTCCGGCACGACCAGGATCAGCTTGTAGCCCTTCTGCTGGGCGACCAGCGCCAGGCCCAGGCCGGTGTTGCCGGCGGTGCCCTCGACCAGGGTCGCGCCCGGCTTGAGGTCGCCACGCTTCTCGGCGGCTTCGATCATCGACAGGCCGATGCGGTCCTTGATCGATCCTCCGGGATTGGCACTCTCGAGCTTCAGGTAAAGCTCGCAGACCCCCGTATCCAGGCGCTGGGCCTTGACGATCGGGGTCTGGCCAATGAGTTCGAGTACGGAGGAGTGGATTGCCATCGGTTCACATCGATTCGCGCCGCAATGCGGCCGGACCGGTGATTATCCGACGGTTGGCGGCGAAAGTCAGGTTGCCGCGTTCATCGGCCCTGCGGCCGGATTGCCGCTGCGGGAACGGACCCGGAGCGGCGCGGACGGCACCGGTCGACGAGGAGACCGGAACCGCCCGCGACGTAGGGTGGCAAGAGGGGTCAGTGCACGGGGGAGGCGTACATCCGTTCCAGTTTCTGCTTGGCCAGCAGCTTTTCACGCTTCATCTGTCCCAGGGTGAGGCTGTCTATCGGGAGCACACCCAGCTCGGCATCCATGCACTTCTTGTTCAACTTCTGGTGCCGTTCGTAGAGCGCCTTGAATTCGGGATCCTGCTTGCGCCGTGCGTCGATATCGCTCTGGGGCTGACCTTCAAACATGATGAACCTCCTATCGCTTCTGCAGAAACAAGAACGCCCCGGCCTGACGGCACGGGGCGCTGCTTGGGGCGGAGTGCCGGGCAACCGTGACCTGCGAACCCGCGGCGGCGTCCAGTGCGTACTGGACCTGCGACTGCTGTGGTTCGTGGCGCTGGTGCATTGCCGGCCCTCCAATCGTCCAGGCCGCGGAAGGCGACCCGGACAACTGACCCTACGCTTGCTTCGGGACCGGTTCAACCCTTTCAAACGATATCGTCGACCGCGCCTAGGCAGGGTTCAGGCTGAACGCGCAGAACAACGGAAATTAAACAAAAACAACCAGTTGCGTCATGACCCGCGGTCATGACGCAACACCGGCCCGGCATCAGGGCGCGATGATGACTTCCGCCGAACGGGCCTTGGTCGCCGCGGCCTTCTTGCCGCTGACCTGCAGCCGGCTGGCACTGACACCGGCGGCCACGAGTGCATCGCGCAGCGCCTCGGCGCGCTGTTGGCCGACGCCGGCGGCCGCGTCATAGGCTTCGATCCGGACCCGGCCCTTCTTGCCGATGTTCAGGTACTCGGCCAGGGCCTTGGCCTGGCCCTTGGCCCCGCCGGACAGGCTGCCCTTGCCGGCGGCAAAGGCGTCGCCGCTGAAGGTGAACACTTCCCCGCGGGACTCGAACTTCGAGCCCGGCAGCTTGCTGCCCGACACCAGCTCGGCTTCTTCACGGGCCAGCTTGGCGGCATTCTGCTGGGCCGCACTCAGGCGCGCGGTCTGCTTGCCGGCCACGCTGGTCAGCGCGGTTTCGGCGTCCTGGCGGGCCAACGCTTCCTGCTCGGCCGCCTGGCGCAGGCGCTCGCTTTCCTCGGCCTGGATCTGGGCCTGGACGCGCAGGCGCTCGGCTTCCTGGCGCGCCCGCTGGGCATCGCGGCGGCTGGCTTCGATCAACAACTCGCTGCGGGTGCGCTCGAGCTGGTCGACCTCACGCTGGGCCAACGCGGCACGGACGCTGGTCTCGGCGATCTCGACCCGGCGCTCGGCCAGGTAACGGGCCTGGTCCAGATCGCGGCGCTTGGCCTTGGCCAGGTCGGCCACGGCCTGCTGGGCCTGCAGGCGCTCGAAGGCGGCCAGCTGGGCGGCATCCGGGTTGGCCTGGATCGCCATCAGGCGCTGGGTGAGCTGGGCCACCGCCGGGTCATCGGCGGCCTGGGCCATCAGCGGCAGGCTGAGGCTGGCGGCCAGCAGCAGGCAGGGCATGCGCATCTTGGTGGAGATCATCAGCGGTCTTCCCCGGTGGCGAGCTGGCGCTGCAGCTGGGTGACTTCATTGCGGCGCAGCTGCAGCTGGGCCGTAGCGGTGGCTTCCTCGCTGCGGGCGCGGGCCAGGTCGGCGTCGACCGTGGCGCGAACGGCCAGCATCGGCGCGTTCTTGCGCTCGCGGCGGTCACCGGCGGCGCGCTGGGCCTGCTCCAGGCCCTGCCGGGCCACGGCGATCAGGTCCGGGGCGTACTGGTCGGCATCGGCCTGGGTGGCCTTGTCGACCGCCTGCCGGGCCTGCATCAGTTCCAGCGCGCCATCCTGCGCCTGTGCGGCACCAGAGAGCGCGAATGCGCACACCGTCACATACAGGGCCCGTCGTATTTGTGCGAAGCTAGGTTTCATTGGGGGTGCCGTCGCCAGAGTTGTGTGCGCGGCCATTGTCGGAAGCCTGCGGTGCGCTTGCAATGGCAAGCCGCTGATTGTTGGGGAAACATTTCGCATGGATATCGGCTATTTCCTGAAGCTGATGACCGAAAAGAACGCGTCGGACATGTTCTTGACGACCGGAGCACCGGTATACATCAAGATCGAGGGGAAACTCTATCCGCTGGGCAATACCGGGTTGCCGCCCGGGATGGTCAAGAAGATCGCCTACTCGCTGATGGATGAGGGCCAGGCCCCGCAGTTCGAGCGCGAGCTCGAGCTCAACATGGCCATTGCCCTGCCCGACGCCGGGCGCTTCCGCGTCAACGTGTTCAAGCAGCGCGGCGAGGTCGGCATGGTGATCCGCGCGATCCGCAGCAAGATCCCCAGCATCGAAGAACTCAACCTGCCCCAGGTCCTGAAGGACGTCATCATGACCCCGCGCGGGCTGGTGCTGGTGGTCGGCTCGACCGGCTCGGGCAAGTCGACCTCGCTGGCCTCGATGATCGACCACCGCAACAGCACCACGACCGGGCACATCCTCACCATCGAGGATCCGATCGAGTACCTGCACAAACACAAGATGTCGATCGTGAACCAGCGCGAGGTCGGGCTGGACACGCACACCTTCCACGACGCGTTGAAGAACGCGATGCGTGAAGCGCCCGACGTGATCCTGATCGGCGAGATCCTGGATGCGGAAACCATGGAGGCCGCCATCGCCTTCGCTGAAACCGGGCACCTGTGCCTGGCCACCCTGCACTCCAACAACGCCGACCAGACCATCGAGCGCATCCTCAACTTCTTCCCCGAGAGCGCGCACCGCAACGTGCTGATGAACCTCTCGCTGAACCTGCGTGCGGTCGTCTCCCAGCGCCTGGTCAAGGGCAAGGACGGGCGCCGCCTGCCGGCCACCGAAGTGCTGATCAACACGCCGATGATCCGCGACCTGCTGCGCCGCGGCCAGGTGCACGAGATCAAGGCGGCGATGGAGGCCTCGCTGGAAGAAGGCATGGAGAGCTTCGACCAGTGCCTGTTCCGGATGGCCAAGAACGGCATCATCGAGCAGGAGGAGGCGCTGCGCGCGGCCGACTCGCGCGATGGCCTGGCGTTGAAATTCCGGCTGTCCGAAGGCGGCAGCGAACACGATCCGTACGCAGATTACTCGGCTGCCTCCGCACCGGCGATCACGCACGGGTTCTAGCGGTTCCCCACCGTTGGTGGGGGCATCTGACACGGCGCATCGACCAACGGTCGATGCCTACCCGTCTCCCCGCGTCGATCTGTCGATGCCCACCGTCATCCTGCGTCGATCTGATGCTCGGGCCTGGCTGCATCGAATGCCGGCAGGGCCAGGCACGCGGCTTCGATCCGCTGCAGCGTCGGGTACGGCGCCAGATCCAGCCCGAACCGGTGCGCGTTGTACAGCTGCGGCACCAGGCAGGCATCGGCCAGGCCGGGCTGGTCGCCCTGGCAGAACGTGCCCGTCCTGGCATCGCCGGCCAACAGCGTTTCCATCGCCGCGAACCCCTCCGCCATCCAGTGCAGCGTCCACTGGGTGCGTGCCTCGGCGCCGGCCTGCAGCGTGCGCTCCAGATACTGCATCACCCGCAGGTTGTTGAGCGGGTGGATGTCGCAGGCCACCAGCTGCGCCAGCGCACGCACCCGTGCCCTGCCCTCCGCATCGGCGGGCAGCAACGGCGGGGCCGGGAACACCTCGTCCAGATACTCCAGGATCGCCATCGACTGCTGCAGCACGCGCTCGCCATGGCGCAGGGTCGGCACCAGCTCCTGCGGGTTGAGCGCGGCATAGGCCGCGCCGTGCTGCTCGCCCCCCTCGCGGACCAGGTGCACCGGGGTGATCCGGTGCGGCAGGCCCTTGAGATTCAGCCCGATGCGCACGCGGTAGGCTGCGCTGGAGCGCCAGTAACTGAACAGCTCGATCGGTTCCATGGCGGTCTCCCGGCCGTTGCTCAGGGCTTGGCCGCCTGCTCGATGCGCTGTTCGATCGCACCGAAGATGCTCTCGCCGGCCGCATCGAACATCTCGATCCGCACCACATCGCCGAAGGACATGAACGGCGTGCTCGGCTTGCCATCGCGCAGGGTTTCCACGGTGCGCTGTTCGGCGAAGCAGGACGCACCCTTGCTGGTGTCCTCGTTGGCGATGGTGCCCGAGCCGACGATCGCACCGGCGCCCAGCGGACGGGTCTTGGCGGCGTGCGCGACCAGCTGGGCGAAGTTGAACTGCATGTCCACGCCGGCTTCCGGCGCGCCGAACCATTCCCCATTGATATGGGTGGCCAGCGGCAGGTGGACCTTGCTGTCCTGCCAGGCGTCACCCAGCTCATCGGGGGTGACGAACACCGGTGACAGCGCCGAGCGCGGCTTGGACTGCAGGAAACCGAAGCCCTTGGCCAGCTCGCCCGGGATCAGGTTGCGCAGCGAGACATCGTTGACCAGGCCGATCAGCTGGATATGGCCGGCAGCCTGCTCCGGCGTCACCGCCATGGGCACGTCGTCGGTGATCACCACCAGCTCGGCTTCCAGATCGATGCCGTACTCCTCGCTGACCACCTTGACCGCGTCGCGCGGGCCGTAAAAACCGGCACTGGTGGCCTGGTACATCAGCGGGTCGGTGTAGAAGCTCTCCGGCACTTCGGCGCCACGGGCGCGGCGCACGCGGGCCACGTGCGGCAGGTAGGCGCTGCCATCGACGAATTCATAGGCACGCGGCAGCGGCGCGGCCAGCGCCTGCAGGTCGATGTCGAACACGCCGTCGGCGTCGCCATCGTTCAGCGATTCGTACAGGGCATTCAGGCGCGGGGCCAGGTGGCTCCAGTCTTCCAGGGCCTGCTGCAGGGTCGCGGCGATGCCGGTGGCGCGTACGCCCTGGCGCAGGTCGCGCGAGACCACGATCAGGGTGCCGTCGCGGCCGCCTTCCTTCAAAGAACCAAGCTTCATGGGTGGGTATCCGGGATCGCGAAAATAGGTTTCAAGTGTAATCAAATGCTTGGCGGGCCGACCAGCTGCACCGCCGCATCGCCTTACCGTAATGCATTGCCTACGCGCAGGAGCAGCCCCGCATGGCGTGGCTCGACCGTTCCGCCCTCCTCCTCCCAAGCTGAACAGGGGAGTTTGGTATGGGTCTCAAACATCCGTTAGACTATCCGGGTCTGCAGCGGCCGTCCGTTTCCCTTCGGGATCGCCGGCGATATGGATCAACGATCCGTCGCCCGCCCCCACTCCGACGCCATTCGTCATGCATTCCAGTCTTCGCACCGCGTCGACTGCACCCAATTCTCGCAGCGCGGTTCACGGGAACGCTCCGAGTCAGCCGATCACATTGATCTGCCTCGCGTCCGGCCATTCGGCCTGGCGTTACTTTGTCTTTGGAGCTTCCACCCGATGTCTTTTGAATCCTTGGGCCTTGCCCCGTTCCTGCTGCGCGCGTTGACCGAGCAGGGCTACGATACCCCCACGCCGATCCAGGAGCAGGCCATCCCGCTCGCCCTGGAAGGTCGCGACCTGCTGGCCGGCGCACAGACCGGTACCGGCAAGACCGCCGCCTTCGGCCTGCCGCTGCTGCAGCACCTGGGTACCAACCCGCAGGCCGTCAATGGCCCGCGCAAGCCGCGTGCACTGGTGCTCGCCCCCACCCGCGAACTGGCCACCCAGGTGCATGACAGCCTGCGCGGCTACAGCAAGTACCTGCGTATCCCGAGCGCCTGCATCTACGGCGGCGTCGGCATGGGCAACCAGTTCGACGTGCTGCGCCGTGGCGTGGACCTGCTGGTCGCCTGCCCGGGCCGCCTGATCGATCACATCGAGCGTCGCAGCGTCGACCTGTCCGGCATCGAAATCCTGGTCCTGGACGAAGCCGACCGCATGCTCGACATGGGCTTCCTGCCGTCGATCAAGAAGATCCTCGCCAAGCTGCCGCGCCAGAACCGCCAGACCCTGCTGTTCTCGGCCACCTTCGAAGAGAGCATCAAGCAGCTGGCCCTGGAGTTCATGCGCGATCCGGCGCAGATCCAGGTGACCCCGAAGAACACCGTTGCCGAGACCATCACCCACCGCGTGCATCCGGTCGATGGCGCGCGCAAGCGCGAACTGCTGCTGCACCTGCTGGCGCAGGACAGCCGTGAGCAGACCCTGGTGTTCGGCCGTACCAAGCATGGCTGCGACAAGCTGGCGATGTTCCTGGACAAGTCCGGCATCAAGACCGCGGCGATCCATGGCAACAAGAGCCAGGGCCAGCGCCTGCGTGCCCTGGGTGACTTCAAGGCCGGCCGCGTGACCGTGCTGGTGGCCACCGACATCGCCGCACGCGGTATCGACATCAACGAACTGCCGAAGGTCATCAACTACGACCTGCCGATGGTGGCCGAGGATTACGTGCACCGCATCGGCCGTACCGGCCGTAACGGTTCGACCGGCCAGGCGATTTCGCTGGTGGCCCAGGACGAAGCCAAGCTGCTGCGCCAGATCGTGCGCCTGCTCGACAAGGACATGGACATCCGCGACGTGCCGGGCTTCGAGCCGCAGACCCCGATCCGCTGGGGCAACAGTGCGCCGGGCAAGGCCGAAGTGCCGGGTGGCGATCGTTCGCCGCGCAAGCATGCGCGTCGTCCGCACAGCGAGGCCCCGCGCCACGCCCATGCCGGCCCGAAGAAGGCCGGTGGCGGCCAGCGTGATGGCGCCGGTCGCGGTGCACCGCGCGGTGGCCAGCCGCAGGGCCAGCGCCGTGGCGGTGCCGGTCGCAGCCAGGGTGGCGGCGGCGGTCGCGCCAGCTGATTCCTACGGGCATCGCTGAAACGCAAAAAGGGCGACGCATCTGCGTCGCCCTTTTTTTTGTGTGTCTCGGGAGCCGGCCAGCGGCCGGCACTACCGGCCCGGTCGTTGGCGCCTGTCCGGCAGTGGCTCGGCGCCCCGACTCAGAAACTGTAGGCCACCGTGATCCGCGCATTGCGGCCGGGCTCGCTGTAGCGGCCGATGCCCTCATCGTTGACGTAGCCGTACAGCGTGTTGGTGCCCTTGTTGATGTTGCGCACGCGCTGCCAGAGGTAGTACTCCTCATTGGTCAGGTTGTAGATACCGGCGCTGAGCTTCCACTGCGGGGTGACGTTCCAGGTGCCGTACAGATCCAGCACGGTGTAGCCATCGGCCTTGTCGACGAAGGCGGGCGTGATGACCTTGCCGGTGGCGTCGGTGGTGTAGGCGTCCTTCGCTTTCTTGGCCACGGCGTGGGTCACGCTGGCGGTGAGGTTCCACACCGGCGACGGCGCGTAGCGCACGCCCAGTACCGCACTGGCCGGCACGATGCTCTCCAGCGGGTCGCCGTTGCGCTTCTCGCCTTCGCTGTAGGAGGCCGCCAGGCGCGAGGACCAGGCGTCGCTGATCTGCCAGCGCCCTTCCAGCTCCACGCCCTTCACCGTCACTTCGCCCGCGTTGGTCGGCATCGTGTAGTTGCGCGAATACAGCACCGGGCCGGTGGCGGTGGTGCGGAAGCCGCCGGGTACCGACTGGACCAGGTTGGTGTACTCGATGAAGTTCTCGTAGCGGTCGCGGAACACCGACAGGCCCAGCTGCGCGCGATCGGTGCTCCAGCGGTAGCCGAACTCCAGATTCAGGCTCTTCTCCGCCTCCAGGTCCGGGTTGGAGACGGTGTCGTTGAGCAGCAGCGGCTGGCCGTTCTGCGCGTTGATGACCTGGGTGGCGCTGGTCGGCGAATACATGTCCGCCACGGTCGGTGCGCGGAAGCCACGCCCCACCTGCGCCCACAGCGCGTGATCGGGCAGGAAGCGGTACTCGGCGCCCAGCTGCCAGCTCGGCGAAGCGAAGCTCACATCGCGCACGGTGCCGGTGCGGTCCACGAAGGTGGCATCCACCTGCGGTGAGTAATCGTAACGGTCGTAGCGCGCACCGGCGCTGAGCGTCAGCCGTTCGTCCAGCAGCTGCACGCTGTCGCGCAGGTACAGGTTCCAGGCGGTCACGTCGGTCTTGGGCACCTGCCGCGGGTCGATCTCCACCGAGGCGACCGCGCCGGCCGCGTTCCAGCGCGTATCAACCGCAGTGAAATCGATGTCGCGCTGCTGCCAGGCCAGGCCGTAGACCACGTCATGGCGCGCGCCGGCAGTGGCGAAGACCTTGCTGAAGTCGGCCGCGGCGCGGTCCAGGGTCTGCTTGGTCGAGCGGTTCTCGCTGCGCAGGCATGGCGTCGTGCCGCCGGGGCAGCCGCTGCCGGCCACGATGGTGGTGATGCCACGGCTGTCGGTGACCTGGCGGTCCAGCTGTGCATCCAGCGTATCGAACAGCGCGTTGTCAGCGCGCCACTGGTAGTTCACCCCGTAGCGGTCACGGTCGTTGGTGTCATGACCTTTGCGCGACAGGTAACCCGGCGCGTAGACGCGCGAGAGGTTGTCCACGTCGTTGGTGGCGCGGCCACGCTCGTAGAGGAAGCCCAGCGTGTTGGCCTCGTCGAGCTGCAGGTCGAACTTGCCCAGCAGATTGTCGCGGGTGCTGTCCACCGGATCCGGCGTGCGGCGACCGACCCCGATGCGGTCGTTGGTGGTGTCATACCACGACTCGGATTCATGGCCTTCGCGGCGGGTGTAGACCAGCATCGATTCGACGATGCCGGTACGGTTGGCAAAGGTCAGCGTGCCCATGGTTTCGTCATTGGCACCGGAGTACCCCGCCTTGAACCCAAGGTGGGTATCGTTGCCGGTACGCGTGAGGTAGTCGGCCGGGTCCTTGGTGGTGAACACCACCGCACCCCCCAGCGCACCGCTGCCGGCGCTGATCGAGTCGGCGCCCTTGATCACGGCCAGGCTTTTGAGGGTATCGATGTCCACATCGCCGCGGCCACCGCGAAAGAACTCGTAGGAACGCGCGGTTTCCACCGATTCGCCCAGGCTCAGACCATCGACGGTGATCGCGACGCGGTCGCTTTCCAGGCCGCGGATATTGAAGCCGTTGTCGCCGAATCGGCCCATGTCCACGATGCTGACACCGGGGATGTAGCGGATCGCTTCTTCCATCGTGTTGGCCATCTCGTTGTCGAGATCGGCCGCGGTAAGGACGGTGACGTTCTGGTTGGTCGAACGGGTTTTCTTGGCGCGCTCGGCCTGCACGCGCACGGTATCGAGCGTGCTGGCATCGGCAGCGGTTTCAGCATGCACGGTGACGGACAGGCTGGCGCCAACCGCCAGCGCCAGCAGGGTGAGGGACGACTTCATGATCAAGCTCCGCAGGAGGGGAAAGAAATGGCGTGAGGCCGCGGTGGCGGCGGGCCGTTCCTGGCTGCGGCGATCGGTGGATCGAGCGGGGCTGGGGGGCAAGGGCGCGCAGGGGGCGCGCGCCGGGTTCATCCGTGGGTGCAGGCGTGCGACGTGCAGGGCACGTCCAGGCCGCTAGCGGTTGCCGTTGGCCGAATGCGCGCCGGCGACCGGCTCGGGATCGCGTGCATCGACGACGCCGTCGCCATTGCTGTCGGCGCGGTCGAACATGCGCTTGCCCGAGAGCTGGTACTCGGCAAAGGTCATGCGGCCATCGGTGTCCTTGTCCAGCGAGGCGAAGCGCACGCGGGCCTGGCGCGCGGCATCGGCACGGACACGCTGGCGCTGCTGCTCCAGGCGGCCGCTGAACTCGGCGGTGTATTCGGCCAGCGACAGCGTACCGTTGCCGTCGGCATCGGTGGCGGCGAAGCCCGCGGCACGCACTGCGTCGAACTCGTCGCGATCCACCGCGCCATCCTGGTTGCGGTCGTACAGCTCCAGCATGCCGTTGGCGGTGTGCGAGGTCGGCATCTTCAGCGGATCGCGCGAAGACGCCGCGGCCGTCTCCTGCGTGGCGTTCTGCGAGGCCTCGTAGCCGGCCCAGGTGCGTTCGCCGGCGGCATCGTACTCGGCGCGGCTGATCGCCCCGTTCCCGTCGCGATCCAGTGCCTTGAAACGGGTGTCGGTCTGGCGCAGGTGGCCAGCGCGCGCGTCGGCCAGGCGCACATCGAAGCGCTGCAGGTACTCATCGACGTATTCCTGTTCGTCGACGTGGCCGTCCTGGTTGCGGTCGGTGTCGGTGTAACGCTGCTTGCGGAAGGCCTCGAACTGGGCCCAGCTGACGCTGTCGGTCCCTTCGGTGGCGAACTGCGCCAGGAAGGCAGCCGCGGTCGGGGACACAGGGGTGGCCTTGGTGGCCGGTTGTGCATGGGCGGCCGGCGCCAGCACCAGTGCCAGCAGGGCCGCGGTGAGCGGGACGATCTTCATGGTGGTTCCCCTGGAGAAAGGACGGTTACGGTTCGACAACGTGGACGCGCAGCGATCAGGCGGGCGGCTTCTCGCGGAAACAGCCGGGCGATCCCGGCGGGCGCCATCCTATTCTTATTGCGAATGATTCGCAATACGGAATTTTCACATGGGGTGTGATGGGTGTCCAGCAACCGAAAACAGCCGACGTTGGTCGGCTGTGTCGGACACATAGCGGGGGAGGCCGGCGTGTCACCCCGGGTGTGGTCGGGAGCCGGCCAGCGGCCGGCACTACCGCTGCCGAAGGCGTCAGCCGCGCGGCTTGGTCGGGTTGAGCTGGTTGCCGAAGAAGATCGCGTTCAACAGCAGGCGCTCGGTGCCGTGCCAGTACTTGCGATGCGCCGGGTCATCGGCGAACAGCACCACGTTGCCCTGCCCCTGCGGCGAGACCAGCAGCCAGGCCGCACCAGCGACGCGGCTGCGGTTGCGCTCGGACAGATACCCGTTGACCTTGGGCGCTTCGTCGATGCGTACCACCGTGGAGAACGGGTTGCGGCTGGGCTGGAAGCTCAGGCCGTTTTCCTTGTTCACCGCCAGCTGCCGGCGCGGCACGCCGAAGCCCAGCGGATGCGTGGTGTCCACGTCGGCGCTGAGGATGTTGCCGCTCACGCGTTCGATCGCGGCGATGTCGCGCTGATCGCCAAAGGCGCGTCGTGCCGCCTCCGGTTCCTTCTCCTCCGGCCCCAGCACTTCGTCGCTGAGCTTCTGCTCGATTGCCCAGCGCGCGGCGGTGCCATAGGTGATCAACGTGCCGCCAGCATTGATCCAGCGCTTGAGCGCGGCCACGGCGGTGGCATCGACGCCACCGTAGGTGCCCCCGGCCAGGACAATGGTGGTGTAGCGATCCAGAGCGACCTTGCCGAGCTGGGCCGGATCGATCTTGCTGGCCGGCAGTTGCAGATGCTGATCAAGCAGGAACCAGGCCGAGCCGATCTCGGTTGCACTCACGCCCTCGCCCATCACCAGCGCGACCGCCGGCTTGCGCAGTGCCTTGACACTGTCGCTGCCCAGATCGATACCCCCACGGCTCTGCCCACTGGACAGCGCCTGGATATGCACGCCACTGCTGCGTGCCGCGGCGTCGACCGCCGCGAGCAGTTCGGCACCGGCCAGCGGCTGGCCCGCCACCGGCACCACCACGCTGCCGTAGCCGAACGACTGCTCGCCCTGCGCGGTGGCTGCCGTGAACGGCTGGAACGCGGCGCGGGTCAGCAGGCCCTTGGCCTGCAGCGCGTACAGCGCGCGGCTGGCGTTGTAATCGCGCCAGTCAAACACGTAGGCATAGCCCGCCTCGCCACCGACCACTCTACCGTTCGCGTCCGGCACGCTGGCCACGCGCTCGCCACCGGCAATCCGGCTGCGGCTGGCGGCGAATGCGACGCCGTAGGCTGGTGCGATCGCATAGGAGGTGCTGCCGTAGAACACATCGCCCTTGATCGGCGGGGTGTCGGCGAAGATCGAATGGACGAGGCGGAACTGCGGCTGCGCGGCCTGGACCACGTAGGCACTGCCCGGCTCGAAGCGTTGGCCGTCCACCGTCACCGGGGCGCTCAATGCCTGCACGGTGATCTGGTGCTGCAGCAGCAGATCCAGCAGGCGCCGGGTCAGGCCCGGATCGCCCGCGTCGCCGAACACGAACGACTTCACCGGCTGATGGTTGGCCTGCTTCAGGGCCGACTGGAAGAAATCCTTCTGCAGCTTCAGCAGCCCGTCGCGCTCGGTGACCGCGCCGCGCACGGTGCCCAGGCCAGTGGCCACCTGGTTGCGGATGGTGAAGCCGAAGGTCAGCAGGCCGTTGACCGATTCCTGCACGCGGCCTCGCGAGCTGGCCTGCTCCACGGTCACCCCCACCGCACCGTGGAAGTCCGGGTAGGTCGAGCCATAGACCGGCGAGAAGTTATCGAAGTTCTCCCCGGTGTAGTACAGCGAGCCCAGCGCATCCAGCGACTGTGCGTGGTACTTGGCCAGGGTCTTGTTGAACGCATACGACGACGCCGGGATGAGCGGGCTGTGCATGCTGGCCGGCGACGGTTCGAAGTAGTAGGTGCTGTCCTTGCCCATCTCGTGGAAATCGATCTGGACGTTGGGATACCACTGGTGGAAGTACGCGATCTTCGGCCGCGTGTCCTGCTGGGTCAGCGCCAGCCAGTCGCGGTTGAGGTCGGTGAAGTAGTGATTGGTGCGGCCCTGCGGGAACGGTTCGACATGTTCCTTGTCGGCCGGGTCGGCCGAGGCCGGCGAGGACGCATACGCATTGTGCCAGCTCGCCGCGCGGTCACGCCCGTCCGGGTTCTGCGCCGGATCGAACAGCACCACCGCGTGCTGCAGCCACTGCGCGGTTTCCACACTGCGGTTGGCGACCAGGTAGTAGGCGGTGAGCATCGCTGCTTCACCGCTGGAGGTTTCATTGCCGTGCACGCTGTAGCCCAGCCACACCACCACCGGGCTGCTGCCGGCGGCCGAGAGCGGCTGCGCCGGATCGGCCAGGGTGACGTGCTGGCGCCGCAGCGCCTCCAGGTTCTGCAGATTCTGTGCCGAGGTCACCGTGGCGATCAGCAGCGGGCGGCCCTCGTAACTGCGCCCGATCTCTTCGACCTTGATCTTGTCGGAGTGTTTGGCCAGTTCGTTGAAATACGCCACCAGCTGATCGTGCCGCGTGTAGCGGCTGCCGATCTCATAGCCGAGGAACTGCTGCGGGGTGGGAATGGACGGATCGAACTCGCCGCCCTGCGGGAAGAAGTACGCGCTCTGCGCGAACGCTGGCGCGGCCAGCAACCACAACGCGCCCACCAGCCAGGTGATGGGACGTGACACGACACGATGCAAAGACACAGCAGTTCCCCATGAAGCGGGCCGGCATCTCCGCCGGCCCCGTTGGATGCGCACGCTCCGGTGCAGCCAGGTGCCGGGCCGGCGCGAAGGCGACCGGCCCGCAGGTTCAGAAGCGGTAGTCGAAGCCGACCGTGAAGTAGCGGCCGCGCAGGTCGTACTGACTGAAGTCGTACGGCGCGCGGATACCCGGGAACGAGGCGTCGTACGGCGGTTCCTCATCGGCCAGGTTCTGGATCTTCGCGTACAGGGTCAGCTTGTCGATGCCGGTGTAGCCCAGGTACAGGTCGAACTGGTTGTAGCCATCCACGCGGTCCTGCACGGCGGTGGCCGCGGCGCTGGCCTTCTGGTCGTAGCCGCTGGTGTAGTACCAGGTCAGCGCGGTGCGGAAATCGCCATAGCTCCAGTCGAAGGTGGTGGTCGCCTTGTTCTTGGGCAGGGTGGCGCCGAGGTTGCTGCCGGCGTAATCCACCAGCGGACCACCGACCACGGTGGGGCGGCTGTAGTCGCGCACGTGGGTGAAGGCGGTGCTCAGGCCGAAGTCGCCGGCACGCTCGGTCGGGAAGCGCTGGCGCAGTTCGACATCGAAGCCGGAGGTCTTCAGCTCGCTCAGGTTCTGATAGCGGTTGTAGACCGCCAGCAGCTTGCCGCGCTCATCGCGCAGCACCGCACCGGGTACGTCGTCGGTGACCAGGGTCTGGGTGTTGTTGGTGCCCACCAGGTTCTCCAGCTCGATGCGGTAGTAGTCCACGCTCAGGCTGGTGTTGGACCACGGCGAGAGCACGATGCCGGCGTTGAAGCTCTTGGTGCGCTCGGGCTTGAGGTCGTTGTTGCCCACGGTGAAGAAGGTCGGGTTCTGCCGCGAGCCCGGCACATCCGGATCGCGCGGATCGATCACGCTGCCGTAGGCGATGCTGGTGCTGTTGGAATTCTCCGACAGCGACGGCGCACGGAAGCCCTTGGAGGCGGCCGCGCGCACCAGCAGGATGTCCCACGGCTGCCAGCGCAGGCTCAGCTTGGGCGAGAAGGCATCGCCAAAATCGCTGTAGTGATCGGCGCGCGCAGCGGCCTGCAGCTCCAGGCGCTCGGCCAGCGGCACGTTCACTTCGGCATAGGCCGCGGTCACCTTGCGCTCACCGTGCACCTCGGCGATCGCCGGGCGGATCTGCAGGCCCGCATCGATCTGCCAGGGGTTGTTGGAATCGAGTTTCTCGCGGCGCCACTCGGCACCGGCGGCAAAGCCGATCTCGCCGGCCCAGGTGTGGCCGATCGCACCGGAGATCTTGGCATCCACGCCCTGCAGCACCGACTCGGCCGGGCGCAGCGTGCTGATGTTGATCGCGTTGAGCACGTCCTGCGGGGTGGCCGCGGGATTGAGCAGGTTGTAGCTGCCGGTGGCCAGCGCATCGGCCAGCGCATAGCGGTTGGCGAAGCCACCGGAGACGGTCTCGCGCTCACTGCTGCGCGCACCGAATGCACCCACTTCCCAGTCCCAGTTCTGCAGACTGCCGCGCAGCCCGACCAGGCCGCGGTAAGCCTGCGAGCGGTTGGTCTTGATGGTCGCGCCGAGGTTGAAGAAGGTGTACTCGATCGGTACGGCGCGGCCGTAGGGGTTGTACGGGCTGCTCGCCGGCAGATTGGAGGAGACCGGCTCGGCCAGCCCGGTATCGGCGTTGAGCGCGAAGCGGCCGCTTTCCAGGGTGAAGAACGGGCTGCTGCCGAACCAGGAGACGCCCTTGATCTCGCTGTAGAGCACTTCACCGAAGGCTTCGACGTTGTCGTTCACCCGGAAGGTGCCGTTGACGTAGGCCTGGTAACGCTTGGTCGAGGGGATCAGCGTGGTGTACGGCGCCTGGTTGAAGCCGCAGGTGTTGCCGGCCAGGCCATCGATCGGCGCGCTGGCGACCAGGGTGGTGCCCTCCGGGCAGTTGCCGTTGGCATCGAGCATCGGCACCGAGGTGCCGTTGACCAGATACCGCGCGCCCTTGGCCGACCAGCCGTTCCAGCGGCCGCCGGGCTTGTCGGTGTAGATGCCCGACTTGGTCAGGTCGCGCTGGTCCTGGTCCAGGCGCTCGCGGTTGTAGCCTTCCAGGCTGACCAGGATGTTGTAGCCATCCGTGTCCAGATCACCGATGCCGCCGATGAACTTCAGGTTCTGCTCGTCCAGCCCGCCCTGGTCGGCGGTGCCGAGGCTGCCACCGAGTTCGGCGCCTTCGAAATTCTGCCGGGTGATGATGTTGACCACGCCGGCCACCGCATCGGAGCCGTACACGGCCGACGCGCCGTCCTTGAGCACTTCGATGCGCTCCACGGCGACCAGCGGCAGCGCGTTGAGGTTGACGAAGGTGTCCGACAGGCCGCCGGCCGGGAAGCCGTAGTTGGCCAGGCGACGGCCGTTGAGCAGCACCAGCGTGTTCTTCTGCGACAGGCCGCGCAGGCCGATGCCGGCCGAACCGGAGGCCCAGCCGTTGTTGGTGGTCTCGTTGTTGGCGTTGCCGGTGTTGGCCGAGATCGAGCGCAGCAGGTCGGCGACGGTGGCCTTGCCGGTCTCCTCCAACTGCTGGCGCTCGATCACCTGCACCGGGTTGGCCGACTCGGTATCGGTGCGCTTGATGTTGGACCCGGTGACCCGCACGGCGGCGAGGGTCTTGCTGTCGCCGGCGGCGGCGGCATCGGGGGCGGCGTCGGCGAACGCGGTCAAAGGCGTTGCCAGAGCGACGGACAACGCCGCTACAAGAAGAGTGGGCTTGGGCATGAACTTCAGTGGGGTGGTGGACGACAAGTTCCGCAGTAGTCCATGTCTGGCTGAACCACGGCCAATAACATCTCTTCATACGGATATAAGAGAAACTAACATCTCTTCATCCGGATGGAAATGTTTTCGTTAGCAACAATTAACGGCCTGGCGCTGCCGCGCCCCCGGGCCACCGCTACAATGCGGCCATGGAAATCTTCAAAGTCTTTACCCTCGAGGCCGCTCACCACCTCCCCAATGTGCCGCCGGGCCACAAGTGCGCGCGCCTGCACGGCCACTCGTTTCGGGTGGAACTGAAAGTGGAGGGCGAGCCAGGTGAGCAGACCGGCTGGATCATGGATTTCGGCGACGTCAAAGCCGCCTTCCAGCCGATCTATGACCGCCTGGACCACCACTACCTCAATGACATCCCCGGCCTGGAGAACCCGACCAGCGAGCGGCTGGCGGTCTGGATCTGGAACGAACTCAAGCCGGCCCTGCCCGAGCTGAGCGAAGTCACCGTGCACGAAACCTGCACCTCCGGCTGCCGCTATCGCGGTTGACCCGGAAGCGCAACCCATTGATTGGAAACCGGTTTAACCAAAACCGGACCACAACTGGCAACGAAATGTTGCAATGCAATATTTTCGGCGTATGCTGCATTGCATCAACGTTCTCGAGCCGTCCTGACCATGGCGTCCGCGTTCACCGATTCCTTCAGCGACTACACCCGCCAGCTGGCCGCCAGGGCCACGCGCGCCAACCGGCTCGCGCTTGAAAATGCCGAAAGCATGTTCGGGGTGCAGTTGAAGACGCTGGAGAAGAACATCACCGCCACCAGCGGGTTCTTCGGTGAAATCGTGCAGTCACAGGATTCCGGCACGCTGCAGTCGCTGCTGCCCAAGGGCGCGCAACTGGCGCGTGACAACCTCGCCCGTTGGACCAGCGCCAGCCAGGAAGTGGCCGGCCTGGGGTTGAAGGCCTCCGAAGCCTTCAGCGAACTCGCCCGGCAGCCGTTCGCGGCCGCCACGCCCAGCGCAGGCAAGACCCGCGGCTGAGCCGGACAACATCGAATTTGCGTGGGTCCCTCCCCCCACGCAATCCCAGACCCGACAGAACCCTCCCTCTGTCGGGTCTTTTTTTTGGGCGCTGTTACCGCGCTGCCGGCAACGAGAACACGAACAACGCCCCTTCCCGGCTCTCCAGCAGGCGGATCTCACGCCCGTGCAGCTGCACGATGCGATGCACGATCAGCAGGCCCAGCCCACCGCTGTCCGGCCGCTGGCTGCTCAACGCCGGCATCGCGGTAAACAGGGTGGCGCGGCGTTCGGCGGCAATGCCCGGGCCGGTATCGGCCACGCTGACCTGCACCTGGCCATCGGCCGCGCGCAGGGTGACCGTGATGCGCCCGCCTTCCGGCGTATGGCGGATCGCGTTGTCGAGCAGGTTGGTCAGCACCCGCTCGATCAATGCCAGGTCCGCGATCACCGGCGGGATACCCGGCGGAATGTCGGCGCTGAGTGTCTGCCGGCGGGACTCGCCCGCCAGCTCGAATTTCTGGAACACATCCTGGATCAGATCCGGCAGCGAGAACGCCTGGCGGTCCAGTACGACACCGCCGTGTTCGAGCCGGGCCAGCTCGAACAACGCCTGGGCCAGGCGCCCGACCTTGTGGCTCTGCGACAGCGCGATCGAGAGATAGCGCTGGCGCTCGTCGGCGCCCAGCGTGGCGTCTTTGAGGGCCAGCGTTTCCAGATACCCGTGCAGCGAGGACAGCGGCGTGCGCAGGTCGTGGGAGATATTGGCCACCAGCTCGCGCCGCTGCAGGTCCTGTTGGCGCAACTGTTGCCATTGCTCGCCCAGGCGCTGGGCCATGTGACCAAAGCTGTGCTGCAGGATGGCCAGTTCATCGCGCTCGCCGCTGCGCAGCGGCGCCGGCGGCGGGGCGGCATCGGGAGTGGCGGCATCGACATCGAAGGACTGGATGCGCCGGGTCAGCTGGCGCAGCGGGCGGGTGACCCAACGGAACGCGACCAGGCCGGCCAGCAGGCCCACCACCGCGACGATCGCCAACGACCACAGCGTGGTGCGCAGCGTACTGTTTGCGGCGATGTTGGCCGCCAGTGCTTCTCGCTGTTCACCGACCAGCACCACGTAGATGTAGCCGGCCTGATGCCCCTGCACCCACAGCGGCGCCGCGTTGAACACCTTGCGGCCGGTGGCGCTGCGCGGGTCATCGCCGAGGATCGGCAGCGGCTCGTCGCGCAGCAGCGCCTTTACCGGTGCCAGATCGACCCGGCTGCGCTTGAGATGACCGTCCGGAGCATCGTGGCCGAGGATGCGGCCCTGGTCGTCGAGCAGGTATACCTCCACGCTCGGGTTGACCGCCATCAGCTTGCCGAACAGCGCGCGCACTTCGCCGTTGCGCATGCCGCGGCCATCCATCAACTCGCCACTGCGCGCGATGTGTTCGGCCAGCCCGCGCGAGAGGCGCTGTACGGTTTCCTGCTCATGCACCGTGGTGCTGCGCATCTGGATCCACACCAGCGCGCCACAGCACAACAGCAGCAGCGCGAAGAACACCGCGGACAGGCGCTGCGACAACGTGAGCCGGATCATGCGCCGCCCCCTTCGTTGCCATCGACCAGTTTGTAGCCCCGTCCCCAGACCGTCTGGATGCGCTGCGGATTGGCCGCATCGCGCTCGATCTTGTTGCGCAGCCGGTTGATGTGGGTGTTGACGGTGTGTTCGTAGCCGTCGTGCTGGTAGCCCCAGACCTGGTTGAGCAGGTCCATGCGCGAATACACCTGGCCTGGGTGACGGGCGAAGAAGTAGAGCAGGTCGAATTCGCGCGGGGTCAGTTCCAGTGGCCTGCCCTCCACCTGCGCCGTGCGTGCGACCGGGTCGATGCGCAGCCCGGCCACCTCGGTTTCACCGGCATCGATGCGCGCGTTCTGCGCCATCGCTTCCACGCGGCGCAGCAGTGCTTTCACGCGTGCGACCAGTTCCAGCATCGAGAACGGTTTGGCCAGGTAGTCATCCGCACCCAGCTCCAGCCCGAGGATGCGGTGCACTTCGCTGGCGCGGGCACTGGTGATGATGATCGGGGTGTAGCGCGTCATCGCGCGGGCGCGCTTGCAGATCTCCAGGCCGTCCACGCCGGGCAGCATCAGGTCCAGCACCAGTGCGCTCCACGGCTGCGCTTCGAGCAGGGCCAGGCCTTCATCGCCGGTGGCGGCATGGGTGACCTCATAGCCCTCATCGCGCAGGTGCATGCGCAGCAGGTTGGCGATGTGGACATCGTCTTCGACGATCAGGACACGCTTGGCGCTGCTCATCGGCTCGGGGGGCGGCAGGAGGGCATGAGGCATTGTCGGCGGATCGCGACCGGAATGTGTCACGGAAAATTTAACCCCGCGTGAGGATTCGTTGACCGGGCCGGGCGCAGCATGGCCGCATCGTTCCCGTACCCGGAGATCGGCCATGCGCTACACACGTCGCACTGTGCTTGGAATGGGTGGCATGGCGGCCGCCGCCGGTCTGTTCGGCCTGACCGCCTGCAGCGGCCCTGCCCCGGCGGCCCCTGCCGCGCCTGCGCGCCAGTTCGAGGTCATGCGCAGCGATGCGCAGTGGCGCGAGCAGCTCACCCCGGCCCAGTACAGCGTGCTGCGCCGGCAGGGCACCGAGCGGCCGTTCAGCAGCCCCCTCAACAAGGAACACCGGCGCGGCACCTTCACCTGTGCAGGGTGCGCGCTGCCGCTGTTCTCCTCCTCCACCAAGTTCGACAGCGGTACCGGCTGGCCCAGCTTCTGGGCGCCGCTGCACGATGCCGTCGGCGAAGACCGCGACACCACGCTGGGCATGGTCCGGGTCGAGGCGCACTGCCGGCGTTGCGGTGGCCACCTCGGCCACGTCTTCGATGACGGCCCGCGCCCGACCGGACTGCGCTATTGCATGAACGGCGTGGCCATGAATTTCGTCGCGGCCTGAGCGCCGCACTCCCTGCGTCATAGAAGGACCTCTCCATGCTTCTGCTCGTGCTGGCCTACCTCGGTGGCGTGCTCACCATCCTCAGCCCCTGCATCCTGCCGGTGCTGCCGTTCGTGTTCGCACGGTCCGACCGCCCTTTCCTGCGCAGTGGGCTGCCGCTGCTGATCGGCATGGCGCTGATGTTCGCCGTGGTCGCCAGCCTGGCGGCGGTGAGCAGCCAGTGGGTGGCGCAGGCCAACCAGATCGGACGCTGGATCGCGCTGGTGGTGATGGCGGTGTTTGCGCTGGCGCTGCTATGGCCGGCGCTGGCCGACCGCCTGCTGTCCCCGTTCCAGCGGCTGGGCGCGCGGCTGAGCGCCTCGGCCGATGCGGCCAGTGATGCCGGACGCGGGGGCGTTGGCACCTCGCTGCTGATCGGCATCGCCACCGGCCTGCTGTGGGCACCGTGCGCGGGTCCGATCCTCGGCCTGATCCTCACCGGCGCGGCGTTGCAGGGGGCCAGTGTCGGCACCAGCGGGCTGCTGCTCGCCTATGCACTGGGCGCGGCCACCTCGCTGGCCCTGGCGATCTGGATCGGCGGGCGTGTGTTCGCCGCGCTCAAGCGTCGCCTCGGCGTGGGGGAGTGGGTACGCCGCGGGCTGGGCATCGCCGCATTGCTGGCGGTGGTCGCCATCGCGATGGGCTGGGATACCGGCGTGCTGACCCGGCTCTCCACGGTCAGCACCGCCAAGCTGGAACAGGGCCTGCTTGACGTGCTGCCGGCACAGCAGCCTGCTGCCGGTGCCGCGATGACGAGCGCGGCCAGTGCCCCCGGTCAGCCGCTGCCGGTGGAAGGCACCCTGCCCCCGCTGGCCGGTGCGACCGGCTGGCTCAACAGCCCGCCGTTGGATGCGCAGGCGCTGCGCGGCAAGGTGGTGCTGGTCGATTTCTGGACCTACTCCTGCATCAACTGCCTGCGTGCCATGCCCTACGTGCGCGAGTGGGCCGAGCGCTACCGCGACCACGGGCTGGTGGTGATCGGCGTGCATGCGCCGGAGTTTGCCTTCGAGCGCAACCTGGCCAACGTGCAGCGCGCGGTGAACGATCTGAAGGTCACCTACCCGGTGGCGATCGACAACGACTTCGCCATCTGGCGCGGCTTCAACAACAAGTACTGGCCGGCCCACTACTTCATCGACGCGCAGGGCCGGATCCGTGCGCATCACTTCGGTGAGGGCAACTACGCACAGTCCGAGCAGATCATCCGCCAGCTGCTGCGCGAGGCCGGCAACACGCTGCCCGGTGACGATGCACCGGTGGCCATGACGCTGGACGGCGTGGCGCGTCAGGCCGACATGGACAACCTCAAATCGCCGGAGACCTACCTCGGCCATGCACGGGCCGAGAACTTCGCCTCGCCCGGCGGCCAGCGCCAGGATCAACCCGCCGACTACGCCGCGCCTGCGACGCTGCAGCACAACCGGTGGGCCCTGGCCGGGCGTTGGACCGTGGGCAACGAAGATGCCCGGCTGGAAACGGGCGGCGGCCGCATCGCCTTCCGCTTCCATGCGCGCGACCTGCACCTGGTGCTGGCCCCGGGCGAAGACGGCAAGCCCGTGCGGTTCCGCGTGCGCATCGATGGGCACGTGCCGGGTGCCGCGGCCGGTGGCGATGTTTCCGCCGACGGCGACGGCGTCGTGGATGAAAACCGCCTGTATCAGCTGATCCGCCAGTCCGGCGACGTGCAGGAGCGCACCTTCGAGATCGAGTTCCTCGATCCAGGCGTGCGCGCCTACGCCTTTACGTTTGGTTGAGGAGCCATCGCATGAAGATCGCATTCGACAAACTCGTTGCCGGCGGCATCGCCGTTGCCATCGCGGCACTCACCGCCAGCGTGGTGGTGGGCCTGGATCGGCCCGCACAGGCTGCCGCGGCCGCTGCGACGGTGGCCGTGCCTGCACCGACCGGCAAGGCGGACCTGCGCCAGCCGGGCGTGAAGCGCGCCCAGGTGGTATTCGCCGGCGGCTGCTTCTGGGGCGTGCAGGGCGTGTTCCAGCACATCAAGGGCGTGGACAGTGCGCTCTCCGGTTACATCGGCGGCAGCGCGGCGAACGCGACCTACCCGCGCGTCGGCAGCGGCGGTACCGGCCATGCCGAGGCGGTGCAGGTGACCTACGACCCCTCGCAGGTGAGCTACGGCCAGTTGATGCAGGTGTTCTTCTCGGTGGCGCACGATCCGACCCAGCTCAACCGGCAGGGCCCGGACCGCGGCACCCAGTACCGCTCTGCGGTCTATGCCGACGACGCCGCCCAGCGCGATGCCACCCGTGCCTACATCGCCCAGCTGCAACAGGCCAGGACCTACGCCGCGCCGGTGGTCACCCAGGTCGACGGCGGCAAGCCGTTCTTCGCCGCCGAGGGCTACCACCAGAACTACCTCACGCTGCACCCCGAATCGCTGTACATCCGCATCAACGACCTGCCCAAGGTGGCCGCGCTGAAGCAACAGTACCCGGCGCTGTACCGCGAGCAGCCGCGCCTGGTGAGCACCACGATCTCGGCCCGCTGAGCGCGCTCGGGAAGGAGAAAAAAGCACGGCACACAGTGACCTGCCGTGCGCGGGGGGAAGTCGCAAGAGCGCATGGTAGGCTGGCGCCAGACGCGGATACAGATGCAGATGACTGGCATCCGCACGGTTACAGATTCTGTGGATGCAGCTGCCGATGGCGACCAACCTCTACCAATCCCTGGCCGATGAAATGGCCGACGCGATCCGCAGCGGACGCTTGCCGGTCGGCGCCCGCCTGCCCTCGCTGCGCGGGCTGGCGACGCAGCGCAGCCTCAGCCTCAACACGGTGATCGCGGCCTATCGGCAGCTGGAAGACGCCGGGCTGGTGCTGCCGCGGCCCAAGGCCGGCTTCGTGGTCAGCCCACGCCTGCCCGAACCCACGCAGACGCTGCGGCAGGCACCGTCGCCGCCGAGCGCACCCGCCCAGCAGGCGATGATGGCGCGCGTGCTGGCCGCGCAGCAGCAGCCGGGCATCGTCGATCTGGCCTTCGCCGGCCCGCGCGGCAAGCGCTTCTATCCCGGCGCGCAGCTGGCCCGCAGTACCGCGCAGGTGCTGCGTCGTGCCGCCACCACGGTGGAGACCTACGCACGTCCCAACGGTGCGGCGCGGCTGCTGGCGCAGATCGTGCAACGTGGGCCGCGGCTGGGGCTGCACACCACGGTGGATCGGCTGGTGCTGACCCATGGCGCGATGGAAGCCCTGCAGCTGGCCCTGCGCGTGGTGACAAAACCCGGCGATGCGGTGGCGATCGAAGCGCCCTCGTACTTCAACATCTACCCGCTGCTGCGCAGCTTGGGCCTGCGCGCGATCGAGCTGCCGACCCATCCACGCGACGGGCTCGATCTGAATGCGCTGGAAGCCCTGCTCGCCGCCGGTGGCATCGCCGCGATCATGGCCATGCCGACCGTGCACAATCCGCTCGGCGGCAGCATGCCCGTGCCGAACAAACAGCGCCTTGCCGCGCTGGTGAACCATTACCAGGTGCCGTTGATCGAAGACGCGGTCTACGCCGAACTGCAGTTCAAGGAGCCGCTGGAACCGCTGGCCAAGAGCTTTGATCGCGATGGCTGGATCATGGTCTGCAGTGGTTTCTCCAAGACGCTGGCGCCGGATTACCGGATCGGCTGGCTCGACGGGGGTCGCTTCGCTGCCGATATCCAGCTGCTGAAATTCCATTCTTCCGGCGCCGAATCACGCCTGCTCGGCGATGCGGTGGCGGCATTCCTGGAGGCCGGAAACTACGAACACCACCTGCGTGGGCTGCGCCGGCTCTACAGCGACCAGGTGAGCCACGTGCGTGGGCTGATCGCCCAGCATTTTCCGCCCGGCACCTCGGCCACCCAGCCGACCGGTGGCTTCCTGCTGTGGGTGGAACTGCCCGCGGCGATCGATGCCGGGGACCTGTTCGAGCAAGCGCTGGCCGAGGGCGTGGTGTTCATGCCCGGCCAGGTGTACTCACGCGGTGCGCGATACCGTCATTGCCTGCGCCTGTCGTGCTGCCAGGAACTGGATGCGCGCTTCGTCGGTGCCATCGCCACCGTCGGCCGGCTGGCCAACGCGCTGCAGGCGCGCGCGGCGGGCTGACGCTCAGAACACCAGGCGGTCTGCCAGGCTCGCCGGATCCGCACCCGGCGCATACGGCAGGCGGCCCCAGCACGGCATCGGCAACCGCGCCTTGAGCAGCGCGACATTCTCATCGCGGCGCGCCATCGCCGGGTCCACCTCGTTGGCGATCCAACCGATGCAGTGCGCGCCGCGGGCCGCGATCGCCTCGGCGGTCAGCCGTGCGTGGTTGAGGCAACCCAGCCGCAGCCCGACCACCATCACCACCGGCAGCTTCAGCGCCTGCACCAGATCACTCTGGTCCAGCGTGGCCGACAGCGGCGCCAGCCAGCCGCCGACGCCCTCCACCACCACCGTGTCCGCGCTGGCACGCAGGCGCGCGAAGGCAGCTTCGATCGGCGCCAGCGACAGTTGCACGCCCGCTTCTGCCGCGGCGATCTCCGGCGCGAGCGGCTGCTCCAGCGCAAAGGGGTTCAGGTCGTCGTACCCGGGCGTCGGCACGCTGGCAGCCAGCAGGGCGGTGGCGTCCTCGTTGCGCAGGCCCTGCGGGGTGCGCTCACAGCCGCTGGCGACCGGTTTCATGCCCACGGCCGTGCCGCCATGCCGGCGCAGGGCATGCAGCAGCACGCAGCTGCTGAAGGTCTTGCCGATGCCGGTATCGGTACCGGTGACGAACAAAGCGGCGGGCAACGGCGCAGGCAGGGACATGAAAGACGACCAGGGCTGGAAGCGCGTCATTATCCGCCGTCCCGGCAACGCCGCGGTGCGGTCTGCTGCGTTCCGCCGGCCCCGGCGCAGGCGGGCGTGCGGCTTGGTAGACTGCGGCCATGTTCGATACCTCCACGCTTACCGGCAGCAAGCCGGAACAGTACGGCCAGCTGCTGGCCCAGGCCCGTGCCCTGGTGCATGGCGAGCGCGACCGCATCGCCAATGCGGCCAACCTGTCGGCGCTGGTCTACCACGCCCTGCCGCACCTGAACTGGGTCGGCTTCTACTTCTTCGATGGCAAGGAGCTGGTCGTCGGCCCGTTCCAGGGCCTGCCCGCCTGCGTGCGCATTCCGCTCGACAAGGGCGTGTGTGGCGCCGCCGCCTCGCAGCGGGTTACCCAGCGCATCGAAGATGTGGACGCCTTCCCGGGCCACATCGCCTGCGACTCGGCCTCGCGCTCGGAGCTGGTGGTGCCGCTGGTCCACAACGGCAACCTGGTCGGTGTATTCGATCTGGACAGTCCCTCGCTGGCGCGCTTCGACGCCGAGGACCAGGCCGGCCTTGAAGCGATCGCCGCGGTGTTCGTCGAGGCCCTGGGATGAGTGGCGCCAAGCTGCGCAACATCGGCCCGAAGAGCGCAGCATGGCTGCGCCAGGTCGGTCTGCGTACGCCGGAAGACCTGGTGGCGGTCGGCGCCGTGGGTGCCTTCGTCAAGGTGCGCCGTGCCGGCTTCAAGCCGAGCCTGAACCTGCTCTATTCGCTGGAAGGCGCGCTGCAGGACTGCCACTGGCAGGAACTGCCGGAAGCACGCCGCACCGTGCTGGTGGCCGAGTACGAGGCCATCATCGCCGAGCAGCCGCTGAAGAAGGCGCCGCCCGCGTCCGGCCCGGTCTACGACCGCACGGTCGAGCATCGCGACCATGAGGGCGATGACGCACCGCCGTTCGAGAGCGACGACGAGCCTCGCTGATCCGCACGGACCGACGCATCGTCGGTCCTGCGCGCTTCATACCTGCTGCAGTTCCAGCAGCTCGCCCCAGAGTTGATCGTCTTGGCGCTCCACGCGCAGCCGCAGCCGCGTGCCGTGGTCGATGCGCAGCGCCCAGCACATCTCCATCGGCCACCCACAGACCTGCGACAGCACCATCCGCAGCGGCCCGCCATGACTGACGATCAGGGTCGGCACCGGGTCCGGATCATCCAGCAGCCGATGCAGCCCACGCGCGATGCGGCGCTCGAAGTGGCCCCAGCTTTCGCCGTGCGGCGGCGGGTTGGCGTGCGGGTCCAGATGGAACGCCGACAGCGCGTCCATCGGCAGCGCCTCCAGCGCGGCACCATCCCAGTCGCCGAAATCCAGCTCTTCCCATTCCTCGTCAGTGTCCACCCCCCGCCCGAGCGGGGCCGCCAGCGCTTCGGCCGTGCGCACGGCGCGCTGCCGTGGCGAGCACAGCACGCGCTCCCAGGACAGCGCCGCGTAGCGCGCGCACAGCGCATCGGTGGCGCCCTCATGCAGCGGTGGATCGGTACGGCCATCGAGATGGTCGTCGCGGCCGGTGCTGGCGTGGCGGATCAGGTCGAGGATCATGCCGGGCCCCCTCTGCTGCCCGCTGCGGCCGGCCGGTGAGGGTCACGGGCGTCGGTACCGGGGTGCTGCAACCACGTCGGGGTCATGGAGATCACATCGAAAAAGCGAGGCGCATTCTAACCGGTGCGCTCCACCGGCCCGGCCGATGGCTTAGACTGCGCCCACTTTCAGGTGACCCGGGGCTGCAATGCCGCCGGGTTGAAACGGGAAGCCGGTGACGCGTCAGGCCTCGTGCCCCGCCGCCACTCCGGCGCTGCCCCCGCAACGGTAAGCGAGGAAACACCAGGCAACACGCCACTGTGCTCCGGCATGGGAAGGCGCCTGGCACGATGGCACCGCCATCGACCCGCAAGCCCGGAGACCGGCCTGGAAGACGACTGGTTGCGATGCGGCGGGCATGGCGGCGGCAAGCGGCGCCGTGCGCGTCCGCCCACCGTCGATCCATCCCTGCAGCGCGATCATCCCCACCCCTTGCCGCGCGGGCGTGCGCGGTGCATGGAGTCATCGATGAAGCTGCAGATCCAAGTCCTTTCCCTGGCCGTGTTGTCGGCCCTGCCCCTGCTGGCGTCGGCCCAGGACGAGGCGACCGCGCTGGACCAGGTACTGGTCACCGCCACCCGCACCCCGATCGCCCTGCAGGACAGCATCTCGCCGGCCCAGGTGATCGACCGCGCCGAGATCGAGCGCAGCCAGGCACCGTCGCTGCAGGACCTGCTGCGCGGCCGGGCCGGCATCAACCTCAACAACAGCGGTGGCCTGGGCAAGCAGAGCTCGCTGTTCCTGCGCGGCACCAACTCGGCCCACACCCTGGTGCTGATCGACGGCGTGCGCATCAACACCGGTGACCTCGGCCTGGCCATGATCCAGGACCTGCCGCTGGCGCAGATCGAGCGCATCGAGATCGTGCGTGGCCCGCAGTCCAGCCTGTACGGCGCCGACGCGATCGGTGGCGTGATCCAGATCTTCACCCGCCGCAATGCTGGCCAGTTCGCCCCGCACCTGCAGCTCGGCGGCGGCAGCAACGGCCTGCGCGAGGCCAGCGGTGGCTTCGGTGGCAGTGGCGAGCGTGGCTGGTTCGGCACCGACATCGCCTACCAGCACACCGACGGCATCAACGCCTGCCGCGGCTCCGTCTCGCCGTTCGCCGGCTGTGGCGCCGATGAGCCCGACCGCGATGGCTACCGCAACCTGTCGATGAGCCTGCGCGGCGGCTATGCGCTGACCGATACGCTGAGCCTGGAAGGCACGGCGCTGCGCGCCGAAGGCGAGAACCACTACGACGGCTACTACAACTACTCCGAGACCCTGCAGCAGGTGCTCGGTGGCAAGCTGCGCTACACGCCCAGCGCGCGCTTCAACCTGACCGTCAATGTCGGCCGTGCCGACAACGAATCGGACAACTTCAACGGTGATACCTGGCTGGGCAACGCGCAGACCCACCGTGACAGCGCCTCGGTGCAGGCCGATATCGGCATCGCCGACGGCCAGCTGCTGAGCGCCGGCGTGGACTGGAGCCAGGACAACCTGGACGGCAGCAGCGCCGGCTATCTGGTCGACAGCCGCGACAATACCGGCGTGTTCGTGCAGTACCAGGGCCGCTTCGGCGCGCACCACCTGCAGGCCAGCGTGCGCAACGACGACAACGAGCAGTTCGGCAACCACACCACCGGCAGCCTCGGCTGGGGCCTGGAGCTGGGCAGCGGCTTCCGCCTCAACGCCAGCTACGGCACCGCGTTCAAGGCCCCGACCTTCAGCGACCTCTACGACCCGTGGAGCGGCGTGCCGACCCTGGACCCGGAAAAATCCAAGAGCGCGAACGTCGGCATTGCCCAGCAGGGCGACGGCTGGCGCTGGGGCCTGGATGTGTACGAAACGCGCATCGATGATCTGATCACGTACGACGCGACGACCTTCATGATGTCGCAGGTCGAGAAGGCCCGCATCCGCGGCGCCGAACTGACCGGTGCGATCACCGTGGCCGGGTTCGACCTCAATGCACAGCTCAGCCACACCGACCCGCGCAACCGCACCGACGGCAGCCCGCAGTTCGACAACTGGCTGGCCCGCCGCGCCCAGAACACCGCGCGCCTGGACGTGGATCGCCGCTTCGGTGACTTCCGTGCCGGCCTCACCGCCAACGGCGCCGGCAAGCGTTACGACGATGCGGCCAACACCGTGCGCCTGGGTGGCTATGGCACCGTGGATCTGCGCCTGGAATACGCGCTGAGCCGCGACTGGTCGGTGCTGGGCCGCGTCAGCAATGTGTTCGACCGCGATTACGAAACCGTTGCCTGGTACAACCAGCCGGGCCGCGAGTACCGCCTGAGCGTGCGTTACCAGCCGAAATAAGCGCACGGGACGGCGGCACCGCTGCCGTCCCGCCCTCAGCAGCTGCCGACCATTGGTCGGCACAACCATTGAACCTGGTAGGTGCCGACCGTTGGTCGGCACACGCGTATTAGAGCGCCAACAATTCCCGCAGATCGTCCATCACGGCCACTGCCTCGACATTGTCCAGATCCAGCCCGCGAGGATAGCCATAGCGCACCAGCGCCACCGGCATGCCTGCATCCACCGCGGCGCGGTAATCGGTGATCGAATCACCCACCATCAGGGCCGCCTCGACGGCCACCTCGAAGCGCGCCGCGATATGCCGCAACGGCGCACCACTGGGCTTGCGTTCCGGCAGCGAATCTCCGCCCAGCACCAGCGCGAACTGATCCTGCAACCCGAAATGCTGCAGCAACGGCGCCACCAGCGCCGACGGCTTGTTGGTGCAGATCGCCAGCGTCACCGCGCGTTCGCGCAATGCGGCCAACGTGTCGGTCACACCATCAAACAGACGTGGGCTGCGCAACAGGCACGCCTCGTAGTGCCGCATGAAACCGGGCATCACCTTGTCCAGTTCGACGGCGCTGCCAGCCGCATCGAATGCCTGCTCCACCAACCGGCGCACACCATCGCCGATCCAGGTCAGCACGGTGGCCTCGGGCACGCGCGGCAACTGCCAGTCCTCCAGCGTGCGGTTCAACGCCTCGGCGATATCGGCGGCGCTGTCCACCAGCGTGCCATCCAGATCGAACACCACCAACGGATACGGGTACGACACAACTCAACTCGCTTGTACGACGTGGGGAGGGTCATTGTACGTGGCGGCCAGACACATACTGTGCATCCAACCTCGTAGAGCTGCGGCTCAGGACCCGATGTAGCGATATCGCCAGCGCAGTCCCTCTGGACCAACCTGAATCTCACCGTGAAGCATGGCTTCCGTCGCACGCCCGTCTGCAAAGAGAATGCAGTCCACGCCGTAACAATAAGGCTGCTCGAATGCGTAGACCTCCATCAACGGATGACTGAAGCGATAATCGGTGAATGCTGTAGCCGCCGGTGCGATATCCACAGATGACAAGGCAATGTCAAACTCGCCGAGGCACTCGAGCATCTCCTCCAACACAGCAGGCGAAATCCCGAACGCCGCCTGCAGCAAGTGCGTATCCCCATCCCTGAGCGCCTGGATGAAAGACGACGTCAGTGCGTAGCTCTGCTCATTACTTACATCCACCTTTTCTCTCCGCCATATCTTCACTGCCAGCATACTGCTCGTACTCAGATCTGCGCCAGGAATGCCGGGCTGGCAAAACGTTCCACCAGGAAATCCAGGAAGCTGCGCATGATCGTCGGCAGCTGCCGGCGTGACGCATACACCGCGTGGATACCCAAGCCTTCCACTTCGTAATTAGGCAGCACCTCGATCAGCTCGCCACTGCGGAGCAATGGGGCGATCTGGTACGTCGGCAACATCGCGATGCCGGCGCCGGCGCGCACCGCTTCGAGCAGCAGCGACGCTTCATTGGCACTGATGTTGCCGCCCACCGCCACCGCGATCTTCCGTCCGTCGCGTTGCAGGTGCCACACGCTCTTGCCGACATAGTGGTGCGTCAGGCAGTTGTGCGCGGCCAGTGCGTCGGCGGTGGTCGGCGTGCCGTGCTCGGCCAGGTACGACGGCGCCGCGCACAGCACCGAACGGCACGGCGCCAACGGCCGCGCGATCAGACTCGGATCGATCGCGCGCGAAATGCGCACCGCGATGTCCACGCGCTCTTCGACCAGATTCACCACCCGATCCACCAGCAGCAGTTCCACGCGGGTGAGCGGATGCCGCTTGACGAACGCCGCCACCGCCGCCGCCAGGTGGATCTGCCCGAAGGAGACACTCGCGGTGACCCGCAGCAGCCCGTGCGGCTCGGGGTTGTCCGCGGCCAGCTCACCGCGCAGCTCATCACCGATCGCCAGCATCTGACGGAACCGCAGCAGCGCGGCTTCGCCCGGCCCGGTCAGGCTGATCCGGCGCGTGGTCCGGTGCAACAGCCGCGCGCCCAGCCAGCGCTCCACCTCGGCCAGATAACGGGTCACCATCGCCCGCGACATCTCCAGTGCCTCGGCCGCTGCGGTCAGGCTGCCGCGCTCGGCGACCTCGACGAACACGTTCATGGCGGTCATCCGGTCCATTTGATCGATCCGTGCAACAAATTAGGCCGTTATACGCGGTTTTTCGTTCGATTCCAGAGGCATACGCTGGCCTTCCTTCCTCAACGGACCTGCCCCATGAAAATCGCGCTTGTTGGTGCCACCGGCAATATCGGCCGTGAAATCACCCGCCAGGCCCTCGCCCGCGGCCATCAGGTCACCGCCATCGTGCGCCGCGAGACCGACCTGCCGGCCGAACTGGAGGGCGCCCAGCTGGCCGTCGCCGCGCTGGACGATACCGATGCCCTGGCAGCCGTGATCGCCGGCCACGACGTGCTGGCCAGCGCCTTCGGCCCGCGCCCGGGTGATGCGCCGAGCACCGTGACCACCACCAGCGCCGCGCTGGTCAAGGCAGCCCGCCAGGCCGGCGTACCGCGCTTCATCATGGTCGGCGGTGCGGGTAGCCTGGAAGTCGCCCCGGGCGTGCAACTGGTGGACACCGAGGGCTTCCCGGATGCCTACAAGCCGGTCGCCCTGGCCGCGCGCGAGACGCTGAAGCAGCTGCAGGCCGTCGACGACCTGGACTGGACCTTCTACTCGCCCGCCGCCGAGATCGGCCCCGGCCCGCAGCGCGGCGGCTTCCGCACCCAGGCTAAGAATTTCCTGGTCGGTGCCGACGGACACAGCCGGATCAGCTACGCCGACTACGCCGACGCCTTCGTCAGCGAGATCGAAACCCCGCAGTACGTGCGGCAGATCGCCACGGTTGCGTACTGACCAAGCCGCCGATGTGAAGCAGCCGACCAACGGTCGGCTCTACCGGCCCCGGGGTGATGCCGGGGCCGTCCCGCCCCGGGGTCATGTCGGGGCCGTATCGCCCCGGTGCGATGCCGGGGCCGCACTGCACAGGACTTCTTGAAATGCCGAACGTTTCCCGCACCACCCTGGCCCTGGCGTTGGCGCTCGGTACCGCGCTCACCGTCAGCCCACCGGCCATCAGCCACGCCGCTGCGGCCACCGCCGAAGCCCACGTGCTGCAGGTGCAGCCCTACCACCCCGGCGACGAGGCGCTGTTCTCGGTCGCGTCCACCCTGATCACCGGCCGCCACGACGCCATCCTGGTCGACGCCCAGTTCGCCGCATCCGACGCCGCCCAGCTGGTGCAGCGCATCCGCGCCTCCGGCAAACGGCTGACCACGATCTACATCAGCCACGGCGACCCCGACTACTACTTCGGCCTGGCCACCCTGCAGGACGCCTTCCCCGACGCCCAAGTCCTCGCCACCCCCGCAACCGTTGCCCACATCAACGCCACCCAGGCCGCCAAACTCGCGTACTGGGGCCCGCAGATGGGTGCAGGCAAACCCACCCGCATCGTCATCCCCGAACCCCTCGACCGCGACACCCTCACCCTCGAAGGCCAACCGATCAAGATCATCGGCCTCACCGGTCCCACCCCGGACCGCACCGTCCTGTGGATCCCCGCCCTGCGCACCATCCTCGGCGGCATCCCGATCGTCGCCGGCGAACACGTCTGGATGGCCGACACCCAAAGCGCCCAATCGCACGCGCACTGGCTGCAGACCCTGGCCACCATCAAGGCCCTGAAGCCGACGCGCGTCATCCCGGGCCACTACGCAACGGGTGCCGCCCTGGACATCAGCGCCGTGGATTTCACCGCCGACTACATCCGCGCCTTCGACGAAGAAACGGCACGCAGCAACGACGCCAACGCACTGATTGCCGCGATGAAAAAACGCTATCCGAACCTGGCGGGCGAGAGCTCACTGGAACTGAGCGCGAAAGTAGCCAAGGGTGAAATGCAGTGGCCGTAAGGGCGCATTCGTAGAAGCCCAACGTCATTGCGCACATTGAAAAGCGCGACGCGTTTCCTCTCTGCGCACCGACCCAGTGTCGGAGGGACGGCGCGGGTGGGGTATCGGGACCGTGTGTTGCCATGGATGGCAACACACGAGCTTACAGGGACGTACTTGCAGCGGGTCCCGCTACCCCACCCGCGTCGTCCCAAACCCTCATCACCCGAACACCAGCGCATCCGCCGTTGACGTTGGCGTTAGCGTTAGCGTTGGGGTCAACGCTGATATCGATCTTGAAAAAGGCCAAAAAAACGACCAACTACACATCGCCCAGATGATCAAACAACCCCGGCTGGCGCACCACCTCCCGCTCCCGGAATCCCCCCAACCCCACCCCCACCAACCGATACCGCGTCTCCAGCGGCAGCTCCACCCGCGCCCGCAACCCCAGCGCAATATCCCGCAGTTCCTCCATCGAATCCGGCGGCGACTCCGGCGTGAAACTGCGCGTAATGATCCGGAACTGCGAGGTCTTCAACTTCAGCACCACCGTATGCCCCACCCGGTCGGTCTTGCGCGTCGCCTGCCACGTCTTCTCCGCCAGCTGCACGATCGCCGGCGCCAGATCCTCCAGCAGCAGATCCTCCGCGAACGTGTCTTCCGACGAAATCGACTGCACCGGCTGATCCGGCTCCACCGGTCGCTCATCGATGCCGCGCGCACGATTGAACAAGCGCCCGCCGAACGTCCCGAAGCGCGCCTCCAGTTCCTCCAGCGGCAGCGAACGCAGATCGCCCACCGTGGCGATGCCCAGCTCGGCCAGCTTGGCCGCCATCACCTTGCCCACGCCCGGCACGCGGTTCACCGGCAACGGCGTCAGGAACTGCTCGATGCGATGCGGCGGCACCACGAACTGCCCATCCGGCTTGCGCCAATCCGAGGCGATCTTGGCCAGAAACTTGTTCGGCGCGATCCCCGCCGACGCCGTCAGCTGCGTCTCCTCGCGGATCTGCGCGCGGATGATCTGTGCAATCTCCGTCGCCACCGTCATGCCGCCCTTGTGCTCGGTCACATCGAGATACGCCTCATCCAGCGACAACGGCTCCACCAGCTCCGTATGCCGCAGGAAAATCTCGCGCACCTGGCGGGACACCGCCTTGTAACGGACGAAATCCGGGGGCACGAACACCGCATCCGGACACAGCCGCTCCGCGCGTACCGCGGGCATCGCCGAGCGCACGCCGAACACGCGCGCTTCGTAGGAGGCCGCGCACACCACCGAGCGCATGCCGCGCCACGCCACCACCACCGGTTTGCCCCGCAACGAGGGATCGTCGCGCTGCTCCACGGACGCGTAAAACGCATCCATGTCGACGTGAATGATCTTGCGGGGGCGGGACACGGGCGTGGGCACTCGGATTCAGATGAACAAGATTACAGCCACACGCCGCAGTATGGTTGTTGGATAACAACAACATGCGTTTTTGAACCTGAAAACACTACGGCGGCGTACGGTTAAAACGTTTGATTGAATCACTTTTTCTCATGCACTCTTGAGCACTTGCTTCATGCAAGAGCAGTCGACCTGTGGTCGGCTCACCCCGACGACAACTTCTTCAGGATTGCGTTTTCCATGACTCGTCTCAACGCGTTCTCGCGCGACCAGCTGCTGGCCAGCGCCCGCGGTGAACTGTTCGGCCCGGGCAGCGGTCGCCTGCCCAATGATCCGATGCTGATGTTCGATCGCATCACCGATATCCGCGAGGACGGCGGCCCGCACGGCAAAGGCATGGTACGCGCCGAACTGGATATCCGCCCTGACCTGTGGTTCTTCGACTGCCATTTCCTCGGCGACCCGGTCATGCCCGGCTGCCTCGGCCTGGATGCCATGTGGCAGCTGACCGGCTTCTTCCTGACCTGGATCGGTGCGCCCGGCCGTGGCCGCGCCCTGGGTTGCGGTGAAGTGAAGTTCACCGGGCAGGTGCTGCCGAACGCCAAGCTGGTCACTTACGAAATCGATATCTCCCGCGTCATCAACCGCAAGCTGGTGATGGCCCAGTCCGACGCCCGCATGCTCGTCGATGGCCGCGAAATCTACGCTGCCAAAGACCTGCGTGTAGGTCTGTTCACTTCCACTGAGAACTTCTGATGCGTCGCGTAGTCATTACCGGAATGGGCATCACCTCGTGCCTGGGCAACGATCTGGACACCGTGTCCTCGGCACTGCGTGAAGGCCGCGCCGGCATCCGCCACCTGCCGGACCACGCCGAAGCCGGCCTGCGCAGCCACGTCGGCGGCAACATCGAACTGGACCTGGATGCGCAGATCGACCGCAAGGTGAAGCGCTTCATGAGCGATGCCTCGGCCTACGCCTACATCGCCATGCGCGACGCCATCGCCGATGCCGGCCTGGACGAGGCGCAGGTCGCCAACCCGCGTACCGGCCTGATCGCCGGCTCCGGTGGCGGCTCCAGCCAGTGGCAGGTGGAATCGGCCGACATCCTGCGCGCCCGTGGCGTGCGCAAGGTCGGCCCGTACATGGTGCCGCGCACGATGTGCTCCACCGTGTCGGCCTGCCTGGCCACCGCGTTCCAGATCAAGGGCCTGAGCTACTCGCTGTCGGCCGCCTGCGCTACCTCGGCGCACTGCATCGGCGCCGCCGCCGACCTGATCCGCCACGGCGCACAGGACGTGATGTTTGCCGGTGGTGGTGAAGACCTGCACTGGTCGATGAGCGTGATGTTCGATGCGATGGGCGCGCTGTCGACCCGTTTCAACGAGACCCCGGCCTCGGCGTCGCGCCCGTACGACAAGGACCGCGACGGTTTCGTCATCGCCGGTGGCGGCGGCATGCTGGTGCTGGAAGACTACGACCACGCCGTGGCCCGTGGCGCGCGCATCTACGCCGAACTGGTCGGCTACGGCGTCACCTCCGACGGTGCCGACATGGTCGCCCCGTCCGGTGAAGGCGCGGTGCGCTGCATGAACATGGCGATGGAGCACCTCACCGGCCCGATCGACTACCTCAACACGCACGGCACCTCGACCCCACTGGGCGATGTCACCGAGCTGAAGGCGGTCCGTGAAGTGTTCGGCGAGACCATCCCGCCGCTGTCCTCGACCAAGGCGCTGTCCGGCCACTCGCTGGGCGCGGCAAGCGTGCACGAAGCGATCTACTGCCTGCTGATGATGCGTGACGGCTTCATCGCCGGCTCGGCCAACATCGGCGAGCTGGACCCGCTGGTGGAAGGCTTCCCGATCGTGCGCGAGACGCAGCCGGCACAGCTGAACACCGTGATGTCCAACAGCTTCGGCTTTGGTGGCACGAACGCAGCGCTGGTGTTCAGCCGCATCTGATTGCAGCGGCGACGTACACGAAAAAGCCCGGCCATGTGCCGGGCTTTTTTATGCCGGTGTATCGGCGAGCCGAGCCCCGCTGCCGCTGGCAGGCCGTTGGGCAAACTCAAGGAGGAGGCAGCAACGGCATCAACAACGCCCGCGCATCCAGCAGCGAACCCACGATGCGATGCCCCAGCGCACGCAGTTCCTCATCCGGGTGCACCAGGTCCGGCACCTGGATCGCGGTCATGCCCGCACCCACCGCCGCGCGGATGCCGGCCGGGGAATCTTCCAGCGCCAGGCAGCGCGCCGGGTCCTTGCCCAGCTTCTGCGCCGCGAGCAGGTAGATGTCCGGCGCCGGCTTGGGACGCGACACGTCACTGCTGGTCACCACCACCTCGAAGAACGGCAGCAGGCCGGCGGCGGCCAACTTGCGCGAGGCGCGCGGCTGGCGCGTGGAGGTTGCGACCGCGCGCGGCACACCGTGATCGTGCAGCAGCTGCAGGATCTCCAGGATGCCCGGGCGCAGCGGCAGGCCCTGCTGCGTGCGCGCTTCATACAGGTCATGGCAGCGCGCGAACAGCGCAGCGACCTGCTCGGCATTCACCGTCTGCAGCAGCAGGCGCTCGCAGTCGCGGTCACCCAGGCCCACCATGCGCAGCCAGAACCCCTCCGGGAACGGCAGCGCCAGTTCCTGCGCCGCCTGCGACCAGCACGCGATCGAGACCCGCTCGCTGTCGATCATCAGGCCGTCCATGTCGAAGATGACGGCATCGGGCAGGAACGGCAGCGCGGCGAAAGCACTCATGGGACGTTGAACAGTGTCTCGAGATCGGCCGCGTCCAGCGTGCGCCACTCGCCTTCCGGCAGATCGCCCAGCGAGAGCCCGCCGATGCGGCTGCGGTGCAGCGCCTCGACGTGGTTGCCGACCGCCGCGAACATCCGGCGCGCCTGGTGGTAGCGGCCCTCGTGCAGGACCAGCTGCGCCTGGCGCGGGCCGTTCACGTGCAGCTCGGCCGGCAGCAACGGCTTGTCGTCCGATTCCAGCAGCAGCCCGCCGCTGGCGAAACGCGCGGTTTCATCGCCGCGCAGGTCCTCGGCCAGGGTGACCTCGTAGGCCTTGTCCAGGCGCGATTTCGGCGACACGATCCGGTGCAGCAGCGCGCCGTCATCGGTCATCAGCAGCAGGCCGCTGGTGTCGCGGTCCAGGCGGCCCACCGAGGACAGCACCGGCGCACGCTCGCGGTAACGCGGCGGCAGCAGGTCGTAGATCAGCCGGCCTTTGTCCTTGGTCGAACAGGTGTAGCCGCGCGGCTTGTGCAGCATCAGGGTCAGCCCCTGCGGCGGGTCCAGCGGCTCGCCCTCGACCCGGATCGCCTCATGCGCGACCGCGTCGTCGGCGTACAGCACCTCGCCGTCGGCATCGGTGATCAGGCCAGCGCGGAACATCCCCTGCACCTGCTTGCGGCTGCCATAGCCCAGGTTGGCCAACAGCTTGACCAGCTTCATGCGCGGCCTCCGCGGCCCCACTTCGGCTCGGTGCTGCGCGGGGCACGGGCCGGGGTGGCGCTCTTGCTCGCCTTGGTCGCTTCGATCAGCTTGAAGCCATCGCGCTCGGCGGCCACGCGGACCTGGCCGAAGCTTTCGTTGAGGATCTGCTCGTACGGCAGATGGCGGTTGGCCACCAGCCACATCCGCCCGCCCGGGCGCAGCGCCTGCGCGGCCACGGCGATGAAGCGCTGGCCGATGTCGGGACGGTCGGCACGCGAGGGCGTGTGGAACGGCGGGTTGGTCACGATGAAGTCGTACTCGCCCTCGATCCCGGCGGTGACGTCCTGCCAGTGGAAGCCCAGCGCCGCCGGCTTGCCCAGCGCGGCAAGGTTCTCGCGGGCCAGGGCCAGGGCGCGGCCTTCGGCCTCGTACAGGTCCAGCGCGCTCACGTTCGGGCAGCGGGCCAGCACTTCAGCGGACAGGTAGCCGAAGCCGGCCCCCAGGTCAGCGCCACGGCCGGCCAGGTCGGCCGGCAGCTGCTCCACCAGCAGCGCCGAGGCCGGGTCGATGCGGTCCCAGGCGAAGATGCCGGGGCGGCTCTGGAAGCGGCCGCCCAGAATCGCGCGCGGCGCGTCCAGCGACGCCCAGCGCTGCGCCAGCGCGGCGTCGTGCTGGCCATTGAGCGGCGCGGTCCAGTAGGCGCGGCAGTGGTTCTTGGTCAGCTTGCCGCCCAGGCCGGCCAACTGCTGCAGGTCGCCTTCGCCGGAGCGGGCACCTTCGTTGTTGTGCTGGCAGGCCACCACGATGCCGCCGGGCGCGGCCAGCGCCAGCGCACGGGCGAACAGGGCCTTGGCCTCCTCGCGCTGGCGCGGCGGCAGGACCAGCACCACGGCGTAGCGGGTGGCGTCGCTGGCCAGCTGCTGCTCGTCGCGTACGGTCCAGCCACTGGCTTCCAGCGCATCGGCGAACGGGCGGAAGCTCTGCTCGCAGACCAGCTGGGCCGGCTGGGCGTGCTCGCGCAGCGGCGCGCCGTCGCGGGCGCGCAGGAACAGCACGGGGCCGGCCGGCCAGGACAGTGCGCCACTGGCGAAGGGCAGGAACAGGGTTTCCAGGGGAGCGTCGTGCTGGGCAGCCATGCGGGGGCACATCTTGAAAAGAGGCCGCCATTCTACCGGTTCGCCCCGCCGGACCCGGATTTGCGTTTATTCAACGTCCTGTTGATGCCCTGACAACATCCAAACCGGCAGGGTGGAGCCTCACTTCCCGTGGAGATGGCTCATGCGTGCATTGTTCGTCGGTGGCGTAGTCGACAACAGCGAAATGGACATGGAGGGCAGCCAACCACCGGTGCACTACCCCGAAGACACCGGCGGCGGCCATTCGCGCTACCGCCTGCACCAGATCGGCAAGACCTCCGATGGCAACGTGGCCTATGCGGTCTATGGGGCGCCGGACATGGCCGATGAAGAGGTGGCGCGCATCGCCGATGAGCGAGCCTACGCGCGTCGCTTCGAAGCCGAGCCCAGCGAATTCACCCACTGAGCCGACGCCAAGGCGCTGCCCGCCGCGATCACTCGTGGTAGGGCAGCTGCCGGATGGCCCTGATCTGATCGAGCCAGATGAGGTGCTGCTGGACCGGCGTATCCAGATCGTCCAATCGCAACTGGCCGTTGCTGCCTTCATGTTCGTCGGCATCGCGGTACTGCTGCAGCGTCGGCTGCACTGCCACGGTGCCCAGCAGGCGGCTGCCGTCATCAAGCGTAAGCTCGACCTGGGTCTGGCCGTGCAGCTGCGGCAGCAGCGCTTCCAAGGCCGCGATGGCGGCCGGATCGGTGTGGATGCGGGGGGCGTAACGTGACATGGCAACTCCTGTGGCGTACGCCCTCAGTGTGCCCGCCGCGGCGTCAACACATTGCCAACGGCTGCCCGCAGCGGCGCCGGCTCAGCGGCTGGCGAGTACGCCCCGCACCGCGGCCACCAGCTGGGCGACCGAATACGGCTTGGCCACATGCTCCTGGAAGCCTGACGCCAATGCGCGCTTGCGGTCGTCCGCACGTGCCAGCGCGGTCACCGCCACCGCCGGCAACGCCTCTGGCTCGACGCCCATGTTGTCGCGCAATGTGCGTACCAGGCCGTACCCATCCATGCCCGGCATGCCGATGTCGGTCAGCAGGGCATCGATACCGCTGTGGCCGTTTTCGTTGAGCAGTGCCAGTGCTTCGCCGGCGGAGGATGCCGTGGTGACCGAAGCGCCCTGCTCTTCCAACAGCCGCCGCAGGTACTCCAGCACTTCGGGCTGGTCTTCCACGGCCAGCAGGTGCAGGCCCTTGAGCGGATACGGCTCGATGATCTGTTCGGTGATCGGCCCACTGAACACTTCGCGCAGCGGGCGGCCATCGGCCTGCGGCTGATAGCGCGGCAGGCGCACGTTGAAGCTGGCGCCCTGGCCGTGGCCTTCGCTGCTGGCCGCAACCACGCCACCATGCAGTTCCACCAGCTGCTGGACGATCGCCAGCCCCAGCCCCAGGCCGCCATGGCGACGCGTGGTGGTGCCGTCGGCCTGGCGGAAGCGGCTGAACAGATGGCGCAGGAACTCCGGCGCGATGCCGTCGCCGGAGTCGGTCACGGTGATCGACCAGTGCCCGCCATCGGCGGCCAGGGTGAGCACCACGCGCCCTTCGGCCGGGGTGAATTTGATGGCGTTGGACAGCAGGTTCCACAGCACCTGCTGCAGGCGCGTGGCATCGCCGAGCACCAGGCACGGCTCGTCGGGCATCACCAGTTCCATCGAGAGCGCTTTGCCTTCGGCGACCAGCTCCTGTGCACGCATGGCCTCTTCCAGCTGCGCACGCAGATCCAGCATTTCCACTTCCAGCTGGACCTTGCCCAGCAGCATGCTGCTCAGGTCCAGCATGTCCGAGATCAGCCGCTTCTGCGCCATCGCACTGTTGGCGATCACGCCCAGCCCCTTGTACATCGGGCTGGTGTTGTCGATGCGCTGCAGCAGCAGTTCGCTCCAGCCCAGGATGGTGGTCAGCGGGGTGCGCAGTTCGTGCGACAGCGTGGCCAGGAACTCGTCCTTGAGCCGCGCCATGTTCTCGGCGGCGCTGCGCGCGGCACGCTCGGACTGCAGCAGTTCTTCGCGCGCCATTTCGATTTCGCGACGCTCGGTCACATCCGGGCTGCTGCCGGCCAGGCCGATGAAACGGCCCATCCTGGAAAAGCGGGGCCGCGCGTTCATTTCCAGCCAGCGCCATTGGCCATCGGCGCGACGACCGCGCACCAGCGCATGCATGGAGCGCTGCGACTTCAGTGCCTCCTGCAGTTCGTAATCGAACACGGAAGCATCGTCGGGATGCACCAGGCCACACCAGACATCGTCCGGTACGCGCTGCTCGTCGCCGCCGAAGAACTCGCTGAAGGCACTGTTGACGAAGCGCGAATGCCCGCGCTCATCCAGGACCCACACCGGCATCGGCAGGCCATCGGCCAGCGCACTGAAGCGCGCCTCGCTTTCGGCCAGCTCCACCTCGATGTGCTTGCGGTTGGTGATGTCGAAGAACACCACGGCCACCAGATGCTCGTCCGGTTCGCCAACGCTGACCGCCTCGACCGAATACCACCGGTTCAGCGCGCGTGCTTCCATCTCGAACTGCCGGGCCTGGCCGCTCAGTGCCACCTCGCCATAGGTGCTGTACCAGTCCGTCTCATGGCCGGGCTGCAGGCTGGTCATCCGCTGCCCGCAGACATTGCTCAAGCCGGTATTGCGCGAAAACGCCTCGTTGACCTCCACGAACCGGTAATCCACGCCCACCCCGGCATCGTCGAAGATCACCTCGATGATGCAGAACCCCGCATTCAGGCGCTCAAGGACCGTGCGATACAGGGCCGGATCCGGCGATGAAGCCAGGAAAGAGGCGCGTTCCAACGTCGAAGTGGGCAGGCTGGGCAAGGGCTTCAATGAGGCAACTGGCGAAACAGAGGAGGACAGGATCGGCCAACGCGCGTATTCGCAGCGTCAAGCGCCGGGGGTCTGGGGCGGGCCTGGGTGAATTGGCGCCAACCGCAGACGCGGAGCATACACGCGTGGATTGTCCGCCACCCGGATCGGGATCACACTGGTACCTGATCCCACTTGTGATCGCGACCCAGGCATTGTCATGAACCGCACCTCCCTGATCGCCGGGGCCCTGGCCGGGCTGCTGCTCATCGGCAGCGCGGCGGCCGCCCCGCGTACCGTGACCGACCCGCAGGCCCCGCGCGCGCTCAAGACCGAAGGCCCTGTCCAGGTGACCTGGAGCGACCCGGCCCAGTTCACCGAGATCCGGCTGAGCAACAACCGCTTCGAGGCCGAACGCGGCGACTGGGTGCAGCAACTGGCCAAGTATGTGCAGACCACGGCCAGCAAGGCGCTGCAGCCCGGCCAGACGCTGCAGGTCACCTTTACCGACATCAAGCGCGCCGGCGATTACGAGCCCTGGCATGGCCCTCGCGCCAACGACATCCGGGTGATGCGCGATATCTACCCCCCGCGCGTGACCCTGACCTACACCCTGAAGGATGCGCAGGGCCAGGTGATCAGCGAAGGGGAACGCAAGCTGCAGGACACCGGCTACCTGCACAACATCGGGCGACAGAGCGACACCGACCCGCTGCGCTATGAGAAGCGCCTGCTGGATGACTGGATCCGGCGCGACCTGCGCAACGAGGCCACGGCCAGCACATGAGCCCTTGGGCCCACATGAGAAAGGCGGCGCATCAGCGCCGCCTTTTTTCATGCACGCGGTACCGCCGGTGGCGGTTCAGCCGTCCACGTACTCGCGCACGACCCGCTTCACCCCACACGGCAGCTGGTAAGCACTGACCCCGCACAGCGGTGCCAGCGCCTCGATGCGGGGGGCATCGCCCCACAGCGTCACCGTGCTGCCGATGCCGGCCTGCGGCAGGTGGGTCAGGTCCACCGTGAGCATGTCCATCGAGACCCGGCCGATCACGATGCCCGGCTGATCGTCGATCCGCACCGGGGTGCCGTTCGGCGCGAACTGCGGGTAACCGTCGGCGTAACCGAGCGCGACCACGCCAACCCGGGTCGGGCGCTGCGCGACGAAGCGCGCGCCGTAACCGACCGGCTCGCCCACCGCGATGTCACGGACGGCGAAGATCTTCGAACGCATGCTCATCACTGGCCGCAGGCGCCCGGTCAGCGCGGTATGCGCCGGCATCGGGTTGATCCCGTACAGCATCAGACCCGGGCGCACCCAGTCGCTGCGTACGTCCGGCCACCCCAGCAGCGCTGGCGAGTTGCACAGGCTGGTCTGCCCGGCCAACCCGTCGATGGTGGCCGCGAAGACGTCGGCCTGCTCGCGGGTGCGCGGGCTGTCCAGTTCGTCGGCCCGCGCCATGTGGGTCATCAGCACCATCGGCCCGACATGCGCCAACGCGCTCAACGTGGCGTGCGCGGCACGGAACTCGTCCGGCCACAGGCCCAGGCGATGCATGCCGCTGTCCAGCTTCAACCACACGTTGAGCGTGGCGGTGGTCTGGAACGCGGCCACCGCCTCGACCTGCCACGGCGCGCCGACCGCGAACCACAGGTCGTGCTGCACGATCAGCGGCAACTCACTGGCGTCGAAGAAGCCTTCCAGCAGCAGGATCGGGCCGGTGATGCCGGCCGCGCGCAGTTCCAGTGCTTCCTCGATGCAGGCCACGCCAAAGGCATCGGCCTCGGCCTGCAGCGCGCGGGCGCAGCGCACTGCGCCGTGCCCGTAGGCATCGGCCTTGATCACCGCAACGGCCTTGCCGCCCCCCAGTTCGCGCGCCAGCCGGTAATTGCTGCGCAGCGCGTCCAGATCAATCAACGCACGGGCTGGGCGCATGAACTCGGCTCACGGTGACGGACAGAGGCGGCGTGGTGGGTGTAACGGAAGATATCCAGGCCTTCGGTGCTGATCTGCGGCTGGCGGGCATCCATCAGGTCGGCCAGGTAGCGGCCGGAGCCGCACGCCATGGTCCAGCCCAGGGTGCCGTGGCCGGTATTGAGGAACAGGTTGCGGTACGGCGTGGCGCCGACCACCGGGGTGCCGTCCGGCGTGGCCGGGCGCAGGCCGGTCCAGAACTCGGCGCGCGAGAGATCGCCGCCATCCGGGTACAGATCACGTACCACTTTCTCCAGCGTGGCGCGGCGGCGCGGCGAGAGCGACAGGTCGAACCCGCCCACCTCGGCCATGCCACCGACGCGGATGCGGTCGTCGAAACGGGTCACGGCCACCTTGTAGCTTTCATCCAGGATGGTCGAGGTCGGCGCCATTGCCGGATCGGTGATGGGCAGCGTCAGCGAGTAGCCCTTGAGCGGGTACACCGGCAGCTGCATGCCGAGCGGTGCGACCAGCGACGGCGAGTAACTGCCCAGCGCGACCACGTAGTGATCGGCGGTTTCCAGCTTGCCATCGATGCGCACGCCGGTGATGCGGTCGCCATCGCTGTGCAGGCCGGCGATGTCCTGGTCGAAGCGGAATTCGACCCCGGCATCGACGCACATCTGCGCCAGGCGACGGGTGAACAGCTGGCAATCACCGGTCTGGTCGCGCGGCAGGCGCAACGCGCCGACCAGCTTGTCGGCCACGCCGGCCAGGGCCGGCTCATGGGCGATGATGCCCGCGCGGTCGAGCACCTGGTACGGCACGCCGTACTGGGCCAGCACTTCGATGTCCTGCGCGGAGGCATCCAGCTGCTGCTGGGTGCGGAACAACTGGGTGGTGCCCAGGTCGCGGCCCTCGAATTCGATGCCGGTCTCGCGGCGCAGCTCGTTGAGGCAGTCGCGGCTGTACTCGGACATGCGCACCATGCGCGCCTTGTTGATCGCGTAGCGCTCGTGCGTGCAGTTGCGCAGCATCTGCGCCAGCCAGCGGTACTGGTGCCAGTCCAGGCCCGGGCGGATCGCCAGCGGCGCATGCTCGGAGAACAGCCATTTGACCGCTTTGAGCGGCACGCCGGGGGCGGCCCACGGCGAGGTATAGCCGAACGACAGCTGCCCTGCGTTGGCGAAACTGGTTTCCAGCGCCGGACCGGGCTGGCGGTCGACGACCGTGACTTCAAACCCGGCCTGCCGCAGGTACCAGGCACTGGTCGTGCCGATCACACCGCTGCCAAGGACTAGAACGCGCATGACACCTCTCCAACCCGATCATTCCCTGCGCAGGAGCACGCCGGGACCATAATTGAGGAAGTATAGTCAGCCACAACCAATCAATTCGCCTGTTTTTCCTGCATCAGGCAGGATATTGTCCCGCCAACATCCTCGAGAGGCTGACGCCGATGGCCACGCGTGCCCGTGAACTGGACAAGATCGACCGCAAGATCCTGCGCATCCTGCAGGCCGAGGGTCGCATTTCCTTCACCGAACTGGGTGAGCGGGTCGGGCTGTCGACCACGCCCTGCACCGAGCGCGTGCGGCGGCTGGAGCGCGACGGCGCGATCACCGGCTATTACGCCAAGCTGGATCCGCATTACCTCAAGGCCAGCCTGCTGGTATTCGTAGAGATCAGCCTGGCCTACAAATCCGGCGATATCTTCGAGGAGTTCCGGCGCGCGGCGCTGAAGCTGCCCAACGTGCTGGAGTGCCACCTGGTGTCGGGCGATTTCGACTATCTGCTCAAGGCACGCATCAGTGAGATGGCCTCTTACCGCAAGCTGCTCGGCAGCACGTTGCTGACCTTGCCGCACGTGCGTGAATCCAAGAGCTACATCGTGATGGAAGAGGTCAAGGAAACCCTGACCCTGCCGATCCCGGATTGATGCCGGGCCGATAACGCAGAAAGGCGGCGCGCGTGCGCGCACCGCCTTCGTTCATTGCGTCAAGCGCATCAGCGCTGCTGCTTCTGGTCCTGGTGCTTCTGGTCCTGCTGCTTGCCGCCCTTCTGATTCTGCTGGTCCCACTGCTGCTGGTTCTGCTGGCCGGGCTTCTTGTTCTGCTGCTGACTGCCCTGCTGCTCCTGCGGCGATTTGCCGGGACTGCGGTTCTGCTGGTTAGCCATGATTGCACTCTTCTCGAAAAACCTCGGGGAATGCGCTGGGTTGCGGCGCGGGTACAGGGTCCCGCCGATCCGGTTAATCACAGGCGAAAAAACAGTGAGGTGGTGCGTTGACGGCGATGACTGCGGGCAGCCCGATGTAAACCATTCATTCGCCGCGGCCCAGCGCCGCAGCCCTCACGGTTTTATCTGCTGGCCATCGCCACTGGGCACTGCGTCGTAGTAACGCCCCGTGCGGGTATCGAGCACGCGGTTGGGGCCCACCTGCTTGACCCCCGGAATGATCCGGCCGTTTCGGTCGTAGACCTTGCTCTGCACGGCCGGCCCCCGCATCGGCGCCGGCTGCGATGGGCCTTGGCTCTGGATCGGGTGCGTGCGCAGCTGCTGTTGGGTCTGCGAGGACGATTTCACCGGCGCCATCTGCCCGGACAGGCTGTCGGCCGGGGCCGGCTGCACGGGGATCGGCAGGGGCGCGGGGGTCGGCGGCGGGGCCACGACCGGGCGGGTCGCGGTGGGGCTGGGTGGCGGCCCGATCTGCGCGACCGCGCCCAACGGGAGCAACGCCAGCAGGGCAGCGGCAAGGCGGCGTGGGCGGTACATGGTGATCTCCCGGCGGCGGTTCAGGTCTTCACCATGCACCTGCACGGGTATCAGCACCATGAACGCCGGCTTGTACCTTGAGAGGCAAAAGCCCAATCTAACTGCCATACCAATAGGGAACCTTTATGACGGCTTTTGACCTGTCCCCACCTACCGACGCCCAGCGCCAAGCCCTGGTGGCCGGCCTCAGCGCCGATGAGCAGCGTGTCCTCCTGCACCACGGCACCGAGGCGCCGTTCTGCGGGGTGTTCCTGGACAACAAGCAGGACGGGGTCTACGGCTGCCGGTTGTGCGGCCTGCCGCTGTTCCGCTCCAGCACCAAGTTCGACTCCGGCACCGGCTGGCCGAGCTTCTTTGCCCCCTTCGATCCGGCCCATGTCCGCGAGATCCGCGATGCCAGCCATGGCATGGTCCGCACCGAAATCGTCTGTGCGCGGTGTGACAGCCATCTCGGCCATGTCTTCCCCGATGGCCCGCCGCCGACCCATGAACGCCACTGCCTGAACTCGGTCTCGTTGTCGTTCACCCCCAATGGGCAGGCCTATCCGGACCCGCTGCAACGCGGTGGTGCCGAGGCTGGCCCGGCAGGCTGAATCCGGGAAAGTGTGACGTCGAGCGAACGCCCCCCTTCAGAAAGGGTGTGAAGGGGCCGACATGGAGGTATCCCCTTCCCGCGTCGGCCCCATGCTCATCATCGTTGGACTTCTCGTCGTCATCCTCAGCGTGCTCGGCGGTTACGTCGGGGCGCACGGCAAACTCGGCGCGCTGTGGCAGCCCTACGAACTGGTGATCATCGGCGGTGCGGCGCTGGGTGCGTTCCTGGTCGGCACGCCGGTCAAAACCGTGAAGCAGACCCTGGCGGCCACCGTGGGCGTGTTCAAGGGGCCACGCTACAAGCAGCAGGACTACATCGACGTCCTCAGCCTGCTCTATGAGCTGCTCAACAAGGCCCGCCGCGAAGGATTCATGGCGCTGGAGGACCACGTCGAGCGCCCGGCCGAAAGCAGCATCTTCGCCAACTACCCCAAGGTGCAAGCCGACCACCACCTGGTCGATTTCATCACCGACTGCCTGCGCCTGATGATCGGCAGCAACATCGAGCCGCACGAGCTGGAGCCGCTGCTGGAGCTGGAACTGGAGAAGCACCATGGCGAGGCGATGCAGCCGGCCGCGGTGCTCAACAAGGTCGCCGACGGCCTGCCCGGCTTCGGCATCGTCGCCGCGGTGCTGGGCATCGTGATCACCATGGGCTCGATCGGCGGGGAAATCACGGAAGTCGGCGCACACGTCGCCGGCGCGCTGGTCGGCACCTTCCTGGGCATCCTGCTGGCCTATGGCTTCGTCGGCCCGCTGGCCTCGGCCGTGGAAGCGCGCGCCGAACAGGACGCACGCATCTACGAATCGGTCAAGACCGCCCTGCTGGCCTGCCTGCGCGGCTACAACCCGAAGATCGCCCTGGAATTCGCCCGCAAGACCCTGCCGTCCAACGTGCGCCCGGGCTTCAGCGAGTTCGAACAGCACCTCAAGACGGTCAAGTAAGGCAGCGCCATGGCCGAGACCAAACCCACCGTCATCGTCCGCCGGGTCAAGAAGGCCGGTCATGCCGCGCACCATGGCGGTGCCTGGAAAGTGGCCTACGCCGACTTCGTGACCGCGATGATGGCCTTCTTCCTGGTGCTGTGGCTGATGGCCGCCACCAGCAAGCCCGAGCGCGCGGCGATCTCCGAATACTTCCGCAACCCCAGCCCGCTGGCCGGCAGCAGCTCCACCCCGGCCCCGGGCATGGCCGGACCGGGCGGCGCCAGCACCTCGATGATCAAGCTGGGCGGCGCCACCGACATCTCGCGCGGCAACAGCAACGATCCCTTCCAGAACCAGCAGGCCTCCCGGCCCGTGCCGCAGCAGGACGAGCGCGAGCGCGAGAAACGCCAGCTCGAAGCGCTCAAGCAGGAGTTGGAAGAAGCGATCAGCAAGAGCCAGGCGCTGGAACCGTTCAAGGATCAGCTGCTGCTCGACCTCACCCCGGAAGGCCTGCGCATCCAGATCGTGGACAAGCAGAACCGGCCGATGTTCGACATGGGCAGCGCCTCGCTCAAGCCCTACACGCGCGCGATCCTTCGCGAGCTGTCGCAGTTCATCAACCACGTGCCGAACCGGATCAGCATCACCGGCCATACCGACACCACCGCCTACAACGCGGCCCACGGCTACAGCAACTGGGAGCTCAGCGCCGACCGCGCCAATGCCGCCCGGCGGGCGCTGCTTGATGGCGGCATGACCGAGGACAAGGTGACCCGGGTGGTCGGGCTGTCCTCCTCGGTGCTGTTCGACCGCACGCAGCCGGACAACCCCATCAACCGCCGGATCAGCATCGTGGTGATGACCAAGGCGGCCGAAGCGGCGGCCTTGGCCGGCGCCGGGCAGGAAGTGGCGCTGTCGCCCACCGCTGCCGACGCCGATATCCAGGCAACGCTCGCGCCGGCTGTCGCGCCGTAAGGGACGCGACGAAGGCGGCAGCAGAGGGAATTCAGGGAATCCGTGGAGCCGGCCAGCGGCCGGTGCTGACGAACGCCTGTGAGGAATCCGTGGAGCCGGCCAGCGGCCGGCACTACAATGGGTCTTTCCTTTTGTAGATAGACCGCACCCATGTCCAAGCAGTCCAAGGCCAAGCGCGACAAGCGCAAGAAGCAGCAGCCCAAGCGCCCGATCAACCGCCTCAACGCCCAGCAGCCGGTGCAGAACCATGCCGTGCTGACCAACGAAGAGGGCCAGGTCGTCGCTGCGATCGGCCTGCAGGGCACCGAGTGGCTGCTGGCCATCGGCGGCCAGACCATGGGCAACGCCGACAACCCGGTGCCGATGCTGGCCATGCTCAAGCACCTGTCCAACGTCCAGGAAAAGGAAGGCCGCAAGGTCAACCTGGAGTACTCGACCCAGCTGCAGCAGCTGATCGACGACCTGGCCGCCGACGAAGGCAAGACTGCCGACGAATACCTGGCTCAGCTGGTCTCCGAGTTTGAAGGTGTGGAAGGCGAGGAAGGCGAAGACGCCGAAACCGCTGCCGACGCCGGCGACGACGCCAAGGTGGCAGACGAGGCCGGCACCGATGCCGCCGCCGACGCCGCCCCGGCCGCCAGCGACGACAAGCCGCAGGCCTGAGCCACGGCGATCCGGTGACGGTCTATATCGACGATGCGGTACATCCCTGGCGCGGCGAGCGCTGGGCGCATCTGATGGCCGACACCCTGCCCGAGCTGCACGCCATGGCGGCGCAGCTCGGGATTCCACGGCGGGCGTTCCAGAACCGCCGCAGCGGCGCGCACTACGACGTGCCCGCCCCACTGCGCCTGCAGGCGATCGCCCTGGGCGCACAGGCCATCTCACGGCATACGGACCGCGAACGGGTCAAAGCCGTGATCGCCAACGCAAGAAGCCAGTATCAGGCGTAGCTGCCGACCGTGGGTCGGCATGCGCAGGCCGCAATCGCGCCCTCAGAACGGATCGCTGCCCGGCCGTACTTCCACGCCCAGCAGCGAGCACAGCGCCAGCATCGCATCGTCATCGCGGTTGAGCGCCATCCAGCCGGCCAGCGTGTCATTGCCGGTATCCACGCTCCACAGCGCGTAGTTGTGCTCGCGCAGGCGGTCGTGGGCGGTGGTCATCAACATCGGCGCATCCACCTCCGCCGCGAAGTCTTCATCGTCCAGGTCGCCGCCCCAGTCGATCTGCAGGTTCCAGCGCGCGGACAGCTCGTTCACCGCCGACATCAGCGCATCGGCATCGCCCCGCTCCACCTCGAACCCGGACTGCCAGGCAATCGCGGCCATCATCGGCGGCAGCCAGTCGGCGTCCTCATCGATGCCCTCGCCGCTTTCCAGCAGCGCTTCGCGCCAGCGGTTGAACTGCTGCAGCGCCAGTTCTTCATCGCCCGGGTTGATCAGCACGAACAGATTCCAGATCCGCGCCTCGAAATCGTCCTCGTCGAAATCGCGCTCTTCTTCTTCGAAGTCGAAATAATCGCTGTTGTCGGGCATGGCCGGTAATCCTGGAGACAGGGGCGCATTCTGCCGTGCAAGGGCGTTGGCAGGAAGCGAAATTCGGCGTGGGGCCCGCTGCGGTTTATCCTGTGCGGCAGAAGACGGCCTTGGTGGTCGTCAGCATCCTGTGACCATGAGCGATACCCCTCCCGATCACCTGGCGATCAACCCGGCCAGCCCCTTCCACGATGCCGCTGCGCTGGAGCGCGGCGTAGGCATCCGCTTCAACGACGTCGAGCGCGACAACGTTGAAGAATATTCGGTCAGCGAAGGCTGGATCCGCGTGCAGGCCGGCAAGGCCCGCGACCGCCGCGGCAACCCGATGACGATCAAGGTCAAGGGCACCGTGGTGGCCTACTTCCTGGATCAGAAGCCGGACGCCTGATCCCACGTCTGCCGGAGACGCCTGATCCACGTGTGGCGGGGTAGAGCCACCCCACGGGTGGCTGCGCGGACCCACTGGAACCCTCGCGTCAGGGACGAAGGGCAGCCACCCATGGGGTGGCTCTACCCGTGGCACGGTGAGGCCTCAATCGCGTTGCCGCGTCTCCAGCAGGTCCAGATTGCGGATCAGCCTGCGCGAGATCTCATCGGAGATCTTGCCCCGCCGGGTCAGGCGGAACAGTTCTTCACGCTCAGCGGTCAGCCCCGCGGTACGCAGCTGGCGATAGCCCTGCTCCATGCGCTTGACCTTCTCCGGATCCGCATCCGGCCCGGCTTCCTTCTCCAGGTTGCGCTGGTACAGCAGGCTGACCCGCGAGGCGGCGTCGTTGTAGAGCTGCACGTTCTCGGTGGTCTGGTTCTGCACCAGCTGCTGGCGCGTGCGCTCCACGCCGGCCAGCGCCGCCTTGGCGGCCAGCTTGCGGGCCAGGTCCTCTTCCTTGCGCTCGCCCGAATCGGCCGGCAATTCCAGGCCTTTGAGCAGGCGCGGCAGCGCGATGCTGGCACCGACCAGCGAGATCAGGATCACCGCCGCGGCCAGGAAGATCACCAGGTCACGTGCCGGGAAGGCACTGCCGTCGGGCAGGAACAACGGCAGGGTCAGCACGCCGGCCAGGGTGATCGCACCGCGCACGCCCGCCACCGAGGTCGCCACCACGATCCGCCAGGAGGTGCCCTGCCGGGCCTCGCCCCGATGGCGCGCACGCAGCAGGCTCCAGCGCAGCGACAGCCACACCCAGGCCAGGCGCAGCAGCACCAGCGCCAGGTTGATCACCACCACATAGACCAGCAGCCACCACGCACTGTGGTGCCCGCTCTCGCTGACGGTCTTGATCGCGCGTTCCACGATGCCCGGCAACTGCTCGCCCAGCAACACGAACATGATCCCGTTGAAGCTGAACTGCAGCATGTTCCAGACCGCCGTGCGCTGCACGCGCATGCTGCCCGAGACGCGGCCGGTAAGCTCCACGTAGCTCATCGTGACACCCGCGGCGACCGCCGAGAGGATGCCCGACGCATTGAGTTCTTCGGCCAGCAGGTAGGCCGCGAACGGAATCAGCAGGTTGACCAGCAGCGCCGCACCCGGCTCCTCGCCGAAGCGCCGCCACAGCCAGCGCTGGAAGGTGGACACGCCCAGCGTCACCGCCACGCCGATCGCCAGTCCGGCCACTGCCACCCACAGGAAGGTCAGCGAGGCGTTCGCCAGCGAGAAGGTCCCGGTCATCACCGCCGCCACTGCGAAGCGGAAACAGACCAGGCCGGACGCATCGTTGAGCAGCGACTCGCCTTCCAGGATGTGCATCAGCCGCTTGGGAATCGGCGCGCGCGAGGCGATCGAGCTGACCGCCACCGGGTCGGTCGGGGAGATGATCGCCGCCAGCGCGAAGGCCACCGCCAGCGGCATCACCGGGATCATCCAGTGGATCAGGAAGCCGGCGCCGATCACGGTGAACACGACCAGCCCGAAGGCCAGTTCCAGGATTACGCCCTTGTCGCGGAACAGGCCCTGCTTGGGGATGCGCCAGCCATCCAGGAACAGCAGCGGCGGCAGGAACAGCAGGAAGAACATCTCCGGCTCGAGCGCGTGGCCGCGGTTGAACACCCCGGCAATGACCGCGCCCAGCCCGATCTGCACCAGCGGCAACGGCAGCGACAACGGCAATACGCGGACCAGGTAGCCGCTGGCGACCACCGCCACCAGCATCGCCAGAACGACTTCAATGGTATGCATGCATTTTCCAGTAAGCAGCGCGGGGGAGGCTGCGGACAGCCGGCGCCGGAAACAGGAAAAAACGTACCACACGTGCGCCGCCACGCGAATGCGCGGGGCGCGGCAGGCTCAGTCGGCGGACAGCCGGCCCCTCATGCGGCGCGCTGCTGCGCGTCGGCGCCATCGAAGCGATAGATGTCCATCGCCAGGAAGCCTGCATCGATCCCGGCATCGATGCGCTGCGCACCGAGCGCTTCGCCACCGGCGGCGCCCATCGCAAAGTGCAGCGGCTGCAGGTGCTCGTCGCTGGGGTGCGCCTGCACCGCGTGCGGGGCCTGGCGGCGGTAATCGATCAACGCGGCGCTGTCATCGGCGGCCAGGCGCTGCTCGACCCATTCGATGAAGGGCCGCACATAAGGGGCCTCCTTGCCATCCGCGTAGCTGCGCCAATCGTGCAGGTTGTGGGTGATGCTGCCCGAGCCGATCAACAGCACACCCTGCTCGCGCAGCGGCGCCAGCGCGCGCCCCAGCGCGAACTGGTGAGCCGGCCCGAGCAGTGGCTGGATCGCCAGCGGCACGACCGGGATGTCCGCCTGCGGATACAGGAACCGCAGCGGCACCCATGCACCGTGATCGAGACCGCGCTGTGGATCGATCGCGGTCGGCAGACCGGCAGCGCCCAGCCGCTGCGCGACCTCCTGCGCCAGCGCGGGCTCGCCCGGGGCCGGATACTGCAGGTCGAACAGTGCCTGCGGGAAACCGCCGAAATCGTGAAGGGTGGGCGGCTGGGCGTGGCCGCCGACCGCCGGCTGGTGCGTCAGCCAGTGCGCCGAGGCCATCACGATCGCGCGCGGGCGCGGCAGGCGCGCCGCCAGCGCGGCCAGGCGCTCGCCCACCAGACCGGGATGGAGTGCGGTCATCGGCGAGCCATGGGAGATATAGAGGGACGGCAAGCGGGACATCACGGACTCCAATGGCAGGACCCAACGGGTCGATCTGCAGATCAGCGTATTGCGGACAGATCGGCCAATAAATACGATGCATCGACGCTGTTTATTTCGGAAAAAGAAACAATGGACACTCTGGACGCCATGCGTGTGTTTGTCGCCGTGGTCGAGCGCAATGGCTTCAGTGCCGCCGCGCAGGCCCTGGACCTGTCCACCGCCGGGGTGACCCGGCAGATCGCGGCGCTGGAAAAGCGCCTCTCGACCCGGCTGCTCAACCGTACGACCCGCCGCGTGAGCCCCACGAGCACGGGCGCGGCCTATTACGCCGAGTCCGTGCGGCTGCTGGCCGAGTTCGATGCGCTGGAAGCCGGCATCAGTGCGCAGGCGCTGGAGCCCTCGGGGCGGCTGCGGATCAACGCACCGGTCAGCTATGGGATCGCCCGCCTGGGCCCGCTGCTGGCCGGGTATCGCGCGCGCTACCCGCAGGTGGAACTGGACCTGTCGCTGTCCGACCGTCTGGTGGACATGGTCGAAGAAGGCTATGACGTGGCCATCCGCATCACCCGCCAGCCCAGCCCGGCCCTGATCGCGCGCAAGCTGGGCGAAGCGCAGATCAGCCTATGCGCAGCGCCGTCGTACCTGGACGCGCACGGGCGCCCGCAGCAGCCGGAAGACCTGTCCGCGCACGAGTGCCTGAGCTACAGCTACTGGGCCGGTGGCGATGCATGGCAACTGCAGGGACCACGTGGGGAGGTCTCGGTGCCGGTGCATGGCGGTGTCCGCGCCAACAACGGCGATGTGCTGCGCGAGGCCGCGATCGCCGGCATGGGCATCATCGTGCAGCCGGATTTCCTGGTCGCCGAGGCGCTGGCCGATGGGCGGCTGGAGCGCGTGCTGCCCGAGTGGCAGGTGCCGGGCGTGGGCATCCATGCGGTGTACACCAGCCGCAGCCACCTGGCCCCGAAGGTGCGCAGTTTCATCGACTACCTGGTGGACGCCCTGGCGTGATGCCGCGCGGCACCCGCCACCAGACACCACCCGGCGCTATGCCTCCACCGATTCCAGTTGCCCGATGAGCCGTGCCAGCGGCATCGGCCGGCCGAGCAGATAGCCCTGCACCTGGTCGCAGCCATGGGCGGCCAGCCACTGCAGCTGGCCGGGCGTTTCCACGCCCTCGGCGATGATGGTCAGGCCCATGCTGTGCCCCAGTGACAACAGGGCGCGGCAGATCGAGGCGTTGCGCGGGTTGGTTTCCACGTCGGCCACGAAGCTGCGGTCGATCTTCAGGATGTCCAGTGGCAGGTGCTGCAGGTAGGACATGTTGGAATAGCCGGTGCCGAAATCATCCAGCGAGATGCAGATGCCCTGCTCGTGCAGGCGCTGCATGGTCTGTTTGGCCTGGCCCGGCTTGCGCATCAGGCTGCTTTCGGTCAGCTCGACCTGCAGCGCACCGCGGGCCAGCCCGAATTCGTGGCTGGCGCGGGTGAACTCGGCCACCAGGTCACTGTTGAAGAACTGCACCGCCGAGACATTCACCGCGATCGGCAGGTCCCAGCCCGCGTCGACCAGCTGCCGCTGCGCCTGCGCCGCGGCGCGGATCACCCAGCGGCCCAGGGCGAGAATCAGCCCGGTGTCTTCGCACAGCTGGATGAACTCGCCCGGGGGAATGAAGCTGCCATCCGCCTGCGGCCAGCGCAGCAGGGCTTCCAACGCGGCCGGGCTGCTGTCGCCGGCGTGGCAGATCGGCTGGTAGTACAGCTCGAACTCGGTATCGATCGCACTGTGGATGCGCCCGGCCAGGCGCAGCCGCTCGGCAAAACGGGAACTCACGGTGGTGTCGTACCACGCGATGACATTGCCTTCGTCGCGCGCCGCATGCGCGGCCTGCGCGGCCATGCCGATGACCTGCTCGGCCGTGCTGGCATCGCCGTCGAACTTCACGGCGACGCCGATGCGCGGCTCGAACTGGTGCAGCCAATCCTGCCCGCGCACCGGTTCGGAGACGGTCTGCATCAGCGTATCCAGCGCGGTCTGGCGCTGATGGTCGTCGCGGATGGCGAAGATGAAATCCTCGGCCGGCTGGAAGGCAAGCAGGCCGTAGCGCACGCCGAGCCCGCCCAGGCGCTTGGCCATCGCCTGCAGCACCACGTCGCCGACTTCGCGGCCCAGCGTGTCCGACACCAGCTGCAGGCCGCGGAACTGCACGTACGCGATCGTGTACGCCCCGCCCTCCTCGTCCAGCTGCGCGGCGAGTGCACGCGTATTGAGCAGGCCGGTCGCCGGGTTGTGGGTGGCGTGGTAGGCCAGGTCGCGCTCATAAGCCAAACGCTCGCTGACGTCCTCGGCCAGCACCAGACAGGCCTGGCGGCCATCGAAATCCAACCGCGCCAGATGCGCACGCACCTCGAAGACGCTGCCGTCCTTGCGCTGGTGCAGGCGCACCTGCGCGTCCTGCACATCGCCGATGCGGGCCTGCGCGATCGCCCCGCGGATCTCTTCCCAGCCTTCGCGCGGGCGGATGTCGAGGATGCTCATCGACAGGAATTCATCGCGGCTGTAGCCATACTGGCGCACCGCCGCTTCGTTGACCTCCAGAAAGCGCAGCGTGTCCGGATCGAACACCCAGAACGGCGCCGGATTGCGGTCAAACAGCAGCCGGAACTGACGCTCGGCTTGCTGCACGCGGGCCAGCGCATCGACCCGCTCGCTGACATCGGTCAACGCACCGATCATGCGGCGCTCGCGGTCCACCACCGCCACGCGCTGGCCGCGCGCGGCGACCCAGCGGGTCGCGCCACCCGGCAGCACCAGGCGGAACATTTCATCGAGCACGCCGCTGCCGGCAAAGGCGGCATCGAAGGCCTGCTGCATGCGCGCGGTGTCGTCGTGGTGCACGCGCGCGAAGAAATCCGCGACGGGCAGGCTCTCGATGTCGATGCCGAAAATCTCACGGGCCAGCGGCGACCAGCGCAGCAGGCAGGCATCCTCGTCCACATACCAGGTACACACCTTGCCGACCTGGTGGGCCATGCGCAGCTCGGCATGGCCGGTGCGCAGTTCCTCGCTCAGGCTGTCCTGGTCACGGGTGGCGCGGCGCAGGCTGACATACACCGCGGCAAACAGCGCCCAGTACAGCAGGTAGACCCCGATCGAGGCCTGCACATACGGCCACCAGGCCGCCAGCACATCGCGCCGGCCCAGGCCGGCGTAGACCGCCAGCGGGTACTGGGCCAGCGTGCTCAGGCTGGAAATGCGCTCGATGCCATCCACGGCACTGGTCTCGGTGCCCAGCGGGGTCAGTGCGTCGCGGCGCAGAAGCTCGCGTTTGGCCAGCCCGAAGCGACGCCCCGCCACGGCGCCGGGATCCGGGCTGCGCGCCAGCACGTAGCCATGCGGGTCGGTGATGGAGACCACCCCGGCATCGCCGGTATCCATGCCGCCGATGATGGCCTGCAGTTCCGCCGTGCGCAGCCGTGCCAACAGCCAGCGGTCACCGCCCATCGGCAACGCCAGCGGCAGGATCCAGTGCGTGGCATCCAGCGCCTGCGGCGGCCCGAGGAAAATCTGGCTGCCCAGGCCGCGATTGCCATCCACCGCCCACAGCGGTAGTTGCAGGTCGCCGCTGCCACTGGTCAGGGCCCGCCCGTACTGGTCGACCACCACGATGCTGTGCAGTTCGGCATGCCGCTGCAGGGCCCCGGCGATGCTGGCATCGAGCAGGTCCGGTGCCTGCGCCGGCACCCGCTGGAAGAGCAGCGCGCCATCGCGGGAGATGCCCTGCATCACCCGCTCCAGGTTGCGCAGTTCCAGCCGCAGCAGGCGCTGGGCGCCGGTGGCCAGCGCCGAGCTCTGGCGCTGCGCGGCTTCCTGCCGGCGCTGGCAGTCATTGAGCAGCGTCGCCACCAGCCCGGCGCCCAGCAGCACGCCCAGGGATACCCCGAGCCACACGAACGTCCGCAGTGGCCGTGCCAGGGCACGGTTCAACGCGGGCATCGCAACCCTTTTCCCGAACGACAGGCTGACTTCATCTGTAAACGCTTCCTGGTTTCCCCAAACCTGAGCGGCCGCTGCCCGGGATTCTTGACGCCTAGCTCGTCACACGGGCGCCAGCCGGCGCCCGCAGAATCCGTGCGGGCCCCAGCATGCACCAGCGCGTACGGCACGGGAAGCACCGCGGCCGGGGTTCACATCGGTGAACCCGGAAGACCGGCATACCCGGTACCCGATGCCGCCGAAGCCGGCATAACCGCGCGCCCGGTACGGGATTAGACTTGGGTGTTTCCGTTGCTGAGAAGCTCAATGTCCAAGCTGCGCCGCCCCACCCTGATGCTCGCCATTGCCGCCAGCCTGTCGCTGAGCCTGGCCGCCTGCGACCGCGAGGCCACTGCACCGGCCGCGTCCGCCCCCGAGACCACCCCGGCCGAGCCGGCCGCCCCCAAGCCGCAGCTGGGCAGCTTCGGCTTCGACGCCGCCGGCATGGACCGCAGCGTCGCCGCCGGCGATGACTTCTTCGGCTTCGCCAACGGCACCTGGGTCAAGAACACCGAGATCCCGGCCGACCGCTCCAGCTACGGTAGCTTCAACGTCATCTCCGAAAAGACCCTGGCCGACACCCGCGCGATCCTCGAAGGCGCCGCGGCCGACACCAAGGCCGAGGGCGAGGCCAAGCTGATCGGCGATTACTACGCCGCCTTCATGGACGAGAGCGGCATCGAGTCGCGCGGCGTCGCCCCCGTCAAACCGGAACTGGACGCCATCGCCGGGATCAGCGACAAGGCCGCGCTGGCCACCGCGCTCGGCGGCACGCTGCGCGCCGACGTGGACCTGCTCAACGCCACCAACTTCTACACCGACCGCCTGTTCGGCGTGTGGGTCTCGGTGGATCTGCTGCAGCCGGACCGCACCGCGCCGTACCTGGTGCAGGGCGGCCTGGGCCTGCCGGACCGCGACTTCTACCTGCAGGGCGGCCGCATGGCCGAGATCCGCAAGCAGTACCAGGCCTACATCGCCCAGGTCCTGCAGCTGGCCGGCGTCGCCGATCCGGCCGCCAAGGCGCAGCGCATCCTCGCGCTGGAGACCAGGATCGCCCAGGCCCACGCCACCCAGGAAGACACCAACGACGTCGCCAAGGGCGCCAATGCCTGGAAGCAGGCCGACCTGAGCGCCAAGGCACCGGGCATGGACTGGAACGCGTTCCTGGCCTCGGCCGGGCTGGACGCCCAGCAGGACTTCATCGTGTGGCAGCCCAAGGCCGTCGCGGGCATCTCGCGCCTGGTCGCCACCGAGCCGCTGGAGGTCTGGAAGGACTACCTGGCCTTCCATGCGCTGGACCGCGCCGCGCCGTACCTGCCCAAGTCGTTCGCCGATGCGCGCTTCGCCTTCCACGGCACCACGCTCAACGGCACCCCGCAGCAGAGCGAGCGCTGGAAGCGTGCGGTGGATGACAGCAACCATGCCGTCGGCGAAGCGATCGGCAAGCTGTACGTCGAACGTCATTTCGATCCGGCCACCAAGGCGCGCGCGGACGCGATGGCCAAGAACATCATCGCTGCGTTCGCCAAGCGCATCGATGCGCTGGAGTGGATGTCGCCGCAGACCAAGGCGCGTGCCAAGGCCAAGGTGGATGGCCTGACCGTGGGCATGGGCTACCCGGACAAGTGGCGCGACTACACCGGTCTTGAGATCAAGCGTGATGACGCGCTGGGCAATGCCGAGCGTGCCGAGCTGTTCGAGTACCGCCGCAACATCGCCAAGCTGGGCAAGCCGGTGGATCACAGCGAGTGGGCGATGCTGCCGCAGACCATCAATGCGATGAACGTGCCGCTGGAAAACCGCCTGGTGTTCCCGGCCGCGATCCTGCAGCCGCCGTTCTTCGACGGCGCGGCCGATGATGCGGTGAACTACGGCGCGATCGGTGCGGTGATCGGCCATGAGATCAGCCACGGTTTCGACAACGCCGGTGCGCTGTTCGATGAGACGGGCAAGCTGCAGAACTGGTGGACGCCCGAAGATCTGAAGAAGTTCAACGCGGCCGGCGATGCACTGGCGGCGCAGTTCAGCAGCTACAGCCCGTTCCTGGGGGTATCGGTGAATGGTCGTCTGACGCTGGGCGAGAACATTGCGGACGTGGCAGGTCTTTCGACGGCCTACGATGCGTATCAGTTGTCGCTGCAGGGCAAGCCGGGCCAGACGCTGGAAGGCTTCACGCCGGATCAGCGGTTCTTCCTGGGCTTTGCGCAGGCATGGCGGAGCAAGGCGCGTGAGCAGGCGCTGCGCAATTCGCTGTTGACCAATGTGCATGCGCCGGGTCAGTTCCGTGCGTTGACGGTGCGCAATCTGGATGCGTGGTATCCGGCCTTCGAGGTGAAGGAAGGCCAGAAGCTGTACCTGGCGCCGGAGAAGCGGGTCAAGGTGTGGTGATGTGCGTCACCGCACGTTGCTGAGATGAGAGAACGGGCGCTTCGGCGCCCGTTTTTTTTCGCTGCAGAGCAGCGGGTCGCGGAAGCCTGTGCGTGCCCGACCCAACCAGCGGGCACAGGGCACTTGCCGCTTCAAGGCCAATCAGCAAGCACCCCAGCCGACACACCCATCCGCGTGCACGCCCGCGTCGCCAGCCCGTCCTGCAGCGCACGCCGGAACAACGGCGCCATGCCTTTGAGCATCACCGCCGACGCCCGCGACTGCGCACGCTGCATCGGCGTGCGCTGGATCATCGCGGTCGCCCAGTCCGGCAGCAGCGCTGCACCGGCACCGAGGAACAGCTCGCGCGAGAGACCCGCCATCGGCACCGGCAGGCGGATGCCTGACAGCACCGCCAGCACCTCGCGCGAGCGCGCATCGAACACCAGCTGCGATTGCTGGCGCGCGAAGTAAGCGTCCACCTCCGCTTCCGACGCCGGAACGTCTACAGCGCCAAGCGCCTCGGCCACGCGCTTGTACTCACGGTAGTACTGGTCGGCGACCGCCGTAGGCACGTCGCGGCAATAGCGTCGGCAGCCCTGCAGGAAACCGTACGCTTCAGTGACGTGCACCCAGGTGAGCAGCGCGGGATCGTCGGCGGAATACGCGCGGCCATCGGCGGTATGACCGCGCACCTGGGCATGGATGCGGGTCACCTTGGCGATCAACGCCTCGACTTCCGCGGTGGGTGCGTAGGTCGTTCCAGCGACGAACGCGGTGGTGCGGCGCAGGCGGCCGACCAGGTCATCGCGGAAGTTGGAGTGGTCGTACACGCCGGCCAGGGCCAGCGGATGCAGGGTCTGCAGCATCAGGGCGCACAGGCCGCCGGCGAGCATGCCGGGAAACTCGGCATGCACCCGCCAGGTGATGCTGTCGGGGCCGAACCAGCCGGGGTCGCCCAGCGGGTGGTCGTAGTCGATCCCGCTCTGGCCGCGGGGGAAGGCGCCCAGCACCCAGCGGCGTATGGGGGCGGTTGCAGGGCGGGCAAGCGAACGCAGCAGGGAGGACATCAGCAGTACCGAGGGCGAGCGGACCGGCATTTCGCGCGGATGCGTCAATTCTGCGTGATACCGGTGGGGCTGGCGAGGCGGGTGCCCGACAGGGCCTGCGCATTGTGCAGATGCAGCATGGGAGCCGCCGTCCAAGCCGTATTTACCCGGCGATTTACGTGCCGCAGTGCGCAAATCCACTGCGGGTTTGCCCATTCAGGCAGAAATGGCGCCGGATCTTTGCGCTTTGCCCATTGCCAAGCGCCGTGAAAGTGCTAGAACTGGATACGCCACAACGTCGTCCAATGCGCTGCCGCACGTTCCAGAAGGAGCTCGTCATGATCGCTTTGTTCAAAGGTTTGGGTCTGCTGTTGCAGGACAACGAGCTGTACAGCAGCCCGTTCGAAAAACAGGTCGCGCATTGGCGTAACAAGAGTGAACAGCAGATCCGCGAAGAAGTCGCGGTACTGGCCAAAGCCAAGGGCCAGTGGCTGATGGCCTCGATCGTGGGCTGGCAGGCGTCCTCCCTGCTCATCCTCGGCCTGATCAGCAACTACCTGTGGAAGGATGACTTCCATATCACCTTCACCCGCGTGGTGATCGTGTTCGGTTCATGGGTGTCGATCCTGTTCGTGATCTGGTTCATGGCCAACATGTTCGATCACACCGCCGGCTTCGAGCGCTGGATGAAGGCCTTCAACAGCCGCGCCCGGATCACCTCCGATGCCGATACGGTGGAATGCGTGGCCGAGGCGCTGGACATGGCCCAGCACTATCCGGAAGTCCTGGATTACAAGCAGGCGGTGAGCGCCAAGCGCGAGCTGCGCCACGAGGACATCCGCATCATGCGCGAGATCGGCCGGATGAAGCAGCACACCGAACTGGTGGGCCAGCTCAATCATGTCGGCGAGCAGCCCAACGGCACCAACCTGCATCTGCAGCCCGCGTTCTGACCCTACTGAAAAGCGGGGGGAGCCACGATGCCACCGTGATCACTCACGGTGGCATTGTTCTTTCTGGACGGCGCTGACGCAGTGCTTGAAGCCGGCCGGGAGCCCGGCCATCTGCTCCGTCTTGCCCACCGCCACCGCCAACCGGTGCAGCGGCGGATAGGGGCAGTCTGTGTCCTTCGTGCAGCGCGCATCCAGCACCAGGTAATGGCAGCGGCCGCTGCTGCTGGCGATGCAGTCGAAGTTGGCCACGCCGTTGTCGACCGTGGTTTTGCTGTACAGCGTATCCACGCCGTTGGCGCGGATGCGGGTGACGGAGGTGTCGTTCGATTGCTGGCAGGCCGCCAGCATCAACACGCAGAGACTGGCGACAACGGCGGTACGCATGGCAGGCTCCAGACGAAAGGAAAGGCGCGTTACATCCCGCGGAACAGGCTCATGAAGGGCTGGCTGACGTTGAGCACTTCAGTGCGATGCTTCAAGCGCAGCTGGCCGCGGCCGGTGTCGTCGCGTGTGACTGCGGCGACCGCCTTCATGTTCACGATGGTGGAGCGGTGGATCTGGCGGAACCGTTGCGGATCGAGCGCATCCAGCAGTTCACGCAGCGAGGTGCGCAGCAGGCTTTCGCCCTGCTCGGTGACCACGGTGGTGTATTTGCTGTCCGCACGGAAGTAGATCACATCTTCGAGCATGATCAGCTGCGTGTCGCGGCCGTTGCTGGCGGTGATCCAGGCCAAAGGCGGCGCGCTTGAGGCGGCGGCGGGCTGATTGCCGAGGCGCTGCAGCAGCTGCTCGAGCATGCCGCTGTCCGGGCGGCCCAGCTGCATGCGGGCCAGGATCCGCTCGCGCGTGGCCAGCAGGCGCTCATCGCTGACCGGCTTGAGCAGGTAGTCGATCGCGCCCTGTTCGAAGGCGTCGATCGCATACTGGTCGTAGGCGGTGACGAACACCACCTGGGTGCGCGGGCTGATCTCCGGCAGCGCGCGGGCCACCTCGATACCGGTGATGCCCGGCATGCGGATGTCGAGCAGGGCCAGGTCCGGCTTCAGCTCGGCCAGGCGCTCCAGCGCACTGGCGCCGTCCTCGCATTCCGCCACCAGCCGCAGTTCCGGCCACAACCGCTGCAGCTGTGCCACCAGCGACTGGCGCAGCAGGTCTTCGTCTTCGGCAATGAGGGCGTCAAGCTGCATGGATCGCCTCGCGGGCATCGCGCGGCAGGGTGATCGTCGCTGCCACGCCGGTGGGGAAATTGGACACGATCGCCACGCCAGCGTGCTCACCGCAGGTCAGGCGCAGGCGTTCGCGCAGGTTCTTCAGGCCGATCCCGGTACCACTGGTGCCCTGCCCGAACCCGAGGCCGTCGTCGGCCACGGTGAGGGTGACATGGTCCTCGAAGGCGCGCGCGATGATCCACACCGTGCCGCCGCCGGGTTTGGGTTCCAGGCCGTGTTTGATCGCGTTCTCGACCAGGGTCTGCAGCGCCATCGAGGGCAGCGGCAGGCTGAGCAGGGCCGGGGGCACGTCCACCTGCAGGGCCAGCCGGGCGCCCATGCGGATCTTGAGGATTTCCAGGTAGGCCTGGGTGCGCTCCAGCTCCACGCCCAGGGTCGACATCGATTCCTCCACGCTGGGCAGCGAGCTGCGCAGGTACTGGATCAGGTGCCCGAGCATCTGGTCGGCGCGCGGCGGATCGGTCCGGGTCAGCACCTGCGCGTTGGCCAGCGTGTTGTAGAGGAAGTGCGGCTCGACCTGGGCGTGCAGCAGGTTGAGCTTGGCCACCGACAGTTCCTTCTCGGTCGCGGTCTGCTCGGCGGCGGCCTGCTCGTCGCGGCGCTGCTCGGCCACCCGGCGGGTGATCGCACGGCCGACCGCTTCGGCGTTCTCGTGGTTGCTGCCTTCGTCGACCGCGAGCAGATCGGCCCAGACCCCGGCATCGGGCTCGAACAGCAGGGTCACGCTGCTGGTGCCCTGCCCCGGCGTCACGGTGGCGAGCACGCTGTTGCGCTTGATCGCCAGCCGCGCAGGCAGGTTCCAGCGGGACGGCGGGCGGCCGTTGTAGGGATCCACGCGGCGCACGTAGGCACGCACCTGCAGGCTGCCCGGTGCACTTTCGATGTCTTCCACGCGTGGCAGCTCGGCGATGGCGGCTTCCACCAGGGCAAAGGCCGGGCCGGCATCCATCGGCACCTCGATCTGGCGGCGCTGGCGGCTGGACAGGGTGGCCGCGTCCAGGCGCCCGGCGACGTGCTGCACGCGCCGGATATGGGCGATGCAGCTGCCCAGGGCGGTCACCATCACGAACAGGGCCAGCAGGCCGAACACCCAGCCGGGGCCTTCGTCCATGCCATGGAAGAAGCCACTCCAGACAAACCCCGCCACCACGATGGCGGCGGCCCAGGCCAACAGGATGCGGAAAATCAGGGAGAGGCTGGCGAACACGGCGGCGTCATCACATAGGGAGTGAGGCGAGCATAGCCCTGCCGCCAGCGGGAACAAGCGGCATGCGACGAAGGCGGGGTTTGGGGGGACGAAGCGGTGTAGAGCCACCCCATGGGTGGCTGGCCTTCTTCCGGAACCGCGAAGCCACGCATGGCGTGGCTCTACGTCTGGGTTCGAGACCGCGAAGCCACGCATGGCGTGGCTCTACGTCTGGGTTCGAGACCGCGAAGCCACGCATGGCGTGGCTCTACGTCTGGGTTCGAGACCGCGAAGCCACGCATGGCGTGGCTCTACAGCGGGGGGTCCGGCCGGCGTGCCGGCCGGACTCGTCTTAATTCCGCTCGGCGGCGCTGGCGTCACGCGGGGCGCGGAACTGGGAGTCTTCGCTCCAGTTCGGCCAGGCGCGCGAGTTGGCCAGCTGGTTGCCCAGCGTGTACAGCACTTCCAGATCGCGCGAGGCACCGGCGAAGGTCCAGTCCGGCTGCCACTCATCGCCCTGCTGGTGATAGCGCTTGGCGGTGTAGTCATCCGAAGCGGCCTTGCCGGCCGCCACGCCCCCCTCCACCCAATCCTGGCCCGCCGAGTACGACACTGCCGGCACGCCACGCTTGGCGAACGGGAAGTGATCGGAGCGGAAGAACAGGCCGGCTTCCGGCTTCGGGTCCGGCGTGTAGCGGATGTCCCAGCCCTTGGCCACGTCCTTGAGCTGGTCCAGCAGTTCCAGCTTGGCCGAGCCGTAGATCCCGAAGTCACGCGAGGGGCTGAAGGGCGCCATGCCGTCCATGTTGATCAGCGCAACGGTCTTGCCCAGCGGGTACAGCGGGTGGGTGGCGTAGTACTCCGAGCCGAGCAGGCCCTTTTCCTCGGCGGTCACGGCCAGGAACAGCACCGACCGCTCCGGGCGCTTGCCCTTGGCGAAGCCACGGGCCAGTTCGATCAGCGAGGCGGTGCCGCTGGCGTTGTCCAGCGCGCCGTTGAAGATGGTGTCACCGTTCGCGTCCGGCTTGCCCACGCCGATGTGGTCCCAGTGGGCGCTGTAGATCACCGTCTCGTCGGGATGCTTGCTGCCTTCCAGGCGCGCGGCCACGTTGTGCGAGGTGATCACCTCGGTCTTGACCGCGTACTTGGCCGAGAAGGTCTCGCCCTTCAGCTCCACCGGCTTGAAATCACGGGTCTGGGCCTGCTTCTTGAGCGCCTCGAAATCCAGGCCCGAACGCTTGAACAGCTCCACCGCCAGATCGCGCTGGATCCAGCCTTCCAGCAGCGGATGCGCCTCGGCCGGGTTGTCGCGGACCACGTCGAACATGGTGTTGGTGTTGGAGCCGGCCACGGTGGCCCAGCCGTACGAGGCCGGCGCGGTCTCGTGCACGATCAGCACGCCGAGGGCCCCCTGGCGCGCGCCCTCTTCGTACTTGTAGGTCCAGCGGCCGTAGTAGGTCATGCCCTTGCCGTCGAAGTCGCCCTGGCCGCTTTCGAAGTCCGGATCGTTGATCAGCACGACGGCGATCTTGCCCTTCAGGTCCACGCCCTTGAAATCGTCCCAGTTGCGCTCGGCGGCCTTGACGCCGTAGCCGAGGAAGACCAGCGGCGCGTTCTTGATGTCCACCGCGCTGGCCCCGTTCATCGCGGCGCGTACAGCGATTTCCTTGCCCTGGCTCAGCGTCTGCGGCTTGCCCTTGCTGCTCAACGACAGGCTCGGGGTGCCGACGATATCGCCCTTGAGCAGCGGCACGGCCTGGGTCCACAGGCGCTTGCCGTCCTTGAGGTCGCCGCCCGGCTGCAGGCCCGCCGCTGCGAACTGCTTGCTCAGGAAGGCGATGGTCTTCTCTTCACCGGCAGTGGCCGGCGAGCGGCCTTCGTAGGCGTCCGACGCCAGTTCCTTGACGTCGGCGGAGATCCGCGCGCCATCGAATTTGGGGGTGGCGGCCATCAAGGCCGACGACACCGACAACGCCAACAGGCTGATTACCACACGCTTCACGCTGCACCTCATGACTGACCGACAATCGCCCGAGTGTAGGCCAGAGCCGCCGCGCAGTGCAGTGCCGGTCTACACGGCTGCCGCACGGGCCAGCAGCATCGCCTTCTCACGCGCATTGGCGGTCAGCGCGGCCGCACGCTGGAATGCCGCCCGTGCTTCGGCGTGCCGCCCCAGCTGGGCAAGCAGGTCGCCCTGCACCGCAGCCAGCGGCGCATAGTCGCGCAGCCGCGCATCGTCACCGAGCGCATCGACCAGCGGCCACGCGGCCGCCGCGCCCTGGGCCCGCGACAGCGCCACCGCATGGTTCAACGCCACCACCGGCGAGGGCTGGCGCTGTGCCAGCCGTGCGTACAGCGCGGTCATCCGCGCCCAGTCGGTGTCGTCGGCACGGCGCGCGCGTGCGTGGCACTCGGCGATGGCCGCCTGCAATGCATAGGGATCGTCACCGCCACCGAGTGCCACCGCCTGCTGCAGGGCGGCCTGGCCACGGGCGATCTGCAACCAGTCCCAGCGCGTGCGGTCCTGGTCGGGCAGCAGGATCGGCGTGCCGGTGGCATCGGTGCGGGCGGCGGTGCGCGAGGCCTGCAGTTCCATCAGGGCGAGCAACCCCTGCACCTGCGGCCAGGTCGGCAACCGACTGGCGAGCACGCGGCCCAGCCGCAGCGCTTCGTCGCACAGGGCCGGGCGCATCCAGTCATCGCCGGCACTGGCCGCATAGCCTTCGTTGAAGATCAGGTAGACCACCTCCAGCACCGAGGCCAGGCGCTCCGGCAACGCCGCCTGGCGCGGCACTTCGAATGGCACCTGCTTGTGCGCCAGCGTGCGCTTGGCGCGCACGATGCGCTGGGCAATGGTGGGCTCCGGCGCGAGGAACGCGCGTGCGATCTCATCGGTGGTCAGGCCGCCGAGCAGCCGTAGCGTCAGCGCGACACGCGCGTCGGCGGCCAGGACCGGATGACAGGCAACGAACATCAGCCGCAGCAGGTCATCGCCGATGTCGTCTTCCAGCGCATCGCTGTCGTCCGGCGCCGGCAACGGCAGCGGCGCCAGCGCGCTGCCGAACTGCGCGTGCTGGCCGGCGACGCGCTGGTGCTGGCGCAGCACATCGATGGCGCGGTTGCGCGCAGTGGTCATCAGCCACGCTCCGGGATTGTCCGGCACGCCCTGGCTGGGCCAGCGCTCCAGCGCGGCCAGCCAGGTGTCCTGGACCAGCTCTTCGGCACGGCCGACATCGCCGCCGAGCAGGCGGGTCAGGCGGGCGGTCAACACTGGCGACTCCATGCGCCAGATCGTCTCCAGTCGTTGCGTCAGTGCCGTGTCCATGCGGCTGATCAAACCACCGGTACGGCGCGGGGACAAGCCGCGCGGGGGGGTGCCATCACGCCGGCCCAGATCAGGGCTGCTTCATGCAGTTGACCATCCACGGCTTGCCGTAACGGTCGATGAGAAAGCCCCAACGGTGGGCCCAGAAGGTTTCGGTGATCGGCATCTTGATCTCGCCACCGTCGGCCAGCGCGTTGAACACGCGCTCGGCCTCCTCGATCGAATCCACATCGATGTTGATCGTGGTACTGCCCTGCCCGTCGGAAGACGGGCCATCGGCGGCCATCAGGATCGCGGACCCCACTTCCAGCTGGCTGTGCGCGACGTGGTCCAGTGTCTCCGGCGGCATCTCGCCACAGCCCTCCTGGCTTTCCATGGGCGGCATGTCGCGGTACTTCATTTCAGAGGTGACCTTGCCGCCGAGCACCTGCGCGTAGAAGGCCATGGCCTCATGGGTCTTGCCGTTGAAGCCGAGGAACGGAATCAGTTTCATGGGAATGCTCCAGGGGTGCGGGGGGAATCAATCGGCGGTGCCGATCTGGTCGCGCAGACGCTGTTCCTGCGCCTGCAATTCGGGAGTGAAGGCCGCGCCGAAATCCTCGGCACTGAGGATCGGCCGCAGCTCGACCACATCCCCGGCAGCGAAGGGTGCGCGCTTGAGCCATTCGGTGGCCTCGTCCAGCGAGCGCACCTGCCACAGCCAGAACCCGCAGACCAGCTCGCGGGTTTCGGCGAACGGCCCATCGATCACCCGCGGCGGCTCGCTGCCGAAGGCCACGCGGCGGGCGCGCGAGGTCGGGTGCAGGCCCTCGCCGGCCAGCATGATCCCGGCCTGGACCAACTGCTCGTTGTACGCGCCCATCGCGCGGATTTCCTGCTCGGTCGGCAATTGACCGGCCTCGGTGGCGGCGGTTGCCTTGACCAGTACCATGACTTTCACGGGGTGCTCCTGTGTGCCAGCCCGGAACCCGGGCCGTTCACTGGATACAACGTGCCAAGGGGATGGAAATCGACACGCACGACGAACTATTTTTTCGTCGCTGAACAGGGCCGCGCTGCGGCGCTGCAACACGCCATGACCGCGGGCTGGGGCATCATGCGGTTTCCCCGCCCACCCTGGTCCGGCCATGCAATTTCTTCTGCTGATCTATATCGACGAGGGCCTGTTGCAGGCCCTGCCCGGCGACGAATACGACCGCCTGATGCATGACTGCCTGCACCACGCCGACCGCCTGCAGGCCGAGGGTACCCTGGTGCTCGCCCAGAAGCTGGAACCGGTGGACAGCGCGCGCACGCTGCGCGTGCGCCAGGGCCAGACCCGCATCACCGATGGCCCGTTCGCCGAAACCCACGAACTGCTGGCCGGCTTCAACCTGATCAACGCGCCCGACCACGCCGAGGCGATGCGCATCGCCCAGCAGTTCCCGTGGTCGCGCTTCGGCAGCATCGAGGTACGTCCGCTGGCCGACATGGACGCCGAACGCGTACGCGTCGGCGCCTGACACCGCTCAAGGCAACAGCGTGATCTTCAGATCGCGCGGGCCGATGGCCTCATTGCCGCTGTAGTCGCACGCACTGGCCCGCAGGATGTATTCGCCGGCCGGCAATACATCCGGTTGCCAGCGTCCGGTCTCGACCACCCCATCGCGCACCGTGTTGGTGACCAGGTAGCGGAACCGGGTGACCGCGCTGCCATGCACGGTGATGCCGCTGTCCGGCGCGTAGGCCACGCGGGTGGCGCTGTCTTCGCGCGGCATCCGGTTGAACACGATGTTGAAGCGCGGCTGCTCGTACCCGGCCAGCGGCTGGCCCTGCGCATCCAGGACCTGGTAGCCGACCTGGTACAGCCCCAGCCGGCGCCGTGGCAGATTGCGGTCCACCTGGTCCCACGCCTCCACCACGATCTGCACGCCCGGGCCTTGGCGCGGGATCGCGACGCGTCCGTCGGCCCCCGCCTTGACCGGCTGGTCCAGATCGTCCAGCACGGCGACCTCGGTGATGCGCGGCGCGAACGTATCGGCGTAACCGGTGAAGCCCAGTGCCACCGCATTGCGCTCGAAACCACTGGCGCCCACGCTCAGGTGGACATGCGCCATCCGGTTGATGCTGCCCAAGGCTTCGCCGGCGGCGAACCGGGTGCCGCGACGCACGCGGATGCGTTCGAGCTTGCCGTCCTCACCGGACACCTGCTGCCAGCGCGCATCGAACGGCCGATCGCGCGGATCGCGGCCCACCTTCATATGGATGTATTTGAGCCGACCCAGCGAAAGGCCTTCGGCCTGGCCGCCGACCGACCACGCCGCGAACGGCGTATCGACTTTGCCATCGGCGATCGCCAACACCGGCTGGCCGACATCGCCGCGGATATCGAACCCGCCATGCAGATGGTGCCGACTCTCGCCTTTGAAGTCCCCGCGCACCTCACCCAACGTGCCGACCACTTCGTGCCACCCGTCCTCCGGAGCCAGGGGCCACCGGCCGGCGGTGTCGGGCAAGGGGGCCTCCGGTGCCGGGCCGATCAACGCCGGCGGCGCCGTCTGCCCCGGCCCGAGGGCACGCAGCCGGTGCACGCGGTAGGAGGCGGCATCGGCCAGATAGAGGCCGCCCTCGGCATCCAGCGCGAGTGCAGTGGGCCGCGCAAAGCGGGGCTGCGGCGGTACCCCCGCCAGTGCCAGCTGATGGCCCTGGGCCGAGATCTGCACCACCTTGCCGTTGATGTCGCTGGCGTAGATCACCCCGTCATGGGTCACCGCCAGCGCCATCGGTCCGCTGAGCAGGCCGCCATCGGCGAGCCGGGTGCCCAGCGTGCCATCCGGGGCGAGTTGGCGGATCGCGTTGTTGAACAGATCGGCGATCAGCAGGTTGCCGTGCGGATCCAGTGCCAGCGCCACCGGCGTATCCAGGCGGGTGGCCGCCCCGATGCCATCGACCAGGCCCGGACGCTCGCCACCGGCGACGGTGTGCACCCGTCCATCGGGTTCGATGACGCGGATGCGGTCGTTGTAGGTATCGGCCACGAAGACGCGGCCGCCCGCATCCACCGCCACGCCCATCGGCGCATCGAAGCGCGCCTGGGTGGCCGGGCCATCGACGAACCCCCGCTGACCATCACCGGCCAGCGTGCTTACCGTGCCATCGACCGCGATGCGGCGGATCACGTGGTTGCCGGTATCGGCAACATAGACATTGCCGCCTGCATCCAGTGCGATCCCGGAGGGCGTGTTGAACTGCGCCTGCAGGGCGGCGCCATCGCGCCAACCCTCGCCCTGCCCGGCCAGCGTGTCCACGCGACCGTCGGGATGGACGCGGCGGATGCGGTTGTTGTCGCCGGCATCGGCGATGTAGACCACGCCATGTGTGTCCACGGCCAGGCCGTACGGATCGGCGAAGCGCGCCTGGGCTGCGGGGCCTTCCGTACTGCCGCCTACGCCGTCGCCGGCCAGTACGCTGATCGCCGGCGTCCAGCCCAGGGCCGTCGCCACCGGGCCCGGTGGCGGTGCCGGCGCGGCCGGTTCACGCAGGAAGGTCCAAACCAGCGCTGCCGCCATCAGAGCGGCGATCAGCACCACCATCGTCCATCGTCCGCGCGTCATCGCTATCCTTGCTGCTATTCGGGACACGACCTTAGCCGCTCGTGGCGTGCCTGCAAACCCTGCACGCCGGGAGCGCTCATGGTCCACGCGCGCTGGCAGCCGCCCACGCAGCGTGCCGAGGTCAAGGCGGCGGTGAACACGGTGGGCCGCGTGGCGACCCATGCGCGGTACTGCGCGTGACGTTTCGCCCTGGAGCAGCGCCTACTTCGCCGGCGTCTCCACCTTGAACCCCATCGCCTCGCGATAGCGCACATACAGCGCGCTGACCTTCTCCACGTAGGCCAGCGTTTCCGCATACGGCGGCACGCCTTTGTAGCGGGTCACCGCACCGATGCCGGCGTTGTACGCGGCGGCCGCCAGCACGCGGTCGCCTTTGTACCGGCGCAACAACGCCTTCATGTAGCGCGCGCCCCCGCTGATCGACTGCTCGGCCGAGAGCGGATCGGCCACGCCGTATTCGGTGGCGGTATCGGGCATCAGCTGCATCACGCCCTGCGCGCCCTTGGGTGAGATCGCGCCGGCATCGAAACCGCTTTCGGCATGGGCGATCGCACGCAGCCAGGCATCGTCCACGCCGGTGGCCTTGGCCGCCGCCTTGAACTGCTTGGCGTGCCGGTTCAACTGCGGCGCGCCGACCTTGCCCAGGCCCTCGTGCGCCGGTTCGCCCGGTGGGGTGGCCACGGTGAACTTCAGGAAGACGCGCGAGCCCGGCAGGTTGCGGGTCGAGTAGACCAGTGCACCGTCCTGCTCACGTTCGTACAGGGTGCCGCTGAAGACGCCCATGTTGCCCCACAGGTTGGGGGTCTGCACGGCGTTGTCGTCGATCTGCTGCGGGGTGCACCTGGAGCCGGGCTCGGGTGCCGTGGCCAGACTGACCGTGTTGCTCTGCACGCAGCGATAGACCGTGCGCGCCGATGCCAGGCCAGGCAGCAGCAACGACAACAGGGCCAACGCGGCAGGCAGGGTCGGATTCATCGGGCTCGGATCGGGGCACGGAAGGGTGCGGCGCGATCATCCGGCCGGGGGCGCGAACCGAAGGTGAATACCGGGCCTGCCGCGCTGGCAGGCCCGGCGCTGACTCAGTGGCGGCGGGCCAGCAGCCGCTTGCCGGCGTAGCCCAGGCCGAGCAGGGCGAACCACAGCGGGCTGATCGCCAGCGCGTACAGCGTGTCCGGCTGCAGGGTCAGCAGCACCAGCACGAAGGCGAAGAAGGCCAGGCACACCCCGCACATCAGCACGCCACCGGGCATCTTGAACGCCGAGACGGCGTGCAGGTGCGGGCGCTTGCGGCGGTAGACGATGTACGAGCACAGGATCAATGACCACACGAACATGAACAACACCGCGGCCAGCGTGGTGACCAGGGTGAACGCGGTCACCAGGTTCGGGATCAGATAGATCAGCATCGCGCCCAGCAGCAGGCACACGCAGGAGAACACCAGCCCCAGCGCCGGCACCGCCGCGCGCGACAGCCGCCGGAACGCGCTCGGTGCGTGCCCCTCTTCGGCCAGGCCATACATCATCCGGCTGGTCGAGAAGATGCCGCTGTTGGCCGACGACGTGGCCGAGGTCAGCACCACGAAGTTGATCAGGCTGGCCGCGGCGGGAATGCCGGCCAGCACGAACAGTTCCACGAAGGGGCTCTTGCCGGGCACCACCTCACGCCATGGGGTGACGGCCATGATCGCGATCAGCGCCAGCACGTAGAACACCAGGATGCGTACCGGGATCGAGTTGATCGCCTTGGGCAGGTTGCGCTCCGGATCAGCGGTTTCGGCTGCGGTGGTACCGACCAGTTCGATGCCGACGAAGGCGAACACCGCGATCTGGAAGCCGGCGAAGAAACCGGCCATGCCCATCGGGAACACGCCACCGTCGTTCCACAGGTTGGAGAACGACGCCACGTGCCCGGAGGGGGCGGTGAACCCCCATGCGACCAGCCCGAAGCCGGTGATGATCAGCGCGCAGATGGCGATGATCTTGATCAGCGCGAACCAGAATTCCATTTCACCGAACAGCTTCACCGTGACCAGGTTGAGGCTGAGCAGCAGGATCACGCACAGCAGCGCCGGTATCCACGGTGCCAGCTCGGGGAACCAGAACTGCGCATACGCGGCGATGGCGATCACATCGGCGATGGCGGTGATGATCCAGCAGAACCAGTACGTCCACCCGCAGAAGAACCCGGCCCACGGCCCGAGCAGGTCGGTGGAAAAATCGATGAAGGATTTGTACTGCAGGTTGGAAAGCAGCAGCTCGCCCATCGCGCGCATGACGAAGAACAGCATCGCGCCGATGATCAGGTACACCAGCACGATGGACGGGCCGGCCAGGCTGATGGTCTTGCCCGAGCCCATGAACAGACCGGTGCCGATGGCACCGCCGATGGCGATCAGCTGCAGGTGGCGGTTGGAGAGGCTGCGCCGGAGGTGTTCCGGCGGGACGGCAGGATCGGTCATGGGGCAGCGTCGGCAGGGGCGAAGCGTCCGAACATAGACCTCCGCGAGGCGTTGCGCCAGTCGCCATCGGGCCGTTCGCGGGGGCCGTGGCCGGGCACTGCCCGGGGCGATGATGTGACGGATTCACCTCGCTCCACCGCGCGTGATGCCGGCAGGGCGATGGCGCCCCGGCCGGATGGTTCCAATCCCTGCCCGCTGATGGTCATATAGGGCTCCGCCAGGGCATCGAGGTCTGCTTGAACCGCGCCAGGATCATTGCCGCCACCGTAGTGCTTGCCCTGCTCGGCGCCCTGGTGCCGATCGCCACCGTGTTCTATTTCACCTGGAGCCGCGCCAGCGAATCCGAGCAGGTGCGGCTGCAGACCACCGCCGAGCGCACCCTGCAGCGCGCGCACCGCGCCTACGAGACGGCGCTGTCCACCCTGCGCGAGCTCAACCAGAGCACGTTGGCACCGTGCTCACCCGAGCACCTGCAGCTGATGCGCAGCCTGGTGATACGCACCCACTCGGCCGAACAGGTGGGCTATTTCGAGAACGGCCGGCTGGCCTGCACGTCCTGGGGCCCGATGGACGCGCAGATCATCCAGCGCCCGCCGGCCTATGTCACCGCCGAAGGCGCGGGCATCACCCTGGACGTGCGGCCGCTGGCAGGCACTCCCCAGCAACCGCTGCTGGCCCTGCAACTGGGACGCTACGACATCCTCATGGACCCGGCCCGGCTGGTCGACGTGATCGTCGACCCGAACGTGCGCCTGGCGGTGGCCAGCCCCGATGGGCGCCTGATCGCCCAGCAGGACATCCCCGACGAGGCCTTGCTGCAGCGCCTGCTGCGTGAACCGGCCAGCGGCCTGGAAGGCCAGACGCTGTACGCCAGCGCGCAGGACCAGGAGTGGCTGGCGATCGCCATGGCGCCGCGGACCGATCTGGTTGCCGCGTTCCGCCACCAGATCGGGCAGTTCATCCCGTTGGGCGTGCTCGGCGCGCTAGCGATGATCGGCGGCGTGGTGTGGCTGTCGCGGCGGCGGCTGTCGCTGCGGGGCGAGCTGGCCACGGCGGTGCGCCGGCGTGAGTTCTTCATGCACTACCAGCCCATCATCGAACTGGACACCGGCATCTGCGTGGGCGCCGAATCGCTGGTGCGCTGGCGCCGTGCCGACGGCACGCTGGTGCGTCCGGACCTGTTCATTCCGCTGGCCGAAGAGGCCGGCCTGATCGAAGCGCTGACCGACCAGGTCATCGACCATGTGATCACCGACATGCGCGAGCTGCTGGTGCAGGACCGCACCGCCCACATCGCGATCAACCTGGCCGCCGAGGATGTCAGCAGCGGCCGGGCGCTGAAGGTGCTCTCCAGCAAGCTGCACGGCACCGGCATCCACCCGCAGCAGATCTGGCTGGAGGCCACCGAGCGTGGCTTCATCGACGTCCGCCGCGCCCGCACCAGCCTGGCCAATGCGCGGCGGCTGGGGCACTGCGTGGCGATCGATGATTTCGGTGTCGGTTACTCCAGCCTGCAGTACCTGCAGCAGCTGCCGCTGGATGCATTGAAGATCGACAAATCCTTCATCGATGCGATCGGCACCGACAGCGCGACCAGCCCGGTCACCTCGCACATCATCGACATGGCCAAGACCCTGGGCCTGTTCACCGTGGCCGAAGGCGTGGAAACCCCGGCGCAGCTGGCCTATCTGCAGGCGCGCCAGGTGGAGTTCGGGCAGGGCTGGCTGTTCTCCAAGGCGCTGGCCCCGGCCGAGTTCATGGCCTTCCACCAGCAGCGCAAGCAGCAGTACGGCCAGGCACGCGAAAACATGCAGAACCCCAACAGCGACCCCGTGGCCTGAGCCGGCGCATCATTCCCCCTCGAGCCCGGCCAGCGTCATCACCCATGCCGGCACCGGAGGCTCGCCTGCGTAGAAAGCCTTCGGTTTGTTTTCCGCCATCGCCCAGCGCTGGATCCAGCTGATGCCACCGGCGCCGTTGTAGCCATCGGGATGCTGATAGGCCGGATCCTGCAAGGCGGCCTCCAGCGAGATGAAGCGATAGCCCCGCCGGCGCGTGGCCGCGACCAGCTCCTCCACGCAGTCGGCACTGAGCGCGTTGGCGTGGATCAGCCACACCTGCGCCGGCAGCCGGCCCAGCAGCTGCTGGCCCTGCTGTTCGTAGTAGTCCAGTTTGCTGAGCATGTACGGCACGTAGCCACGGCGCAGCTGGCGCAGGCGTGCCTCGCGCGAGACAGGATCGGTGTCGGTATCGCGCACATGATCGTAGGCGAACGCCCAGATCCACTCGCTGTTGTCGACCGTGACCGGTGCAACCCGATACCCGTGCTGCTGCAGGAACTCCCCGAGCGCCGCGCGTTCCTGCGGCGACTGCCCGGCACGCAGGTAAGGATGCCGGAACCAGCGCGGCGCCTGCCCGGTCTCGGCCAGCAACGGACGCAGCGTCGCCTCGCCGCGCAGGATGTCTTGCTCGTAGGCAGCCAGCCCGATCGCATGCAGGTCGACATGCCCATAGGTGTGGTTGCCCAGCTCAACGCCGGCATCGCGCCAGTCGCGCAGCATCTGCACCCGCGCCGGTTGCACCTGCCCGTCCACCTCCAGCTTGACCTCGTTGACGAAGCCCACCACCGGCACGTCGGCCCGCTTCAGGGCCGCGATCAGCTGCGCATGCCGGGCGGCAAGCTCGGGCTCGGCGCGTTCGTCCAGGCGCTGCCAGGGCAGATCATCGATGGTCAGCGCGATGCGCCGCTCCGGCGCCGCCGCGTGGGCGATGCCGGCCAGGCACAGCAGGGCCAGCACAGCACTTCGAAGAACTCCCTTGCGCACCCGCTGCTCCCATGGCGATACCCGGCCCCAGCATAGCGCCGGGCATCACGGTCCATCTTGCCGGGTGCGGCGGCTGGGCTCAGTGCGTGATCGGTGCCCAGGCGCGCGGCTGGCGCAACACCACCATCAACGTGGCCAGCAGCAGCACCAGCAGCACCGCTGGCAGCCAGCGTTCACCGACGGTTTCCAGCATCACGCCGCCGAGGATGCCCGCCAGCGCGATCGCCAGGTTCCAGCCGGTCACCACGAAGGACTGCGCGATGTCCCCGGCCTCGTCCGCACGGCGCGCCACCGCGGTCTGGAACAGCGTGGGAACGCCACCGAAGGATATGCCCCACACCACCGTCCCGATCACCAGCACCCACGGCGAGCCGGGCCACAGGCCGAACGCCACTGCCGAGAGTGCGAAGGCCACGGTGCTTGCGATCACCAGCGCGCGCAGCCAGCGATCCACCAGCAGTCCGGTGATCCAGATGCCGACCAGCGCGGCCACCCCGAACACCAGCAACAGGCGATCCAGCCATGCCGCCGCGCCGGACAGCGCCGCGAAGGGCTCGATGTAGGTGTAGAGCACGTTGTGCGCCAACACGTAGAGGAACATCGTCATCAGCGCGGTGCGCATGCCGCGCAGGCGCAGCACGTTGCCCAACGACTGCTGGGCCGCCGCGCCCGGGGCCGGCAACGACGGCAGCGCCAGCCGCGCCCACACCAGCAGGCCGACGCTGAGCAGCGACATCAACCCGAACGCCCAGCGCCAGCCGATGGTCTGGCCGAGCAGCGTACCGGCCGGGATGCCCAACGACAGCGCCAGCGGCGTGCCGACCATCGCCACCGCGATCGCCCGGCCCTGCAGCTGCGGCACCACCATGCGGCTGGCGTACCCCGCCACCAGCGACCACAGCAGGCCCGCGCTGATGCCGGCGCAGAAGCGTGCGACCAGCATCAGGCCGTAGTGGTGTGTCATCGCGGTGATGGTATTGACCACCACGAAACCGGCGATCGCGGTGAGCAGCAGCGGGCGGCGTGGCCAGCGCCGCGTCAATGCGGTCATCGGCAGTGCGGCAACCAGCGAGCCCAGGGCGTAGATGGTGACCAGCTGCCCGACCAGCGCGCGGCTCACGCCCAGATCGGCGCTCATCGGTGACAGCAGGCCCGCCGGCAATGCCTCGGTGAGGATGGTGATGAAGCCCGCGCAGGCCAGCGCCAGCAGACCGCCGAAAGGCAATCCGGTGGCCGCGTTGGGCAGGGGCACGGCGCTGGTATCGACCGCGTGCCCGCTCATGCGTGCACCTGGGTGGGGGCCGCATCCAGCGCGACAGTGGAACCGCTGACGTCAGGGAAGAAAGACATGGAGGCGCCGTAAGTGGGGGGAGCGCCACCGTAGGGGCTGAGCCGCTGGGGAAACAGCGGGTCAGCGCTCCGTACATTCCGGACTGCCAGCTCCGCAATCGCGGTCATGCTCCCCCGGCTGCCTCACACAGCAGGCCAACGGGTCACGTGAGGGTGACGGGATCGCCGCCCGCGCGTCAGTGTGCACTCGCGCCATGCACGAACTGCAGCGTCAACGACTTGCCCACCGGAACCGACTGCCATTGCGCGGTCAATTCAAGGATCTTCCCGCGAACCGCTTCGATATCCGCTGCCAGTACCTCCAGCGGAGCGCAGTGACGCGCGGTGCAGGTCACCTGATACAGATCCAGCATGTCCGCCGCGGCCGTGCTCCAGCCCGACCAGCCATCGGCCTGGAACACCTCCACCAGCCGCTCCACGCCATCGCTTTCAGAATCGGCCTGCATCTGGAATGACGCCGCCTCACCTTCCAGCACGCGACCGATGAACCCCCGCTTGTGGAGCACATTTTCGACAGCGAAGTGGACCATGTCGTGGGGAATGATGCCCTGCTTGGGGCACTCGATGCTTTCGGCTATATGCCCGTCGCGGATCAGGTCCATCCGGTCGTGCTTTCCAGACCCCTTGGTAAATACGAGTTGCATGACGTCCCCTGACGCTGAGCAGGCCCCACAGCAGGGCTGACGGATGGTCGCGTGCGGCGCGGATGCGCGTCAATCGGGCCACTGGTGGCCACCGGCCACCTGCGATCCTCACTGTTGCAGCAGCATCGCACCACGCCTGTCCCCGCAGGCCATGACGCCCGCTACAGTGAAGGCTCTTTTCCTGTGTGCCCACCCATGTCAGCCTTGGACAACCTCGGCAACCTGCAGACCTTCGTGCAGGTCGCCGACACCCGCAGCTTCGTCGAGACCGGTCGCATGCTCGGCATCTCCGCCTCGGCCGCCGGCAAGACCGTGTCGCGTCTGGAGCAGGCACTCGGCGTGCGGTTGTTCCATCGCAGCACCCGCAGCGTCACCCTCACCGCCGAGGGAGAGCGCTTCCTGGTCCGATGCCGGCGCATCCTGGATGAGCGTGACGCCGCCCGTGACGAGCTGGTCCAGCAGACCGAGGCACCCACGGGGGTGCTGCGGGTCAGCCTGCCGCTGGTCGGCGACATCTCGCTGCCGCTGCTCACCGAGTTCATGGCGGCTTATCCCGGCATCCGCCTGGAGCTGGATTTCGATGACCGGCTGGTGGATGTGATCGAGGAAGGCTTCGACGCCGTGCTGCGGGTCAGCGAGCCCACCGACTCGCGCCTCAGCGCCCGGCAGCTCGGCGTGTTCCCGCGTTACCTGGTCGCTTCGCCGGACTACCTCGCCCGGCGCGGTACGCCGCGTGTGCCCGAGGACCTGCTGCAGCACGACTGCCTGCACTACCGCTTCCCCAGCAGCGGCAAGCTCGAGCCATGGCCGCTGCCGCAGACGCCAGGCGCTGCGCCACTGGCACTGCCGGTCTCGATGGTCAGCAACACCATCGAAGCGCGGCTGGCCTTCGCGCTGGCCGGGCGCGGCATCGCCTACATCCCCGAGCACTCGGTGCGCGAGGCACTGGCCGACGGCCGGCTGCAGCGGGTGATGGCCGAGCGCATCCATGCCTGCGGCACCTTCTACCTGCTGTGGCCCTCCGGCCGCCATGTGCTGCCCAAGCTGCGGGTCTTCATCGATTTCATCAGCGCGCGGCTGACCGGCGTGAGCTGCTGAGCAGCTGCTGAGCAGGCCGCGTTCATCGGCCCGCCGCCGCGCGGTTCTATACTGGCCGCGCGGCAGCCAGCCGCCTTTGTTGCCGAGGTAGGCCTACATGCGCCATTGATGCCGCCGTCGTCTGACGGCCCGTCTCCACCCACCTGTTCCGCAGGAGGGGAGTCTTTGGCATCCAATGGAGGTCGCATGACCGCATTCGCTCTCACGCTCGATCGCGTGACGCATACCCTGCCCGACGGCCGGGTCCTGTTTTCCGAACTGTCCGCCGCGTTCGACGGCACCCCGACCGGTCTGGTCGGGCGCAACGGCGTGGGCAAAAGCGTGCTCGCACGTTTGCTCAGCGGCGATCGCGCGCCCACCTCCGGCCGCATCCTGCGCAGTGGGCCGGTGCACCTGCTCACCCAGCACAGCGGCGTACCCGAGGGCCGCATCGCCGATCTGGCCGGGGTCGGTGCGGCGCTCGATGCCCTGCTCCGCATCGAAGCCGGGAGCGTCGATCCGGACGATTTCAGCTGCGTGGGTGAACGCTGGGATCTGCGCGAGCAGCTGCAGGCACAGTGGCACCTGCTCGGGTTGCCCGCGCTCGATCCCCTGCAGCCGGCGGCGACGCTCAGCGGTGGCCAAGCGATGCAGGTCGCACTGGCCGGTGCGTTCCTTTCCGGTGCCGAGGGGCTGATCCTGGATGAACCCAGCAACCACCTCGACGCCGACCATCGCGAGCGCCTGATCGACGCGCTGCAGCGCTGGCACGGCGGCCTGATCGTGATCAGCCACGACCGCACACTGCTGCGCCACATGGCGCGCATCGTCGAATTGACGCCCAGCGGACTGCGCCAATACGGCGGCAACTACGATCTCTACGCCGAACAGAAGCAGGAGGAGCGGCGCAGCGCGGATGCCCAGCTGGCCCTGCGCAAGCGCGAGCGCCGCAAGCAGCAGACCGAGCTGCGCGATCAGCGCGAGAAGATGGCGCATCGGCAGGCGCGCGCTACACGCGATGCACGCACCGCCAACCAGGCACCGATCCTGCTCGGTGGCATGAAGAACCGCAGCGAGCACACTGCGGGCCGCTGGCAGGCACAGCAGAACGAGCGCCGTACCGAACTGGATGCGCGCGTGCGCGAGGCTGCCGGCGAGGTGGAGCAGGACATCGAGATCGCCCTGCTCGCCCCGGTGATCCAACAGCCCGGGCCGCAGCGCGTGGCCGAGCTCATCGCCGCCGAACTGCCATGGGTGCAAGCGCCCTGGAACACGCTGGATCTCACCGTGCAGCGCGGCCAGCGGATCGGGGTGCAGGGCCGCAACGGCAGCGGCAAATCCACGCTGCTGCGGCTGCTCGCCGGCACACTGGCACCGCTCTCGGGGCAGGTCGAGGTAGCGGCCAGCGTCGCCCTGCTCGACCAGTCACTCACGCTGCTGCCGGACGATGCCTCGGCCTTGTCACTACTGCAGCGCGCGCATCCGTTGGCCGACGAAGGCACGCTGCGCACGCAGCTGGCCCTGCTCGGCCTGGATGCCGAGCGCAGCCTGCGGCCGTTGCCTACGCTCAGTGGTGGCGAACGCTTGAAGGCGGCGCTGGCATCGGTGCTGTACGCCCGGACGCCGCCGCAGCTGCTGCTGCTCGACGAACCCGGCAATCACCTCGACCTGCCCTCGCTGGGCGCGCTGGAGCAGATGCTCGGTCAGTACACCGGCACGTTGATGATCGTCTCGCACGATCACGCCTTGTTGGAGTCCGTGCAGCTGACGCATCGCCTGAAGGCCACGAGAAGTGGGTGGCAGCTGATGTGAGCGCGAGGGCGGGCGTATCCCGCTCAAGCAACGGACCCAAGGCTGGAGATCGATCTGCTTTCCGGCATCCGTTTGTTCATGCACGCGCCCACGCCGGAAACGCGTCCGGCAGCAGCTGCCACAGCAGCGGCCCGGCACGCAGTTCCTCATCGTTGAGCAGGCAGGCATCCAGTTCGGCGCGCACCGCGGGTTCGTCCATCGCCACCCCGATCACCGCCAGCTCCTGGCGGCGGTCGCCCCACCAGGGATGCCACAGTTTACGCATCGCCTGGTACTCGCCGGCATCGCCGACCTGTTCCACGCTGGGCATCGGCGCGGTCCAGCACGCCGCCTGCTGGCGGGACCAGCCGATATCCGTATAGGGCACGCGCGTGGGCGGCAGCACCGGCGCGGTGTTTTCCAGGCCGGCCTCCATGCGCTCGCGCGAGGCATACCAGAAGCCGGCGGCCGAGGTCTGGGTGGCGGCACCGACGCTGGAGAGCTCGCCTACCCAGTCCATGCGGTTGGCCAGCCAGAAGAAACCCTTGCTGCGGATCACACTGCCCAGCCCGGTCTCCAGCAGCCGTGCGAAACGCTGCGGATGGAACGGCCGGCGCGAGCGGTAGACGAAGCTGGTGATGCCGTACTCCTCGGTCTCGGGCGTGTGCTGGCCACGCAGCGCCTGCATCCAGCCCGGCGCCAACTGCGCTTTGACGAAATCGTAGCGGCCGGTATCAAGCACCTCGTGCAGCGGCACATTGCCCTGCTCGGACAGCACCAGCCGCGCATCGCGGTTCATCGCACGCAGCACGGCGAGCGTGGACTGCAGCGTGTCATCGTCGATCAGATCACACTTGCTCACCACGATCACGTTGGCGAACTCGATCTGCTCGGCGAGCAGATTCACGACACCGCGGTCGTCGTCCTCACCGGCCTGCTGGCCGCGGTCGATCAGCCGGTCACTTGAGCCGAAGTCGTGCAGGAACCGCGCGCCATCGACCACCGTCACCAGCGTATCCAGCCGCGCGATGTCGCTGAGGCTGAAGCCATCCTCATCGCGCACCGAGAAGGTTGCCGCGACCGGCATCGGCTCGGCGATCCCGGTCGACTCGATCAGCAGGTAGTCGTAGCGCCCCTCCGCCGCGAGCCGGCGCACCTCCTGCAGCAGGTCATCGCGCAGCGTGCAGCAGATGCAGCCATTGCTGAACTCCACCAGCGTCTCCTCGGTGCGGCTCAGCGCGGCGCCACCCTCGCGCACCAGCTGTGCATCGACGTTTATCTCGCTCATGTCGTTGACGATCACCGCGACCCGGCGGCCCTCGCGGTTGCGCAGCAGCTGATTGAGCAGAGTGGTCTTGCCGGCGCCCAGGAAGCCGGACAGCACGGTCACCGGCAGACGCGAATCAAAGGAGGCAGAGGCAGTCATGGCAGAGCAGGTCAGGAAGGGGAATGAAATGTTACTATATAACATTCACTGACCAAGACCCCCACGCCCCATGAAGCGATCCTCTGCCCTGTTGGATGCCGGCGCCATTGCGCTTTCCGGCCTATGCCTGCTGCACTGCCTGGCCCTGCCGCTGCTCGCGGCGATGCTCCCGCTGATGGGCGTGTGGGCCCAGGCCGAGTGGGTGCATGCCCTGTTTGTGGCCATCGCCGCGCCGGTGACCGGCTTCGCGTTGTGGCGCGCCCACCGCCAGCATCGCCTGCCCGTGCTGGCGATGGCCGGCGCGTCGATCGGGCTCCTGTTGCTGCTGGCCGGCGCCATGGGATGGCCGAGCCACGATGCCGAGACCCGGATGACCGTGGTCGGCAGCCTGCTGCTGGCCAGCACGCATGTGTGGAATGCCTGGCGGCGGCACCGGCATTGAGCGGACGGCCCCGCTCAGTGCTTGAACATCATCCCGACCAGGAACAGCACCAGCGGCGCCGCACTGAGCACTGCACCCACGATGCCCAGCCACGGCCAGCGCTCCTGGCGCACGCGCGAGCCGACCGTGGCGATCAGGCCCACGGCTGCTGAAGCGAGTACGCCGATCGAGACGCCGGTGGTGCTGGCGCCGGCGGTGGCGATGTGGGCGGCGGCCGCCCCGACGGGAAGGCCGAAGAAGCTGACCAGGCCAAGCAGCGGTAGCCGTTGAGCCGACATCGGTGCGACAGACGATGAGCGCGGCGCTTGCGGAGAATCTGGCGGCACGAGGGGTCTCCTGAGAATCGCGCCACCGTACACCATTGCCTGCCGACGACGGGGCACGGGGCACGCAGACGGCATCTTTTCACGCCGTGTTGGACAATGCTCCCACACCCGCCGCCAAGGATCTGCCATGCGTGTACTGCCCAGCCTGCTCTTCCTGTCGCCGCTGCTGTTGACCGGCTGCGGCAAGGACAACAGCGCCGGCGTGTTCTCCTCCGATCCGATGCTCGGCTGCTATGCCACCCACGCGCGCAAGCCCGCCGAATTCCGCATCGAGCAGCAGAGCGGCCAGTACTACGTGTCCTTCAACCGCGATGAGCAATGGCAGCGCGATGCCACGCCGCTGCAGGAATCCAGCCGCGCCGAGATCGCCCAGTTCTTCCGCGACGATGCCGACCAGATCAACAAAGCGCTGGTCCGCCCCGGTGGCGGCTTCGGCATCTTCAAATTCAACCCGGGCGCCACGCTCAAGGGCAAGGCCAAGGACAGCGACTACATGGCGCTGGTGCTGATCGGCGCCGGCCCAGTGTTTCCGGTGAAGTGCCCCTGATGGGCAAGGTTTCCGGATCCCGCCCACCGGGCCACTGATAGGGGCGGCAACCGCCCGCCCGCACCGGTGGCCCGGTCCGCGACACCCATCCCCAACATCCCCGCCCGCGGTCGTACACAGGCGGGAACCCCATCCCCATCTCCAACCCTCAGCCTGGCTCCTCCGGCTCGCGGCGACCGCGGTGGATCGAGCTGTATGGCCATTGCGTGGCATCCCTCACGTGCCCGTGCTTGACCGGGTTGTGGTGCACATAGGCCACGTGCCGTTGCAGGTCCTCGGCGTCAACGATCCGGTGCTCGCGGAAGCCGTTGTGCCATAGGGGCCGCAGGCTGCGGTCCCGCCGCAGCTGCAGCCGCGGATCAACCATCGGCAACTGCCGGTCGAAGATCGCCTGGACCTGCGCCCAACGGCGATGACCCTCCTCATCGCCCTCCGGCAATGTCCACACCCCATGCAGATGGTCCGGCAGCACCACGATCGCGTTGATCCGGAACGGCCGCGCCTGCTGCGCCACCCGGAACGCCAGCCGCAGGGTCTGCGCCTGTTCCACCAGCAGGCTGCTGCTGCGATCGCGCAGGTGCGCGCTGAAGAAGTAGGCGGTGCCGGTAGGCCAGAGGAGGTGGTCGTAGGACATGGCCAAAGTATCCAAAGCTGCCGGCCGCACCGCGATCAGCGCACTCCCCGTGCGCACCTCGGACACCAGCGCATGCGCGGGTCGGACTCCCGGTCATGAATCGGTCGCATGAGGGCCGGCCAGGGGCATCTCAGGTACGATGCCCACCCCTGACTGACATGCCGCATGGCGTCTGCGCCGCGGCCCTGGATCCCGTGCCCCATTACACCGGCCCCCTGCTGACCCGCCCGCTCGCCGAGAGCCTGACCCGCGCCCGCGATGCCGGCACCGGGGAATGGACCGGCTCGCTCGACCTCGGCCGCTCCACCGGCACCGCCACGCTGGCGGCCGACCACTGGCAGTGGAAGGGCGAGACCTACGCCTATCCCGGCAAGACCAAGGACCGCACCCTGTACTACTGGGACGGCGAGGAGTTCCTGGCGATCTCGCGCTTCGGCTCGGCGCTGATCAAGCTGGTGCCGACCGACTGGGACGCGCCGACCTTCGAGATCGACGGCATCAAGATGCTGCCCAGCGCGCAGGTCTCCCCGTTCGAGGATGCCCGCCGCAAGGTCGCGTTGATCGCGCCGGCCGGCAAGACCGTGCTGGATACCTGCGGCGGCCTGGGCTACTTCGCGGCGTGCTGCCTGGAAGGCGGCGTCACGCGTATCCGCTCGTTCGAGAAGAACCCGGATGTGCTGTGGCTGCGCACCCTCAATCCGTGGTCGCCGGATCCGGACGCGGAGAGCAGCGGCGGTCGGCTGGCGCTGAGCCAGGGTGACGTGTCGCAGGAGATCGAAGGGCTGGAGACTGCCTCGGTCGACGCGATCCTGCACGATCCGCCGCGCTTCGGCATCGCCGGCGAACTGTATTCACAGGTGTTCTATGACCAGCTTGCGCGCGTCATCCGCAAGGGTGGCCGGATGTTCCATTACACCGGAGCGCCGAACAAACTGACCAGCGGCCGCGATGTGCCGCGCGAGGTCGCCAAGCGGCTGGAAAAGGCAGGCTTCAAGGCCGAGCTGGCGATGGATGGGGTGCTTGCAGTCAAGCGCTGAGAAAGGGGTTGGTCAACTGCCGCGTGGCAGTTTGGCCGCCCACATGTTGTCGACCAGATTGGGGTAGCGCCGCCCGTTTTCCTCGGCGCGCTGACGTGCCGCATCCTTCTGCGCCTCGGAGAGCGGCTGCGACTTCTTCTTCCCGTTGGGACTGGGCTTCTTCCAGGGCGGTGTCTGGGACTGGCGCATGGACGGTCTCGTGTGGAGTAGCGCTGCATTAACGCTAGGCAGGTGCAGCGTACAAGAACGCCCGACACGTGATCTCAACGTGCCGGGCGCGGACTACGAAGAACGACCTGCGACTTACTTCTTCAAGAAGTCCAGGAGCGCCTTGTTGAACGCATCGGCATGGCTGGCATTGCAGCCGTGCGGGGCGTCCTTCAGCACCACCACCTCACTACCCGCGATGGCCGCATGGGTGCGCTTGCCCGAGCCTTCGAACGGCACCGTGCCGTCGCTGTCACCATGCAGCACCAGGGTCGGCACCGTGACCTTCTTCAGGTCGCCGCGGAAATCGGTCGTGCCGAAGGCCTTCATGCAACCCAGCGCCGCGGTCTGGTCGGACTGCTGGCAGAGCGTGATGGCGGCCTGGCGCTCTTCCTCGCTGACCTTGAGCTCGCCGTTGGCGCTGAAGAAATCCTTGGTGAAGCCATCGAAGAACGTGTCACGGTCCTTCTCCAGGCCTTCGCGCATTTCATCGGCCTTTTCCTGGGTCAGTGGACCCTCGGGGTTGTCGCTGGTCTTGAGCATGTACGGCGGCACCGCCGAGGCGAACACCACGCTGTGCAGGCGCGATTCACCGTGCTTGGCGACATAGCGCGCCACTTCACCACCGCCCATCGAGAAGCCGACCAGGGTGGCGTCCTTCAGATCGAGATCCTCGAGCACACCGGCCAGATCATCGGCGAGCGTATCGTACTCGTAGCCATCGGCCGGCTTGTCCGAGCGCCCGAAGCCGCGGCGGTCGTAGGCCACCACGCGGTAGCCCGCATCGCGCAGCGCGGGAACCTGGGCCTTCCACGATTCGGCCGACAGCGGCCAGCCATGGATCAGGACCACCGGACGGCCGGTACCACCGGAATCTTCAACGTGCAGGCGAACGCGGGAAGCAGCCATGGGAACTCCTTGGAGCGATGGGGAAGGAAGGTTCGATCCTAGGCAGAGGGGGTTGGGTGAGCCGTGAAAGAAAGCGGCCGGGCGCTGACGTGGCGTGCACAGGGCTGACTGATACCGGCCGGGGCATTCAGCGGTGACAGGGAGGAATCGGCCCACGATCTCAGGATCTGCGACACCTCAGGACGATAGTTGCGATGGGGCATCGTCGAAAGTGGGAGCCGGTACATGGATTGTCGTGAGATCACGCCGGAGGCTGCCACCGGCACGCCTGCCGGGCTGCCCTGCCCTGCCGAGGGCGCTTGCTGCGGGCTGGCTGTCACCCTGCTGCTGCATGGCCTGGGTGGGCACCCTGAATCCCGCGGGGCATTGAGCGCTGCGCTACAGCGGATCCCGTCGACTGTGCATTGTGCCGCCTGTGCGCGGTTGCTCGGAGGCGACGTCGTCAAGACATTGTCGTTACCTGGGCGTTGAGGTAGCCGATCCTCCCTGGACCCAAGACTTGATCGGATGGCGCTGCCTTGGACAGCACCATCCATCCATTGCCTATTATTACTTCTGCAGAATCTCCGTGCGGTGGTACTCCATGTACACACGTTGCTCGGCGGATAGCGGCTTGATGACTGCCGGCTGGCCGAGTCCCCAGCGCTTCTGCACTTCGGCGGGCAGTCGCTTGCTGACGATGAGCTCTCCGGCATCGTCGAACGAGATAAATCCCTTATCGAACAAGCGATCCACATGCGGCGAGAGCAGCAATCCGTTGTTCCCATCTAGCCGTGCCGTGTTGTCACTCTTTGACCAGGGTCTGATATGGCTTGCAGTGAGAAAACGCTGATCGTCCAACCCAGTAACGCGGCATCGCACTTCGGTTGCGCCCACGCGTTGGCGGAACATCCCTTGCCCTCTGCGGGCCTTGATCAGCTGCTCCTTCTCCGTCGCTGTCAGACTCTTGTCCTGACGAATCGCGTTTGTCGCGGCATCTGCGATCCCATCCTCACCTTGTTCACCGATAAGTGAAAGAAGCGCCTTAGCCAAGGGAAGAGGGATATGGGCCAGGTAGACCTGGTTTGCGTCTCCGTTGGACTGGAGCGGCGAGTACTTGTCAGGCAACAGCGGCGCCAAGGTATCCATGTGGTCTCGAGGGCGCAGCTTGGCTTCAAGAAGCGTGTAGTCGACTTTTACGTACCAGCCTTTTTCCGTCCAATTGGGGTCAGCCGTCTTGAACTCAGCAGGCTTGTTCCGACTCTTGTGCGGCTCCAAAACGACGGCCAGCGCTTGGATGTAGGTATCTACGAACGAAAAGACAATGTCGCCCGGCTGGACCTTCGTCATGTTGTCGTAGAACTCGCTCCTTACGCCGTCCTTTCTTTCCTTAGGTGACCACAAGTAGCCACCGTTCAGCGCGATCTTGAAGGTCTTGTTCTGGTTAACCCACCAATAGTTCATCCCTGTTCCTATCTCTTCAGTCATCAGCCCGCCTATTGACGGGTCGACTTGCGATAGTAACTAGCTATTGTCGTGTTTGGCACCATTTTGGCCGTGGACACAGCGTTACTTAGGGACTCTGACGAGTCACCCTAAATTTCGCAGAAGGTTGGCCGATGTTGTTGTACCGACCTATCCGGAGCAGTTTTGCTGCCCTGGATGTGGAGCGCTGGTGCGCGCAGATGCGACGGCCCCACCAAAGTGGCTGACTGGACGCTGTCGTGATGGCGCGTGCCGGACAGAGGTACTGTGCAGCGCCGAAGTGAGACGTCGACCGCGATTTACCTGCTCAGCGCATGACCAAAATGCGACCGGCCGCTTAGGGATCACCACACTTCGACGTAGCAAGCTGCCCGGCGGCATATCTGCTACCGGGCAGCTCGTCCCTACTATTTGTTACAGCGCAATCCGCGCAACGGACTCTTCACTACCCTTCGCCTCGCTGTCACCGTTCTTGACGGTCACGTACAGCACGTTCTTCTTGGCATCCAGCGCCAAGCTGTTCGGGTGCGTAGGCACCGCGTACGTCGCCACCTGCTTGTAGGTGTCGCTGTTGTATGCGGTCACCGTGCCGCCATCGCGGTTGGTCACGTACAGACGCTTGCGTTGTGCATCCAGCAGGATGCCCAGCGGGCCGGCATCGGTCGGGATGCTGGCCAGTTCCTTGCCGGTGGTACGGTCCAGCACCAGGACGCGCCGGCCCGGATGCTTCGATTCGAAGCCCGAGCTGCTGGCCTGGTACTTGCGGATCATCTCCGAGCCCTGGTCGGTCACGAACAGGCGCTTGCCGGCCGGATCCAGAGCGATGTTCATCGGCTGCTCCGCACTGACCTTGAAGCGCTGCTCGACCTTGCCGCTGTCGGAGCCGACAGTGACGACCTCGGCCAGCAGGTTGGACGTGTAGACGCGCTTGGCCTTGGCATCCAGCGCCAGACCCGGCGCCTTGGCATTGCCCAGGCCCGGAATGGTGTTGATGACCTTCAGCGACTGCGTATCCACCACGAACAGCACGCTGCCCTCGCCCGAGTGCCCGGTGACGTACAGGCGGTTGTTGGCGCCATCAACGACCAGCTCGCGCAGATCGTGGGTATAGGCGGCCTTGCCATCCTTGCCGACCTTCTTTTCCATCAGCTGCACGATGCCGACGGATTTATTGGTAGCGGTGTCCACCACAGTGACGGAGGTATCGACGGTGTTGCCGACGTACAGGCGGTTGTTGGCGTCGTCCAGCACCACACCGAACGCCTTGCGCTCCAGCGGGATGGCGGTTTCGACGGCCAAGGTATCCGGGTTCAGGCGCAGCACCTGCGACGGACCAGAGGCATCACCGAAGCCACCCGATGAGGCGACGAACACGGCGTTCTGCTTGGGGCTGAAAGCCAGCTCATAGAGACCCTGGGCGACGGCTTTGCGCTGGACGGCGGTGCTGCTGGCGGATGCGGTGGCCTGCTCAGCGGCGAAGGCGGGCGGCGCGCCAAGGCTCAGGGAGATGGCGAAGGCCAGAGCGGCGGAGCGGATTACGGAATTGCGGAGCATGCGAGCTTCCTTGAAGGGGCACGGGAGGGTGTGCTGGCTCGCTGGGCCGTACTTGTGACGGCCGGACCCTGCTTTCGGCAGGGCTGGCTGGCTGTGGCCAATTCACTTTAGCAGAACCCTGACTCCAATTCCGCCAGCGAATCTGCTATCGACGCTAAACCGTCGATCTAGATTCAATATCCACTCACACTAAGGTGGAGAGGAATTATCATTCATTACAAAGGCTTGTCGATAGAAGCAATAAAATTCATCCACGCAAATACCGACCTAGAAGGCCAATCCATTAATGATGACATGTTGACGGCGGAATGAAACATGTATTAGAACTTTAAGTCATTTCCAATTTCGACTATGAATTTTGGAGCGAGCTACGCAGTGAATACTGCGCTCTTGGATAGAAGGAGGGCAGCCGAAGCCGCCCGCCTAACTTGAGATTCGATAACTTCCGAAAATTATTTAATTCCAATTATACGGCGCTAGCAGGATCAGGCACATCGAGCGCTACGACCCCAGAGCGCTGGTACTCCAACAACTGTCCTTTCATCTCGTCTATAACTTTTACTCTAAGGTGTGCAACTTTTGCATCCAAGAGCCTGCACACGTTACTTGCATGCTTTCGCTGGTCCACTGAGATTGATCTAACTTCTCTAGCAAAGAAGCAGCCGAGATGAATGGCGGTAGCTAGCAACTCGTCAGCGAAGGGGTTCTCCTCTATGAAATCCTCTAGCGTTCTAAACTCGCTGAGCTCAATGAGAGAAGTGCAGTACCAAAACATTCTTAGCTGCCGATCTAGATCGTTACCGTCACCAGCAGCTGCCCATTTGTACAGCCCGTTTTCCAACTTTTCCACCCCCCCTAGCGCCACGGAATCACGAGCCTCCAGATAGTGACCTAGGAAGTCTGTAATCGGATACTCCGAGAGCTCTCCAAGTACCTTCGACGAAGCAGTTGCGGCAGCGTTGATCACCCATTTCCAGACGTCTAGCCTCGCATCGAGCCTTGAGAGATAACAAGCTTGAAGTGCAAGCCCGATCGCCATGTACGAGTCTTCAGGACGCGTCGCTTGATCAGTGGCGATGTCCAACAAATCCGTAACTGAATCAGGCTGTCCGCCAAAATAGAAGACTACCGAGTTTCTCCACCATTCATCATTGATTACGTCCTTCACGTGATTTACATCTGGAAAGCCTTTGGCGGCGAAGAACTCTTGAAGCAAATGATGCTTGAACTCCATCTCCTCGGAATCTCCTCGAAGCAAACCCGATCGATCTACTATCTCCGATACCATTACATCCAAGTCAGCAGCCAAATTCATCGCAATCAGCTTTTCTCTGGCGTAGCAGACAAACTGATCCCTGGTGAACTTACTGTGACCGCTAGACTGAAGATCAAACGCAAAAGCAGACAGTAAGTGATCTTTGACCTTAGATTGATACTGCTGAGACATACCCTTCTTCTCGTCCCATCTACCAAGCATCAGCTCGCAGAATTTAGAGAAAAGCTCGGTAATATTTGCTGGAATATCTCGCTTATCCCCTCCGGCGGAGACGGCGAACACAGTCACCAGCAACGGATTCAGCTCAATCCCATGTATAGAGTCGAGTTTACGCAAGATCTCTCGCCTCCATTCTCCGTTAGCAATTCCCTCACCGTGGATACCATTGAGCATCTTTGAGGCATCTTCCATGTTCAATGGAGAGATCCTGTATCGCTGGAATGCCTCAAGACCCTCCAACTTAGAGATGGATGTATATGGTCTACTCCCCAAGACTACGGAGCATTTCGAGTATTGCTCCATAAATATTCTCAGGAAATCAACTACAGATTGACGATCATTGTTTTCCGCTAGTTCATCCAGACCATCCACGAGGAGCACAACTACCCCCGCCTCAAGATCATCGAGCGAAAATGGACTGGACTGGAGACCTGGGAGCTTGAGTGATATTTTCTCTAGGACACTAAAAACAGTGTGGCCGGCGGCATCGACAAGTTCATGGGCACGTATAAAAAGAGGGACTTTGTACCTTTTTTCCGACACTACCGATTGCTTTGCTATCAAGTACGCCAGTCGAATTAGGAGCGTCGTCTTCCCCGCTCCAGCGTCTCCAACAAGAAAAGCGCGCACTGCACCTTTGGAAAGGAGAGATGTGCCTGAAATCTCCTGATACTGAAAGTCTCGATCGATAAATCCACTTCGCTTGCTGATAGTTGGGCTGTGCCATCCCAATCTAACATCTACGTATCTTTGATCTGACGCTGCGGCAAAAGCTCCAATTGTCGAGTGAATTGGATTCTTATCGGAGAGGATGCTCAGATCCTCTACCCGATCTGCCATTATTTTCAGATAAGGCGAGACATTAGCAACTACGCCACTCCATATCTCCGGACAGCTTTGATCCACTTTCGCAATCAGGTCATCTCTGTCAAGAAATCGAAGTCTCGGCTCGTTAACCTGGTCAGATATATAGGATCTCGCAGCCTGATTAATCCTACCAGATGCAACTACGTACACCATGCTCGGTAGCGATTTCTTCTTTGTCCTAGTACAGGCGTGAGGATGGTTAAGGGCGGTCCTCACTTGGGCAACGAGAGCATGAAGATTTCCAGACGGGTCCGAGGACAGATTAATGTTGCCTTTTTTTGTCTGGACAGCCGTGAAGTTTTCTACCCCGAACTTATCTACCTCAACGAAAATCGCATCCTTTCCATACTCTTCCGGGCCACAAGTATCTCTTCCATCGGTGTAGCCTAACGACTTGAATAGCCTCCGAACTAAGGCGTCTCGAAAGTCATCTTCACTTAAGTCCGAGATGAACTTTTCTTTCTCTGTCTGAGATATGTGCAGCATTCCCTCACTCCTCCCTGATTAACCTGCCTTGCCGTGGCCCAATGGGCCGCCTGTACATTCCGATAGATGATGCAACAAAAAGGCGGCCCCGGGGCCGCCTTTTTTTCTAACTGTTAGTGGTCCATCAAACCCCGACAGGATTAGCCTTCTCAGGATCAATCTTGTACTGCTTGATCGCCCGGGCCACATCCTTACCCGTCATCTTCCCTTCCTTCGCCAGCGCCGCAATCGCGGCATGCGCGATGTAGTAACGGTCAACCTCGAAGAAGCGACGCAGGTTGGCACGCGTGTCCGAGCGGCCGAAGCCGTCGGTACCCAGCACCGTGTACGACATCGGCACGAACGAGCGGATCTGGTCCGCGTACGCACGCACGTAGTCGGTGGCGGCAATGGCCGGGCCCTGGCGGCCTTCCAGCAGCTCGGTCACGAACGCCTTGCGCTGCTCGCCTTCCGGGTGGAAGCGGTTGTAGCGCTCCACGTCGAAGCCGTCGCGGCGCAGTTCGTTGAAGCTCGGGCAGCTCCAGATGTCGGCGGTCACGCCGAAGTCCTTGTCCAGCAGCTCGGCGGCGGCAATGGCTTCGCGCAGGATGGTGCCCGACCCCAGCAGCTGCACGCGCAGCTCGCCCTTCTTCGGCTTGCCGGCGTCGGTGAGCAGGTACATGCCCTTGACGATGCCGTCGGCCGCGCCTTCCGGCATTTCCGGGTGGGTGTAGTTTTCGTTCATCAGGGTGATGTAGTAGTACTCATCAATCTGATCTTCCATCATGGCCTTGGTGCCGTGCTGCAGGATCACCGTCACTTCGAAGCCGAAGGTCGGGTCATAGCTGCGCACGTTCGGAATGCCACCGGCGACGATATGGCTGAAGCCATCTTCGTGCTGCAGGCCTTCACCGTTCAGCGTGGTGCGGCCGGCGGTGCCGCCCAGCAGGAAGCCACGGGTACGCATGTCGGCGGCCTGCCAGGCAAGGTCGCCCACGCGCTGGAAGCCGAACATGCTGTAGTAGATGTAGAACGGCAGCATCGGCACGTTGCTCACCGAGTAGCTGGTGCCGGCGGCCATCCACGAGGCGATGGCGCCCGGCTCGCTGATGCCCTGCTGCAGCACCTGGCCGCTCTGGTCTTCGCGGTAGAACATGAGCTGGTCGGCATCGACCGGCTTGTACTTCTGGCCGAACGGCGCGTAGATGCCGATCTGGCGGAACAGGCCTTCCATACCGAAGGTACGGGCTTCGTCGGCCACGATCGGCACGATGTGCGGGCCCAGTTCCTTGTCGCGCAGGGTGATGTTCAGGCTCTGCACGAAGGCCATGGTGGTGGAGTAGCTGCGCTCGCCGCTGCTCTTGAGCAGGCGCTCGTAGCTTTCCAGCTTGGGCGCCACGAAGCTCTTTTCGGCCTTGCGACGGCGCTGCGGCAGGTAACCACCCAGGGCGGCGCGGCGTTCCTGCAGGTACTTCACTTCCGGCGAATCCGGGCCCGGGTGGTAGAACGGCACCTGGCCGTCGGCCAGCTGGGCGTCGGTCACCGGGATGTTGAAGCGGTCGCGGAAGTGGCGGACGGCGTCGTCGTCCAGCTTCTTGGTCTGGTGGGTCGGGTTGAGTGCTTCACCCGCGCTGCCCATGCCGTAGCCCTTGACCGTCTTGGCCAGGATCACGGTGGGCATGCCCTTGGTGTTCACCGCTTCGTGGTACGCGGCATACACCTTGTGCGGGTCGTGGCCACCACGGTTGAGGCGCCAGATGTCATCGTCACTCAGGCCGGCGACCATCGCAGCGGTTTCCGGGTACTTGCCGAAGAAATGCTCGCGGGTATACGCGCCGCCGAAGGCCTTGCAGTTCTGGTATTCGCCGTCGACGGTTTCCATCATCAGCTTGCGCAGGATGCCGTTGGTGTCCTTGGCCAGCAGGGCATCCCAGTAACCGCCCCACAGCAGCTTGATGACATTCCAGCCGCCGCCACGGAAGACGCCTTCCAGTTCCTGGATGATCTTGCCGTTGCCACGCACCGGGCCGTCGAGGCGCTGCAGGTTGCAGTTGACCACGAAGATCAGGTTGTCCAGGCCTTCGCGGCCGGCCAGCGCGATCGCGCCGAGGGTTTCCGGCTCATCGCTCTCGCCGTCGCCGATGAAGCACCACACCTTGCGGTCGGACTTCTCGATCAGGCCACGGTTCTCCAGGTAACGCAGGAACTGCGCCTGGTAGATCGCGGCCAGCGGGCCCAGGCCCATCGAGACGGTCGGGGTCTGCCAGTAATCGGGCATCAGCCACGGATGCGGGTAGCTGGAGAGGCCACCGCCGTCCACTTCCATGCGGAACTTGTCCAGCTGGGCTTCGTCGATGCGGCCTTCCAGGAAGGAACGCGCATAGATGCCCGGGGCGCTGTGGCCCTGGATGAAGAGCAGGTCGCCGGGGTGGTTGTCGCTCGGGGCGCGCCAGAAGTGGTTGAAGCCCACGTCATACAGCGTGGCGCCGGAGGCGAAGGAGGCGATGTGGCCGCCCAGGTCGCCCGGCTTGCGGTTGGCGCGCACGACGGTCGCCATCGCGTTCCAGCGGATGATGGAACGAATGCGCCATTCCAGTTCGGCGTTGCCCGGGCTCTTGGCCTCCAGGGTCGGCGCGATGGTGTTCACGTACTCGGTGGTGGGAGAGAACGGCAGGTAAGCACCCGAACGACGGGTCAGTTCCACCATGCCTTCCAACAGCTGATGCGCGCGCTCGGGGCCCTCGACATCAATAACGGCCTTCAGCGACTCGATCCATTCCTGGGTTTCCACAGGATTCGGGTCGTTGTTCAGCACCTCGTTCAACCAGTTCATTTGCGCTCCCATGACCGCACGCACGCGCGCGACTGTTTTAGATTTCTAGCCGCAAAGTGTAGCGCACCAAGGGGTTTGCTTACTTCGCTACGGTTGCGTATGGAACCATCCGGGCGTGTCCGGAAGGACAGCCGGCGACAGCGCGCGGGCCGCGCTGGAAGGTTCCACGCTGCATTTCAGCCTGCCCGGCAGCGATGACACCGGCGCGTCAGCGGGACACCGATGGACAGCGCAGGCGCTGCGGCGCGGGCGATTGGCGCAGTTCGTGCGCGATGCGACGCCGGCTGAGCGCGCATCGGCGTGAATCATCGGGCGTGCTGGAAGGCCGGGGACGGGGGCAGTGTTCCATCACGAGCACGCACCGTCACACGCCGAATTGACCTGAACGCATCCCTGCCATGCGTGCGCAGTTGCTGGCCGAAACGGAGTTTTCGATATATCGTTCCGCCACTGCATTCGATATATCGAAATGACCTCTCCGCGCGACCTCGACCGCCCTGCCCGCCCGCTGACCGCCCGGCCCCTCAGCCGCGGTGATCTGCGCCTGCTGGTGCTGTCGCTGCTCGCCGATCAGCCGCGCCACGGCTATGAGCTGATCCAGCTGATCAGCGACATGTTCGTGCGGGTCTACACCCCCAGCGCCGGCTCGATCTACCCGGTGCTGGCGCAGTTCGAGGCCGCCGGCTGGGTCGGCGCGGTCGAGGACGGTGGGCGCAAGCGCTACGCCCTGAGCGCGCTGGGCCAGGCCGAGCTGGAGGCACAACGCGACGAGGTCGATGCAGCGGTGCACCGGGTACGCGACAGCGCGCGCACGATCACCAAGGCCAACCTGCCGCCGTCCGTGCGCGATGCGCTGCGCGAGCTCAAGCACGCGCTTGGCCTGTGCCATGGCCGCTGGCAGGACGACAACGCCGCCGCCGTGGCCCAGGCGCTGCGCGAGGCCGCCGCGCGGATCCGGGCGCAGGGCCGCTGACCCCCCTTCTTCTTTTCAGACCCAGCCAGCCTCCGCCCGCCAGGTCCTTCTCTCTCAACGCCGCGCTGCGGCACTGATCCAGGTATTCCCATGGCTCTGCATGAAAACCGACTGCTCCGTCATACCGTGAAGTTCCGCCCGCTGCAGGTGCTGCGCACCGAAGAGATCAGCCCGTGCATGCGCCGGGTGATCGTCGGTGGCGAGGCGCTGGAGGGCTTCGATTCGCCCTCGCCGGACGACCACGTCAAGCTGTTCTTCCCCAACGCCGAGGGCCAGTTCGTGGTCCCGACGATGACCCCGGAAGGCCCGCGCTACCCGGAAGGCCAGACGCCCTCTCCCTCGCGCGACTACACCCCGCGCTGGTGGGACCTGGAGAGCAACGAGCTGGCGCTGGACTTCGTCATGCACGGCGACGGCCTGGCCTCGACCTGGGCGGCCAATGCGCAGCCGGGCGATGCGATCGCCGTGGGCGGCCCGCGTGGCTCGCACATGACCGCCGATGACTTCGACACCTACGTGCTGATCGGCGATGAAACCGCGCTGCCGGCGATCGGCCGCTGGCTGGAGACGCTGCCGGAAGGCGCCAATGCCGATGTCTACATCGAGATCCCCGAATCCGGCGACCGCCAGGAGCTGCCGGAGGACGACCGCATCCGCATCTCGTGGCTGGAGCGCAACGGCTTCGACGCCGCCACCAGCACCCTGCTGGAAGACGTGCTGACCGATTTCGAGGAACCGGACGGCGACACCTTCTACTGGATCGCGGCCGAATCGCGCCGGGCCCGGATGATGCGCAAGTACATCGAGGGTCACCTGGGCGTGCCCAAGGACTGGATCCGCTCGACCGGCTACTGGAAGGCGCACGGCAGCGAGCACCACGACGACTGAGCCCGCGACGGGCACCGGCCGCGAATGCGACAATCGCGTTTTGTGCCGGTGCCTTTCATGCAAGCCCCTTCTCTTTCGGCACTGACCGATCTGATCGACCGCGCCGAGCGCGCCGATCCCGCGCTGGATGCCGCCCTGGCGGCGCTGGCGCCCTCCGTGGGCGGGAACATCGCCCCGCTGCGCACCGCCCTGGTGCCCCTGGCCCGCGCGCAGGCCGCGCTGGTGCAGGCGAACATCGATATCGACCTGGTCGCCGATGAGCTGCGCCGCTACCAGAAGTACGCGATGCCCGGTAAGCCGAGCCTGCAGATCGTGCAGCTGCGCAAGCAGCAGGCCTCGGTGAAGCAGGCCGCGCTGCTGGCCCGCCAGGCGTTCGCCCAGGCGACCCATGCGTTCCTGCGCGAGAGCAGCCTGACCGCGCCGGCACGCCGCACGCCGACCGATTTCACCACGCTGTGGCTGGGCAAGGTGATCGCGCAGGTGGCGGCGGGGTGATCATCACTCCGGTGGCGGCGGCTTGATCGCGCTGGTATCCACGCATGGCGTGGATCTACCCCGGTCCCGTCAACGGTAGAGCCACGCCATGCGTGGCTGCGCTTCGGCGGAATTCCTGGTTGCCAGCCAGCGGCCGGCACTACCGGGTATCGATCGGCCGCTGCGCAAAAAGAAAGCCCGCCAATTGGCGGGCTTTCTGCCTTCTCACGACGAGTGAGGAGAAACTCAGGCAGCCGGCTTTTCGCCAGTGGCCTCGGTGGTGATGCGGATGTTCACTTCATCGCTGACGTTCGGGGCGTACGCGCCGACGCCGAAATCGCTGCGCTTGATGGTGGTGGTGGCATCGAAGCCCGCCGCCGGCACCTTGGCCATCGGGTGCTCGCCGCCGCCGTTGATGGTCACATCCAGGGTCACCGGCTTGGTGATGTCCTTGATGGTCAGGTCGCCGGTCACGGTCAGCTTGTTGGTGCCGTTGGCTTCAACCTTGGTGCTCTTGAAGGTGGCAGCCGGGAACTTGGCGGCGTCGAAGAAATCGGCGCTCTTCAGGTGCTCGTCAAACTTGGCGGTGAAGCTGTTCAGGCCGGTCAGCGGCAGCTTCACTTCCACGGTGGACTTGGTCACGTCCGCGGCGTCATACACCAGGGTGCCTTCGGCGGCGCCGAAGTGCGCGGTCGGGTGCGAGAAGCCGAAGTGGCTCCACTGGACCAGCACGTCGGTGTGGGTCGGGTCTAGCTTGTAGGTGCCCGAGGCGATCTGGATCGCATCGGCGGCCGGGGCGGCAGCCGCAGCGTCCGTGGCGGGGGCGGCGGTTTCGGTGGCGGCCGGCGCATCGGCAGCCGGGGCAGCGGCTTCGTCGGCCGGCTTGGAGCAGGCGGCGATGGCCAGGGTCAGGGCGAGCGGCAGCAGCAGTTTGCGGGTCACGGTCATGTCAGGTCTCTCTCGTAATCGAAGGGAAAAGAAAAAAATTCATGCAGCCCATCCGCACGGACGGGCCACGATCCGGCGGTAACGCTTATGCGATGCGGGCCGCTTCGTCGAAGGACAGGCGAGGCAGCCGCGGGAACAGGCCCGAGGCGTCACCGTACCCCAGGTTGACGAGGAAATTCGACTTGATCGCGGTGCCCTTGAAGAAGGCTTCGTCGACCTTGGCGTTGTCGAAGCCGGACATCGGGCCGGCATCCAGACCCAGCGCGCGGGCGGCCAGGATCAGATAGGCGCCCTGCAGGCTGCCATTGCGGAAGGCGCCTTCGGTGCGCCCTTCACGCGGGCCATCGAACCATGCCTTGGCATCGGTGTGCGGGAACAGGAAGGGCAGCTTCTCGTGGAAGTCTTCGTCGAAGCCGACGATCACCGTGACCGGGGCAGCCAGCGTCTTGTCGTGGTTGCCCTCCGACAGCGCCGGGGCGAGCTTGGCCTTGGCTTCGGGGGATTTCACGAACACGAAGCGCGCCGGGCTGCCGTTGGCGGCGGTCGGGCCCCACTTGAGCAGCTCGTACAGCGCCTTGAGCTGGCTGTCGTCCACCGGCTTATCAAGGAAGGCGTTCTGGGTGCGGGCGGTACGGAACAGCTGATCGAGCGCAGCATCGTCAAGGACGTGGGACATGAAGCCTCCGGAAATAAGGGAATCGTTCGCGCATCGGCTACCGTGGCAGGGCGACAGCGCGATCTGCGAAGGCTGGCAGTGTAGAGTGTCGCGACAGTTGCAACACCCAGCCTGACTGAAACGAATTAATGCCATACGTGAAACGATGGAGTCCGCCCTGGACGATCACTGACGGCCGTGCCGGCAATGTGCGGCAGGCGGTGGCCCTGGCCACGGCATTGAAGCTGGGGGCGCATCGTCCGCTGGTGCTCACCCCGCGTGCGCCCTGGCGCTGGCTGGCCCCGCGCTGGTTGCCGGGTGCGGCCAACGGCTACGGCGAGGCCTTTGCCGCACTGGCCGCCGAGGCCCCTGAGCTGGCCGTCGGCTGTGGCCGCCAGGCCGCCGGGGCACTGCGCGAACTGCGCCGCTGTGGCACCAAGGTGGTGCAGATTCTCGACCCGCGCCTGAGCCCGCGCCACTGGGACCTGCTGGTGGTGCCCGAGCACGATCGCCTGCGCGGCAGCAACGTGCTCACCCTGCTCGGCAGCCTCAATCCGGTCAACGATGACTGGCTGGCCTGCGGCCGTGCCGCGTTCGCTGCGTTCAGTGCATTGCCCGGCCCGCGCACTGCGTTGCTGGTCGGCGGGCCGACCCCGCACGCGCCCTGGCACGAGCCGGACATGGTGCAGGTGTTCCAGCAACTCGCTTCGCAGCTGCGCGCCGAAGGGGGCAGCCTGCTGGCGACGACCTCGCGACGCACACCACCGGCCCTGGTCGGTGCACTGCGCAGTGCGTTCGCCGATGTGCCGAACGTGATCTGGGGCGACGGCGGCGACGGCGTGAATCCGTATGCCGGCCTGCTGGGCTGGGCCAACCGCGTGGTGGTCTCGCCGGATTCGGTGAACCTGCTCTCTGAAGCGTGTGCCACGCGCATGCCGGTCGCGGTGGCCCTGGCCGAGCAGGCGCAGGGGCGGCTGGCGCACTTCCAGCACGCGCTGCGCGAACGTGGCCGCTTGCAGGCGCGCTGGCTGGACTGGCAGACGCAAGGCCGCATCGAACCGTTGCGTGAGACCACGCGGGTTGCCGAGGACGTGCGCGCACGGCTGGGGATTCAGGCCTGACGTCCTTGCACAACGCTATGATGCGGCCGCGGCCGGTGCCGCCGGAGACCGTGTGACATGGACGTACCCTGCGCTGCGCTGATCAAGCGCCTGCATCCCGCCCTGCTGTGCGCTGTATTGCTGGGCGCTGCGCTGACCGCGCAGGCCGAACCGCAGTGCACTGAACGCTACCCCACGCCGGCCGCGCTGGCCTCGATGTTCGATGTGGCCCTGGCCACCACCGATGCGCTGGATGCACTCGATGACGTGGACGTGGTGCTGATCGCCCGCGGCGGCCAGGACCTGAGCAAGTACGGCCTGCGCCACAGCCATCTTGCCTTCCTGCTGCGCGAGGACGATGGCCAATGGCGCGCGGTACACCTGCTCAACCCCTGCAAGACCGCACAGTCGCACCTGTTCCGCGAGGGCGTGGCGACGTTCATCGGCGAGACCTCCAGCCATACCGACCTGCGCATCGGCGTGCCGACGCCCGCCCTGCGTGATGCCCTCAAGGCGATGCTCACCCAGCCGGCGATCCAGGCCAAGGCGCTGCACGAGGCGCGCTACAGCGTGGTGGCCTATCCGTTCCGCACCGAGTACCAGAACTCCAACCAGTGGGTGCTGGAGGTGCTGGGCGCGGCGATGGCGCAGGTAGAAGAGCGCACCTTGATCGTCAACCGTACCCAGGCCCAGCAATGGCTGCAGCGGCACATGTATACGCCCAGCACGCTGCACATCGGCGTGGCCAAGCGGCTGGGCGCGCGCTTCTTCGTGCCCAATGCGGCCGTCACCGACCACCCGGCCAGCGAGCGCATTTCCGGCAACTATTCGGTGGTGACGGTGGAATCGATCTTCGATTTCCTGCAGCTGCGCAGCAGCCTGCAGCAGGAACTGGCCGTGCCGCATGTGCCGGTGAAGGGCATTACCGCGCCCAAACCGTGAGTCAGCGGCGGGCAGTACGCCAGCGGGCATACTGCGGGCCCAGGTTGAGCCACCAGAAGGATCTTCGATGACACGAGTTTCGCGCCGCCTCGTTACGCCGTTGTTGGCCATTGCCGTGTGCGCGACCAGCCTGCCGGCACCCGCGCAGGTGGTGGGCATCAATCACCCGGTGGCCAGCAGCGCCATCATGACCTCGGTGGTGAGCGTGGTGGTGGTGACCGCACCGGTGTGGCTGGTCTCGGCCGGCCTGAGCAAGGCCAGCGACGCCTCGGCCCGGCGCAGCCGCGCGGCCAAGGACGCGCGTGGCAAGGCCGGGCCGCTGCCGCCGCTCACCGTGGAGAAGGTGGACCACACGCCTGAAGGCGGCATCGAGATGGCCCTGCAGAATCCGCAGGCACCGAATGACCTGGCCGTGATTGCCTGGCCCGCGCGCGCGGACAACCCGGCAGCAGCGGTGGCCGTCGGTGATGTCCTGGCCCTCACCCCTACGCAAGGTGGCGCCGGCTGGACGGTGACCACCGCCGAGGGCACGGCGCTGGCCTTCCTGCCCATCGATGCGGCTGCGGCGCAGCCGAGTGCGCGCTGGTGACCCGTTGCTGTCCCCTGCCCACTGGAGCCGTTGCATGAACCGCACTTCCCGCCCTGCTGTTGCGCCGCTGCTGGCGCTGGCCCTGCTCGCGACCAGCTTGCCGGCCGGCGCCCAGAACCTCAGCAATGCCTCGCCCGTCACCAGCAGCGTGCTGACGACCTCGGTGGTGAGCCTGGCAGTGATCACCGCGCCCGTCTGGCTCAGCGCGCTGGGGGTCAGCCAGCTGCATGACGCCTCCATGCCACACAACCGTGCCGCCCGGGCCGCGAAGCGGCAGAAGGCCGGCCCGTTGCCACCGCTCACCGTGGAGCGTGTGACGCACCAGCCCGATGGCAGTTACGAGGTGGAGCTGAAGAACCCCCAGGCCCCGGAGGCCCCGGCGGTGGTGGCATGGCCGGCGCGCGCCGACAACCCGGCAGCAGGTGTGAAGGCAGGCGATGTGCTCGATTTCACGCCTACCCCGGCCGGCGCGGGCTGGATGGTGGCCGATGCCCAAGGCACCGCGCTGGCATTCCTGCCGACCAGCGATGCGGCCGCCACCAGCATGAGCGAACGCTTCTGACTGAACCGGTCCGGGCTGGCCCTGGGCCGGTCAAGCCCGGATAATCCGCGGCTTCCCCCTCCTCTTCCGGCTCGCCATGTCCGCGCGTCCTGCCATTGCCTTTGCCCCGTTGACCCCGCGCTCGCTGCTGCTGGCGGTGTTGGCCATGGGCGCGGTGGTGCTCGGCTCGAACGTGCTGGTGCAGTACCCGATCAATGACTGGCTGACCTGGGGCGCCTTCAGCTATCCGGTCGCGTTCCTGGTCAGCAATCTGATCAACCGCCGCTTTGGTCCGGCCGCCGCACGGCGGGTGGCCTGGGCCGGTTTCGCGCTGGCGGTGCTGCTGTCGATCTGGATCGCCACGCCGCGGATCGCGGTGGCCTCGTGCCTGGCCTTCATCGCCGCACAGCTGCTGGACATCACCGTGTTCGACCGGCTACGCCGCGGGCACTGGTGGCGCGCGCCGATGGTGGCGACGACCTGCAGTGCGACGCTGGATACGACCATTTTCTGGAGCATCGCGTTCGCCGGCTCCAGCCTGCCGTGGGTGAGCTGGGCGCTGGGCGACCTGGCGGTGAAGCTGACGATCGGCGTGTTCCTGCTGGCGCCGTTCCGCGCGCTGCTGTGGAAGATGGCGCCGCGCGCGGTGTGACATCGGGCGCCGATCGCCCGGTGTAGCGCAGGCGGCAGGGCATCGCTATCGGTCGGGCATCACTATCGGTCGGGGATCGCTATCGGTCGGGGATCGCTATCGGTCGGGGATCGCTATCGGTAGTGCCGGCCGCTGGCCGGCTCTGCAGAGTTCATAGGAGCCGGCCAGCGGCCGGCACTACCGGTGCCAGAGCGGTGCCAGAACGGTGACAAGACGGTGCCAGAGCGGTGCCAGAGCGGTGCCAGAGCGGTGCCAAGGCGGTGACAGAGCGGTGCCAGATCACCGCGAAGCCTACGCCCGGGCAAACCGCCATCAACCCGCCACGTCGATCCGCTGCTGGAACGGCAGCCCTGCTGCATCGCTCGCCGCGATGATCATCGCGCGCGCGGCTTCCAGGGCGGGCGTCGGTGGCGCCAGGCGCGGGCGGCGGTCCAGCGTGCAGGCCAGGCCCACGTCCAGCAGGGCGGCATGCGCCTCGTGCAGGCCCTCGCGGGTGCCACCAGGCAGCCACGCAATCGCCGCCAGGGCGTCGATCAGGCTGGGGGTATCGCGCGGTTCCACCACCTGCGGGTGCGTGCCGGCGCTGTCGAGCACGCCGGTCTGCAGCAGGAACTCCAGATCGACGATCCCACCCGCGCCCTGCTTGAGGTCGAGCCGCGCCGCGTCGCTGCGGTCCAGCTCGGCACGCATGCGCGCGCGCATTTTCAGCACGTCGGTGTAGAGCACGGCGTTGTCGCGCGGGCGTGCGAGGGTATCGGCGCGCACCCGCTCGAAGTCGGCCAGCAGCGAGGCATCGCCGGCGATCGCGCGGGCGCGCACCAGTGCCTGGTGCTCCCAGGTCCAGGCGCGTTCGCGCTGGTATTCGGTGTAGCTGGCCAAGGAGGAGACCAGCGCACCCTTGCCACCGTCCGGGCGCAGGCGCACGTCGATGTCGTACAGGCGGCCGGCAGCGGTGACCGCCCCGAGCATCGCCATCACCTTCTGTGCCAGGCGCGCATACCAACGGCCGGGATCGAGCGGACGCGGGCCGTCGCTGCTGTCCTGTCCGGCCGGGTGGTCGTGCAGGAAGACCAGATCCAGATCCGAGCCGAAGCCCAGCTCCAGTCCCCCCAGGCTGCCGTAGCCGATGATCGCGAAGCGTCCGCCCGGAATACCGCCGTGCTGGCGCTGCATATCGGCCTGCACCAGCGCGAGTACGGTGACCACGACCGCCTGGGCAAGCTCGGCCAGCTCCCGGGTGGTATCGACCGCTCGCTGGCGGCCATCCAGCGTGGCCATCGCCATGCGGAAGCTCAGCGCCAGCCGTGTCTCGTTGAGCAGGCGCAGCGCGGCCTCGGGATCATCGATGGTCAGCGCGATATCGCACTCGGCCTGCATGCCCGCCGCATCCGGCATCGGCCCGGAAACGCGCACATCAAGCAGTTCGTCGAGCAGCAGAGGATAGGCGGCCAGCCGCTCGGCGAGCAAGGCGCTGCGGGCGAGCACATCGACCAGGCGTGCGAGCGCGCTGGGTTGTTCGTCGAGCAGGGCCAGATAGCTGGTACGGCGCATGACCGCCTGCAGCAGGCCGAGCACGCGCTTGAGCGCGGCATCCGGCTGCGGTGAGCGTGTAGCGGCGTGCAGCAGTGCCGGCAGCACGCGGTCCAGGCGCGCACGCGGGGCATCGGACAGCGACTTCACCCCGGAACTCTGCGCGAAGTCGCGCAGGGATTGATCGGCACTGCCGGCATCGAAGAAGCCGGCCTCGGCCAGCACCTCGGCGCTGCCGTTGTCGGGCAGGCCCCGCCAGTAGCTGGCCAGTGCATCCGGCGCGGCCTGGCCACGGCGTGGTGCGAGCAGCGCGGCGAACTCGGTGCTGACCCGCGCGCGCTGCACATCGAGCGCGGCAACCAGCGCCTCCCAATCTTCGTAACCTAGCCCGGCGGCGATGCGCAGGCGGTCCGTGGCGTCGGTGGGGAGCGCGTGCGTCTGCGCGTCGCGCAGCATCTGCAGGCGGTTCTCCAGGCGACGCAGGAAGCCGTAGGCATGCAGCAGGTCGGCGCCGTCCTGTTCGGCCATCTGGCCGGAGGCGACCAGTGCCGGCAGCGCGTGCAGCAAGCGACGCTCGCGCAGCGGTGCCTCGCGGCCACCGCGGATCAGCTGCAGGGCCTGCGCGAGGAATTCGATTTCGCGAATACCGCCGGGGCCGCGCTTGATGTCGTCGTGCATCTCGCGACGCGACACTTCGGCGGTGATCGCGGCCTTCATGTCGCGCAGGCCATCGAGTGCGGTGAAATCCAGATAGCGGCGGTAGACGAACGGGCGCAGTGTCTGCAGCCACGCTTCGCCCGCCGCGATGTCCCCGGCGACGGCGCGCGCCTTGAGCCAGGCGTAGCGCTCCCAGTCGCGGCCTTCGCGCTGGAAGTACTGGTCCATGCCGGCGAACGACAGCGCCACCCGCCCGGCGTTACCGAACGGGCGCAGGCGCAGATCGACGCGGTGGCTGAAGCCATCCACGGTGGTGTCATCCAGCAGCCGCGCCAGGCGCTGGCCGAGGCGTGCGAAATACTCTTCGGCCGCCAGCGGACGCGCACCGTCGGATTCGCCGCCCTGCGGGTAGGCGTAGACCAGATCCACATCAGAGCTGAAATTGAGTTCGCCACCGCCGAGCTTGCCCAGCCCGAACACGACCAGCTGCTGTGCACTTCCGTCGGCAGCGCGGACCACGCCATGACGGCCGGTGAATTCCTGCTCCAGCGCGGTCAGCGCCAGTTGCAGGCACGCCTCCGCCAGGTGGGTGGCGCCGGCCAGCGTCGCAGGCACGTCATCCTGCCCGGTCAGGTCGCGCCAGATCAGGCGGGTGGAGGCGGCGGTGCGGTAGCGGCGCAGGCGCTGCTGCCATTCGCTGGGCTGCAGCGGATCCAGTTCGGGCAGGGGCAGCGGTGGGCAGCCGTTCTGGGTGAGGTGGGACAACAGCGCCGGCTGGCGACACAGCGTGTCGATGGCGAAATCGCTGGTGACGGCCAAGGCGCGCACGGTGTCCAGTACGGGAGCCGGCGGCGGCCAGTGGCCGGCCTCGGTCAGCGACAGGGCCAGGCGCGCCAACGCGCGATCAACCAGGGGAACAAGGGCGTCGGGGACGCGCGCGGGCGCGGCGAGATCAGAAATCGGCATGGGGGGATTATGTGGCATCGCGGCGTGGCGGTCCCCGGCCAGGCGCCATCGCGGTAACGCGGTCATCGACCGGCGCGTGACGCATCGTTGAGCGGCGCGGCATGCCTGTCACCGAACGGCGGGAATAAAAAAGCCCGCTTGCAGCGAACTGCCAGCGGGCTCTGCTCCCTCCCCCACGTCGGGATGCAGGTCGATCTTCTAGGGTCGGCGGAGAACTTGCACGCTGCACTGCAAAACAATACTTGCGGGTACAGAAGTGGGCGGCAAACCTGAACAGGGAGGCGCGGATGTGAAAACGCCATCCCACCAAGGTAGAACCCCTGCCGCTGCATGGATCGCCGATAATGGGGATCCCCCCAGAAACGTTGTCGTCATGTCTGTCGATCGCATTGCAAACGCGCGTCTCCGTGACCGCGTTGTCTCCGCTGAAGCTGCCGCCGCCCTGATCCAGCCGGGTGAAACCGTCGCCATGAGCGGCTTTACCGGTTCAGGCTACCCCAAGGCGGTGCCGGTCGCGCTGGCGCAGCGCATCGAGGCGGTGCACGCCCAGGGCCTGCCCTTCCAGATCAGTCTGATGACCGGCGCCTCGACCGCGCCGGAACTGGATGGCGCGCTGGCCAAGGCCGATGGCATCGCGATGCGCATGCCGTTCCAGAGCGACCCGGATGCGCGCAACCGCATCAACGAGGGCAAGCTGGATTACATCGACATCCACCTCAGCCATGTCGCCCAGCACGTGTGGTTCGGCTTCTATGGCGACATCGATACCGCAGTGATCGAGGTCTCGGCGATCCGCGAGGATGGCTCGCTGGTGCCCTCCACCTCGGTCGGCAACAACAAGACCTGGCTGGACCTGGCCAAGAAGGTGATCGTCGAGGTCAACGAATGGCAGCCGGCCGGCGTGGACGGCATGCATGACATCTACTACGGCACGGCGCTGCCGCCGCACCGCAAGCCGATCCCGCTGGTGCACGCCAACGACCGCATCGGCGAGACCGCACTGCGCTGCGACCCGGACAAGATCGTGGCGGTGGTGCGCACCAACGGCCCGGACCGCAACAGCCCGTTCAGCCCGATCGATACCACCAGCGAGCAGATCGCGCAGTACCTGATCGAGTTCCTCAAGCACGAAGTGGCCAAGGGCCGCCTGCCGGCCAACCTGCTGCCGCTGCAGAGCGGCGTGGGCAACATCCCGAACGCGGTGCTGGCCGGGCTGGCCAAGAGTGGCTTCCGCGATCTGAGCGCGTTCACCGAGGTGATCCAGGACGGCATGCTCGACTTGCTGCGCGATGGCGTGCTGAGCTATGCCTCGTGCACCGGCTTCGCGTTGAGCCCGCAGGCGAACGAGACCTTCAAGGAGCACATCGACTTCTACCGCGAGCGCATCATCATGCGCACGCAGGAGATCTCGAACCACCCGGAGCTGGTGCGCCGCCTGGGCTGCATCGGCATGAACGGCATGATCGAGGCCGACCTGTACGGCAACGTCAACTCGACCCACGTGATGGGCAGCCGCATCATGAACGGTATCGGCGGCTCGGGCGACTTCGCGCGCAACGGCTTCCTGTCCGCGTTCCTGAGCCCCTCGACGGCGAAGAACGGCAGCATCTCGGCGATCGTGCCGATGGTCAGCCACGTGGATCACACCGAGCACGATGTCTCGGTGATCGTCACCGAACAGGGCCTGGCCGATCTGCGCGGGCTGACGCCGCGCAAGCGTGCGCGGGTGGTGATCGACAACTGCGCGCACCCGGATTTCCGCGATCAATTGAACGATTACTTCGACCGCGCCAGCCGCGAGAGTTACGGCAAGCACACCCCGCATCTGCTGCCCGAAGCGCTGTCGTGGCACCAGCGCTGGCTCGATACCGGCACGATGAAGGCGTGATGGTGCACGGTACCGACCAATGGTCGGTACCTACCGGGGCGTTCTGTTTCCGGGTCGCGATGTAGGGACCGCGGCGTTCTGTTTCCGGGTTGCGATGCACGGACCGCGGCGTTCTGTTTCCTGGTAGTGCCGGCCGCTGGCCGGCTCCACGCATTACCGTCCGCAAGCCCGGATGCGCGTTTGGTACATGAAGAGCCGGCCAGCGGCCGGCACTACCGTACAGCGTTGCGAAGGCTCGCCAGCGACTCGGCCTGCAGCCGCTCGTAGATGGCGAACTCGTCCTCCACCTTCATGCCCAGCGCCTGCTCGAAGGCATCGCGGTTGGCATGCGCGACATAAGCACGCTGTTCGTCGCCGCCCAGGTTGGACTGGAAGATGCCTGCGGCGCTGACCGGCAGGAAATCTTCGTAGACGATCGGATCGGCGCTGGCCAGGCCAGCGGCGATCAGCGCTTCGGCCGGCAGGTCGCCGACTGCGGCCGGGGTGGCGCGGCCAGCATCGGTCAGGGTGTACCGGTAGTAGCCCAGGCCTTCGCGGCGCAGGGTGTCGTGGTCATCCGGGAAGGCGCTGAATGCCGCCGCCAGACGCGTCGGATAGTCCTGGCCGGTACTGCCGGCGCCGCCGCTGTCTCGCGCCTGTGCAAGCAACTGGTCATACAGCGCGCGGCCCTTGGGTGTCAGCGCGAGGCCGCGCTGTTCGATCTCACCGAAACGCGCGGTATGCGTGCCGGCGTCGCCTGCATCGCCAGAGGGGAACTGCACGGTTTCTTCCAGCGCCTTGAAGCTGGTCTGGCGCAGCAGGATCGGGCAGCGGCGCGGTGGCGGGCCTTCGATCACGGCCTTGGCATCGATGCCGCGTGCAAGCATGCCGGCCTGCGCAGCGTCGATGTCCAGCGTACGCGGGGTCAGGTGGTTGATGTGCGGGCCGCGGAAGCTGACCACATCGGCGATCAGCCGGTGCGCGTCGTGCAGCGCGTGGTAGGTGGCCAGCGAAACCGTCGCATCGCCATGCCAGCGGAAAGTCTCCAGCGCTTCGATGACGAAGCGGCGCGCATCGGCTTCATCCAGGCCACCCTCGCGTTCTGCCTGTTCGATCAGGGCCAGCGCGGCATCGGTGAAGATCCGGCGCTGGGCGAGGATGGCAGCGGACTGCTCACGCAGCGCGACATTCTCGATCAGCTCCAGCCGCAGCAGCGAGGTGAACACGCGGAACGGGTTGCGCGCCAGCGCCTGCGCGGTGCGTGGGCGGAATGCGGTGGAATGCACCGGCACGCCGGCCACCGAGAGGTCGTAATACCCCACCGGGTACATGCCCATCAGCGCGAACAGGCGGCCCAACGTCGCCAGTTCCCCGGCAGTGCCGACCCGGATCGCGCCATGGCGCTCCTGGTCGAGGCGGGCGCGTTCGTCGGTGCGGTCCAGCTGTTCGGCCAGCGCCGGGTTGGCGGTCAGCACGGCGTCGTTGATCTCGGCCACCAGGTCGACCAGCGTGCCGTACAGCGGCACTTCGGTGCGGTACATGGTGGACATCGCCTGGGCGAACAGGCTGCGGATATCGTCGGGTGAAACGAAACGGTCGGCGCTCATTACGTACTCGGCAACGGATCACGGGGAGGGACAGCAGTCGGCCATTGTCGCCGAGGCGGTGGCGCGCGGCGATCTGCACAGCAGCAAAGGTGAGCGACAGGGTAGCGCCATGCCATGCGTGGCCGCGCGGTGCATCATCGCGTCAGCGCGTCGCTGCGGCCGGTTCCGGATTGGCCGCCGCACGCTGGCGCTGCTCGCGGTTGCCGAGCTGGCGCTGCAGCGTGGCATCAAGGGTTACCGGGCGATCCCAGTGATCGTGGCTGGCGACGATGGCATGGCGCAGCGCGCGCCAGTGCAGGTTGGTCGGCGTGACCGGAAGCTCGGCGACCACGGCTTCCCAGCGCTTGGCCTCGCCCTCCTCCGGCACCGCGCGCGACCATTGCTGCACGCTCTCGCGGCAGGAACGTTCGATCACGTGGGCCCAGAAACAGGCGAAGTAGATGTCGCCCGCCTGCCAGCCGTGGGTGTGCATCAGCGCGGCGATGTAGCCGCGCGAGACCACGGCGTAGCGCGAGACTTCATCCAGGAAGCTATCCGGGTAGCGCTCGGCGTAGTGGTTGATGTCCTGCAGTTGGGTATCCACCCAGGCATCCCCGGTGTCCACCACGTAGGCGGCGGACTTCTCCGGGGTCTGCTCGGCCGCCGCCGCCCAGGGCAGCATCAACAGCAGCGCGAGCAGCCCGGCGCGCATCATCCGGCCTGCGCCGCCTTGGCTTCGATGGTGCGCAGCGCCTGCGGCCACTCGAAGGCGGTCGGTGCATCGACCATGCGCGGCTCATCGTCGGCGACGCCATGCTGGGTTTCGTGCGCCCAGGTCACCGCGTACGGGGTGTGGATGCCCCAGCCGCCCAGGGTGATCACCGGCTCGATGTCCGAGCGCAGCGAATTGCCGACCATCACGAAGCGCTCGATCGGCAGATCGAACTCCTCCAGCACGCGGGCGTAGGTTTCCGGGTCTTTCTCGGAGACGATCTCGATGCGCGGGAACAGGTCGCGCAGGTTGGCCAGCTTGATCTTGGCCTCCTGGTGGAACAGGTCGCCCTTGGTGATCAGCACGACCGGGTAGTCGCGGGCGATCTCGGTGACCGACTCGCGGACGCCATCGATCAGCTCCACCGGGTGGCGCAGGGTGTCATGGCCGATGTCGAGCATCTGCTGCAGGTCGCGGGCGCTGATGGTCTGGTTGGTGATCTCGATGGCCGCTTCGACCATCGACAGCGTCATGCCCTTCACCCCATAGCCGAACACGCCGAGATTGCGCTGCTGCACTTCCAGCAGGTGGCGCGCGGTCTGGGTGTCGTGCACGTCGATATAGCGCGACAGGATGTCGAGGTAGTCCTGCTCGGCCTTGCGGTAGTAATCCTCGCTCTTCCACAGCGTGTCATCACCGTCAAAACCAACCAGGCCGATAGCGCCTTGCGGCGTGGGCAGGGAAGTCATCATCGGCCAAGGATACCAACAGCGGCGCAGCGGCCCCACCCCGGCGGCGCATAAAGAAAGGGCGGCCGAAGCCGCCCTTTCCCCCTCACTGCGCTACCGGTGTCCCCGGTCCTTACCTGCTCTGCTGGGCGCCCGTATCTGCGGCCTTGCCCTGCTGGGCAGCCACGTACGCCTTGTATTCATCCGGCGAGAGCTCGCCGTCCTTGTTGGTGTCGGCCTGGTCGAACACCTGGGCAAGACCCGCGTTCACCTGTGCCTCGGCCTTGCTGATGGTGCCGTTGCCGTCGGTATCAACGCTGGCCCAGGTCTGGCCACCGCCTCCGTTGGCCTGCGCGGAGGCCTGCGCTGCGGCGTTGGCAGCGGTATCTGCTGCGTCGCCGGCCTGCGCCGCCGCCTGCTGTGCCTGGGCGGCCTGATTCTGGGCCTGCGCGGCACTGTGCTGCGCCGACTGGGCCATCGCCGGAATGGCCAGCACACTGCCTGCGGCGACGATCAGGGCGATCAGGGGCTTGCGGATGCGAGTAGTCATTGGGGTGGTCTCCTTGGTTATGTGTTGCGCGGCCTGTTGTTTCCGCACGGCCCCACACTGCCACCCCGTTTGTGAATCGATATTGCCCCTTGATCGCACTGCGCACGCCGCCTTAACCACCTCCCCGAACGCGTGCATTACCGCAGTGGTTAGCCGCAGGTGAGCAGTTGGTAACACAGGCATTCAACGGCGGCGGATTTAACCGGATGCGAACGCAATCTCACGCGGCGTTGCTGTTTTTTTCGGCTGAGCGGGAACTGAACAAAAGCCACCCCAGTGCGACACCGCCGATCGCGCCGGCCACTTCGAGCACCACGCGTGAGCCCAGCTCGTTCGGATCGTGGATGCTGGCCAGGAACAACCGGGCGTACAGCGGCGACTCCAGCCGCATCATGCCCATGTAGAACAGGTTCCACGCATCGATGCCGGCCGAGGCCACGACCGCGATCACGCAGGCCCAGCCGATCGCGTGCCCATCGGTCCACCCGGCCCAGCGGCACAGTCGATGCCACAGCGCATACACCAGCAGCCCGACCAGCAGCGCGATCAGGCCCGCTTCCAGCGTTCCCAGCAATCCAAAATGCAGCGGCAGGTTCATCGTGGTCCGATCAGGCGGTCAGCGCACAGTGTAGCGGTGCGCCTCAGCGGACCGGCACGTCGTAGGCGGTGGTCGGCGCCGGCTCGGGCTGCAGGGTGAAGTGCCACCACTCCATCGGGTAGTTGGCGAAGCCGCGCCGGGCCATCGCCTGGCGCAGCTGCTGGCGGTGGCGGCGCTGCACCTCACTGATCTCCGGCGCATCGGTATGCGCACGCGGGCCGAAGAAATCGAAGTCGGTGCCCATGTCCATGGGGGCGCAGGGACCCGTGCGGCAATCGAGCAAGGTCAGGTCCACGGTGGCGGCGCGGCTGTGGCCGGAAGTCTCGGCGATGTAACCGCCCAGCAGGGCCGGCTTGTCGATGTCCGGATACTGCAGGGCCTTGCGCGACTGCTCGTGCGGGTCGTGCGCCCAGGCGACGAAGGCCTTCACCGCGTGGGCCGGGCGGTAGCAATCAAAGAGGCGCAGCGCGAAGCCTTCGGCGCGCAGGTCGGCCTCCACCTGGGCCAGCGCGGTGGCCGCCGGGGCGACCAAATAGCACTTGGGCGCGTCATAGCCGGGCACGCGCCGGCCGGTGAAGTTGTCCACGCCGGCGTAGCGGATGTCCTGCTCGATTGCCGGTGCCAGTGTGCGGATATCGACCAGCCCGGCCTCGGCCACGTCGCGGGCCGGCAAGACGGTGACCGCCGCCGCCGCGTGGGCACTGCCTGCCAGCAGCGCCAACAGCAGCGTGCTACGGGCAATCGCCGACGCGGGAGAAGTGCAGGTCCTGGTAGTCATAACTGAAGTCGATCTCCGGATCGATCGCGGCCAAGGTCAAGGTGGGCGGCGCACCCGGCTGCAGTTGCAACCAGGGCTCGGCATCGGCCCCGAGCGTATCCCACTGCACCAGCCAGCGCTCCCCGAGCTGCATGACCTGGCCACGCAGCCTCGGCGACTTGGCCACGCTGAAGCGCAGCGTGCCCTGCTGCGGGCAGAGCAGGGCCTCGCCCAGCCACGGGTCGCGGTAGCGGCCCTGCGCGGCCGCCGTGGTGCGAAGCGGGGCCGGACGACGCGCACGGGTATCCGGGCGCACCTGCCCGGCCTCGCGGCGCCCGGCGCGCTCCTGCTCGAGCAGAGCCAGATAGTGGTCCACATCTGCGCCGTCATCCGGCGCGGTGTAGTGCTTCAACGCCGCCTGCATCAGCGCGGTGCGTGCATCTTCGGCGTCGCTGTTGATCAGGATCACCACACCCACCTTGCGGTCCGGCAGCAGCGCGAGTGAGGAGTACATGCCCGACAGCGTGCCGGTATGGGCCACCTTCCACTGCCCGTCCATGTCCGACAGGCGCCACCCATAGCCATAGGCGGAGACGTGCGCGTCGTCCCAGCGGCGCTGCCGCTCGCCCAGTGGCATCGGCATGTGCGCGGTCCACAGCGCGTGGCGCTGCACCGCGCCCAGCCACCCGGGTACGCGCGCGGGATCGAGCAGCACCTGCATCCAGCGGGTCATGTCGTGCAGGCTGCAACGGATGCCGCCGGCGGCCATCGAAGTCAGATCGGGACTGAGGTCGCCATCGGCACCGCGCACCACGCTGCGACCGTCCTTCCGTGTATGCGGCTGGGCAACATTGCCGACCGCCGTGACCGACCACGCGCCGACCTGGCAGCGATCCATCCCCAACGGCACGAAGACCTCCTCGCGCAGCAGTTGATCGTAGGGCTTGCCGCCGGCGGCAGCAGCGACTTCACCCGCCACCACATACATCAGGTTGTCGTAGGCATAGCCGCTGCGGAAGCTGGTGACCGGCTTGAGGTGGGCCAGCCCGGCGATGATGTCCTGCCGGGTAAAGCGGTTCGGCTCGGGCCACAGCATCAGATCGCCCGCCCCCAGGCCCAGGCCGCTGTTGTGGATCAGCAGGTCGCGCACCTGCATCTGCTGCGTCACCCACGGGTCATGCATGCGGAACTGCGGCAGGTACTTGATGACCGGGTCGTCCCAGCGCAGGAGACCGCGGTCGACCAGCCGGGCCAGCAGCGCGGCGGTCATCGCCTTGCTGTTGGAGGCGATCTTGAACAGGGTGTCCGGGTTGATGGCCTCGCCCTGCCCGGCCTGGCGCTCACCACGGGTGCCGGTGAAGACAACTTCCCCGTCTTCGACCACGGCCATGGCGATGCCGGGCAGGTGTTCATGGGTGACAGCCTGATCGAGCAGCCGATTGAACGTGTCGGCCGGATCGGCTGCCCATGCGCTGGGCGCGATGGCCAGGGTGCAGGACAGGCCAAGCGTGAGAAGGCGGGATGGGATACACGGTGAGGTGCGTGACTGCATGGAGTCCCTCGTCATGACCGGAGCGCGTGCAACCGAAGCCGCCCGTGGAAGGCAGGTGCCGACCCACTGTCGGCACCTGCCACGTACGCGCCGGATCAGAAGTTCCAGGTCACCATCAGCTGCGTGTAGCGCGGTGCCTGCCAGCGGGTGCCGGTGTTGAAGGTGTTCTCGCGCACCTGGCCCGGCTGGGCTTCATAACGCTGATGCACGTTGATGACGGTCTGGTTGTTGAACAGGTTGTAGACCGACAGGCGTGCGCTCAGGTCGATGCCCTCCACCGGCAGGCGCCAGGTGACGTTGGCGCCCATGGTCCACGTCCACGGCAGGCGACCGAAGGCACCACGTGGGCTGTACTCGAACTGGCGCTGGTCATACGACCCCGAACAGTTCGCCACGCACAGCCAGCCTGTGCCGCCGCCGCTGCCTTCGCTGGAGGTGCTGCCACCGGCGACCGTATCGTTGGGCCACATCACGCCGAACGCCGTGATCGGGCCACCGGACAGTACCTGCAGCGTGGTGCCGAACGACCACTGCTCGTTCAGCGCATAGGCGGCGCGGAACTTGAACTGATGGCGGAAGTCGTTGAACAACGGCCCGTAGCGCTGGTTGTTGGACGGATGATCCCAATGCTGGACCATGCCGGTGTCGCCGTAGTTGGTGTCCGAGTTGACCGGGCCTTCGAAGTTGCCATCGCTGCGCGACCACAGGTAGGACGCGTTGAACAGCCACTTCTCGTCCCACGCGCGATCGATCTGGAACTCCAGGGCCTTGTAGGTGCGCTTGGGCTTGGAGTAGCCGACCACCTCCAGGCTGCCGCCCTTGCGGTAGCCATCCTTGGAGGTATCGATGGTGATCCAGCCCTCGGTGGCGCAGCCGATGCTGGAGTCGCCCCAGATCGTCAGGCTCTCGCCCGGGTTGGCGATCGGCCACAGGGTGGTGCCGGTCGGCCCGCACGGGGTGTGGTTGATGCGCATGTCATCCAGCGCGCGGTCCATCTTGCGGTAGGTCGCGTTGACGCCCCACGACCAGGCCTGGTTGATCATGGTCTGGAAGCCGAGGATGTACTCATCCTGGTAGACCGCCTTCAGGTCCTTGTCCACGCTCTGGCGCAGGTCGGCCGCGCCGGTGTTCATGCGGGTATCGACCGGGCCGATCTGCTGGCCGATGACCGGGGCCATGTACGGTGCGCCGGTGACCGGGTTGGCCTGCTGCTGCCAGCCGTTGAGCACGTAGTAGGAGTACTCGTCGGTGAGGCCACCGGCGAAGTTGACGTTGATGTTGTTGGTCACCGGCAGGTAGTAACGGCCGGCGTTGCCGAACAGCTTGGTGCTGCCATTGCCCTTCATGTCCCAGGAGAAGCCGAAGCGCGGTGCGATCAGGTCATCCATCTTGATGAAGGCGTCGCCATCGGCGGTGCGGTTCTCGAAGCGGTCCCAGCGCACGCCGAGGTTCAACATCAGGTTCGGGGTGATGTTCCAGATGTCTTCCAGGTAGAAGGCGTTGGCCTCGGTCTCGAAGGTGCCTCCGGAGACGCGGTTGCGCGCGCGCAGCATCTCGGTCACGCCCGCGGGAACATAGGCATTGGCGCCGTCCCATACCTCATCACCCGGGCGGGCCACGTAGGCGGTATAGCTGAGCTGGGTCGGGCCCGGGTAGCGGGTGGACTGCTCGGTGGTCATCAACTCACGGTCCACGCCGAAGCGCAGCAGATGCGTGCCCAGCTGCCATTCGAAGTCCAGGCGGGCCACCTCGCGCGTGTCGTCGCGCTCGGCAACCGCGGCACCGGTAGGATGGCAGCCCGCGCGCAGGCCGTTGAGCTTGCCCAGGCGGGAGGCATAGCTGGCATCGGTGAACACCGGGCTGCACGCCTCATCGAGCGAGGAGTTGGTGAAAGCCCGCTGGTTGTTCTCGCCCACCATGGCGCGCGCGGTGAAGTTTTCGCCGAAGTGACCGGTGTACGTCGCCGACCAGTTCTTGCCACCGGTCTCGGTGACCGAGTCACCGCCCCACGCGCCGATCTGGTCGTCATCCCAGTCGTAGTTGTACGCGCCGTTGGTGATCTCGCCTTCGTCGGAGAAGGCCAGCAGTGCCAGGCTGTGGTTGTCGTTGATGTTCCAGTCCAGCTTGGCGCCCCAGAAGCCGTTGTCGCTCTTGTTCTTGAACCAGCTCAGCGCATCGGAGGAGGTGTTGTGGCCGGTGTCGTTGCGGTCCTCATACATCGCGAACAGGAACAGCTTGTCCTTGATGATCGGACCGGACCCCCAGACGTTGGTCTTCAGGAACGAGTTGTTGTCGCGGCTTGCGTAGGAGTGCGGGGTGCCATCGCGGTGGAAGTGATCACGCGGGCTGGACCGCCATGCGCTGGGCTCGGCCGTCACCTCCACACCGCCCTGCAACTCGTTGGTGCCCGAGCGGGTGACTGCATTGATCACACCGCCGGTGGAGCGGCCGAATTCGACCGAATAGCCGCCGGTCTTGACCTGGAATTCGTTGAAGAAGCCGAATGGCGCGCTGGAGAAGCCGCGGCGGGTATACATGTCGGTGACGTTCAGGCCGTTGATGAAGACCGCGTTCTCGGCCACCGAGGAGCCGGCGAAGGACAGGCCGCCGAACGAAGAATTGCCGCCCACCACGCCCGGCGCCAGCAGCGCCACCGCCGACAGATCCTGCGCGACCGGCAGGCGCGAGAGCTCCTGGCGGTTCACGTTGAACGAGGTTTCCGTGGAATACACGTCCACGCGATTGACGACGCGGGTGCCGACCACCTGCAGCGCATCGAGGTTGACCACGCCGCCACTGCTGGCCAGGTTGACGGTGGTCGTACCACCGACCGCAACACTGACCGCGAACGGCTCGCCGAGCTTCTGGCCATCGCGGCTCACCTGCAGCTGGTAGTCGCCCACCGGTAGCTGGCCCAGGCGATAGCTGCCGTCGGCGCTGGCCGTCACTGTCCGGGTCAGGCCGGTCGCGTTGCTGACGACCGTGACCTGGTCACCGGCAGTGGCACGCCCCGCGACGGCACCGCTGACATTCTGTGCCGAAGCACTCATCGGTACCAGGCTGCCCAGACACGCCCCGAGCGCAACGCACAGCGCTGCCCGCTTCAATCGATTTACGTTCATTCCCTGCTCTCTCCTGCAGATGTGGAATCGTGGATACCGCCGTTTACCGCTTGGCCTCCAGTGGCACCACGTGCGACTGGACGTCGTAGTTCCATTGATCGAAATACAGGTTGCCGCCGGACCACTCGGCCTCGCCGCGCTGGGAATCCACCGTGTCCGACCGGAAGTGCTGCTTGGCCGGCACCAGTGGCTGGGCGTAGTCGTCGTTGAAGGCGATGCGATAGGCATCCAGCCCACCCAGATAGAAATCGCGCAGCGCGGGCTGCGGGCTGTCCAGGCGCCCGGTGGTGACATCCATCGGTACCCAGCCGTAGGGCGCCAGGTACAGCGCGCCCCAGTCATGCAGGTTGTTGTAGCCGACCGCATCGTCGGAATAGACCATGCCCGACTGCCAGCGCGCGGGGATGCCGTTCAGGCGCAACAGCGCGATCAGCAGCAGCGTCTGCTGCCCGCAATCGGCGTGACCGGCGTGCAGCGCGTAGTCGCTGATGTTGGAGATCGTGGCGTACTCGCGGGCGCCGGCCCATGGAATCCGGTCCACGGCGTCGAACAGCTTCTGGACGATCTGGTAGGGATCGGTTTCGGTCCCGACCACCTGCTGCGAGAACGCGCGCAACGCCGGGGTGAACACCACGTGCGGCGCCTGCTCGGCGAGGTACGGCTTCAGCGCGGGGTCGTCCGGCGTGGGCTGGACCCTGGCAGGATCGATCGTGATATGCCGCGCGTACACGGTGACCGCGTAGCGGATCTGGAACTCGGTCGGGGTGCCGGCCACCGCCTTGCGTTCCAGGTAGGCGGTGCGTTGCAACGCACTGTCAGGCGCCACCTGGGCGCGGTCAGGCGTACTCGCGACCCAGGTGATGTCTTCCTGCTGGCCGGCGATGGCACGTGGGTAGGGAATCCATGCGCGGATGGTTTCCCCGGCCGGCACGGCATCGGGCTTGACCACCAGCGACTGGGTCACCTCGATGCGGCGCGGCACCAGGCTGGTCGCGCCCGTAGCGCGGGCGGCCGCGACGATCTCCTCATGGTGCGGGTGCAGATGCTCATAGGGGCCCTCCTTCGGCAGCGGGGCCCCGGGTGACCGCCGGGCGCGCGCCTCGGCGCTGATCCGGAACAGGTTGGACGGCGCGCGCTTGAAGTAGCGGCGCTGGCCATCGATATCCAGGTGTTCGATCAGGCCGGCAGAATCCCAGCGCGCGAATTCGTCATCGAGAAGGTCGGGAATCTGCTTGCGCAGCTGCGCCTTGGCCGCCGCCGCGTCCAGGGTGAAGTCCAGTCGCATGCGGCGCATCCGCTCGCGCTCGAAGGCATAGGCCTGACGCTCGGCATCCGACAGGCTCGGATCCTGCAACGCCGTGGCGATGTCGACCTCGGCCTGCGCGAACGCACCGCGGTCGATGCCGGCGATCACCGTCGGCAGCGCGACCGGCGCGGCGGCCAGCCCCCACGGCAACGCCAGCAGACCAGCGCACAGGCACCAGACAGCAGGCAGAGGCAATCGCGGTTTGCGCATCACAGGATCCACGGCGACACTTCCCAGGTGCGGGTGGGGTAATCGCTGTGTAACACGGGCCTGATAGCCGGTCAATAATTTATTCTTGCTTTCGCCGAAAAAAGGAATAAATATTCCTGACGCTTCCGAGGAGGGTGACCGCGTGATGATCCAGGCTTCCCCCCACCGCCCCGTGCGGTCCCGCTGGTTGTCGCGCGCCGTGCTGGCGGCGGTCCTTGCGGCCACGCTGGCACCTGCCTGGGCCGAGGCGCCGCGTGCCGCACCCGGCGCCGACTTCGGCGGGGTGATCGCCCTGCGCGAGGCCTATCTCGCGCCCGGCTTCTGGGCCGACCGCCTGCCCGATCCGGACCGCGTGATCCTCGATCGCGCGGGTATCGCCGCACAGAACGCCCGCATGCGTGCCGAGGACGCCTCGATCCACGATCTGCGCGCGTTGCCGGCGCAGCTGCCCCGCGAGCAGGTGCTGGGCAGCATCCAATCGCTCTCCAGGTGGCCCGAGCGCACCTTGTACGGCCAGGATGGCAAGACCATCAGCGACCGGCAGCGCAGCGAGACCCTGGCCAACCTGGCACTCGCCGCGGTTCCGGCGCAGCGCCCGCTGCAGTATGGCCTGGTCACCCATCGCGCCGCGCTGCGCGCGTTCCCGACCGCGCTGCGGGTGTTCAGCAGCCAGGGCGACACCGACATCGACCGCTTCCAGGAGTCGGCGCTGTTCCCCGGCGACGCGGTGGCGGTGCTGCATGAAAGCGCTGACGGGCGCTGGCTGTTCATCACCAGCGAACGCTACTCGGCGTGGATCGAGAAGCGCTTCGTCGGCATCGGCGACGCCGACACCGTGCTCGGTTACGGCCAGCATGGCCCGTACCGGGTGGTCACCGGGGCCACCGCGTTCACCGCGTACACGCCGGAGGAGCCGCGCGTGTCGCGGCTGCAGCTGGACATGGGCGTGCGCCTGCCGGTGATCGCCGGCTGGCCGCTGGAGAAGACCGTCAACGGCCAGCAGGCCCACGCCGCGCATGTGGTGCAGTTGCCGGTGCGCGAGGCCGATGGCCGCCTGTCACTGGTGCCGGCACTGCTGCCGCGCTCGCAGGACACCGCCGACGACTATCTGCCGCTGACCCCACGGACACTGCTCACCCAGGCCTTCAAGTTCCTCGGCGAGCGCTACGGCTGGGGCCACGACTACGACACCCGCGACTGCAGTGGCTTCGTCTCTGAGATCTACCGCAGCGTCGGCGTGTTGATGCCGCGCAATACCAGCGCACAGGCGGTCAGCCCGGCGCTGGACCGCATCGCCTTCAGCGCGAAGGACGGGAAAGCCACGCGCGACACGGCCGTCAAGCAGCTGCAGGTCGGCGACCTGGTCTACATCCCCGGCCACGTGATGATGGCGATCGGCCACATCGACGGCCGCACCTGGCTGATCCACGATACCGCCGGCGGTGGCTGGATCGGCGCGGATGGCACGCGCGTGCAGGCCCACCTCAACGGCGTGTCGGTCACTCCGCTGGAGCCGATGATGGCCAGCGATACCGTGAGCTACATCGACCGCATCACCAACATCCAGCGCCTTCGGCCACAGACCCCCTGAATGAAGATCACCGACATCGAACTCGGCATGCTGCGCGTGCCGTTGAAGACCCCGTTCAAGACCGCGCTGCGCACCGTGGACACCGTCGAAGACGTGGTCGTGCTGATCCGCACCGACAGCGGCCATACCGGCTACGGTGAAGCGCCGGCCACTGCGGTGATCACCGGCGATACGCACGGCTCGATCATCGAGGCCATCGACGGCTTCATCAAACCGCGCCTGATCGGCGAGGACGTGGCCAACCTCAACCGGCTCTGCGGCCTGATCCAGACCTCGATGGAGCGCAACACCAGCGCCAAGGCCGCGGTGGAGATCGCGGTCTACGATCTGTGGGCGCAGCTGCACAACGCGCCGCTGTACCGGATGCTGGGTGGCGGCGACCCGGTGATCACCACCGACATCACCATCAGCGTGGACTACATCGACAAGATGGTGGCCGACTCGCTCTCGGCGATCGAGCGCGGCTTCGAGTCCCTGAAGATCAAGGTCGGCAAGGACATCGGCCTGGATATCGAGCGGGTCAAGGCGATCCATGCCGCGGTGCAGGGTCGCGCCCTGCTGCGCCTGGATGCCAACCAGGGCTGGACCGCAAAGCAGGCCGTGCACGCGATGCGGGCGCTGGAAGAGGCCGGCGTGGTGCTGGAACTGCTGGAGCAGCCGGTGAAGGCCGCCGACATCAGCGGCCTGAAGTACGTCACCGACCGGGTCAACACCCCGGTGATGGCCGATGAAAGCGTGTTCAATCCCGGCCAGGTGTTCGACCTGATCCAGCAGCGCGCGGCCGACATTATCAACATCAAGCTGATGAAGACCGGCGGCCTCTCCAATGCGATCCGCATCGCCGATATCGCCGCGATCTACGGCGTGCCATGCATGATCGGCTGCATGATCGAATCGAGCATCTCCGTGGCCGCCGCCGTGCACCTGGCCGTCGCCAAGAGCGACATCATCACCAAGGTGGATCTGGATGGGCCGTCGCTGGGCCAGTTCAACCCGGTGACCGGTGGGGTCAACTTCAACGAATCGGAGATCACCATCAGCGATGCGCCCGGGTTGGGCATCACCGAGGTGCGTGGGCTGGAGATGATCACGCCGCGGCGGTGGTGACCGTTGTATCCGCCTCGCCGGTCGCCTACGGTAGAGCCACGCCATGCGTGGCTGCCGTTCGCGCAATCCCACCTGCCGCAGCCACCCATGGTGTGGCTCTACCGGATCTGACGCCCTCCCCATGCCGCCCCTGGTGAAAATCCGCTCCGAGCGTGACCACATGTCGGCGATCGAACGCCGCATCGCCGACTTCATCCTCGACAACGCCCACCTCCTGCGCGATTACTCCTCCCAGCAGCTGGCCAGCGCCTTGGGCATCAGCCAGTCCAGCGTGGTCAAGTTCAGCCAGAAACTGGGCTTCAAAGGCTATCCGGACCTCAAGTACTCCATCGGCGAGGCCGTCGCGCGCGCCGGCAGCGACCCGCACAGCCGCCCGCCGCTCCCAGAGGCCGCCAACGACTACACCCAGATCGCCGAGCGCCTGCGCGTGAGCAAGGCCGCCGCCGAGGAAGAAACCTGGCTGGCCAATCCCCAGGCCGACATCGAAGCGATCGTGCAGCTGATCGATGGCGCGCCCAAGGTGTTCGTCTACGGTCTGGGCGACGACGGCCTGTACGCCCGCGAATTCGCCATGCGCCTGTCGCTGCTGGGCATGCTTACCGTGCACCACGCCGACCCGATCCTGATGATGGCCAACCTCTCGGCCGCACGGCCCGGGGACGCGATGCTGGTGTTCTCCGAGTTCGGCAAGCTGCCACAGCTGTTCCAGCTGTCGCGCCAGTTCCAGGACATGGGCGGCAAGGTGGTGTCGATCACCCGCCACAGCGCCAACCCGTTGCGCGCCCATGCCGATGCCAGCCTGGTGCTGTGCGCGCATGACCCGGCGCCGCACGTGGCGCAACTGCTGTACCGTTCTTCTCTGCAGGCGCTGCTGGATTTCGTCTTCGTCCTGCTGTGCCACGCCAACCCGGACCGCCACCGCCAGCTCGGGGTGAACCTGGAACGGATCGAACATTTGATCGACAGCTGATCCTGGAGTCCGCCACGATGATGCCGCTGTTCCGTTCCGTCACCGCCGCCGTGATGCTGGTCATCGCCGCCCCCGTGTTCGCCGCCGCGCTGGAGGGCAGCACGCAGCTGGTCGTGGTCACCACCGAGGGCTGGGAGGCCACCCAGGGCAAGCTGCAGGCCTTCGAGCGCACCGCGAAGGGCTGGCAGCCGCAGGGCGCCGCCTTCGATGTCGCCGTGGGCCGCAGCGGCAGCGCGTGGGGCGAAGGGCTGCACCCGGCCCAGTCCGGGACGCAACGGAAGCAGGAAGGCGATGGCCGCAGCCCGGCCGGCATCTTCGCGATCGGCCCGGCCTTCGGCTATGCGCGCGGCGTCACCAGCGGCCTGCCCTACCAGCCGATGCGCGACACCAGTTACTGCATGGATGTGCCGGACTCGCCGTACTACAACCGCATCGTCGATGCCGAGGTGGTCGGTGCCGAAGCGGTGGAAGGCTCGACCGAGCCGATGCGGCTGGACCTGCACAACAAGGGCGACGTGCGCTACCGCGAAGGCTTCGTCATCGAGCACAACCCGAACGCGACGCCCGGCCGTGGCAGCTGCATCTTCGCCCACCTGTGGCGCACACCCGGTGAGGCGACCGCCGGCTGCACCGCGATGGACCCGGCGCGCATGACCACGCTGCTGGCGTGGCTGGACGCCAGCGCGCGGCCGCGCTTCGTGCTGTTGCCACGCGCGGAATACCAGCGCCTGCAGGCCGAATGGCAGCTGCCCGTGCTGGCCGGGAGCGTGCATTGAGCACCGCGGCGCCCGACCCGCAACTCGAACGCGCGGTTAGCCGCTGGCAGATCGTCGGCCTTTCGATCAACGATGTGATCGGCAGTGGCATCTACCTGCTGCCGGCGGCCACCGTCGCCCTGCTCGGTCCCTTCAGCCTGTGGGGGGTGGTCGCGGCCGGCATCGTGGTCGCCCTGCTGGTGCTCTGCTATGCGCAGGCAGCCAGCTATTTCGACGAGCCGGGCGGCAGCTATCTGTATGCGCGCGAGGCATTCGGCCGGTTTGCCGGGTTCGAGATCGGCTGGATGATCTGGCTCACCCGCATCAGCTCGGCGGCGGCGCTCAGCAACGCGCTGGCCGATGCGGTCGCGCGGTTCTGGCCCTGGGCCGGGCATGACATCGGCCGTATCGCGGTCATCGTGGTCTCGCTGGGCTTCCTCACCGCGGTGAACGTGGCCGGGGTGCGCTCGGCCGCGCGTACCGGTGTGATCCTGGTGATCGGCAAGCTGCTGCCGCTGGTGCTGTTCGTGGCGATCGGCGCGTTCTACGTGGATACCGAGCTGGCCTTCTCCGGCGTACGCCCGGACCCGCACGATCTGCAGCGCATGGGCGAAGCAGCGCTCCTGCTGCTGTATGCCTATGCCGGTTTCGAGAACATCCCGGCCGCTGCCGGTGAGTACAAGAACCCGCGCCGCGATATTCCGTTCGCGCTGATCACCATGATCATCACCGTCACCGTGATTTACGGCGCGGTGCAGTTCATCGCACAGGGCACGCTGGCCGGGCTGGCCAGTTCGCCGACGCCGCTGGCCGATGCCGCCGCCAGCTTCGGCGGGCTCACCCTCGCCCTGATCCTCACCGTGGGCGCAACGATCTCCATCCTCGGCACCAACAGCAACACGATGATGATGGGTCCGCGCTTCCTGTTCGCGTTGGCGCGCGATGGCTACGGGCCGAAGATCCTGGCGCAGGTGCATCCGCGCTTCCGCACCCCGGCGGCGGCGATCATCGCGCAGGGCCTGATCGCCCTGGCGCTGGCCCTGTCCGGTTCGTTCGTGCAGCTGGCGCTGCTGTCGATGACCACGCGCCTGTTCGCCTACATCGGCACGGCCGCGGCGGTGCTGGTGCTGGCGCGCCGGTTCCGTGATCGCCCTGGCGCGTTGAAGCTGCCCGGCGGACCGCTGATCCCGATCCTCGCACTGCTGTTGTGCCTGGCCTTGTTCGCCAGCGCGAGCTGGCAGAACATCGCGGCGGCAGGCATCGCCTTCGCGGTAGGCGCGGTCATCTATAAATTCCCACGCCGCGATCACCAAGCCTGAGCAGGTGTGCAGGTGAATGGCACTTGATGTGTCATTCACCTCGCCGGTCCATGGCGTTAACCCGGCTTTGGGTACGGTGAAGCCTCACCCAACCGGAGCCAACACATGAGCACTGACTATCAGATTCCCGGCCGGGTGCCGGAAGACGGTGTCCCGCGCCAGGCCGTATCGGATTACTGGCGTGAGCGCTTTCCAAGCGAACCGTACTATGACAACAACCAGTTCTTCGATGACTACGAGCCGGCCTACCAGCTCGGCCATCGCACCCGCGCTGACGACATGATCCGCGCGTATGAAGAAGTGGAAGCCGAGCTTCAGGCCCGCTGGGCGCAGGAACATGGCCAGAGCAAGCTGAGCTGGGAACAGGCCCGCAATGCGGTGCGCCGCGGCTGGGATGAGTCCACCGCGCTGCGCCAGGCGCACCTGGACAAGGGCGTCCCGCGCGGCACCTGACGCGCACTCCCCGATTCACCTCCAGCGGCGGCCCTCGGGTCGCCGTTGTCGTGTGGGCAGGACCTCTGGTCCACGCGGCGTTGATGGGCATGGTGTACAACAGGGGTTGGCCATCGCCTCCCCGACGGAGACTTCCATGACCCGCAAGCTCTTGCTTACCCTCGCCATCAGCCTCACCCCCGCCCTGTTCACCACCGCCTGTGTTGCTGCCGACAAGGCCGCCGCCCCGGCCGTGGAAAAAGCGCAGTGGCCGTTCGCCGCCACCGAATTGGCCCGCTTCAACGAGCCCTGGGCGATGAGTTTCCTGCCCGACGGCAGCCTGCTGGTCACCGAGAAGAAAGGCGCACTGAAGCACTTCAACGTGCAGACCCGCAAAACCGCCACCATCACCGGCGTCCCTGACGTCGCCTACGGCGGCCAGGGCGGCTTCGGCGATGTGCTGCCGCACCCGGACTTCGCGAAGAACCAGTGGATCTATCTCAGCTACGCCGAAGAAGGCGACGGTGATACCCGTGGCGCTGCGGTTGCCCGTGCGCGGCTGGCGCTGGCGGCCGATGGCAGCGGCACGCTTGAAGACCTGAAGGTGATCTGGCGCCAGACCCCGAAAGTGAGCGGCAAGGGGCATTACGGCCATCGCCTCGCGTTCGGTCCGGACGGCAAGCTGTGGATCACGTCCAGCGAGCGCCAGAAGTTCGATCCGGCCCAGGACATGGGCGGCAACCTCGGCAAGCTGGTCCGCCTCAATGACGACGGCAGCGTGCCCGCCGACAACCCGTTCGCCTCGCAGGGCGGCGTGGCCGCGCAGGTGTGGTCGCTCGGCCACCGCAATGCGCTGGGCATCGCCTTCGATGCGCGCGGCAAGCTGTGGGTGCATGAGATGGGCCCGGCCGGCGGCGATGAGCTGAATCTGATCGAGCGCGGGGCCAACTACGGCTATCCGATCGTCTCCAACGGCAATCACTACGACGGCCGCGACATTCCCGACCATTCCACCCGCCCGGAATTCGCCGCGCCCAAGGTGACCTGGACCCCGGTGATCTCGCCGGCCGGTTTCATCATCTACAACGGCAAACAGTTCCCCAAGTGGGACGGCAGTGGCTTCATTGGCGGCCTGTCCTCCAAGGCGCTGGTGCGCGTGGCCTTCGACGGCGACAACGCCCGCGAGGCCGAGCGCTTCGACATGGGCGAGCGCATCCGCGAGATCGAACAGGGTCCGGATGGCGCGATCTGGCTGCTCGAAGACGGCAGCAACGGCAAGCTGCTCAAGCTCACGCCGAAAGCCTGAGCCAGACAGGCTGCCGGCGCATCGCCGGCAGCCTGCACACCTCACGTGCGTTCAAGCGCTGCACGTGCTTACTGGATGGTCACGACCTTGACTTCGGTGCGGCTGCACGCCTGATCCAGGCACGCGCCGTTGAGCCAGACCTGGCCGTCGCCGATCATCACGCCCTGCTGGTTGACCATGACGTCGTCGAATTTCTGTGCGGCAATGGCCTTGCGCACGGCCGGGGTCAGGATGCGCTCGTAGTTGCGCTGGAACTCGCCGGGGCCGGTGATCCTGGCGCCGTTGGCGATGTTCAACGGGAAGCGGACCTCCTCGACCACCGCGGCGCGATCGCCGCCATTGACGGCCTTCTGGAAGGCGTTGAAGACGGCTTCGTACTGGGCAGCATCGCCCAGGACCTGATCGATGCGCTGGCGGACATCGCCGGTGCCAGCGCTGGTGGGCGCGGCAGGTGTGGCGGCGGCGTCCGCAGCAGGTGTCGTAGCACCGCCAGCGGCGGGCGCGGCGGCATCCGGCGCGGGGCTGCCGGCAGTGACCGCATCCGGCGACAGGCCCGAGGACGGCACGGTGTCACCCGGCGTCGGGCGGCCTTCGGGAATGGCGGTGGCCGGGCCTTGGGCGGGATCCGCAGCGGCGGTGTCAGCCGGCGGCGGCGTCGACGGGCTGCAGGCGGCCAGCCACAACGGGCTGGTCAGGGCCAGCAGCAGGGGGGTACGGGACAGGCGCATGGGGGGCTCCATCGGTTTCACGAGGGAGCCAGCGTAACTGCCGAAACGTCAGCCGCCGATGATGGATACGGTAGTGCCGGCCGCTGGCCGGCGCCCCGAGATGCCATCACCGTTCAGCGTTGCCGGCCAGCGGCCGGCACTACCGGTGAAGCGAGGCCGGCTCAGGCAGCCAGCAGCTCGAAGATCACCGGCTCACCGCTGACCGACGAGGCGCACACCCACAGCTCGAACTGGCCCGGCTCGGCGCGGAACACGCCATCGCGGCCGGTGAAGCCCAGTGCATGGCGATCCAGGGTGAAGGTCACCTCGGTGCTCTGGCCCGGCTGCAGCGCGATCTTGTCGAAGCCCTTCAGCTCGCGCACCGGCCGCACGCGGCTGGCCACGCGATCGTGGATATACAGCTGCACCACTTCCTCACCTGCCACCGCACCGGTATTGGTCAGCGTGGTGGTGATGGTCAGGGTGTCGTCCCAGCCCAGCTGCGCGTTGCTCAGCTGCGGCACGCCATAGGCGAAGGTGGTGTAGCCCATGCCGTGGCCGAACGCGTATGCCGGCTCGTTCGGAATTTCGCGCCAGCGCGCCTTGAACTCCGACATGGTCGGCAGTTCCGGGCGACCGGTGCGCGGGTGGTTGTAGAAATACGGCTGCTGGCCCGACACCTGCGGGAAGCTCACCGGCAGGCGGCCGGACGGGTTGTAATCGCCGAACAGCACATCGGCCACGGCGTGCCCGGTCTGGGTGCCCAGGTACCAGGTGATCGCCACGGCATGGGCATTGCGCACCGCGCCCTGCAGGGCCAGTGCGCGGCCATTGCGCAGCAGCACGACCAGCGGCTTGCCGGTCATCGCCACCGCTTCGGCCAGCGCCTGCTGCGCCGGCGGCAAGGTGATCTCAACGCGCGACTGCGCCTCACCGCTGTAACGCTGCGGTTCGCCCAGGGCCAGCACCACCACGTCGGCACGCAGCGCGGCGGCCACGGCCTGTTCGATACCGTCCTGCACGGCCGCTTCCAGATCACAGCCCGGCACGATTTCCAGCAGTGCTTCATCGCTGATCGCCGCGCGGACGCCGGCTTCCAGGGTGACGTAGCGGGACTTGTCGCCGAACAGCGTCCAGCAGCCTTCGATATTGTCGCGGTCCTGCACGAACGGCCCGATCAGCGCGATCTTCTGCCCAGCCTTCTTCAGCGGCAGCACCGACTCGGCGTTCTTGAGCAGCACGATCGAACGGCGCGCGGCATCGCGCGAGAGTTCGTCATGCGCGGCGATATGCGAGGTGTCCGCTTCGCGCGCCAGATCCAGCGAACGGTACGGGTCGTCGAACAGGCCGATCGCTTCCTTCAGGCGCAGGATGCGGCGCACCGACTCGTCCAGCGTGGCCATCGGGACTTCGCCGCTCTCGATCAGGCCCGGCAGGTGTTCGGCATAGAAGCCGCTCTGCATGCTCAGGTCCAGACCGGCGGTGAAGGCCTTGGCGGTGGCGTCGCGGTCATCGGCGGCGTAGCCGTGCGCGACCAGTTCCATGTCGGCGGTGTAGTCGGAGATCACCACGCCCGGGAACTTCCACTCCCCGCGCAGGATGTCGGTCAACAGCTCGGCATTGGCGCTGGCCGGCACGCCGTTGATGTCGTTGAAGGAGGACATCACGGTCAGGGCACCGGCTTCGAAAGCGGCCTTGAACGGCGGCAGGTGCACGTCGCGCAGGGTCTGCGGCGAGATGTCGACCATGTTGTATTCCATGCCGGCCATCACCGCGCCGTAGGCGGCGAAATGCTTCGGGGTGGCCAGCAGGGCATCGGCGGCGCGCAGGTCCGGGCCCTGGAAACCGCGCACGCGGGCGGCGGCGAACGCACAGCCAAGCACCACGTCTTCACCGGCGCCCTCGGCGCCACGGCCCCAGCGCTGGTCGCGGGCGATATCCACGGCCGGCGCATAGGTCCAATGCAGGCCGGCTGCCGTCGCTTCCACCGCGGTGGCGCGGGCGGTGCGCTCGGCCAGGTCCGGTTCGAAGCTGGCGGCCTCGCCCAGCGGGATCGGGAATACGGTGCGCATGCCGTGGATCACGTCCGCGGCCAGGATCACCGGAATCTTCAGGCGGCTTTCTTCCAGCGCGACCTGCTGGATGCGGCGGCCGGCTTCCACGCCCACGCCATTGAACAGCGAGCCCACCTTGCCCTCGCGCACCTGCTGCAGCACCTGGTCGGCATTGCTGACGTTGGCTTCCGGATTCACATCCGGCGCGAACGGGCGGACCATGTCGGCGAACACACCCAGCTGGCCGACTTTTTCTTCGACGGTCATCTGGGCAATGAGGGTTTCGATACGATCGGCGGCCACCGGCTGTCCTTATGAAAACGTTTACAAGCCCGGGATTCTAGCGTTCCCGAGGCCGTTGTGAATGACTTTTGCGTTCATTTTTCTTCCCCGGAGGGAAGACCCCCGCCACCGCACGGGCAGCGACGGGGGCACAGGAGCTTACTCCGCAGCGGCCAGGCGCTGCTGCCCCGCCATCAACATGGCGTCGCTGGATTCCTGGAAAACCCGCAGCCCGAAGGCCGGGAGGATCGCCAGCAGGTGATCGAACACGTCCGACTGCACGCCCTCGTACTCGCCCCACGCCGTGCTGCGGGTGAAGCAGTAGATCTCCAGCGGCAGGCCCTGGGTGGTGGGCTGCAGCTGCCGTACCAGCAGGGTCATTTCGGTATGGATGCCCGGATGGTGCTGCAGGTAGCGCTCGACATAGGCGCGGAAGGTGCCCAGGTTGGTCACCCGGCGCGCGTTGACGGCGGCGACGCCCTTGGCCTGGAGGTCGGCGTTGTACTGCTGCAGCTCGGCCTGCTTGCCGCGCAGGTAATCGCCCAGCACCGCGAACTGCTCCAGCTCGGCCAGCATCGGCGCATCGACGAAGCCGACACTGTGCTGGTCCAGGTACAGCGAGCGCTTGATCCGGCGCCCACCCGCTTCCTGCATGCCACGCCAGTTCTTGAACGACTCGGTCACCAGCTTCTTGGTCGGGATGGTGGTGATGGTCTTGTCGAAGTTCTGCACGGTGATGGTGTGCAGCGCGATATCGATCACATCACCATCGGCGTTCTGGCTCGGCATTTCGATCCAGTCGCCCAGCCGCACCCGGCCATCGCCGCTGATCTGCACGCTGGCCACCAACGAGAGGATGGTGTCCTGGAAGATCAGCATCAGCACCGCGGTGGCCGCGCCCAGGCCGGTCACCAGCGGGCCGAGCTTCACGCCCAGCAGGGTCGCCACGATCGACAGGCCGGCGATCACGAAGACGATGATCTTCACGACCTGCAGGTAGCCCTTGATCGGCTTGTTGCGCGCATCCGGGCGCCGCTCGTACAGATCGTTGGCGGCATCGAGCGCATGCGAGACGGCCAGCGCCACGGTCAGCACCGCCCACGCCCGGCAGGCGCCGATCACGAACGCCACCAGCTCCGGCGGCAGGTCCGGCACGATCCGGATGCCGGCGGCGATGACCATGCTCGGCACCACGTTGGACAACCGCGAAATCACCCGCAGGTTGTTGCCGCCTTCATTGCCGGCGCTATGGCCAGGCAGGCGGCTGACCAGCTTGCGCAGGCCGCGCAGCAGGATCTTCTTGGTGACGAAGTTGGCCAGCCAGGCCGCCAGGGCCAGCGCTGCCAGCACCAGCAGGGTGTAGGCCCAGGGCCAGGGTTCGAGGGTCTGCTGGACACTGTCCAGCCATCGGGTTGCCACTACCGCATCCAACATCGGGTATCGATCTCCTAATCGGGGTATCAGGGCGTTGCCAGGTCCTGCGCGCTGCGCTCGATGATCACGCCCACCGCGCGCGCACCGCGCACCGCGCCGGGCTTGCTGAGCTTCAGGCGCAGCCATTGCACCTTGAATTCACGCAGCACGATCTCGGCGATGCGCTCGGCCAGGGTTTCGACCAGGCCATAGTCCGAGTCACGCACGAACTGCTCGATGCGCTTGCTCACGGCTTTGTAATTGAGGGTATCGGCGATGTCGTCGCTGGCCGCCGGACGGCGGTTGTCGAAGCCCATTTCCAGATCGAAACGCAGGGTCTGGCGGATCCGCCGTTCCCAGTCGTAGATCCCGATCAGGGCATCGATCTCGAGCCCCTCGATGAATACCTTGTCCATAGCCATGCCACGTGGAAGATGGCGACCATGGTAACGGGGCTGTCCGGAATGTGCCGGGAATCGGGGTCGGCGGGCGTCCGCGCCGGTGCCGGAAAAGACAAAGGGCCCCGCGCGGGACCCTTTGCTTACCACCACTGTCCCCGGGGGAGATGGGCATACCCATCAGCTGATCCCGGTGGCACACGCGGCAACGGTACCGGTGTTGCCAAATAGGGTCAACGGTCTGAATCCGGATTTATGACGTAGTGCTCAGCCCCCTTGGAACTCGGTAGATCATTGATCCAATAAGTGTTTTCGATAGATCAAACCTGCCGCGACTGACCGACTTCCCTGATACCGCGCGCGACAGCCACCCTCTACGGTGGAGGCCCATGGACCCCGCAAAGCTCTGACGTGCGCGATCAGCACCTGATTCACCGCTCATTCTCCGCAGCACGCATGACAACGTATGAAGGAGCCGTCGCACACGCCCGACTTCGCACCCATCCATTCGAGCTGTATCGATGGAACATGAGGGTCAGCGGCGCGTTTTTACTGCCGCTCCATACCTGCGAGGTCGTCATCCGCAATGCGGTGGCTGAAGCGGTAGCCCAGCAGCATGGTGCACTCTGGCCATGGCAGGAAGGGTTCCGTACCAGTCTTCCCGGCGGCACAGCGCGCTACAACGCGCGCGAAGAGTTGCGCCGCGCAGCGTCGAAGCACACGTCAACGGCGGCCGTTATCGCCTCGTTGAGATTCGCGTTCTGGCAGCACCTGTTTACCCAACGATTCGACAGGACGCTATGGTCCAAGACCCTGAGGCGCGTCCTTCCAGGCGCGGATCCGGACGTACCCGGGCACCTTGTGCGCGCGCAGCTGCACGGCAACCTCGAACAGGTGAGGCAGCTGCGCAACCGGATTGCGCATCACGAACCGATCTTCGCGCGTGACCTTGCGCTGGATCTGGCCACGATTGGACGAATCGTCCAGATGCGCTGCGCCCATATCGAGCGGTGGATGAACCGGCATGAGTCGGTGACATCATTGCTGAAGCGGAGGCCGGTCCGAGTCGTTGCCGACGTTCGGTCAACCTCACACCGCCGGCAGCGTCGCCATGTCCCAACGTGGGGTGACCTGCACCTGCGGCGGGGTGTGCTGGCCCGCTTCCAGACGCAGGGCGCCGGCGAAGGCGATCATCGCGCCGTTGTCGGTGCACAGCGCCGGGCGCGGGAAGCAGGCGCGGCCACCGCGGCGGGCGGCCATCTGCTGCAGCTTGGCGCGCAGGCGCTTGTTGGCCCCGACGCCGCCAGCCACCACGATCACATCGGTGCCCGCCGCATCCAGCGCGCGTTCGCACTTGATCGCCAGGGTGTCGACCACCGCATCTTCAAAACCGCGCGCGATATCGGCGCGGGTCTGCTCGCTCTGGTCGCTGTCGCGCCAGGCCAGCAGGACCTGGGTCTTCAACCCGGAGAAGCTGAAATCCAGCCCGGGGCGGTCGGTCATCGGCCGGGTGAACTTGAACCGGCCCGGCGTGCCGCGCTCGGCCAGGGCCGCCAACTGCGGGCCACCGGGGTACGGCAGGCCCATCAGCTTGGCGGTCTTGTCGAAGGCCTCGCCGGCGGCGTCGTCCAGGGTTTCGCCGAGCAGGCGGTACTGGCCGATCCGGTCCACCGCCACCAGCTGGGTATGCCCGCCGGACACCAACAGGGCCACGAACGGCGCCTGCGGCGGGTCGTCTTCCATCAGCGGGGCCAGCAGATGCCCTTCCATATGGTGGACCCCGACCGCCGGCACCTCCAGCGCCCAGGCCAGCGAACGGGCCACGCCCGCCCCGACCAGCAGCGCGCCGACCAGGCCGGGGCCGGCCGTGTAGGCCACCCCGTCGATGTCGGCCACGGTCATGCCGGCTTCGGCCAGGGTCTGGCGGATCAGCGGCAGCAGCTTGCGCACGTGGTCGCGGCTGGCCAGCTCGGGCACCACCCCGCCGTACTCGGCGTGAAGGGCGATCTGGCTGTAGACCGCGTGGGCGCGCAGGGCGTCGATCCCGGACAGGGAGGTGTCATACACCGCCACGCCGGTCTCATCGCAGGAAGATTCGATACCAAGGACTCGCATAACGGGTATTATGGACCTCTTCAGGCCCCGGCAGACGTACGCTGGCCTGTCTCAGCATCACCCGTGGCCAAGAAGTTCGCCGGGGTGGGTTGCAACTTCTTTTCTCGCCGCTATAATGTGCGGCTCTCACCGGGCGTGACCCGGTTCTACTGTGTCCCGGAGATTCCATGCCCAGCGTTAAAGTCCGCGAGAACGAGCCCTTCGAGTTTGCGCTCCGTCGCTTCAAGCGCACCTGCGAAAAGGCCGGCGTGCTGGCCGAAACCCGCAAGCGCGAGTTCTATGAAAAGCCGACCCAGGAGCGTAAGCGTAAGGCTGCCGCTGCTGTGAAGCGTCAGCTGCGCCGTTCGTCGCGCGACGTTACCAAGCGTCAGCGCCTGTACTGATCGGACGCAACTTCGATACGGCGGGCCCTGGCCTGTCGTGACGGAGCCGAAGCCGGAACGCGCGAGCGTTACCGGCTTTTTGCGTTCCAGCGCTTCGGCGCCCCGCTTCCCATTTCCACCGACACGAGGTGTTCCCATGAGCCTGAAGCAGCAGCTCACCGATGACATGAAGGCCGCCATGAAGGCCGGCGAGAAGCACCGCCTGGGCGTGATCCGCCTGATGAACGCCGCGATCAAGCAGCGCGAAGTCGATGAGCGCATCGAGCTGGACGACGCCGCCGTGCTCGCCGTGCTGGAAAAGATGGTCAAGCAGCGCAAGGACTCGGTCACCCAGTTCGAGGCCGCCGGTCGCGAAGACCTGGCCGTGATCGAGCGCGAGGAAATCGTGGTCATCGACCAGTACCTGCCGGCCAAGCTGGGCGAAGCCGAGATCGTGGCCGCCATCCAGGCCGCCATCGCCGAAACCGGCGCGACCACCCCGGCCGACATCGGCAAGCTGATGGGCGCGCTCAAGCCGCGCCTGGCCGGCCAGGCCGACATGGGCCTGGTGTCCAAGCTGGTCAAGCAGCAGCTGGCCGGCTGATCACGCCGCCACGCCGCCGACGAAAAGGCCCGCATTTCGCGGGCCTTTTCAGTTTCAGCAGGTCCGCTGTCAGGAGGCCTGGCGGCAATTGCGCAGCGTCATCGAGCTTTCCTCGATCGAACTGATCTCGCCTTCCAGCTTGGCCCAGTCGCGCTCGCGCAGCATGGTGAAGTTGGCGGCCTGGTCGGACGCGAATTCGCAGCGGATGGTGTAGTTGTTGTTGTTGTAGCTGTCGCTCTGGCGGACGCGCAGCAGGCCGCGGGTTGGCGTGACCAGATAGTTGATCGAGCCGATGTCACCAGGCTTGGTCGAGTACGTGTTGGGATTGACGGTATAGATCTGGCCGTCGATCTGGTAGCGCCGCCCCACATACTTGGCGTACAGCGGCAGGAACGTGGCCGAACGGTCGCCCTTGTCTTCCTTGTTGGTGGTGGTACCCAGCATCAGGTCCTTGAAGGCACCCGCACTGCGGTACAGGGCCATCGTGTCTTTGACTTCCTTGCCCATCATCTTGGACAGATCCGGGGCCGCCACGGCCTCCATGGCCGGCATCGGGTACTGGGTGCGTCCCGCTGCGGCAACCGCGTCGCCCTGGCTGCCCGCCTTGAGCTTGTCCAGCATCCCGCACATCGACTGCTTGGCCGCCGCCGGCTCGACCGACTGGCCCCGGGCCAGCTTGGTCGCCAGGGTGACCCGACCGGTACGGTCGGCGGTGCCCACCAGTACCAGCGGGGTGCGCAGCCCTTTGCGCTGGATCAGGTACTGATCGCCGGTATCGCCCTGCACCAGCTGACCGGCGACTTCGAATTCGTCATCGCCGCCAATCTTGCGCAACTGGTCCAGCGCGCTCTGCACCTTCAGGCCCGGTACGGTGACATCGGCCATGTAAAGCGCACCGTTGCGCGCGTCCCCTACCGTCTTGAAGGCCTTGTCGCAGGCCCCGGCGGCCATCGCCGGACCTGCGGCCGCCAACAGCGCCATCGTCGTGTAGACCATTCCTTTCATGAAGCGTCCTTTCTGCTGTGAAGGTGGAAAACCGGGAAAAAGGATAGCGCGATATCCGTCAAGGTCACGCCGTGACCGGACCGCTTCACCCGGCGCACCCCGGCCATTTGCTAGAACAGGGGCCTCGCTCCCGACCCGACGCCGTCCATGCACCAACCGAGCCCCTCCCTGTCCAAGGTCCGCAAGCACAAGGCGCGGCTGGAGAAGAGCTTTCCCGCCGTACTGGTGCGCCGTTTCATCGATGCGGACGTGATGACCCAGGCCGCCGCGCTGGCCTTCTATGCCCTGCTCTCGATGGCGCCGCTGCTGGTCCTGCTGCTGTGGCTGACGGCCTCGCTGTATCCCCCGGCGCAGCAGGCGCTGCTGGGCCAGATCAACGATGTGGCCGGCACCAGTGCCGCCTCGGTGGCCGAAACCGTCCTCAGCAACGCCAACAACCAGCCGGACATCGGCACGCTGGCGGGGGTCTGGAGCACCTTGTTGCTGTTCATCGGTGCCACGGCGGTGTTCGCCCAGCTTCAGAACGCCCTGAACCTGATCTTCAACACCAGCGGCGAGCGCCTGGATGGGATCGTGGCGTGGCTGCGCAAGCGCGTGTTCTCCTTCGGCGTGGTCCTGGCGCTGGGCTTCCTGCTGATCCTGTCGATGACCGCCACCACCATGCTGCAGGTAGTCTTCGCGCACCTGCCCTCGGTCCTGCCGGCGATCGGCTATCTCACCAGCCTGGCGCTGTACACGGTGGGCTTCGCCTTCCTCTACCACTACCTGCCCGACCGCCGCGTGGCGTGGCGACAGGCCTTCATCGGCGGTGCGATCACCTCGGCGTTGTTCGCGCTGGGCCGTTATGGCATCGGCCTGTACATCGCCACCGTCGCACCGGGCAGCGCGTATGGCTCGATGGGCGCCCTGGTGATCTCGCTGGTGTGGATCTACTACGCCACCGTGGTGTTCTTCGTTGGTGCACTGATGACCTCGGTGATCGATGAGCGCCTGCGCGCCCATGCCGTCCTCGCCCAGGCCGGTGTCGCGCCGCCGAAACCGGGCGAAACGGCCGGCAGCTAGTAGACTAGCGGCACCCCCGCTTCCGCGCGTGGCCGTGACCGGCCATGCCCCCGCCTGCTGCCCATGGCCCGTATCCCCGACGCATTCATCGACGACCTGCTGGCCCGCTCCGACATTGTCGAGGTGGTGGGCAGCCGCGTGCCGTTGAAGCGCCAGGGCAAGGAATACGCCGCGCGGTGCCCGTTCCATGACGAGCGCTCGGCCTCGTTCACGGTCTCGCCGACCAAACAGTTCTATCACTGCTTCGGCTGCGGCGCGCATGGCACGGCGATCAGCTTCCTGATGAATTACGACCGCCTCGAGTTTCTCGACGCGGTCGATGAGCTGGCCAAGCGCGTGGGCATGGAAGTGCCGCGCGATACCCAGCCGCGCACCGCCCAGCAGCAGGACGACAGCCGCGATCTGTACTCGGCCCTGGATGCGGCCACGCGCTTCTTCCAGACCGCGCTGAAGGGCAGCGACAAGGCGCGCGCCTACCTGGACCAGCGCGGTGTCGATGAAGAAAACCGTGAGCGCTTCGCCATCGGGTACGCACCGGACGGCTACAGCGCGTTGAAGGATGCACTGGGCAAGGACGAGCGCCGGATGAAGCTGCTCGACCGCGCCGGCCTGTTCTCCAAGAACGACCGCGGCCACGTCTACGACAAGTTCCGCGACCGCGTCATGTTCCCGATCTTCGACCGCCGTGGCCGCGTGATCGCCTACGGCGGCCGCGTGATGGAGAAGGACGACGGCCCGAAGTACCTCAACTCGCCCGAGACCGCGCTGTTCCACAAGGGCCGCGAGCTGTACGGCCTGTGGCAGGTACGCCAGGCCAACCAGAAGATCGAGCGGCTGATCGTCGTCGAGGGCTACATGGACGTGGTCTCGCTGTTCCAGTTCGGGGTTACCCAGGCAGTGGCCACGCTGGGCACGGCGACCACGCCGGACCACGCCGAGCTGCTGTTCCGCAACGCGCCGGACGTGTTCTTCTGCTTCGATGGCGATGCCGCCGGCCGTCGCGCCGGCTGGCGTGCGCTGGAGTCGGTGCTGCCGCGCATGAAGGACGGCCGCCAGGCATTCTTCCTGTTCCTGCCCGACGGCGAGGACCCGGACACGATCGTGCGCAAGGAAGGCCGCGAGGGCTTCGATGCACGCCTGCAGCAGGCCACGCCGCTGTCGCAGTTCTTCTTCGATGAGCTCACCCGTGAGGTCAACATGGGCACGCTCGACGGCAAGGCACGCCTGGCCGAACGGGCCAAGCCGATGCTGGCGCAGATTCCCGATGGCGCCTTCGGCGACCTGATGAAGCAGCAGCTGACCACGCTGACCGGCCTGGGTGCCAAGCCCAGCGCATCCGCGGCTCCTTCGCGGCCGCCACAGCGCGCGGTCGCACCGGCACAGCGCCGCAGCCTGGTGCGCGCGGCCATCGCGATCCTGCTGCAGCAGCCCTCGCTGGCGATGACCCTGGAAGGCCACCACTTCACCGGCCTGCGCCTGCCCGGCATCGAACTGCTGACCGAACTGCTGACCCTGGTCGAGCAGCGCCCGGACATCAGCACCGGCGCGCTGCTGGAGCACTTCGACGGGCGCGAGGAACAGGACGCGCTGCACAAACTGGCCGCACAGACCCTGCCCGGCGACGAGGCGATGTGGACCCAGGAACTGCATGACGCCGTGGCCCAGCTGGAGAAACAGCTGCTGATGCAACGTCTGGATGAGCTTCAGGCAAAGCAGAGCCAGCAGGGTCTGGACGATACTGACAAGTACGAGCTGCGCGAACTGCTCAAGGCGCGCAGCACCCTCCGCTTCTGACGACGGAGCCGCCGTGGCATCCCACATCGCACGTTCCACCGCACCGATCGTCCGCTGGCTCCGCGCTGGCGTCATGGCCGCGCTGTTCGCACCGTGCCTGCCCACCTGGGCGGCGGAACTGCCATTCGCACAGCCACGGCCGCAGCTGTACACCGCCGGGCAACCCAGCGCTGCCGAGCTGCAGCAGGCGGCCGCGGCCGGGATCACCACCGTGATCGACCTGCGCCAGCCCGACGAGGCGCGTGGCTTTGATGAAACCGCCGCGGCCGAGCGCCTGGGCCTGCGTTATGTGCGCATTCCCGTTGCGGGTGCCGCCGGCCTGACCGACGCCAACGCGCAGGCGCTGCGTACCGCCCTGGCGCAGAGCCAGGGCCCGGTGCTGCTGCACTGCGCCTCCGGCAACCGCGCCGGTGCATTGCTGGCCGTGCTGGAGGCGCGTGACGGTGCCTCGGTGGACCAGGCCCTGCAGTTCGGCCGCGAGGCCGGCATGACCTCGCTGGAAGCGCCGACCCGTGTCCTGCTGGAGCAGGACGCCGCGCGTTGACCCCGCTCTTCTTCTCCCGCCCACTTCCCTGCTCTACAGGAGCCTGCCCACCATGACCCGCTGGTGGTCGCGCCTGCGACCGGACAACTTCACCCTCGCCCTGCTCTGCACCGTGCTGCTGGCGTCCTTCCTGCCGATGCACGGCGCCGCCGCGATGGTCCTGGACGATGTCACCGATGTCGCCATCGCCGCACTGTTCTTCCTGCACGGCGCACGCCTGCCGCGTGAGTCGATCGTCGCCGGCCTGCTGCACTGGCGCCTGCACCTGACCATCCTGGCCTGTACCTTCGTGATGTTCCCGTTGCTGGGGCTGATGTTCAAACCGCTGGATGGCTGGCTGCTCACCCCCGAGCTGTACATCGGCGTGCTGTTCCTGTGCGCGCTGCCGTCCACCGTGCAGTCCTCGATCGCGTTCACCTCGATCGCCCGTGGCAACGTCCCGGCGGCCGTGTGCAGCGCCTCGCTGTCGAGCATTCTCGGCGTGTTCCTGACCCCGCTGCTGCTGGCCCTGCTGGCCGGCACCGAAGGCGGCATGCACAACCCCGGCCAGGCCATCGTCAGCATCATGCTGCAGCTGCTGGTGCCGTTCGTGGCCGGCCACCTGCTGCGGCCCTGGATCGCCCGCTGGGTCGAAAAGCAGCGCGCCCTGCTGCGCTACACCGACCAGGGCACGATCCTGCTGGTGGTCTACTCCGCCTTCGGCGAAGCGGTGAGCGAAGGGCTGTGGAGCAAGACGCCGCTGCTGTCGCTGCTCAGTGTGGCCGTGGTGGCAGCAGTGCTGCTCGGCATCGCGATGCCGCTGATCCGCTTCATCGCGCGCCGGTTGGGCTTCAACCGCGAGGATGAAATCACCATCCTGTTCTGCGGCTCCAAGAAGAGCCTGGCCACCGGCGTGCCCATCGCCAAGGTGCTGTTCGCCGGGGGCAGCCTCGGTGCGATCGTGCTGCCGATCATGATCTACCACCAGATCCAGCTGATCGTCTGCGCGATGATCGCGCAGCGGTATGCGCGTGATCCAGTGGAACCGACGCCCGTCACCCGGCAGGACTGAGACGGCAATACTGCAGCCTGCGCGGCCTCGTCACGCAGGCCGCAGAGCCAGCCCTAGCGCGCCGTCAGCGTGCCGACGCTGAGTCCGGGCAGGAACACCACCAGATCGTACTGCCGATCCTGGTCAGTACTGACTTCGGGATCACGTGGTGCGCGCTCGATCAGCGGCAGCGCGCGGCAAGGCTGCACGCAGGCCCAGAAATGACCGCGCAACGCCTCCAGGCGCACGCTGTACAGCGGCAGATCCAGCAGGTGGGAGGCCATCGTGCGCTGCTGCATCTCCGGTGGCGCATCTGCGGGCGGGCTGCGCATCGCATGCACGTTGCCGGTCAGCACCAGCAACCGGGCGCCGGGCGGCAGCGCGTTGAACTGCTGGTGCAGATGCGTGGCCATGGCGGCGTCGCGCGCCTGGTTGCCGTTGGACGCTCCGCTCTCCACGTCATAGCCGGCGACGCCCACATTGCGTCCCTGCGCGCGCAGCGATCGAATGGATTCGATCAGGTCGAGCATGTCCCGGCTTCGCCGTCCGTCATGCTGGTTATCCTTGACGGACCAGAACGGGGTGGTCCGCAGTGCTTCACGCGCATCAGGATCACCGTTGGAGCGCAGGTAGCGCGCGAGCGCGACGTTCTCGCTCATCGGCATCTCCAGTCCCAGCCGAACCGCGGCGTTGTCGCGGCTGTAGCGCTCCACCAGATCGGCCACGAGCCGCGGCGTTTCAGCGGTGCCGTGGTATTCGCCGAGTACGATCAGGCGCGCATCGCCTGCATGCTGGATGATCTGCGCAGCCGTGTCCTCCACTCGCGCTACCGGTGCCGGTGCCGCATTCGCCGCACCCAACGCCATCCCGATCACCCACCCTGCCATCCAACGCCATCGCTTCATACCGTCACTCCCTGTTCGGTAGAGACGCAATGGCGACGGCGAATCACCGATTCAAGGCGGTTACTGCAACCAGGGCAGCATCCAGTGGTCCACCATGAGGAAGGCGAACAGCGCCATCAGGTAGACGATGGAGTAGCCGAACATCTTCATCGAGAAGATCTCATCCGGCGGATTCAGCATGCGCCAGGCGTACCAGAGGAAGACCGCGTTGAGCACGATCGCACCGCCCAGGTAGAACACGCCGCTCATGCCGAACACGACCGGCAGGATGCTGACGATGGCCAGGGCGATCGAATAGACCATGATCGACTTGCGGGTGTACGCCACGCCATGGGTCACCGGCAGCATCGGGATCTCCGCCTTGGCGTAATCCTCGCGACGGAAGATCGCCAGCGCCCAGAAGTGCGGTGGAGTCCAGATGAAGATGATCAGCACCAGCAGCGATGCGTAGGCCCAGTCCCACGGGCCCTGCATGCCGGTGATCGCGGCCCAGCCGAGCATCGGCGGGGTAGCGCCGGCAAGGCCACCGATGACGATGTTCTGCGAGGTCGCGCGCTTGAGGTACACGGTGTAGATCACCGCGTACCCGATCAGCGAGGCAAAGGTCAGCACCGCGGTGATGACGTTGACCCAGACCACCAGGATCGTCATCGACAGCGCGATCAGCAGGCCGGCGAACACCAGCACCTGCCACGGCTTGACCTTGCCCACCACCAGTGGGCGCCACGAGGTGCGCGCCATCTGTGCATCGATGCGCGCGTCCAGCAGCTGGTTGATCGCCGCGGCGGCCGAGGCCGCCAGCCAGATGCCAAGGAAGCCGAGCGCGCCGTCCAGCGCCTGCTGCGCGGTCGGCAGCCCGGGGATGGCCAGGAACATGCCCACCAGCGCGGTGAACACGATCAGGGCGACGACCTTGGGCTTGGTCAGATCCCAGTACTGACGATAGCTGGCCATGCCGTCAGCCCGCCTGCACGGCAGGGGAAGCAGCGCTGGCCTTGCCGCCCTCGGCATCCGGCGCGCGCAGGCGCGCCAGCAGCGTCACCAGCACGAACAGCAGCGCCACCGCGCCACCGCTGTGCGCGACGGCCACTTCCAGCGGCACCGCCAGCTTCACGTTGAGGATGCCCAGGGTGATCTGCAGCACCACCAGCAGGCCCAGTGCGCTCGCCCAGCCGCGCATGCTCGGCAGGCGGAACAGGCGCACCGAGAGCCACAGCAGGTACACGGCCACCACGATCGCCATCATCCGGTGTGCCATCTGGATCGCGATGCGCGAGGCGCCATCCAGCACGCCCCCTTCGTAATCCACGCCGATGCCGCGCCACAGGGTGAAGCCTTCCTTGAAGTCATGCGGCGGCCACCACTGGCTGACGCAGCGCGGGAAGTTGTCCAGCGAGGCGCTGCCGCCACCGCAGGCGAGTGCGGCGTAGTTGGCACTGACCCAGCCGCCGAGGGCGATCTGCGCGACCAGCACGGCCACGCCGGCACGGATCAGCCATTTCAGCTTGGGCGCTTCGGCCAGGGTGATCGGCATGTGCGTGGCGCGCCACGCCATCCACACCAGCAGACCGAACATCAGCATGCCGCCAAGCAGATGGCCCATCACCACGATCGGCTTGAGCAGCCAGGTGACCGTCCACATGCCGAGCAGCGCCTGGAAGATGACGACCGCCAGCGTCAGCAACGCGGCGCGGGCCAGGTCGATATTGGTCCAGCGCAACGCGGCGATCAGCAGGATCGCTTCGCCGATCAAGGCGATGATGCTCGCGGGAACATGCATGCCCATCATGTACAGCGGTATGCCGGTCGCCACCAGCACACAGGCGGTGATGACCGCAGTGCTGCCCCAGCGACGGCGGCGCGTAGCCAGCAGCGCCAGGGTGAGGATCTCGATACCGAGTGCGCCGGCCAGGAAGCGGTGCACCTGTTCGCGCCACGCCTTGTGCGTTTCCAGCGGGCGAATCTTGGCGGCCTCGTGGCCGATCACTTCCTCGGCGTGCTGCGGCCAGGTGACACGGCCATAGCAGGTCGGCCAGTCCGGGCAGCTCAGGCCCGCATCGGACAAGCGCACGAACGAGCCGAACATGATCGTGCTGGCCGTCATGATCAGTGCAAACCACGCCAGACGGTGGAAATTGCGGTGCAGCACCGGGCGTGCGGAGAGGCTCATCGAACAGAACTCACTTCAGTTTCAGCAGCGTGGCCAGGTCTTTGCGCAGACCGGCCATATCGAATCCCGGCGCGTACCGCATGATCACGAAACCGTTGGGATCGATCACATACACAGGCGTGCCGGCGGCGTCATCCACGGCGGGCAAAGCGGCACGCAGGTCCGGTTGGGCGCGCAGCGCGCGCAGTGCGGGCATGCCCTGGACCTCGGCCGGCGGCGTGCCCAGCCACAGGATCTCGACATTATCCGCGTTATGGCCGAACAGCTGCCACACCTTGCCCAATCCCTGCGACAAAGTGACGCACTCGCTGGTACAGCTGGCAGACGGGGCCACCAGGATCCGCCAGGTCCGTTGTTTGGGATTCCACGGGTACGGCTGGCCGTCGGCCAGGGTCGGCGGCAGCGCGCGCAGGTCCGCCGGCGGCTGCAGCAGTTGCCCGGTATTGCGGTGCGCGGTGGGCTGCCAGCCGGAGAAGCGCAGCACGCCCGCCAACGCCATGGCGCCGAAGAACACGCCGAACAGGGCGATCAGGGTCCAGCGGCCGCGTGAACGGGACGGCAGCCGTGCCGGGGAAGTGGCATTCATGGGCGGCATTTTCTCATGTTGAGCCGGTCAGCGCCGGGAAGTGCCACGCCGGCGGCGATGGCGTCGGAATTCCAGGACCAGCGCGACCACCAGCACGGTCAACGCCAGCCCGAACCATTGCACGGCATAGCCCAGATGGCGACTGGGCGGCAGTGTGTTGGGCAGCAGCTCCAGATCCCGCGCATATCCGCCTGCCAGCGCCGGATCCAACCGCAGCACGCGCGCGCCAAGGCTGCCCGGCGGCAACGACAGCGCGCGCGCCATCTCTTCCGGTGGCATCCGGCTGGCCAGCCATACGCCCGGCTGTGGCGCGGGCGACAGCGCCGGGCCCAGCGCCAGGCCGGTAGCCGGCGGCGGCGCCAGCAGGCCGCTGAGGGCCGTGGGGCCGCTATGCGGGGTGATCGGCGGGATCACACGATCCGGCGGCATCGGCAGCCAGCCCAGGTCGATCAGTACCCGTGCGCCGTCATCACTCTGGAACGGTTGGTAGACCTTGATCCCGGCCCGGCCATCGCGGGTCTGGTTGTCGAGCAGCAGCGTACCCGGCAGGAAGCGGCCGCGGTCCTCCACCCAGCGCAGCACCGGCGGTGCCGCCAACGCTTGGCGCAGGGTGAGTGACTGCGCACGCGCCGGCACCTGCTGGGCCAGCAGCGCCTCTTTTTCATGCATGCGCTGCAGTTGCCAGCGGCCGAGCTGGCAGAACGCGAGGATGACGAGTACCGCGGCGATCCAGCCGATCAGGCGTGTGTGCTTGCGCATCATGACAACGCCGGCAAAACGCGGTGATATAGGCGCACCCGCCACGCCATCGAGCCGCGCATGAATGATTCGTTGAAGACCCTGCTGGTAATCGCGTTTCTGATCGTCATCGTCTGGAATCTGGGCGCCGGGCTGTATTACCTGCTGGTCGATCGCGGCCAGACCAAGCGCACCGTCAATGCCCTAACCCGCCGCATCGCGGTGTCGGTGGCGCTGATCGTGCTGGTGGTCATCGGCATCTACAGCGGTTGGATCAAGCCCCACGGCATCGGCGGCTGAAGCCGCACCGGCGTCGATGCGGCAGGACGTCGCACCGACGCTACAGCACGTAGACGAACAGGAACAGCATCAGCCACACCACGTCGACGAAGTGCCAGTACCACGCGGCGGCTTCGAAACCGAAATGGTTGTCGCGGGTGAAATGCCCCTTCGAGGAACGCAGCCACATCACGGCCAACATGATCGTGCCGAGCAGCACGTGCACGCCGTGGAAGCCGGTGAGCATGAAGAACGTCGAGCCGTAGATGCCCGAGCCCAACGTGAGATTGAGTTCCTTGTAGGCGTGGATGTACTCCTCCGCCTGCAGGGTGAGGAAGCCCAGGCCGAGCAGCACGGTGATGCCCAGCCAGACCAGCAGCTGGCGCCGATGCCCGGCCTTGAGCGCGTGGTGCGCGATGGTCAGGGTGACACCGGAGGTAAGCAGGATCAGCGTGTTGATCAGCGGCAGGCCCCAGGCCGGAATGGTCTGGAAATGCCCGCCGATGGCCCCGGGGCCGTTGGTGGGCCACGCCGCCGAGTAGCCATCCCACAGCAGCTCGTTGGTCATCACGCCGTCGCCCGCGCCGCCCAGCCACGGCAGGCCCAGGTTGCGGGTATAGAACAGCGCGCCGAAAAATGCGCCGAAGAACATCACTTCCGAGAAGATGAACCACACCATTCCCATCCGGAACGAGCCGTCGACCTGGCGGTTGTAGCTGCCAGCCTGCGATTCGCGCACCACGTCGCTGAACCACCAGAACAGGGTCAGCACCAGCATCGCGATGCCCGCGTAGAAGGTCCACTTGCCCCAGCTGGAATCATTGAGCCAGCTGGCCACGCCGACCATGGTCACCATCATCGCGATGGAACCGATGAACGGCCATTTGCTGTGCGTGGGCACGAAGTACACGTTCGCATCGGGGCTTTGCTGGGCCATGGTCTTGGGTCCGGTCCGGATCAGGGAGCTGCACGCGCGCCGGTCGGCAGGCTGGCCGGGGCCAACTGCGCGGACAAAGCGTCGTTCTTGTAGAAGGTGTAGGACAGGGTGATCGTGGTGATGTTGGCCGGCAGGTCGGGATCGACGATGAAGCGCACCGGCATGTCGCGTTTCTCACCGGCCTGCAGCGTCTGCGCGGTGAAGCAGAAACACTCGGTCTTGCTGAAGTAGCCCGACGCCTTGGCCGGGGCCACCGACGGCACCGCGCTGCCGACCAGCGCGCGATCGCTGTCATTGCGCGCGTAATACAGCGCTTCGTTGAGCTCGCCGGGCACCACGTCCATCGTCAGCTGTTCGGGATGGAACGCCCACGGCAGCTTGGAATTCACACCGCCATCGAACTCCACCCGCACCGTGCGCTTGCCGGTGGCGGCCGCCGTACCCGCCGCCGCGCCCGGGCCACGTTCCAGGCGCACGCCGAACACCTTCTCGCAGGCGATGCGGTACAGCGGCACCAGCGAGAAGGTCAGCACGAACACCGCCAGGGCCACCCCGATCAGTCGGGGCAGGCCCGCATGACGTGCGGGCGGAGCCGGGCGCGGATCGCTCATCGCCCGATCACCCCGCTGAGGATGAAGCCGGCATAGACCATCACCGCGACGATGCCGACGGCCCACGCGGTGCGGTGCGCGCGGCGGCGTTGCAGGGCCTGCTCATCGGGGGTGCGGAGCGTACTGGTCATGAGCGGCCTCAATGGGTGATGTCGTCATGCGCCAGGTCACCCGGACGGATGGTCGGCGGCGTGGTGAACGTATGCGCCGGTGCGGGCGACGGGATCGTCCACTCCAGGCCACGTGCGCCTTCCCAGCAGCGATCGGCGGCCTTCGCGCCGTGGCGCAGGGAGTGCCACAGGATCGCGGCCATCATGAAGGGCGTGACGAACATGCCGAACGCACCGATCGAACTGATCAGGTTCCAGTCGGCGAAGGCCACGCTGTAATCCGGAATACGCCGCGGCATGCCGGCCAGGCCGAGGAAGTGCTGCGGGAAGAACAGCAGGTTCACGAACACGATCGACCACCAGAAGTGCACCTTGGCCCAGGTTTCGCTGTACATGCGCCCGGTCCACTTGGGCCACCAGTAGTACACCGCGGCGATCAACCCGAACACCGCGCCGGTGACCAGCACGTAGTGGAAGTGCGCGACCACGAAATAGGTGTCGTGGTACTGGAAGTCGGCCACCACGATCGCCAGCATCAGGCCGGAGAAGCCACCGATGGTGAACAGGATGACGAAGGCCACCGCCCACAGCATTGGCGCTTCGAAAGTGAGCGAGCCACGCCACATCGTGCTGACCCAGTTGAACACCTTCACCCCGGTCGGGATGGAGATGAGCATCGTGGCGAACATGAAGTAGATTTCGCCGCCCAGCGGCATGCCCACGGTGAACATGTGGTGGGCCCATACGATGAAGGACAGGAAGGCGATCGCGGCGATCGCGTAGACCATGGCCTGGTAACCGAACAGCGGCTTGCGGCTGAAGGTGGGGATGATCTCGCTGACCACGCCGAACGCCGGCAGGATCATGATGTAGACCTCCGGGTGCCCGAAGAACCAGAAGATGTGCTGGTACATCACCGGGTCACCGCCACCGGCGGCGTTGAAGAAGCTGGTGCCGAAGAACTTGTCGGTGAGCAGCATCGTCACCGCGCCGGCGAGCACCGGCATCACCGCGATCAGCAGGAACGCGGTGATCAGCCAGGCCCAGCAGAAGATCGGCATCTTCAGCAGATCGATGCCGGGGGCGCGCATGTTGAGCACGGTGGCGATGATGTTGATCGCGCCCATGATCGAGCTGATGCCGGCCACGTGGATGGCGAACACGCTGAAGGCGACGTTGTAGCCGCCCTGCAGCGACAGCGGCGGATACAACGTCCAGCCACCGGCCGGTGCGCCGCCGGGCAGGAACAGGGTCAGCAGCAGCAGGCTGAAGGCCACCGGCAGCAGCCAGAACGACCAGTTGTTCATGCGCGGCAGCGCCATGTCCGGCGCGCCGATCTGCAGCGGGATCATCCAGTTGGCCAGGCCGACGAAGGCCGGCATCACGCCACCGAAGATCATCACCAGCGCATGCACGGTGGTCATCTGGTTGAAGAACTCGGGCTTGACGAACTGCAGGCCCGGTTGCGCCAGCTCAGCGCGGATGATCACGCTCATCGCCGCACCGATGATGAACATGATGAAGCTGAAAAGCAGGTAGAGCGTGCCGATGTCCTTGTGGTTGGTCGAGAAGAACCAACGCTCGAAGAACCCCTGCTGATGCCCGTGATGCCCGTCGTGGTCAACTGCGGAATGCGCCATCGCAACTACACCTCACTGTATCCGGTGGTACCCGCATCCGCCGGCTGGCGGACGCGGCTCGATTTCAGGCGTTGCTGTCTGTTGCTGCCGCGGCCGGCTCGCTGGCCGGTGACGGAGTGGCCTCGGCCGGGACCGCCGGCGCCGGTGCCGGTGCCGGGGCAGCCTCCGGTGCAGGGGCCGGCGCAGGCTTCTTGGAGGCGAGCCATTTCTGGTAATCGTCCTTGGAGACCGCCTCGACCACGATCGGCATGAAGCCGTGATCCTTGCCACACAGTTCGGCGCACTGACCGCGGTACACGCCGGGCTGCTCGATGTTGGTCCAGGCCTCGTTGATGAAGCCGGGAATCGCATCCTGCTTCCAGCCCAGCGCCGGCACCCACCATGCATGGATGACGTCGTCGGAGGTGATTACGAAGCGCACCTTGGTATCGACCGGCAGTACCAGGCGGTTGTCGACATCCAGCAGGTAATGCGGATGGCTGTCGCGGGTCGGCACCACGCCACTCTGGCGGACACGGTCGGACTCACGGTCCAGGCGGCTGGTGAAGCTGACGTTCTCGCCGAGGTATTCGTACTTCCACATCCACTGATATCCGGTGACCTTGACGGTCATTTCCGAATCGCGGGTGTCGTAGAACTTGATCAGATTGGCCGTGGCCGGCCAGGCCATCACCACCAGGATGATCACCGGGATCACGGTCCAGATGACCTCGGCCTTGGTGTTGTGGCTGAAGGTGGCGGCGACCGCGCCCTTGGATTTGCGGAACTTGAAGATCGCGTAGAACAGCGCGCCGAATACCAGCACCCCGATCACGGTACAGACCCACAGCGAAAACAGGTTGGACTCCCACGCCAACCGCGAGCTCTGGGTCACCCCCTTGCCCATGTTCAATTGCCACGGTTTGGGGTCGGCCGCCTGGGCCCACGCCATGGCCGGCGCCAGCAGCGCGGCCCCGCTCAACACTGACTTCCCGAACGTCCTGCCCCACTTTCTGCATTGCTTCATTGCCTAGACCCTTAGCGTCGTCGGTTGCGGCCGTCAGTGGCCGCGAGCAAGCCTTCTAGTTTCTGAGCCAGTACCTGGCGTTCGGCCGGTGCGAGGAAGCTCCCCACGTCCACCTGCCTACCGCTGGATGCCAGCCGGACTCTGCGTTCGTCGGCGATCAGCCTCACCCAGTGCGGGTGGGCGCTGAACACCGGCGAATGCCCGGGTGCGGGAATCACTTCCACGCACGCCGGCACTACCCGGATCTCTTCCTGCCGTTCTCCACTGCGCCACACCGTGCGCAGCGCCACTGCCAGCAACACGCTGTACAGCAGAGCAAACACGGGGGCGAATACGTTGCCGGTGAACCAGCCCAGGCCGGCCGCCAGCCACATCACCCCCGCCAACACTGCAAACAACAGGACGAACTGCCGGGCATCGAGCGCCCGTGGGGGACGCAGCCGCAGTTGCGTCCCTGATCCGTCCGGAGCGATGAGCACCTCGATCATGTCGCAACCGCGTTTTTCCTGCCGCGGGAAACGTCTCGATGGTAGCCCCGCTCTCCAGCGAGTAGCAAGGGTCCATTCACAGTTTCAGGAATGTTGCAACACAGCATCGGCTGCGGCGGCCGTTTTGACGAAATCGGCACAATAAATACCAGCCGGGTCGAATCCGCCGAATCCCCCTGTATGAAAGGCTATGCGCCGCATGGGCGCAGCCACGGAAAGCACTTGACTCCCCCAAAAAACGATTAAAATGGTCAAGTTCTCCACGAGCCGACCGGCATGACTGCATCCTCTGTCCTTCCCCCTGCCCCGGCATCGTCCGGCGCCGCCCGCCCGCCGCTGCTCTCTCCTGAGCTGCCGGCCGTTCCCAACGCGTTCCGCCAGGCGATCACCGATGCCTGGTTGAAGAACGAGGCCACCCATGTGCGCGAGCTGCTGGAGCAGGCGCGCCTTCCCGCCGCCGAACAGGCCAGGGTGCAGGCCACCGCCGCCGACCTGGTCAAGCGGGTGCGCGTGCGTGCCCAGGACCAGGGCGCGATCGAAGCCTTCATGCGCCAGTACGATCTGGGCAGCGAGGAAGGCGTGCTGCTGATGTGCGTGGCCGAAGCGCTGCTGCGCATTCCGGACCAGGAGACGGCCGACAAGCTGATCCGCGACAAGCTCGGCGATGCGGACTGGAAGAAGCACATGGGCGGCAGCGACTCGGTGCTGGTAAACGCCTCCACCTGGGGCCTGATGCTGACCGGCCGCCTGGTCCAGATCAACGATGCCACCCGCGCCGATGTGCCGGGCGCGTTCAAGCGCCTGATCGGTCGCGTGGGTGAGCCGGTGATCCGCCTGGCAGTGCGCCAGGCGATGAAGATCATGGGCCACCAGTTCGTCATGGGCCGCACCATCGACGAAGCGCTGTCGCGCTCGCACAAGGGCGACAACGCCAGCTACCGCTATTCGTTCGACATGCTCGGCGAAGGCGCGCTGACCATGAAGGACGCCAAGCGTTACCTGGAGGATTACCGTCGCGCGATCCACTCGATCGGCGGTGACCACAAGGCACGCGGCGGCCGCCCGGACGGCGATGTCAATTCGGCACCGGGCATCTCGATCAAGCTCTCCGCGCTGTACCCGCGCTACGAGCATGCCAAGCGCGCACGCGTGATGGCCGACCTGGTGCCGGGCGTACTGGAACTGGCTCAGCTGGCCAAGTCCTACGGCATCGGCTGCACCGTCGATGCCGAAGAGACCGACCGCCTGGAGCTGTCGCTGGACATCATCGAGACGGTGGTCAGCGATGCCTCGCTCGCCGGCTGGGAAGGCTTCGGCGTGGTCGTGCAGTCGTACCAGAAGCGCACGCTGTACACGATCGACTACCTGGCCGATCTGGCCCGCCGCATCGGTCGTCGCCTGCAGGTGCGCCTGGTCAAGGGCGCGTACTGGGATGCGGAGATCAAGCGCGCGCAGATCGAGGGCCTGCCGGCCTACCCGGTGTTCACCCGCAAGCAGAACACCGACGTCTCCTACCTGGCCTGTGCCAAGCGTCTGTTCACGCACAGCGATGCGATCTACCCGATGTTCGCCACGCACAACGCGCACACCATCGCAGCGGTGCAGGCGATTGCCAAGGGCGGCCAGTACGAGCACCAGAAGCTGCACGGCATGGGCGATGACCTGTATGCCGAAGTGGTGCCGGCCGACCGTCTGAACGTACCGTGCCGCGTGTACGCGCCGGTCGGTTCGCATGAAGACCTGCTGCCGTACCTGGTGCGCCGCCTGCTCGAAAACGGCGCCAATTCCAGCTTCGTCAACCGCATCACCGACGAGAACGTGGCCATCGACGACCTGATCCGCGATCCGGTGGAAGTGGTCTCCTCGTTCGCGTCCATCCCGCATCCGAAAATCCCGCTGCCGGTCGATCTGCTGCGCAGCCAGAACCATGACAGGAAGAACTCCATGGGCGTCAATCTCGCCAACGACAACGATCTGCGCGCTCTGGCCGAGCAGCTCAACGCGGCCGTGCCCGCGCCGGGTAAGAGCGGGTGGCATGCCGCGCCGCTGGTGCCCGGTGCCAACCCGAGCGCTGCGCTGTTGAACGTGACCAACCCGGCCGACACCCGCCAGGTCGTCGGCCAGTGGCAGCCGGCCGACAGTGCCACCGTGGAGAAGGCCCTGGCCAACGCCGTGGCCGCGCAGCCGGCCTGGAACCGCACCCCGGCCGCCAGCCGCGCCGCGATCCTGGAACACGCGGCGGACCAGCTCGAAGCGCGCCTGCCGGAGTTCATGGCACTGTGCGTCAAGGAAGCTGGCAAGAGCCTGCCCGACGGTATTGCCGAAGTGCGCGAAGCGGTCGACTTCCTGCGCTATTACGCCAAGCAGGCACGCGAGCAGTTCGGCCATGCCGAAAAGCTGCCGAGCCCGACCGGTGAATCCAACGAACTGCAGCTGCATGGCCGCGGTGTGTTCGTCTGCATCAGCCCGTGGAACTTCCCGCTGGCGATCTTCCTGGGCCAGGTCAGCGCCGCGCTCGCCGCAGGCAACAGCGTGATCGCCAAGCCGGCCGAACAGACCAACCTGATCGGCTACTACGCGGTGAAGCTGCTGCTCGACGCCGGCGTGCCCGAAGGCGTTGTGCAGTTCCTGCCGGGCGACGGTGCGACCGTTGGCGCTGCCCTGACCGCCGACCCGCGCGTGGCCGGCGTGGCCTTCACCGGCTCGACCGATACCGCCCGTGCGATCAACCGTGCGATGGCCGCGCGCGACGCCGCGATCGGTGTGCTGATCGCCGAAACCGGCGGCCAGAACGCCTTCATCGCCGACTCCTCGGCGCTGCCGGAGCAGCTGGTCAAGGATGCGATCGGGTCGGCCTTCACCTCGGCCGGCCAGCGCTGCTCGGCCGCGCGCGTGCTGTTCGTGCAGGACGACATTGCCGACAAGGTGATGACCATGCTGTCCGGCGCGATGGCCGAGCTGAAGGTCGGTGACCCGGGCCTGCTCTCCACGGACGTCGGCCCGGTGATCGATGCCGATGCCCTGCAGATCCTCAAGGACCATGCCGTGCGCATGGAGAAGGAAGCGCGCCTGATCGCCGCCGCCTCGCTGAGCGACGAAGCGGCACACGGCACCTTCTTCGCACCGCGTGCTTACGAGCTGAAGAACCTTGACCAGCTGCACAGGGAAATCTTCGGGCCGGTGCTGCACGTGATCCGCTGGAAGGGCGACCAGCTCGATGCGGTGATCGACCAGATCAACGCCACCGGCTACGGCCTCACCCTGGGCGTGCATTCGCGCATCGATGAAACCGTGGACCGCATCTCCTCGCGCATCAACGTGGGCAACGTGTACGTCAACCGCAACCAGATCGGCGCGGTGGTCGGCGTGCAGCCGTTCGGCGGCCAGGGCCTGTCCGGCACCGGCCCGAAAGCCGGCGGCCCGCACTACCTGCTGCGCTTCGCCACCGAGAAGACCGTCACCGTGAACACCACGGCAGCCGGCGGCAATGCCTCGCTGCTGACCCTGGGCGACTGATTCCCGGCGTCCCGTGTGGAACGAAAAACCCCGCGAAAGCGGGGTTTTTTGTGGCCTGGAAGCTGGCACAGATTGCCGGCCAGCGGCCGGCACTACTGCTCGATGGACTCGATCTCATCGCGCATCAGCAGTTCGCTGCCCATGTAGCGCTCGAACTTGATGCGGCCGAAGCCGGCGGCGTACCACGCCTCGATACGGTTGTCTTCGAAGGTCGCCGTGACATGGCAGGTATCCTTGAAGGTCCGCGGCTGGTCGCCGACTTCCGTCTCCAGATCTTCGAAGCCGACGAAGGTGTAATCGGAGAAGCCGTCGTAGTCGATCGGCTCGACCGTCTCGTCGACATGGTTCGTGCGCTCGCCCTTGCCGTTGACCTCGAACCGATCGCCTGGCTTGGCGCTCTGCGGGAACGTCGGCGCAGGCTTGAAGATGTCGGTCATCACCGGCCTGGACGCGTCGCCCCCCCAGGCGGAAATGCCCAGGCGCTCCTGGCCGAGAAGCTGGCGCCCGCTGGCGTCGTAATAGCTGGCCGTGCCAACCCCACCACCGGCGCTGCTCACCTTGATCGCCTCCTGCCCGGCGAACGTGGCCTTCTCGATGGTCAGCGTTTCATCGCTGCTTGACCACGACAGGCCCGGGGTCAAGGTAAAACAGGCGGCGAACTCCGGCGCGGCGATAGCGGGCAGCGAGAGACCGGCCAGGCCAAGAGCAAGCGTGGAGCGCAGCAGCAGAGACGACATATACAGATCCTTGTCAGTAGGCACGGGACGGCAGGGGCGCAGTCCGGGCGGGGATTGTACGTCGTCATCGCGGATCCCACCGTGCTGCGGCACTCGATCCGCAAGCGCCTCAACGCGACCAACAAAAAACCCCGCTTTCGCGGGGTTTTCTGCTGCTGCGTTCAACCGTTCAGTGCTGCGTCGATCAGAACTTGTAGTTGAACGACGCGGCCAGCACGTCGCCACGGACCTTGTACTTGCCGTTGAGCGAGTTGCCCTGGTTGTTGGTGGTGCCACCGATGATCACGTCCGGATCCTTGGTGAACAGGTGGGTGTAACCGAAGTTGTATTCGGTGTTCGCCGACGGGGTCCAGCCCACGCCCAGCGACAGCCACTTGCGGCTGGTATCGGGCACGCGCACGTCGCGGTGAGCGTTGGTGGTCGGGGTCTGGTCCAGCGCGATACCGCCACGCAGGGTCACCGTGTCGCTCAGCTTGTAATCGGTACCCAGCGAGACGAAGGTCGTATCGCGGTAGCCGAATTCCAGCACCGAATCAGGCTGCGCCGACGCGAAGTCGATGGTGACCTGGTCGAACGCGGTCGACCAGGCAGTGCGGGTGACATCACCCATCACGGTCCAGCGGTCGTTGACGTTGTGGGTGACGCTCAGGGTGGCCGAGGCCGGCAGGGTCAGCGTGGCCTTGCCCGAGGTGCTCACGAAGCGGCCCGGCTGGGCGACGGCCAGCACGGCAGCAGCGTTCTGCGGCACATCGAAGGTGGCATCGCCGCCGGTGATCTTGTGCTCGACCTTGGAACGGTAGCTGATGCCGATGTGGGTGTTCTCATCGGGGCTGAACAAGCCACCGACGGTCCAGCCCACGGCATTGTTGTCACCTTCCACGGTCAACTTGCCGTCGGCGCTGCCCGGGGCAAAGCCCGGCACGCGCGACTGCGCCAGCGCGGTGCCGAAGTCGATCTGGTTGCTCAGCTCGATGGTCAGGTGCTCGACGAACACGGACGCACCGAAGGACACGTACGGGTTGACGTCATACGAAGCCGCGAAGCCCAGGTCGATAGCCTTCATGTCGGTCTTCAGGCCGCTGTAACGGCCGACCCAGCCATTGTCGTAATCGGTCTTGAAGCCGAACGGGGCGGTCAGCGAGACGCCGAAGTGGGCCTTTTCGCCGATCGGCATATGGAAGTAGGCGGCCGGAACCGGGGCGATCATGCCGGCGTCGCCGCCGTCACCGCCGGTCTGCGGCTGGCCGGTCGGCTTGCGGCCGGTGCCCTTGAACTTGGCCGAGAAGCTGATGGCGCTCAGGTCGCCCTGGACCTGCATGCCCTCGAGCTGGCGCATGCCGGCCGGGTTGACGGCCATGATCGAGGCGTCGCCGGCGGCGCTGCCGGAACCGGCGAAGGCGCGGCCGAGGCCCTTGGCGCTGTTTTCCTTCAGCTGGAAGGCGGCAGCGTGGACGTGGCCCACGGCCAGGACACCGGCAATGCCGACGGCCAGGGCGGTGACGCGGGCAAGAGTGGAAGCGGTATGCATTGTTGGTTCTCTCCGGAAAGCGGTGATGTTGGCAACGCGCGCCTGCGCCGCCCCTCCCCTTGATGGGTCAGGACAACGCGCCGGATTCCCCTCCCGACATACGACGCCGTATGCGAGTATACCGAGAGCGGTTAATGAAACAATAACGTGCGTCGCCCTTGTGGCTATTCATGCTGAACACGACATATCCCCGTCAGGTCAGCCTCCGCGCTAGGCTAGTGCCCGCATGTTCGTGTCGACCCCCTCCCGCAAGAAAGCCGCCTACCGCTGGGCCACCCCCCTGCTGTTCGCGGCGCTGTGGGTCGCGTTCCTGTGGTCGATCTCCCGGCCGGACGACGCCCGGCGCAGCCTGTGGATGGACTGGGGCGCGCTTTCCACCGGCCTGACCCACCCGCTGGACTGGTGGGCGACCCTGCAGGACGGCAGCGTGCTGCGGCTGTTCACCGCGCTGTTCCTGCATGCGGACTGGTCGCACCTGCTGGGCAACCTGGTGTTCCTGCTGATCTTCGGGCTGCCGGCCGAGCGCGTGCTGGGCCCATGGCGGCTGATGCTGCTGTTCCTGGTCGGCGGGGCGATCTCGAATCTGACCGCGATCTACACCATGGGCAGCCCGGACCAGATCATCATCGGGGCCAGCGGCGCGGTGTCGGCCCTGATCGGCGCCTATCTGGCGCTGTTCCCGGGCGCGCGGCTGGGCGTGGTGATTCCGCTGGGCCTGTTCCTGGAATTCGTGCGTGCGCCGGCCTATCTGCTGATCGGTGTCTGGGCGGCGCTGCAGGTGGTCTTCGCCTACATCGGCCCGACCTTCGGCATGGTCGCCTGGTGGGCCCACATCGCCGGCTTCGTGTTCGGGCTCGGCTATGGCGTGTATGTGCGTGCGGCGATCGCGCGGCGGCTGCGCAAGCGGCACGGGTTTTGATATCGGGGACGGCGCGTTCGCGTCAGTCCGAGCGAGAGACAGCCCCCGAGGGGTCCAGCGAAGCGATCAGCAATTCGTTGTGATGCGTATCGAAAACTAGCGTGCGCCCATCTGGCGACGCAACGAAGTACTCGAAGAACGGTAGTGCTTCCAGCAACGCGATGAGCTCATCCCGACCCAGCACCCACATCGGCCAAGGCGCGGGTTCCTCGTCGGTTGCGACCAGCACTACTTCTTCCAGTGGCAGCGCAGTCAGCACTTCGTTGAGGAGAGCCAATCCGCTGCCATCTTCATACGGCATCCTGCGGGGCGGGCGGGAGAGCCCGGCCCACCAGTAGACGCGATCGCCATCGATGCCATGGAGCGCGGCCACAGTGCCCAATTGCATTGCCCTCTCGTCTTCGGATAGCGCGGCGGAGCGGGTCAATGCCGCGATCTGATCAAACAGGTCCGTCATGGCGAGTACTGGGTGGCTTGGTCAGGGCTTGATCGGTGCCGTCGAGGCGGGAGCTTCCGGCTCGGCCGGTGCGGGCGTAGCCGGTGCAGCCGCAGGCTGTTCGGCTGGCTTCGTATCTGCCGGCTTTGCCTCTACTGGCTTGACCGCTGCCGCTGACGGCTTGGCCGCCGGCTTCTTCGCCGCCTCCGCCTTCTGCCTGGCCAGCACCGAACCCGGTTGCTTCAACTCGGCCAGGGCATCGTTGATCGGACCATCGCCCGGCAGCACGTCACCGGCCTTGTAGCCTTCGGTGCCTTCCTCGTCACCGCGCAGGTGCCCGGGCAGCGTGGCTTCGCTGTAGTCGGTCAGGCTGGCCGGCAGGTCGTCATCGCCAGCACGCTTTTCCGGCTGCAGCAGCACATCGGGAATGATGCCGGTGGCCTGGATCGACTTGCCGCTCGGCGTGAAATACCGCGCGGTGGTGAGTTTCACCGAGTCCCCGTTGTCCAGCGGCAGTACGGTCTGCACCGAGCCCTTGCCGAAGGTGCGGCTGCCGACCACGCGCGCGCGGCCGTTGTCGCGCAGGGCGCCGGCCAGCACCTCGGAGGCACTGGCCGAGCCGGCGTCGGCCAGCACCACGACCGGCGCGCCCTTGAGCAGATCGCCCGGCGTTGCATCGAAACGGGCATCGCTGATCGAGATGCGGCCACGGGTACTGACGATGTTGCCCTTCTCGAGCAGGTCGTCGGCTACCTGCACCGCGGCGGTCAGCAGGCCACCCGGGTTGCTGCGCAGGTCCAGCACCAGCCCCTTGAGCTTGCCACCAGCCTGCTGCTGCAACTGGGCAACGTGCTTCTGGAAATCGGCACCGGTGTCGGCCTGGAAGGTGCTCAGGCGGATGTAGCCGTAACCGGGTTCAAGCATCCGGCTGCGCACGCTGGTCACGCGGATGGTCTCGCGGGTGACGCTGACATCGAACGGCTTGGGCTTGCCTTCGCGCACCAGGGTCAGCACGACCTTGGTGCCGGCCACGCCGCGCAGCGGCTCGGTAGCCTCGATCGCACTGATCGGCTTGCCGTCGATGGCGATGATCAGGTCGCCAGCAAGGATGCCCGCGCGTGCGGCCGGGGTGTCGTCGATCGGCGAGATCACTTTCAGGCTGCTGTTGTCGGGCTGCTGCTGCAGCTCCACGCCGATGCCGTCGTAGGCGCCGTTGGCCTGCTCATCGAAGGCTTCGGCGTCTTCCTTGTCGAAATAGGTGCTGTGCGGATCCAGATCCAGCAGCAGGCCACGGATGGCGGACTGCATGAGCTTCTTGTCATCGACCGGGTCGACGTAGGCGGCGCGCACCGCGTTGTACACGGCCACATAGCGGCGGATCTCTTCCAACGGAACCCGTGAGGTCACCGCTTCTTCCGTGGTGGCCGCATCGGCCCCGCGTGCCGGCGCTTCGGCGGTCTGCTGCGCCCAGGACACCGCGGGCAACAGGGCCAGCAGCAAGGTGGCGGAACGGGCTACGCGCATGAAGCACTCCAGGATGAGCGGGGGACGGTTGAGCCACGCACCGGGGTGCGTCGCCCGATTATGCGCGAAGCGACGATAAATTCCCGTTGAACCCCGCCCCTGGCGGTGCGCTGCTGTTGTGCGCGGTTTATCGCCGCTGCAGCCAGCTGCCGGGGTCGACCGGCTGGCCATTGCGGCGCAGCTCGAAGTACAGCGCGGTCACGCCCTGCCCACCCGAGTTGCCGACCTTGGCCACGGCCTCACCCTTCTTCACCGTGGCGCCGGCATCGCGCAGCAGGGTGTCGTTGTGGGCGTACAGGCTCATGTAGCCGTTGCCGTGGTCGACGATCAGGATCATGCCGTAGCCGGTCATCCAGTCGGAGAACACCACGGTGCCATCGGCGACGGCGGTGATCGTGCTGCCCGCTGGCGCACCGATCAGCACGCCGCTGCTGGTGCGGCCATCGGGCAGCTTGCCGCCATAGCGGGCGAGCAGATTGCCGGACAGCGGCCAGCCCAGGCCGCCCACCTTCGGGGCCGGTGCGGAAGCGACCGCAGGGGGCGTCTTGGTCGCCCGCGGCGGCGGCCGCGTGCCACTGGCGGCAGCAGCGCGATCAGCCTTCTCCGCAGCGGCTTTTTCCGCAGCGGCCCGGCGCGCGGCAGCGCGACGTTCCGCCTCGGCACGTGCAGCGGCGGCACGCAGATTCGCGAGCAGCGTTTCCAGTGCCTTGGCGTCCTGGCCCAGCGCCTTCTCACGCTCGCTGCGGTCCTTGTAGCGCTCATCCAGCGTGGCAACCGTGGCCGCCCGCTCGCGGCGGTCATCGGCCAACGTGGCCACCTGCTGTTTCTGCTGTTGGCGGGTGCCTTCCAGCGCCTTGCGCCGCTCGACGATCTCCGCCTCCATGCGCTGCAGTTCGGTGAGGTCGGCCGTCAGCGACTGGATCCGCTGCGCGCGCTCGCGCTGCAGGTAGCGGTGGTAGGCCAGGCTGCGGTTCGCATCGGCAACACGGTCCTGCGACAGCAGCAGCTTCAGCGGTGCGTTGTTGCCGATGCGATAGGCCGCGCGCAGCAGCGAGGCCAGCTCCGTGCGCTGCTGTTCCAGCCCGGCCTGCAGCGCATCGCGCTTGGCCTGCAGTTCGTTCATGGCGCGGGTTTCGCGCTGCAGCGCGGTTTCGGTCTGGGCCAGTACGCGCCCGGTGCGGGCCACCTTCTCATCCGCTTCGCGCAGCTGGCGCGATGCCTGCCCACGCTGGCCTTCCAGCGTCCGCCGTTCCTGGGCCACGCCCTTGAGCTCGCTGCGCAGCTTCTGCAGCTTGCGCTCGGCCTCCTTTGACGATTGCGCGGCCAGCGGGCTGGCGCCGAGCATGGCCACTGCCAGCACGAGGGCACGCAACGCCGGGCTCAGCCACTGCGTGCGACCGCGTCCATCGGTCGGATTGTTATCCCGGCGTGAGGAAAAGGCGTTGTGGCGCAAGGGCTTTCCAGTGACTTCAGGCAGATGCGGATTGCAACGATGCATGGTGACATTCCTGCAGGCGGCCTGCCAGCCGCGCTCCACCATCGAGGTTCCCATGAAACGCTCCCTGCTCCCGCTGCTGCTGGCCCTGACGCTGCCCTGTGCGCCGGCCTTGGCAAGCGACAACATCAGCAAGGTCAACGGCAGCATCTCCGCCGAAGCCGGTCAGACCTACGGCAATCTGGAGACCGTCAACGGCGGCATCAAGGTCGCCGAAGGCGCTGTGACGGGTCGTATCGAAACCGTCAACGGCGGCATCCGCGTGGCTGATCGCGCGCGCACCGGGGGAATATCCACGGTCAACGGCAGCGTGCGGGTCGGACGCGAAGTGATTGCCAGCGGCGGCGTGGACACCGTCAACGGCGGCATCTTCCTGGACCGTGGTACCCAGATCGACGGCAGCCTTGAAACCGTCAACGGCAGCATCGGCCTGGTCGAAACGCGCGTGGCGCGCGGCATCGAGACCGTCAACGGAGACATCACCGTTGGCGTGGGCTCGCAGGTGGAGGGCGGGATCGAGGTCAAGAAACCGAACTTCAACCTGTCGCTGACGCCCGGCCGCAAGCCGCGCGTGATCATCGGCCCGAACGCGTCGGTCAACGGACCGCTGCAGTTCGAGCGCGAGGTCACCCTGTACGTGCACCGCACGGCCCGCGTCGGACCGGTCAGTGGCGCGGTGGCCGTTCCCTTCGATACCGACACCGCGCCGCAGGATTGATATTGTGGCTGCTGGTGCCGCGCGCACCCGCCTTTCCCGTTCCAGGAACCGATGATGCCCCGCAAACTTCTGTTGTGCCTTGCCGCTGCCGCTGCGTTGACCGCGTGCAAGGGCGAATCCGCCGCGCCCACCGCGGCCCCCGCCACCGACGCGGCACCGACCGCGCCGGGCCATGCGTTCTCGCCCGAGATCAATGCCGGCGACTTCGCCGAGCTGGTCAAGACCCTGGCCTCGGATGAGTTCGAAGGCCGTTCGCCGGGCAGCAAGGGCGAAGAGTTGACCGTCAATTACATCCGCGACCAGATGCAGCGCATCGGCCTGCAGCCGGGCAACGGCGACAGCTGGTTCCAGGACGTGGCGATGACCGAGACCACCGCCGATGAGTCGACCGTGCTCAAGCTGGACCAGGCGGGCAAGACCCGCGAGCTGAGGTTCGGCACCGACATGGTGATCGGCACCCGCAGCGGCCAGCCGGAGGTGAAGGTCCAGGACAGCGATCTGGTGTTCGTCGGCTACGGCGTGGACGCACCGGAGCAGAAGTGGAACGACTATGCCGGCCAGGACTGGAAGGGCAAGACGGTCGTGATGTTCGTCAACGACCCGGGCTTCCACGTCAACGACGAGAAGCTGTTCGACGGCAAGCGCATGACCTATTACGGGCGCTGGACCTACAAGTTCGAGGAGGCCGCACGCGAGGGCGCTACTGCCGCACTGATCGTGCACGACACCGCCGGTGCGTCGTACGGCTGGGATGTGGTCAAGAACTCGTGGGCCGGCCCGCAGTATGACCTGCCGGCCAAGGATGATCCGGAAGCGCGCCTGCCCGCACAGGGCTGGTTGAGCGCCGAGGCCGCGCGTCAGCTGTTCGCCGAGGCCGGCCTGGACCTGGACAAGGCCTACAAGGATGCCAGCAAGCGCGGCTTCAAGCCGGTCCCGCTGAAGGCCAAGGTCTCCTTCGACCTGAAGAGCACCATCGCCGAGAAGAAGTCGCGCAACGTGGTCGGCGTCCTGCCCGGCAGCAAGCGCGCCGACGAGGCCGTGCTGTACATGGCGCACTGGGATCACCTGGGCAAGCACGAGGGTGAGCAGGGCGACAACATCTACAACGGTGCCGTCGACAACGCGACCGGCGTGGCCGGCATCCTGGAAGTCGCTGACGCGATGGTCCACCAGCAGCCGGCACCGGAGCGTTCGGTGGTGTTCCTGGCGGTGACGCTGGAAGAGTCCGGCCTGCTCGGCTCGAAGTACTACGTCAGCCACCCGACCTTCCCGCTGGACAAGATCGCCGGCGTGATCAACATCGATGCGATGTCGGTGGCCGGCCGCGCCAAGGACATGACCGTGACCGGTTTCGGCAGCTCCGAGCTGGAGGACATCCTCAAGCCGCTGGCCGCGAATCAGGGCCGCACCCTGCACGGCGAGACCGCGGTACAGAGCGGCTTCTACTTCCGTTCGGATCATTTCAACTTCGCCAAGGCGGGCGTGCCGGCGCTGTATGCCGACGGTGGTGAGGATCTGCGCGACGGCGGTGTCGAGGCTGGCCGCAAGGCGGCCGAAGACTACGGCAGCCACCGTTACCACGGCCCCAAGGATGAGTTCGATCCGGCCACCTGGAAGCTGGACGGCACGGTCGAGGACCTGCAGCTGCTGTACGGGGTTGGCAAGGAACTGGCCGGCGGCGATCGTTGGCCGAACTGGTACGAAGGCAATCCGTTCAAGGCGGCACGCGATGCGATGATGAAGGGCAAGGGCGCTGAGGCGCCGGCCGCGGAGTCTGCGCGCTGAGCGGTCGTTCTAGCTGATGTGATCTCTGTTTCATGAAAACGGCGCCTTTCGGGGCGCCGTTTTTTTGGGTCTTTTCCTCCCCGCGTGGCGAGTGTGGGCGAGCTGTGCGTCTCTCCAAGTGCAGCGGCGGCTGGGTTGGTCGGGCGTTGGGCCGCGATACCCTTGCCGGCGAATGTCCCCCGGGGTCGGCCTGTGGCCGCCCCCTCCTCCTTGATTTCGCCCACAAGGGCATCGCGACCCACGTGTGGAGACCACTGGCGCCGCCCAGCAGCAGCGCGACAGCGAGTGCCGGGATTGATCTGGTGAGTCCGCACACAGCACGCGAAGCCTCGTAGCGGCCGGTAGGCGCTTGGGCAAAATCAAGGAGGAGGGCGTCGCCATCAGGCGGCGGCCGGGGGACATTTGCCGAGGGGCCTGCCGGTCGCTACGGGGCCCTTACGCTCGCGGAAGATGCAAGCGGAGACGCCACCATTCCCAAAAACGCAGAACTACCCAGCGAGACCCGCCGCACTGGCTGCATGACCGAGCTCATCTGCTGTGGCACGTGAAATGAGACGCTCCCATCCGTTGGGAGAAGGACAAAAAAAACCCCGCTGCGTGAGCAGCGGGGTTTTGGGTGTAAACCCTGGCGATGACCTACTCTCGCATGGCTTAGGCCACACTACCATCGGCGCAGCTGCGTTTCACTTCCGAGTTCGGGATGGGATCGGGTGGTGCCACAGCGCTGATTTCACCAGGGAGACGGTTGGAGCAGCGCGATGCGCCAGCTCAGCAGAGGTCTCTTCCGAGAAACAGATACCTGCAAAAACCAGGTGCCTGCAATAAAAGAAAACCCCGCTGCGTGAGCAGCGGGGTTTTCGGGTAAAAACCCTGGCGATGACCTACTCTCGCATGGCTTAGGCCACACTACCATCGGCGCAGCTGCGTTTCACTTCCGAGTTCGGGATGGGATCGGGTGGTTCCACAGCGCTAATTTCACCAGGGAG